>JAABUN010000101.1_pt1 | contig 196863 bp, 172 predicted proteins | sample 5559311 | NCBI WGS metagenome assembly JAABUN01 (sample SAMN10711877, study PRJNA513370) | rock metagenome | isolation source: Antarctica rocks | place: Antarctica: Victoria Land, Siegfried Peak sud | reverse complement strand
TCCGGGAGCTCAACGCCAAGATCCGCACCTTCATCGACGGCTGGAACGACCGCAGCCACCCCTTCGTATGGACCAAGACCGCAGAGGAGATCCTCAAGAAGGCCGACCGTCGTAACCGGAAGACCACTTCAGCGACGCGCCACTAGCCTGACGAACTACCTGTCGATGAGACCGACGGCCTGCCGGGCGATCTCGCCCTCCTCGTCCGTGGGCACGACGAGCACGGCGACCCCGCTCGTGTCGGTGCTCACCAGGCTGCTCGTCGGCCCGGGGGTCACGGCGGCATCGCGGTCCGCATCCAGCTCCATGCCGAGGCACCCCAACCCCGCCACGACGTCCCGCCGCATGGCGCCGTCGTGCTCACCGACGCCGGCGGTGAACACCAGCGCGTCCAGCCCGCCGAGCGCGACGGCATAGGCGCCGACAAAGGACCGGACCCGGTAGGCGTAGATCTCCAGCGCCGTCGCGGCGTCGGCGTCACCCGCCTCCGCGAGGCGCCGGACGTCGCGGAGGTCGCTCTCGCCGCTCAGGCCCAGCAGGCCGGAACTGCGGTTGAGCTGCTCCTCGACGTGGGCACCGTCCAGGCCGGCGACGCGCTCCAGGTGCCCGGCCAGCGCGGGGTCGACGTCACCGCTGCGCGTGCCCATCACCAGGCCCGCCAGCGGGGTCAGACCCATCGAGGTGTCGATGCTGCGTCCGCCGAGGACGGCGCAGGCGCTGGCGCCGTTGCCGAGGTGCAGCACCACGACCCGCGACGCCGTCGGGTCGACGCCCCGCTCCCGCTGCAACCAGGCCGCGGCCGTCCGTGACACGTACGCGTGCGAGGTGCCGTGGAAGCCGTAGCGGCGCACGCCGTGCTCGGTGCGCCACTCCCGCGGCACGGCGTACGTCCGGGCCACCACGGGCAGGTCCGTGTGGAACGCGGTGTCGAACACGGCCACGTGCGGCACGTCGCCGAAGCGCTGCCGCGCGGCGCGCACGCCCGCGGCGTTGACGGGGTTGTGCAGGGGCGCGAGCACCGAGAGCCGGTCGATCTCGGCCAGCACCTGCTCGTCGACCACGACGGGTCCGGTGAACGTCTCGCCGCCGTGCACCACCCGGTGGCCCACGGCGCGCAGCCCGTCGGTGACGTCAGGTCCGTGCGTCCCGAACGCGGTTACCACGGCCGCGAGGGCCTCGGTGTGGTCCACGGCCTGCACGGGGCCCTCGTGCGGCTCAGCGCCGGGCCTGCTGTGGCGCAGCGTCGCGGCCGTGGACCCGACACGCTCGACCAGCCCGCGGGCCAGCACCGCTGCCGGCCCGTCCCCCTCGCCGGGCTCCACGAGGGCGTACTTCACAGACGACGAGCCCGCGTTGATGACCAGCACGCTCACGGCCGGACCTCCGCCGACTGCACGGCGGTGACGGCGATCGTGGTGGTGATGTCGTCGACGGTGTCCCCTCGGGACAGGTCGTTGACCGGCTTGTTGAGCCCCTGCAGGACCGGTCCGACGGCGGTCGCCCCGGCCGAGCGCTGCACGGCCTTGTAGGTGTTGTTACCGGTGTTGAGGTCGGGGAACACGAGCACCGTCGCACGCCCGGCGACGTCGGAGCCCGGCAGCTTGCTGGCCGCGACAACCGGGTCGACGGCCGCGTCGTACTGCAGCGGGCCCTCGACCAGGAGGTCGGGGCGACGCTCTCGGACCAGGGCGGTCGCCTCGCGCACCCGCTCGACGTCTGCGCCCGTGCCCGAGCTGCCGGTGGAGTACGACAGCATCGCCACCCGCGGCTCGACGCCGAAGGACGCCGCGGTCTGCGCGGAGCTGATGGCGATGTCGGCGAGCTGCTGCGCGTCGGGGCTCGGGACGACGGCGCAGTCGCCGTACACGAGCACCCTGTCCGGCAGCAGCATGAAGAACACGCTGGACACGACCCCGACGCCCGCACGCGTGCGGATGATCTCGAACGCGGGGCGGATCGTGTGTGCCGTCGTGTGCGCGGCCCCGGACACCATCCCGTCGGCCTCGTCCAGGTGAACCATCAGCGTCCCGAAGTACGACACGTCGGCGACGGTGTCCAGGGCCATGGCGCGGGAGACGCCGCGGTGGGCGCGGAGCTCGGCGTAGACGTCCGCATAGCGTTCACGACGGTCGTTGGTGGCAGGGTCGACGACCTGCGCGGTGGACACGTCGGCTCCCGCGGCCGCTGCCGCGGAGGCGACGGCGTCGGCCTCGCCCAGCAGCGTGATGTCGGCGACACCGGTGCGCAGCACCCGCGCGGCCGCGCGGAGCACCCGCGGGTCGGTGCCCTCGGGCAGGACGATCCGGCGGCGGTCGGCACGGGCCCGGACGAACAGGTCGTGGGTGAACATGACGGGGGTGACGATGTCGGTCGGCGACAGGGCCAGCCGGTCCAGCCACGCCTCGGCCGGCACGTGCTCGGCGGCCAGGTGCAGCGCGGCCTCGATCTTCCGGTGCGAGCCGGCCCGCATCCGTCCGCGCAGCCCGGCGGCGACCGTCGCCACCCGGAAGGTCGACCCCGGTGCCAGCACAACCGGTGGCGACGGGGTGAACCCCTCCAGCAGCCGGGCGGTGACCGGGTCGGGCTCGAACCCGCCCGTCAGCAGCAGCCCGGCGGGGGTGGGGAAGGTGCCGGCGTGCGCGGCGGCGAGCGCACCGACCAGGACGTCGGAACGGTCGCCCGGCACGATGACGAGCGCCTGCTCCACCAGGCGTTCCAGCATGTGGGGCAGGGTCATGGCCGCCACCATGACGTCGACCACGGCTCGGTCCAGGTCGTCGTCGGCACCGCTCAGCAACCGCCCGTCCACGGCGTCGCACACCTGCCGAAGCGTGGGCGCCGCCAGCAGCGGCAGCTCCGGCACGACCGCGACCGGGACGTCGAGCTCGCGCTCGGCCAGCACGTCCGCCGCAGCTGACCGCAGGTCCTCCAGCGCCTCGGGGTCGCAGCGGTTGGCGACCAGCCCGATCACGGGGGTGTGCCGGGCCAGCAGGGAGTCCAGCGCGTGCTCCGCCGCCGCGCGCACCGCCTCGACCGGGCGGACGCCGTCGCGGTCCCGGCCTGTCACCACCGCCACCACGGGGGCCGCGAGGTCCTGGGCGAGGTCGATGTTCGTCGACAGCTCGCTGGCGGCGCCGACGTCGGTGAAGTCGGAGCCGACCACCAGGACGGCGTCGTGGCGTGCGGCCAGGTCGCGGAAGCGTGACACGACCGTGGCGCGCACGGCGTGGGGGTCGGCGTGGTTCTCGTCGTAGGTGACGCCGACGCAGTCGGCCGCGGCGGGACGGCTCCCCTCGGGCAGGCGCGACAGCAGCAGGTCCACGAGGAAGTCGCGGTCCCCGTCACGCGTCACGGGGCGGAAGACCGCCGGTCTGGCCACCCGACGGGCCATCGCCTCGAACAGGGCCAGCGCGAGGGCCGACTTGCCGCTGTCGGCCTCGGTGCTCATGAGGTACAGGGCGATGGTCATGCACCCACGCTAACGACGGCTGGGGCGGGGCGCCCAGCCCTCGTGGTCCAGCCTCGCGGTCCGACCGGCGCGGTAGGCCCTGCACCGGGCGCCCGTCCTCACCCGGTTAGGCTCGGCTCCGGAGCGGCCACCACCCCTCGGCCGCCCAGGATGGAGCGACCGATGACGTTCGCGCTGGCAGAGCATCACGACGACCTGCGTGCAGTGGTCCGGGACTTCGCCGCTGCCGAGATCGCACCCCACATCGCGAAGTGGGACGAGGCCCACCACTTCCCTGCCCACCTCGTGCCGCAGATGGGCGAGCTCGGGCTGTTCGGCCTGGTCGTGCCCGAGGCCTACGGCGGCGCGGGCGGTGACTTCACCAGCCTGTGCGTGGCCATCGAGGAGCTGGGCTACGTCGACCAGTCCGCCGGCATCACGCTGTCCGCAGGTGTCGGTCTGGGCATCAACCCGATCCTCACCTACGGCACGGACGCCCAGCGCGAGCGGTGGTTGCCCGACCTGGTCGAGGGTCGTGCGCTGGCCGCGTTCGGTCTGACCGAGCCCGAGGCCGGCTCCGACGCCGGCGCCACCCGGACCAGGGCCCGGCTGCAGGACGGCAGCTGGGTCGTCGACGGCGCCAAGTCCTATATCACCAACTCCGGGACCGAGCTCACCAGCGTCGTCACGGTCACCGCCCGCACGGGCACCCGGGAGGACGGCAGCGCCGAGATCAGCGCCGTCACCATCCCCGCCGGCACCGAGGGGCTCGTGGTCGAGCAGGCCTACCGGAAGCTCGGCTGGAACTCCTCCGACACCCACGGCCTGGCGTTCACCGCCTGCACCGTCCCCGAGGACCACCTGCTGGGGGAGCGCGGTGCGGGCTTCAAGCAGTTCCTCGCCATCCTGGACGACGGCCGGATCGCCATCAGCGCCCTGGCGCTGGGGTCGGCGAGGGCGTGCCTCGACCTGGCCACCGAGTACGCGAAGACCCGGGTCGCCTTCGGTGCGCCGATCGGCCGCAACCAGGGCGTCGCGTTCCCGCTGGCGGACCTGTCGGTGGCGGTGGAGGCCGGGCACCTGCTCACCTACCGCGCGGCGTGGCTCAAGGACGAGCAGACCGCGGGCCGGGCCACCGCGAAGCAGGTCAAGGCGGCCGCGGCGAAGGCCAAGCTCCACACCTCGACCGTGGCGATGGACGCCGCCCGGGTCGCCACCCAGGTGTTCGGTGGGGCGGGCTTCATGGAGGAGTACCCGGTCGCGCGGTTCTACCGGGACGCCAAGATCCTGGAGATCGGCGAGGGCACCAGCGAGGTCCAGCGGTTGGTGCTGGCCCGCGGGCTCGGCCTGCCGGTGGCATGAGCCGGGGCGAGGGCACCGGCTTCACCGACTGGCTCGAGCAGGCGCAGCAGGCGAGCGCGGCCCCCGACGACAAGGGGGCCGCCCGGTTGGCGGCTGCAGGCAAGCTCGCGGTCCGCGAGCGGGTCGACCTGCTGTGCGACGCCGGCTCGTTCGTGGAGGACGGTCGGCTCGCGAACGCCGTCGCGACGGTCACCGACCGGGAGCACGGTGGCTCCGGCCTGCCCGCCGACGGCGTGGTCACCGGTCGCGGCAGCGTCGACGGCCGTCCCGTCGTGGTCGTCGCCAACGACCCGACGGTCAAGGCGGGGTCATGGGGCGCACGGACGGTCGAGAAGATGGTGCGCGCCACCGAGACGGCGCTGCGCGAGGAGCTGCCGATCGTGTGGCTCGTGGACTCCGCGGGCGCGCGGATCACCGACCAGGTCGAGCTGTTCCCGGGTCGCCGGGGCGCCGGCCGGATCTTCCACAACCAGGTCGCGCTGTCCGGCCGTGTGCCGCAGGTCTGCTGCCTGTTCGGGCCCTCGGCCGCCGGCGGTGCGTACGTGCCGTCGTTCTGCGACATCGTGATCATGGTCGAGGGCAACGCGAGCATGTACCTGGGCTCGCCCCGGATGGCCGCGATGGTCGTGGGGGAGACGGTCGACCTGGAGCAGATGGGCGGTGCCCGGATGCACTGCACCGTCTCCGGCTGCGGCGACGTGCTCGTCTCCGACGACGCCGAGGCGGTCGAGCAGGCCCGGCTGTACCTGTCCTACCTGCCCCGCACCTGGCGGGAGGACCCGCCCACCTACGCACCCGAGCCGCCGTCGCGTGCGCTGCGCACGGGGGACGTGCCGACGCGGGAGTCCGAGCCGTTCGACGTGCACGAGGTGATCGACGCCCTGCTGGACGCGGACAGCTTCTTCGAGGTCAAGCAGCTGTTCGCGCCCGAGGTCGTGGTCGGGTTCGGCCGCCTCCAGGGGCGCAGCGTGGGAGTCGTCGCCAACAACTCCGCCGTGAGGGGCGGGGTGCTGTTCGTGGACAGCGCCGACAAGGCGGCGCGGTTCATCACGCTGTGCGACGCGTTCAACGTGCCGCTGCTGTACCTGGCGGACGTGCCGGGGTTCATGATCGGCAGCGACGTCGAGCGCGCCGGGATCATCCGCCACGGCGCCAAGATGGTGGCGGCGGTGTCCGAGGCGACGGTGCCGCAGGTGAGCGTGGTGCTCCGCAAGGCCTACGGCGCAGGTCTGTACGCCATGGCCGGGCCCGGCTTCGCGCCCAACGCCTGCATCGCGCTGCCCACCGCGGCCATCGCCGTGATGGGACCGGAGGCGGCGGTCAACGCCGTGTACGCCAACCGCATCGCCGCCATCGCGGACGAGGCGGAGCGGGAGGCGTTCGTGCAGGCGCGACGGGCCGAGTACCTGGAGGACGTCGACCTGCGGCGTCTCGCCTCCGACCTGGTCATCGACGCCGTGGTGCAGCCGGAGGACCTGCGCGAGGATCTGGTGCGACGCCTCGCCTACGCCTCCCGCAGCCGACGGGAGTTCTCCGAGCGGCGCCACGGGGTCTGGCCCGTCTGAGGCACACCGCCCGGCGAGGTCACCGCCGTGGCTCCTGTGCGTTCTACCGGGCGGGTGGGTCCACCCTGCATGAGCCAGACCTACGGGTGCTGTCGTCCTGACGGCTCGGACCGGCGGGTCGCAGCGATGAGCGGGCTTGGTCATCGTGGCCGGGCCGGGCCGCGGCGGGGTGCCCCCCAGCGCGCCGACCTCGACCACCGCCAACGGATCAGCAGCCTTCACCGAGGGCCCTGCGCCTGGCACGACGCGGCGACTCGGTTGGCGCAACCGGCCTCTCGAACCCGACGAGCGGCCTTCTGCCGGGCGCGTTCGGGGTCGGGGGCCCGGCCCTTGACGCCCTGGGTGTTCGGCGGGCGGTAGGAGGTGGTGAGCCCGCCGCCGGTCTCGCGGGCGGTCCGGTAGATCGTCAGGGACCAGCCCGATTCCGGGCTCGATCACTTCGGCATTCACCTCGGCGCTGCTGGCCGCTCCCTCGCCTTCGGCTCAGGTGGCTCCTCACGATCCGGGGTGCAGTCCCCCGATCGTGTCACGCAACGGTGAGACCGCGTCCGGGGTGAGCCGAGAGGCGGACTGGCGGTCAGGAGCACGGCTATACGTAGAAAAGGCGGGACACGGCGGCGACGCGGCTGATTGACTACGCCTGCCCTGGCTGGTCAGCGAGGGCGGGGGGCTTCGTCGGGGGTTCTCCACGCACGTCAGAAGGACCCACCATGCGCAGCTCCCGCACCACCGTCACCGCTGTGCTCGCGGCCGTCACACTCGCCTCAGGTGCGTTCGCGATGAGCGCTGCCCCGGTGAGCGCGTCCCAGAGCGGACCTGCCCAGTCCGCCGAGTGCACCGAGGCCCTCGAGGCCCTCGAGGCCGACTTCGGCGACCTCGCCCTCGACCAGGACGACGTGGAGGACTACGACGAGCTGGAAGCGCTCTTCGTCGAGGTCAACACGGAGCTGAACCGGTTGCTGACCGACCTCGGGCCCGCGAGCATCGCGGCCGACGAGGCCGAGGCCGCCGTCCTCGTCGCCGAGACGGCCGTCACCACGGCCGAGCAGGGCAGCGACGACGCCACGGCCGCCCTGACCACCGCCGAGGCGGACCTCGCGGCGGCCGTCGAGGCCGATCCCGACGGTTCTCCCGCCGTGGACGCGGCGACCGCGGCCCGGGACGCCGCTAGCAGTGCCCTGGAGACCGCTGCCTCGGCACTCACCACCGCCCAGGACGCCCTTATCACCGCCACGGCCGCAGCCGAGGCCGCGACGGCCGTCGTCGGCGACCTCGAGGTCGGGGTCGACGCTCTGGAGGCCCGGGTCACGGCCGCGCTGGACGAGCTCGGTCTCGAGCGGGACTTCGACTTCACGGGCTTCTACGAGCTGGTGCTGGTCGTCGAGGCCGAGTGCGACGACACCACGGTGGGGACCGGTACCGGGGGCGGCCCCGCGCCGGTGGCCGGGGCGCCCGTCGCCACACCGGTTGCGGCTCGCGCGAGCTTCACGGGCTGAGCCCGACCTTCGTCGCGTCTCGGCGAGCTGATCGGGCGTCAGGTGGACGACGACCCGGGGGCGTCCACCACGGCTCGGAGTCTCGTTCTCGAGAGGGGCCTGCACCACACGGCTCAGGGCGTCGGAGCGACCTTGCCGCGGGCTGGCAACCGTCGCGTCGGTGGCCAGATCGAGGAACCGGCGTCCGGACGCCCGCTCGTCGAAGCGCCGGGGGGTAGTCGCGCCAACGCTCCTCGGTCGCCCACGCGAGGCCCAGGGACATGTCGTAACGCCCCCGTTGACGACCGTGCCGAGCTGGACCAGCCGACGGTCACCGTCTCGGTCGAGCCGGCCGCGGTGGCACGCTCCAACGTGCGCACCCCGGCCTCGCCCGGCTCCAGGGAGACGGCCGCAGCGAGCACTGGTTCCAGCCACGGCTACCCGTCGGCGTCCAGCAGCGTTCTCCTGGGCCGAGGTGCCGACCAGGGCCCGGTCGCCCGCCAGGTCGTAGACGCCCGCACGGGTGCCGGTCGCGCCGACAACGAACGTCTCGCCCTGCTCGCCCAGCGCTGCCGACAGCACGGCGTCGGTGAGCTCGGGCACAGCCTGCTGGATGGCTGCCGCCGTACAGCGCACCGACGACCTCGCCGTCGTCGATGATCGGCCGTTAGGCGGACTCGAACCAGGCGTTGACCACGAACGCGTTGCCCAGGTACGTCGCACCGGCAAGCAGCGACGCGGCGACGGCGTTGTCACCGCCGTCGGGGGGAGCGCGGGGATGCAGGTGCCGATGGCGCGGGTGTCCTCGGCGGTCCGGACGTTCGTGGCGACGCGGAGCATGTCACCGGCCTCGTTGCGCTGGAACAGGGTCACGGTCGCGTCGGACAGGTCCGCGACGTCGTCGATCAGCGGGACCCGGTCCTCCAGGCTGGTGGTGGGCTGCAGCCAGGTGTCGCCGAGCACGACCTGCGGCAGCTCGACGGGTGCGGCCTCCTTCGTCAGCTGCTCCACAGCGCTCCAGGCGACCGGGGCGAGCGCAGGGAACGGCGGCGGGAGGCAGGGCATGCCTGCCGGGTCGGCTCCCGGCGAACGGCTCCTCAGCGGGGAGGGACGATCCGACCCAGGTCGTCTTGTCCCACCGCGGGGCCGTCGCGCCACAGGTCGGGCCAGAAGACGCCCACCTGGGCGAGCAGGCGACGAAGCGTGGGCAGCCCGATGCCGACCACGGCGTGGGGGTCGCCCTCGACGCCGTCGACGAACGCACCGCCGAGCCCGTCGAGGGTGAACGCCCCCGCGACCTGCAACGGCTCCCCTGTGGCCACGTAGGCGTCCACCTCGGCGTCGCTCAGGTCCGCGAAGTGCACCTGGGTGCTGCTCAGCTCGCCGATGCTGGCACCGGTGCCACCGGCGTCGGGGTCGCGGGTGTCGACCAGCCAGTGACCGGTCCGCAGCACGCCGGAGCGCCCCCGCATCGCGTGCCACCGTGCCACCGCGTCCGCGGCGTCGACGGGTCGGCCGTAGGCCACCCCGTCCAGGTCGAGCACGGAGTCGCAGCCTACGACGAGTACGTCCTCGACGCCGTCGGCCACGTCCTCAGCCTTGGACCGGGCCAGCAGCAGGGCGACGTCCTGGGGGTCGGTGACGCCGTAACGGGCGACCACCGCGGCCTCGTCGACCGCGCTGACGCGGACCTCGGGCCGGACACCGGCGGCACGCAGGGTGGCCAGGCGAGCGGGGGAGCGGGAGGCGAGGACCAGCAGCGAGCTCATCCGGCAAGCGCCCGGCGCAGCGTGTCCAGCCCCACCGAACCAAGGTCCAGCGCACGGCGGTGCCACGCGGTGAGGTCGAACGCGTCGCCCTCGCGGGAACGTGCCTGCTCGCGCAGCTCCAGCCAGGTCCGCTCGCCCACCTTGTAGGACGGCGCCTGACCCGGGTGGCCCAGGTAGCGGTCGAGCTCGAACCGCAGGGTCGCCTCCGGCTCGGGGACGTTGTGGGTCAGGTAGGACCACGCCTTGTCGTGGGTCCAGTCCCCGCCCCCGGCCGCGGCCGGCGCCTCCAGACCGCAGTGCACGCCGATGTCCAGGACGACCCGGACCGAGCGCAGCAGCTGTGACACGACGAGGCCGAGCCGGTCGCCCGGGTCGTCGAGGAACCCCAGCTCGGCCATCAGCTGCTCCGCGTACAGCGCCCAGCCCTCCCCGTGGCCGGACACCCAGACCCCGAGGCGCCGGTAGCGGTTGAGGACGTCGGTGCGGACCACGGTCTGGCCGAGCTGCAGGTGATGGCCGGGCACGCCCTCGTGGTAGACGGTGGTGCGCTGCTGCCAGGTGCTGAACGACCTGGTCCCCTTGGGCACGGACCACCACATCGCGCCCGTGCGGGTCAGGTCCTCGCTCGGCGGGGTGTAGTAGACGACCCCGGTGCTGGTCGGGGCGATCCGGCAGGCGAGAGCGCGGATCCGGTCAGGGACGTCGAAGTGGGTGCCCGCCAGCGCTGCGACCGCCTCGTCAGAGGTGGCCTGCATCCAGTGACGGAAGGCCTCGGCCCCGTGCACCTGCCGTGCCGGGTCGTGCTCCAGCAGCTCGACCGCCGCCTCGATGCTGTCGGCGCCCAGGACGCGCGCGACGGCCGTGCCCTCGGCCCGCAGCCGCTGCACCTCCGCCAGGCCCCAGGCGTAGGTCTCGCGCAGGTCGACCTCAGCACCCAGGTAGTAGCGCAACCGCAGGGCGTAGCGCTGCTCGCCGACGGCGTCGGCCTCGGGGGCGTGCACGAGCAGCTCCTCGCGCAGGAACCGGGCCAGGCCGGCGTAGGCGTCGGAGGCACCCGCGGCCGCGTCGGCCAGCTCGGCGAGCAGCTCCTCGTCCGGCTGCTCGGCGACACCGGGTCCGGCAGGTCCGGCTGCGTCGTCGGCGGCCGCGGCTGCGTGTGCCCGGACCGCCGCGGCGAGGAAGAACCCGTCCGGCCCGACGTTGTCGTCGCACTGGGCGGCGCAGGCCAGCACCTGCCTGCGAGCCGCGACCCGCCCGGCGACGGCGGAGTCCCGCAGCGCCGAGACGTAGGAGTCGACGGCCGCGGGCACGGCGCGCATCCGTTCGGCCAGCAGCGCCCAGTCGGCGGCGTCGTCGCGGGGCATCAGGTCGAACACCTCGCGGATGCTCTGCACCGGCGAGGCCAGGACGTCGAGCGCGGCCGCTCGCTCCCCGGTCACGGCCATCTCGACCTCGACGCAGGCGCGCTCGCGGAGCACGGCGACGGTGACCTCGTCGGTGGCGTCCTCGGGTTCCATGTCGTCCAGGCGGTCGAGGACCTGCTGGAACAGCGCGGTCCGCTCCGCGATGCCCGCCACGGAGTGGTCGCTCAAACGGTGGTCGTGACCGGTGATGCCGGTCAGGGTCGCGAACTCGGGGTCGAGGGCCGCCATCGCGTCGAGGAGCTCCTCGGCAACGGCGTCGACGGCGGTCCGGCGTCGGGTCAGGTCGCTCACCCGGGAAAGGTAGCCGCTCCCGGCCGGGGTCCCAGCGCCACGCCCCAGCTCACCGGCGGCACCTGCCGCACCAGCGTCGACGGGGCACCCCAGGTGCCCGGTGCCGCCGCCGCGCCCGGTCCGCCCGTGCCAGCACGAACGGCGGCACGGGCGAGCAGGACGGCCACGACGGCAGCGAGCTCCACGTCGTCCGGCCGTCCGGAGACGACCTGGATCCTCGGGACGGCAGCGTCGTCCGCGACGGTCCCGGTCACGCCCCGGGGGACTGCGAGGACTTCAGCGCCGCGAGACGGGACTCGACCTCGATCGTCGTGCCGGCGTCCTCGAGCTCGGCGAACTGGTTGTCCAGGCTGGAGGAGGCGAGCTCGGCGTTGCCCAGCGCGCGGGCCTCCTCGCGGCGGATCTTCTCCTCGAAGCGGGACAGCTCGCTGGTGGGGTCGGCGAGGTCGATGCTCGTGATCGAGTCGTGCATCTGGTTCTGCGCGACAGCGATCTTCTGGCGCGAGACGAGCTGGTCGCGCTTGGTCTTGAGCTCGCCCAGCTTGCCCTTCATGCCCTCCAGGCCGGCGCGCAGCTTGTCCGCCACCGCCTGCTGGGAGGTGATCTGGGTCGACAGCCCGGACGCGTCCTGCTCGGCCTTGATCTGGCGTTCGATCGCGATCTTGGCGAGGTTGTCCAGCCGGTCGCCCTCACCAGCGTTGCCCTGCGTGCGCAGCTGGTCGGCCCGGCCGCTCGCGGCGATGGCCTTGCTGCCCCAGTCGCGTGCCGCGGTGGCGTCCTCGTCGCGGTCGGCCTCCATGAGCCGCAGGTTGCCGATGGTCTGCGCGACGGCCTGCTCGGCCTCGGTGATGTTGGTGGTGTAGTCACGGATCATCTGGTCGAGCATCTTCTGGGGGTCCTCGGCGTTGTCGATCGCCGAGTTGACGTTGGCCCGGGCGAGCTGGGCGATGCGACCGAAGATGGACTGCTGGGACATGCGTTCTCCTCCGTGGATGGGTCGTGCTGACCGTGCCGTGCCGTGCCGTCTGTCAGAAGTCGCCGCCGAAGCCGCCGCCGCCGCCGAACCCGCCGCCACCGAAACCGCCGCCGAAGCCGCCACCGCCACCACCACCGCCGAAACCGCCGCCACCGCCGCCACCGAGGACGCTGCCGAGCAGGACACCGAGGGCCATGCCTCCCATGTCCATGCCGCCGCCTCGCCGCCCGCCCGCGAACGGGCCGCGGTAGTCGTCGTCGGGGTCGGAGTAGCGGTCGACCTCGCGCCGGGCGTCCAGCAGGGCCTGGTCGGCCTCCGCGTCGGCGGAGCGGGCGGCGTGCAGGGCCGCGACCGGGTCGGAGTCACCGGACTGCTCGGCGGTGCTGAGCAGCGCCCGTGCGTGGGCGGCCCGGGTACGGGGGCCGTTTCCGACCGCGCCGCGGCGGGTCGCGATGAAGCCCTCGACCTCCTCCACGTCCGCGCGGGCGGCGGCGATGGCGTGGGCGAGGGCACCCTGCGCCTGCGCCCGGCTGCGGCCGGCCTCCGAGCGGGCCTCCAGCGCCTTGTCCAGGGCGGCGTCGGCGGCCTCCACCCGGCGCAGCACACCGAGCGGGTCGCCGCCGGAGCCGCCGCCCTGCGAGCCGCCGCCGCGCTGCTGCTGGGCCTGGCTCTCGGCGACCGCGGCGCGTGCGCGCCCGGCTGCCCCGGCGAGGTCCTCGTCGCCGCCGCGGGCCAGCACGGCCTCGGCCTGGGCCAGGTCGGCCTGCAGGTCGGCGGTGGCCCCGGGGAGCTGGACCACGGCCTCGTGCAGGTGGGCCTCGAGCTCGTGGACGGCGCGGGCCTGGTCCTCCGCGCGGGCCAGGGCGGCCTCGGCCTCGTGGGCGGCGAGCGCGCCCTCCCCGGCGGTGCCCGCCTGGACCTGGTCGCGGGCCTGCTGCAGCCGCTGGGCCGCGAAGTCCGCGAGGTCCCGGGCCATCCGGACGTTGTCGCGGACGGGCTCGACCGCGGCAGGGGCGTAGGCGGCGCTCAGGCCGGCGAGTGTGCGCTCGGCGCTGTCCAGGCGGGAGCGGACGGTGTCGGTGCGGGTGCCCAGGGCGGGCAGCAGGGTGGGCAGGGAGCGCTCGAGGTCACGCAGCCGGGTCATGGACTCCGCCTGCGACTGCAGCGCCTCGTCGGCATCCTGAGTCCGGGTCAGGACGGTGACCAGCAGCCGCCGACGCTGGACCTCGGGCACCTCCTGACCCGCGTCCTGCAGCTGGTCGAGCTGGTGGCGGGCGGAGAACGCCTCGGTGAGCGCGGTCCTGGCCGTCTCCAGCGCCCGCTGGAAGTCCTCGGTGCCCTGCTCGCCGAACTGGGCGCGCGCGAACGCCAGCTCCTGCTGCGACTCGCGCATCGCCTCGTCGCCGGCCAGCAGCGCCGAGCCGGCGCGCTGCTCGAGCTCGGGCGTCGGCAGCGTCTCCCAGCCGGTCTTGCCACGGCGCTCGGCGACCTCGTGGGCGGGCAGGGCGGGCTTGCGCCGGTTGACGGCCACCAGCAGACCGATGACCAGGGCCAGGCCGACGAGGCCGATGAGCAGGAACACGATGAACCCTCCGAAGCCGGTGCCGCCGTCGGAGGACTCCGCACCGGTGTCGGTGCTGCCGCCGACGACGGTCCCCTCGGAGGTGAGGACCTCGCCGAGGGTGTCGGTCGCGGCCACGACGGCCTCGTCCCAGTCGTCCTGGCCCAGCGCCCCTGCCACGGCCTGCTCGACGGCGCTTCCCTCGGCCGTGCTGATCGAGGCGGGCGGCTCGAACCGGTACTCGCGGGCCTCGACGGCCACCGCGAGCATGGCGTCGTCACCGCTCAGCCCCGTCAGGGTGCCCGTCTCCTGCACCCAGGTCTCGGGGGCCGACCCGTCGAAGTCGTCCACGTAGACGACGTAGAGGTCGACCCCTGTCTCCTCCGACAGCGTCGCGACGGCGTCCTCGGCAGCCTCGACGTCGAGCACGCCTGAGGTGTCGCTCACCTGGCTGTCGAGCGCGACAGGAGGTTCGGCCGGGATACCCGAGGTCAGCGTCACGTGTTCGATCCTGCCAGCACAGCGGCAGGACGTCGGTAGGGGTGCCTGCAGTGCCCGGGCACGCTGGCGGACCGGTGCAGGCTCACAGCGGGATGTTGCCGTGCTTCTTGGGCGGCAGCGTCTCCCGCTTCGTCCGCAGCAGCCGCAGGGCCTTGGTGATCTCGACCCTGGTGCGGGAGGGCTCGATGACAGCGTCCACGTAGCCGCGTTCGGCGGCGACGTACGGGTTGGCCAGCGTGTCCTCGTACTCGGTGATCTTGGTGGCGCGCACCGCGTCGACGTCGTCGCCGGCCGCGGCGGCCTCCGCGAGCGCGCTCCGGTACAGGATGTTGGCGGCGCCCTGGGCTCCCATGACCGCGATCTGGGCCGTGGGCCAGGCCAGGTTGAGGTCCGCGCCCAGGTGCTTGGAGCCCATCACGCAGTAGGCGCCGCCGTAGGCCTTGCGCGTGATGACGGTGACCATGGGCACGGTCGCCTCGGCGTAGGCGTACAGCAGCTTCGCGCCGCGCCGGATGATGCCGTTCCACTCCTGGTCGGTGCCGGGCAGGAACCCGGGCACGTCGACGAAGGTCAGGACCGGCACGTTGAACGCGTCGCAGGTCCGCACGAACCGGGCGGCCTTCTCGCTCGCGTCGATGTTCAGCGTCCCCGCCATGTGCGTCGGCTGGTTGGCGACGATGCCGACCGGATGGCCGTCGACCCGGGCGAAGCCGCACAGGATGTTGGGCGCGAACAGCGGCTGCGTCTGCAGGAAGTGCCCGTCGTCCACGACGGTCTCGATCACGGTGGTCATGTCGTAGGGCTGGTTGGCCGAGTCGGGGACCAGCGTGTCCAGCACCAGGTCCTCGGCGCGCTCCTGCGTGGCGGCAGGGTCGTCCGCCGGCTCCGCGGCCGGCGGCGCCTGCAGGTTGTTGCCCGGCAGGAACGACAGCAGGTCCTGGACGTAGGAGATCGCGTCGTCCTCGTCGGTGCCCATGTAGTGGGCGTTGCCGGAGACGGTGCTGTGGGTGCGTGCCCCGCCAAGCTCCTCCATGCCCACGTCCTCGCCGGTGACCGTCTTGATGACGTCCGGGCCCGTGATGAACATGTGCGAGGTCTGGTCGACCATGACGGTGAAGTCGGTGATGGCGGGGGAGTAGACCGCGCCGCCCGCACAGGGCCCCAGCACGAGGCTGATCTGCGGCACCACGCCCGAGGCGTGCACGTTGCGACGGAAGATCTCCGCGTACAGGCCCAGCGCGACGACGCCCTCCTGGATCCGGGCGCCGCCGGAGTCGTTGATGCCGACCACGGGGCAGCCCACCCGTGCCGCGAGGTCCATGACCTTGACGATCTTCTCGCCGAAGACCTGGCCGAGGCTGCCGCCGAACACGGTGAAGTCCTGCGCGAAGACGCACACCTGACGCCCGTCGACCGTGCCGTACCCGGTGACGACGCCGTCGCCGTAGGGGCGGTTGTCCGCCATCCCGAAGTCGGTGCTGCGGTGCCGGGCCAGCTCGTCCAGCTCGGTGAACGAGCCCGGGTCCAGCAGGGCGTCGATGCGCTCCCGGGCGGTCCGCTTGCCCTTGGCGTGCTGCTTGTCGACCGCCCGGGAGGACCCGGCGTGGGTCGCCTCCTCGGTGCGCCGCCGCAGGTCGGCGAGCTTGCCGGCGGTGGTGTGGATGTCCGTCAGGACGGGCGGGGTGTCTTCGCGCTGCACGCGCCGGAGCCTAGCCACGGTGACAGCATCGGGTCGTGACCACCAGGCTGCCCGGGCGGCGCGGGCGACGGACGGACGGCTCCGACGCGCGCGCCGACATCGTCACCGCCGCCGGCGAGGAGTTCGGCGAGCGGGGGTTCCACGGCGCCTCCCTGCGTGGCATCGCCCGGCGTGCCGGGGTCGACCCCGCCCTCGTGCACCACTACTTCGACAACAAGGAGGCGCTCTTCGTCGCGGTCGTGGGCCTGCCGACCACCCCGTCGGCGGTGGTCGCCCGGGTGGTCGCCGCTGGCCGGGAGGGGGCCGCGGAGGAGCTGGTCCGGACGCTGCTGAGCGTCTGGGGGGAGCTGAGCGCCCGGCGCAGGCTGGTGGCGCTGGTCGGTGCGCTCACCAGCAGCGACACCGCGCGGAGGGGGTTGCGCGAGTTCGTGTCGAGCTCGCTGCTGCTCCCGGTGGTGACCGGCCTGGGTGTGGACGAGCCCGAACGCCGGGCCTCGCTCGTGGCGAGCCAGATGGTGGGGCTCGGCGTCGCCCGCTACGTGGTGGCCCTGCAGCCGCTGGCCGGCGCACCCGTCGAGCAGGTCGTCATGGACGTGTCGCCCACCGTGGAGCGGTACCTGTTCGGGGCCCTGCCGCCCCTGAGCCCCCCGTCCGACCCTTGACGGGCGGCCGTCGTCGGCGAATATTCATCACATGATGAAAACGTGGGCGGTCGAGACCGACGGACTGAGCGTCGAGCGTGGCGGGCGCACCGTCCTGCGGGACGTCGACGTGCGCGTGCGGGCCGGTTCGGTCGTCGGGCTGCTCGGTCCCTCCGGCTGTGGCAAGACCACGTTCGCCCGGGTGCTGGTGGGGGTGCAGCAGCGGGTCGACGGCACCGTCCGGGTGCTGGGGCGCCCGGCCGGCTCGCCCGACCTGCGTCGACGGGTCGGTTACGTCACGCAGGCCGCGAGCGTGTACCCGGACCTGACGGTCCGCCAGAACCTCCTGTACGCGGCGGCCACGGCCGGGCTGGAGCGGCGCGCAGGCCGGGATGCGGTGGGACGCACCCTGCGGGACGTGGATCTCACCGACCGAGCGGACGAGCTGACCGGGCGGCTGTCCGGCGGGCAGCGCTCCCGGGTCTGCCTCGGCGCGGCGCTGCTGCCCGGTCCCGAGCTGCTGGTCCTCGACGAGCCCACGGTCGGCCTGGACCCCGTCCTGCGACGAGACCTCTGGGCGATGTTCCACCGTCTCGCCGCGGCCGGGACGACGCTCGTGGTGTCCAGCCACGTCATGGACGAGGCCGACCGCTGCGACGACCTGGTGCTGCTGCGGGAGGGACAGGTCGTGGCGCGGGGCACGCCCGGTGGGCTCCGCACGCGCACGGGTGCCGCCGACATCGAGACGGCGTTCCTCGCCCTGGTCGGGGCGCTCTGATGCTCGCCACGACGGTGCGGGTGCTGCGGCAGGTGCGCCACGACCCGCGCACGGTCGCCCTGGTGGTGGTCGTCCCGGCCGCGCTCGTGGCGCTGCTGGCCTGGGTCTACGACGGCACCCCCGTCTTCGACCGGGTCGGGGCGCCGATGGTGGCGCTGTTCCCCTTCACCGTCATGTTCCTGGTGACGAGCCTGACGACGTTGCGCGAGCGGCAGAGCGGCACCCTGGAACGGCTGCTGACCACCCCGCTGCACCGCCACGAGCTGATCGGCGGGTACGCACTCGCGTTCGGGCTGCTAGCGGCCGTGCAGGCTGCCGTCGTCACCACCGTCGCCCGGTTGGTCGGGCTGACGGTTCTCGGGCCGCTGTGGGCCGTACTCGTCGTGGCCGTGCTGGTCGCGGTGCTGGGCACCGCCCTGGGGCTGCTGGCGAGCGCGTTCGCCGCCACCGAGCTGCAGGCCGTGCAGTTCATGCCCGCGTTCGTGCTGCCGCAGCTGCTGCTGTGCGGTCTACTCCGGCCCCGCGAGGAGCTGCCGGTCGGCCTGCGCGAGCTGTCCTCTCTGCTCCCGCTCAGCCACGCCGTGGACGCGGTCACCGGCATCGTCGGCCGGACGGAGGTCGACTCCGAGGTGCTGGCGTCGGTGGCGGTCGTGGTGGGGTTCGCCGTCCTGGCGCTGGCGGCGGGGTCGCTGACGCTGCGGCGACGGACCCCCTGAGCCGTCGCGCCGGCGGGCGCTGTGGCGCCGGTCCCCGGGGGTACGGTGCCCGGCATGGGCTGGCCGGTGCAGGTGGTGGAGGTCACCGGCTCCACCAGCGCTGACCTGCTGCAGGAGGCCCGCGCCGGTGGCAGGGGGCCGCGGTTCCTGGCCGCGCGTGCCCAGACCGCGGGCCGAGGTCGGCTGGACAGGGGCTGGCACAGCCCGCCGGGGGCCTCGCTGGCGGTGTCGCTGCTGTTCGCGCCGGAGGTGCCCCAGGCCGGGTGGACCTGGTTGCCGATGGTGGTGGGTCTGGGTGTCCTGGACGCGCTGCGCGGCATGGGCGCGACGGCTGTCCTCAAGTGGCCCAACGACGTGGTCGTCCCCCTGCCGGAGCCCGGTGGCGGCGCGACCGGGACCGCCGGGACCACCGGGCCGCCGGAGGGCGCCATGACCGGTCTCGCGAAGCTGGCCGGCGTCCTCGTCCAGGGGGTCGCGGGGTCCGCGGGGCCCGTGGCGGTCGTGGGCGTCGGTCTCAACCTGCGCCCGCCCGGTGACGTCGGCGCCCGGTCGGCGTCGCTCGCGGACCTGCTGGACGGCGACGCCCCGGACGGCCCGTCCTGCTTCGACCGCGTGCTGCCGGCCCTGACCGGGGCCCTGACCCAGCGTCTGCTGGGCTGGGAGGCCGACGGCGGCAGGTCGACGGGGACTCGGGCGGCCTACCTGCGGGCCTGCTCGACGATGGGCCGCCAGGTGCGGGTGAGCACACCGGCCGGCCAGGTCTCAGGCAGGGCGGTCGACGTCGCCGAGGACGGCGCGCTCGTGCTGGACGGCCCCGACGGGCGGGTCCGCGTCCTGGCCGGGGACGTGGAGCACGTGCGGTGAGCCCCGGCCGCGAACCGGGGTCGCCCGGCAGGCCTACGCCGGTGGACGCGCCTGAACGGGTCAGTGCGGGGGCCGAGCGGGACGCAGCGGGTCCCGACCGGCTGACCCCGAGCCAGGCGGCGCGGGCCGCCGGGGTGTCCCGGCTCAGCGCCCGCAAGCTGTTCCGGGCCCTGGGCTACGCCGACTCGCAGGACCAGCCCGCCTACGGCAACTCCGAGCTGCGCGTCCTGCGGGTCGCGTCCCTGCTGGTGCGCGACGGGACGCTCGACGAGCAGACCGTGCTCAACCTGAGCCGGGCCATGGGCCGTTCCCTCGACCGGCTGGCGACCTGGCAGGTCGAGACCGTCGCCGAGCGCGTGGACGGCGACAGGGACAGGGCCGCAGAGATGCTGCGACAGGCCTCGCCGGAGCTCGAGGAGCTGATGGTGCTGCTGTGGCGCCGGCTCCGGGACGACGCGGTCGACCGCGTCCTCGCCCCGCCCGGAGAGGTCTTCGAGCGTGCCGTGGGCTTCGCCGACGTGGTCGGCTGGACCCAGGTCGTGCAGAGCCTCGACGAGACCGCGCTCGCCGACCTGGTGCGCCGCTTCGGCGACGTCGCCGCCGACGCGATCGCCGACCACGGCGCGCGCATCATCAAGACCGTCGGCGACGAGGTGATGTTCTCCGCCCGCAGCGCGGCGGACGCCGCCCATCTGGCGCTGGAGCTGACGACCGCGTTCGCCGAGGACCCGCTGGTGCCCGGGGTCCGGGTCGGGTTCGCCTTCGGGCCGGTCGTTGCCCGCCTCGGCGACATGTTCGGCACCACGGTCAACCTGGCGGCGCGGGTGTCGCGCCTCGCCGGGGCCGGCGACGTGCTCACCGACGCGCCGACGGCGGGCATGCTCACCGGGACGGCGGGGCTGCGGCTGCGGACGCTGGGGGAGCACCCGGTGCGGGGGCTGGGGCGCGTCGCGCTGGTGTCGGTGGAGCCCACGACCCGGCGCGAGGGCGGCGGCGGCTACGCACCGGGGGAGCACGGCTGATGGACCGGACCGGGACCGCACCACCACGAGGGAGAAGCAGATGAGCGAGCAGTGGGTCCAGCTGGTGGACGAGGACGACGCCGGGCACGTCGTGTCGCTGGTGCTGGACCGCCCCGCCGCCAGGAACGCCATCTCCGTCGAGCTCGCCCGGCAGGTGGCGGTAGCGACCACCGCGCTCGCGGCCCGGTCGACGCTGCGGTCCGTGGTGCTCCGCTCCAGCCGCGACGACGCGTTCTGCGTGGGCGCCGACCTCAAGGAGCGCCGCGACGCCTCCGCGGCCGACCTGCTGGCCGCGCGGGCGGTCAACCGGGCCTGCTATGGCGGGGTGCTGGGGCTGCCGGTGACCGTGGTCGCGGCCGTCGCCGGCTACGCCCTGGGCGGTGGCTGCGAGCTGGCGCTGTCCTGCGACCTGCTGGTCGGCAGCGAGGCCACGGTGATGGGTCTGCCGGAGGTGGGGGTCGGCCTGATCCCCGGCGGGGGAGGCACACAGCTGCTGGTCCGCAGGCTCGGCAGCGGCCGTGCGGCCGACCTGGTCCTGACCGGGCGGCGGGTCGGCGGTGCCGAGGCCCACCGGATCGGCCTGCTGGACCGGCTCGTCGAGCCCGGTGCCGTCGTGGCGGAGGCCGTCGCGCTGGCCCGCACGGTGGCCACGCGTTCGCCGGCGTCGGTCCGGGCGGCGAAGGCGGCCATGCGACAGGGGGCCGACCTGCCGCTGGCGCAGGGGCTGGACGTCGAGGACGCCGCGTGGCGCGCGGTGGTCGCCGGGCCCGACCGGGTCGAGGGCGTCACGGCGTTCCTCGACAAGCGGGAACCTCGCTGGGCGGACCCTCAGCCGTCCTGAGCGGGTGCGGGGCCCGTCGGCGTGGTGACGACCGTCGTCCGCTCCTCGCCGCGGGCGCCAGGGCGTGCCGAGCCACGGTCGCAGACCGGGGCCGGTTCGGCGACCGGCACCAGGTCCGCTGCGACGAGCGGCCGGTCCTCGTTGAACACGACCGTCCGGTACATCAGGAAGCGGAAGAGCGTCCCCATCGCGAGGCCGACCACGTTCGCAGCGATGTTGTCGGCCACGGCGGAGGTCAGCCCCAGCACGTAGCGGGACACCGCCAGCGGCACCAGCGCCAGGGCGAGACCGCCGATGTTGACCACGACGAACAGGACGAGCTCTCGCCGGACCGCGGAACGCCGCCGCCGGCGGAACGTCCAGTACCGGTTGCCCAGCCAGGCCACCATCGTGGCGACGGCGACCGAGACCACCTTGGCGGTCAGCGGCCTCTGCGCCAGCAGCGGGTCATCGCCCACGTGCAGCAGCAGGTTGAACACGCCGAGGTCCACGACGTACGCGACCGCGCCGACGACGCCGAACTTGACTGCCTCGCGCACGACGAGGGCCAGAGCGCCGTGGACGGCGTTGTAGAGCGAGCGCACGCCGCACACGGTACGTGACTGCTGCGTAGGCTCCAGCCGTGCCAGCTGCAGACGCCACCACCGGCCCCGGCTTCCCCACCGTCACCGTCCTCGGCTCCGGCCAGCTCGCCAGGATGATGGTGCCCCCCGCCGTGGCCCTCGGGATCGACCTGCGGGTCCTCGCCCCCAGCCCGCAGGACAGCGCGGCCCGGGTCGCCTCGACCGTGCCGGGCGAGGCCGACGACGAGGCCGCCGTGCTCGCGGCCGCGCAGGGCGCCGCGGTCGTCACCTTCGAGCACGAGCACGTCCCCGCGGCCGTGCTGGCCGCCCTGGAGGCCACGGGCACGCCCGTGCGACCGGGCGCCGCGGCGCTGCGCCACGCCCAGGACAAGCTCGTCATGCGCCGAGCCCTCACCGGTCTCGGGCTGCCCGTGCCCGACTGGGCGGAGGTGGCCGACGTGGCGGAGCTGCGCGACTTCGCAGCCGCCCACGGTGGCCGGGTGGTCCTGAAGACCCCGCGGGGCGGCTACGACGGCAAGGGCGTCCTCGTGCTGAAGGACGGGCCGGACCAGGGCGACGACGACGGCTGGGGCACCGCGCAGCGGTGGTTCGCCCGCGCGGACGGCGGGTCGTTGCTGGCGGAGGAGGTGGTCCCGTTCGTCCGGGAGCTCGCCGTGCTGGTGGCCCGGAGCCCGTCGGGGCAGGTCGCGCTGTGGCCGGTGGTGCAGACCCTGCAGGTGGACGGCGTCTGCCGCGAGGTCGTCGCCCCCGCCCCGGACCTCGACGACGACCTGGCCGGTGCGGCCGCCGCCACCGCAGCCGCGATCGCCGGCGCCCTGGACGTCACGGGGGTGATGGCCGTCGAGGGCTTCGAGGTCCGGCCCACCTACGGCCCCCCCCGTTTCCTGGTCAACGAGCTCGCCATGCGCCCCCACAACTCCGGGCACTGGACCATCGACGGGTCGGTCACGAGCCAGTTCGAGCAGCACCTGCGGGCCGTGCTCGACCTCCCGCTGGGCGAGGTGCGGGCCCGCTCGCGCTGGACCGTCATGGTGAACGTGCTGGGCGGCGAGCACCCGGACCTCTACCGGTCCTACCTGCACGTGATGGCCCGAGACCCCGGGGTGAAGGTGCACCTGTACGGCAAGTCCGTGCGGCCCGGCCGCAAGATCGGCCACGTCACCGTCCACGGCGACGACCTGGACGCCCTGCTGGCCCGCGCCCGCCACGCCGCCGACTACATCCGGGGGACGATCACCGAATGAGCCACGACGACCCGACCGCCGACCCCGACCCGACGACAGACCCAGGGGCAGGCGCCGGTGCCGTCCCCAGCCAGGGCCCCCCGCCCGTAGTCGCCGTCGTGATGGGCTCCGACTCGGACTGGCCGGTGATGTCCCCGGCCTCGGACGCGCTCACCGAGCTCGGCATCGCCCACGAGGTCGACGTGGTGTCCGCGCACCGGATGCCCCACGACATGCTCGCCTGGGGCGCCGAGGCCGCCGGGCGGGGCCTGCGCGTGGTGGTGGCGGGCGCGGGCGGCGCCGCCCACCTGCCCGGCATGCTCGCCGCCGTCACCGAGCTGCCGGTCATCGGGGTGCCGGTCCCGCTGGCCCACCTGGACGGCATGGACTCGCTGCTGTCGATCGTGCAGATGCCCGCCGGCGTGCCGGTCGCCACCGTCGGTGTGGGGGCCGCGCGCAACGCAGGCCTCCTCGCGGCACGGGTGCTGGCGGCCGGCGAGGGCGAGGAGGCGGCGCGGCTGCGGCAGGCGCTGCAAGAGCACGCCGCCGCCCTGCGAGAGGTCGCGGCCGCCAAGGGTAGACGGCTGCGCGAGCAGGTCGCCGAGGCCCGCCGGTCCTGAGCGGGTCCTACTCGGCCCACGCCGCGACGAGGCTCTCGACCCGGTCGGTGTCGTCGGCCCGCAACGCGTCGAACAGCTCGGTCGAGCGCTCGGAGTCCCACTCAACGGCCGAGCCCACCGACGTCGACAGGTCCGGGTCGGACACCGGCACGGTGAGCTGCACGCCGGAGCCACCCGTCACCGAACGCATCGCCAGCAGGAAACGGCCCAGCCCCAGCGGCCCCAACTCCCCGTCGACGGTGAGGGCGTCGCCGCCCGCCCGGGCGGACGGGTAGGAACGGGCGGGGTTCAGCAGCACCGCCGGCGAGGTGGCCCGCTCGACGATGGCGCCCAGCAGCTGGCGCTGTCGCTGCACCCGTGCCAGGTCGCCCGTGGCATCGGTCTTGCGGGTACGGACCAGGCCCAGGGCGTCCTGGCCCTGCAGGGTCTGGCACCCGGCGGGCAGGTCGATGTCGGCGAAGGAGTCCTCGATCGGGTCCGGCAGGCACACCTCGACCCCGCCGAGGGCGTCCACGACAGAGGAGAACCCGTCGAAACCGGTCTCGACGTAGCCGTCGACACCCAGCCCCGTGGCCTGCTCGACCGTCTGCACCAGCAGCGCGGGACCGCCGAAGGCGTAGGCGCTGTTGAGCTTGTTCATGCCGTAGCCGGGGACGTCCACGTAACTGTCCCGGGGCAGGCTGACCATGACGGTCGGGCCGCTGCCGGACGGGCGGTGCAGCAGCATGATCGTGTCGGTGCGGCTGCCGGTCGTGTCCTGCCTGCTGGTGCCGTCCTCGTCGACCTCGGAGGCCCGGGAGTCACTGCCCACCAGGACGAACGTGGTCCCGGGCGTGCCGCCGGAGGTGCTGACGTCGGACACCTTGCCCACGTTGGCCCACGCGGTCCAGCCGAGTGAGAGCGGGTAGGCGATCAGCACCGCCACCAGCAGCAGGACGACCGGCACCACCGGGCGACGCCTGCGCCTCAGCGGCGGTCGTCCGCGCGCGTCACCGCCGCGGGAGCCCGGGCCACCGGGTCCGCGACCGCCGGGACCACGACCGGCGGGGCCACCGGGACCACGGCCGGAGACGCCACCGGGCCCGCGGACGGAGGAGCCGGTCGACGGGCCCCGGCTGTCCTGGCCGGTGGTCGCGCCGACCCGGGTCGGCGCTGCGGGCCGTGGCGTGCGCGTGGGGCGGGCCTGCTGGGTGGTCCGGACGCCCGGCTGCGTCGTGCGGGGCAGCTGCGTGGTCCGGGCCTGGGGTGCGGTCTGCGGGCCGGTGGCGGACCCGCTGCCGGCCTGCGGGGCGGCGGCCGCGCCGCGGGCCGGGGCCGAGGTCCGGCGCGGCTGGGCACCGGCGGGACGGGGCTTGACCCGGGTCGCGTCCGGTGACGGTGCGGACCGCTCGCCCGTGCGACGGTCGAGCCTCGGTGGGGACGGTCGGCCGGTCAGCGGGGAACGCAGCGGAGAGCCCGGACGCCGCATCTGGCGTGTCGGGTCCTCGTCGCGGTATGGCTCGTCGGGCACGGTGACACGGTAGGGCGCCCCGGCACCCAGACGGTAGCGCCGCAGGTCACGGTATGGCGCGCTTCGCGGCGCGGCCGAGCCCCGGTCGGCAGGTGCCGACCGGGGCTCTCGAGGTGCCGACACGTGCTGCTCAAGACCGGTGACGGTGCGTGGTCCTGGCGCATGGCCCTGGCACGTCGTGCTGTTGCCCGCGGTTCAGGCGCGGGGACGTCCCATCGCGCGGAACGTCCAGCCGGCGTCCCGCCACGCCACCGGGTCGAGGGAGTTGCGGCCGTCGAGCATCCGCCGGTTCCGGACCTGCTTCCCGGTGACCTCGGGGTCCAGCTGCAGGAACTCGTCCCACTCGGTGAGCATGAGGACGACGTCGGCGCCCTCGATCGTCTCCGCCACGTCGGCCCCGAAGCGAAGCTCCGGCCAGACCTTGCGGGCGTTGTCCATCGCCTCGGGGTCGTACACCGTCACGTGTGCGCCCTGCAGGCGGAGCTGCGCGGAGACGCTGAGCGCAGGGGAGTCACGGATGTCGTCGCTGTTGGGCTTGAACGCCGCACCCAGCACCGCGACCCGACGTCCGAGCAGAGAGCCCTCGCAGGCCTCGCGGGTCATCTCGACCATCCGGGAGCGGCGGCGCATGTTGATGTCGTCGACCTCGCGCAGGAACGTGAGCGCCTGGTCCGCGCCGAGCTCACCGGCACGGGCCATGAAGGCGCGGATGTCCTTCGGCAGGCAGCCGCCGCCGAAGCCGACACCGGCGTTGAGGAACCGGCGGCCGATCCGGGCGTCGTGGCCGATGGCGTCGGCAAGGGCGACGACGTCGGCGTCGACCTTCTCGCAGACCTCGGCCATGGCGTTGATGAAGGAGATCTTGGTCGCGAGGAACGAGTTCGCGGCGACCTTCACCAGCTCGGCCGTCGCGTAGTCCGTGGTCACCAGCGGGGTGCCGGTGCTCAGGGGGGTCTGGTAGACCTCGTCCAGCAGCGCCTTCGCGATCGACGCGGTCTCACCCTCGGGCAGGCCGTAGACGAAGCGGTCCGGCGTCAGGGTGTCCTTGACGGCGAAGCCCTCGCGCAGGAACTCGGGGTTCCAGGCCAGGATCGTGTGGACGCCCTCGGGCGCGAGCTCGGCGACGCGCCCCGCGAGGCGGGCAGCGGTGCCGACCGGGACCGTCGACTTGCCCACGACCAGGGCGGGGGCCTCGGCCGTGCCCTGCAGGTGGGGTGCCAGGGCGTCGACCGCCGAGTCGACGTAGCGCAGGTCGGCCGCGTACTCGCCCTTGCGCTGCGGGGTGCCGACGCAGACGAAGTGGACCTGGGCACCGACCACCTCCGACATGTCGGTGGTGAACCGCAGCCGTCCCGTGGGCATCACCTTCTGCAGCAGCTCGGGCAGGCCCGGCTCGAAGAAGGGTGCCTTGCTGTCGCGCAGCAGGGCGACCTTGGCCTCGTCGACGTCCACGCCGACCACGTCATGGCCCAGCTCGGCCATGCAGGCCGCGTGGACGGCACCCAGGTAGCCACAACCGATCACAGAGATACGCACGTCGCAGGAGGCTACCGGCTGGGCGGGTGGCACGCGCCGCAGCCGGGTTACCCGCGGGTAACCCAACGCGTAGGATCCGGCACGTGAGCAACGACGCCTACAGCCTGACCGAGGACCAGCGTGACCTCGTCGAAGCGGTCCGTGCGGTCGCCGAGGACAAGATCGCCCCCTATGCGGCCGAGGTCGACCGCGAGGCCCGCTTCCCCCAGGAGGCCGCCGACGCCCTCCTCGCCGCGGACTTCCACGCCCCGCACGTGCCCGAGGAGTTCGACGGCGTCGGCGCCGGCGCCCTCGAGGTCTGCCTGGTGATCGAGGAGGTCGCCCGGGTCTGCGCGTCCAGCTCCCTGATCCCGGCCGTCAACAAGCTGGGGTCGATGCCTCTCCTGCTGGGCGGCTCGCAGGAGGTCAAGGCGCGCTACCTGCCGCGCCTGGCCGCGGGTGAGGGGTTCAGCTACGGCCTGTCCGAGCGCGAGGCCGGCTCCGACACCGCGTCGATGCGCACCCGCGCCCGTCGCGACGGCGACGACTGGGTGCTCGACGGGCAGAAGTCCTGGATCACCAACGCCGGGGTGAGCGAGTTCTACACCGTCATGGCCGTCACCGACCCCGGAGCGGGCAACAAGGGCATCAGCGCGTTCGTCGTGGAGAAGGGCGATGAGGGGCTGAGCTTCGGCGCCAAGGAGAAGAAGCTCGGCATCAAGGGCTCGCCCACCCGCGAGATGCTGTTCGACGGCTGCCGCATCCCCGGTGACCGCCTGGTCGGCGAGCCCGGTGAAGGCCTGAGAATCGCCCTGCGGACCCTGGACCACACCCGCATCACCATCGGCGCGCAGGCCGTGGGCATCGCCCAGGGCGCGCTGGACTACGCCCGCGACTACGTCAAGGAGCGCAAGCAGTTCGGCAGGGCCGTCGCGGAGTTCCAGGGGATCCAGTTCATGCTGGCCGACATGGCCATGCAGCTGGAGGCCGCCCGCCAGCTGGTCTACGTGGCCGCGGCCAAGAGCGAGCGGGGCGATGCGGACCTGACGTTCTTCGGCGCGGCCGCAAAGTGCTTCGCCTCGGACGTCGCCATGGCCGTCACCACGGACGCCGTGCAGCTGCTCGGCGGTGCCGGCTACGTGAGCGACCACCCGGTCGAACGCATGATGCGTGACGCCAAGATCACGCAGATCTACGAGGGCACCAACCAGATCCAGCGCATGGTCATGGGGCGGCAGGTGCTGAAGGGCTTCCGCTGACCGCGACGTCGGGTCGGAGGGTTGGCACACCCCTAGGCTGACCGACCGTGAGCACCGAACCCGCTGCACCGCGTCGTGCCCTCATCACCGGGGTCACCGGTCAGGACGGCATGTACCTGTCCGAGCTCCTGCTCGCCAAGGGGTACGAGGTCTACGGCCTGGTGCGCGGCCAGAACAACCCCAAAGCCGCCGTCGTGGCCGCAGAGCTGCCGCAGGTGCGCCAGCTGACGGGCGACCTCACCGACCTGTCCAGCCTGCTGCGGGCCCTGGACACCTCCCGCCCCGACGAGGTCTACAACCTCGGCGCGATCTCCTACGTGGCCTACTCCTGGGAGAACGCCCACCTGACGACCGAGGTCACCGCCAAGGGCGTGCTCAACATGCTCGAGGCCGTGCGGTTGCACTCCCGCCACGACCTGGGCCGGGTCCGCTTCTACCAGGCGTCCAGCTCGGAGATGTTCGGTCGGGTGCAGGAGGTCCCCCAGCGGGAGTCGACGCTGCTGTGGCCTCGATCGCCCTACGGGGTGGCGAAGGTCTTCGGCCACTACATGACCATCAACTACCGCGAGTCCTACGGCATGCACGCCTCCAGCGGCATCCTGTTCAACCACGAGTCCCCGCGCCGCGGGCCCGAGTTCGTCACCCGCAAGGTGACCCAGGCCGTGGCCCGGATCGCGCTCGGCCTGCAGGAGCAGGTCACGCTCGGCAACCTCGACGCACGCCGTGACTGGGGCTTCGCAGGGGACTACGTCGAGGTCATGTGGCGCATGCTGCAGCAGGAGGAGGCCGACGACTACGTCGTGGCCACCGGCGAGGCGCACTCCATCCACGAGCTGCTGGACGTCGCCTTCGGCCATGTCGGCATCGAGGACTGGGAGGGCAGGGTGGTCAAGGACCCCCGCTTCCTGCGTCCCGCCGAGGTCGACCTGCTGATCGGCGACGCGTCCAAGGCGCGCGAGCAGCTCGGCTGGACGCCCACCGTCGGCTTCGAGGAGCTGGTCCGCATGATGGTCGACAGCGACCTGGCGGAGCAGCGCCGGTCGATCGGCTGAGCCGCGACGTGGTGGGTCGTGCCCTGGTCACCGGTGTCACCGGTCAGGACGGCCGCTACCTGGCCGAGCAGCTGCTGGGCGACGGCTGGCAGGTGCACGGCATGGTGCGCGAGAAGGCAGAGACGGTCACCGAGGGCGTCGTCGTCCACCCGGGTGACCTCGCCGACCCGGACGTGTTCGAGGTCCTGGTGCCCGCCGTCGCGCCCGACGTGGTCTTCCACCTCGCGGGCATGTCGTCGGTCGCGCAGTCCTGGCAGGAACCCGCGGCCACGGCCGAGCTGACCGGCACCGCCGTCGCCCGGCTGCTGCAGGCCTGCTTCGCCGGCCCGGCCGGTGCGGGGCCTCGGGTCGTCCTCGCCTCCAGCGCCGAGGTGTTCGGCGCCGCCGAGCATGCGCCGCAGGACGAGCGGACACCGGTCCGGCCGGCGTCGCCGTACGGCGCTGCGAAGGCGTTCGCGCTGCACCTGGGCGGGGTCTACCGCCGGGCCGGGCACCACGTGTCGGCCGCGGTGCTCTACAACCACGAGTCCCCGCGACGACCCACGACGTTCGTCACCCGCAAGATCACCTCCACGGTCGCGGCGATCGCGCACGGCACGGCCGGGGAGCTGCGGGTGGGCAACCTGGACGCCCGACGTGACTGGGGCTGGGCGCCGGACCACGTCGACGCCATGGTCCGCATGGCCATCGCGGACAGCCCCGACGACTACGTGGTGGCGACGGGGGAGGGCCACACCGTCCGGGAGCTCGTGGCCGCGGCCTTCGCGGCAGCGGGTGTCGAGGACTGGCAGCGGCTGGTGCACGTCGACCCGCGCTTCGTCCGCCCGGTCGACGCCGTCGACCTCGTCGGCGACGCCTCGCACGCCCGCCGCCGGCTCGGCTGGACGCCGACGGTGCCGTTCGAGGAGATCGTCGCCCGCATGGTCCGGGCCGACCTGGCCGGTCCCGGGTGAGGGGCTGAGCGGGGAGGCCGCCGGCTACGAGGGCGGGCGTTCACGCAGGACGCCGGCGGACAGGGCGGCGAGGCCGAGGTCCGCGACCGTCAACGCCACCCGGGACACCAGCGCCACCGACAGCGCGGCCGACACCCCGACCAGCGGGCCGAGCACGACGACGACGACGGCCTCGCGGGCCCCCACCCCTGCCGGTGCCGCGACCGCCAGGAAGCCCACCACCCACGCCAGCGCGTAGCCCCCGACCGCGAGCGGCAGAGCCTGGTCGCCGTCCTCCAGCGGGCGCAGCAGCAGCCAGGTCGCGCCGCCGTAGCAGGCCCACGCCAGCAGCATCAGGGCCGTCGTGGCGCCGACGACGGACCAGCCGGGGGACGCGGTGGCCAGCGAGGGCCGCCACCGGGCGAGCAGCCCGAGCAGCCGCGACAGCACCGGGGGAGCCAGGACCACCACGCCGACCACGGCCACCGGAACCACCAGCCACGCCCACCGGGAGGCGACCGTCGCCCCCACCCCGACGGCCCCCACCAGCACCCCGGTGACGGTGTGCAGCAGCAGGAACAGGGTGGACGCGGCGACCATCGCCGGGCGCGGCACGCCGTAGCGGCGGGCGAGGGCCGCCTGGGCGAGCACCGGCCACAAGGAGCCGGGGACGTACTTGCCGGCCTGGGTCAGGTAGAACACCCGGTGCGCGGTCCAGGCACCAGGCCGCCCACCGAGCGCCGCCAGCCACAGCCGCCAGCACTCACCGGTCGACACCACCCCGGCGGTGGTCAGCAGCAGCGAGGCGACCGCCGCCGGCCAGCCGATCGTGGTCAGCGCACGGGACACCTCGTCCCAGCGGTCGGCGACCACGACGGCGCCGCCCACCAGCACCGCCACCCCCACCACCACCGACAGCGCCGTCAGCAGGCGCGCCCTGCGGGGCGCCGCCCCGGTCCCTCCGGCGGCGGGCCCGCTCACCCGCCGAGCGCGGCGGGGTCCCGCGAGAGCAGCACGGTCTCGCGCGGCAGCGGCTGGCACGGGGTCGCGCCACGGGTGCGGCGGACCTGCCAGCCCTGCCGCGCGGCCTCGTCCACCGCGGCGCGGTAGCGGGGCCGTTGCGCGTCGTCCAGCAGGACCACGCCGCCGTCGCCGACCCGGTCCAGCACGTGCAGCAGCACGTCGGCGCGCGCGCGGCCGTCCACGAGCACCAGGTCGAAGTCGCCGGCGGTGGAGTCGATGGCCCTGACGTAGGCGTCGAAGTCCAGGCCGCGCCCGCTCGGTGCACCGGAGGCCACCAGCGGGGCCGGCGACATGCTGACGACGGGGACGTGGACGACCGGTTCGCATCGCAGCCCCGCTGTGGCGGCCAACAGCTCGCGCACCCGCTCCGCCCATGCCTCGTCGTGCTCGACGGCGTCCACGGAACCGCTCCGCCGGGCCAGCCACACCGTGCTGGCGCCCGAGCCGTACTCGAACACGCGGGCCTGCCCGCCGTGCCGGGCCAGGAGGGCGTCCACGGCGTCGACCGCCGTGTAGGTCCACCAGGGCAGGTCCATCCGGACCAGGTCCTCGGCGTTGTGCACCGCGAGCAGGGTCCGTAGGTGCGCCGAGGTGCTGCGGGGGTTGGCCGCGACCTGGCGGTCCCAGGAACGCAGCAGCGACGTCCCCTCCAGCGAGCTCCTGGCGCGTGTCACCGCTCCCAGGTAGACCTCGCGCAGCAGACCCTGGTCCCTGGACATGCACCCTCCTCGGTCGGCCACCCGGCCGACGGTCGAGCGTAGTGGCGCCGTGAGGCTGCCCCCGCCCCCGGGTGCAGGGCCACGGCGCGTCCACGAGGCTCCACCGAGCGGGTCGGCAACCCGTCTCGGTCAGGCGGTCGGGTAGACGTCGCCGGCCTTCTGCCGGGCCGCCCAGGAGCTCGCCACCATGTCGCGCAGGTCGTGGCGCATCGCCCAGCCGAGGTCGCGGGCAGCGGCGTCGCCCGTGGCGACGATCCTCGCCGGGTCGCCGGGTCGGCGGGGCGCGACCTCGGGTGCGAAGTCGATGCCGGTGACGTCGCGGATGGTGTCCATGATCTCGCGGACGGAGCTGCCTTCGCCGCTGCCGAGGTTGTACACGGGCTCCAGGGCCTGGCCGCTCGCCAGCCGCCGCGCGGCAGCCACGTGGGCGTCGGCGAGGTCGGTGACGTGGATGTAGTCGCGTACGCAGGTCCCGTCGGGTGTCGCGTAGTCGTCCCCGTTGATCCGTGGTGTCTCCCCCCGGTAGAGCAGGTCGAAGACCACCGGGAAGAGGTTGTGCGGGCTGGCGTCGTACAGGTCGTCGGAGGCGGAGCCGACGACGTTGAAGTACCGCAACGACGTGTGCCGGAGGCCGTGCGCCCTCGCGGCGTCGCGGAGCAACCACTCGCCGATCAGCTTCGTCTCGCCGTAGGGCGACTCCGGCCGGGTAGGGGTCGACTCGGTCACGACGTCGGCGTCGGGGGTGCCGTAGGTGGCGGCGCTGGAGGAGAAGACCAGCTGGTCGACGTCGGCGTCCGCCATCGCCTGCAACAGGTTGACGGTCGCGGTGACGTTCTGCTCGTAGGTGTGCAGGGGCCGCGACACCGACACCCCCGCGTACTTGAACCCGGCGACGTGGATGACGCCACGCACCTCGTGCCGGGACAGGACCGTGGAGATGGTGTCCCGGTCGAGGAGGCTCGTCCGCACCAGCGGGACCCCGTCGGCGACGAACTCGGCGAACCCCGAGGACAGGTCGTCGATCACCACCACGGGCAGGTCGGCCTGCACGAGGGCCCGCACGACGTGCGAGCCGATGTACCCCGCTCCACCTGTGACCAGCCACGTCATGTCGGTGCACTCCTCGTGTCTGCGTCTGTCGGAGGTCGTCCAGGACGTCTGGGTCATGCTCGCAGGCCTCGGGCAGGGAACGGAACGCCTCTAACCCGGCTGACCGGCCTCAGGGGCGGTTGCGCTCCGCGTGCAGCTCGTGGGCTGTCTTCTCGCCCGAGGCCACCCGCAGGAGCATCTCCCGCAGGGTCGTGGCGAACCGCTCGGGGGAGTACAGCTCCCGCGCCGTGGAACCGAAGCCGCGACCGGTGGCCTCGAGGTCGTCGAGGTCGGCCAGGACCTCGTCCAGGCGCCGGCGCCAGCGGGGGGCGTCCTGGGAGGTGACCAGCCAGCCCGTCACACCGTCGCAGACCGCGTCAGGGATGCCCTCGATGTCGGCCGCCAGGACCGGCAGGTCACGGACCGCGGCCTCGACGTTGACCAGGCCGAAGCCCTCCATGTCGCCGTAGACGTGGATGTTGGGCTGGATGAAGAGGTCGGCGCCGCGCAGCAGCAGCTCGCGGTCCTCGCTGCTGACCCGGCCCAGGAGCCTCACCCGGTCCTGCATGCCCGCGCCCCGCGCGACGCGGCGGATCCGGTCCTCGGCGGGACCGGCGCCCGCCACCAGGTGCACGACGTCGCGGCGGGAGTACGGCAGGACCTGGGAGACGAACCACGCGACGCCCTTGCGCCGGACCAGGCGCCCCAGGGTGAGCAGCACCGCCGTGTCGTCCCCGACGCCCAGGCGGGCGCGCAGCTCGCGGCGCGCCTGCTGGCGCGGGGACATGCCGGGTGGCGGCTCCACCGACAGCCGCAGCACCTGCAGGTGGTCCTCCTCCACGCCCGCGGCCCGCACGGCCGTCGCGGTGGCATTGCTGATGGCGATGATGAGCGGGGCCGCCCGCAGGTGCCGCACGACGACCTTGCGGTAGACGGAGGAGTCGAAGGTCACGTCCAGGCCCATGACCATGGTGGCGTGGGGCTGGCGGTGCCAGCGGAGCAGCCGGGTGGCGACGGCGTTCATCAGGGCGTCGCCCAGCAGCACCACGTCGGGCCGGTCGCCGCGCACGACCCGGCGCATCCGCCACAGGGTGAGGGGCAGCCACCACCAGGAGTGCCAGTCGCTGCGGACGTTGCACAGCAGGGTGACCCGCGCCCCGCCCGCGAGCAGGGCGTCGTAGGTGTCCTTGGCGAGGGTCTCCATGCCGCCGGTCTGCGGCGGGAACTTCCGGGTGACGAACAGGACGTGCACCCGGTGAACCTAACGGGCGAGGGGGCCCCGCCCGCGCAGGGCCGCCGCGGCGCGACGGGCGTGGCGTCACCGGCGCTAACCTGCCCCGCGTGGACGTCCTCGTCACCGGCGCTGCCGGCATGCTCGGCACCGACCTCGTCACGACGCTCCTCGAGCGCGACCACGAGGTCACCGGGCTCGCTCGTGCGGACCTCGACATCACCGACGCCGCGGCCGTCGAGGCGGCGGTCCACGGTCAGCAGGTCGTCGTCAACGCCTCGGCCTGGACCGCGGTCGACGACGCCGAGAGCCACGAGGGCGACGCGTTCGCGGTCAACGCCGTCGGCGCGTCCCTGCTGGCGCAGGCCTGCGCCCGGTCCGGCGCCCGGCTGGTGCACGTGTCCACCGACTACGCCGTGGGCGGCACCGCCGCCGGCTCCCCGATCGCCTCCGCCGCCCCCCTGCTGCCGGTGGGGGCCTACGGCCGGACCAAGGCCGCCGGGGAGTGGGCCGTGCGCGCCTCGGGAGCCGACGCCCTGGTGCTGCGCACGGCGTGGCTGTACGGCGCCCACGGCCCCTGCTTCCCCGCCACGATGGCGCGCCTGGCCCGTGAGCGCGACGTGCTGAAGGTCGTGGACGACCAGGTCGGGCAACCCACCTGGACCGTGGACGTGGCGGACCTCGTGGTCCGCCTGCTGGAGGCCCGTGCGCCGGCCGGCACCTACCACGCGACGTCGTCGGGGTGGACCTCCTGGTACGAGTTCGCGGTGGAGGTGGTGCGCACGGTGGGGCGCGACCCCGACATGGTCGACCCGATCAGCAGCAGCGAGTTCGCCCGCCCCGCCCCGCGCCCCGCGTGGTCCGTGCTGGCCCACGACAGCCTCAAGGCGGTCGGCGTGGCGCCGATCGGGGCGTGGCGGCTGCGCTGGGCCGAGGCGGCCGACGAGGTGCTGGCCGAGGTCTGAGACGCGGCCGGACCCGGGCCTCAGCGGTAGGAGGCGTTCTCCTGCGCCGCGACCCGGTCCAGCTCGTCGGCGTCCAGCCCGGTGTGCAGCACGACCGAGCCGCCCGCGGCCCAGGTCCCGAGCACCTGGGCGGGTGTGCTCCCCGCGCCCAGCAGCACTCGCCCGCCACCCAGCGTGGGCGCCGAGACCGCCGTTGTCGCGCCCGGGGCGGGCAGCTGGTCGGGCTGCCCCGACACCTCGGCGCCGTAGTCCACGGCGCCCGCCGGCAGGTCCGCCACCGGCCGGGGCAGGGCCGAGGCCCCGACGACGACAGTCACGGCGGCGGTGGGCCCGCCCTGCGGTGCCGCGCCCTCCACGACCACGTCGACGTCGGGTGAGGCGTCCGGGGCGCCCGCAGGGTCCTGCGACGTCCGGGCACCCAGGTACCAGGTCGCGAGCCAGAACACCGGGGCACGCCAGTCCGGTCCCAGTGCCACCCGTACCGTCGACCCGGCCGTGACGTCGGCCTCCTCCAGGAGCAGGTGGGCGGTCTTGGCCACCCACTGCGCCAGCACGCGCCCGGTGAGCTCGACCCGTGCGCCGCCACCGCCGTACCAGGTGAGCCGGGGCTGGGGGTCGGACTGCAGCTCCCGGACGAGCCTCGCGACGTCGACCCGGCGCGCTGCACCGTCACCGTGGGAGGTCGGGGGGCCGGGGTGGTCCTGCTGCACCGCCGCAGCCTGGCACACGAGCCGCGGGTCCGGGGCGCGGCGCGGCACCGGAGCACCCAGGTCCGCCAGATACCCTGACCCGGCCATGAACGACACCAGCGCCGCCACCCAGCCCCCCGGGCTCCGCCGACCCGACGTCGTCCCGGGCGTCCCGGGCGTCCCCGTGGTCCCCACCACGCCCACCGCAGCGGTACCCGAGCCGTCACTGACCCTCGTTAGCGAGGAGGACCGCCTGCCGCGGGTCGTCGCGACCGTGGTCCTGCCCTGCTACAACGAGCAGGACCACGTCCTGCAGGAGGTGGAGCGGATCACGGCGGCCATGGAGGCCGACGGGATGAGCTTCGAGCTCCTCGTCATCGACGACGCGTCCACCGACGGCACCCTGCAGGTGCTGCGGGAGGCAGAGCACCTGTACCCGCACATGCGGATCATGGCTTTCCGTCGCAACGGCGGTGCCGGCACGGCGCGCCGCATCGGCACCCGGGAGGCCCGCGGCGACATCGTCGTGTGGACCGACGCGGACATGACCTACCCGAACGAGCGGATCCCCGAGTTCGTCCGCATGCTGCTGGAGGACCCGACCTTCGACCACGTCGTGGGCGCGCGCCTGACCGAGGAGGGCACCCACAAGTGGGCCCGGCTGCCCGCCAAGTGGGTCATCCGCAAGTTCGCCGAGGTCCTCACCAAGCAGACCATCCCCGACCTGAACTCCGGGCTCAGGGCGTTCCGGCGTGACGTGTCGCTGCCGTACCTGCGCCTGCTCCCGCCCGGGTTCTCGTGCGTGACGACGCTGACGATCTCGTTCCTGTCCAACCAGCACGACATCCGCTACGAGCCCATCTCCTACGGCAAGCGGGCCGGGGTGTCCAAGTTCAAGTTCTTCCGCGACGCCTACCGATACATCCTGCAGATCCTGCGGATGGTGATGTACTTCGACCCGCTGCGGATCCTGCTGCCGATCTCTCTGGCGCTGCTCGTGGTCGGCTCCGCCAAGCTGGTCTACGACCAGTTCCAGGCCTTGTTCTCCCTCGCCGACAACACCGTGCTGATCCTGGTCACAGGCCTGCTCATCGGCATGATGGGTCTGCTCGCGGACCTCATCGTCAGGTCGCGGGACAGCTCCTGAGGCAGCACCGGGGCCGCGGCCCCGGGAAGGGGGACAGGGTGGGCGCTGCGCCGGCCTCACGCGCCTCCCGGCTGGGCGGACGGGCCCAGGGCCTGGTCCGCTCGCGGGCGTTCCGCTACTGCTTCCTGCTGCTGACGGTCGTGCTGGCGGGGGTCGCGCTGGCGCTGGACGGGGCCGAGTTCCTGCAGGGGGTCCGTCGGCTCGGGCCGGCGAGCCTGGTGCTGGCGCTCGGGTTCACCGTCGCGAACATCCTGCTGTCGGCGGCCGCGTGGCGCTCCGTGCTGGCCGACCTCGGCAGCCCGCTCCCGCTGCGGGCGACGGGGCACGTCTTCCTGGTCGGCCAGCTGGGCAAGTACCTTCCCGGCAGCCTGTGGCACGTGGTCGCGCAGGTGGAGCTCGCCGCCGACCACGGGGTCTCGCGTCGGCGGTCGGCCTCGGCGACCGTGGTCCACGTCGTCATCGTGTTCACCATGGCCCTGCTGCTGGGCGTCGCCGGGTTCGCGCTGGTGCCGGACCTGCTGCCCGGCGGGTACACCTGGCTGGCGCTGGGGGTCGTGCCGCTGCTGGCGCTGCTGTGGCCGCCCGTGCTCAACCGGGTGCTGCAGAAGGTGCTCGCACTGGCCCGCCGGCCCGCCCTGGAGCACCAGGTCAGCGGGGCGGGGGCCTGGCGGACCAGCGCCTGGGCGTTCGGGTCCTGGCTGGCGATCGGGCTGCAGACGCTGGTCCTCGTCTCCCGGGTGGGTGACATCGCCCTGTCCCCGCGCCTGGTGGTGCTGAGCGTGACCGCGTTCGCCCTGGCCTGGGCGTTCGGCTTCGTGGCGTTCATCAGCCCCGCCGGTGCGGGTGCCCGCGAGGCCGCCCTGGTGCTGATGCTGTCGGGGGTGATGTCGCCCGGGCGGGCCCTGCTGGTGGCGGTGGTGTCACGGGTGCTGATGAGCGGTGCCGACCTGGGCCTGGCCGGAGCCGCCCTGCTGCTGGAGCGGCGGCGCAGGCGACGCCTGCCCGGGGTCTCCGGGACCGCCTCCCCGGAGCCCGGTCCCGCATGAGCGGGCGGGCGCGGGCGTGGCGTCCGGGTCGCCCGGTCGACCTGCACGGCACCCTGGGCACGCTCGGCCGGGGTCGCGCCGACCCCACCCACCGCCGTGACGGCGCCGACGGGCTGTGGCGTGCCACCACCACCCCGGACGGTCCCGGCCTGCTGCACCTGCGCACCCGGGCCGACGTCGGGGTCGTCGACGCGCACGCCTGGGGACCGGGGGCGGACTGGCTGCTCGAGGGCGTGCCGAACCTGCTGGGCGCCGCCGACGACGACGCGGGCACCGGCTGGGGGGCGTTCCGGCCGCGCCCCGAGCACCCCGTCCTCCTCCAGGCCTGGCGGCACCGGCCCGGGGTCCGGACCCCTCGGACCCGCGCCGTCTTCGAGGCGCTGACCACCGCCGCCGTGGAGCAGGTCGTCACGGGCCTGCAGGCCCGTCGGGCCCTGCGCACCCTGGTGCTGGCGCACGGTTCGCCCGCACCGGGGGAGCCCGCCAGCACCGGCGGTCCTGCCCACGGCATGGTCGTGCCGCCCCCCGCGGCGGTATGGGCGCGCATCCCCAGCTGGGAGTGGCTGCGGGCAGGCGTGGAGGGTCGGCGTAGTGCCGTCGTGGTCCGGGGGGCCGGGGTGGCGGGCCGGCTGGAGGGCACGCTCGGTAGACCGCTCGCCGAGGTGGAGCCGATGCTCCGCTCGCTGCCCGGGGTGGGTCGCTGGACCGCCGCGGAGGTTCGGCAGCGCGCCCACGGGGACCCCGACGCGTTCAGCTTCGACGACTACCACGTGGCCAAGAACGTGTCGTGGGCGCTGACGGGCGAGGTCCTCGACGACGACGGCTGCGCCGAGGTGATCGACTGCTATGCCGGTCACCGCTACCGGGTGCAGCGGCTGCTCGAGCTCGCAGGCGCGGTCCGGCCCCGACGCGGCCCCAAGATGACGCTGCCGACCCACACCCCGGCCGCCACGTCCGGGCAGTCGTGAACCGGACGACCGGCACGGCACCCGCGGCCTGCAGCTAGGGCGTCGCCTGCAGGGGCGCGACCCGAAGCGTCAGGCCCGTCCCGGCCTCGACCTGCACCTGACGGTGGGATCGGAGCAGACCCTGCACGTCGACCTCGACCTGAGGCCCTGCGGGGGAGCGCTCCACCCGGGTGCGCAGGCCCTCGGCCCGCGCCGCCACCGCCACGCGCTCCGCGAGCCGCGCCGCTGCCACCACGGGCCCCACGACCGTGACGCCCCCGTCGGCGAGCTCCGCCCGCACCTCGTCGAGCCCGTCGTCGCCCACCCGGCCCGCCAGCACCACCGCGACTGCCCGCCGGAGCACGGCGGAGGGGTCGGGGTCGGGCACGGCAGGGGCGGGCTCGACGCCGGCGGTCCCCGGCGGGCAGCCCAGCGCCGCCCGGACGGACTCCACGGTGCCGGTCGCGAACCAGTCGGTGGTGTCGAAGCGGACCAGCCCACCCGCGCCGGGGCCGTCGTCGTCGACGACCAGCCGACCGCAGCCGCGCACCACGGCCGCCGGGACCCCGTCGGCCTTGCCCTTGACCAGCTCCGCCGCCCCGGCCAGCTCGTCGGCGACCGCGCGGACCGTCACCTGCAGCGCGCTGCCGTCGGCGTCGACGCCGCCGCGCAGGTCGTCGGTCGGCAGCAACCCCGCGCAGCCGAGCGCGAAGTCCGTCTGCCCCACCCGCCACGGCCGGCCGGAGGTGTCGCTCAGCAGCACCGCGGGCCGAGCCCCGGCGTGCGAGGCGACCTCCGCGCGCAGCGCCACCGCCCGTGCGTCCGGGTCGCGGGGCAGCACCAGGACGCGGCCGCGGGCGTCCGGGCCGGTGTTCGAGGCGTCGACCCCGGCCGCCGCCATCACCGGCCCCGCGGCGGAGCGGACGATGCGGGTGGTGCCGTTGGGGGTCCGTCGTTCGGCGACCACGCCACGGGTCTCGGCCACCACGGCCCCCTCGCGGTCGGGGTGCCACAGCCCCAGCTGCTTGGCGACGACCTTGCTGGACACGACCAGGACGTCGTCGTCGCACAGCGTCACGTCCGCGGCCTGGCAGGCCGCCACCAGCATTGCCGCGAGGTCGTCACCGGTGCGGACCTGGCCGATCCGGTGCAGCGGGACGACGGTCAGCGGGCCGTGGGGCGGCTGCGGCCCCGGCTGCCCGGGTCCGCTCACGCGGTCCGCTCCTCGCGCAGGCGCAGCGCCAGGTCCATCGCGACACCCGCCAGGCGAGCCGCACCCGGCACGTCGCGCATCAGCAGGTCGGTCCCGACGACCCGGGCGCGGCCGGTGGTGACGGCGTCGGCCAGGTCCACGTCGTCGACCAGCCAGCCGTCCAGCAGGTCCTCCAGCAGCCCGGCGACCCCGGCGGCGGTGCAGGGGACGTCGAGGGCGGCCAGGCACTGCGCGGCCATGCCCCGCACCGGGGCGCCACCGACGACCGGGCTCACGCCGACGACGGGCGCGCGGGTGCCGCGCAGCGCGTCGCGGACGCCGGGCACCGCGAGCACGGGTCCCAGGGAGACCACCGGGTTGCTGGGGGGCAGCAGGACGACGTCGGCCTCGCGCAGCGCCTCCAGCACGCCCGGGGCCGGCCGGGCGCGGTCCAGGCCCAGGAGCGGGAAGCCGTGGGCCGGCTCCGCGGCGCGCATCCGGACCCACCACTCCTGCAGGTGCACCGCACGCCGGTCCGGGTCCTCCACCAGCACGTGGGTCTCCACCGGCTGGTCGGACATCGGCAGCAGCCGCACACCCGGCTGCCAGCGCTCGCACAGCGCGGCGGTGACCTGGCCGAGGCTGAACCCGGCCCCCAGCATCTGCGTCCGGAGCACGTGGGTGGCCAGGTCCCGGTCGCCCAGGGTGAACCAGTCCGGGCCTGCACCGTAGGCGGCGAGCTCCTCGGCGACGGTGGACCGTTCGTCGCGGCGGCCCCAGCCCTGCTCCTCGTGGACGGCGTCGCCCAGGGTGTACATCAGGGTGTCCAGGTCGGGGCACACCCGCAGCCCGTGCAGGGTGATGTCATCACCGGTGTTGGCGATCACGGTCACCTCTGCCGCCGGCCCGGGGGAGGTGCGCAGGTGGTGCAGCAGTCCGCGGACGAACCGGGCACCCCCGACCCCGCCGGACAGCGCGACGGCCTTCATGCGCCCACCGCCGCGCCCCCGGCGGTCGCGAGCCCGCTGCTGCGTCGGCTCGTCCCGTACGTCGTCCTGGCCGGCATCGTCACGGCTGCATCATGGCGTGCCGGGGGCCCACGGCAGGTCACCGACCGGGGCGTACCGGCCCCTGCGCAGGCGTGCTGATCTATTCTCGGCTAGCACGCCGCTTCTTGACACCAGCCGGACGACACGCGTGTAATTTCACGGTCGTCGTTCTGTCCGGCAGGATCGCTGGACCGGGCCGGGCGTTCGACGGCCGGACGAGACACTGGGGCGAGGAGAACGTCATGGCACTGCAGCTGCACACAGCGACGACGGTCGAGGACACACCGGACGTGCTCCGAAGTCGGACGCTGGGCGAGCTCGACGGTGCCCTGCGGGGGGCGCAGGGTCGCGCCACGCCGCCGGAGTTGCTCCCGCTGGACGACGACACCGACGAGGCCGACGACACCGACGAGGTGGACGGCTGGGGAGACCTGTCTGGTCTGGACCTGCCCCCGGGCGTCCTGGTCGAGGGCGGCGCCGTCGTGCTCCCGCTGCGCCCGGACGGCCGCCCGCCGGCCCCGGACTGGAAGGACCGCGCGCTCTGCGCCGAGACCGACCCCGAGGCGTTCTTCCCCGAGAAGGGTGGCTCGACCCGCGAGGCCAAGAAGGTCTGCGTGTCCTGCGACGTGAGGGCCGAGTGCCTGGACTTCGCCCTCGGCAACGACGAGCGCTTCGGCATCTGGGGCGGTCTGTCCGAGCGCGAGCGCCGTCGGCTGAAGAAGCGGGTGGTCTGAGCGTGCACCCCCTGCGGGCGGTGCCCGCCCCGGACGGCTCCAGGGCGTGAGCGTCGACGTCGAGGCACCGTCGGACCCCGGGTCGAGCGCCGACCCGGGGTTTCGCCCTGTCCGGGTGACAGCGGTCCTCGTCGTCCACGACGGGGCGCAGTGGCTGCCCCGCACGCTGGGGGCCCTCGCGGGTTCGCTGCGCCGCCCTGACCTCGTCGTCGCCGTGGACGCCGGGTCCCGGGACCGCTGCGCCGTCCTGCTGGACACCGCGGTCGGCTGCACCCCCACCCATGTCGTGGACGCCGTCATCCAGGGTCGGGCCCGTGACGGGTTCGGGGCCTCCGTCGCACGTGGGCTCGCCGCGGCCGACCAGCTGCGTGCCGAGGCCCGGGAGCCGCGGGACGGTGGCGCCGACCCCGACAGGGTCCAGGACAGGGCGCAGGACGGGACCGACGACAGGGCCGAGGAGTGGGTCTGGCTGGTGCACGACGACAGCGCCCCCGAGCCCGAGACGCTCCAGGAGCTGTTGTCGGTCGTCCGCGCCTCGCCGACCCTCGCGGTCGCCGGCTGCAAGCAGCTGGAGTGGGACGACAGCAGCCGGCTCGTGGAGGTCGGGGCCACGGTCACCGCCGGCGGCCGCAGGCTCACCGACGTGGGCCAGGGAGACATCGACCAGGGCCAGCACGACGGCCGCGGCGACGTCCTGGTCGTCTCGACCGCGGGCATGCTCGTGCGTCGCAGCGTCCTGGACCACGTGGGCGGCTTCGACCCCGCCCTGCCGCTGGTCGGCGACGACGTCGACCTGTGCCTGCGGGTGCGTCGCGCCGGGCACCGGGTCGCGGTCGTCCCCACGGCGGCCGTACGCCACGTGTCCGCGCTGGAGCGGGGCCTGCGCCCGGCGGACGCCCTCCACGGCCGCTTCGCACGACGTGCCGGGCGGGCCGCGCCGCGCGCCGACGACGGCGCCGGCCTGGCCAGCGCCAGGCGCCGGCACTGGCTGCACTCCAGGCTGGTGCAGGCCCCCGCGCTGCTGCTGCCGCTGCTGTGGCTGTGGGTCCTGCTGGTGGCTCCGGTGCGGGCCGCGATGTGGCTGCTGCGCGGAAACGGGCACCGGGCCTGGGCCGAGCTCGACGCCGCCGGTCGGCTGTGGGCCCGCGGCTGGCGGGTCACGGGGTCGCGCTGGCGCTCCCGCAGGTCCCGTGCCGTGCCGGCCTCGGCGCTGCGACCGCTGCAGCGCTCCCGCACGCAGGTGCTGCGCGAGGACCTCGACGCCTGGCGCGCCCGTCGCTCGCTGCGCCGCCAGGACGCCGTCGCCGACGACGGCGACGGCGACGACGTACCGCTGGAGGCCGTCGAGTCCGGTCCCGTCGACGAGGACCTGATCGACCTCGACCTCGGCGCCAGCGGTCCCGCCCGCCACTTCTTCGGCCACCCGCTCACCTACCTCGTGCCGCTGACCGCCCTGCTGGGGGCGCTACCGGTCCTGCGCTCGCAGCTGAGCCCCGTGGCGGTGGACGCCGAGGGTGCCGTTCTGGGCACCCCTGACCCCACCGCCGGGTTGACCTCGGTCGAGCTGTGGGCACGGTGGCTGACCGGGTGGCGGGACGTCGGGCTCGGCGCGGTCGGTGCCGCCGACCCCGCGACCGCCGTCTGGGCCGCGCTCACCGCCCTGACCTCCCTGCCGCGCGGGGCGCTGGACGCCGCGACGCTGGGCGAGGCACGGACCGCCGTCGCCGTGCTCGCCCCGCTGCTCGGTCTGCTCGCCGCGTACGCGGTCCTGCGCCGGCTGGTCCGTTCGCGCGCCGGTGCCGCGGCCGGTGCGGCGACCTGGGCGCTGCTCCCCGTCACGGGCCTGCTGGGTCCGGCGCACGCCGGCGACCTGGTGGTGCACGTCCTCGCGCCGCTGCTGCTCGGTGCGACGGTCGGCTGCCTGGGCCGGCGCGCGGTTCGGAGCGTCGCCGCCGCAGGCCTGCTCGCGGCCGTCGTGGTCGCGCTGTCTCCTGCGACGTGGCCGGTGCTGCTGGTCGTGGCGGTCCTGATCGGTGTGCTGGGCGGGGCCCGCAGCCTCGCGTCCTGGCGTGCCTGCCTGCCACTGGTGGCCGCCGCGACGCCGGCGCTGGTGTGGGCGCCATGGCTTCCCGCGCTGCGACGTGACCCCCGCGCCCTGCTGCTGGACCCCGCCTCCGTCGATCCCTCCCTGCTCACGCTGCCGAACGCCGGGGCCCTGCTGCCCACGGCGGCCCGGGTGGGCGACGTCCTGCGCGGCGACGTGGCCCTGGCGGCCGACCTGGTCGCCGTGGCCGTCGCCGTCGTCCTGCTGCTGCTGGTGCTCGCGGCGCTGCTCGGCTCGGCCCTGCTGGTCGCGTCGCTCGCCCGGGCGAGGGTCGGCGCCGCCTGGTGGGCGCTCGGGACCGCCGCGCTGGCCGCTGCCACGGGCGTGCTCGCCGTCGTGGTCGCCAGCAGCAGCGGCGCCACGCCGTCCGTGCCCGCCTCCGCCGTGGCCCTGGCACTGCTCGTCGTGGTCGGTCTGCTGGTGCGCGACCTGCACGACCCCGACCGGGCGCACCCCCGCCACGGCAGCCGTGGCAGACGCGTCGTGGCCGTCCTGGCCCGCGTCGGCACTGGCCTGCTGCCCGCGGCGGCGGTCGCCGCCGCGGTCGCGGTCGCCCTCGTCGTCCCGACACAGGTCGCTCCGGCCGGGCTGCCCGCGCCGGCCCTGGTCGGCGCGCAGTCTCCGCAGGCCACCCGCACGCTGCTGCTGCAGGCCGACGTGGCGGCGACAGGTCCCGTCGAGGAGGTCGTCGCCTGGCAGGTCACCGCGGGTCAGCCCGGCCCGGGTCGCGCGTCCGTGGCGACCCTGCTCGGCCGTGACCGTGCTGCGGTCCGCCCCGGCGACCGGCGGCTCGAGGACGTCGTGGCGTCCCTGCTCGGTGACGGCTCCGTGCCGGGGGCGGAGGTGGCGGCCGCGCTGGCGCGGCTCGGAGTCGGTTGGGTGGTCGTCTCCGGCGACGGTGCCCCGGTGACGGAGGTCGACACGGCCCTGGCCCAGCGCACCGGGCTGGTGCGCACCGCGGTGGAGCCGGCGCGCACCACCTGGCGCGTGGACACCGGCGGGGGACCCGTGCCGGCCCGGGCGCGCATCGTGGACGCCGCGGGCGTCGAGCTGGGGCCGGTGGACCTGCAGGGCGCGCTCGGAGCAACCGGCGACGGCGCGGCTACCCAGCCCGCTCCGGTCGACGCGACTGCCGTGACCGACGGCGCGACCGGGACCACGGGGACCTCGACCGACGGCAGCGACGCCTCGCAGCCTCCGGGAGCCACGGGACGCCCGGGTGGGACGGCGGACGCCACGAGCAGCACGCCCCTCGTGGCCGCCGGCGACCCCGGCCGCCTGCTGGTGGTGGCCGACAACGCCCGCGCCGGCTGGCGGGCGAGCATCGACGGTGCGGCGCTCACCCCCACGACGGTGGACGGCTGGGCGCAGGCGTTCCTGCTGCCCACCGCTGGCGGTGAGCTGCGGCTGGACCCGCCGATGGCACGCCCGGGCTCTGCCACGTTGTCGTTCGCCGCGCTCCTGCTGCTCGGCCTGCTGCTGGTCTGGCCCGGTCGACGACGCCAGGCGCCGCTGGACCTCGGCCGTCGCCAGGCGCCGTCGTCCGACGGGCGCCCGTCACTGCTGCGACGCAGCGGTCGTGGTGTCGCGGCGACCGCGGCGGTCGGCGTCACGGCGCTCCTGCTCCTGCTCGCGACCGGCACCGGCGTCGGTCCCGGTGTCCTGCGGCTCGACCGCGACACCCGGGCAGCGGTGTCGACGGTGCCGGCGGGCTCGTGGGTCGGGGACCGGGCCGAGGCCGCGGTGGACGCCCTGCCCGTGGCGGCCGACCCGGTCGCCGGCGCCCCCGCCGTCAGCCTGGCCGCGGCAGGCGCCGTCCCGTCCTGCGCCGTGCCCGGCGGGGACACGCCCGCGACGCCTGCCCCGGCCGCCGGCCCGGAGGGTCAGGGCGTCGGCGGCCTCACCGTGCAGCTGGACCGTGAGGGCGACGCGCGTGGCCTGCGGGTGGCCGCCTGCCCCAGCACGGCAGTCTCCTCGTGGGTCGTGCTGGGCGGCACCGGTGTGGGCGAACGGCCGCGGCTGCTGCTGGCCAACCCCGGCGAGACCGGTGCGACGGTCGACGTCGAGCTGGGCGGTCCGGACGGCCCGGTCCTGACCCCGTCGGGCACCGGGATCCTGCTGGGACCGGGGGAGCGGGCCGAGGTCGCCCTCGACGCGCTCGCCCCTGACCTCCCCGCCGTCCTGGCGCGCGTCACGGCCCGTTCCGGCAGCGTGGCGGTGACCGGTCTCGACAGCGGCCTGGCCGGTCTGGTGCCGCAGGGCGGGGACGCCGTGCCTGCCCAGGTCGACCCGGCAGAGGCGCTCGTGCTGCCGTCGGTCGTCGTGCCGGCCGGGGGCGGTGACGCCCACCTGGTCGTCGGATCCGTGGGGGACGCCCCCGCGGTGGTCCAGCTGCAGGCCGTCCCGGCGGCCGGTACCGGTGGCCCCGCGGACGCGCCCTCCTTCCCGCTGCTGGTCACCCCCGCGGGTGGCGTCGTGCAGGCGGACCTGTCGGTCCTGCCCGCCGGCACCTACTCCCTGCGGCTGCAGGCCGACGCCCCCGTCGTGGCCGCGGCGTCGTGGACGGTGCAGCGTGACGGCGACCCGCTCGAGGGCTCGACGGGTGTGCCCAGCGATCGGGCCCGGGTCCAGGCGGTGCCCGCGGCCCAGGCCTGGACCGGTGCGGTAGAGATACCCCTGACGGCGCTGCAGGACGTCCCCGGCGCGCTGGAGGGCACGGTCCTGACGGTCGTGGGGGCGGGCGCGGACACCGCCGCCGCCCGGCTGCAGCTTCTCGACGAGGGCGGGGCCGAGCTCTCCTCCGCCGGGGTCGAGGTCCCGGCAGCCGGGGTCCCGCTGGACGTCGCGCTGACCGACGTCCTGGCCGGGGTCGACCCTGCGGCCGTGGACTCGCTCGTGGTCCAGGGAGCCGCAGGTGTCCACCTCGCGCTGAGGGTGACTCTGGCCGACGTGGACGGTCCGCTCGTGGCCGCCACCACGGTGCCGGGCGCACCCGCCCCGACCGGGACCGTGAGGCTCGTGCCGCAGTGACGCGTCCCCGGGGCGGCCGGCGGTCGTGTCGTTGCCGGTCGTCGTGGCCGCCGGGTCCTCCGGTGACCGGTCGGGCATCGGGTCGGTGCGCTCAGTCGTCCTCGGCCACCGAGGGGTCTATGTCCTCCGGGTCGCGGGACAGCAGCGCGGCCACCTGCTCGACGACGACCTCGTGCACGAGGCGGGCCAGGTCGTCGTCGGCGCGCGCCTCGACCGGGCGACGGTAGACGACCAGGCGCGCGGCACGGCCGCCGTCGGCGGGGAAGACACGTCCCAGGGGCGCCACCTGCTCCTCCCACGGGCTGGGGTCGCTGGGAGGCACCAGCTCCACGGCGACGTCCACGTCGTGGAGCTGCTCGCCCCACCGTGGTTCCAGACGCGCCACGGCGTCCAGCACGTGACGGTCGAACACCTCCGAGCGGGTGCGGGCGGCCGGGGACCCCGTCGGGAGCACAGGTCCACGGACCCCACGGCCGCGGCGGTCACGACGGCCCGGGCGCTGCAGCCCTGGTGCCGCAGGCCTCGCCGTCCCGCCGTCGTCGACCACGGCGCCACGGTAGCCGCCGCCGAGCGCCCCGGTCCCCGGCAGCGCCCCGGCGGCTCCGGCACGTCGCCGCCGGCCGTGACGTGCCGCGGGCTACGGTGCTGACGTGAGATCCGGTCGTCGTTGCTCCCGTTCAGGCTGTGGTCAGGACTCGGTGGCGACCCTGACCTACGTCTACTCCGACTCCACCGCTGTGCTCGGCCCGCTTGCCACCTACGCGGAGCCGCACTCCTACGACCTGTGCCAGACGCACGCCGCCACCCTGACCGCGCCCCGCGGCTGGGAGGTCGTCCGTCTCGCAGTGGACGACCACGGGCCCACCGGGCCCAACCAGGACGACCTCCTCGCACTGGTGGAGGCGGTCCGCGAGGCAGCCCGGCCCCGGCAGGACAGCCTTCCCCGGACGTCGGCGCCCGCCCCCCAGCAGGGTGAGACCGGGGCGGCCCCCGGTGGGCGTGCAGTCGGTCGGCGCGGGCACCTGCGGGTGCTCGGCTCCGGCGACATCCCCTCCCGCTGACGCGCCCCGGCCGGCCGCCGGGGGTCGGAAGGCCGGGCCGCGGCCGGGGGGCGGACCGCCAGGGGTCCGGCGTGTGCGAGGTGTCCGAGATGTCGCGAATCGCCGTCGAGCTCAAGGTCTCGGGCACTGGGGTCGACACCGTGGGCAGCCCGGCACGCCCGGCCCGACACCGAGGAGCCCTCATGAGCGCAGTCGCCCGTCCCCGCACCGCAGCCGTCGTCCGTCAGCGTCGGCCCCGTGCGGAGGACATCCTGCCCCTGGGCTCCCTCACGCAGCGCGAGCACCGCCAGGCCGGCCTCTGCATCGCCTGCGGCAGCCCCAGGCTCACCAGGCTGGCCCTGAGCCTCGCCGACGGCACGAGCGTCGACTTCGTGTCCTGCCACCACTGCGAGCACCGTCGCTGGGAGGAGGCCGGTCACGCCGTCGCCGTCTCGGACGTGCTGGCCCGTACCGCCCGCCGCTGAGGCGGCCCACTGCTGAGGCCCCACTGCTGAGGCCCCCACTGCCGAGACCGCCCGCACCTAGGGTGAGGTCCGTGCCTCACCCCCTCGAGTCCATCGTCAAGGCCTACGACATCCGCGGCCTGGTCGGCGAGCAGATCGACGCCGACACCTGCCGCGCGCTCGGCTCCGCGTTCGCCACCGAGGTCGTGCTGCCGGAGTCCGACGGCGAGGCACGGCTCGCCGTCGGCTATGACATGCGCCCCAGCTCCCCGGAGCTCGCCCAGGCGTTCGCCGAGGGGGCCGCCGCCGCCGGCGCCGTGGTCGAGGTGGTCGGCCTCGCCTCCACCGACCAGCTGTACCTGGTGTCCGGCTCGCGTGACGCCGCCGGCGTCATGTTCACCGCCAGCCACAACCCGACCGCCTACAACGGCCTCAAGCTCTGCCGCCGCGGAGCCCGACCCGTGAGCCTGGACACCGGCCTGGCCCAGGTCCGTGACCGCGCCGTCGCGATCCTGACAGGGCAGCAGCAGCCGGCCGTGGCACCGGGCGGCGTCATCACCACCCGAGACACCCTCGCGGACTACGCCTCGCACCTACGGGGGCTCGTCGACCTCGACGGCATCCGGCCGCTGCGGGTCGTGGTGGACGCCGGCAACGGCATGGGCGGCCTCACGGTCCCCGCCGTGCTGGAGCAGGCAGCCGGCCTGCCCGCGCTGCCGCTGCAGGTGCAGGCCCTGTACTTCGAGCTCGACGGCACCTTCCCCAACCACGACGCCAACCCGCTCGACCTGAGCACCCTGGTCGACCTGCAGGCCGCCGTCCGCGCGGCCGGTGCCGACATCGGGCTGGCCATGGACGGCGACGCCGACCGCTGCTTCGTCATCGACGAGCGTGGCGAGGTGGTCGACCCCAGCACGGTGACCGCCCTGGTGGCCGTGAACGAGATCGCCCGGGCCCAGGCAGAGGGCGAGGCCGAACCCACCGTGCTCTACAACCTCATCACCTCCCGCGCCGTGCCCGACGTCGTGGCCGACGCGGGCGGCCGCTCGGTGCGCACCCGGGTCGGGCACTCCTACATAAAGGCGGAGATGGCAGCGACGGGTGCGGTCTTCGGCGGTGAGCACTCTGCGCACTTCTACTTCCGCGACTTCTACGGGGCGGACTCGGGCATGCTCGCCGCGCTGCACGTGCTGGCTGCGCTGGGGCGCACCCCTGAGGGCACCACGTTGTCCGGGCTGGTCGCGGGGTACGCCCGCTACGCTCGCAGCGGAGAGGTCAACTCGACGGTCGCCGACTCCGCCGAGGCCACCCGTAGGGTGCTGGACGACGTCACCGCCGGTCCCGAGCCCGTGGAGCTGGACCACCTCGACGGTGTCACGGTGTCCGCGACCGACGGCTCCTGGTGGTTCAACCTGCGCGCCAGCAACACCGAGCCGCTGCTGCGGCTCAACGTCGAGGCGAGCGACGAGGCGACGATGGTGCGGGTGCGCGACCATGTCCTCTCGCTCGTCCGTGACCCGACTGCCTGACCCGCCAGACCCGACGAGAGGACCCACCATGACCAGCCCCACGAACGGCACGGTCCCCCGCAGCGGTGACGTCGAGCCCTGGCTGCGCGAGATCCTCCGCTGCCCCGCGTGCCGCAGCACCCTGCTGGACGTCTCCGACGACGCCGGGGCACCCGCCCTGCGGTGCGCGGCCGACGCGCCTGAGGGTTGCGGACGTACCTACCGCTACGACCGCGGCGTCCCGGTGCTGCTGGTGGACGAGGGTGTCCTGCCTGCCGCGGACGACGGAGCGTGATCGACGAGTCCGTCCTGGACGACGCGGACGCGCTGGCGGCGGTCGACCGCGAGGGCTCGCTGCGGGTGCTCGCCACCGCCGGTGCGCAGGTACGGGCCGCGCTGGCCCAGGACCACGACCTCGCTCGGGTCCGGGACGACGGCCGCCCCCGTTCGGTGCTGGTGGCCGGGCTCGGGGGCAGTGCGGTGGTCGGTGACGTGGTCTCTGCTCTCGCAGGGTCCGGCTCCCCGGTCCCGGTGCAACGCCGCCGCGGCGGGCCGCTGCCGGGCTGGGTCGGGGCGCTGGACCTCGTGGTCGCGGTGTCGCTGTCGGGGCGGGCGCCCGAGCCGCTGCTGATCGCCGCCGAGGCCGCCCGTCGTGGGGCCCGGCTGGTGTCGGTCTGCCGGGAGGGCTCCCCACTCGCCGACGTCACCGCCCGCGCCCGGGGGACCGTGCTGCACGTCCCCCGCACGGGTGTCCCCGGGGTCCCCGCCCCCGGCTCCCGCACGGGTCTGTGGTCGCTGCTGACGCCTGTCCTGCTGGCCTGCGGCGCAGCTGACGTGCTGGACGTGCTGGACGGCGACCTCAACGCGGTCGCGGACCGGCTCGACGCCGAGGCCGAGGCCTGCCGGCCGACCTCGCCCGGGTTCGTCAACCCGGCCAAGGTCCTCGCGCTCGAGCTGGACGGCACCGTGCCCGTGGTGCTCGGCGACGGCGACGCCGCCGACGCCGCGGCCTCGCGTGCGGTGTCCATGCTCGCGCGCACCGCGCGGGTGCCGTCGGTGCGCGGCAACCTGCCCGACGACGCCGGTGACGTGGTGTCGCTGTTCGACGGCCGTTTCGTCGGCCAGGGCGAGGACCTGTTCGCCGACCCGTTCCTCGACCGCCCGCCCGGGCCGTCGCTGCGGCTGCTGCTGCTCGCGGACGAGGAGGGCGCAGGGCATGCGGGCCCGGTCCGCTCGGTGGCCGCCCACGCGGGCGTCCGTGTCAGCCATCTGCCGGCACCGGCGGGCCGCGCGCTGGAACGGCTGGCGTTCCTCGTCGCCCGCACCGACTTCGCCGCGACGTACCTGGCGCTGGGCAACGGTCTCGACCCCTCCCGCTCGCCGCACCTGGCGGACCTGCGCGAGGTGTGGGCGCAGGACCCCGGTACCTCGGGAGCACCGGGCTGAGGAGTCCGGGTTAACCTGGGACCCGCACGGCGTCGGTGATGCCGAGGGCCCAGAGGGGTCACGCCGGGGCGAGGAGACGATCGTTGGTCGCGGGACCACCTTTCCCGCGCACGAGCCACGCGGTGCTGCCGCGGGAAGGATCCACACATGTCCTCCGACACCCCCCCGGGCCGCGCTACCGCGCTGGCCGCCACCCACACCACCCCCGACGGCCGCGTCATCGACCACGCCGTCGTCGACCTGGCGCTCGCCGAGACCGGCCGCCACCAGCTCCGTCTCGCCGAGCACGAGATGCCCGGCCTGATGTCGCTGCGCACGGAGTACGCCGGCAAGGCGCCCCTGGCCGGCGCCCGCATCACCGGCTCGCTGCACATGACCGTTCAGACCGCCGTCCTGATCGAGACCCTGGTCTCCCTCGGCGCCGACGTCCGTTGGGCGTCCTGCAACATCTTCTCCACCGACGACGCGGCCGCCGCCGCAGTCGTGGTCGGCCCGGACGGCACGCCGGAGCAGCCCTCGGGCACCCCGGTCTACGCCTGGAAGGGCGAGACGCTCGAGGAGTACTGGTGGTGCACCGACCAGGTGCTCCGCTGGCCCGCCGACGCGGCCGGCTCGACGGGGCCGAACATGATCCTCGACGACGGCGGCGACGCCACGATGCTCGTGCACAAGGGCGTGGAGTTCGAGGGCGCCGGAGCCGTGCCCGCCACCACCGAGGACGACAACGAGGAGTACGCGGTCGTCCTGGAGACCCTGCGCCGGACGCTGTCCGCGGAGTCCGGTCGCTGGACCACGGTCGCCAAGGGCATCAAGGGCGTCACCGAGGAGACCACCACCGGTGTCCTGCGGCTGTACGACCGGATGCGTGACGGCACCCTGCTGTTCACCGCCATCAACGTGAACGACTCCGTCACGAAGTCCAAGTTCGACAACAAGTACGGCACCCGCCACTCGATCATCGACGGCATCAACCGCGCCACCGACGTCCTCATCGGCGGCAAGGTCGCGGTCGTGGCCGGCTACGGCGACGTCGGCAAGGGCTCTGCGGAGTCGCTGCGCGGCCAGGGCGCCCGTGTCATCGTCACCGAGATCGACCCGATCAACGCCCTGCAGGCCGCGATGGACGGCTACCAGGTCGCCACGCTGGACGAGGTGATCGGCTCCGCCGACATCGTCATCACGGCGACCGGCAACAAGGACGTCGTCACGGCCGAGCAGATCGGCCGCATGAAGAACAAGGCCATCCTCGGCAACATCGGCCACTTCGACAACGAGATCGACATGGCCGGCCTGGCCCGCACCGCCGGCGTCACCCGCACCGAAATCAAGCCGCAGGTGCACGAGTGGACCTTCAGCGACGGCACCAGCGTCATCGTGCTGTCCGAGGGCCGGCTGCTGAACCTGGGCAACGCCACCGGGCACCCCAGCTTCGTGATGAGCAACTCCTTCACCAACCAGGTGATGGCGCAGATCGAGCTGTTCACCCGCGGCGAGGAGTACCCCCTCGGCGTGCACGTGCTGCCCAAGGTGCTCGACGAGAAGGTGGCGCGGCTGCACCTGGACGCCCTCGGCGTCCGGCTCACCGAGCTCAGCAAGGCGCAGGCCGAGTACCTCGGCGTCGACGTGGCCGGGCCCTACAAGACGGACGCCTACCGCTACTGAGCCGCCGTACCACGCGCACACCGCTTGCCACGACGGCACCTTGCGTCGACGTATTCGACGCAGGGTGCCGTCGTGGCGACCGGGATCCGACGGAGGGTGCCGTTGTGGCGCACCCGGCGGGCCTCAGCCGGTGCAGCCGGCCCGGGCCGTGTCGGGGGTCCCGGCGGGGGCGGACGGGACCACCACCTCCTCGTCCCGGTCTGGCGGCCGCTACGTCCCGCGTGCGTGGTCGGCCATCGCCCGCAGCCGGTCCAGCTGGGCCTGCTCGGCACTGATCCGACGCAGGTCCCGCTCGCGTCGCTCTGCCAGCACCGCTGCGATGAACCGTTCCCGCGGCGTGCCCGGCGGCGGGGGTGGGGACACCAGCAGCGACAGCTCGTCGGCGAGCCGTTCACCGAGCTGGGCGCGTGCCTGCGGCGACAACCCGTCGGCGCGGGACAGGAACGACCGTGCCGCCAGGCTCAGCGGACCGGGCAGGCGCCCGAGGTCCGCCGAGCGGACCCAGCCGGCGAGCTCGGGCGGCAGCTGGGCCATGGGCGCGCTCACCAGGGCAGTCCGCTCGTTGATGACGTAGGTACCGGCGAGCATGTCGCCCAGTCGCTTGCACCGCTGCGTGGCCAGGACGAACGGGGCCGTCACCGAGCCCAGCGTCAGGTACGTCTCGCCGAAGCCGACCAGCGCTCGGGCCACGCTCTGGCGGGCACGGACCGGTCCGCCGTCGTCGCGCACCACCCGCAGCCCCAGGGCGAGCTTGCCGAGGGAACGGCCGTGGCTGAGGGTCTCCACCGTCGCGGGCACGACCACGAGCACCACGACCAGCAGCGTGAGGGTGAGGGCGGCCAGCCCGGCGGGGTCCAGGCCCAGCAGCAGGTCGCCGAACGCCCACACGAGGACTACCAGCACCACGACGTTGACGACGACATCGATGGCGACCGCGAGCAGCCGGGTGCCGAGCCCGGCGGGCGGCAGCTCCAGCACGACGGCGTCACCGGTCACCAGCATGCTCACCACCGCAGGCTAGCCACCGGGGCCGGGTGGCGCGCCACGACCGGGTACTACCCTCACCGACGTGGACGTCGACGCCTTCGTGACGGCGCACTCGGGGGAGTGGGCACGGCTTGAGCAGCTCGTCCGCCGCCGTCGTCTGGACGCCGACGAGGCCGACGAGCTGGTGTCGCTGTACCAGCGGGTCTCCACCCACCTGTCGGTGGTCCGCTCCTCCGTACCCGACCCCTCGCTCGTCGGGCGGCTGTCCACCTTGGTGAACAAGGCCCGGCAGGCAGTCGCAGGGGCCCGGGAGCCGGTCTGGCGCGACGTCGCACGCTTCTTCGTCCTGGAGTTCCCCGCCGCGCTGTACCGCACCGGCAGGCTGACCGTCCTGGTCGCCCTTGGGTTCCTGCTCATCAGCGGCGCGTCGGCCTGGTGGGTGGCCGCGTCCCCGGAGGTGCAGGCCAGCCTGGCCTCCGACAGCCAGGTCCGGGCGCTGTGCGAGGTCCAGTTCGAGTCCTACTACTCCGAGAACCCCGCCGCGTCGTTCGCCGGCCAGGTGTGGACCAACAACGCCTGGATCGCTGCGCAGTCGATCGCGTTCGGCATCACAGGCGTGTTCCCCGTGTACGTGTTCGTGCAGAACGCCATCGGGGTCGGCTCCACCGCCGGCCTGATGGCCTCCTGCGACCGCCTCGACCTGTTCTTCGGGCTGATCATCCCCCACGGGCTCCTCGAGCTGACCGCCGTGTTCGTCGCCCTCGCCGCGGGGCTGCGGCTGTTCTGGGCCTGGATCGACCCGGGACCCCGGCCGCGGGTGGAGGCGTTGGCGCAGGAAGGGCGCGCCATGGTGGGCATCGCCATCGGCCTGGTCGTGGTGCTGTTCGTCTCCGGGGTGGTGGAGGCCTACGTCACCCCGTCGCCGCTGCCGACCTGGGCGCGCATCAGCATCGGTGCCGCCGTGTGGGGGCTGTTCGTGGTCTACGTGGTCGTCCTGGGCCGACGGGCCGTTCGGGCGGGCGAGACCGGCGACATCCGGCTGGAGCTGCGTGGCGACCGGGACCTCGTCTCCGGCTGAGGCCCGCCTCGACGCAGGCCCCCGGGCCCGGTCCCGACCTGCTCAGAGCCGGCCGGCGGCCTTGAGGGCGAGGTAGCGGTCGGCCAGCGCGGGGGGCAGTGTCTCGGGGTCACCGCGCACCACGTCGACGCCGAGGCGGTTCACCCAGCCGGTCACGGTCTCGGCGTCCAGCTGCGAGCGGGTGGCGGCCGCCGCGTCGTAGACCGCGATCGCGTCGCCCCGCCTGCCGGCCATCGCCGACAGCTCCGGGTCGCTGACGGACGCCACGACCATGGTGTGGCGCCGGGACAGCTGCGCGAGCACCGGAAGCAGGCCGGAGTCGACGCTGCCCGCCTCCAGCGGGGTCAGCAGCACGACCAGGCTGCGGCGGGTGAGCCGCCCCCGCACCTGCGCCGCGACCAGCGACCAGTCCGGCTCCACCAGCGCCGGCTCGACCGGGGCCATCACGTCGACCATCCGCTGCAGCAGGTCCCCGCGCGAGGCACCCTCGACCCGGCCGACGACGCGCCGGTCGTGGATCAGCAGGTCGACCCGGTCACCGGCGCGGGACGCCAACGCCGCCAGGAGCAGGGCGGCGTCCATCGCGGCGTCCAGGCGCGGTTCGTCCCCGATCCGGGCGGCGGCGGTGCGGCCTGCGTCCAGGACCAGCAGCACCCGGCGGTCGCGCTCCGGTCGCCAGGTGCGGACCACGACCGTGGTGCGCCGGGCCGTGGCGCGCCAGTCGATGGAACGGACGTCGTCGCCGGGGACGTACTCCCGCAGCGAGTCGAACTCCGTGCCCTGGCCGCGCACCTGCACCGCCGACCTGCCCTCCAGCTCCCGCAGCCGCGCCAGGCGGCTGGGCAGGTGCCGGCGCGAGCGGAAGGGCGGGAGCACACGCAGCCGGCCCGGCAGGTCCAGGCTGCGCTGACGGGCGCCGAGACCGAGCGGGCCGAGGCTGCGTACCGCCAGGCCGGGGCTCAGCCGGTCCCCGCGACGGGTGGGGACCAGCCCCGTCTCGACCCGGCGTCGCTCCCCGGCCGGCACGACGAGCCGCTGCCTGGTCGAGGTGGCCCCCGCGGAGGGCTGCCAGGCGTCGCGGACGACCGCCCGCAGCCGGCGCCGACCCGGGTTGCCGACCACGACGACGGTCCGGGTGGGCTCGTCCTGGCGCACGGACCCCAGCGGCTCCCGCTGCAGGACCAGCGCCTTGGGCGAAGCCGCGAGTCCCACGTCGACGGCCACCACCGCCAGCACCAGCGCGAGCCAGGCCAGGAACGTGGTCCAGCCCGGCGCCAGCGCCACGGGCACCACACCGGCCAGCGCCAGCAGGACGGCGCGCCCCGTCACGGTCATCGGGGTCCGATCAGCGGGGGACCGGCGTGGAGGCCAGCACCGAGTCCAGCACCGACTCCACCGACACGCCCTCAAGCTCGGCTTCCGGGCGGAGCTGGATCCGGTGGCGCAGGGTCGCCCGCGCCATCGCCTTGACGTCGTCGGGGGTGACGTAGTCGCGGCCGGTGAGCCATGCCCAGGCCCGCGCCGTGGACATCAACGCCGTCGACCCGCGGGGCGACACCCCGAGCGACAGCGACGGCGAGGTCCGCGTCGCACGCGAGATGTCCACGACGTAGGCCATCACGTCGCGACCGACCTGGACCCGGGCGACGGCCTCGCGACCGGCCTGCAGGTCCTCCGGCCCGGCGACCTGCCGCAGCCCGGCGGCGGCGAGGTCGCGCGGGTCGAAGCCGCGCGAGTGCCGGTCCAGGACCTCGACCTCGGCGTCGCGCTCGGGCAGCGGCATCGTCAGCTTCAGCAGGAACCTGTCGAGCTGGGCCTCGGGCAGGGAGTAGGTCCCCTCGTACTCCACCGGGTTCTGGGTGGCGGCGACGATGAACGGCTCGGGCAGCGGACGCGGCGTGCCGTCCACGCTGACCTGGCGCTCCTCCATGGCCTCCAGCAACGACGCCTGGGTCTTGGGCGGCGTCCGGTTGATCTCGTCCGCGAGCAGGATGTTCGTGAACACCGGTCCCTCCCGGAAGCTGAACTCGCCCGAGCGGCTGTCGTAGACCAGCGACCCGGTGACGTCGCCGGGCATCAGGTCGGGCGTGAACTGCACGCGGGTGGTCCTGAGCCGCAGCGCGGCCGACAGCGACCGCACCGTGAGCGTCTTCGCGACTCCCGGCACCCCCTCCAGCAGCACGTGGCCGCCGCACAGCAGCGCGATCACGAGCCCGGTGACGACGGCCTGCTGCCCGACCACCGCCTTGGCGACCTCGACCGGGACGCGCTGCAGCGCCGCCCTCGGGTCGCTCGTCGGTGCGGAGCCCCAGGACGCGGGTGCGTCGGTGCTCGTGCCGTTCGGCTGTTCGCTCACCGGTGTGCCACCTCTCGTTCGAGTCGGTCCAGGTCGTCCGCGAGCCTGACCAGGCCCGCGTCGTCGGTCGGGTCGGGGCCCTCCAGCAGGAGCCCGACGGTCACGGGGTCGCGACCGCTCGCCGCGGCGGCCAGCCGCGCGACGGTCGCGGGGTCGGAGACGGAACCCGTGGCCAGCCGCGCCGCCAGCCGGCGCCTGCTGGCGACGCGCAGCACCTGGGCGCTCTTGGAACGGGCCCCGGCGGCCCGGTACAGCCGGGCCCGCCCCTCGGTGGTCTCCGCGGAGCGCACCACGGCGGGCAACCGCTCGGGGACGAGTCGTCCCAGCCGCCGTGAGCGCCAGAGCACCGCGACGGCGGTGACCACGAGCAGCTGCAGCGCGGTCCAACCCACCCAGGAGGGCAGCAGGTCCACCGCAGACACCGGGCCGTCCTCACCCGGAGCGAGGGCGGCGTCGAACGGGTCGACCCGGTACCAGAGCAGCGTGTCGGTGCGACCGAGGCTGCGCATAGCCAGGGCGGCGTTGCCCTCCTCGGCGAGCCAGCGGTTGCTCAGCACGTCGGGCTGGCCGTGGACCACGACCCGGCGCTGCTGGGCGGCGTCCTCGACCACCGCGTAGGACCCGGCGGCGGGGTTGGTGCCGGAGCCCGGGGGATAGCAGATGCTCACCTCGGCCGTGGCCGACGGCTGCTCGCCCTGCACGCCCGGCACGGGCACCCCGGAGGCGGCGACGTAGCGGCTGCCACCACCACGGGCCTCGCCCGCGACCCTCGCGTCGGGGTCCTCGCAACCGGGTGCCGACGTGTAGACGGCGGCGGTCCCGCCGAGGCTGAGCTCGGGGGCCAGGACCTGCAGGACCGGCAGCGTGGGGTCGACCAGCACCAGGTCGGCGCCGGTGCCACGGAGCTCGCGCAGCAGGTCCGGCGGCAGCACCTGCGCGTCGAGCACCAGCACCGACACGCCCTGCTCGGCCTGCTCGAGGACGTCGTCGAACGACTGCGGGTCGGTGACCGTGACGCCGCGCTCGCCCAGGACCTGCGCCAGGGCGCGGGCTCCGTCGGGGGCGGGGTTGTCCGGGGCCAGGGGGTCGCCGGCACCGCGAGGCGTCGCGGCGACCGTGACGACGACCCCGAGCAGGAGGAGCACCGCGATGAGCACGAGGGAGCGGTTCCGCCGCCACCACGCGAGGCGCCGGTGGCCCTGCTGCTCCGACTCCTCCGCGACCGGTCCCGGCCCGGGTGCCACGGTCTCGAAGCCGGTGGTGGATGCGCTCACGGGGCGGCCGGGCCGACCGGTACGGCCGTCACCGCAGGGCGGCCTCGACGGACGGCCTCGTCGGCCTCGGCGCAGGCGAGGTAGCCGGCCTCGTCGCCGGCCCGCTCACCGTAGGTGACGTCGTCGAAGACCCGTGCGGCGCGGCCCAGCGTGGCTGCGGCGTCGGCGATCGCCGCCCCGCCCTCCACCGCGATCTCGTCGGCCGTGCGGCCGGGGCGGCTGTCGAGCACGACACGCTCCTCCAGCGTCCTGGCGGTCGCTCGGAAGCGCTCCTGCACCGCCGTGCCCCACTGCTGCTCCGTCGCGGCCCGCGCTGCCGCCTCGCGATGCCCGGCGGCGGTGCGGACCGTGCTCCCGAACACGCCCTCGGTGGTGTCGCGGCTGCGTGCCCCGCCACGTCGTAACGGCCCTGCGATCACCAGGGCGAGCGCCACGACGGCAGCGACCACCGCCACGCCGATCACGAGGCTGAACCCGGAGCCCGCCCCGCTCGCCCCGTCTACCAGCCGCTGCACCTGCTCGAGCACCCAGGACATCACCTGCTGCAGCAGGCCGGGCTGGGCCGCGGTGTACTGCTGCCCGTTCAGCTCCTCCAGCGCCCACTGCCGGGCGGTCGCCCGGTCCGGGTCCACCACGGCCATGACGGTCCGGGCGGTCGCTGCTGCCGGAGGTGCGGGGCTCACGCCTGCTCGTCCTCCAGCGTGCGAGCCAGCGTCACGTCCAGACCTTCCAGCCGGATCCGACGGTCCACGTACAGCAGTGCGACCACGGCGGCAAGGAACGGGATGGCGAGCACCAGCCCGACGGTCGTGCCGAGGCTGAGGGTGGCCGCGTACAGGGTCCCGCCGAGCAGCGGGTCGTCCTGCAGCAGGGTGAGCGCCAGCGCCCCCACGATCGTGAACGGGGTGGCGAGCACCTGCGACACGATGCTGGCGAGGATGCCGGTGAGGATCAGGACCAGCAGGGTGCGCCAGAACGCCCCCTTGGTCAGCTGGGCCGAACGCCGTACCGAGGCCAGGATGCCGAGGCGCTCCACGACGATCAGGACCGGGACGAAGGTCAGCTTGATGTACAGCCAGACGGCGAGCGCGACGGCGGCGAGACCGAGCACGAGGAGTGCGACGGCGCCGCTCGCGAACTCCTCCAGCACCAGCAGGACGATGCCGGGCGCCAGGGCCGCCGCGGCCAGGAGCGCACCGCCCAACGACAGCAGGAGCGACCAGCCGACCAGCGGCCAGACCCGCCCCTTGGCGCGACGCCAGAGGTCGCCGGTCCCCAGCCGCCGGTCCACCACGGACTGCGTGACCGACAGGATGAGCATCCCCGTCAGGACGATGATCGCGACGCTCTGCAGGAACCCGGCCGGCACCAGGGCCACCAGGCTGCCCAGCGCCGTGGCGATCTCGGTGTCGGTGGGCTCGGCCGTCGGGTCGGTGAAGCTGCTGATGCTCACCAGACCGATCACCGGGAGCGCGACGAGGACGTTGGTGACGGCGAGCACGAGCGCGGACAGCCCGATCATGGCGCGGGGGTTGTGGCGTATCGCGCGGAAGCTGCCGTCGAAGAAGTCGCCGAATCCGAGCGGTTTGAGCGCGATGATGCCGCGACGGGTCAGCACGCTGCCGTAGGGCTGCTGACCGGCACCGGTCATCTGCCCCCAGCCCTGGCCGCTGGGGGGCGGGCGCGTCCCATCGGCTGCTCCGGACGGCGGGACCCGGGCGTCGGTGCGCTCGGGCGCCCCGGGCGGAGGGCCCCAGCCGCCGACGCCGCTCTCGGGAGCCCGCCAGCGCTCGTCGGGACCACTGGTCCCTGCTTCGCTCACGCGTCGAACCCCCTCCTGGACGTACCGGGCTCCCTGCAGGTGGCTCCGGCGCCGTCATCGTGCCACGTCAGCCCGCCGTGTCGGGGTCGCCCCGGCACGGCATGCCCCATGATGGAGCGATGCGAGGTCGAGTGCTGGTCGTCGACGACGACCCGGCCCTTTCGGAGATGCTCGGCATCGTCCTGCGCGGCGAGGGCCTGGACGCGGTGTTCTGCGCGGACGGGTCCAAGGCGCTGGAGCAGTTCCGGGCGCGCAAGCCCGACGTCGTCCTGCTCGACGTCATGCTCCCTGGTCTGGACGGGATCTCGGTGGCCCAGCAGATCCGTGCGGAGTCCGGGACGCCGATCGTCATGCTCAGCGCACGCTCCGACACCCTCGACGTGGTCCTGGGTCTGGAGTCCGGTGCCGACGACTACGTGGTGAAGCCGTTCAAGCCCAAGGAGCTCGTCGCCAGGGTGCGCGCACGGCTGCGGCGGACGGAGTCGGTGGCCCCGGAGGTGCTGCGCATCGGCGAGCTGGTCGTCGACGTGCCCGGCCACAGCATCACCCGTGCGGACGAACCGGTGTCGCTCACCCCGCTGGAGTTCGACCTGCTCGTCGCGCTGGCCCGCAAGCCGTGGCAGGTGTTCAGCCGGGAGGCGCTGTTGGAGCAGGTGTGGGGCTACCAGCACGCCGCGGACACCCGCCTGGTCAACGTCCACGTGCAGCGGCTGCGCGCCAAGATCGAGCGTGACCCGGAGAGCCCCCGCTTCGTCCTGACCGTGCGCGGGGTCGGCTACCGAGCCGGCAGCACCCCCGGCCCCCTGGTGGCCGGGCTCGAGGCCCCCCCGGCGGCTGGTCCGCCGGGTGGGGCCCCCGAGGAGCAGGGGCCGGTGCGCTGAACCTCCTCGGCGGCCCCGTCGGCGTCCTCGCGAGGCGGTGGCGCCGCTCGTTGCAGGTCCGTGTCGTCGTCCTCACCGTCACCCTCGGCGCCGTGGTCGTCGTCGCCCTCGGTCAGTTCGTGCTCACCGACGTCGCCAGCGGCCTCGTCGAGCAGAGCCGGCGGGACGCGCTGTCGGAGTCCCAGGCGCAGGTCGCCCGCGCCCAGGAGGCCTTCGACCAGGCCCCCGCGGCCAACCCCGAGGCCGAGCAGCAGCTCGTCGACGACCTGCTGCCCCGCCTGGAGGGCTCAGGGGCCGAGACGCTGCGCGAGGTCGTCCTGCTGCGGGCGCCCGGCAACGACCGTGCCCTCACCCTGCGAGAGCCGTTCAGCCCGGGCCTGCTGCCGAGCACCATCAGCCAGGAGCTGCGCGACGCCCTCGACGCAGATCCCACCGTGCAGCAGTCCCAGCTGCTTCAGGTGCGCTCCGGCTCCGACGACGACGGGGACCCCGCGATAGCGGTCGGCTCCCGCGTCGTGCTGCCGCTGTCGGGGGAGTACGACCTGTACCTCGTGTTCCGCCTGGACCAGGAGCAGGAGAACCTCGTCGTCGTCGAGCGCGCCCTGCTGCTGGGCCAGCTCGTGCTCGTCCTGCTCGTCGGCGGCATCGCGTGGCTGGTGACGCGGCTGGTCGTGGAGCCCGTCCGCGAGGCTGCCTCCACGGCCCAGCGGCTGTCCTCCGGCGCCCTGGACGAGCGCATGCTCGAGCGGGGCGAGGACGACCTGGCCCTGCTGTCGCGCAGCTTCAACGCCATGGCCGACAGCCTGCAGCGGCAGATCGTGCAGCTGGAGCAGCTCTCGCACCTGCAGCAGCGCTTCGTCAGCGACGTGTCCCACGAGCTGCGCACACCGCTGACGACGATCCGGATGGCGGCGGACCTGCTGCACGACAGGCGGCACGACTTCGACCCCGACACCAAGCGCAGCGTCGAGCTCCTGCAGGGTCAGATCGACCGCTTCGAGACGCTGCTCGCGGACCTGCTGGAGGTCAGCCGGTTCGACGCCGGCGCCGCCGAGCTCGACGCCGAGGCCGTCGACGTCGTCGCGGTCGTCCAGCAGGCCGTCGACGTGTGCGCCCCCCTCGCCGGCGCCCGTGACGTCGACCTGCGGGTGAGCACGCCGGACACGCCGGTCCTCGGCCAGGTGGACCGGCGCAGGGTCGCCCGCGTGGTCCGCAACCTGGTCTGCAACGCCGTCGAGCACGCCGAGGGCACCGACGTCACGGTGACGGTCGCCTCCGACGACCGTTCGGTCGCCGTCGGGGTCAGGGACCACGGCATCGGGCTGGACGTGGCCGAGCTGGACCGCGTGTTCGACCGGTTCTGGCGTGCCGACCCCGCCCGGGCACGCACCAGCGGCGGGACCGGGCTCGGTCTCGCGATCTCGTTGGAGGACGCCCGCCTGCACGGCGGCCGCATCGACGTCTGGGGCCGTCCCGGCCGAGGTGCCCACTTCGTGCTGACCGTGCCCCGGCGGGCGGGTGCTGAACCTGGTCCTGGGCCGCTGCGCGCCGATCCTGACGCCGTGGGGGCCGGGCCGGCGGACCCGGCCGCCGCTCTCGCCGTCGCCGTCGGGCACCCTTCGTCCATCCCTGTGCCGCCTTCGGACGTGCTCAGCGGCGTCCCGCAGGTCGCCCCGCCTGCCCACGAGCGACCGGGCGAGCGACCGGGTGGTCAACCGGGCGGGCAGCCCGGTGAGGGTCCCGGTACTCCCGCCGGTCGTCCCGGCGGGCAGCGGGGGGCCCCCGAGCAGCCCACCGAGGTCCTCCGGTGACCCGGCCCGCGCGCCGCCGCTCGCCCGTTCGTGCGCTGCTGCACCTGCCGGTGCTCCTGGTGCTGCTGCTGCTGCTGGCCGGCTGCGTGGCGATCCCCACCGACGGCCGGGTCGTCGCCGGTGGCGACGTCGACCAGCCGGGTGCACGCCCGGCGCTGCGGGTCACGGCCTCGGGCCCGGCCGAGGGGGCCGACGAGCGGGAGATCGTCGAGGGGTTCCTGGCCGCCGTGGCCGGCCTGGACGACTTCACCGTCGCACGGGAGTTCCTTGCGCCGCAGGCCGGTACATGGCGCCCCGGCGAGCAGACCGTCGTCTACGAGAACACGCCCACGTTCGGTCCGACCGTGCGTGACGGCGCCACGTCCTCCGTCGTCGTCCGCTCCTCGGTGGTCGCCCGCATCGACGAGTCCGGCCGCTACGTCGAGCAGGAGCCGACCCCGGAGGAGCAGCCCTTCGAGCTGGTGCAGGTCGGCGGGCAGTGGCGCATCGCCGCCCTGCCCCCGGGGGTGCTGGTCAGCGAGGTCGATTCCGACCGGGTGCTCGCCCCGTTCGGCGTGTACTTCACCGACACCACCGAGACCTACCTCGTCCCCGACGTCCGGTGGTTCCCGCAGCTGACGTCATCGGCGACCTCCCTGGTCCGGGCCCTGCTGGGCGGCCCGAGCGCGCCGTACCTGGGGGCGCTGCAGTCCGCGGCCCCGACCGGGACGGCCCTGGACCTGCCCACCGTGCCGGTCGAGAACGGTGTCGCCACCGTCGACCTGACCGAGGAGGTCCTGCTCGCCGACCCGGCTGGCCGGGCGGTCCTGCTCGCCCAGCTGCGGCAGACGCTGCGGGCGGTGCCGACGGTGTCCGACGTCCGTGTCACCGTCGACGGGTCCCCGCTGGAGGAGCCGGCCGAGGGCGACGCCGCCAGGGTCCCGACCCTGGTCGTCGACCCGGCGGTGGACGGTCGCCTGCTCGCGCTGGCTCCCGCCGAGACCCCGGCGGCAGAGGCTGCCGTGGAGGGCGCACCGACGGTCGAGGGAGGGGCGGTCGCGCCGCCCGCGGTCGACCCCGCGCCGGAGCTCGTGCTCGGCCAGGACGGTCGTCCGCTGGCGCCCGCGGGCTCGTTGGTGCAGCGACTCGGGCTCGAGGTGTCCACCCCGGTGGAGGGCACCGAAGCCCTCGCTGCCGAGGTGTCGACGGGGCTGGCGGCATCCCAGGACGGCCGGGCGGTCGCGGGGCTGGACGCGGCCCGGGGCTCGCTGTGGCTGCAGCAGCAGCCGGGCGCACCGGCCGTGGAGCTCCTCACCGGCACCGGCCTGTCGGCGCCGTCCTTCGACCCGCCCGGCCTGTCGTGGGTCTGGACGGTCGGTGACGGCGACCTGCAGGGCGGTGCGCTGCCGAGCGTGCTCGTGGCGTCGGCGTCGGCGGGGTCGGAGCCGGGGTCGACGGCGGCCCGGGTCGAGGCACGCGGGGGGCTGGCTCTCGGCGACGAGGTCCGTTCCCTTCGGGTCAGCCGCGACGGGGCCCGTGTGCTGATGGTCGTTACACACCTGGACGGCACGGTCGACGTGCAGGTCCGAGGTGTCCGGCGCGACCGGACGGGCCGGCCCCTGTCGCTGTCGCAAGCGGCCTTCGACGTCGGCCCGGGCCTGGTGGACGCCGTGGACGCGGCATGGGTCTCGGACGACACCGTGGTGGTGCTCGGCACGAGCGGCGGCGAGGCCCCGCGGCCGCTGCTCGTACAGGTCGGTGGTACGGCCCGCTCCATGGCCCCCACCCCGGGCGCGGTCTCGGTCACGGCCGCGCTCGGTGAGCGGTCGATCGTCGTGGGGACCGCCGACGGGACGGTCCTACGGCGCTCCGGCAGCCTCTGGCTCGACGGGCCGTTCGGCGTGTCCCCGGCCCACGCAGGCTGACGGGCCGTCCACAGGGCGACGGGGGCGGCCTCCGTCCACAGAGTCACAGGACCGGGCGCCGCCACCACCTGGTCCCGGTCAGGCTCACCCGGTGTGCGGGTGGTCGCGGGGCTGGACGGGGGTGCTGCTGCCGCTCGCCTGCCCAGGGTGCGGTGCCCTGGACGAGGTGGTGTGCCCCGGCTGCCGGGAGCGCGTGCTGCGCGGTCCGCTGCGGTGGCGCCCGCTCGCCGACGGCACCGTGGCGGTGGCGTCCGCGTCCTTCCGCGGGCCCGCCCGCGGGCTGGTCGTGGCCGCCAAGGAGCAGGGCCGTCGCGACGTGGGCGAGGTGCTGGCCCGCGCGCTGGCACGGGCCGTCGCCGAGGTGGGGTGGGGCGAGCAGCGGTGCTCGGACGGGCTGCTGCTGGTCCCCCCGCCGGCCCGGTTGGGCGCGGTCCTGCGGCGCGCCGACCGTCCCACCGCCCGCCTGGCGGCGGGTGCCGCAGAGCTGCTGCGGGCAGCGGGCAGCGACACCCGTTCAGCGGAGCTGCTGGGGCACACCCGCAGGGTCTGCGACCAGGCGGGGCTGTCGCGGGCCGAGCGCGCCGACAACGTGGCGGGGGCGTTCGCCGTCAGGGGGACCTGGCGGACGGCCCGCCCGGACGTCGTGGTGGTGGACGACGTGCTCACCACGGGCGCCACGGTCGCGGCGGCGGCCCAGGCGTTGCGCGCGGCGGGGTTCCGCGTGCTGGGGGCCGCCGTCGTCGCATCCGCATGAGCGACGACACGCCCCCGGCCTTCACCTGAGGGTCAGGAGTGACTAACGTTTCGTCATGGATCGAGCCGCGGCCTCCCAGGCACCGCGGCTCGACGTGTCTCCCGCCCCCGAGGGGGTGGTCGAGCGGTCCTGACAGCGTCCGCCGCACCCGGCGGCGCGCGAGGGCCACCCCTACCCGCACGGTCAACACCACCGAACGCAGGAGGATGCATGGACGTCACCGTGACCGCCCGGCACACAGCAGTGCCCGACAGGTTCCGTCGCCACCTCGAGGAGAAGGTCGAGAAGGTCGAGCAGCTCTGCCCGCAGTGCCACCGGATAGACGTGGTGGTCAGCGAGGAGAAGAACCCTCGCCAGACGTCGGCCGCTCACCGGATCGAGCTCACCGTCCACAGCCGGGGACCCGTGGTCCGGGGCGAGGCGAACGCGGGAGACCCGTACGCCGCCCTCGACCTGGCTCTCGCCAAGCTGTACGAGCGGCTCCGGCGATCCAGGGACCGTCGAAAGGTGCATCACGGCAGGCACGCCCCCGAGTCACTCACCCACGCGAGCGCCCGGTGGGACGGGATCGACCTGCAGACCCCCCGCGAGCTGCGGCCGCCGGCCGTCGGCGGACCCCCCGTCACGGCCGACCCGTCGGAGCCGCTCCCCGACGACCTGGAGGGCTCGCCGGTGGAGATCCGGGAGAAGGTGCACCCGGCCGTGCCGATGACGGTCGAGCAGGCGCTGTACGAGATGGAGCTCGTGGGTCACGACTTCTACCTGTTCGTCGACGCGGCCAGCGGCACGCCGAGCGCCATGTACCGGCGCAAGGGATGGAGCTACGGCGTGATCCGGCTCGGCGACTCCGACGGCCCGGACGACCGCGCGGCCGACGTCCCCGTGATGGCGGGGTCCGCTGCCGACGCCTGATCACCGTCGCACAGCCCGCACGAGCCTCAGCAGGAGCAGAGGTCGAGCACCACCGGGCAGCGGCGCGCCCGGGTCGTGGACCCGGGCGCGCTGTCGGTCCTCGCGGGCACACTGCCTTCGTGAGCACCGTGCCGAGCCTGTCCTCGCAGGAGGCCGTCCGCCTGGCGCTGGTGGCTGGGGGTCTCGCCTCGGGCCCCGGCCCCGGTGCGGCGACCGACCGCGGCCACGTCCGGCGGCTGGTGCAGCGGCTGGGGGCGGTGCAGATCGACTCCGTCAACGTCCTCGCTCGGGCGCACCTGCTGACGGTGAGATCCCGCCTGGGCGACTACCGCCGCGAGGTGCTGGACGCCGCGACGTCCCTCGGCCCCGGCAGGCGTCCCGTGGCGTGGGAGTACTGGGGTCACGAGGCGTCGTTCGTGCCCGCGCACGTGCTGGCAGCCCTGCGTTGGCGCATGCACGAGGCGGAGGACCGCGCCTGGGGCGGCATGGTCGAGGTCAACCGTCGGCGCCCCGAGCTGCTGGGCACGGTGCTGGACGCCCTCGCGGACGGCCCGCTCACGGCTCGGCAGCTGCAGCGCCTGCTGGAGCCCTCGGCCGCGCGGCGCACCGAGCTCTGGGGCTGGAACTGGAGCGACGTGAAGCGCGCGGTGGAGTTCGGGTTCTGGTCCGGTGCCGTCACCTCGGCCGGGCGGAGCGAGCAGTTCGAGCGCCGGTACGACCTCCCGGGGCGGGTGTGGCCCGCCGAGGCTCTCACCACCCCCCGGCCCGACCTCGCGGAGGCCGCGGACGTGCTGGTCGACGTCGCCGCCCGCGCTCAGGGCGTCGCGACCCTCGACGACCTGCGTGACCACTTCCGGCTCCCGGTGGCGATGACCCGGGACGCGGTCGCCCGTCTGGTGGAGGCGGGCCGGCTGGTCCCGGTCCGGGTGCAGGGCTGGGGCAGCCGGGAGGCGCCCCTGCCGGCGTGGCGCCACGCCGCGGTGCCCCTGCCCCGGGCATCGTCCCGCTGGGACACCGCCTCCACCCTGCTGGCGCCCTTCGACCCGCTGGTCTGGCACCGGCCGCGGCTGCAGCGCCTCCTCGGGTTCCGCTACCGGATCGAGATCTACGTCCCCGCGCCGAGGCGGGTGCACGGCTACTACGTGCTGCCGTTCCTCAACCGCGGTGCCATGGTGGCCCGCGTCGACCTCAAGGCCGACCGTGCCCGGGCGGTGCTGCAGGTGCGTTCAGCCTGGTCGGAGCCCGGTTCGGACGGCGACGACGTGGTCGCGCTGGCGTTGGAGTGCGCCCGGCTCGCTCGCTGGTCCGGTTGCGAGCGGGTGGAGGTCGAGGCGGTCGGGGACATGGCCGGAGCGCTGGCGACTGCCGTCCGCGCGACGGCGCGGGTGTGAGGTCGTCCCAGGTCGCACGTCTACCATGCAGCGCGTGGGAATCATCGATCGCATGCTCCGGGTCGGCGAGGGCAAGATCGTCAAGCGCCTCGCCAAGACCGCCGAGCAGGTCAACGCCATCGAGGACGACTTCGTCGCCATGAGCGATGCCGAGCTGCGGGGGGAGACCGACCGCTTCAAGGCCCGCCTGGCCGACGGGGAGAGCCTGGACAGGCTGCTGCCCGAAGCGTTCGCCACTGTGCGCGAGGGGGCCCGCCGCACCCTCGGCTTCCGGGCCTTCGACGTGCAGCTGATGGGTGGTGCGGCGCTGCACCTGGGCAACATCGCGGAGATGAAGACCGGTGAGGGCAAGACCCTGGCCGCCACGCTGCCGGCGTACCTCAACGCCCTGACCGGGCGCGGCGTGCATGTCGTCACGGTCAACGACTACCTGGCGCGCTACCAGAGCGACCTGATGGGCCGGGTGTTCCGTTTCGTCGGCATGGAGACCGCCGTCATCCTGAACGGCCAGACCCCCGCCGAGCGCCGCCAGGCCTACGCCGCCGACGTCACCTACGGCACCAACAACGAGTTCGGGTTCGACTACCTGCGCGACAACATGGCGCAGAGCCTGCAGAACCTGGTGCAGCGGGACCACTACTTCGCCGTCGTGGACGAGGTGGACTCCATCCTCATCGACGAGGCCCGAACCCCGCTCATCATCTCCGGCCCCGTCGAGCAGCCGCAGAAGTGGTACACGGAGTTCTCCCGGATCGCCCTCAAGATGGAGCGAGACGTCCACTACGAGGTGGACGAGAAGAAGCGGACCGTCGGGGTCACCGAGGACGGCATCTCCCTGGTCGAGGACCACCTGGGCGTGGAGAACCTGTACGAGGCGGAGAACACCCCGCTCATCGGGTTCCTCAACAGCGCCGTCAAGGCCAAGGAGCTGTACCGCCGCGACAAGGACTACGTCGTGGTGGACGGTGACGTGAACATCGTCGACGAGCACACCGGTCGGATGCTGGCGGGTCGCCGTTACTCCGAGGGGATGCACCAGGCCATCGAGGCCAAGGAGGGCGTGACCATCCAGCGGGAGAACCAGACGTTGGCCTCCATCACGCTGCAGAACTACTTCCGGATGTACGACAAGCTCGGCGGCATGACCGGTACGGCCTCGACCGAGGCCACCGAGTTCAGCCAGATCTACGGCATGGGTGTCGTGGAGATCCCCACCAACCGGCCCATGGTGCGCGTCGACCAGCCCGACCTGGTCTACAAGACCGAGGACGCCAAGTACGAGGCCGTCGTGGCGGACATCGTCGCCCGCCACGAGAACGGGCAGCCGGTCCTCGTCGGCACGACCAGCGTCGAGAAGTCGGAGCGGCTGTCCCGTCAGCTGACCAAGGCGGGCCTGGCGCACGAGGTCCTCAACGCCAAGCAGCACGCGCGCGAGGCGCAGGTCATCGCGATGGCAGGCCGCCCCGGTGCGGTCACGGTCGCCACCAACATGGCCGGGCGCGGCACCGACATCATGCTGGGCGGCAACGCGGAGTTCATGGCCGTGGAGGCCATGCGGGTCCGCGGCCTGGACCCCAACGAGGACCCGGCTGCCTACGAGGCGGCCTGGCCGCAGGAGATAGAGCGTGCCGAGGGGGCCGTGAGAGCCGACGGCGAACGGGTCATCGAGGCCGGTGGGCTCTACGTCCTGGGCACCGAGCGCCACGAGTCCCGGCGCATCGACAACCAGCTGCGCGGTCGCTCCGGCCGACAGGGCGACACCGGCGAGAGCAGGTTCTACCTGGCACTCACCGACGACCTGATGCGGATGTTCAACTCGGGCCTGGTCGAGCAGTTCCTCACCGCCGCCGGCATCCCCGACGACACCCCCATCGAGTCCAAGATGGTGTCGCGCTCGATCGCCAACGCCCAGCAGCAGGTCGAGGGCCGCAACTTCGAGATTCGCAAGAACGTCCTCAAGTACGACGACGTCCTCAACATGCAGCGCACCGTCATCTACAAGGAGCGCCGCCGGGTCCTGGAGCACGCGGACCTGGGCGAGGAGGTGCACCACTTCGCCGCCGACGTCGTCGCGGGCTACGCCCGTGCGGCCACGGCCGGCTCCCACGCCGAGGAGTGGGACCGCGACCAGCTGTGGCAGCAGCTCCGCGCCCTGTACCCGGTGGGCATCGAGGCCGCCGACGTCGAGGCCGAGCACGGTGCGCAGCTCAGCACCGAGGCGCTGGTGACCGAGCTCACCGCCGACGTCCGGCTCGCCTACGAGGCGCGAGAGACCGACATGACGCCGGCCCTGATGCGTCAGCTGGAGCGTCGCGTGGTGCTGGGCGTCATCGACCGCAAGTGGCGCGAGCACCTGTACGAGATGGACTACCTGCAGGACGGGATCGGCCTTCGAGCGATGGCGCAGCGCAACCCGCTAGTGGAGTACCAGCGCGAGGGCTACGACATGTTCCAGGCCATGACCGAGGGCATCAAGGAGGAGACCGTCCGCCTGGTCTTCGCCGCCCAGCTGACGGCCGCGGCACCGCGACCGCCGGCCGGGGTCGAGGTCCTCGGTGGTGCCGCCGAACCGATGCCGGCACCCGTCGCTCAGGCCGCGCCGCAGGTTGCCGGTCCGCCCGCACAGCCCCGGTCGACGCCGGCCCCTGCCCCCGTCGCGTCGGAGCCTGCGCCGGTGGCGGCCGCAGAGGGCGCTCCCCCCGCAACCGCCGAGGACGACCCCGATGCGTTCTCGGTGCCCGGGCTCGACCAGAAGGTGGGTGCGCTGTCCTACACCGCCCCGACGCTGGACGGTGACGGGGGCACGACCGGGGCGACGTCCCGGGGCGGTCACCCCGACGGGTCGGGCGGCACGGCTGGGGCGGAGGCCAACCGCGCCGAGCGGCGCGCGGCGGCCAAGCGGGACGGCAAGCGCGCCTGACCCATGCCGGCCTCAGCCGATGACCAGCGCGGTGAGGCGCCAGCGCGAGTCCTCGCCGTCCAGGCGGGCGGCGACGGCTCGGGCGCGCGCGCCGTCCAGAACGACGGCCGAGACCTCCACCCCGCGCTCCCCGCAGGCGTGGGTGCGCAGCGAACGGACCACCGGGCGGCGGCCGTCGTGCCTGCCCGCCTGCTGCTCGAGCCGGGCCCGCTGGCGCAGCTGCGAGTACACCTCCGGCGTGGTCCACCGCAGCACCTGGCTGGCGGGACGGTGGCCGCGGACCACGTCCATCGCCGCCTGCACGAGCCGGCGGGCGAGCTGGTCCGGGCAGGGCAGCTCGGCGGTGGGGGTCGGCACGGGGTCCTCGAAGGCGCGCTCGGGTGGCGCCGCCGTGAGGCCGTGCAGGACGAACGCCTGCTGCGTGGCGGGGTGCGCGCCCGCCTCACGGGCCGCCACCGCCGGCCCGGTCCCGGGCCGTGCCGGCGTGCGCACCGGCTGCAGGTGACGCGTCCCCGGGTTCCGCACCTGCGGGGGCGACCACTCGGGGGCTGCGGCTGGGGCAGGCGTCGCAACCGCAGCGGGGTCCCCGCGTCGGGGGCCACCTCGGGTCCCACACCGCGGCGGGCGCCGCCGTGACCGGCGTCGGGTGCGGGGCTGCTCACGATGCCGGGACCAGGAGCGTCTGACCCGGCAGCAGCGTGTCGGGGTCGTCACCGATGACGTCCCGGTTGTGCTGCCACCAGTCGGGCCAGGCGCGTGCCACCTCGGCGTCGCTGGCCGCCGGGCCGAGGTGGTCGGCCACCAGGGACCACAAGCTGTCACCGCGGTGGACCACGACCTCGACGACGGCGCGCTCGGAGCGGGTGTCCGGGCTGGTGACGAGACCGGAGGCCCCGGGGTCGACCGTGCGGGGGGCCAGGAACCCCGATTCTGTGACCGGCTCGGCAGCGCGGCCGGCGGCAGCGCTGTCGGTGAGGGCGGTCCAGCTGCCCGGCGGCGCGTCGGCTGCACCGGGGACCGTGTCGTCCGGACCGGGGACGGTGCTGTCCGGACCGGGGACGGTGCTGTCCGGACCGGGGACGGTGCCGTCCGGACCGGGGACGGCGGGGGTGGTGACCTGGACCCCCGAGCCTGTGCCCGATCCGGCGCCCGAGGCCGCCGCGGAGGCGGCGGGGGCCGCGAGCGCGGCGACGACGAGCGCAGCGACCGCGGCGGCGACGAGCCCACCTGGGTGCGACGTCGTGGCCGGCGCGGCCGTGCGGAGACCAGCGGGGTGCAGCGCGGCAGGCGGGAGCGCCTCCTTGCCCGCCCCGTGCGACAACCGCCAGCCCTCCTGGACACCGGCTGCGACGGCCACCGCGGCCCAGGCCAGCACCAGCGCCAGCGCGAGGCATGCCAGCTGCAGCAGCACGGTCGTCGCCTCAACGGTGCCCAGGGCGACGGCAGGGTCGCTCCTCGGCCACCAGGCCTCGGTCGGACCCCCCAGGGGCGTCGTCCGTCGCAGGGCCAGCGCCAGGCAGCCCGCAGCGGCCACGGCCGGGGCCGCCACCGCACCGATGGACAGGGCCCCGGTCGTGAGCGTGCGTGCATCAGGACATGTCATGAGTGCTCCTAGTCGTCGTGCTGGAGCATGTTTGATATTGCTTGACGCTGTCAAGACCCTTTGATTGCACTGGGGATATCTAGGCAACGGGCCCTAGGGTGGAGGCATGAGGTGGGAGGCGCTGTTCTCGGACCTGGAGGCCCAGCTCGCGGGGGAGGATCGGCTCGCCCTGGACGCGGAGGTGGCCGAGCGGGTCCGGATCGAGCGCGCGCGGGTCGTACTGGTGGACCGGCTGCGGGCCCACGTCGGCAGCGTCCTGGGTCTGGAGACCGCGCCGCTGCCGGTGCGCGGCGTGGTCCGCGACGTCGGTGCGGACTTCGTCCTGCTGGACGACGAGGGCGGCGGCCAGTGCGTCGTGCCTGTCGCGGCCCTGGTGTCGGTGGCGGGGCTCGGCCGTGCCGTCGCCCCCGCCCCGGGGGCGTCGCTACGACGGCTCGGTCTGACGGCGGCGCTGCGCGGCCTGGTTCGAGACCGGGCCGAGGTGAGGGTGGTCACCGACCGCTCGGAGCTGCGCGGAACCCCGGCCGCGGTCGGGGCGGACCACCTCGACCTGCTGCTGTCCGCGACCGGAGGGCACGACCGGGGCCCGGCCGTGGTCCGGACGGTGCCGCTGCACGCGCTACGCGTCCTCCGCAGCCGCTGAGGGCTCCGCCTCGGGCACGCCCTGGCGGGACAGCCGCTCGGTCTCGGCGTACATCCGCTCGATATAGGCGTCGAGCTCGGTGATCTCGACCCGCCACTGCCCCCGTCCGCCCACCTGGATGGCGCGCAGGTCCCCGCGGCGGACGAGGGCGTAGGCCTGGGCGGCGGAGATGCTGAGGGTCTCGGCGACGTCGGCGAGCGGAACGAAGCGGGGGGCCATGGGCCGATGGTGGCAGATGGTCCGCTTTGGCATCCGCCGGTCGTCCACAGGGTTCCTGAACCGCCCTCGGTGCACGCTCCGCGTTGCTAGCGTGCGCCGGCATGGGGGTGTCCACGGAGTCGATGCTGTATCCCGAGGTACCGGCGCGCAGGCTACGGCGACCCTCCTGGCGGGACCCGCGTCTGCTGGTGGGGCTGCTGCTCGTGCTGGGGGCGACGGTGCTCGGCGGGGCCCTGGTCGCCCGCGCCGACGACACCGTGCCCGTGCTCGCGGCCGGGTCCACGCTCGTGCGCGGCGACACGCTGTCGGGGTCCGACCTCCAGGTGGTCCGTGTCCGCCTCGCCGACCTGGGGCCGGCCTACCTGCCCGCAGGGACCCCGCTGCCCGCCGACGCGGTCGCGCTGCGCGGCGTCCCCGCCGGTGAGCTCGTGCCCGCCTCCGCCGTGGGCAGCGCCGCCGAGCTCGACTCCCGCCCGGTGGCCCTGCCCTGGCAGGGGCCACCGCCTGCCGGGCTGGTCCGTGGTGCCTCCGTCGACCTGTGGGTGGCCGAGCGCGAGGACACCTCCGACTTCGCCGAGCCGCAGCTGCTCGTGGACGCCGCCGAGGTCTACGCCGTGGCCGAGGGCGGCAGCGGGCTCGGCCAGACGGGTGGCACGCAGGTGCAGGTGATGCTGGAGCCCGAGGGTGTGCAGCAGCTGCTGGCCGCACTGGCGGCCGAGGACCGGATCGACCTCGTCCTGGTGCCTGGGCCGGGAGGGTGAGCAGCCCTGCCGTCAGCGGCCGCGGTGCCGTCGGGGTGGTCACGGCCGTGTCCGGCCCCACCGAGAGCGCGGTCGCAGCGGCGCTGTCGGGGCGCCGCGACCTGTGCCTGGTGCGCCGCTGCGCGGACGTGGCCGAGCTGCTCAGCGTCGCCGAGGCCGGTCTGGCCTTCGTGGCGGTGCTGAGCGAGGCGTTCCCGGGGATCGACGCCGACGTGGTGGACCGGGTCAGGCTCACCGGGTGCGCCGTCGTGGGCGTCGTCGACCCCGACCGGGAGAGCTCCGAGCGGTTGCGTGCCTGGGGCGTCACCGTGGTGGACGTCGACCCGGGTGCCGCGCCCGTGCCGCGGCCGGACGGCGCGGCCGACGCTGCCGGCGAGGTGCTGGCCCGGGCCGTCCTGGCGGCGGGAACGGCAGGCCCGGCGGGAGCGGCAGGCGCGGCGGGGACCGACCTGGACGGCCGGGCCGGCGGCCCGGGTGAGGCGGGCTCCCGGCTGCCCGGCACGGGAGGCCGGCACACCGGCGCGGGCGGGCGAGGTGAGCCGGGCGGCCCGGGCGGCGCGGGTGGGCGAGGCGGCCCGGGTGGGCCGCTGGGCACCAGCGGCTACAGCTCGCCGACGGGTGACGTCTCACGGGTGGGTGCCACCGACCGCGCCCAGACGGGTGCGCCGGTCGACGCGGTCGAGGGTCCGGTGGCGGGTCCGCGGGGGCGTCTGGTCGCGGTCTGGGGCCCGGCCGGTGCCCCCGGCCGGACGACGGTCGCGGTGCACGTTGCCGCCGAGCTGGCTGCAAGGGGTGCCCAGGTGCTGCTGGTCGACGCCGACACCTATGCCTCCTCCGTCGCCCAGGTGCTCGGCATGCTCGACGAGTCGCCGGGGCTGGTCGCGGCTGTCCGGGCGGGTCTGGACGGCCGGCTCGACGCCACGATGCTGGCCCGGCTGGCACCGACGGTCTCGCCCGGTCTGCGCGTGCTGACCGGGCTCACCAGGGCCGGACGATGGAGCGAGCTGCGCCCCGCCGGTCTGCAGGCGGTCTGGGCGAGCGGGCGCCGTCTGGTCGACCACGTCGTCGTCGACCTCGCGCCCCCGCTGGAGGAGGACGACGAGCTGTCCTACGACACGGCCGCGCCGCGGCGCAACGGCGCCACGCTGGAGGTGCTGCGCGCCGCCGACGACGTCCTGGTCGTGGGCTCGGCGGACCCAGTCGGCCTGCAGCGGCTGGTCCGGGCGCTGCAGGAGCTGGCGGCGGTGGCGCCCGGCGCCGCGCCGCAGGTCGTCGTCAACCGGGTCCGCGCCGACTCCGTCGGTCGTAACCCGCGCCTGCGCGTGCGGGAGGCGCTCGACCGCTTCGCCGGGGTCCGGGACCTGCGGCTGGTACCCGACGACCGCCCAGCGACCGACCGGGCGCTGCTGGCGGGGCGGACCCTCGCCGAGGTGGCGCCGGCCAGTCCGGCGCGCGTCGGGCTGCGCGCGGTGGCCGACGGGCTGCGCGAGGCGGCGGAGCGGGCACGACCGGTGGCGGCAGGCCGGGCTACCGGCGGGTAACCAGGGTCGTGGGGTGGGTAGCATCGCGGGGATGTCCGACCGCCTGAGCGCTCTGGACGCCTCGTTCCTCTATGCCGAGGAGCCGGGCGTCCCCCAGCACGTCGGCACGGTGATGGTCTTCGAGGGTCCGATCGACTACCCCCGGCTGCACCGCCACCTGGCCGGACGCATCGCGTTCGTGCCGCGCTACCGCAAGGTGGTCCGGCAGGTGCCCGGCCGCATCGCGAACCCGGTATGGGTGGACGACACCCGCTTCGAGCTCGGCTTCCACGTCCGTCGCTCGGCGCTGCCCCGTCCCGGCACCATCGACCAGCTGCGTGACCTCGTCGCCCTTGTCCACCCGCGCGAGCTCGACCGGAGCCGGCCGTTGTGGGAGCTCTACGTCGTCGAGGGTCTCGCCGACGATCGGTTCGCCCTGATCAGCAAGGCCCACCACGCCCTGGTCGACGGCGTCAACGGCCTCGACCTCGCGCAGGTCGTGCTCGACGACTCGCCCGACGTGAGCGTCGCGCCGCCCGACTCCTGGCGACCCGGCCCGCCGCCGTCGACGCTGGACCTGATCAGCGGCGCCGTCCTGGACGCGGCGCAGCGCCCCACCGAGGCGCTCAGCACCGTACGACGTCGTGCGGTGGACCTGCAGGGCGCCGCAACCCGGGCCGCCGGCTCGCTCGGCCGGCTCGCGGTCGCCCGTCGCGCCCCCGACAGCCCGCTCGACGTCGAGCTGTCCCAGCAGCGGCGCTTCGCCGTCGCCGACCACCGCCTCGCGGACTACCGTGCCGTCGCCCGTCGGCACGGCCGCGCCCGCACCGGGTCGGTCACCACGGTCCGCCCCACCGTCAACGACGTCGTCCTCGCCGTCCTCGCCGGCGCCCTGCGCACCTGGCTGCAGGCGCGTGGACGGGCCGTCACCCCCACCACCCGGGTGCGGGCGCTGGTGCCGGTGAGCGTGCTGCCGGAGGACCCGGACGAGGACGTGGTCGGCGGGGCGGTGTCGTTCGGGACCTCCGTCGACGGCCAGCTCGTCGATCTCCCCGTCGGGGAGCCGAACCCGGTGATGCGCCTGCACCAGGTCGCCTACCAGCTCAGCCCGCACAGCGAGGGCGGCCGGGCGGTCTCCGCCCGCGACCTGGCCGACCTCGCCGGGTTCGCCCCGCCCACCCTGCACAGCCTCGGCGTGCGGGTGGCGGGCGGGCTGTCGCGGCGGTACTTCAACCTGCTGGTCACCAACGTCCCCGGCCCGCAGGAGGCGATGTACTGCGCCGGCGCCCGGCTGGCCGAGACCTACCCCGTCATCCCGCTGTCGCAGGGGCACGCCCTCGCGGTCGGGGTGACGTCCTACGACGGGCGTGTCTTCGTCGGCTTCAACGCCGACCGCGACAGCATGACCGACGTCGGCGACCTGCCCACCTACCTCGCGGAGGCCCTCGCCGAGCTCAAGGCCGCCCGGTGACCCGCTCGCGGTTCACGGCCACCGCGGCGCCGGCCGCGAGCGGCGCGCGGCGAAGGCCCCACCGGTCCGACGCACCGGCCGCGCGCTGGGGCCTGGTCCTGGGTGGCGGCGGGTTGCTGGGCGGGGCATGGATGGTGGGTGCGCTCACCGCCTACGAGGAGGCCACCGGACGCGACTGCCGCGACGCCGACGTGGTCGTGGGCACGTCTGTGGGCGCCTTCGCCGCGGCGATCCTCGGCAGCGGTGCCTCGGTCGCCGACTGGCGCGCCCACCAGGAGGGGCGCCCGGTGGACAGCGGCCCGATGGCGGGCCTGGAATGGGACTACGACCTCGACTCCGGCGGCGCCACCCCGCCCGCACCCGGGCGTCGGCCCGGCTCCCCGCAGCTGGTGCGGGGGAACCTGCACCGTCTGGGCCGGATGCCGCCGACGGCGGTGATGTCCGCGCTGCTTCCGGAGGGACGCGGCTCTCTGACGCGCATCGGTGAGACGGTGGCCGGTCTCGGCGGGGGAGCGGCCTGGGTGGACCGGGGAGGTGTCCGCCTCGTCGCCCTGGACTACGACACCGGCCGTCGCACCGTCTTCACGGGGCCCCAGGACGAGCCCCACGCCGACCTGCAGCGCCGCAGCAGCACCTCCTCCGCCGCCAGCATCGACCGGGCCGTCATGGCGTCGTGCGCCATCCCGGGCTGGTACGCACCGGTGACCGTCGGGAGCCACCGCTACGTGGACGGCGGTGCCTGGTCCAGCACGAACGTCGACCTCGTCGCAGGGGAGGGCCTGGACGAGGTGGTGGTGATCGCGCCGATGGTGTCCTTCGCGCCGGATCGGCCCCGGTCGTTCGCCCAGATCGTGGACCGGCAGTGGCGGGCCACCGTGACCTCGCGCTGCCTGCGCGAGGTGGCTGCCGTCCACGCCGGCGGCACGGCCGTCACCGTCCTGGGGCCCAGCGCGGAGGACCTGGCCGTCCTCGGCACCAACGTGATGGCCCCGGGCCGTCGCCGTGCCGTGCTGCGGACCTCGCTGAGGACCTCGGGGGAGTCCCTGGCCGACCCCGGGCCGATCCACACCCAGGACCCGGTCCGCTGATGCGGGTCTACGTCCCCCTGACGTGGTCGGGGCTCGCGTCGGTGCGGGTCCGCGGGCTGCCTGCGGGGACGACCGGCTACGCGGTCACCACCACCCTCGCCCGTGAGCTGCAGGTGCTGGGCGGAGCGGACGGCGTGACCGGGGAGGAGCTCGACGACCTGGCCGACGTGGCCGTCGACACCGCCGCCGAGGCGTCGCTGCTGCTGCTCGTCGCGCAGGCGGCACAGCTGCCCGGGGCGCAGCCGCAGGGGCAGGCGTCGGGGCAGGAGCAGGGGGCGGGGCAGGGCGTGGCGGCGCCACCTCGCCGCGTCGTCCTGGTCGTGACTGCAGACGTCTCGTCCGACCCCGACGACGACCATCCCGCCGCCGTCGTCCTGGACGCCCCGCTGGTCTGGTCGCAGGTCGACAGCGTCGTGGCCGACGACCTGGGCGACGCCCCTGCCGTGGCCGCCGCGGTCGCCCTCGCCGCCACCGACCACGAGGCGGCGGTGGCCGCGTTGGAGGCGCACGCGCTGGGCTGGTTCGACCCGTCCGAGACCGGCTGAGGGGCCCCTCCCGCTAGGCTCGTGCGGTGGCCGCCGACCCCTCGCCCACCGGGCCCGACGCCCACGACGAGCTCTTCCAGCTGCGCGCGGAGCGTTGGCTGCCCGGCTGCGAGGAGGGTTGCGCGCGGTCTACGCGCCCGAGCAGGTGGCCCCGATGCTGGCGCAGGTGCAGGAGGTCCTGCATCGCGCCCATGCCGCACGCCGGCCCGCGCTGCGTCGCCACGACCAGCGCCGCCTGCTGCGACCGGACTGGTTCCAGGGCCCGGAGATGCTCGGCTACGCAGCCTACGCCGACCGCTTCGCCGGTGACCTCAGGGGCGTCCGGGACGGCCTGGGCTACCTGTAGGAGCTCGGCGTCACCTACCTGCATCTGCTTCCTCTGCTCACCCCTCGCCCCGGTGACAGCCACGGCGGGTACGCCGTGGCGGACTACCGCACCGTCCGGGCGGACCTGGGCAGCAACGACGACCTGGCCGCCCTGGCCGACGACCTGCACGAGCGTGGTACCAGCCTGTGCGTCGACCTGGTGCTCAATCACGTCGCCCGTGAGCACGACTGGGCGGTGCGTGCCCGTGCCGGCGAGGAGCGCTACCGCCGCTTCTTCCGGCTGTTCGTCGACAGGGATGGTCCCGACGCCTACGAGGCGTCCCTGCCGGAGGTGTTCCCGGACTTCGCGCCCGGCAGCTTCAGCTTCGACACCGACGAGGCCATCGTCGGGCCCCGGGACCTGGTCCCGTACCTGGGGACCGGGCGCCACCACGGCAAGGTCAGCGACCTAGCCCACCACAACAGCTTCATGGTCCAGGTGTGGTCGATGCTCGCCGGCCGCGACGTCCGCCTGGCGGTGCACGCCCTGCGCCAGTTCGACCCGGTGCCCACCACGACGTCCTGGTTGACGTACCTGCGCTGCCACGACGACATCGGCTGGGCGGTCGACGACGGCGACGCGGCGGCGGCCGGCCTCGACGGCCGGGCGCACCGGGCGTTCCTGTCCGACTTCTACTGCGGCGCGTTCCCGGGGTCCTTCGCCCGCGGCCTGGTGTTCCAGCACGACCCGGGCACCGGCGACCGTCGCATCTGCGGCACGGCGGCGGACCTGGCGGGCCTGGCCGCCGCGCTCGCCCTGCCCGAGGGCCCCCACCGCGAGACCGCCCTGGGCGAGGTGTCCGCGCGGCTGCTGCTGGCCCACGCGCTCGTCCTGGGCTTCGGGGGGATCCCCGTGCTGTGGTCCGGCGACGAGCTGGCGCTGCGTGCGGACCCCGGCTGGGCGCAGGAGCCCGGCCACGGCGGCGACAACCGGTGGGCCCACCGGCCACGGCTGCCGTGGCAGCCCAACGCCCTGGGGGAGCAAGCCGCGGACCGCCACGACGGGACCACCGTCACCGGTCGCGTGTTCCAGGGCCTGGCCCGGCTGGCGCGGGTCCGGCGGACCCTGCCGCACCTTCACCCTCGTTCCCGACCGAGGTGCTCGACCCGCCCCGTCCCGGCGTGCTGGCGCTGCTGCGCCGCCACCCGCACGGGCCGATGCTCGGGCTCTACGACGTGACCGAGCGGCCCGTGGAGGTCACCGGCTGGCTGCTCGGCCGCCACGGGCTCCACGATCGCGTGGACCACGTGAGCGGCGAGCGGGTGCGCACCGACGACGCCGGCGTGGTCGGGCTGGCGCCCTACGGCGTGCGCTGGCTCACGACCGGCTGAGCCGGGTCCGTCTGCGCCGCGGCTGCCGCGTCCCGCTCCAGCCGTTCCGCGGCCAGGGCGACGTTCTGCTGCATGCCCCCGAACACGAAGGCGTGGAACGGGCTGACCGACCACCAGTAGGCGTGCCCGAGCAGTCCGCGGGGGTGGAAAAGCGCCCGCTGCCGGAACAGGGTGCGACCGACCGGGTCCTGCTCGACGACGAGCTCCAGCCACGCCAGGCCCGGGACCTTCATCTCCGCCCGCAGCCGCAGCATCGACAGCGGCCGGACCTCCTCCACGCGCCACCAGTCCAGTGCGTCGCCCACCGCCACCCGCGCGGGGTCACGCCGCCCACGGCTCAGGCCCGGGCCGCCGGAGAACCGGTCCAGCCAGCCCCGCACCGACCACGCCAACGGCCACGAATACCAGCCGTTCTCGCCGCCGATGCCCTGGATGACGGCCCACAGGTTCTCCGGGGACGCCCGGACCGCGCTGGCCCGCTCGTCCAGGAACAGCGAGCCGCCGGCCCAGGTGGGGTCGCTCGGGAGCGGGTCGCTCGGGGTGCCGGGCACGCTGGCCGACGACCACCGGGTGCTGACCGCGGTCTCCCGGATCCGCTGCAGCGCGAGGCCGACCGCGTGGTCGAAGCCCAGCCGTCCCTCGGGCGGGTCGGGCACGTAGCGCTGGATGTCGTCGTCCTTGCAGACCACCTCGTGCACCAGGCTGGCCACCAGGGGACGGGCCAGGCTGTTCGGGACGGGGGTCACGATGCCGACCCAGTGCGCGCTCAGCCGGGGCGTCAGCACGTTCACAGGCATGATCACGCGTCGTGGTAGCCCGGCCGCCGCGGCGTAGCCCTGCATCATGTCGAGGTAGGTGAGGACGTCCGGCCCGCCGATGTCGAAGGACCGGTTGACCTCCGCCGGCAGGGCGGCCACCCCCACCAGGTAGCGGAGCACGTCGCGGATGGCCACCGGCTGGATCCGGTTACGCAGCCAGCGCGGGGTGATCATGACCGGCAGCCGTTCGGTGAGGTAGCGGAGCATCTCGAAGGACGCCGACCCGGAGCCGATGATGACCGCGGCCAGCAGCACGGCCGTCGGCACGCCGGAGGCGAGGAGGATCTCGCCGACCTCCTTGCGCGACTCCAGGTGCGGCGACAGGTCCTCGCCCTCGGGGTAGAGCCCGCCCAGGTAGACGATGCGGCCGACCTCCTGCTCGCGGGCCACCCGTGCGAACAGACGTGCCGCGGCCCGGTCAGTGCTCTCGAACGTCCGCCCCGAGCCGAGGGAGTGGATGAGGTAGTAGGCGACGTCCACCCCGTCCAGCGCCTCGGCGACGGCGTCGGGGTCCAGCGCGTCCCCGCGGACCACCTCGACGTCGTCGCGCCAGTCGTGGCCGGACAGCCGCTCAGGGTGGCGCGTGAAGGCCCGGACGCGGTAGCCGGCCCGCAGCAGCTCGGGGACCAGCCGCCCACCGATGTAGCCGGTGACACCGGTGACGAGGACGAGCGGGGGCGGGGTCATGCCCTCAGTGTCGCCTCGCCCGCCGTCGGAGCGCATCCGGCGCCCCCCGGGCGTTCAGTCACCGCGTCGCCCGCGGGGCTCGTCCCGCCCGCCGAACGCCTCCCCGCTGCCGGGCTCCGGCGCGTCGTCGTGGGCGACCCCGGCCTCGCCGCGGGTGTGGTCGACGGGGCTGAGGGGCACCAGCGGACGGGTGCTGTCACCGGCGTCCTCGTCCTCGTGGGCCGCGGCACCCCGGCGGGGCTGCGGGGCGCCGTCTGCGCCGTCGCCGGAGCGGGTGGGGCCCTCGGTGCGCAGCCACACGGTGCGCTGGGGGAACGGGATCTCGATGCCCAGCAGGTCGAAGCTGTGCTTGATGCGGCGGCGCATCTCGCGCGCGACGACCCACTGCTCCAGGGGCCGGGTCTTGATGATCATCCGGATGGTCACCTGGTCGACCGCGAGGGCCTCGACGCCCCACACCTCCGGGTCATCGAGGAACTTGTCGGAGAAGTCCTCGTCGGCGCGCATCTCCACGCCGAGGGCCTGCAGCAGCTCCATCACGCGTGTGACGTCCTCGCCGTAGCCGATACCCACGTCCAGGACCGCCCGTGACCAGCCCTGGCTCATGTTGCCCACCCGCACGACCTCGCCGTTGCGGACGTGCCAGACGGTCCCGTCCACGGCACGCAGCCGGGTGACCCGCAGCCCGACGGCCTCGACCACCCCGGTCGCCTCGCCCATGTCGATGACGTCACCGACGCCGTACTGGTCCTCCGCGATCATGAACAGGCCGGAGATGAAGTCCTGCACCAGTGTCTGGGCGCCGAAGCCGAGCGCGATGCCGACGATCCCGGCGCCGGCGATGAGCCCCGCGATCTGCACACCCAGGCCCGGCAGGATGACGAACGCCGCCGCCGTCCACACCACGATCGAGACGATCGCGCGCAGGATCGAGCCGATCGCCCCGGCCCGCTGCACCTTGCGCTCGGCGCTGATCGGGTCGGAGGCCTCGAACAGGTCGATCCGGCCGCGGCGGCGCGGCCCGGACGTGGTGATCCGCTCGACCGTGCGGCGGATCACCCGGTGCAGCACGTAGCGCGCGACCAGGGCCACCAGCAGCACGGCGAGGATGAACAGCGGCGTGCCCAGCAGCACCGACAGCAGCCGGGCGGTCTCGAGGTCACCGACCACGCCGTTGATGACCCCGCACAGCGTGCCGTCCTGCGTCCCGCAGGGCCCGCCGGTGATGGACTCGCTCGGGGCGACCGGCTCGGTGGAGGAGTTCGGGGTGGGGGTCGGGCTTTCGCTCGCCCCGGTGCCCGCAGCCCCGGCCCCCGGGACGAGGCGCGACAGGACCAGGTGGGTCAGGAGCAGGGTCGTCACGGCAGCCATCGCGCCGCAGCCTACCGACGCCGCGACCCGCTCAGCCGGTCGTGTCCTCCGTCCAGACGAGCCCCGTGTGGTGGGCGAGGAACAGCAGCCCGTCGACGGCGAGGCCGACCGTGCGGGTGAGCGAGCGGGCACCGTGGCCGACGTCGGCCTCGCGCCGCAGCAGGACGGGGCGTGAGCCCGGGTCGGCGGCCGTGGCGTGCTGCAGCGCCGCGGCGAGCTTGCGGGCGTGGAGCGGGTCCACGCGGCTGTCGCCGTCGAACACCGTGAACAGGACCGCCGGGTACGCGGTCCCCTCGTGCACGTGGTGGTACGGCGAGTACGACAGCAGCCAGCCGAGCTCGGTCGCGTCCGCTGCGGTGCCGTACTCGTCGTTCCAGGTGATGCCCAGGCCGTGCTGCTCGTAGCGGGCCATGTCCAGCAGCGGGGCGGAGCACAGCACGGCACCCCAGGCGTCCGGGCGCTGGGTGAGCGCGGCACCGACCAGCAGGCCGCCGTTGGACCCGCCGGACACGGCCAGCTGCTCGCGCGTGGTCCAGCCGCCCGCCACGAGCGCGTCCCCGGCGGCGTGGAAGTCGTCGAACACGTTCTGCTTGCGGTCCCGGTAGCCGTCGCGGTGCCAGTCCTCGCCCTCCTCGCCACCGCCGCGCAGGTTGGCAACGGCGAAGACCCCGCCGGCCCGCACCCAGGCCAGGGTCGTGGCGGAGTAGCCGGGGTTCAGGCTGATTCCGAACCCGCCGTAGCCGTACAGGACGGTCGGGGCGGGCGCCACGGGAGCGCCCTCGGCGAGGCGGTCGGTACGGGCGATGACGACCATCCGCACGGTCGTGCCGTCGGCGGAGGTGTAGGTGACCTGCCGGGCGGTGACGTCCGGGCCGGGCGGCGGACGGCCCGGCGGCTGCTCCCACGTGCTCAGCTGCAGCGTGCGCCCGTCCAGGTGCATCACCCGGCCGGGGCTGGTGTGGTCGGTCCAGGTGAACCAGGCGCAGTCGCGGTCCTGCGCGGCGGTGACCAGACCGCCGACGGAGCCCAGGCCGGGCAGGTCCACCTCGCCCACGCGGGAGCCGTCGACCAGGCGGTGCACGGCGACCTCGCCGACCGCGTGGCGGGTGCGTCCGACCAGCAGCAGCGGCTCGGCCAGGTCGCCGTGGTCCAGCACCGCCACGTCGGACAGCACCGCGTCGGGGTCCTCGGCCACCAGGTCCACCCAGTGCTCCGGGGTGGGGGTGCGGGGGTCGGTCACGCACAGCCGGCCGCGGGGGGCGTCGAGGTCGGTGTGGACGTACAGCCGCCCGTCCCGGCCGACCCAGACGCCGTGCTCGGCGTCCAGGCCGACGGCGCAGGGCCGGAGCAGCGGTGCCGAGGGGTCGGACGCCTGCAGGTCCGCGAGCCAGACGTCGGTGCGGGGCGCGGTGCCGGCGGATGCGGACACCACCAGCCAGCGGCCGTCATGGCTGGTGCCGACGCCGTAGTAGTTGGTCAGCTCCAGCCCGTCGCCGAACACCTCGACGTCTGCCTCGGCCGGGGTGCCGACCACGTGCAGGTGGACCCGGCGGTGGTACTGCCGCTCGGCCTCGGGCAGCAGCTCCGGCGCGAGCCGGCGGACGTAGTAGTAGCGGGCGGTGCCCCCGGTACCGGTCCCGTCGGTCCCGTCGGTCCCGTCGGCGACGCGGGGCAGCCAGGCGACGGGGGAGTAGCGCGCCCGGTCGTGCGGGCCGTCGACGTCCAGGCCGGTGTCCACGTCCAGGACCCGCAGCACGCTCTCCTCCGAGCCGCCCGCGCTGACCTGGTAGGCCAGCAGGTCGCCCTCGCGCGACAGCGACCAGGTGTCCAGGGTGGTGGCGCCGCTGGGATCCATCGCCACGGGGTCCACCAGGACCCGCTCCTGGCTGGTGCCGTCGGTGTCGACGGTGCGCAGCAGCAGCACGGCGTGCTCGGCGGTGGGCTCCCGGCGGGTCAGGACGTGCTGGGTGCGCCCGTCCCGGACCCTGACCGCAGGCACCCCGACCGAGCCGGTGCCCAGCAGCGCGGTGACGGTCGCGGTGACCTGCTCGCGGCCCGGCCAGCCGGCGGCCCGGGCGGTGAACAGCTCGTCCTGCGCCTTCGACCAGGCCTGCGTCGTGGGCGACGCGGCGTCCTCCAGCCAGCGGTACGGGTCGGGCACGCTGACGCCGTGGAGGTGGTCCACGACGGGGCCGCGCTCGGCGGGCGGGTACACGGAGGTCGGGGGCTCTGCCACCGCGGGAGCCTAGGTGGCGTGCGAGCCGTGGCGACCGGTGGCCCGGGTTCTGGGACACTTCCTGGCGACCGGCGAGGGCCGTGCGGTCGCAGCATCGGGTCTCCTGGCCCAGGATCGGAGCACGCGTGAGCGACGGGGCTGAGCAGGACCAGGGCCAGGATTCGGACCTGGTGCGCCTGGCGGACGCCTACGGCGTGGCGACGCAGTACTGGGACTGGCAGGGCAGGCACGTGCAGGTGCCCCGCAGCACCGTGCTCGCAGTCCTGGCGGCGCTGGAGGTCGACGCCTCCACCGACGATCGGCTCGCGCAGGCGTTGTCGGACGCGGACCTGCGCGGCTGGCGCCACGCGGTGCCCGCGGTGACGGTGACCCGCCGCGGTCGCGAGGCCAGCGTCGTGGTCCACGTCCCGGACGGCTGGCGCGCCGCTGTCGTCGCGTCGCTGGAGGAGGGTGGTCGGCGCGCTCTCGTCCAGCTCGACCACGACGTCCGCCCGCGCGAGGTCGACGGCCGGCTGCTGGGCGAGGCGGTCTTCGCCGTCCCGGTCGACCTGCCGCTGGGCTGGCACGAGCTCAGCCTGACCGCCGAGGGGCCCGGCGACGCCGGCAGCGAGGAGTCCAGCGGGGTGCTGGTGGTCTCGCCCGACCGGCTCGAGCTGCCCGCCTCGCTCGCGGAGCACCGCCAGTGGGGCTTCATGACGATGCTCTTCCAGGTCCGCTCCGAGGACTCCTGGGGTTTCGGGGACCTCGCCGACCTGGCCGAGATCGCAGCCTGGTCGGCCCGGGAGCACGACGCCGGCTTCATCCTGCTCAACCCGCTGCACGCCCCGGACCCGGTGCCGCCGCTGGAGGCCTCGCCCTACCTGCCGGCGACCCGCCGCTTCGTCAACCCGCTGTACCTGCGGGTGGAGGACATCCGTGAGACCGCGTACCTGTCGGCGGCGGACCGCGCCGTGGTGGAGTGGCACGCCGAGGAGCTGCGAGAGCTTAACCGCGACGACTCCCTGATCGACCGCGACCTGGTGTGGGAGGCCAAGAAGGCCGCGCTGGAACGGGTGTTCGCGGTACGACGCTCCCCGGCGCGCGAGGCCGACTTCGCGGCGTTCCGCTACCGCGAGGGCCAGGGCCTGCTCGACTGGGCGACCTGGTGCGTGCTGCGGGAGCTCTACGGCGTGCCGTCCTCGCAGTGGCCGGATCACGCGGGCAGCCCCGAGAACGAGGCCGTCGCCCAGCTGCGCGACGAGCTGTCGGACCGGGTCGACTTCCACTGCTGGCTGCAGTGGCAGACGGACCTGCAGCTCGCGGCCGCCCAGCGCGCCGCCGTCGAGGCCGGCATGGGGCTGGGGATCGTCCACGACCTCGCCGTCGGGGTCCACCCCGACGGCGCGGACGCGTGGGCGCTGCAGCACGCCATGGCCCGCGGGGTGAGCGTCGGCGCACCCCCGGACGCGTTCAACCAGCAGGGCCAGGACTGGTCGCAGCCGCCGTGGCGCCCCGACGCGCTCGCCGAGGCCGCCTACGCCCCGCTGCGTGACATGCTGCGGGCCGTGCTGCGGCACGGCGGCGGGATCCGCATCGACCACATCATCGGGCTGTTCCGGCTGTGGTGGATCCCGTCGGGCACGGGTCCGGGAGCGGGCACCTATGTCCGCTTCGACCACGAGGCGATGATCGGTGTGCTGGCTCTGGAGGCCCACCGTGCCGGTGCAGTCGTGGTCGGCGAGGACCTGGGCAACGTGGAGCCGTGGGTGCGCGACTACCTGCGCGAGCGCGGGGTGCTCGGCACATCCATCCTCTGGTTCGAGAAGGATGCCGACGGCGCCCCGCTGCGCCCCGAGGCATGGCGCGAGCTGTGCCTGGCCACGGTCACCACCCACGACCTGCCTCCCACCGCGGGCTACCTCGCGGGGGAGCACATCGACGTGCGGGAACGGCTCGGCCTGCTCACCCGTGACGTCGCAGAGGAGCGCGAGTCCGACGAGGCCGACCGGGCGGCGTGGCTGCGGCTGCTGGGCGAGCTGGGGCTGCTCCCGGACGCGCCGGTGGAGCGTCAGACGGTGGAGTCGTTGCACCGGTTGCTGCTGCGAACGCCCAGCCTGCTGCTGGGTGTCGCGCTGCCCGACGCCGTCGGCGATCGTCGCGCCATCAACCAGCCGGGCACCTACCTGCAGTACCCGAACTGGCGGCTCCCGCTGGCCGACGGCGGCGGGGTCCCCGTCCTGCTGGAGGACCTGGTGCGCTCCCCGCGCGCGGCCAGCCTGGGCCGGGTCCTGCGCGACGGCGGCAGGTAGCCCCGGGCCAGCGGGGGCAGACCCGGCCGGCCCGGGGCGGCCGGCGGCGATTGGTGGCACGGGTAGGACCAGGACCATGATCGCCTGGTATGGGGATCCCCGAGCACACCTTCCGGACGGCCTTCGACGAGGCGCCCATCGGGATGGCGGTACTCACGGTCGACGGGACCGTGCTCGGCACGAACGAAGCGCTCCAGGGGCTGCTGGGACGTGCTGCCGCCGATCTCGAGGGCCGCACGTTGTTCGAGCTGACCCATCCCGACGACCTGGCCCTGGCGCGGAGCAACTGCCAGGCCATGACGAACGGCTTGCGCCGGGTGGTCCGGCACGAGTCCCGGCTGCTCCAGCCCTCCGGCGCGGTCGTGTGGGTCCTGATCAGCACGTCCCGTGCCGCGCGCGGGGAGCCCCACCTGATCATGCACGTGGAGGACATCAGCGAGCGCAAGCAGCTGGAGGAAGAGCTGGTCCGGCGCGCCGTCCACGACCCGCTCACGGGGCTGCCCAACCGCGTCCTGCTGCTCGACCGGCTCGACCATGCGCTCGAGCGGAGCCGTCGGGCCGCCACGCCGACGTGCCTGCTGTACCTCGACCTCAACGGGTTCAAGACCGTCAACGACACCTACGGCCATGCCGCGGGAGATGCCGTGCTCTACGAGCTGGCGCACCGGATCACAGGGATCGTGCGCTCAAGCGACACAGCAGCCCGGCTCGGCGGTGACGAGTTCGCCGTGCTGTGCGAGGACACCACCCACGAGCAGGCGGTCCTGCTGGCCGCGCGGCTGCGTTCAGCGGCACGGCGACCCTTCGACATCCGGCGCGCCCGGACGGTCACGCTGAGCGCGGCCGTCGGCGTCGGGGTGACGGACGGTCGGTCGCGCGCCGGTGAGGAGGACGTCGCCCGCGCGCTCCTGGCCTGCGCGGACCGACGCATGTACGAAGACAAGTCCGGTACGCCGTGGTGGCGGGGCCTCTCCCGGCGGTGGGCAGCACTGCTCGGATGACCGCCGCCTGGGCGTAGGTGTGCACACTGTGCGTACCGGTGTGTCGGTGCACCGACTGTCACGGTTCGTGACTGAACGGAGACAGAGCTGACCACCACGTGCTCTAATTCCGACGCCCCTCCTCGCAGGTCAGGGGCGGGGGGCTCGTTGGGGGTCTTCCCGGCACGTCAGAAGGACCATCATGCGCAGTCCCCGCAGCTCCGTCACCGCCGTCATCGCGGCCGCCACCCTGGCCGTCGGCGCCCTCGCCGTCGGGGTCGCGCCCGTCAGCGCCGCCCCGGCCCAGACCGCCGAGTGCACCGAGGCCCGCGAGGCCCTCCAGGCCGAGTTCGGCGACGTCGACGTGAACCCCGAGGAGACCCCCGAGCTCGAGGCCCTCTTCGCCGAGCTGGACGCCCTCGGTCTGGAGGCGGAGGAGCTGTTCCTCGCCCTGGAGGAGGCCGCCCTCGCTGCCGAGGAGGCCGACGTCGCGGTCACCGACGCCGAGGCCGCCGCGGTCGCCGCCGTCGTCGTCCAGGTCGCCGCAGTGGATGCGCTGGAGACCGCGGATGCCGAGCTGGCCGCCGCCGAGGCCGAGGAGCCCGTCGACCCCGACCGGGTCGCCACCGCCACCGCCGCCTTCGAGCTCGCGCAGACCGCTGCTGACGACGCGGACGCCGAGGTCACCGCGACCGAGACCGCCGTCGTGACCGCGACGGAGGCGGCGACCGCCGCTGCGGCCGTTCTGACGGACCTCGAGGCCGAGCTGGATGCGCTCGATGCGGAGGTCGACACCGTGCTGGAGGAGCTGGAGGCGCTCGGGATGTCCGAGGACATCGACTTCGACCGCCTGCTCGAGCTCCTCCTCGCCATCGGCCTGGAGTGCGACGAGGCCGCGGTGGTCGACGGCGACGACGGCGGCAGCAACAACGGCAGCAACAACGGCAGCAGCGACGACAACAACGACGACGACCACGACGACAACAACAACGACCGCGACGACGACGACGTGCGTGACGCCCCCGTCGCGAAGCCCGTCACCGCTCGCGCGTCCTTCACGGGCTGAGCACCGTGTCGAGCCACGACCCTGGGCGACGGGGCCCGGTGCCTCCGCCGTCCCGGTCGTGGCTCGTCACCGCGGCGCTGCCGCTGGTCCTGCTGCTGGCCGGTTGCGGTGGTGGTGACTCCGTCGCGGCGCCGGGCACCGCCGGGGCCGCCCTGTCGCCGTCGGTGTCGTCCCAGCCGGCGGCTGAGGTGTCGGAGGCCACCCGGCCCGCCCGGCCCGCCCGGCCGCAGCTACTGGACCCGGCCGACGGGTACGCCTTGAGCCCCACCGGCCGCGACCTCGTGGTCCGCGACGCCCCCGACGGTGGGGTGCTGCACGAGCTGGACGCCGTCCGGGAGACGGGCGCGCCGCTCACGCTGCTGCTCGCTGCTGACGCGGGCGACGGCTGGTTCGAGGTCCTGCTGCCAGTACGCCCCAACGGCAGCACCGGTTTCGTGGCGGCCTCCGACGTCACGGTCGCGCGGGTGACCCACCGGCTGGTGATGTCGGTGGAGACGAACGAGCTGTTCGTCTACGACGAGGACCGCCTGCTGCGCACGATGCCGGCCGCCAGCGGTACCGGCGACACCCCGACCCCGCTGGGACGGTTCTTCCTCACCGAGCTGCTCGAGCCCACCAACGCCGGCTACGGCCCGTACGCCTACGGCACGTCCGGCTTCTCCGAGGTGCTGACGAGCTTCGGCGGGGGACCTGGCCAGATCGGGCTGCACGGCACCGACGACGCCGCCAGCGTCGGCAGGGCGGTCAGCCACGGCTGCATCCGGCTCTCCGACGGCGACATCACCTACCTCGCCGAGCTGCTCCCGCTCGGGACCCCGATCGACGTCGTCGCCTCCTCCGACCTGCTCGAGGGCTGATCCCGGCCGAGGGGTCGGCGCTCAACCGCCCCCGGTCTCCAGCAGGTCCCGCTGCTGGGCACGCAGCGAACGGGCGGTCCCGTCCCGGTTCTCCAGCACCAGCCGGCGCAGCCCCGCAGGCGCCTCGGGGTGGCCGGCCAGCCATGCGTCGCCGCGCGCGATGAGATCCTCGCTCACCAGCACCGTCGGGTACAGGCCGGTGACGACCTGCTGCGCCATCTCGTTGGTGCGTGCAGACCACTGGGGCAGCAGCGCCTCGAAGTAGCGGTCCAGGAAGCCCACCAGCAACGCCGGGTCCGGGACCCGGGAGAACCCCCCGATGGTCGCGGCCGACACCGCGTTGGGCAGCTCACCGCTGAGCACCGTCTCCCAGGCGAGCTCCTTGGCGGCGACCGTCGGGCGTGCGGCGAGCGCCGCCGCGGCGGCCCGCTGGCCCGAGGCGGTGTCGTCACGCTCCAGCTCGGCGGCCACCAGGTCGTCGGAGTGCAGGGACCCGTCCTCGTCCGCAGCGGCCACGGCGGCGACCAGGTCCCAGCGGAGGTCGGTGTCGACGTCGAGGCCGGGCAGCTCGACGGTCCCTCCGAGCAGGCCCCGGACCACCTCGACGTGCTCCGCGCACCGAACGACACCGCAGAACGCCCGGACCGTCTGCAGCTGGATGTCGCTGCCGGGCGGAGCCTGCCTGGCCAGGTCCCACAGCCCGACGGCTACGCGCTCGGCCGTCGCCTCGCGGTTCTGCGGCGCGGTGAACAGACGGGCGGCCGAGGACAGCTGGCGCACCACGGTGAGCACGACCGAGGACTCCGTCTCGGCGGCCACGTTGCCCAGCACCAGGTCCACGAAGCGGCCGGCACCGGTCTCGGCGTCGCGGAGCATGTCCCAGGCCGCCCCCCACACGATGCTGCGCGGCATGGACTCCTGCAGGTCCGACAGGTGCTCCGTCGCGGTCGCCAAGGACACCGGGTCGAGGCGGACCTTGACGTAGGCGAGGTCCTCGTCGTTGAGCAGCAGCAGCGCGGGGCGTGGGCGACCGGCCAGGCCGGCGACCTCGGTGCGGCCGCCGTCGACGTCCAGCTCGAGGCGGTGCGTGCGCACCAGGGCGCCACCGGCGAGGTCGTAGCAGCCGACCACGATGCGGTGGGGGCGCAGCACGGGGTGCTCCGGCGGTGCGGTCTGCACCAGGGTGACCGCGCGCATTGTGCCGTCGGGGGCCTCGTCGACCTCGGCGACGACCGAAGTGACACCGGAGGTCTGCAGCCACCGCCGGACCCAGTCGTCGAGGTCGCGGCCGCTCGCGGCGGACAGCTCCACCAGCAGGTCGCCGAAGCTGGTGTTCCCCCAGGCGTGGGCACGGAAGTACGCCCGCAGCCCCTCGAAGAACTGCTCCCGCCCGACCCAGGCCACCAGCTGCCGCAGCACGCTGGCGCCCTTGGCGTAGGTGATGCCGTCGAAGTTGACCTCGACGTCCTCCAGGTCACGGATGTCGGCGATGACCGGGTGGGTTGTGGGCAGCTGGTCCTGGCGGTAGGCCCACGACTTCTCCATGACCGCGAAGGTGGTCCACGCCTGGTCCCAGCGGGTCGCCTCGGCGGTGGCCAAGGTCGAGGCGAACTCCGCGAAGGACTCGTTCAGCCACAGGTCGTCCCACCAGCGCATGGTCACGAGGTCGCCGAACCACATGTGCGCCAGCTCGTGCAGGACGGTGACCGCCCGGCGCTCGTGGAACGCCTCCGGGGTCTTGGACCGGAACACGTAGGTCTCGGTGAACGTCACGCAGCCGGCGTTCTCCATCGCCCCGGCGTTGAACTCCGGGACGAAGAGCTGGTCGTACTTCTCGAACGGGTAGGCCTGGTCGAAGACCTCCTCGTAGTAGGCGAAGCCACGCCGGGTGATGTCGAGCACCTCCGCCGCGTCCAGGTGCTCCGCGAGCGAGGCCCGGCAGAACACCCCGAGCGGCACCGTGCGCCCGTCCCGGCTGAGCAGCTCGCCGCGGACCGCGTGGTAGGGCCCTGCCACCAGCGCCGTCACGTAGGACGAGAGCCGCGGCGTGGGTGCGAACCGCCAGACGGCGGTGTCGTGACCGGCCTGCTCCGGCTGCGGGGTCGGGGAGACGGACACCACCTGCCAGCTCGACGGTGCGGTGACCGTGAACGTGAACGTGGCCTTGAGGTCGGGCTGCTCGAGCACCGCGAGCACGCGCCGGGAGTCCGCGACCTCGAACTGCGTGTACAGGTAGACCTCGCCGTCGACGGGGTCCACGAAGCGGTGCAGCCCCTCGCCGGTGTTCATGTACCGGCAGCGGGCCACCACGGTGACCTCCACCTCCCCGGCGGGCAGCTCGTGCAGCCACAGCCGGGAGTCGTGGTGCACGTGCGCCGGGTCCAGGCGCCGGGTGGTCCCGCCCGCCCGGACCTCGACGAGCTCCACGTGCTCGGCGACCAGGTCCAGCCAGGTCGTGCCGACCTCCCGCAGCCGGAACCGGGCGACGGTGCGGGAGCGGAAGGTCTCAGCCCCGGTCGTCAGGTCGAGGTCGACGTCATAGCTGGTGGACTCGACGAGGGCGGCACGTGCCTGAGCCTCGTCCCGCGTGAGGTTGGTCCCGGGCACGTCGTGATCCTGTCACGAGCCTGTCCCCGCCCGTCGTTCCTCGGGCCCGGTGGAACAGGCAGGGGTGCGGGCGGGGTGCAGGAATGGAGCGCCCGCAGCCTCGGTTGCCGCAGCCGTGACCACTGACAGCGCTGCCGCGCCCGCCCAGACCTCCGTCGCCGACTTCTGGTTCGACCCGATCTGCCCGTGGGCGTGGATGACGTCCCGCTGGATGGGCGAGGTCGAGCAGGTCCGCGACGTGACCGTCCGCTGGCACGTGATGAGCCTGGCCGTGCTGAACGAGGGGCAGGACCTCTCCGACGACTACCGCGAGATGATGACGCGCGCCTGGGGCCCGGTACGGGTGGTCGTCGCGGCGCAGCAGGCGCACGGCGACGAGGTCGTCAAGAGGCTGTACGACGCGATCGGCACCCGGATCCACCCCGGCGGCCGCAAGGACTGGGACGCCGTCGTCGTCGAGGCCCTTGCCGAGGTCGGTCTGCCCGAGGGGCTCGCGGACGCCGCCACCAGCAACGACCACGACGCCGTCCTGCGGGAGAGCCATGCCGCGGGCATCGGCCTGGTCGGCGAGGACGTCGGCACCCCGGTCGTGGCCTTCGACGGCACCGCGTTCTTCGGCCCCGTCGTGACGCCCGCTCCGAAGGGGGAGGCCGCGGGCCGGTTGTGGGACGGCACGCTGCTCGTGGCCGCCTCGCCCGGCTTCTACGAGCTCAAGCGCAGCCGCTCGCAGGGCCCCGTCTTCGACTGACCGCTCACACGACGATGACGGCACGCCCGGGCGCGGGCGTGCCGTCGGACCAGACCGCGACCGTGCCCGCGCCCAGGACCTCGGCCTGGCCGAACCGGTGCCGCAGCGCCGAGCAGGCGGCCGACAGGGCGTCCAGGGCGTCGTCGACCGGGACCCGTCCTGCCACCCCGCGCCCGACGGGTACCGCCGCGAGCGCCTCGACCGCGTCGAAGCCGGGCAGCGTGCGCTGCAGCAGCCGCAACCGGTGCGCCACACCTGCCGCGGTCCGCTTGGGCGGTGGTGGCGCGACGCCGAAGTGCCCGGCCATCACGGCGAACGACGTCTCCGGGTGCACCTCGACGACGCGCGCGCCCGCGGCGCCCAGCGCGCGCACCGCGTCCTCCACCTCCAGGACCTTGGAGGCGATCATCCAGGCCTGCGTCGACACCCCACCCCCATTCGCGGCGCGCGAGGCCGCGTCCGCCTCCGGGCGGCCGTGGCGGGTCAGCGGACCCAGCCGGAGCTGCTCGCGCGCGACGGCGAACACCCCCGCCGGGGCGGTGGTGAAGATGCTGCTCGCGCTCCGGCCCAGCAGGCACCGCGCGGCGCCGTCGGCCTGACGGCGCCCGGAGGCGACCAGGCCGATGGGCACGTCGACGCCGACGGCGACCACGTCTGCCGCCCCGGCGTGCGCGAGAACCTCGACGGCGGTGCCTACCTGCCAGCTGCAGACCGCCGGCCGCTGGCCCGTGGTGTCCAGGTCGAGGACCGCTGCCAGCCAGCGCTCGCGCACCCCGTCCACCCCGAGTACCCGCACATCGGCAACAATGCCACCGTGCGCGTCCACATCGGTTCCGACCATGCCGGCTTCGACCTCAAGACCCACCTGGTGGCAGTCCTGGCCACCGACGGGCACGACGTCGTCGACCACGGCCCCGCGGTGCACGACCCGGCCGACGACTACCCGGCGTTCTGCCTGCGTGCGGCGCTGGGCGTGACGGAGGACGCCGGCAGCCTGGGCGTCGTCGTCGGGGGCTCCGGCAACGGCGAGCAGATCGCCGCGAACAAGGTGCCCGGGATCCGCGCGGTGCTCGCCTGGAGCGAGGAGACCGCGCGGCTGGGCCGCCAGCACAACGACGCGCAGGTCGTCTCCGTAGGGAGCCGGATGCACACCGCGGCGGAGGCGACCGGGTTCGTGCGGGCGTTCCTCGCCGAGCCGTTCAGCGGTGACCCCCGCCACCAGCGCCGGATCGACCAGATGAGCGCCTGGGAGGTCGGCGGCACCCTGCCCGAGGTACCCGGTACGCCCGACGACCCCGCCTGATGCCCGAGGGCCACACCGTCCACCGGCACGCCCGGCAGCTGGGCGAGCTCTTCGGCGGGGACACGCTCCGCCTAGACAGCCCCCAGGGCCGCTTCGCCGCCGGCGCAGCCGCCCTGGACGGCATGACCCTGCTGTCGGCCGAGGCCTGGGGCAAGCACCTGCTGCTGCGCTTCGACGCGCCCCCCGGCGCCGACCGCTGGGTGCACGTACACCTCGGCCTGTTCGGCAAGTGGGCCATGGGCACCGGTGAGCCGCCCGAGCCCCGGGGCGCGCTCCGGCTCCGTCTGGTCGGGCCGGGGGAGGAGCCGGAGTGGGCGGAGCTCCGCGGGCCGACGGCGTGCGAGCTGCTCGACGACGCCGGCCGCGCACTGCTGCTGTCCCGTCTCGGACCGGACCCGCTGAGGCGCGACTCGCTCCCTGAGGACGGCTGGGCCAAGGTCTCCCGGTCGCGGCAGAGCATCGCCGCGCTCCTGATGGACCAGAAGGTCCTGGCCGGGGTCGGCAACGTGTACCGGGCGGAGGTGCTGTTCCGGGCCCGCATCTCGCCCGTGCTGCCGGGGCGCTCAGTGACGCACGAGCAGTGGCAGCAGATGTGGGACGACCTGGTGGTTCTGATGCGTGCCGGGGTGCGCTCGGGCCGCATCGTCACCACCGAGCCCGGTGACCGGGAGCGCGCCCGGGGCGCCGCCCGGCGGCAGGACGCGCACTACGTCTACCGCCGCCACGGGCTGCCGTGCCGACGGTGCGGGTCCGCGGTCCAGGTGGTGGACCTGGTGGGGCGCCGGCTGTACTGGTGCCCGTCCTGCCAGGGCGGCTGAGCCATCCGTACGGCCTCTCCCGCGGCCGGGGGGCACACGCCGTGACACCCGGCTGAGCCGTCCGCGCGGGGTGCACGCGGTTCCTCGCCTCCGGCCAGGGCGACCCTTACGCTCGCCGGATGCCGCGCTCCCGCTACGCCGCCGTGCGTAGCTGGGTGGGTGGCTGGCCGCGCAACCAACTGGCAGTGTTCGCGCTCTTCGCCGGGGCATGCGTGGTGTTCGCGGTCCTCAGCGGGAACTACCCGCGCTGGGTGCCGGCGGCCTCGGCCTCGTTGCTGATCCTGCTGTGCGCCTACTTCCTGCAGCTGCGCTACCTGCTGCTGTTCTACCTGCTGCTCGCCCCGGCACTGGTCGTCTCCGCCGTCCTGCGCGAGGACCGGGTCGCTCCCGGCGTCATCATCATGCTGCTGCTCACGGCGGTCCTGGCCGCGGTGTACGTGCGCGCCCGGGAGGTGCTCGGGGTCCGGGGCAACACCGGCCAGGAGATGCTGCTCGACCTGCGTGACCGGTTGCGGGCGCAGTCGATGCCGGCTCGTATGCCTGCCGGTCTGCACCTGGAGGTCGCCCAGCGCTCCGCCAACGGGGAGGGGTTCTCCGGCGACTTCGTGCTGTCCACGATGCGTCCGCTGCACGTGGCGGGTCCGTACCTGGGAGGGCAGCCGCCCGACTGGCCCGGTGCGCTGGAGGTCGCGGTCGTCGACGTCTCCGGCAACGGGCAGGCCGCGGGGACCCGGGCCCTGCTGCTGTCGGGCGGGCTCAGCGGCCTGCTCGCCGGCCCGCGCGCGGCAGAGTTCCTTCCCGCGGCCAACGCCTACCTCCTGCGCCAGGAGTGGGTCGAGGGCTTCGCGACGGCGATCCACGTCGTGATCGACCCCGTCACGGGTGAGTTCTGCGTCCGCTCCGCCGGGCACCCCCCGCCCGTGCAGCACCGGACGGGCTCCGGCTCGTGGCGGGTGCTGACGACCAACCCGGACCCGGCGCTGGGGCTGCTGGTCACCGGCGAGTACGCGGAGGTCTGCGGCCGGCTCCAGCGGGCTGACGCCCTGGTCGTCTACACCGACGGCGTCGTGGAGGCCCGCGGCAGGGACCTGAGCTACGGCGTGGACCGGCTCACCGGGGCTCTGGCGCGCCACGTGCGCAACGGCTACGAGGGCGCGGCCATCGCGGGCGTCGACTCCCCGCGGGGCAGCGGGGCGGACGACCGGACCGTCGTGGTCGTCTGGCGCGACTGAGGACCTCCTCCCCGTTCAATCGCGCTGCACACGCCTGAGCCCGGCCGCGAGCACCACCCCGTAGACGACGTGGGCCAGCATCATGGTGCGGGGCCGGCCGCGCTGGTCGCGGTCCGCCCGCGGCATCACGCCGAGCGCCGGTACGAGACCCATGTAGGCCGCCGCCCACAGGCCCAGCCCGTACCCCGCGCCCGCCGTCGCGGTGCTGACGGGTCCCGGCGGCAGCACGCGAACCGCCACTGCGAAGGGTGCGCCCATCGCGGCGCCGATCCCGAGGTGGACACCGACCGCGGCGGCACGACGGGGACGTTCACCGGGGTCCAGACCGGCGGCGGTGAGCGCGGCGTCGGCCACCTCACGCGGGGGCTGGGTCCGCATCGCCCCGCTCAGGTGCCGGGCGTGCATGACGGCGGTCATCGGAGCTGTGGCCGCCATGCCGACCAGGGCGCCGTCGCAGCCGTCACGCAGCGTCCGTGCGATCAGTGCCATGTGCACGGGCTACCCGGGCGCCGGGCCCCCAAACGTGGTGGGACGATCGTGCATCGGCACAGTGGCTGCCGCCGGCGCAGGGAGGCAGCGATGGCGCGAGCGGACAAGGTCGGGTTCTGGTACCGGTTGGGCTGGTCGATCAACTACGGCCTGCTCAGCATCATCGGCCCGGCTCACCTGGACGCCCGTCACGACCCCCGGGTGAGGATGCGCGCCGAGCGCGACGCTCGTGAGCGCCGTGCGGCGAAGGCCGAGCAGGCCCGTCGGGAATGAGCCGGGGCCGTCCTGACCATCGGCCCCAGCAGGTGCGCGACGCTCAGCCGCGCTCGGCAGGGACCCGGTCCAGGTCCACCACGGCGCGAGGGGACCCCGCTGCGATCACGGTGTAGCGGCCCTTGCCGCCGTTCTTCGAGGCGTACATCGCGTCGTCGGCATGGCGCATCACGGCATCGACGTCATGCAGGTCCTCACCGGCGAAGACCACCCCGACGCTGGCCCGCAGCGACACGTCCGTCCCTCCCACGCGTACCGGCTCCGCGAGCGCGGCGACGACCCGCGTGTACACCGTGCGCCAGCCTGTCTCGTCGCTGCAGCCCTCCAGCACCAGCACGAACTCGTCGCCGCCGAGGCGGGCCACGGTGTCGCCGTCGCGCACGCAGCGAGAGAGCCGGTCCGACACCTCCCGCAGCACCCGGTCGCCGTGGGTGTGTCCCCAGGTGTCGTTGACCGACTTGAAGCCGTCCAGGTCCAGGAACGCGATCGTGACCGCGTCGTCGCCGCGCTGCACCCGGGCGAGGGCGTGCTCGAGGCGGTCGCGCAGCAAGGCCCGGTTGGGCAGCCCCGTCAGGGGGTCGTGGGTGGCGTCGTGCAGCAGCTGCTGCTCCGCCGCACGCGCCCCGGCGACGTCCCGGAAGGAGTACAGCACCCGGTCGGTGTCGATCGGGACCAGGACGGTGTCGAACACCCCGGGCCAGGTGCCGTCGGGCTCGACCTCGACCACCAGTCGTCGGGTCTCCTGCTGGTCCAGGCACTGCACCGCTGCCTCGTGCAGCCCAGTCGGCACGGACTCGGGGAAGTAGTCGCTGAGGGGGCGCCCGACCATGGCCTCCACGTTTCGCCCGTCGGCGCCGGCGCTGTTCATGCGCAGCAGCCGGGCGTCGGTCGTGCGGCCCTGCTCGTCGCGCACCGCCTGGAGGATCGCGAGCCCGTCGGGCGAGGCCTCCAGGGCGGCGTTGAGCACGGCCCGCTCGGCCTCGACGGCAGCAAGCATCTCGTCGGCGACCAGCGCGTTACGGGCCTCCCCCTCGACGTCCTGCACGTACGTCGTGACCGTCGTGGTCCCGTCGGGCGAGTGTTCCAGGAACCACAAGGACCGGGTCCACCGCTCATGGCCGTCGACGCCCAGCAGCCGGCAGGTGAGCACTCCCTGCTCCCGGCCGAGGTCGCGGGCCGCCGCCTCCATGAGGAGCAGGTGGCGGTCCTGCGGGGCGACCAGGGTCTCCACGTCCATGCCGAGAACCTCAGCCACGTCCCGACCGACGAGCCGGGCGAAGGCCGGGTTGAGGTCCACGACGCGCCCGCCCTCCACCAGGACGACCGCGTGCGGAGAGCGCTCCATCACCTGGCTACGACGGGTGAGACGCCCGACCTGCTCGGTGGACGACCCTGTGTCACGCATCCGACTACCTCCCGCTCCGGCAGCCCGGCGTGCGCACCGCGCGCAGGCAGGACGACCGCCACGGGACAAGGTGCCCTGCCCGGCGTCGACGAAACCTCGGTTCCGGTCAGACCCCGGGCCGGCTCGTGCTGATCGGGCGCAGCACGTGGGCGACGGCGGCACAGGAGCAGGCCACCCTCACCCGCGCGGTCATGAGCCCACAGCTGATCCCTCAGGCGCAACAGGCTCCGCCGGCCGCGCAGGTCCTCCTCGACAGCGGCCACCTCGACCAGGACGCGTGCCCGGGGCGAGGCTCAACGGGAGAGAGGGGTGCGGGGCTCCACCAGAGGTTTCTCCGGCTGGGCACACGGCAGGCTGAGCGGCCCCCCGGTGGAGGCGACCAGCAGGTTCGCGATGGTCTGCGCGGGCACGGGCGGGGAGAAGAGGAAGCCCTGTGCCAGCTCGCACCCGGCCTCGCGCAGGTCCGCCTGCTGACCCGGGGTCTCCACGCCTTCGGCGACGACGCTGAGCCCTAGGGCGTGGGCGAGCTGGGTGACGGCCGACACGACTGCGTCCGCGGCCACGTCGTGGCCTGCGTCTGAGATGAACGTCTGGTCGATCTTGACGATGTCCACGGGTAGCCGGCGCAGGTAGCTCAGGGAGGAGTAGCCGGTGCCGAAGTCGTCCAGCGCCAGACGGACACCCAGGGACCTGAGCTCGCCGAGCACGTCGACGAGGTGGGCGCTGTCCTCGATCAGGACGGTCTCCGTCATCTCGAGCACCAGTGCTGCCGGATCGGTGCCCGTGCGGGAGAGGACCGACAGGACGGTCTGCGCGAAGTCCGCCCGACGCAGCTGCTGGGCCGAGACGTTCACAGCGACGTCCAGCGGTTGCGTGGGGTCCAGCTGCGCCCAGCGGTTGCGGTCGATGCAGGCGCGCTCGAGCACCCAGGCCCCGATCTGGTGGATCAGCCCGCACTCCTCGGCCACCTTCACCACCGTCGTCGGTGGCACGGCCCCCCGGACCGGGTCCTGCCGGCGCAGCAGGGCCTCCACGCCCTGCACCTGCCCGTCGGGGAGGCGCACCACGGGCTGGTAGGCGAGGGAGAGCTCGTCGCGGGCGAACGCGCTTCGCAGGTCCCTGCGCAGGTCGGTCCGGTCGCTCGTGGTCCGTGCCCGCCGTAGGTCGATGGCTACGTGGCCGCCCCTGCCCAGGCGCTTGGCCTGGTACATGGCGATGTCCGCGTCGACGACCGGCTGTGGGGTGATGACCTCCCCCCGGCCGGCGAACGCCATCCCGACGCTGGCGGTCATGGCGACGTCCACGTCGTCCAGGGCGAACGGAGCGGTGAAGGCGTCGCCGATGCGCTGCGCCAGGGTCTCGGCGTCCGCGATGTCGCGCAGGTCCTCGCACAGGAAGACGAACTCGTCCCCGGACACCCGGGCGAGCGTGTCCCCGGGACGCACCAGGTGCGGGAGGCGGCGCGCGACCGCGACCAGGAGCTGGTCGCCGATGTCGTGGCCGTGGCTGTCGTTCACCACCTTGAACCGGTCCAGGTCGGCGAACAGCACCGCCGCCATCGAGTGCGACCGCCGTGCCCGCTGGGCGGCGTGCTCCAGTCGTTGCTGCAGGAGCACCCGGTTGGGCAGCCCCGTCAGCGGGTCGTGCAACGAGCTGTGGTGGAACGCCTCCGACGAGGTCCGGGCGTCGTCACGGGCCTGCGCGTTGAGCAGGTACGCCGCAGCGACATCGGCCAGGGTCTGGGCCGTCTCCATGTCCTTGTCGGCCAGAGCGCCAGGACGGTCGCGGTACAGGTCCAGCGCACCGAGCTGGGCGCGACCGTGCCGCAGCGGGAACGTCCACACAGCGGCCAGGCCGGCCTGGACGGCGAGCGGACCGAAGGTCGGGAACCGCGTCTCGACGGCAAGGTCCGGGACGGAGACGCTCTCACCGCTGGTGTAGGCCGTCAGGCACGGACCTTCACGGACCTCGGTCTGCAGCCTCTCGAACCGCGGGCGGACGCGTCCGACGCCGCGATGTAGCGCGGCGCCATCTCGGCCGAGATGAGCATCACGCCGGCCGCCGACACCGGGAGCACGTCGACGATGCGCTCCACCAGGTGGTTGAGGATGCCCTGGATCGGGAAGTCGGTGATGAGCGTGCGTGCGAACTCGATGAGCACGGAGGACAGCGTGTTCTCGAGGACCATGGACACCCCTGTGCGTGCAGAGTGCAAGACCTGCGGGGTCGGGGCAGGTCACGCCGGCTGCGCGATCCAGTCGCGACACCCCTGCTCCGGCGCTTGGGTCATGGCTTGTCAGGCACCACCGCGGGCACGACGCCGGCTCATCGTGGGAGCAGCAGCGCCACGTCGCGCCAGCACCCGTCGTTCAGAGCTCCCGTCAGCTCGAGGTCGACGTCCCGGCCGGTGTCGGAGCTGTCGAGCGGGACCTCGACCCGGACGAACCGCCCCTGGGGGATCTGCTGGGGGCCGGACTCAGCGACGAAGCGGGTCGGGGCGGCCGCGGTCCCGGCTCGGCAGCCTTCTCGCCCCGGTTCGTCAGGCTCACCCGCGCGGCTGCGGGCTGCCCCGCACGCAGGACCGGGACCTCCACCTGGTCCAGCTGGACGCCCCTCACCTGCACGGCACCGGGACGACCGTCGGTGACGACGAAGGATGCCAGCGTGGAGGCCGTGCCGGTGGTGTCGGCGGCACCGGCCACGACCCGACAGTCGGTCACCCACGCGTCGTGGGTGACGGTGCCCCTGGCGTCACCGCGGTGGTCTCCGTCGAAGAACCGAACGTGAGGGTTCACGGCCTCGACCGGCCGGGACGTCCAGTTCGGCTCGGACTACGGCGCGACGATGGCCTTCGCCCTGAGCGACGTCACGCCGCTGGTCGTGCCCTTCGTGGTCTTCCAGCGGTACTCCGTGCAGGGGTTCTCGCGCAACGGCATCCGCTGGCCCCGGCGCCGCAGTCGACGGTCGGTGGGACCGCTCACGTCCTGCCCGGGCCTGCCGGCGCGGCGCGGATCAGCTGGGGCAGCCGAGGGTCGGCGAGCCGTAGGTCGTGCAGCTCGTCGGCTGCCAGCCAGGCGAGCACGTCGTGCTCCTCGGGCGCAGCGTCGACAGGTGCACCGAGCCAGCGGTCGACCACCCGGACGTCCATGCCGAAGTCGGGGCCCTGTACGTGGGCGAAGGGCTCGCCGACGAGGTCCACGACGACGCCCAGCTCCTCCTGCAGCTCCCGGACCAGTGCTGCACCGGGCTCCTCGCCCTCGACGACGTGGCCTCCGGGGAGGTCCCAGGCGTCGGGGTACCACTGCCGGTGGGGCGAGCGGTGCACCATGAAGGCCCGGCCGTCCCGACGGAGCAGCCCGGCGACCACGACGTGCTCGTCCGCCTCCTCGTTCACGCCGACAGCCTCCCGGAGGACCGCCCGCGCCCATGACGCGCGCCTCCGATCGAGGGGTGGTGACCCCCGCCGGGGGCTGCTCGGAGGTGATGCGTCGACCGGCCGCCGTGCGGTGTCAGTCAGGCCACGGTGCCGAACTATGGATGTCGAGTCCTACGGAATCTCGCTGGTGCAGGGCAAGGTGTGTCCTGAGCATCCATCGTGGCTGGGGCCTCAGCACCTCTGGGGCTTCTCGCGACCCGACGAGCAGGAGACCCCGTGACCCCCCCGACCCGCGGTCCGGTGGACGCCACCGCCGTCCCCCGCTCCGCTGGACCGGCCACCGTGGCGCCACTGCCTCGCGCTGCTGGGTCTGGTGACGTCGACGTTGCTGCGGTGGGCATGCCGTTCGACCCGGGGGTGAGCCACCGCCCCGGTGCCCGTTCCAGCCCGGCACACGTCCAGGAGGCGGTGACCGGTGTCGCCGCCGCCCACGTCGGGTTCGAGCTGCCGTCCGTGCTGGCCCCGCACGCTGACGCACGGGCACCCAGCGGTTCGGCGGCGACGGGTCCACGACCGGAGCAGCAGTGACCGCGGGCGCCGGGGCGCCACGGGGCGCCACTCGGGCGCGAAACGGTGCCGCGGCGGTGGTGGACACCATGGTCGCGCACGGCGTCGACACCGTCTTCGGGATCCCGGGCACGTCCAACCTGGAGCTGTACCGGCACCTGCAGCGTGCCGGGTTGCGGCACGTGACACCCCGGCACGAACAGGGCGCCGGGTACGCCGCCGACGGGTACGCCCGGGTCAGCGGCCGCCCGGCTGCCGTGCTGACCACCAGCGGGCCCGGCCTCACCAACGCGATGACGGCGGCGGCGACGTCCTACGCCGACAGCGTGCCCGCGCTGTACGTGTCCCCGGGGGTCCCGCTGGGCACGCAGGGCCGCGACCTCGGACTGCTGCACGAGAACAAGGACTCCTCCGGCGCCATGGGCCGGCTGGTCCGCTGGAGCCGCCGGGCTCGCAGCCCGGACGACGCCGCTGACGCGGTCGCGGACGCGATGACGGCCCTGACCCGCGGGCGGGCCCGTCCGGTGCACGTCGAGATCCCCGTCGACGTGCTCGAGGCGCCGTGGGACGGTGAGCCGCCTCGGCCTGAGCCGCGGGCAGCGCCATCCCTGCCGGAACCCGCTGCGGTGGAGGCGGCCGCCTCACTGCTCGCTCGCGCAGGCACGGTGCTGGTGATCATCGGCGGCGGCGGCATCGACGCCGTGGAGGAGCTGCAGGCGCTGGCCGAACGGCTGGACGCCCCCGTCGTGACGACCAGCGCGGCAAAGGGAGTTCTGCCGGAAAGGTCGGCCATGGCTGCGGGAGCCAGCATCCGGCTGCCGGCGGCTCAGCAGGCCGCGGCGGCGGCCGACGTGCTGCTGGTGGTGGGCAGCGAGCTGGGCGACTCCGACCTGTGGGGAGGGACGGTGCGCGCCCGCAGCGCCGTGCGGGTCGACGTGGAGGCCGGCCAGCTGACCAAGAACTTGTCCGTGGACGGGTCGCTCATCGTTTTGTGCGGCGACGCCGCTGCCGTGCTGCAGGCATTGCTCGAGGCGATGCCCCCGACGAGCACCCTGATCCCGCCTGTCACGGGGCCGACGCCGGGGCAGCGGCGGGCGGCCGACCTGCGCCGGGCGTGTGCCATCCAGGCCCGGGCGGACGCGGGACCGAACGCCGAGCTGGCCGTCGCCGTCGCGGCGGGGCTACCGGATGACGCCGTGGTGACCGGCGACAGCTCGCAGATCACCTACTTCGGGGCGATGCACTTCCTCCCGATGCGCCGCCCGCGTCGCTTCTGCTACATGACCGGTTACGCCACCCTCGGGTACGCGCTGCCGGCCGCCGTCGGGGCCACCGTGGCCCTGCCGGGCACACCTGCGGTCGCCCTGGCTGGTGACGGTGCGCTGATGTTCAGCGTGCAGGAGCTGATGACCGCGGTCGAGCTGGGTTCCTCGGTGGTCACGGTCGTGGTGGACAACGGCGGCTACCGCGAGATCCGCGACGGCATGGTGGAGCGTGGTATCCCGCCGCTGGGCGTCGACCTGGCGCGGCCTGACTTCGTAGCCCTGGCCCGTGCCTTCGGCGCCCGAGCGCACCGGGTGGACGACCCGGCCGATCTCAGCGACCGGCTCTCGGGTGAGCTTCACGAGGGGGGCCCGGCCGTGCTCGTCGTCGACCTGACCTGAGTAAGCCCGTCTCGCTCCACCCGCTTCCGGTGCCTGATCGGCTGCACCACCTGCTCACCCGTGGTCCTGAACCTTCGAGAAGGAGTCCGATCGATGGATATCGCCGTAGTAGTCGTCTACCTGGTGGGCATGGTCGGCGTCGGGTACCTGGGCAAACGTCGGGTCACCGACCAGTCGGGGTTCCTGGTCGCCGGCCGACGGCTGGGGCCGGGCATGTACGCCGGCACGCTCTCGGCGCTGGTGCTGGGCGGCGCCTCGACCATCGGCGGCGTCGGCCTCGGCTACGAGTTCGGGGTCTCCGGCATGTGGCTCGTGGTCGCGATCGGCAGCGGGGTGCTGCTGCTGAGCCTGGTGTTCGCGGGCCGCATCCAACGGGTCAAGGTCTTCACCGTGTCGCAGATGCTGGAGCTGCGCTACGGGGCGGGGACGACGTCGGTCTCTGCGGTGGTGATGTGGGCGTACACCCTCATGCTGGCGGCGACGTCCACCATCGCCTTCGGCACCGTCTTCGGTGTCCTCTTCGGCATGGACCGGGTGCCCGCCATCCTGCTGGGAGGTGGCATCGTCGTCGCGTACTCCGCGATGGGTGGCATGTGGTCCATCACCCTGACCGACATCGTCCAGTTCGCCGTGCAGACCGTGGGCATCCTGTGCGTCCTGCTGCCGGTGGTGATCTGGCGGGCCGGGGGCTTCGACGGCATCTCTGCATCCGTCGGTGAGACCGCGTTCGACGTGACGGCTATCGGGGGCGGCACGATCCTCACCTACTTCGTCATCTACTTCTTGGGCATCCTGATCGGGCAGGACATCTGGCAGCGGGTGTTCACCGCCCGCAGCCCCGAGGTGGCACGCCGCGCCGGGGCGGCAGCCGGGGTCTACTGCATCGTCTACGGCGTGGCGGGAGCGCTGATCGGCACCGCTGCCCAGGTGCTGGTGCCCGGTCTGGAGAACCGGGACGAGGCGTTCGTCGCGGTCGCGCAGGAAGCGCTGCCGGTCGGGCTCACCGGACTGGTGCTGGCCGCGGCGCTGGCGGCGATCATGTCCACCGCGAGCGGGTCGCTGCTGGCCACGGCTACCGTTGCCCGGCAGGACATCGCGTCCGGCCTTCTCAAGGCGGTCAGCGCACGGCGTGCCCAGGTCCCGACCACGGCCTCTGCGGCAGAAACGGTGCCCGTCGCGACCGAGGACGACGAGGTGCGCGGGAACAGGGTCTACGTCGTCGTGTTCGGGGTCCTGGTGATAGCCGTCGCCAGCGTGCTGCAGGACGTCGTGGCGGCTCTGACCATCGCCTACGACATCCTCGTCGGCGGGCTGCTCGTGCCCATCCTCGGCGGGATGGTGTGGCGCCGCGCCACCGCGTCCGGTGCCCTGGCGGCGATGGGCGTCGGGATCGTCGGCACCCTGGGCACGATGGCGGTGCTCGGTGACATCTACGCCAATGCTCCGGTGTACGTCGGCCTGGGCGGGGCGGCGGTCGCCTTCGTCGCCGTCAGCCTCGCCACGCGTCCCACCGACCCCGCACTTCTGGAGAACTGGGACGCACGCAGCTCCGGCGCACCTTCCACGCTCGCCGGTGCTGGCGATCGCGGGACCGGGTCTGCCGCCCGGACAGGTGACAGCTGACCGGTTGTGCGTGGGCGCCGCTCATGACTGCACAATCAGCACGGCCGCTGGCCGATCGGGCACGCCACCGTCACGATGGCCGAGTCCTCCAGGGCGGAGGAGGGGAAAGGGCCCCTGACCTGCGGAGCGGGTGACCGGGATCGAACCGGCATGGCCAGCTTGGAAGGCTGGTGTTCTACCATTGAACTACACCCGCGTACGGCTCTGCTGGGGGCTGCGTCCCGCTCGCTCGAGCCTGCCCCTACCGTACCGGCAGTGATGACGAGCCCCGAGCGCAGCGACAGTGGACGGTCCGGCGACGTCGAGCCGGTCGCCGTGAGCATGACGGCGCCCGCGCTCAGGGGGCCGACGCTCATGGGGCAGCGCTGGCGAGACCTCGTGTTCTTGCACTGGCGGGTGCCGGTCGAGGCGGCCGCCGACCTGGTGCCCCCGGGAACCCGCCCGGACACCTTCGACGGTGACGCCTGGGTCGGGCTGATCCCGTTCCGCCTCCTGGACGCCGGTCCGGGACGCTCCGGCGGCGTGCCGTGGCTCGGCTCGTTCGCCGAGACGAACGTCCGCACCTACACCGTCGACAAGCACGGCCGCCGAGGCGTCGCGTTCTGCTCCCTGGAGGCGCAGCGCCTCGCCGTGGTCCTGGGCGCCCGGGTGGTGTTCGGCCTGCCGTACACCTGGGCGCGGATGAGCGCCAGACGCACCGAGGACACCATCAGCTACAGCACCCGGCGCCTGTGGCCTGCTCCTGTGGGCGTGGGCGGCACGATCTCCGTCCGGCTCGGCGGCCCCGTCGGACCGGACCCGCTGGCGGAGTTCCTGACCGCGCGCTGGGGCCTGCACACCCGGGTGGCCGGGCGGCTGCGCTACGTGCCGAACACCCACGAGGCCTGGCCGCTGCACCACGCCGACCTGCTGCGCCTGGACGACTCCCTGGTCGCCGCGGCCGGGCTGCCGGGGCTCGTGGACCGGGCTCCGGACTCCGTGCTCGCCTCACCCGGCGTGCGGACCCGGTTCGGCTTTCCCTTCACGGTGCCGGAGCTCTGACGCACTACCCTGACCACGTCGGCCCGCGCAGACACAGGCGTGCGGGACGGGCACGGGGTGTGGCGCAGTTTGGTAGCGCGTCCGCTTTGGGAGTGGAAGGCCCCCGGTTCGAATCCGGGTACCCCGACGGTCGCGCACCACCAGGACGACCACGACGCTCCCGGGTCGTGGGTCCTGCGAGGTCGCGTACCCTGGCACGTCGCGCCCGTCGGCGTGCGCCCGGTCCGCCCGTCCCCGTCCCTGTGGAGCCCTGCCCGTGAAGAGCACCGTCGAGTCCCTCGCCCCGACCCGCGTCAAGCTGAGCGTCGAGGTCCCCTACGAGGAGCTCAAGCCGAGCATCGAGGCCGCCTACAAGACCATCGGGCAGCAGGTGACCGTCCCGGGCTTCCGCAAGGGCAAGGTCCCCAGCCGGATCATCGACCAGCGGGTCGGCCGCGGCGCCGTGCTGCAGGAGGCGATCAACGACGCGCTGCCGTCGTTCTACCAGCAGGCCGTGACCGAGAACTCCGTCCGCGTGCTGGGCCGCCCCGAGGTCGACATCTCCGAGGTCCCCGACCCCACGGCGACCGACGGCGAGCTCAAGTTCACCGCCGAGGTCGACGTCCGCCCCGAGCTCGACATCCCCGACCTCAGCACGCTGTCGGTCACCGTGGACGACATCGAGGTCAGCGACACCGAGGTCGACGAGCGTCTTGACGCGCTGCGCACCCGGTTCGGCACCCTGGAGGGCGTCGACCGTCCCGCGGAGACCGGCGACTTCCTCACCATCGACCTGGTCGCCAGGGTCGAGGACGCCGAGATCGACGCCGCGAAGGGCATCAGCTACGAGGTCGGTTCCGGGCAGATGCTCGAGGGGACCGACGAGGCCGTCGTCGGTCTGTCCGCCGGCGAGGAGGCCATCTTCACCTCGACCCTGCGCGGCGGCGACCACGCCGGTGCCGACGCCGAGATCACCGTCACGGTGGGCGCCGTCAGGAACCGCGTCCTGCCGGTGGCCGACGACGACTTCGCCCAGCTGGCGAGCGAGTTCGACACCGTCGAGGAGCTCCGGGCCGACCTGCGCACGCAGGTGGAGTCGACCAAGCGCGTCGAGCAGGGCGTCCAGGCCCGCGAGAAGGTCATCGAGGCGCTGCTCGCGGCCGTCGAGGTCCCCGTACCGGCCGGCCTGGTCGAGGAGGAGATCGCGCGCCACCTGGAGGGCGAGGGCAAGGAGCCCGGTGACCCGCACGGCGAGGAGATCCGCGCCGACGCCGAGAAGGCCCTCCAGGGCCAGCTCGTGCTGGACGCGATCGCCGAGTCCGAGACCGTCCAGGTCTCCCGCGAGGAGCTCATCCAGTTCCTCGTCTCCAGCTCGCGCCAGTACGGGATGGAGCCCAACGAGTTCGCCAAGGCGGTCGACGAGGCCGGCCAGGTCCCCGCGATGGTCCAGGAGGTCGGCCGCCGCAAGGCGCTCGCGATCGCCATGGAGCGCGCAGGCATCACCGATGCATCAGGACGCAGCGTCGACCTCGAGGCCAGCCTGTCCCGTCAGGCGGCCGGCGTCCCCGACGTCCCCCAGACTGTCCAGGCCCCCGTCGAGGAGGTCGACGAGGTCGTGGCCGACGAGCCGGCCGAGGCGGCCTCCCACGAGACGGCCGAGCCGGTCGAGGCCACGTCCGAGGAGACCACCGAGGCCGTCGTCGAAGGCACGTCCGACGAGGCCTCCAAGGCCTGATCCCGTAGCACCGCCGGCCGTGGCGCGGACCCCGATCCGCCCACGGCCGGCGTACCTGCGCTGACAGCGAAACGCCGTCGGGCCGGGGAGTCTCGTGTCCGGGGACGACGTTATTGTCCGTACGCACCAGACGACGTGAGGAGCAACGACGTGACGTCCCAGTTCCACCTCCCCAGCCTCGGCACCACCGGTGTCCAGGCCCCGGCGATGAAGTCGCCGGGCCAGTTCGGGCTCGACGACAACGTGTACCAGCGACTGCTGTCCCAGCGCATCATCTTCCTCGGCTCCGAGGTCCGCGACGAGAACGCCAACGCGATCTGCGCCCAGCTGCTCCTGCTGGCGGCGGAGGACCCCGAGAAGGACATCATGCTGTACATCAACTCCCCGGGTGGTTCGGTCACCGCGGGGATGGCGATCTACGACACGATGCAGTTCATCGAGCCGGACGTCGGCACCGTGGCCATGGGCCTGGCCGCGTCGATGGGCCAGTTCCTCCTCTGCGCCGGTGCCCGCGGCAAGCGGTACGCCCTGCCGCACAGCCGGATCATGATGCACCAGCCCCTCGGCGGCATGGGCGGCACGGCCTCGGACATCAAGATCCAGGCCGAGCAGATCGTCCACATCAAGAAGCAGATGGCCGAGCTCATCGCCTTCCACACCGGCCAGGAGGTGGAGACCATCACGCGTGACTCCGACCGCGACCGCTGGTTCACCGCAGACCACGCCCGTGAGTACGGGCAGGTCGACCACGTCGTGCGCTCCTCCCACGACGTGCCCGGCGGGGGCGGCCTCGAATGAGGGTCGACCGCAGCCAGCCGTTCGAGACCTCGCCGGAGATGACACGCATGCCCCAGGTCCCCGCACCCAGCAGCAGGTACATCCTGCCCCAGTTCACCGAGCGCACGACCTACGGCTCCCGCACGCTCGACCCCTACGCCAAGCTGTTCGAGGACCGGATCATCTTCCTCGGGGTGCAGGTCGACGACGCGAGCGCGGACGACGTCATGGCCCAGCTGATCGTGCTGGAGTCGCAGGACCCCGACCGCGACATCATCTTCTACATCAACTCACCCGGTGGTTCCTTCACCGCGCTGACCGCGATCTACGACACCATGCAGTACATCAAGCCGGACGTGCAGACGTACTGCCTCGGTCAGGCGGCCAGCGCGGCTGCCGTCCTGCTCGCCGCGGGCAGCCCCGGCAAGCGGTTCGCCCTGCCCAACGCCCGCGTGATGATCCACCAGCCAGCCATGTCCGGCGGTGAGTACGGGCAGGCCTCAGACCTGGAGATCCAGGCCGCCGAGGTGCAGCGCATGCGCACCTGGCTGGAGGAGACCGTCGCCCTGCACACCAAACAGGACGTGGAGAAGGTCCGTCTCGACATCGAGCGCGACAAGATCCTCACCGCGGCTCAGGCGTTGGACTACGGGCTCATCGACCAGGTCCTCGAGCCCCGCAAGGCCATCGCGTCGCGCGGCCTACCGGTCGCAGGGCGCTGAGACCCCGGTGCGCCCGGGTGGTTCCCACCACCCGGGCGCGTCGGATGGCGTGGGGGACTGCGCCGGGATGAGCCTGGGGGGTAGCGTCTTGTGACCGCACCAGCAGGTGCGCGATGTGGAAGGACACGTGGTGGCACGACTCGGAGACGGCAGTGACCTCCTGAAGTGTTCCTTCTGCGGCAAGAGCCAGAAACAGGTCAAGAAGCTCATCGCAGGCCCCGGGGTCTACATCTGCGACGAGTGCATCGACCTGTGCAACGAGATCATCGAGGAGGAGCTGGCGGACGCCGGTGACCTCGGTCTGACGGAGCTGCCCAAGCCGCGGGAGATCTTCGAGTTCCTGCAGACCTACGTGGTCGGCCAGGACCCCGCCAAGCGCGCGTTGTCGGTGGCGGTCTACAACCACTACAAGCGGGTCCAGGCCGGCGCCGCCGGGCCCAAGCGGGACGACGCCGTCGAGATCTCCAAGTCCAACATCCTGCTGATCGGCCCCACAGGCTGCGGCAAGACCTACCTCGCGCAGACGCTCGCCCGCATGCTGAACGTGCCGTTCGCCATCGCGGACGCCACCGCCCTCACCGAGGCCGGGTACGTCGGCGAGGACGTCGAGAACATCCTTCTCAAGCTCATCCAGGCCGCTGACTACGACGTCAAGAAGGCCGAGACGGGGATCATCTACATCGACGAGGTCGACAAGATCGCCCGCAAGAGCGAGAACCCGTCGATCACGCGCGACGTCTCGGGCGAGGGCGTCCAGCAGGCGCTCCTCAAGATTCTCGAGGGCACATCGGCGTCGGTCCCACCCCAGGGCGGTCGTAAGCACCCGCACCAGGAGTTCATCCAGATCGACACCACCAATGTCCTCTTCATCGTCGGCGGTGCGTTCGCGGGCCTGGAGAAGATGGTCGAGCAGCGTGTCGGCAAGCGCGGCCTCGGCTTCGGCGCCGAGCTCGCGACGGTCGTCGACGAGGTGGCGGCCATGGGCGAGGTCATGCCCGAGGACCTCATCAAGTTCGGCCTGATCCCGGAGTTCATCGGCCGCCTGCCCGTGCTGGCGACCGTGACGAGCCTGGACCGGGAGGCTCTGGTGCAGATCCTCACCGGTCCGCGCAACGCTCTCGTCAAGCAGTACCAGCGGATGTTCGAGATCGACAACGTCGCCCTCGAGTTCAGCCCCGAGGCGCTGGAGGCGATCGCGGACCAGGCCATCCTCCGCGGCACCGGTGCCCGTGGGCTCCGAGCGATCATGGAGGAGGTCCTCATGCCCGTCATGTTCGACCTCCCCAGCCGTGACGACATCGCGGGAGTGCTCATCAGTCGCGAGGTCGTGCTCGAGAACGTCCTGCCGACCCTCGTGCCGCGCGAAGAGGCCCCCCGCAAGCGCGAGCGCCGCGACAAGACCGCCTGACACACCGCCCCGGTCACCTCCCCGGTGATCATGGACAGCTACTCGGTCACGGGGTGGCACGGCAGCGCTCACCACGTGCGTCGGTTTAGGAGCGGCGGCGTGGGGCGGGCCCCGACCAGGCCCGCCCCACGCCATCGAGGGGCCGGGAACCTCGTTCCGGGTGGCGACCAGCACGTTCCATCCAGCCCAGGTGCGTCAGTGCACTGCGACGCGTGCGTCGTGCGCCTGGTCGGCCTCCGAGCTGTGGTGCTCCTGGCCGTCGTGGTCCAGGGTGCGTCGTCGCTCACGGTCGGCCCTGTCCGCACGGGCCAGGAACCGCCCCCGCTCGTCCCGGACCACGGCCTGGCCCGTGGCGTGGGTCAGGACCGTCTTCGACCTGCTGCCGTTGCGGACGTTCGCGGCGTCCCGCTCGTCCGGGGAACGGTTCTTCCCGTGCCCGAGGTGCTCGGTCATCCCCTCGTTCAGGCCGTCTCCAGGACGTTTGTGGTGAACTGCTTCAGCAGCCCGTCCGGCCCGGTCAGGGACAACCCCCGCTCCTGAGCCAGCCGGACCAGCTCCCGGGCTGCGACCTCCTCAGCTGAGGGGCCCGGCCTCTTCTTCGCGGTCATGTCGCTCAGTGGCGTTGTCATCACGGCACCTTCCCCGCCGACTCCCGTCAAATGTGGGGGCCGGAAACACCGTCAGATCCACAGTCCCCGCCATGGTCCGGTTGCGTCCGGTTGTTTTCGGGGTCGGCGTCCGCAGGTTCTCAGCACCGCGACGAGGTGGCACAGGCCCTGAGGCTGGGGTCGCCGGTGAGCGCGCCTACCGCGTCGGGAGGTGTGGCTCAGATGGCGTGAGGTGGTCCAGCCTGGTCTCGATCGCTGTGGGCGCGGGGGCTGGGCGGCCGAGGAAGTAGCCCTGCCCTGCGATCATCTGTCTGCTTGGGGACGGGCCGTGGGTGTCGCCCCGGACGGCGTCGAGCATGTCGGCGTCTTCGATGCCCTCTGCGATGACCCAGCCGCCTGTGTGCTGCACGAACGTGGTGGCGGCTGCGATGGTCGCGTCTGAGGCGGGGTCGATGCCGAGCCGGGCGGTGACCTGGCGGTCGAGCTTGACCACGTCGAAGCGGACGTGGGTCAGGGCTCGCAGGCCGGCGTTGCTGGCGCCCATGTCGTCCAAGGCGAGCCGGAACCCGCGGTCTTGTGCGCGTTTGAGGGCCCGGATGGGTTCTGGACGGTCCAGGTCGTCGTGCTCGGTGACTTCGAGTATCACCTGTGTGGGCACGAGGCCGGCGATGGTGATGTCGGTGACCAGGGCATCGACGTCCAGGCCCGGCAGCGCGTCGGGGTGGACGTTGAGGAACAGCAGACCGTGCCAGTCGCGCTCCCCGACGGCCTTCAGGACGGCACGGCGGGCTCGCCCGTCGAGGTCGGCGGCCAGGCCCAGGCGCTGGGCGAGCTCGAAGGCTTCCTGGGGGCCCTCGACGAGGGTGTCGACCGGTAGCCGTAGGAGTGCCTCGTGTCCGAGGATCTGACCTTCGCGAAGGTCCCAGATGGGTTGGAAGGCCACGCTCAGCTTGGCGTCGTCTCCGAGCAGGGCGGTGACCGCGTCGAGCTTGTCTGCGCTGACGGTGACGCTGTTGGCCATGGTGCTGAAGGCGACTGTCTGGCGTCGGCCTCGGTGCTTGGCCTCGTAGAGGGCGGCGTCCGCCCGTTCCCAGAGCTCCTGCAGGGCCACTGCGTCACCGGTCGTCGCTGCGGCTATGCCGCAGCTGAACGTGATTCCGGGGGCGTTCTGGGTCAGGGCGGTGCGTACGCGCTCGATCGCTGCGACGGCTTGGGCATCGCTGCTCTTGGTCAGTACCACGGCGAACTCGTCCCCCCCCAGCCGGAAGGCCGTATCGGAGGCACCCAGGGCGTCGAAGGAGCCCGCGAGCGCGCACAGCACCCGGTCCCCGAAGCTGTGCCCGAGCCGGTCGTTGACCCCCTTGAAGTCGTCGATGTCGATCAGCGCCAAGAGGGTGGTGTCAGCAGCCGAGCCGGCGAGGAGGGCCTGCAACGTCGGGCGGAAAGGCCGTCGACCCGCGAGGCCGGTCAGCGCATCGGTATCGGCCGCGTGCTCGGCCCGGTTCTGACGGCGGTGCAGAGACCGGCCCCCCAACAGGTACGACAGCGGAGCTGCGATCAGCAGTCCGATCAGCAGGCTCACGGTCTTGCGCAGGCGCAGGTCAGCCGTCAGCCCCTCGGTGATGGTGGCTTGCTGGTCTACCTCCACCACGAAGTCCTGCCCGTCGGGGGTGCGAACCGGCAGGAGAAACTCGTAGCGGCTCCCATCCCCCGCTTCGCCTTCGTCTTTCTCCTCTTCCCATGACGGGCTTCCGGAGGACAGGACCGCTCGGATGTCGGCTGTCTTGTCTTCGTCCGGGTTGTTGCCGGTCGCGTCGATCAGCCGGCCGTCGGCGGTGAACAGGATGACGTTTTTGGTGCCGTAGGTCTGCGCGACGCGGTCCAGCTCGTCACCGATGGCCTCCCGCCGGACAGCTGGAACGAGGTCCACAGACAGGACGTCCGTGAGCCCGTCGAGATCTGCCTCGTACCCCTTGGCGACCTCGGCGAGACTGCGCTCCTCCAACTGCTCGGCAGCGACCGTGTACTCGATGACACCGGCAACGGCCATGCTCAGCGAGACAGCCGCGACCCAACGGACGAGAAACGGCCACCCGGCTGCGGCCCGGCGGTCACTGGAACCGCGCTTGCTACGCAAGCTGCGCCTGCCAGACATGCAACCTGCTCTCCTCGACGCGGGGTGCTGCTCCGCTGACCCTGCCCATAGCCTCGGCACCAGGCACCACCGGCATGAGCCCGGTCCACTTAAACGCCCGCGGCGGCATCAGCATCGACGACGTCGCCGTCCGGCTCGTCGCACACCGAAGCGGGTCCGTTTTCACCCGTGGCGGTTTTGCACGGTCGTCGCAACGTGGACGGGCTCAGGATGGCACCGCTTCAGCGAAGAGCTCGGCTGCTGTCAGCCAGCCCAGGACGCGTCGGGGACGGTGGTTGAGACGCCCCCCCGACGGCCGTCAGGTCGGCGGCGGTGAAGACGCTCAGGTCACTGCCCTTGGGGAAGTACTGCCGCAGCGGGCCGTTGGTGTTCTCGTCCGTGCCGCGCAGCCAGGGCGCGCCGGGATGGGCGAAGAAGACGCCGTCGCTGAACCGGTCGCTGCACAGGTCGTGACGGGACGCGGCCCGCCCGGGCCGGCGGGCGATCTCGCGCACCGTCACGCCCTGGCTGCGCAGCACCGCGATCCGCTCGCGCTCCAGCAGCGACAGGTACCTCGTCGTCCGCGCGTCCTCCCGCGGCCGCAGCGGCGGTAGACCGCCTCGCTCCGCGCGCCACCGATAGCCGTCTTGCGCGTGATGCCCACCCCGCGGCACGCCTCGACCGTCCCGACGCCCGCCAGGATCAGCGCCCAGTACTCGTCCTCCACACCGAGCCGCCGCTTGCGACCTCGCCGTCCCATCTGCACACCCCGTCAACTACGAGGAGTGTCGCGACGAACCCTCGAACCCGCCCGTCGGCAGGGGGTCTACTTTCGGCCGCCGTTGACATCAGTCCCACCGTGTCGGTCCGGAAGGCTGCTCGACCGTCCCTCGGCCGAGCATGAGGTCCACGGCGGCCAGGCCCACGAGCGGCGGCAGCCATCGGGCCAGGTCGACCGCCGCCCGCGACAGGTTGGTCACCGGCAGGTCGGAGAAAACTGTGACGTCCTGCCGCTCGAGGGGAGCGGTGCAGCAGCCGGGAGCGCCGGGGCCAGACAGGCTGCCCGGTCCGGGACGTGTCCGGGGCCGGGGCGTGGACGTGGACCCCGGTCAGCGGACGGCGCAGCCGGCCGGACCGCGCCAGGCCCGATAACCGTCACCCGAGACCTGTCTGATGGGTGGCCGGATGTGCGTGCTCACGGCCGGGGAGAGGGGCGTCTGAGATGCACGATCACCGGGTGGGGACGTCGGCGAGCTCGACGTCGCGGACGCTGACCTCGTCGCCGTCCTCCACCACGTCCAGCACGTCCACCCGCCCGGCGCCGCGCAGGTCCGCCGCCGCCGCGCGCACGAGCGTGGCCTGTCCGGGCGGCGCCGCGACGACCGCGCGCAGGACCTCGGTCTTCTGGGAGACCTTGGCCTCGCTCTTGACCTTGCGGACCCCGGCCAGGGCGCGGCCGACGACGGCGAGCATCGTCGGGTCCGCGTCACCGGCGACCGCGCGCAGCGGTGCCGACGTCGGCCAGGACGAGCGGTGGACCGACCCCTCCTGCCACCACGACCAGACCTCCTCCGTCGCGAACGGCAGGAACGGCGCGAGCAGGCGCAGCTGCACCGACAGCGCCGCACGCAGCGCGGCGACCGCCGAGGTGCGCTCGGCCGCCCCGCCGCGGTACGCGCGTTCCTTGACGAGCTCGACGTGGTCGTCGCAGAAGTCCCAGAAGAACGTCTCCGCTGCTTCGAGCGCACGCGTGTAGTCGTAGGCCTCGAAGGCGGCGGTGGCGGTGTCGACCACGTCAGCCAGGCCCACGAGCATGGCGCGGTCCAACGGCTCGGTGACGGCGTAGAGGTCGACACCCTCGGCGTCGTTCATCAGCACGAACTTGCTGGCGTTCAGGACCTTCATCGCCAGCCGTCGGCCCACCTTCATCTGTCCCGGGTCGAACGCGGTGTCGACGCCGGGGCGACCGCTCGCCGCCCAGTAGCGGACCCCGTCGGAGCCGTGCTCCTCCAGCAGCCCCATCGGCGTCACCACGTTGCCCTTGGACTTGGACATCTTCTTGCGGTCGGGGTCGAGGATCCAGCCCGACAGGGCCGCGTGCCGCCAGGGCAGGCTGCCGTGCTCGGCGTCCGCGCGTACGACGGTCGCGAACAGCCACGTGCGGATGATGTCGTGGCCCTGGGGACGCAGGTCCATCGGGAAGACCCGGTCGAATAGGTCCGGGTCGCGCTCCCAGCCGCCGGCGATCTGCGGGCTCAGCGAGCTGGTCGCCCAGGTGTCCATCACGTCGGGGTCGGCCATGAACCCGCCGGGGACGCCGCGCTGATCCGGGGTGAACCCGTCCGGCGCGTCGCTGGCGGGGTCGACGGGCAGGAGGGCCTCCGCCGGCAGCAGCGGGGAGTCGTAGACCGGGTCGCCGACCTCGTCGAGGCGGTACCAGACCGGGAACGGCACGCCGAAGAACCGTTGCCGGGAGACCAGCCAGTCACCGTTGAGGCCACCGACCCAGTTCTCGTACCGGTGGCGCATGTGCCCGGGGTGCCAGGTCAGCTCGGCGCCGCGGGCGACCAGCCGCTCACGGAGCTCGGCGTCCCGGCCGCCGTTGCGGATGTACCACTGCCGGCTGGCGACGATCTCGAGCGGCTTGTCACCCTTCTCGTAGAACTTCACGGGGTGGGTGATCGGGCGCGGGTCCCCGACGAGGTGGCCGCCGTCGACCAGGGCCGCCACCAGCGCCTCACGGGCGGAGTGGACGGTCTTGCCGGCCATCTCGGAGTACAGCGCCGTGCCGGCGTCGGAGGTGACCCAGTCCGGGGTCTCGGGGAGGAACCGGCCGTCGCGACCGATCAGCGCGCGCGTCGGGAGGTCGAGCTCACGCCACCAGGTGACGTCCGTGGTGTCGCCGAAGGTGCAGATCATCGCGATGCCCGAGCCCTTGTCGGGTTCGGCGAGCGGGTGGGCGCGCACGGGCACCTCGACGTCGAACACGGGGGTCCGCACCGTGGTCCCGAACAGCGGCTGGTAGCGCTCGTCGTCGGGGTGGGCGACCAGCGCGACGCAGGCGGGGACCAGCTCCGGCCGGGTGGTCTCGATGTACACGGGCTCGGCGCCGTCGCCACGGGGGAAGCCGATGCGGTGGTAGGCGCCGGGCCGCTCGCGGTCCTCCAGCTCCGCCTGGGCGACCGCGGTGCGGAACGTCACGTCCCACAGCGTCGGTGCCTCCGCGGCGTAGGCCTCGTCGCGGGCCAGGCCCCGCAGGAACGCCCGCTGGGAGGCGGCCTGGGCGTTGCGGTCGATCGTCTGATAGGTCATGTCCCAGTCCACGGACAGCCCGAGCCGGCGCCACAGCGTCTCGAAGACCTTCTCGTCCTCGACCGTCAGCCGCTCGCAGAGCTCCACGAAGGTGCGCCGCGACACGTTGACGAAGTCGCGGTCGTTCTTGGGCACCGTCTCCGGCGGCGTGAACGAGGAGTCGTAGGGCAGCGACGGGTCGCACCGCACCCCGAAGTAGTTCTGCACCCGGCGCTCCGTCGGCAGGCCGTTGTCGTCCCAGCCCATCGGGTAGAAGACCGAGTAGCCCTGCATCCGCTTGTAGCGGGCGACACAGTCGGTGTGGGTGTAGCTGAAGACGTGGCCCACGTGCAGCGACCCGGACACCGTGGGCGGCGGGGTGTCGATGGAGTAGACGCGCTCCCGGCTGGCGGAGCGGTCGAACGCGTACGTGCCCTGCTCGGCCCACACCGGCACCCAGCGCTCCTCCAGGCCGTCGACGGTGGGCCTGTCGGGGACACGGGAGGCGGCGTCGGCCGCAGCGGGAGGCGAGGTCATGTCGGCCATTGTGCCCAAGCCGGGGGAGCACCCCGACCCGTCGCCGTGCCACCGTCGCGATGGGCGAGACTGGTGACCCGGACCACGAGGAGGACCACCGATGGATGCCACCACCCTGCGCGGACTGCAGGCACCGCTGAAGCAGCGCTACAAGGACGACCCCGGGACGGCGGCGACGCCCCTGCACGCCTCGGGCCGCACCGCCGAGGACGGGGTCACGTTCACCGTCGACGGCTGGGGCTCCCCGGTCAGGGCCGGGCTCCACGCCGCGACCGGCGGCGACGGCAGCGACGCCTGCTCCGGCGACATGCTCCTGGAGGCCGTGCTGGGCTGCGCCGGCGTCACCCTGCGCAGCGTGGCCACCGCGATGGGTCTCGGGCTGCGCTCGGCCGAGGGCCGGGCGACCGGCAGCTTCGACGCCCGCGGCACGCTGGGGCTGGACCGTGACGTGCCTGTCGGGGTCAGCGACCTGCGCCTGGTGTTCACCGTCGACGCGGACGCCGACGACGCCCAGCTGGACAAGCTGGCCCAGCTGACGGAGCGGTACTGCGTCGTGGCCAAGAGCCTGGCGACACCGCCGGTCATCGAGGTCGTCCGCTCGAGCTGAGGTGGCCCTGCCCGTGAGGGACGTCCTACCCCGGTCCTGCACCGGATGAGGAGGACGTCTCCCGCGGTCGGTCGGGCGCGTAGGCTGTCCCTACAGGCACCGATCCGGTCATCACCGGGGAGCCGCCGGAGGAACAGGTGCTCGCACCTCAGTAGAACCGGCCGGGCAGGCCCGTCACAGCCGTCACGAAGAGGTCGTCGGACCGGGACCGCCGGGACGACGGCAACCGAGGTGGTACCGCGGTGACCGGGCAGCCGGGCGTCGTCCTCGTCGCAGCAGGTGGACGGCGACGAGAGGCAGCACCGCGGATGAGCACCGAGGACAGCACCAGCACCGGTCGGTACCCCCGCCACGGCGGGGAGGTCCCGGCGAGCCCCCGGTTCCCCGAGATCGAGGAGCGCGTGCTGCGCTACTGGGCCGCCGACGGCACCTTCGCGGCCTCGGTCGAGGCCCACGACGCCGGCACCGACGGTGACAACGAGTTCGTCTTCTACGACGGACCACCCTTCGCCAACGGCCTGCCCCACTACGGGCACCTGCTCACGGGTTACGTCAAGGACGTGGTGCCCCGCTTCCGCACGATGCAGGGCCGCCGGGTAGAGCGGCGCTTCGGCTGGGACTGCCACGGCCTGCCCGCGGAGGTCGAGGCCGAGAAGCAGCTGGGCATCACCCACAAGCACGAGATCGAGGAGATGGGGCTGGCGCGGTTCAACGACGCCTGCCGCACCTCCGTGCTCCGGTACACCGACGAGTGGGAGTCCTACGTCACCCGCCAGGCCCGCTGGGTGGACTTCGAGAATGACTACAAGACCCTCGACCTGGACTACATGGAGTCGGTCATGTGGGCGTTCAAGAGCCTGCACGACAAGGGGCTGGTCTACGAGGGCTTCCGCGTCCTGGCCTACTGCTGGCGCTGCGAGACCCCCCTGTCCAACACCGAGACCCGGATGGACGACGTCTACCGGCAGCGGCAGGACCCCGCCGTCACCGTCGGGCTCCGCCTGGAGACCGGAGAGCTCGCGCTCGTCTGGACCACGACCCCGTGGACCCTGCCCAGCAACCTGGCCGCGGCCGTCAACCCGGCCGTCGACTACGTCGTCGTGGTGCCGCGCGAGGGCGACTGGGCGGGGGAGCGGCTCGTGCTCGCCGAGGCACGCGTCACCGCCTACGCCCGTGAGCTGGGCGAGGACCCCGAGGTTGTCCAGCGGCTCGAGGGCAGCGACCTGGTCGGGCGTCGATACACGCCGCCGTTCGACTACTTCGCCGGCCACGACAACGCCCACGTCGTCCTGGCTGCGGACTACGTCACCACCGAGGACGGCACGGGCCTGGTCCACATCGCGCCCGCGTTCGGCGAGGAGGACAAGGTCGTCACCGACGCCGCCGGCATCGAGGTCGTCGTTCCGGTCGACAGCAGGGGCGAGTTCACCGAGGAGGTTCCCGACTTCGCGGGTATGCACGTGTTCGAGGCCAACACCCCGATCACCCGGGCCCTGCGCGAGAAGGGGCTGCTGGTCCGGCACGAGTCCTACGAGCACCCGTATCCGCACTGCTGGCGCTGCCACAGCCCGCTCATCTACCGGGCCGTCAGCAGCTGGTTCGTGCAGGTCACGGCGGTGAAGGACCGCATGGTCGAGATCAACCGGGACATCACCTGGCTGCCGGACCACGTCAAGGACGGCACGTTCGGCAAGTGGCTTGCCAACGCCAGGGACTGGTCGATCAGCCGGAACCGGTTCTGGGGCTCGCCCATCCCGGTGTGGGTCTCAGACGACCCGGCCCACCCGCGCACCGACGTCTACGGCTCCCTCGACGACCTCGAGCGGGACTTCGGCGTGCGGCCCACGGACCTGCACCGGCCGTTCGTCGACGAGCTGGTCCGGCCCAACCCGGACGACCCGACCGGGCGCTCCACCATGCGCCGGGTCCCGGAGGTGCTCGACTGCTGGTTCGAGTCCGGCTCGATGCCGTTCGCCCAGGTGCACTACCCGTTCGAGAACGCAGACTGGTTCACCCACCACTACCCGGGTGACTTCATCGTGGAGTACCTGCCCCAGACACGGGGCTGGTTCTACACGCTGCACGTGCTGGCCACGGCCCTGTTCGACCGGCCCGCGTTCCGCACCGTCATCGCCCACGGCACCGTCCTGGGCGACGACGGCCGCAAGATGAGCAAGTCGCTGCGCAACTACCCGGACGTCAACGAGGTGTTCGACCGTGACGGCGCAGACGCGATGCGCTGGTTCCTCATGAGCTCGCCGGTGCTGCGCGGCGGCAACCTGGTCGTCACCGAGCAGGGCATCCGCGACACCGTCCGGCAGGTGCTGCTGCCGCTGTGGAGCACCTGGTACTTCCTGTCGCTCTACGCCGGTGCGGCCGGGGTGGTGGGGGAGCGGTGCACCGCCTCCTCCCACGTCCTGGACAGGTACCTGCTGGCCACCGTGCGCCGCACCGTCCAGGGCGTCACCGACGCGCTGGAGCGCAACGAGCTGGCCCTGGCCGCGGGCACGTTCCGCGACGCCCTGGACGCGGTGACCAACTGGTACGTGCGCCGCTCCCGCGACCGGTTCTGGCAGGCGGAGACGCCCGAGGGCAAGGCCGCCGTGGACACCCTGCACACCGCGCTCGAGGTGCTGACCCGTCTCGGCGCGCCCTTGCTCCCGCTGGTCGGGGAGGAGATCTGGCGCGGGTTGACGGGTGGGCGCTCCGTTCACCTCGCGCAGTGGCCCACCGTCGAGGAGCTGCCGGCCGACGAGGACCTGGTCGCGGCCATGGACACCGTCCGCGAGGTCGCCTCCACCGCCCTGAGCCTGCGCAAGGCGGCCGGGCTCCGGGTGCGTCAGCCGCTGCAGGGGCTGACGGTCGTGCTGCCGGAGCCCGGCTCCGTCACCGACCTGGTGTGGCTGGTGGCCGAGGAGCTCAATGTGCACGAGGTGCGGCTGCTGTCGGTCGAGCGCGCGCACGAGGTCGGGGTGGACGTCGAGCAGCGTCTCAGCGTCAACGCCCGTGCGGCCGGGCCCCGCCTCGGCCGCGCGGTGCAGCAGGTCATCGGCGCCGCCCGTGCGGGCGACTGGACGGCTGGGCCCGGCGGCGATGTGGTGTGCGGCGGCGTCGAGCTGTCAGCGGGCGAGTTCGAGCTGACGACCGTGGTCAGCGGCGCAGGCGACCACGACGCCGTCACGGCCCTGCCCTCGGGGGGGTTCGTCATGCTCGACACGACGGTGACCGCCGAGCTCGAGGCCGAGGGCTGGGCGCGCGACGTCGTCCGCCTGGTGCAGGAGGCCCGGCGCGAGGCCGGTCTTCACGTGTCGGACCGGATCCGGCTTCGACTCACGGTGGCCCCTTCGCGGCAGGCCGCCGCGGTGCGCCACCGAGACCTGCTCGCCCACGAGACGCTCGCCACGGCCATCGAGGTGACGACGGGCGAGGTCGCCGCCGACGGTGCGGTCGTGGCTCTGGAGCATGCTCAGGCCACGACCCCGTCCGTGCGGGCGGGGTCGTGACGGGGGCCCGGCGCTGCTCGGCTCAGCCGGCGCAGCAGGCCGGGCCGCCCGGGCCGAAGGTGGAGTCCTCGCTGCCGTCCACGGCGTTCGCCGCGACGACGCCGCCCAGGACCAGGGTGGCGGCGACGGCGAGGGTGGCGATCGCGCGGAACGGGGAGAAGGACATGACGCCTCTTTTCGTGATCGTGGGTGCACGCTCGGACACGGTCCGAAGTACCCGGGTGACAGTCGCCCGAAGCATGTATCAGTCACAGGTCGGCCCGCTAGTGTCACAAAAATCTTTCCCGTCCGGACCCTGATCCGGGGGGCGGGGAGGCACTGAACTGGAGGGGTCATGACCGACGAGCCCACGCTGGATCTCGGAGAGCGCCTACGCGCTGTCCGCGAGGACCGACGGATCTCTCAGACGGAGCTGGCCGGGGGGGACCTCTCGCCCAGCTACCTGTCGCTCATCGAGTCCGGCAAACGGACGCCCAGCGACGGGGTGCTGCACAAGCTGGCCGCCAGGCTCGACGTGTCCGCCCACTTCCTCCGCTACGGCAGCGCCGCGCCGGAGGAGAGGGTGCCGGAGCTCGAGCTGGAGCACGCCCGCCACGCCCTGCTGACCGGTGACCTGGAGGAGGCGCAGACCCGCGCCCGCGCCGTCCTGGCGACGCGCGGTGCGCCCCGCCGGCTGCATGACGAGGCCCTCCTGGTGCTGGCGCGGGCGATGGAGCGCACAGGCGACCTCGAGGCGTCGTTCTCCACCCTGCTGCCGCTGCACGAGCGCGCCCTGACCGGCGACGCCGCCGTCTCGGTGTCCCAGACCGGCATCCTGCTGCTGTCCAGCCTCACCCAGGCCGGTGACCTGAACCAGGCGGCGGACGCCGGCGCCACCGCGCTGGAGGCGTCGGCGAAGCTCGGCGGCACCGGTACAGACGATCACCTGCGCCTTGCCGCGACCCTGATCGGGGTCCACATCGAGCGCGGCGACCTGCTCTACGCCCAGCACCTGGCCGAGGAGATGCTGGACGACGCGGAGAAGATCGGCAGCCGGGTCGGCCAGGGCAGCCTGCACTGGAACGCCGCGCTCGCCGCGGAGGAGAAGGGCCACGTCGAGCGGGCGCTGCACCACGCCCGTCGCGCCGTCGCGTTCCTGTCCGAGGGGCCCGACACGCGGGACTTCTTCCGGCTCAAGCTCTCCCTCGCGGCGCTGCTGCTGATGGCCGAGCCGCCGCAGCTCGGCGAGGCGGTGGACTCCCTGGTCGCGATCCGCGAGCCGCTGGAGCAGCTGGGCAGCGAGGTGGACGTCGCCTACTGGCACCGGATCCGCGCCACGGCGCACCTGCGTGCCGGCGAGCCCGACGACGCTCGCGCCGCCGCCCGGACCGCCCTGTCGGTGCTCGGCGACGCCCCCCGGGTAGAGGCCTGCGTAGCGCGCACCGTGCTGGGCGACTCCTACGCGGCGACCGGCGACCACGAGGCCGCCGAGGCCGAGTACCGGCGCGCGGCCGACACCCTGTCGATGATGTCCGCCACGCGTCAGGCCGCCCAGGCCTGGCGCGACCTCGGCGACAGGCTGGTGTCCCTCGGTCGTTCCGAGGCGGCGCTGCAGGCGTTCCAGCACGCCTTCGACGCCATGGGACTGCGTCCCTCGACGGTGCAGGTCCCCGCGGGGTCCACCCGGGTCTGAGCCCGACCGGCGCCGGCCGCGGCGGGGCTCCGTCGTGGCCGGCGGCGGCGGCCCCCGATACTGGGACGGTGACCGTCGTTCCCCCCGGGTCGGACCCGCGATTCCTGGACGTGCAGGCCGAGATCCTTGCCCGCGCGCCCGAGCACACCCCCCAGCCCTCGCTCGAGCGGGTCCGGCAGGTGCTGGAGATCCTGGGCGAGCCGCAGCGCAGCTGCCCCGTCATCCACGTCACCGGTACCAACGGCAAGACGTCCACCGCCCGCATGATCGACCGGCTGCTGCGAGAGCACGGCCTGCGCACGGGGCGCTTCACGTCCCCGCACCTGGCCAGCATCGGTGAGCGGATCACCGTGGACGGCGTGCGCCTGGACCAGCAGCGCTTCGTCGCGGCGTGGGACGACATCGCCCCCTACGTGCAGCTGGTCGACGAGCGGTCGGCGGCCGAGGGCGGTCCGCAGCTGTCGTTCTTCGAGGTGCTGACCTGCATGGCGTTCGCGGTGTTCGCCGACGCCCCGGTGGACGTCGCCGTCGTGGAGGTCGGTCTCGGCGGCACCTGGGACTCCACCAACGTCGCCGACGCCGCCGTGGCCGTCGTCACGCCGGTCGCCCTGGACCACGAGCGCTGGCTCGGTCACGGCCTGGTCGCGATCGCGGAGCAGAAGAGCGGCATCATCAAGGAGGGTTCGCTGCTGGTCACGGCCCAGCAGCCGCCGGAGGTCGCCGACGTGCTGATGCGCCGGGCGGTGGAGACCGGCGCCGTGGTGGCCCGGGAGGGCCTGGAGTTCGGGGTGCTGTCGCGCGACGTCGCCGTCGGGGGCCAGCGCCTCACCCTCAAGGGCCTGGTCGGTGGCGCGGAGGACGTGTACCTGCCGCTGCACGGAGCCCACCAGGCGCGCAACGCCGCCGTGGCCGCTGCCGCCGTGGAGGCGTTCCTGGGCTCGGGCGGGCACGCCGGCACCGGGCTGGACCCCTACCTGGTGCGGGACGCCTTCGCCCACGTCGACTCCCCGGGACGGCTGGAGCCGGTCCGGCGCGGGCCGCTGGTGGTGGTCGACGCCGCGCACAACCCGGCCGGGGCCGCCGCCGCGGCCGACGGTCTCCGCGAGGCGTTCCCCGGTACCCGCCTGGTCGGCGTGGTCGGGGTCATGGCCGACAAGGACGCCGAGGGCATCCTCGAGCAGCTGGAGCCCGTGCTCACCGAGGTCGTCGTCACCGCCCCCCGCTCGGAGCGGGCGTTCCCGCTGGAAGAGCTGGCGGAGACCGCACGCGGGGTGTTCGGTGACGAGCGGGTCCACGTCCGCGCCGACCTGGCCGACGCCGTGGACACCGCCCTCGCTGCCGCCGAGGTGGGCGCCGGGGGCGACGAGGTCGCGGCCGGGGTGCTCGTGACGGGCTCGGTGCACCTGGTCGCGGAGGCCCGCAGGCTGCTGGGCGCCCCCGACCCCGACGCCCTCGCCGTGGACACCACCAGCCGCGGCGTGTCAGCCGTGGCCGAGGACACCGGGCGGCGGGTGATGGGACTCGATGCGGACCGGCTCGACGCGGACCGGGTCGACGGGGCCGACGACGGCATCGACGACGAGCTCGACGAGCTCGCCCGCCTCGGGGTCCGCGACGACCTGCACGACGAGCGTGACGACGTCGGCTTGGTCGACGACCCGTACGCCCCGCCCGAGGACAGCGCCCTGCTGGACGACCCGTGGGTGGTCCGGGAGGAGCACGACGACTACTGGGACGACGACGAGGACCCTACCGACGACCAGACCGCGGGTCCGGCTGACGGCGAGGCACCGGGCAGGCCCCCCCGTGCGTGACCCCAAGCGCGCCATGGCGGCGACCGTCCTGGTCTTCGAGGCGATGCTCGTCTTCTTCGCCTCGCTGGTGGCCAAGGACCTGTCCGGGCTGTCGACCGGCGAGGCGGTCGGCGGCGGCGTGGCCCTGGCGCTGCTGCTGCTCCTCGCCTCGGGGCTGCTGGGTCGTCCCGGTGGCTACTGGGTCGGCTCCGCGCTGCAGGTGCTCGTCGTCGGCACCGGCCTGGTCCTGCCCGCGATGATCGGCGTGGGGCTGCTGTTCACCGGCCTGTGGGTCGCGGCGGTGGTGCTCGGCACCAGGATCGACCGGGAGCGCGCCCTCGGTGGCGCGGCGGGTGGCTAGGCTCCGGTCCTGTGAGCCAGCCGCAGAGCACCGCCCCTGACCGCACCCTCGTGATCGTCAAGCCCGACGGGGTGGCGCGCGGCCTGACGGGGGAGGTGCTGCGCCGAATCGAGGCCAAGGGCTACCGCGTCGTCGAGCTGCGGCTGCTGAGCGCTCGTCCCGACCAGCTGGCCGCGCACTACGCCGAGCACGAGGGCAAGCCGTTCTACGGCCCGCTCGTGGAGTTCATGTCCTCCGGCCCCGTCGTCGCGGCCGTGGTCGAGGGCCACGCCGTGGTCGGGGGCTTCCGCAGCCTGGCCGGTGCCACCAACCCGACGGACGCCGCACCGGGAACGATCCGTGGGGACCTGGGTCGTGACTGGGGCCAGAAGGTGCAGCAGAACATCGTGCACGGCAGCGACTCGGCGGTCTCGGCGGCCCGCGAGATCGAGATCTGGTTCGGCGCCGACGCCTGAGCGCGACCCACCGGTCGGGGCGTGCAGGCCCCCGAAGGCCCCGACCGTGACATACTCGGCAGCCGGAGAGGCGTGCCCCGCATCGGGCCCGTCGCACCGCGCCGCCCGTCGGGGTCGAGCGCGACCGGGTCGGGCGTGCGTCGCCGGCCGGTCGGCGCCGACCTGTACCGAGGCGACGACCACGGACTTCCGTGCGGCCCGCGGGTCGCACGACAAACCGCCCTCCCGGGGATGCGAACGGGCGGGGTCGAAGAGGAGCACCAGTGCTCGATCCCGAGCCGAACACCGCAGCAGCAGAGCAGGACGCCGTGCAGCCGGCACGACCGTCGCGTCGCCGTCGGGCTGCCAGCCGCCCCGCCGGCCCGCCCGAGCAGGCCGCCGAGGCCACGCCCGCCGTCGTGACCGCCCCCGAGGTCGTCGTGCCGCCTGAGCCCCAGGTCGCCGAGCCGGAGGTCGCCGAGCCGGAGGTCGCCGAGCCGGAGGTCGCCGAGCCGGAGGTTGCCGAGCCGGAGGTTGCCGAGCCGGGGACCGCGCAGCCTCAGGTCGCCGAGCCGGAGGTCGCCGAGCCGGGGACCGCGCAGCCTCAGGACGCCGAGCCCCAGGCAGGGTCCGGTTCGGCCGAGGCTGCGACCGCGCAGCCGGCCGAGGGCGACGTCGCCCGTCCTGCGCCCCTGTTCGCCTCGACCGCCCCCTCCGTCGAGCGCCGGCCCCGCCGCCGGGCGACCGCCGCGGCGGGCCCGCCCGCCGCCGACATCTTCACCGCGCCGCCCACCGTGCCGGACCTGGACGACCTGCTGCCGCCGCCGGTGCCGTCCACCGGTACCGAGCCGGAGCAGACCGAGACCGGCCGTGCCCGGGGCGGACGGTCCAGGCGGGGTCGTCGTCGCGGTGCCGAGGGGGCGCCCGACCCGGAGACCACCCTCGACATGCCGCTGCAGAGCGGTGACGGGGCGCCCGCGGCCGAGGCGACCCCCCGCACCGACGCCGCCGCCGACGGAGCGTCCGAGGCTGGGACCGCCGAGGAGACGCCCGCCCCGGCCCGTCGCTCGCGCAGCCGGGCCCGCGCCGAGGTCGCGCCGGTGCCGGAGCCCGGCGAGCAGCAGTCCGCCGAGGTGACCTCCGGCGCGGAGGCGCCCGCGATCGACCTGTCCTCAACCGTGGCCGGCACCTCCACCCTGGACGCCGGCCCCGGAGGCGTCACGGACGACGCTGACGGCGGTAGTGGCGACGGTCCTGACGAGGCGACCGACGACACCGAGGACGGTGGTCGCCCCCGCCGCGGCGGGCGCTCGCGCCGCCGTCGGGGTGGCCGTGGCCGCAGCAGCGCCGGCGAGGACACGACAGACGGCTCGGAGGAGGACTCCGACGACGAGGCCGGCACCGGCGGACCGCGGGGTCCTGCTCTGGCGGGCGGGCGGGACGACACGGCCGAGGACGACGAGGACGACGAGGACGCGGGCTCCGAGGAGGACGAGGACGAGGACGACGGCGACGGCACCGGCGAGGCGGGCGGCTCCCGCTCCTCGCGCCGTCGTCGTCGTCGGCGGCGTCGCTCCGGTGGCGACGCCGACCTGACGGTGGACCCGGACGACCCGCCCGGGACGGTCGTGCGCATCCGCGAGTCCCGCACCGACGAGGTCACCAAGCTCAAGGGCTCGACCCGGCTGGAGGCCAAGCGCCAGCGCCGTCGGGACGGTCGCACCACCTCCCGCAAGCGCACCGTCATCACCGAGGCCGAGTTCCTCACCCGGCGCGAGAGCGTCGACCGCACCCTGCTGGTGCGCGAGGGCGAGGACCGGACCGAGATCGCAGTGCTCGAGGACGGCGTCCTGGTGGAGCACCACGTCACCCGCGCCAGCCAGCAGTCGATGATCGGCAACGTGTACCTGGGCAAGGTGCAGAACGTGCTGCCGAGCATGGAGGCGGCCTTCGTCGACATCGGTCGGGGCCGCAACGCCGTCCTCTACGCCGGCGAGGTCAACTGGGACGCCTTCGGGATGACCGGCGGCTCGCAGCGCAAGATCGAGGACGCCCTCAAGCCGGGTGATCCCGTCCTCGCGCAGGTGTCCAAGGACCCGATCGGCCACAAGGGCGCCCGTCTGACGGCGCAGATCTCGCTGCCCGGTCGGTACCTGGTCTACGTGCCGGGCTCGTCCATGACCGGGATCAGCCGCAAGCTGCCGGAGAACGAGCGCACCCGCCTGAAGAAGGTCCTGCGTCGGGTCGTCCCGGAGGACGCGGGCGTGATCGTGCGCACCGCGGCCGAGGGTGCCAGCGAGGCCGAGCTGGAGCGGGACGTCGCCCGGCTGCAGGCGCAGTGGGGGGACATCGAGGCCAAGTCCAAGGCGGTCCAGGCCCCCGCGCGGCTCTACAGCGAGCCCGACCTGGCGATCAAGGTCGTCCGGGACGTCTTCAACGAGGACTTCACCCTCCTCGTGGTCTCCGGCGACGACACCTGGGACACCCTCGACGGCTACGTCCGCCACGTCGCCCCCGACCTCGCCGAGCGCATGACGCGCTGGGTGCCGCAGGAGGGTGCCGAGCAGGACCTGTTCGTGCACCACCGCATCGACGAGCAGATCGCCAAGGCGCTGGACCGCAAGGTGTGGCTGCCCTCGGGCGGCTCGCTGGTGATCGACCGCACCGAGGCCATGACGGTCGTGGACGTCAACACCGGCAAGTACACCGGCAACGGCGGCAACCTCGAGGAGACCGTCACCCGCAACAACCTGGAGGCGGCGGAGGAGACCGTCCGCCAGCTCCGGCTGCGGGACATCGGCGGGATCATCGTCGTCGACTTCATCGACATGGTGCTGGAGAGCAACCGGAACCTCGTGCTCCGGCGGCTGGTGGAGTGCCTGGGCCGGGACCGGACCAAGCACCAGGTCGCGGAGGTCACCTCCCTCGGCCTGGTCCAGCTCACCCGCAAGCGGGTGGGCTCAGGTCTGCTGGAGTCCTTCAGCACCCCGTGCGAGCACTGCCAGGGGCGTGGCCTCATCACCCACGCCGAGCCGGTCGGGGCAGGCAACGAGCCCGCCCTCCAGCCGCCCGCACCCGACGTGGCCCGCGGCGGCGGCCCGCGTCGCCGGGGCGGTCGACCGGGAGGCTGATGCCGTCCCGCCCAGGCCCCACGGCAGCCGGTTTGGAGTGAGCGCTCCTGCCGCGTAACCTAGGGGGCTGGCCGGTGGCGCGTTCGTTGCTGCGCCACCCGAGCGGTCCGACCACCGTCGTCCACGTACGACGCTGGTCAGGGCCGCTGGTCCACAAGGCCCGACAGAGAGAGAGTTACGACGTGTACGCGATCGTCCGCGCCGGTGGGCGCCAGGAGAAGGTCGCCGTCGGCGACATCCTGGTAGTCGACCGACTCACCGGTGCTCCCGGTGACGAAACCCGGTTCACCCCGGTCCTGCTCGTCGACGGCGCCACCGTCACCTCGGACGCCGACTCGCTGGCCTCCCTGGTGGTCTCCGGCGAGATCGTCGAGGACCTCAAGGGCCCGAAGATCAGCATCCTCAAGTACAAGAACAAGACCGGTTACCGCAAGCGCCAGGGCTACCGGTCGCACCTGACCAAGGTCAAGATCACCACAATCGGGAAGGAACAGGTGAGCTGACTCATGGCACACAAGAAGGGCGCGTCCTCGACCCGCAACGGTCGGGACTCCAACGCGCAGCGTCTCGGCGTCAAGCGCTTCGGCGGCCAGGTCGTCGGAGCCGGCGAGATCATCGTCCGCCAGCGCGGCACCCACTTCCACCCGGGCGACAACGTCGGTCGCGGTGGTGACGACACCCTGTTCGCACTGCTTCCCGGTGCCGTGGAGTTCGGCACCCGTCGGGGTCGCCGCACCGTCAGCATCGTCTCCGCAGCCGTCTGAGACACCCGTCCGGGCAGCCGCCCGGCACCAGCTCGCCGACGCGCCGGTCCCCCCAACGACGGGGGTGACCGGCGCGTCGCGTTCCACCCGAGGACCCGGAGGTCTCCGTGAGCCAGTTCGTCGACCGAGTGGTCCTGCACGTCAGCGGTGGGGACGGTGGCAACGGCTGCTCCTCCGTGCACAGCGAGAAGTTCAAGCCGCTCGGCGGTCCGGACGGTGGTGACGGCGGTCACGGCGGCGACATCGTGCTGGTCGTCGACGACCAGGTCACCACGCTGCTGGAGTACCACCGCATCCCCCACCGCGAGGCCGACAAGGGCGGTGTCGGCAAGGGCGGGCACCGCAGCGGAGCCAAGGGCGAGGACGTCGAGCTGAAGGTCCCGGACGGCACGGTCGTCCGCGACCGGGACGGGGAGGTCCTCGTCGACCTGCTCGGCCACGGTGCCCGGTTCGTCGCCGCAGCCGGCGGGCGCGGCGGCCTGGGCAACGCCGCCCTGGCCAGCGCACGCCGCAAGGCGCCCGGCTTCGCCCTGCTCGGCGAGCCCGGTGAGACCCGTGACGTCGTGCTGGAGCTCAAGACCGTCGCCGACGTCGCGCTGGTCGGCTACCCCAGCGCCGGCAAGTCGAGCCTGGTGGCCGCGATGTCCGCGGCCCGTCCCAAGATCGCCGACTACCCGTTCACCACGCTCGCCCCCAACCTGGGCGTCGTGGAGGCGGGCGACATCCGATTCACCGTCGCCGACGTCCCCGGCCTGATCGAGGGCGCCAGCGAGGGCCGCGGCCTCGGGCTGGAGTTCCTGCGCCACGTCGAGCGTTGCTCGGTGCTCGCCCACGTGCTGGACACGGCGACACTGGAGGCCGACCGCGACCCGTTGCGCGACCTCGACGTCATCCTCGACGAGCTCACCCGGTACCAGGCCGACGCCGACACCGTCCCGTTGTCAGAGCGGCCCGCGATCGTCGTCCTGAACAAGGTGGACACCACCGACGGGCGCGACATGGCCGAGTTCGTCGCCCCCCAGCTGCGCGAGCGCGGCTACGAGGTCTTCGTGGTCTCCGCCGTGAGCCACGAGGGCCTGCGCGAGCTGTCGTTCGGCATGGCCCGCTACGTCAAGGCCGACCGCGAGGCCCGTGCCCGCCCGGCCGCCCCCCAGCGCGTCGTGCTGCGACCGATCGCCTCCGACGACGCCGGGTTCCGCGTCACCGTCGAGCAGCACGAGGGACGCACGGTCTACCGCGTCGCCGGCGGCCGGCCGGAGCGATGGGTCCGCCAGACCGACTTCGCCAACGAGGAGGCCATCGGCTACCTCGCCGACCGGCTCGCCCGCGCCGGGGTCGAGGACGCGCTCTACAAGGCGGGCGCCCTTGCGGGCGCGGAGGTGGTCATCGGCTCCGACGACACCGCCGTGGTCTTCGACTGGGAACCGACGGTCGGGGTCGGCACCCCGGTCGGCGGGCCCCGCGGCACCGACCTGCGCGTGGCCGGCGACGCCACCCGCGCCAGCCGTGCGGAGCGCCGCATGGAGCACGGCCGCCGGATGGACGCCAAGACCGTCGCCCGCGACGAGCTCGCCTCCGAGCGGGCCGCCGGTCGGTGGGTGGCCCCCGACGGCACCACGACCTCGGCCCGCGCCGGTGCCGACACCGGTGGGGCCGACGACGCGCAGAGCCGGGGATGAGCTCGACCGTCGGCACCCCCGACGGGCTCACCGCGCGCCGGGGGCGGCTGCACGCCCTGCTCGAGGCGCCCGGCACCCTGGTCGTCAAGGTCGGCTCCTCGAGCCTGGCCACGGCCACCGGGATCGACGGCACCGCCATCGACTCCCTGGTGGACCAGTTGGCCGCCCGGGCCGCGCTGGGTGCCGACCGCCGCCTGGTGGTCGTCACCAGCGGTGCCATCGCGGCGGGCCTGCCCGCGCTGGGCCTGGCACGCCGCCCGCCCGACCTCGCGGGCCTGCAGGCCGCCGCGAGCGTCGGCCAGGGGCGGTTGCTCGCCCGCTGGTCGGCGTCCTTCGAGCGGCACGGCGTGGTCAGCGGGCAGGTCCTGCTCGACCTGGACGACCTGGTCCGTCGCAACCACTACCTGAACGCCCGCTCGACCCTGGCCCGGCTGCTCAGCCTCGGGGCGGTGCCCGTGGTGAACGAGAACGACACCGTGGCCACGGACGAGATCCGCTTCGGCGACAACGACCGGCTCGCGGCCTTCGTCGCCCACCTCGTCGGGGCCAGCGCGCTGGTGCTGCTCACCGACGTCGACGCACTCTACGACCGCCCCCCGACCCGTCCGGGCGCGCGCCGCATCGACCTGGTCCCCGACGCCGGGACGCTCGAGGCCGACCTCGGCAGCGCGGGCAGCAGCGTGGGGACGGGCGGGATGCGGACCAAGGTCGAGGCGGCCTCGATCGCGGCGGACGCCGCCGTGCCGACCCTCGTCACCGCCACGGCGCGCTTCGGCGACGCCTTGGCCGGGGCCGACGTCGGCACCTGGTTCGAGGCCGCACCGCGCGCCCTGCCGGCGCGAACCCTCTGGCTGTCGCACGTCGCCGTCCCCGGTGGCCGGCTGCTGCTGGACGCGGGCGCGGTCGCCGCCGTCGTCGGTCGCGGGGCGTCTCTGCTGCCGGCCGGGATCGTGTCGGTGGAGGGCGTGTTCGACGTCGGTGCGGTGGTCGACCTGTGCGAGCCCGGCGGCGCCCCCGTGGCGCGCGGGCTGTGCGCCTACTCCGCCGCGGAGCTGCCGCAGCTGCTCGGCCGCTCCACCCACGACCTTCGCGAGGACCTCGGCGCGGACTACGGCCGCGAGGTCGTCCACCGGGACGACCTCGTCGTCCTCGGTGCCGCCGCCGTACCCTGAGGCGATGACCGACCTGCTCGCGCCCCGCTCCGGACACGACGACCGCGAGAGCGCCGACGACCGGGACGACCGCTTGGTCGTCGGCGTCGTCGGCACGGGTGGTGACGACGAGGTCCGCATGGCCGTGAACGCTGTCGCCGCGGCGGCCCAGCAGGCCGCGCGGTCTCTGTCCGGCGCCACCAGCGCCGTCAAGGACGCCGCCCTGCTGCGCATCGCCGACGACCTGGTGGCCGCCACCGACAGGGTCGTGGCCGGCAACGCCGAGGACCTCGCCCGCGCCCGCGCCGCCGGGGTGTCCGCGACGCTGCAGGACCGGCTGCGCCTCGACCCGGCCCGCGTTTCCGCGATCGCCGCCGCGGTCAGGGACGTCGTCGCCCTCCCGGACCCGGTGGGGGAGGTCGTCCGAGGCTCCACCCTGCCCAACGGGCTGCGGGTCCGCCAGGTCCGCCGACCGCTCGGTGTCGTGGGGATGGTCTACGAGGCCCGGCCCAACGTCACGGTCGACGCCGCCGCGCTGACGCTCAAGAGCGGCAACGCGGTCGTGCTGCGCGGCGGCTCGGCGGCCGCGAGCACCAATGCCGTCGTCGTCGACGTCCTGCGGGGGGCGCTGGTGGCCGCAGGCCTGCCCGCCGACCTCGTCAGCAGCATCGACGCGCACGGCCGGGCCGGGGTGCGCGCCCTGCTGCGCGCCCGCGGCCTGGTCGACGTGGTCATCCCCCGCGGCGGCGCCGACCTCATCCGCACCGTCGTGGAGACCGCCACGGTCCCCACCATCGAGACCGGCACCGGCAACTGCCACGTCTACGTGGACGCCGCCGCCGACCTCGACCAGGCGCTCGCCATCTGCCTGAACGCCAAGGTCCAGCGGCCCGGCGTCTGCAACTCCGCCGAGACGGTGCTGGTGCACCGCGACGTCGCCGAGGCGTTCGTGCCGGCGCTCGTGCAGGCCATGACCGCCGCTCGCGTCGTCGTCCACGGCGACCCGGACACCGCCCGCCTCGCCGACCACGTGGTCCCCGCCACCGAGCAGGACTGGGCGACGGAGTACCTCGGCCTGGAGCTGGCAGTCCGCGTGGTGGCCGACATCGACGTCGCCCTGGACCACATCCGGCGCTGGTCCAGCGGTCACACCGAGGCCATCTGCACCCACGACACCCGCGCCGCGGAACGCTTCGTCGCCGAGGTGGACGCGGCCGGGGTGGCCGTGAACGCCTCCACCCGCTTCACAGACGGCGCCGAGCTCGGCCTCGGGGCCGAGATCGGCATCTCGACCCAGAAGCTGCACGCCCGCGGGCCGATGGGTCTGGCCGAGCTGACCACGACGACCTGGGTCGTGACCGGCGACGGGCACGTGCGCGGCTGAGCCCGCGGGGCGGGCCAGCTTCGCTCCCCGCGCATGACAGACTGTCCCGCAGGGACGCCTCCGCCGGCACGGCGTGAGGCCCGCGGAGGAGGTCACATGAGCAGCAGCATCGTCGCCGGCATCCTGGCCTCGGCCGAGCAGGTGGGCAGCGAGTTGGTGGCGGTCGAGCTACCGATCCCACCGATCGGCTACGGCATCATCGCCATGGCGTTCTTCCTCATCCTCCTGGGCATCACATACTCGTTCAAGAACGTGGCCGCCCGACGGTGACGTCTGCGCCGACCCGGCGGCCCCGGCTGGGGGTCATGGGCGGCACCTTCGACCCGCTCCACCACGGCCACCTGGTCGCGGCCAGCGAGGTGGCGGCCCGGTTCGAGCTCGACGAGGTCGTCTTCGTGCCCACCGGGCAGCCCTGGCAGAAGGCCGACCGCGAGGTCAGCCCCGCCGAGGACCGGTACCTGATGACGGTCGTGGCGACCGCGGCCGACCCCCGCTTCACGGTCTCCCGGGTCGACGTCGACCGGCCGGGTCCCACGTTCACCACCGACACGCTGCGAGACCTGGCCGCGGCGCGGCCCGACGCGGAGCTGTTCTTCATCACAGGTGCCGACGCCCTCGAGCAGATCGTGTCCTGGAAGGACGTGGACGTGCTGTGGCGGCTGGCCAGGTTCGTGGCCGTCAGCCGCCCCGAGCACACCCTCGACGTCACGGGCCTGCCCCCGGGTGCCGTCGACGTGGTCGAGATCCCGGCGCTCGCCATCTCCAGCTCCGACATCCGCCGCCGAGTCCAGGAGGGGCGCCCGATCCGATACCTGGTCCCGACAGGTGTGCTGCAGTACATCGCCAAGACGGGGCTCTACCGCGACCACGACCGGGCGCTCGTGGCGACTGCGACCCGCTCCGGCCCCGAGGAGGTCTGATGACGAAGCAGACACCTGCGGGGGGGCCCTCCCCGGGACCCGAGCAGGACCGCTCGGGCGACGACGTGGGCGCCGGGTCCCTCGAGGGTGACGACGCGTCGCAGGGCGCACCCACCGACGACCACGTGACCGGTGCCGTCGCCGCTTCCGACGACCGTGGTCCCGACGTTCCGGGGGAGCCGGACGACGTCACGGACTCCGGCACCCTGAGGGCACTGGGTGAGCGCCGTCGCAGGCGCTCCGCGGAGCGCGCCGGACAGCTTGACCTGGACACGGAGATGTCCCGGTGGCCTGCCGCCGAGCCACCGACCCACCCGCGCCCGGTGGTCCGGCCCGCGCGTCCCACGGTCGACGGCGTCGCCGACGCCCCCCTGCTGCCCACGCCCGGGTGGTCGGTCGTCGTCGCGCTGCTGGAGGAGCGCCACGGCTCGGAGCCGGTCCGGCCCCGCCCGGGAAGCCGCCGCTCCCTGCGGCGCCGTGCAGCAGCGGGGCGTGAGGTCGCCGGGGTCCCTGCGGACCCGGTAGCCGTGGCCGCGGTAGCCGTGGACCCGGCAATGGTGGAGCCGGTAGCCGTGGACCCGGCATCCGTCGACCCGGCAGCCGTGGACCCGGCATCCGTCGACCCGGCAGCCGTCGACCCGGTAGCCCTGGAGCCGGCGTCGGACGAGAAGGTACCCGCGGACGCTGCGCCCGGCCCGTTCCCTGACGGCGGCGCCACGACGGTCGACGGTCTCCGCGCCGGCAGCACGGGCGCCACAGGCGTCACCGGCACGACCGGCACGACCGGCATCACGGGGGCAGCCGCGGGTCCGAGCTCCGGACCCCCGTCCGGGTCGCGGCCCGGGTGGAGCGCCGCTCGTCGCAGCCTGCTGCTGGTCGTGGGCGGTCTGCTCCTGCTCCTCGTCCTCGTCGTCGCGCTGGTCGCCGGGCTCGTGGGCGAGGACGACGCGACGGGGGCGGCGACACCGAGCGCGGACCCGACCCTGCCGCAGCAGACCCTGTCGGTGGGCCTGACCGGCCCGGACGGGGGCGTGGTCGCCGCCGCGGTGCTCGGCGTCGACGCCGCGAGCCTGTCCACGGTCCTGCTGCCCGCGGACCTGCTCCTCACGGTCGCCGACGCGAACGAGCGCAGCCTGGCCGAGGCCGCCGCGCTGGGTCCGGACTCCCTGCGGCGCGGCATCGAGGACACCCTCCTGCTCAGCCTGGACGGCACCCTGCTGCTGCAGCCGCAGCAGCTGTCGGCGCTGGTGGACGTCGTCGGGGGCGTCGTGGTGGACGTGGACGCAGACGTCGTCACCGACACCGTCGTGGTCCCAGCCGGCGTCAACCGGACCCTCACCGGTGACCAGGCCGCTGCCCACGCCGGTCTGCAGGTCGAGGGCGAGCCCGTCGAGGCCAGGCTGGCCCGCTTCGGCGATGTGCTAAGCGCCACTCTGACGGCGTTGCCCACCGAGCAGGCCGCCACGGCGGAGGTGCTGCGCGCGGCCGGTGTCGCGGCCGCCACCTTCGACGAGGACGTCGAGCTCGACGCCCTGCTCGCGCAGGCCGCGGACCGCACAGCCGCCGAGACCACCCGCTCCGTCGTCCTGCCCACGACCGTGAGGACGGCCGGTGACACGTCACGCCGCGGCCTGGACGAGTCCTCGGCGCAGGCCGAGCTCGAGGACCGCTTCGCCGGCGCCAGGCTCCCGCTCGCCGACCTCGGCGAGGTCAGGGTCTTCATCCGCAACGGTGTCGCGCAGACCGGGCTCGTCGGCAGGGCCCGCGACGAGCTGGTCGCCGCCGGCCTGCGCTACGTCGGCGGCGGCAACGCCGCCACCTTCGACCAGCGGACCACGGCGGTGCTGGTGGCCTCCCAGGAGCCCGCCGACCGAGAGCAGGGGCTGGCGGTCGCCGACGCCCTGGGCCTCGGCGAGGAGGCCCTCATGGTCGACGGCGAGGCCACGGTCGACAGCGACGTGGTCGTCGTGCTCGGCGAGGACTACGCGAGCCTCGCAGCCCAGGACAGCAGCACCTCGGAACCCACCACCACAGGAGAGTCGCCATGACAGCCAGCGAGCACGCAGTCGCACTCGCAACAGCCGCGGCCGAGGCCGCGGCCGACAAGCTCGCCACCGATGTCGTCGCCCTCGACGTCAGCGGACAGCTCGTCATCACCGACGTCTTCGTCGTGGCGTCGGCGCCGAACGACCGCCAGGTCCGAGCCATCGTCGACGGGGTCGAGGACCGGCTCCGAGACCTGGGCGCGAAGCCCGTCCGCCGCGAGGGCGAGAAGGACGGCCGCTGGGTCCTGCTGGACTACGCCGAGATCGTCGTGCACGTCCAGCACGCCCAGGAGCGCGAGTTCTACGCCCTCGAGCGACTCTGGAAGGACTGCCCCGTCGTCCCGCTCCCGGAGCACGCACGCGGCCGCCGCGGCAGCGACGTACCCACCGCCGACCGCGGTGAGGAGTACCCCGTCCTGGACGAGCGTGCCCCGGTGACGGACGACGACGCGTCCGCGTGAACGTGACCGGCAGCCCCCTGGTCGTGCTGCTGCGCCACGGCGAGACGGCCTGGAACGTCGAGCAGCGCTTCCAGGGTCAGCACGACACCGACCTGTCGGTCACCGGTCGTGAGCAGGCCCGGGCGGCGGCGACCGCGATCGCCCGGGCCGTGGGGGAGCGGGACGTCCGGGTGGTGTCCAGCGACCTCGCCCGGGCGAGGGCGACGGCTAGCGCAGTCGCCGACGACCTGCGGGTGAAGGTCCGGACCGACCCGCGCCTGAGGGAGGTCGCCGCCGGGTCCTGGCAGGGACTGCTGCAGCCCGAGATCGAAGCGCTCGACCCCGACGGTTTCGCCGGTTGGCGCAGCGGCGACGACGTCGTCCTGGGCGGGGCGGAGCGTCCCAGCGAGGCCGGGGCCCGTGTGGCCGAGGCCGTCCTGGACCACGCCTCCGGTCTCGGCGGCGACGAGTGGCTGCTGGCCGTCGGTCACGGCGCGAGCATCCGCGCGGGGTTGTCACAGCTGCTCGGCCAGCCTGACCTGCGTCGCGTCCTGGTGCCGCTGGGGAACACGGGTGTTGCCGTGCTGAGCGCGGGCACGGTGGTGTCGCAGCCGTGGCGCCTGCACGGCTGGAACGTGCCGCCGTCGGCGCTGCAGGAGGTCCTGAGCCGGCGTCCGTCCCGGTCCGCGACCCTCACCTGAGGCCCTCGGGAGCGATTTCGCCCCTGGGGGGGTGTCCGTCTAGACTCCCGGACGCGGGGCTGTGGCGCAGCTGGTAGCGCACCTCCATGGCATGGAGGGGGTCAGGAGTTCGAATCTCCTCAGCTCCACGCAGACGAGGCGGTCCACCCCGGTGGGCCGCCTCTGTCGTCCCCCCGGGTACCAGGCCACGCGCGGACCGATCAGCCCGTCCCTCGCATGGCCCGCAGGTACCGGTCGGTCTGGCGCAGCTGCACCAGCCGGGTCACCGGCCCGCCCGCCCGGGACAGCAGACCGGCCGCCGCGGACTCCGCGTGAACGACGCCGCGGACGCCGCCGTCCATGGCAAGGCTCACCCGGAAGTGCTCGAGGCCGACCTCGGGGTGACCGGGCAGGGTGCGGTAGCTGAACCCCTGCTCCGTCTCCTCCGCCACGACCCCGACCACCTCGCAGGGGGCGGTGACGACCAGCGGGCCCAGCCGTATCCGGAGCACGACCGTCGCCCCGGGCACGGCACGGTCGTGGTCGGCCTGCACGCGCAGCCCGGCGTCTCGGTGCACCTGCCAGGTCATCAGGCGCTCGGCGGCCCGGCGGAACGTCTCGGCGCCGTGGCCGATGTCGATGCCACGGACCAGGGTCGTGGGCTCTCGGGGGGACCAGGTCGGTGTCATCGGCCCAGCGTCCCACCCGCCGTCCGTCACCGACCTGAGCGGCGCCCGCGCGCTAGGCTTGTCTACGTGCAGCACCGTGACCTCCTTGCCGGGCCGCGCTGAGCAGACCGCCACGCGAGGCGGACCAGCGCGGCGGTCCTCCCCGTCGTGGGGCTGCCTCGCGTCGCCCTCCCGTGCGGGTGAGCGACGAGAACCGTGGCGTTCCAGGCACCCGTGCACCGGACTAGCGCAGGAGACAGCAGTGACGACGCAGGACCAGACCGGCACCGTGGGCACCGACCCGGCGGAGGAGGTCGAGCGCTGGGACTTCCGCGCCATGGAGCAGCGGTGGGCGCCGGTGTGGGACGAGGCCAAGCCCTTCGCGAGCGGGCTCCCCGGAGACGACCGGCCGGGCAAGTACGTCCTGGACATGTTCCCGTACCCCTCCGGCGACCTCCACATGGGTCATGCCGAGGCCTACGCGATCGGTGACGTGATCGCGCGGTACTGGGTGCAGCGCGGCTACGACGTCATGCACCCGATCGGCTGGGACGCCTTCGGTCTGCCGGCCGAGAACGCGGCCATCCAGCGAGGCGTCGACCCCGGCACCTGGACCCGGGAGAACATCGAGCAGCAGAAGGCGTCGATGCGCCGCTACGCCTGCAGCTTCGACTGGGACCGCGTCCTGGCCACCTGCGAGCCGGAGTACTACCGCTGGAACCAGTGGCTGTTCACACGCATGCACGCCAGGGGTCTCGCCTACCGGCGTCCCAGCCAGGTCAACTGGTGCCCGAAGGACCAGACGGTGCTGGCCAACGAGCAGGTCGTGCAGGGGTTGTGCGAGCGCTGCGACACCCCGGTCACCAAGAAGAAGCTCACCCAGTGGTACATGCGGATCACCGACTACGCGGACCGGCTGCTGGCGGACATGGACCAGCTGCAGGGCGCGTGGCCGGACAAGGTCCTGTCGATGCAGCGCAACTGGATCGGCCGCTCGAACGGCGCCGACGTCCGTTTCGTCGTCGAGGGCCGCGACGAGCCGGTGACGGTGTACACCACCCGCCCGGACACCCTGTACGGGGCGACCTTCTTCGTCGTCGCCGTCGACTCCGACCTGGCGGAGGAGCTGGTCGCCGACGCCCCGGCCGAGGTCCGCGAGCAGTTCGACACCTACCTGGCGAAGGTGCGCGGCAGTACGGAGATCGAACGGCTGAGCTCCGACCGTCCCAAGACGGGCGTGTTCCTGCAGCGGTACGTCGTCAACCCCGTCAACGGCGAACGCATGCAGGTCTGGGCGGCGGACTACGTGCTGGCCGACTACGGCCACGGCGCCGTGATGGCCGTGCCCGCGCACGACCAACGCGACCTGGACTTCGCGCGGGCCCACGACCTGCCCGTCCGGGTGGTCGTGGACGTCCGCGACGAGGCGGGGGAGCCGTTGCCCGACCCGGCGACCAGTGGTGTCGCCACCGCAGGTGACGGGGTGCTCGTGCAGTCCGGCCCGTTGGACGGGCTGCGCAAGGCGGAAGCGATCGCGCGCATCAGCGCGCAGCTGGCCGAGGACGGCCTGGGCGAGGCCACCGTGACCTACCGGCTGCGCGACTGGCTGATCTCCCGGCAGCGCTACTGGGGCACACCCATCCCGATCGTGCACTGCGAGGCGTGCGGCGAGGTGCCCGTGCCGGACGACCAGCTGCCCGTCGAGCTGCCGCCCTCCGCAGGTCTGGACCTCAAGCCCAAGGGGCAGTCACCGCTGGCCGCCGCGACCGACTGGGTCCGCACGACCTGCCCGTCGTGCTCCGGGCCTGCCATGCGTGACACCGACACGATGGACACCTTCGTCGACTCGTCCTGGTACTTCCTGCGGTTCCTGTCCCCGGAGCTGACCGACGCCCCGTTCGAGCGCGAGGCCGCGGACCGCTGGATGCCCGTGGAGCAGTACGTGGGCGGTGTCACCCATGCGATCCTGCACCTGCTCTACGCCCGGTTCTTCACCAAGGTGCTGCACGACATGGGCATGGTCACCCCGACCGAGCCGTTCGCGCGGCTGCTCAACCAGGGCATGGTGCAGATGGACGGCGCCGCGATGAGCAAGTCCCGCGGCAACCTGGTCCGGCTCGGGGAGCAGCTGGACTCCCACGGCGTCGACGCGATCCGGCTGACGATGGTGTTCGCCGGCCCGCCCGAGGACGACGTCGACTGGGCGGACGTCTCGCCCGCCGGTTCTGCGCGGTTCCTGGCCCGCGCCTGGCGGCTGGCACGCGACGTCACCTCCGCGCCCGGGGTCGACCCCGCCACAGGGCACGAGCCGCTGCGCCGGGTGACGCACCGCGTCGTCGCCGATGCGGCCCAGCTGGTGGAGTCGCTGCGCTTCAACGTGGCCGTCGCCAGGACGATGGAGCTGGTCAACGCGCTGCGCAAGGCCGTGGACGACGAGGCGGTCGGTCCCGCCGACCCGGCCGTGCGCGAGGGAGTCGAGGCGGTCGCGGTGTTGCTGAGCCTGGTCGCCCCGTACACGGCGGAGGACATGTGGGCCACGCTGGGCCACGAGCCGTGCCTCGCGCGGGCCGGCTGGCCGGTCGTGGACGACGCGCTGCTCGTGCAGGACACCGTCACCGCCGTCGTGCAGGTCAAGGGCAAGGTCCGCGACCGTCTGGAGGTCGCCGCCGGCATCGGCGAGGACGAGCTGAGGGAGCTCGCGATGGCCAGTGACAAGGTGCGGGCCTCGATCGGGGACGCACCTGTTCGCCGGGTGGTCGTCCGCGCCCCCGGCCTGGTCAACGTCGTCACGGGTTGAGCGTGCGGCGCACCGCGGTCGTCACCGACTCCACCGCGGGCGTCGTGCCCGCGGGGGTCGGCGTCGTGGGCCTGGACGTCGTGGTCGACGGCTTACCGGTGGGCGAGCTGGAGGCGGACCCAGCCGCCCTGCTCGCCTCCCTGGCCGCAGGTGCGCAGGTCGGCACGAGCCGGCCCTCGCCGGACGGCTTCGCGCGCGCCTATGCGGCCGCCGCCGCCGCGGGGGCCTCCGCGGTCGTGTCGGTCCACCTGTCCGCGGCGCTGTCAGGGACCGTCGAAGCGGCGCGGCTGGCCGCGGCGACGGCACCGGTGCGGGTCGAGGTCGTGGACACCGCCTCGGTCGGGGCCGTCCTGACGGGGGCGGTGGCCGCGGCGGCCACGCTGGCCGAGGACGGCGCCGACGCCGGACGCGTGGTCGAGGCGGCCCGTGCGGTGGGCGCGCTGTCGGCCACCTGGGTGTCACCGGCGGTGAGCGCCCACCTGCAGCGCGGCGGTCGTGGCGCGGCGCCCGGGCCTCGCACGCGTCCGGAGGGCCGTCTCGAGGCCGGTGCCGGCGGCCGGGGTGACGGGCGGGCCGACGCGCGATCGGACGCCCTGGCGCTGCTGCGCTCTCGCGCGGTACTGGTGGTGGAGGAGGGGCGACTGGTCCCGCTGGAGCGCGCCCGCACCCTCGGACGGGTGCTGGACCGGCTGCGGGACCTGGTCGCCGGCCGTCTCAGCGACGTGGTGTCCGGCAACGACGCCCACGTGGTCGAGGTGGTGGTCCAGCACGCCGGTGCAGCCGATGCCGCCGCCGACCTGCTCGACCGCCTGCGGCGGCTGCAGGAGACCGCACGGGTGAGGCTCACCGTGGTCCCGCTCGGCCCGGTCCTCACGGTGCACGTGGGCCCGGGAGCCGTCGGCGTGGCCGTCGTCGCCGCGTCTGGACCGCCTCGGCGGCGCTGAGTCGCACGAGCCCGACGGTCGTCGCCTCAGCGCCGGCGTACGTCCCCTTCACGCCCGCGCACGTCCCCGTCGCGCCCTCGTGTCCACAGTCGCATGCGCGCCTGACCCGTCCACAGCGTGGCGGCAGAAGCCCGGTCCCTCGGCTGCGGGCGGCCTAGCGTCCGGGCGTGGGCAGGGGAGCAGGTGACGACGCGGGCCGGTTGCTGACGCGGCTCGGCTGGGACGGGCCGGTGGGCGGGGACGGTGGACGTCAGGCCGTCGGGGACGCCGAGCAGGGTCAGGGGTGGTCCGAGGGCGCGGGTGGCCACGGGCTGGAGCCGCGGCCCCGGTGGCGGCTGGCCGGTGTACCGCCGGCGGTCGCGCTGACGTTGCTGCTGGTCGCTGTGGTGGCCTTCGTCCTGCTGGGGCGGTTCCCCTCCGGCTCGGGCGAGGTCGTGGTGACGGGTCCGGCCGCCACGGGCACGGCCGAGCCGTCCGCACCGGTCACGCTGGCGGCGCCGGCAGGAGCCGGCGGGGCTGAGACCGGCAGAGCTGCAGCGGAGGGGGCTGCGGTCGACGGGGCCGCGATCGAGGAGGCGCTGCCGGGGACCTCGGTGGTCGACGGTACGCCGCCTGCCGGGCCGACCGCGGCTGCCGTGGCCGACGTGGGCGCGGTGGCGGGGCCCGTGGTCGTGCACGTCGACGGGGCCGTGGCCCGACCAGGGGTGGTGCGACTGCCCCCCGGGTCGCGGGTGGGCGACGCCGTCGCCGCCGCGGGCGGGACGACCGAGGAGGCGGACACCAGGGGCGTCAACCTCGCCCGCCCGCTGGTGGACGGCGAGCAGGTCGTCGTCCCGCGCCAGGGGGAGGAGCTGGTGGTGACGGCTCCCGCCGGCCCAGGCGTGGACCCGGGGTCGGCGGGCACGGCCGAGCGCGGCACGGGAGCGGGCGGGACGCCGGGAGGCGGGGCGGGAACAGGTGCCTGGGGAGCCGGTGCCGCGGGGCCCGGAGGCGCGGGCGCGGCCGCCGGGGTGGCCGGGGTGGCCGTGGTCGACCTGAACACCGCGGACGCCGCCGAGCTGGACGGACTGCCCGGTATCGGTCCGGTGCTGGCGGAACGCATCGTCGCGTGGCGGGCGGAGTCCGGCCCGTTCGTGGACGTCGAGGACCTGACGGAGGTCAGCGGTATCGGTCCGGCTGTGCTGGATGACGTCCGTGACCTGGTCACGGTGTGAGCACCGTCCTCGAGCCGCCGTCGCCCCTCTCGCCGGATCGCCGGGGAGCGGCGACGGCGCTGCCCGGTGCACGACCGGTGAGCGTGGACGACCTGCGCCTCGTACCCGCCGCCCTGCTGACCTGGGCGGCCGTGTGGTGGGGCACGGCGTCGGCGGCCGGGCCCACCCGCTGGGCAGCGGCGTGGCTGCTCGGTGTCGGTGTGCTCGGCGCCGGTGCGCTGGCAGTCGCCCCGCTGCTCGCCCGGGCGCGGAGAGCACCTCGGCAGCCGGGAGCCCGGGTCACGGCGGTGCGCCGAACCGCGCGACGGAGCCCGGGCGACCAGCTGCTCGCCGGTGTCGCGGTCCTGGTGGTGGCCTGCGGGTGCGCGGGTGCAGCGCTGGCCGTGACGTCCTGGCAGGTCGAGCGGCGTCAGCCGGAGGCCGTCATGACCGCGGCGGAGCGGTCCCGGCTGGTCGACGTCGCCCTTGTGGTGACCGGTGACCCGGTCACCGGGCAGGGGGTACAACCGTGGCAGCGGGAGCAGGTCCGGGTGCGGGCCGTGCTGGAACGGGTGCACCTGGACGGGGCGACCATCACCGCCCGGGTGCCGGTCTCGGTGTCCGGTGACCAGGGGTGGGCAGGGGTCCGCTGGGGCCAGCGCCTCGCCACGGAGGTCGTGCTGGAGCCTGCGCCCGCCGGGGCGCCGTACGTCCTGTTCGCCCGAGCGGGGGACCGCGTGGCCGAGCTGTCCGAGCCCCGCTGGTGGTGGCGGGCAGCGGAACGGTTGCGCGCAGGGCTGCTGGTCGCCGCCGGGGCGACTGCCGCGGACCCCCCGGACGCGGCCGGCCTGCTGCCCGGGCTGGTCCTGGGTGACACCAGCAGGCAGTCGCCGGAGCTGGTGGCCGACATGCGTACTGCCGGGCTCACCCACCTGACGGCTGTCAGCGGGGCCAACGTCTCGATCATCTGCGGCGGTGTCCTGCTGTCGGCGGTCCTGCTGCGACTGCCGAGCCGGGCGGGTGCGGTGCTCGCCGCCGTCGCCCTGCTCGCACTCGTGGTCGTCGCGCGGCCCGAGCCCAGCGTGCTCCGTGCCGCGGTCATGGGCGTGGTGGGGCTGCTCGGGCTGCTCGCGGGCCGGCGTGGTGGCGGCGTGCCTGCCCTCGCCGGGGCCGTGGTGGTGGTGCTGCTGCTCGACCCGTGGCTCGCCCGGGCACCGGGGTTCCGGCTGAGCGTCCTGGCCACCGGAGCCCTGGTGGTGCTCAGCCTGCCCTGGGCCCGGGCGCTGGGCCGGGTGCTGCCCCGCTCGGTCGCGCTGGTAGTCGCGGTCCCTGCGGCGGCGCAGGCCGCCGTCACGCCCGCCCTCGTGGGGCTGGATCCCGTCGTCAGCCTCTACGCCCTGCCGGCCAACGTGCTCGCCGCACCGGTCGTCGCTCCGGCGACCGTGATCGGTGTGCTCGCAGCGCTGCTGTCGCTGCTGCACCCGGGGCTCGCCGCGCTGGTAGCACAGCCCGCGCTGTGGTGCGCCACCTGGATCGCGCTGGTTGCCAGGACCGCGGCCGACCTCCCCGCGGCATCGCTGCCGTGGCCCCAGGGCGCAGGGGGTGCGCTCGCAGCCGCTGCGGCCGCGCTCGTGCTGCTCGCAGCGGTGTCCCTGGCCCTGCGGCTGCTGCCCGACCGGCGGCGGGAGGGGGAGGGCTGGGCGCCGTGGCCGGCCCGCTCCGCCCACCGGGGTCGCCCCGCCCACCCCGGCCGCCCCGCCCCCCGGGGTCGGCCCGCTCTCACGGTGACCGTGGTGGTCGTGGTGCTTGCCCTGGCGCTGTGGCTGCTGGCCCGTGCCGCCGGCAGGATCGGCGGCGACGACGGAGCATGGCCGGGCCACAGCTGGGAGGTGGTCGTGTGCGACGTCGGGCAGGGCGAGAGCCTGCTCGTCCGTGCCGGCCCCGACAGCGCCGTCGTCGTGGACACCGGCCCGGACCCTGCTCCCACGCGCGACTGCCTCCGGCGGGCCGGTGTCCGGGCGGTGCCCCTGCTGGTCCTCACCCACCTGCACGACGACCACGTCGGGGGCCTGCCCGGGGTGGCGGAGGCCTCGACGGTGGCTCAGCTGTGGACCGCCCCGTCCGGGATGCCGGACGGGGACGTGCGACAGCTGGAGGCCTGGGCGCAGCAGGCCGGCGTGACCGTGCACCGGCCCGTGGCGGGGACGCTCGTGCAGGTCGGCAGCCTGCTGGTCGAGGTGGTGGCCCCGACGGCAGACCGGGCACGCCCCGGTGGCGGTGCGCGCGGTTCCCAGGACGTCAACGACGCCGGTCTAGTGCTCCGGCTCACCACCGCTGGCGGGCTGCGCGTCCTGGCGGTCGGTGACATCGGCTCGGACGTGCAGCGACGTCTGCTCGCCGACCCCGCGCTCCTGCAGGCCGACGTGACGACCGTCGCGCACCACGGCTCCGCGGACCAGCTGCCGGGCTTCTACGCCGCGGTGGGTGCCCGGGTCGCCGTCGCCAGCGCGGGCCGCGACAACACCTACGGCCACCCCGACCCGCGGGCGCTCGCGTCGGTGGGTGCCGCGGGCACCCGCGTGCTGTCGACGGCGGTGCACGGGGACGTCGCACTGCGACCCGACCTGAGGGGCGGCCCGACCGGGTCCGGCGCCTCCGGTGACGCTCTCGGCCCACTGCGAGCCGAGGGGTCCGAGGACCCCGGAGCCCTCGAGCCCGGGAGCAGGGACCCTGTCGGCGCCGGCGTGGCCGTCCGGACCACCCGGCGCGCACCGCGGTGTCACCCGCGCGTGCCAGCATGACGCCGTGGCCGAGCGACGAACCCCTCGAGGTCGACCGACGGCACCTGCCGGACCCACGGCGTTCGACGTCGAGCCCGTCCCGGTGGTCCTGCTGGTGGGGACCGAGCAGGCGCTGGCCGACATCGCCATGCGACGCCTGCTCGCCGCATGCCGGGAGCAGACGCCCGACGTCGAGCGGCACGAGGTCGGCCCCGCCCGGTTCACGGTGGGTGACGTCAGCGCCGCCGTGTCGCCCTCGCTGTTCGGCGGCCGGCGCCTCGTCGTGCTCACCGGCCTGGAGGGCGCGGCCGGGTCGTTCTCCGACGAGGTCGTCGCGGTCGCCCGGGAGCTCGCCGCCGCGCCCGACGAGGACCTTGTCCTGGTGGCACGTCACAGCGGTGGTAACGGCGGCAGGACGGTCCTCGCCGAGCTGGAGAAGGTGGCGGGGGCGGTCCGGGTCGCCTGCGCACCGGTCACCGGGGACCGGGAGCGTGCCGAGCTCGTGGTCGCCCGGCTGCGCGCCGTCGGGCGCCGTGCCGACCCGGACGCGGTGGAGGTACTCGTGGAGGCCCTCGGGGGGGACGTAGCGGAGCTGCTGGCAGTCACGGGACAGCTCGCCGACACCGTGCCCACCGGGGCCGTCGGCGTGCAGGACGTACGGGCCCTGGTCGGCGGTCGTCGAGAGGCCCGCGGCTTCGACATCGCCGACGCCACGGTCGCCGGGAAGGCGGGGGAGGCGTTGTCGCTGCTGCGCCACGCCCTGGCCCAGCGTGTGGAGCCCGTCCTGGTGGTGGGTGCGCTCGCATCCAAGCTGCGCGCGATGGCCAAGGTGGCCGGGGCCGGCCGGGGTCCCGCCGCCGCGCTGGCCAAGGAGCTGTCGATGGCGCCGTGGCAGATCGACCGGGCCCGGCGCGACCTGCAGGGCTGGGAGCCGCAGGGCCTGCGACGGGCCATCGTCGCTGTCGCCGACGCCGACGCGGCCATCAAGGGCGAGGTCCCCGGTGTCGCGGCGCCCTACGCGCTGGAGCGAGCCGTGGTCGCCGTCACGGACTCCCGCGGTCGCCGTACCTGACCCTGCGTCCAGACCGACACCTACCCGGCACCTGGGAGGCCACGCGGGCACGACCCGACCCCCGAGCGCGGCGGGCGCTCAGGGGTTCCGGCCCGCAGGTGCTGCGGAGCGGCCCGGGACGGTGCTCTGGTCCAGCGGACCCCGGGACGTGCCCGGGGCGGCGGGCTCAGAGCGACGCGACCTGCTTGGCCAGCGAAGACTTGCGGTTCGCGGCCTGGTTCTTGTGGATGACGCCCTTGGACGCGGCCTTGTCGAGACCACGGGTGGCGCGGCGCAGCGCCAGGTCCGTGGCGTCCTTGTCGCCTGCGGAGGCGGCCTCACGGAACTGGCGCACCAGGGTGCGCAGCTCCGACTTGGCAGCCTTGTTCCGCAGCCGGGCCTTCTCGTTCTGCCGGTTGCGCTTGATCTGGGACTTGATGTTCGCCACGCGTGATATCTCCGTGCTCGTCAGAGGAGCGTCGCGGCTAGCGACGCGGTCGTGCCTGTCTTGTGTGCCGGGCTGCGGTGCTTTCGCCGTGCCTGCGGACGGCCAACCCCGCACGATACGTCACACGGCGTCGGTGGCGGTAATGCGAGGGCCCAGGCGTGCCCCCGCCCACCCCTGCCACGACTGCCCTCCGGCGCCGCGCCGGGGTGAGGGCCGGCCCCACTAAGGTCGCGGTCATGCAGGAGTGCATCGTGCCGGCACCCCCCGGTGTCTTCGACGGCTACTCCGCCAAGCGGACCGCCGGTTCGGCCTGGGACGAGATGATCGCCCCCGACGGCAGCGTGCGACCCACCAGCCGTGCCGTGCACAGCGCCGTGGCCGGGATGTCGGTGGAGGACCTGCGGGCGCGCTCCGACTCCTTGGCGGCGACGTTCCTGGACCGGGGTGTGACCTTCGACCTGGCGGGGGAGGAGCGCCCGTTCCCGATCGACGTCGTGCCCCGGGTGCTTGCCGCCCAGGAGTGGGCAACCGTGGACGCCGGGGTGCGCCAGCGGGTCCGGGTGCTGGAGCGGTTCCTGGCAGACGTCTACGGGCCCATGCGCGCCGTCGCCGACGGCGTCGTCCCCCGTCACGTCATCACCTCCAGCTCCCACTTCCACCGTCAGGCGGCCGGCGTCGAGCCCGCCAACGGCGTACGGGTCCACGTGTCCGGTATCGACCTGGTGCGCGACGAGGCCGGCCGGTTCTGCGTCCTGGAGGACAACGTCCGTGTCCCCAGCGGTGTGTCCTACGTGCTGGAGAACCGCCGGGCCATGACGCAGGCACTGCCGGACCTGTTCGGGTCCGTGCGGGTGCGGCCGGTCTCGGACTACCCGGAGCGGTTGCTGGCGGCGTTGCAGATGGCCGCCCCGGCAGGCGTCGACGACCCGACGGTCGTGGTGCTCACCCCCGGCGTCTACAACAGCGCCTACTTCGAGCACGCGCTGCTGGCCCGTTCGATGGGCGTCGAGCTCGTCGAGGGCCGCGACCTGGTCTGCTCCGGCAACCGGGTCCGCATGCTCACCACCGGGGGCGAGCGGCGGGTGGACGTCGTCTACCGCCGCGTCGACGACGCGTTCCTCGACCCGGTGCAGTTCCGCAGCGACTCGATGCTGGGCTGCGCCGGCCTGCTCAACGCGGCCCGCGCAGGCACGGTCACGATCGCCAACGCCGTGGGCAACGGGGTGGCCGACGACAAGCTGATCTACACCTACCTGCCCGACCTCACCCGCTACTACCTGGGCGAGGAGCCGGTGCTGTCCAACGTCGACACCTGGCGCTGCGAGGAGCCGGAGCACCTGGCTGAGGTGCTCGACCGTCTCGACGAGCTCGTCGTCAAGCCCGTGGACGGCTCGGGCGGCAAGGGCATCGTGATCGGCCCGCAGGCCTCCGCACCCCAGCTGGACTCGCTGCGGGAGCGGCTGCGCAACGACCCGCGCGGCTGGATCGCGCAGCCCGTCGTGGCGCTGTCGACGCTGCCCACGCTGGTCGGCGACGAGATCGCCCCGCGCCACGTCGACCTGCGTCCGTTCGCCGTCAACGACGGCGAGGACGTGTGGGTGCTGCCCGGCGGCCTCACCCGGGTCGCCCTCGGCGAGGCGACCCTGGTCGTCAACTCCAGCCAGGGCGGCGGGTCCAAGGACACCTGGGTGCTGTCGGACCGCGCCGACCGCGACAGCACCGAGCTCGTGGATGCGGGCGGGACCACGGAGCTGGAGCTGGTCCGCTCCTCACCGCCGGACCCCGGACCGGGGGGCCCGGGCGGGGCCGGCCAGCAGGAGCAGCAGCAGCAGGCCCGGGTCGTGACCCCCGGGGGTCCACCGTGCTGAGCCGGATCGCGGAGTCCCTGTTCTGGATCGGGCGCTACGTCGAGCGCGCCGACGACACCGCCCGCATCGTCGACGCCCAGGTGCAGCGGATCCTGGAGGACCCGTGGCTGGACGAGGCCGAGGCCTGCGAGTCGTTGATGGCCGTCATGGGCGCGCCGGGGGACCGGGTCGCCGGGCTGATGAACCGCCGCTCGCTGCTGGACACCCTCGCCTACGACCCCGTCGCCCCGAGCTCCATCGCAGGCTCCCTGGGGGCGGCGCGGGAGAACGCCCGCCGCGCCCGCGAGGTGGTCTCCAGCGAGATGTGGGAGGCCTTGAACACCACCTACTACGCCATCCCGACCAAGGTGCGCGCGGCCTCCGCGCACCGTTTCGCCGGCTGGGTCCGGGAGCGGGCCGCGGTGGTCACGGGGATCGCGGACTCCACCATGAGCCGCGACGCCGGCTACCAGTTCCTCGTCCTGGGCCGCAGCCTGGAGCGCGCCGACATGACGGCCCGCCTGCTGGCGACCACGGTGCTCGAGGCCGGGCCGACCTGGCAGACCATCTTGCACAGCTGCGGGGCCTACGAGGCCTTCCTGCGGACCTACCGGGGCGGGCGCTCCGGCGGGCGCTCCGACGCCCAGGCAGCGGAGTTCCTGCTGCTGGACCGGTTGTTCCCGCGTTCGGTCGTCAACGCCCTCGCCACGGCCGAGCGCTGCCTGGAGGAGCTGGATCCCGACGCCGGCCGGGTGGGTTACGCCGACGACGCCCGCCGCACGCTCGCCTGGACCCGGGGCCAGCTGGAGTTCCGAAGCCCGGACGAGCTGCTCGCGGATCTGCCGGTGGAGATGGAACGTGTCCAGCAGGCGGTCTCACGCGTGTCCGACGCCGTGAGCCGCCGCTACTTCCCGAAGGGGGCCGGTGTCGCATGGATGCCGGGCGCCTCATGACCCGGCTGCGGATCGTCCACACCACGCGCATCGACTACGAACGAGCCGTCCGGACGTCGTACAACGAGCTGCGCATGACCCCTGCCAGCCTGCCCGGCCAGACCGCCCTCGAGGCGCGGATAGAGATCTCGCCGCGCTCCTCGGCGTTCCACTACCGCGACTACTGGACCACCCACGTGGTCGCCTTCGACACCCAGGCCCCGCACACCACCCTGGAGGTCGTCGCGACCAGCGTCGTGGAGGTCGAGCCCCCCGGCACCGGACCGGTGGCGCACGGCTACGGCTGGGAGGAGCTGCGCTCGCCGCAGGTGCGTGACAGCCACGTCGAATGGCTCACCCCGCGGGTGGCCACAGACATCGGCCCCGAGCTGACCGCCCAGGTCGTGGACCTCGCCGCCGGCTCCTCGCCGCACGAGGCCGCGCTGGCGGTCTGTGGGCACGTCCGTTCCGAGCTGGCCTACGTACCGGGCTCCACCGGCGTGCACACCTCCGCGGTGCAGGCCTGGCAGGAGCGGCGCGGGGTCTGCCAGGACTTCGCCCACGTGGTGGTCGGTGCGCTCCGCTGCCTCGGTGTGCCGGCCCGGTACGTCTCGGGCTACCTGCACCCCGACGCGGGCGCCCCGGTCGGGCAACCTGTCGTGGGTCAGAGCCACGCCTGGGTGGAGTGGTGGGTCGGGGAGTGGGTCGCGTTCGACCCCACCAACGGGCTGCCCGCCGGCGGCGACCACGTGCTCGTGGCACGGGGCCGCGACTACACCGACGTGTCGCCCTTCACCGGGGTCTACTCCGGCACCGCGGGCTCGACGATGACCGTCACCGTCCAGGTGACACGGATCCGGTAGTCACGCCGGGCCCGAGCCGGGCGGCGCCCCCTGCCTGCACAGGGCGCGTGTCGGTGGCCGCGTCCGGGCCGTGGGAAACTCGTCGCGCCCCTGTCGTCCACGAGGTAGGTCGAGTGCCCCCGATTCCCGCGTCCCCGCTCCAGGTCGCCGCCACGCCGCCGGAGCACATCCGCAACTTCTGCATCATCGCCCACATCGACCACGGCAAGTCGACGCTGGCCGACCGGATGCTGCAGCTGACGGGTGTGGTCGGCGAGCGCCAGGCGCGCGCGCAGTACCTGGACCGGATGGACATCGAGCGCGAGCGAGGCATCACCATCAAGAGCCAGGCGGTCCGCATGCCGTGGCAGGTGGGCGAGGAGGTCGTCGCCCTCAACATGATCGACACGCCCGGTCACGTCGACTTCTCCTACGAGGTCTCCCGCTCCCTGGCCGCCTGCGAGGGCGCGGTGCTGCTGGTCGACGCCGCGCAGGGCATCGAGGCCCAGACCCTCGCCAACCTGTACATGGCGATGGAGAACGAGCTCGAGATCATCCCGGTGCTCAACAAGATCGACCTGCCCGCCGCTCAGCCGGAGAAGTACGCGGCCGAGATCGCCGGCCTGGTGGGCTGCGAGCCCGACAGCGTCCTGCGGGTCTCCGGCAAGACCGGGGTGGGCGTCGTCGAGCTGCTGGACAGCATCGTCGCCCGCGTCCCGGCGCCGGTGGGCGACCCGGACGCCCCGGCACGCGCGATGATCTTCGACTCCGTCTACGACACCTACCGCGGCGTCGTCACCTACGTCCGCGTGATCGACGGTCGTCTGAGCCCGCGCGAGAAGATCCAGATGATGTCCACCCGGGCCGTGCACGACCTGCTCGAGATCGGCGTCATCTCACCGGAGCCGCTGCCCGGCGCGGGGCTCGGGGTGGGTGAGGTCGGGTACCTGATAACCGGGGTCAAGGACGTCCGCCAGTCCAAGGTCGGCGACACCGTCACCAGCGCAGTCAAGGGGGCGACCGAGGCCCTGGGCGGCTACACCGACCCCAAGCCGATGGTGTTCTCCGGACTCTTCCCGATCGACGGCTCCGACTACCCGGTGCTGCGCGACGCCCTGGACAAGCTGAAGCTCAACGACGCGGCGCTGGTCTACGAGCCCGAGACGTCCGCAGCGCTGGGCTTCGGGTTCCGGATCGGGTTCCTGGGGCTGCTGCACCTGGAGATCGTCGCGGAGCGCCTGAGCCGGGAGTTCAACCTCGACCTGATCTCCACCGCCCCCAGCGTCGTCTACCGGGTGGTGATGGAGGACGGCACCGAGCAGGTCGTCATGAACCCCTCGGAGTTCCCGCACGGCAAGGTGAAGGACATCGTCGAGCCGGTCATCAAGGCCACCGTCATCACCCCCAGCGAGTACATCGGCACGGTGATGGAGCTCGCCCAGGCCCGGCGCGGCACGCTGCAGGGGATGGACTACCTGTCCGAGGAGCGGGTCGAGATCCGATACACCCTGCCGATGGCGGAGATCGTCTTCGACTTCTTCGACGCGCTGAAGTCCCGCACCCGGGGCTACGCCTCGCTGGACTACGACCTGGCCGGGGAGCAGGCGGCCGACCTGGTCAAGGTGGACGTCCTGCTGCAGGGGGAGGTGGTGGACGCGTTCAGCGCGATCGTCCACCGGGACAAGGCCTACGCCTACGGGGTCAAGATGACGGAGCGGCTCAAGGAGCTCATCCCGCGCCAGCAGTTCGAGGTCCCGATCCAGGCGGCCATCGGCAGCCGGATCATCGCCCGGGAGTCCATCCGCGCCATCCGCAAGGACGTCCTGGCCAAGTGCTACGGCGGCGACATCTCCCGCAAGCGCAAGCTGCTGGAGAAGCAGAAGGAGGGCAAGAAGCGGATGAAGATGGTCGGCCGCGTCGAGGTCCCGCAGGAGGCCTTCATCGCCGCGCTGTCCTCCGAGGTGGGCGACAAGGCCGAGGCCAAGAAGTGACCCCCGGCCCGACGGCCGGTCGGGTGCAGGCCGTCTGCGTGACCCACGCGGTCAAGGCTGACCCGGGCACGGTGGGTCGTACCGGGATCGACAAGCGGCCCCGCGAGCTGGTCGAGGTCGAGGTCGACGGGGTCGCGGGCGACACCGTCTGCGACGAGACCCACCACGGCGGCCGGGACAAGGCGGTGTACGCCTACTCCGACCACGACGCGGCCTGGTGGGCCGGGCAGCTCGGTGCTCCCGTCCCCTACGGCTGGTTCGGGGAGAACCTGCGCCTGAGCGGGGTCGAGGTGAGCGGTGCCCTCATCGGTGAGCGGTGGCGGCTCGGCGAGCAGGTGGTGCTGGAGGTGACGATGCCCCGGACCCCGTGCGCCACCTTCGGCCGCCACGTCGGGCAGCAGCGCTGGGTCCGCCGCTTCGGCGAGGCCGGTCGGGTCGGGGCCTACCTACGGGTCCTCGTCCCGGGCGCCGTCACCGCGGGCGACCCCGTCCTGGTGCAGCACGTACCCGACCACGGCGTGACAGCGGCCCGCTGGTTCGCCTGCCACGACCCCGACGACGCCCGGCGGCTGCTGGCGGCGGAGCGGGACGGCCTCGACCTGGCACCGGCCCTGGTGGCCTACCTCGAGCGGTCCCTGCAGCGCGCCTGACATGCCTGGACCCCCGCCCCAGGGCGACCCGGCACCCGCCGACGGCAGCCTGCCCGCGCAGGTGCTCGACGGTGCCGGGCAGCGACGCCTCGGGGTCTACGTCCATGTGCCGTTCTGCCGGGTGCGCTGCGGCTACTGCGACTTCACCACCTACACCGCCGAGGAGCTCGGCCCCAAGGCGGGCGCGAGCCGGGCCGGCTACCCCAGCGGCGTCGCGGACGAGCTCGTGCTGGCCGCGCGGGTGCTGGCCGGGTCCGGGCTGCCCGCTCGCCAGGTGTCCACGGTGTTCCTCGGTGGCGGCACACCGACCCTGCTGCCGGCCGCCGACGTGGTCGGCCTCCTCAGCAGCGTCGACCGGGCGCTCGGCATCGCGCCCGGCGCGGAGGTCACCACCGAGGCCAACCCGGACTCCGTCGACCGGGACTACCTGCTCCGTCTCGCCGACGGCGGTCTGACCAGGGTGTCCTTCGGGGTGCAGTCGGCCGTTCCGCACGTGCTGGCCACCCTCGACCGCACGCACGACCCGGAGCGGGTGCCGCAGGTGGTCGCCTGGGCCCGCGAGGCAGGTCTCGGGGTCAGCGTCGACCTGATCTACGGGACGCCGGGGGAGTCCCCGGCGGACTGGCGGCGCAGCCTGGAGGCCGCCGTCGCGATGTCACCGGACCACGTGTCGGCCTACGCCCTCGTGGTCGAGGCGGGCACCCGGCTCGCGGTGCGGGTGCGGCGCGGCGAGGTGGGGGCACCGGACGACGACGACCTGGCCGACAAGTACGAGACCGCCGACGAGTTGCTGTCCGCGGCGGGCTACGGCTGGTACGAGGTGAGCAACTGGGCGCGCGGGCCCGAGCACGCCTGCCGGCACAACCTGGGGTACTGGCGCGGGGACGACTGGTGGGGCGTCGGTCCGGGTGCCCACAGCCACGTCGGCGGCGTGCGCTGGTGGAACGTCAGGCACCCGTCGGCCTGGGCGAGAGCGGTGCACGCCGGCCTCAGCCCGGCCCAGGGTCGTGAGGTGCTGGACCAGGGCTCGCGCGCGGTGGAGGACGTGCTGCTGCGCAGCCGCCTGGCGGAGGGCCTGCCGGTCGCGTCACTGCCGGCCGCGCGTGCGGGTGATGTCACCGCCCTGGTCGCCGACGGCCTGCTGGAGGCCGCCGCCGCCATGGCGGGGCTGGTGGTCCCGACCCGGCGTGGCCGGTTGCTGGCCGACGTGGTCGCGCGCACCCTCACCGCCTGAGCGCGCCCGTGGGCCTCAGCGGACCAGGCGCAGGGCGAACGGGTACCGGTAGGCCTCGTTCCGGCTCGCCGCCACCCCGGCGAGGATGCCGAAGACCAGGCGGAGCACGAAGGACAGGAACGGCAGGAAGGCCAGGAGCCCGAACGACACCCCCACCAGCAGGTAGGCGATGACCTCGACCACGGTCACGGTGATGCCCCAGTTCAGCGCCTCACGACCCTGGTCGCGCAGGTAGGCCGAGCGGTCCTTGAACACCAGGTAGACGACCAGGCCCGGCACGAAGAACGCCACGATGGTCACCAGGTGGGCGAGCATCGCCCAGACCCGCTCCTCCGACCGGCTCACCGGGGCCTGCGGGTACCCGCCGGAGGCGTAGGCGTCCGGCTGCGGTGGTGGGCCGTACCCGCCGGGCTGCCCGGGTGGTGGGCCGTACCCACCGGGCGGCGGGTCGTGGGGCCCGGGACGCCCGGGCGGTGGCACCTGGCCGTGGCCGCCGGGGGTCGGCTCGGGGTTCGAGGGGTCGGTCGGCTCGGCCATGACGGGTGCCCTTCGCAGGTGGTCGGGTGGGACGACGGTAGCGCCGACCTCAGTGCACGAAGCGGACGGTCAGCGGGTAGCGGTACCACTCGCCCTTGCCGGCGGCGATGGCCGCGATGATCGTGAGCACGATGCCCGCCACCACGAGCGCCCCGGCCGCCAGGGCCAGCACCGGTGCGAGCAGACCGAGCGTGACCAGCGTCAGGATGCCGCCCACGACCCCGATCGCGAGGCCGTAGGCCAGCAGGGACAGCTGGAAGTTCAGGGCCTCGGTGGTGTGGTGGCGTACGAACGGCCCCCGGTCCTTGAACACCAGGAACAGCACGAGCGGTGCCAGGAACGGCAGCGCCACGAGCGAGCCGGCCAACCAGGACAGGTGCGCGACGGTCGACCATGTGACCTCGTCGGCAGGGGTCATCGGGGTCGGGCCGCGCCCGGACGGGTACGGCTGGGCCGGGTACGTCCCCGACGGCGAGGTGGGGTGGCCGGCGCCGGGGGCGCCGAGCGGGGCAGGCTGCTCTGTCATGGCTCCACGGTAGGGACCCGCGCCTCGCGCCGCAGGGGTGCTGGCCGCAGACTCGTCCACCGGGTGGTCCCGGACGTCGGGACCCGGCAGGCCTCACGGCTGGACCGGCGCCCACGACGAGGAGGCTCGGATGTCCCGTGTGGCAGTGACAGGTGGCAGCGGAAAGCTCGGCCGGACGGTGGTCGCCGACCTCGTCGGCCACGGTTACGAGGTCGTGGTCCTGGACCGGGTGAGCCCTGCGGAGCTGCCCGACGGCGGCTCCTCGGGCGGGCGCGCCACGGCTGTGCGGCTCGACCTCGGCGACTACGGCCAGGTCCTCGGTGCGCTCGCGGGGGTCGACGACCGCCACGACGGCGTCGAGGCCGTGGTGCACCTGGCGGCCGTGCCTGCCCCGGGCCTGGTCACCAACGCCGAGACGTTCGGCAACAACGTGCCCGCGACCTACGCCGTCCACGAGGCCTGCCGGGTTCTGGGGGTGCCCCGGCTGGTCTGGGCCAGCAGCGAGACCGTGCTCGGCCTGCCCTTCCAGACCCCGCCGCCGTATGCGCCCGTGGACGAGGCGTACCCCCCGCGGCCGGAGTCGACCTACAGCATGGGCAAGACGCTGGAGGAGGAGATGGCCCGGCACTTCGCGCGCTGGCGCCCCGACGCGTCCTTCGTGGGGCTGCGGTTCTCCAACGTGATGGACGTCGCGGACTATGCGGGCTTCGAGGCGTTCCAGGACGACCCCTCCCTGCGGCGGTGGAACCTGTGGGGCTACATCGACGCCCGGGACGGCGCGCAGGCCGTGCGGCGGGCACTGACCGCACCGGTCGCGGGGGCGGAGGTGTGCATCGTCGCTAACGCCGACACGGTGATGCGCACCCCGTCGGCGGAGCTCATGGCGGCGGAGTTCCCGGGTGTCGAGGTCCGCGCGGGCCTCGGCGAGCACGAGACCCTGCTGTCCATCGACCGGGCACGCGAGCTGCTCGGCTACGCCCCGGAGCACTCCTGGCGCGACCACGTCTGAGCCCGGCGGGCGGGCCCGACCCCCGACGGGCCGTTAGGATTGGCAGTCGGACCCTGACAGTGCCAACGCCCCCGGGAGGAGACTCCGTGGCAGACGACCGCCGCCTCGAGGTCCTCCGCGCCATCGTGGAGGACTTCGTCACGACCCGGGAGCCGGTGGGATCCAAGTCGCTGGTGGAGCGGCACGCGCTGGGCGTCAGCCCCGCCACCATCCGCAACGACATGGCCGTCCTGGAGGAGCAGGGCTACATCGCCCAGCCTCACACCAGCGCCGGCCGGATCCCCACCGACAAGGGCTACCGGCTGTTCGTCGACCGCCTCAGCGAGGTCCGTCCGATGACCCCGCCGGAGCGTCGTGCCATCCGCGCGTTCCTGGACGGGGCGGTCGGCCTGGACGACGTGGTCGACCGGACCGTGCGCCTGCTCAGTCAGATCACCCGCCAGACGGCGGTCGTGCAGTACCCGTCCCTGTCGCGCGCCACGGTGCGCCACGTCGACCTGGTCCCGCTCCCGCCGGGGCGGGTGCTGATGGTGCTCATCGTGTCCACCGGTCGCGTCGAGCAACGTCTCGTCGAGGCACCCGGCCACGACGGCGGGACGCTGGAGGAGCTGCGCAACCGGGTGAACGCCGCGGTGGTCGGCAAGCGGCTCGACCTCGCCTCCAGCAGCGTCCGTGCCGTGCTGGACCACCCGCCGTACGCCGGCGCGGGAGCGGCCGTCGGGCAGGACGGCGGTGTCGGGGCCACGGCCGCCAGCATCGTGTCGGCCCTGGCGGATCTGCTGCTGGAGGAGCGCGAGGACCGCATCGTCGTCGCCGGCACCAGCCACCTGGTCCGACGGGGCACCGAGTTCCCCGGCGAGCTGTCCTCGGTCCTGGAGGCGCTGGAGGAGCAGGTCGTCCTGCTCCGCCTGATGCACGACATGTCCGAGGAGCACCCGGACATCGCCGTACGGATCGGTCGCGAGACGGCCCACGAGAGCCTGTCCCAGACCGCCGTGGTCACCAGCGGGTACGGCAGCGGCGACGTGGTCGCACGCCTGGGCGTCCTCGGTCCGACCCGGATGGACTACCCGACGACCATCGCCGCTGTGCGGGCAGTCGCCCGCTACGCCTCGCGGGCGCTCGAGCAGTGACCGCGACAGCCCGGCCCCCGAACCCACCGACGGAAGGCACCCTCTCCCAGTGAGCGACCACTACGAGACCCTCGGGGTCTCCCGGGACGCCGGTCCCGACGAGATCAAGAAGGCGTATCGCCGCCTCGCGCGCACGCTGCATCCGGACGTCAACTCCGGTCCGGACGCCGAGGAGCGCTTCAAGGAGGTCTCCCGCGCCTACGACGTGCTGAGCAGCCCCGACAAGCGTGCCGCCTACGACGCCGGGGGTGACTCCGCCTTCGGAGGCCAGGGCGCCGGGTTCGGCTTCTCCGACATCTTCGAGACCTTCTTCGGCGGCGCCGGAGGCGGCTCCGGCGGTGCGCGTGGGCCCGCCTCCCGCCAGCGCCGCGGCCAGGACGCCCTGGTACGGCTGGAGATCGACCTCGAGGAGGCCGTCTTCGGCGGCACGCGCGAGATCCGGGTCGAGAGCGCCGAGGTCTGCAGCCGCTGCCAGGGCACCTGCTGCGAGCCGGGCAGCTCGCCCGAGAGCTGTGACGTCTGCGCCGGCCGCGGCCAGGTGCAGCGCGTTGCCCGCTCGTTCCTCGGCCAGGTCATGACGACCAGCGCCTGCCCCCGCTGCGGCGGCTACGGCACGGTGCTGCCCGCCCCGTGCCACGAGTGCTCGGGCGAGGGACGGGTCCGCACCCGCCGCACCCTGACCATCAAGGTGCCGCCGGGCGTGGACACCGGGACTCGGATCCAGCTGTCCGGCCAGGGCGAGGTCGGCCCCGGCGGCGGCCCCGCCGGCGACCTGTACGTCGAGGTGCACGAGCGTCGTCACCCCCGGCTGCGCCGTGAGGGCGACGACCTGCACACGGTGCTCGAGGTCCCCATGACGGCCGCGGCGCTCGGGGCGTCCATGAGCGTGCCGACCCTGGACGGCGACCGCGACGTCGAGCTGCCACCCGGCACCCAGCACGGCGCGACCCTCACCCTGGACGGGCTCGGTGCGGCGCACCTGCGCTCGCCCGGTCGCGGCGACCTCCACGTCCACGTCGATGTGCAGGTCCCGGTGCGCCTGGACGAGGAGCAGCGCGAGCTGCTGCAGCGGTTCTCCCGGCTGCGCGGGGAGGAGCGGCCCACCGGTCGCACCAGCAACGGTGCGGGCCAGGGCCTGTTCGGACGTCTGAAGGACCGCATCGTCCACGGCTGACGCCTGGGTCGGCCGGAGTTCGGGTCGTCGGCCGGGCGGCCGGCGCGGCGCTGCCAGGATGGGCCGGTGCGAGCGCTGGTGGTCGAGCAGTTCGGGGAGGTGCCTCGGGTGCAGCAGGTTCCGACGCCCACGCCGCCCGAGGGCGGGGTGGTCGTCCGGGTCGAGGCGACCGGGCTGTGCCGCAGCGACTGGCACGCCTTCGCCGGGCACGACCCCGACGTCGTGCTCCCGCACGTCGGCGGCCACGAGTACGCCGGCACGGTCGCCGCTGTCGGAGCGGGGGTGTCCGGCATACGGGTCGGTGAGCGGGTGGGTGCCCCGTTCGTGCTCGCCTGCGGGACGTGCGCACAGTGCCGGGCCGGTGAGCAGCAGGTCTGCGCGGAGCAGACCCAGCCCGGCTCCGACCGCTGGGGCTCCTTCGCGGAGTACGTGGTCGTGCCCCGGGCCGGGACCAACCTGGTGCCCCTGCCCGACGACGTCGACACCGGTACGGCGGCGCTGCTCGGCTGCCGGTTCGCCACCTCCTTCCGCGCCGTCACCGCCGTCGGACGGATACGTGCCGGGGAGTGGGCGGCGGTCCACGGCTGCGGCGGGGTGGGCTTGTCCGCGGTCGCCGTGGCGGTGGCCGCCGGTGGGCGGGTGGTGGCTGTCGACGTCTCGCAGGACGCCCTGCGGCTGGCGAGCGAGCTGGGCGCCGAGGTCGCGGTGGACGGTGCTGGCCTCGGCTGGTCCGAGGTCGGTGAGGCCGTGCGTGAGGCGACGGACGGTGGCGCGCACCTGTCGTTGGACGCCCTCGGCAGCGAGGCGACCTGCGCCGGGTCGCTTGCGGGGCTGCGACCCCGCGGCCGGCACGTGCAGGTCGGGCTGCTGCCGCCCGTGCTCGGTCTGCCCCGGGTCCCGCTGCACCTGGTGGTGGCCGGTGAGCTGGAGTTGCTGGGCAGCCATGGCATGGCCGCGCACGCCTATCCGGGGCTGCTGGGGATGGTCCGCTCCGGCCGGTTGCGACCCGAGCGGCTGCTGACCCGCACCGTCACCCTGGAGCAGGCCGGCGAGGCCCTTGCCGCGATGGCGGGACCCTCGCCGGCAGGCGTCACCCTGGTCCGGCCCTGACACGAACAGGTCGTGGTGCCGCCGTCAGGGAGGGACCTCGGGACGAGTGGGCAGTACCGTCGTGGCATGGCTGATGGCTGCGTGTTCTGCCGGATCGTGGCGGGCGAGATCCCTGCGGAGGTCGTGCACGAGGACGCTGACGTCGTGGCCTTCCGCGACTCCGCACCCGCTGCCGAGGTGCACGTGCTCGTCGTTCCGCGCCGTCACGTCCGTGACGTCGTGGCGCTGGCCGCCGACGGGGCCCTGCTGGGCGCGCTGGTGCGGGCCGCGGGGCGGGTCGCCGACGATCTCGCGGACGGTCAGTTCCGGCTTGTCTTCAACACCGGCGAGGCCGCCGGTCAGACGGTGTTCCACGCCCACGGGCACGTTCTTGCGGGCGCCAGGGCCTCCTCCGGCGGGCTCTGAGCCGACCGGGCGGTAACCTGGACGCCTCATCGAGGAAGGACCAGGGCCGCCTGCCCATGCCTGACATCACCGGCGCTCACGCCGAGGACCTGCCCCAGCACCCCGTCACGACGCCCGGTACCGGAGCCCTCACCCGGACGTTCGTCGTACCGACGGGCACCGACGTCGTCGCCCTGCTGGGTGCCCGCGATGAGCATCTGCGCACGCTCGAGCGTGGCCTGCCCCGTATCGACGTCCTGGCCCGCGGCGACGAGGTCACGGTCTCCGGGCCTGCCTCCGACGTCGCGCTGGCCCTGCGCCTGCTGGAGGAGATGGGAGCGGTGCTCGCCGGTGGCCAGCCGCTCAGCGCCGACGCGGTCGAGCGCTCCCTCACCATCCTGCGCGACAGCAACGGCGGTGTCCGACCGGCCCAGGTGCTGACGGCCAACATCCTGTCCAACCGTGGTCGCACGATCCGTCCCAAGACGCTGAACCAGAAGCGCTACGTGGACGCCATCGATGCCAACACCATCACCTTCGGCATCGGCCCCGCCGGCACCGGCAAGACCTATCTCGCCATGGCCAAGGCCGTCCAAGCGCTGCAGTCGAAGCTGGTCAACCGGATCGTGCTCACCCGTCCGGCCGTCGAGGCCGGGGAGCGGCTCGGGTTCCTGCCCGGCACCCTCACCGACAAGATCGACCCGTACCTGCGCCCGCTCTACGACGCGCTGCACGACATGGTCGACCCCGACTCGATCCCGCGCCTGATCACGGCGGGCACCATCGAGGTCGCACCGTTGGCCTACATGCGCGGGCGGACCCTGAACGACGCGTTCATCATCCTCGACGAGGCCCAGAACACGTCGCCGGAGCAGATGAAGATGTTCCTCACGCGGCTCGGCTTCGGCTCGAAGATGGTGGTCACGGGTGACATCACCCAGGTCGACCTCCCCGGCGGCACCGCGTCCGGGCTCCGTGTCGTGCGCGACATCCTGGCCGGTGTCGGTGACGTGCACTTCGGCTACCTGGACAGCACCGACGTGGTCCGCCACCGCCTCATCACCGACATCGTGCAGGCCTACGACCGCTGGGACAGCGCCTGATGGCACCCTGTGACCCCCGGGGGCCACGTACGTGATCGACGTCGCGAACGAGTCCGGGACCCAGGTGCCGGACCTCGCGGAGAGCGAGGTCGCCGAGTGCGCCCGCCACGTCCTGGACGCGATGCACGTGCACCCGCAGGCGGAGCTGTCGGTGCTGCTGGTGGACCCCGACACCATCGCCGTGCTGCACGAGCGGTGGCTGGACCTGCCCGGCCCCACCGACGTGATGAGCTTCCCCATGGACGAGCTGCGGCCCGGCCGCGACGGCGCCCCGTCCGGACCTGGTGTCGTGGGTGACGTGGTCGTCTGCCCGCAGGTGGCGGCGGAGCAGGCGCTCGCAGCGGGGCATAGCGCCGCGGAGGAGGTCCTGCTCCTGCTGGTGCACGGCGTGCTGCACCTGCTGGGCTACGACCACGCCGAGCCCGCGGACGAAGCAGAGATGTTCGCCCTGCAGCGTCGGCTGCTGCTGCAGTTCCTGGGCCGCGCCCGCCCGGAGGGCGCATGAGCAGCGTGACCGGTCTCTGGCTGGTCGCCGGTCTCGTCCTGGTCCTGCTCGCCGCCTACCTCGCGGCGGTGGAGGCCGCGTTCGCTCGCGTCACCCGTGGTCGGGCGGAGGACCTGCAGGGCTCCGGTCGCCGCCATGGCCGTGAGTTGAGCCGGTTGCTGGAGGACACCCCCGCGGCGGTCAACACGACCACCTTCGGCCGGATCGTCTGCGAGACCGGTGCCGTGGCCGCGGTCGTGGTCGCCTGCACCCACCTGCTGGGACCGGACTGGCTCGTGGTGCTGCTGGCCGGGACCGTGCTCGCCGTGGTGCTGTTCGTCCTGGTCGGGGCGACGGCGAGGACCGTCGGGCAGCAGCACGCCGACACGGTCGCGCTGGGCGCGGCCGTCGGCATCGCCCGTCTGAGGGCCGTCACCGGCTGGCTGGTGCGCGGCCTGGTCCGCCTGGGCAACCTGCTCGTGCCGGGCGCCGGCGTCCCGGGCGGGCCGTTCGCGTCCGAGGCGAGGCTGATCGAGCTGGTCGAGCAGGCGGAGGCGGACTCGGTCATCGAACGCGGCGAGAGTCTGATGCTCCAGCGCGTGGTCCACCTCGGCGACACGGCGGCCCGCGAGGTGAAGGTGCCGCGCACGGACATGGTGACGCTCACCTCGGGGACGGACCTGGAGCGGGCGCTGCGGCTGCACCTGCGCTCGGGCTTCAGCCGGGTCCCCGTCCTCGGCCGCGACGCCGACGACATCGTCGGCGTGTCCTACCTCAAGGACGTCGCTGCGTACATGCAGGACCTGCGCTCGCGCGACGACACCGACACCGACACCGACGGCACGGCCACCGCAGACGACGTGATGCGCGCACCGGTGTTCGTGCCGGAGTCCAAGCCGGCCGACGACCTGCTGCGCGAGATGCAGGCGGGTTCCGTCCACCTCGCGGTGGTCATCGACGAGTACGGCGGCGTCGCGGGCCTGGTCACGATCGAGGACCTGCTCGAGGAGATCGTCGGTCAGATCTCGGACGAGTACGACCGCGAGGCCCGCGAGGCCGAGCAGCTGGGCCCGGACAGCTGGCGGCTCTCGGCGCGTACGCACCTGATGGCGCTGAGCGAGATCACCGACCGCGACGTGGCGGACGACGAGGTCGACACCGTCGCGGGCCTGCTCGCCAAGCACCTGGGCATGGTGCCGATCCGCGGCAGCAGCGTCGAGGTGTCCGGGCTGCGCATCACCGCCGACCGACGCGGCCGGCGCAACCGGCTGCTCACCGTGCTGGTGGACCTGCTTCCCGACCCCGAGGATGACGACGACGGGGCCCAGGGCCGTCACGCCGACGGCCAGGACGACGGCGTGGGACCCCTTCCCGACCCGCCGCGCAGCGCCCGCGGCAGCCACGACGAGAGGTTCACCGATGGACGCCACTGACCTGCCCGCCGAGGACGCCAAGCTGGTGGTCCTCGCCCGTTCCGCCGCCGCGAGGGCGGGTGGTGCGGGGGCGGCTGTCCGCGACGACACCGGCCGGACCTACCTGGCCGGGGCGGTCCACGTCGGCCCGCTGCGCCTGAGCGCGCTGGAGGTGGCCGTGGCGCAGGCCGTCAGCAGTGGCGTCGCCCGGCTCGAAGCCGTCGCGCTCGTCGGTGGGGGGGACGTCGACGACGCCCTGCTCGCCGCCGTCGGCGACCCGCTGGTGGTCCGCGCATGAGCCCCTCGGACGCCACCACCGCCACGAACCCGCCCTACCGCTCGGGGTTCGCCTGCCTGGTCGGTCGGCCCAACGTCGGTAAGTCCACCCTGCTCAACGCCTTGGTCGGGGCCAAGGTCGCGATCACCAGCGACAAGCCGCAGACCACGCGCCGCAGCATCCGCGGCGTGGTCCGCCGCGACCTGCCGGACGGTGGCAAGGCCGAGCTGGTCATGGTCGACACCCCCGGTGTGCACCGCCCCAAGACGCTGCTGGGGGAGCGGCTGAACGACCTGGTGCGCGACAGCATCGCCGAGGTCGACGTGGTCACCTTGTGCCTGCCGGCCGACGCGCAGGTCGGACCGGGCGACCGGCGCCTCGCCGCCCAGGTGGCCGAGCAGGTCAACCGCGGCCGGACCAAGGTCGTCGTGGCCATCACCCGCACCGACCTGGGACGTGGCGACGACACCCCGCAACGGCTGCTGCAGGCGCAGCAGCTCGCCGCCAACGTCGGGCTCGACGTCGACGACTTCGTCCCCACCTCGGGCGAGACCGGCGACGGCATGCAGACCCTGGCCGAGGTGCTGGTGAGCCACCTGCCGCCCGGTCCGCCACTGTTCCCCCTGGAGCAGCTGCACGACGTCCCGATCGACGTGCTGATCGCCGAGCTGGTGCGCGAGGCCGCCCTGGACGGTGTCCGCGACGAGCTGCCGCACTCCCTCGCGGTGGTCACCGAGGAGATCGTCCCCCGCGAGGACCGGCCCGAGACCCGCCCGCTCACCGACGTCCGGGTCCAGGTGTTCGTCGAGCGCGACAGCCAGAAGGCCATCGTGATCGGCAAGGGCGGGGAGCGGCTGAAGTACGTGGGCACCCGGGCCCGCCGTGGCATCGAGGGCGCACTGGGTGTCCCCGTCCACCTCGACCTGCGGGTCAAGGTGGCCAAGGACTGGCAGCGCGACCCCAAGCAGCTGCGCCGGCTCGGCTTCTAGGCGGCCCGGTTCCGACGCAACGGCACGTCGTGGCGTCCCATTCTCGACGCAACAGCACGTTGTGGCGGTCTGCTCGACGCAGGGTGCCGTCGTGGCGGCCCGGTTTCGACCCAGGGTGCCGTCGTGTCGGCGCGCGGGCTCGTCGGCGGCGCGCGTGTACGGTGTCCGCGTGCGGATGAGCCTCCTCCTTGGCTGCCGCGCCGGGGCCCACTGACAGGTCGGCCGCCCCTGCGCGGAGGCTTCGCCCTGCCGGCCGCCAGGCCAACCGAACAGGCGAGGAAACGCAGATGCCCCCCACGATCCACCCCCAGCAGCCCTCCGGAATGCCCTTCGGCCGCTACGTCCCCTTCCACGAGCAGCTTCGCGTCGAGCTGTCGGACCGGACCTGGCCCGACAGGCGCATCGAGGTGGCCCCGCGATGGTGCGCGGTCGACCTGCGCGACGGCAACCAGGCGCTCATCGACCCGATGAACATCGAGCGCAAGATGCGGATGTTCGACCTGCTCGTCAGGCTCGGCTACAAGGAGATCGAGGTCGGCTTCCCGTCGGCGAGCCAGACGGACTTCGACTTCGTCCGGGCCCTGGTGGAGACGAACCGGATCCCCGACGACGTCACCATCCAGGTCCTGACCCAGGCCCGCGAGCACCTCATCGCCCGGACGTACGAGTCCCTGGTCGGTGCCAAGCAGGCCATCGTGCACTTCTACAACTCGACGTCCACGCTGCAGCGGCGCGTCGTGTTCGGTCTGGACATGGACGGAATCGCCGACATCGCCACGTCGGCCGCCCGGCTCTGCAAGAAGTACGCCGAGGACGTCGGGGACACCGAGATTCGGTTCGAGTACTCCCCGGAGTCCTACACCGGTACCGAGCTGGAGTTCGCGAAGCGGGTGTGCGACGAGGTCGCCGACGTGCTGGAGCCCACGCCGGACAACCCCCTCATCGTCAACCTGCCCGCCACGGTGGAGATGGCCACGCCCAACGTGTACGCCGACTCCATCGAGTGGATGCACCGCAACCTGCAGGGCCGGGACTCCCTGGTCCTGAGCCTGCACCCGCACAACGACCGCGGCACAGGCGTCGCGGCGGCGGAGCTGGGCCTGCTCGCCGGTGCGGACCGGGTCGAGGGCTGCCTGTTCGGCAACGGCGAGCGCACCGGCAACGTCGACCTGGTCACCCTCGCGCTCAACCTGTTCAGCCAGGGCATCGACCCGATGGTCGACCTGTCGGACATCGACGACGTCCGGCGCACGGTCGAGCACTGCAACCAGCTGCCGGTCCACGAGCGCCACCCCTACGGCGGCGACCTCGTGTTCACCGCCTTCTCCGGGTCGCACCAGGACGCGATCAAGAAGGGCTTCGACCACCTCGAGCGGGACGCCCGCGAGGCCGGCGTGCCCGTGGCCGAGCACGACTGGGCCGTGCCCTACCTGCCGGTCGACCCCAAGGACCTGGGCCGCACCTACGAGGCCGTCATCCGGGTCAACAGCCAGTCCGGCAAGGGTGGCGTCGCCTACCTGATGAAGACCGAGCACCACCTCGACCTGCCGCGCCGGCTGCAGATCGAGCTCTCGCACGCCGTGCAGCTGCACGCGGACCTGGGCGGCGGCGAGATCAGCGCCGCAGAGCTGTGGACCGTGTTCGCCGACGAGTACCTGCCCGCGGCCGGGCACGAGCGCTGGGGCCGGTTCGAGCTCCGCTCGCTGGAGGCCCGCGGCGACGTCGACGCCGACGACACCCTCGTCGTCCGGATGCGCGACGGGGAGGGCGAGGTCTCCCTCACCGGTACCGGCAACGGGCCGATCGCGGCGTTCACCACCGCGCTGCAGCAGGTCGGTATGGACGTGCGCGTGCTCGACTACGCCGAGCACGCGATGGGTGCAGGCGGGGACGCCACGGCAGCGGCCTACGTGGAGTGCGCGGTCGGTGGGCAGGTGCTGTGGGGCGTCGGCGTCGACCCCAACATCGTCACCGCGTCGCTCAAGGCGGTCGTGTCGGCGGTGAACCGCGCGCTGCGCACCTGAGGACGGCCTGCGCCGGGTCCGCCAAACTGGTTCAATGTTTGACGATCCGCCGTCGGGGTACCTCTGCTCCCGACGGCGGATCCGTCGTCGGAACCAGGTGCACCCGGAGGAACCTCGTGAGCTCTCAGTCCCAGCAGCACACCCCCGCGAACCCGGTCGTCGAGGCCGAGGCGATCGAGCCGGTCGAGTCCTTCCTCGCCAACCCCAGGCGCACCCGCCTGTGAGCCGTCTTCGTCGCTGAGGCGACGGCAGGGCAGACTGTGGACGTGGGTCTCTACCGGGACAGCGGCGTCGTCCTGCGCAGCCACCTCCTCGGCGAGGCCGACAAGATCATCACCATCTTCACCCACGACACGGGGCTGGTGCGTGCGGTCGCGAAGGGTGTGCGCCGGACCCGGTCCAAGTTCGGTGGCAGGCTCGAACCCATGTCGCACGTGGACCTGCAGCTGCACACCGGACGCTCGCTGGACATCGTGACCCAGGCGGAGTCGATCCACCCGTTCGCCCAGTACGTGGGGGCCGACTACGCCCGCTACACCGCAGGCACCGCGGTCCTGGAGACCGCGCTGCGGCTGTTGCCGGTGGAGCGAGAGCCGTCGACGGCGCTGTACGGGCTGCTCGTCGGCGGGCTGAACGCGCTGACCGTGACCCGGCGGGAACCCGGCCTGGTGCTGGACTCCTTCGCCCTACGGGCCTTGGCGGTGTCCGGTTACGGGCCCGGCTTCGACGCCTGCACCCGCTGCGGGGCGCCCGGGCCGCACTCCGCGGTGGCCGTGGACGCCGGCGGCGTGGTCTGCCCGCCGTGCCGTGCGCCGGGGACCGCCCACGTACCGGCGGAGACCGTCCGGCTGCTGGGTCAGCTGCTCAGCGGTGAGTGGGACGCCGCCGAGACCAGCGAGGCGTGGTCGCGGCGCGGGGCCAGCGGGGTGGTGACGGCGCTGCTGCAGTGGCACCTGGAGTCCGGGGTCCGCTCGTTGCGCCTGGTGGAGCGACCCTGATGGCGCGCCGCACGGCGCCGGCGTCGGCCGAGCCGCCGACCAGCCCCCCGCCCCACCCCAGCGGCGCGCGGCCGCCGGCGATCCCGGCCGCGCTCGTCCCCGGCCACGTCGCGGTCGTGATGGACGGCAACGGCCGGTGGGCCAACGCCCGCGGCCTGCCCCGCACCCGCGGGCACGAGGCGGGCGAGGCCGCCCTGCTGGACGTCGTCGCGGGTGCCGTGGAGCTCGGGGTGGGCCACGTGTCCGCCTATGCGTTCAGCACCGAGAACTGGAAGCGGTCCCCCGAGGAGGTCGCGTTCCTGATGGGGTTCAACCGCGACGTCATCCGCCGCCGCCGCGACCAGATGCACGCCTGGGGCGTCCGGGTGCGCTGGTCCGGTCGGCGGCCCCGGCTGTGGCGCAGCGTGGTCGACGAGCTGCAGAAGGCCGAGGAGCTGACCAAGCACAACACGGTCTGCACCCTGACGATGTGCGTCAACTACGGCGGCCGGGCCGAGATCGTGGACGCTGTAGCGGCCATCGCAGCACGGGTGCGCGCCGGCGAGGTCGATCCCAAGGACGTCGACGAGGAGCTCTTCGTCGCCCACCTCGACGAACCGGACATGCCCGACGTCGACATGTTCTGGCGGGTGTCGGGGGAGCAGCGGACCAGCAACTTCCTGCTCTGGCAGTCCGCCTACGCGGAGCTCGTGTTCACCGACGAGCTGTGGCCGGACGTCGACAGGCGTTCGCTGTGGCGTGCCTGCGAGCTCTACGCCCGCCGAGACCGGCGCTGGGGTGGCGCCGTGGACGCGGTGGCCGGGACCACCTGATGGACCTCGAGACGAGTGAAGGCCCGGTGTGGTCAGCGGAGGGGCGTGAGAAGCACCGCGACGGTGCGGCCCTGCAGCATGTTTGAGCGCCCATACGGCCCAGGTCGTCCAGCGACCCGGCGTTGCGCAGCTGGAGGCTGTCGGTCAGGTCGAGCACGACCGTCTCGAGGGCGCACGACCTGAGAGCCGGGCCTGCCCGTGAGCGACCTCGGCGAGGCGCGTCCTCCACCACGACCCCCTCGACGTCCCTCGGCCGCAGCGCTGGTCGAACGCCTCGACCCGGGTGGGGTGACGTCATGCTCGCCGGCCTCGGGCGCTCAGGCCGTTACCGGTGCGCCGACGCTCAGGGGGTCTGGAACACGTACAGGCCGTAGTCCCGGTCGCTGGCCAGGACGTAGGTCTCGCCGTCGCGCTCGATGACCTCGACGCCCCAGAAGTTGTTGCCTCCGTCGTCGATGAACGCGCCGACCTCCTTCATGCCTCGCTTGTTGTACTCCACGACCCGGAACCCGGCGGCGTAGTACGACAGGTAGGCGAGGCGCCGGTTGGGGTCCATGGCGACCTCGTGCACGGACAGGTCCCCGAAGCCGACGGCGAAGTCGGTGTCCTGGGACTCCTCGACCGCATACGTGTCGAGCTGTTCGATCGTCCCGGTGTCCTTGTTCGGGCTGCGGGGGATCCGGGTCTCGAACAGTCGGACGTAGCCCCAGCCGTCGAACACGGCCTGGATGGTCGTCTCCTCGCTGGGCGCGCCGGCGACGGGGGTCGGCGTGGCGCAGGTGTCGACCGCGTCCGCGTCGAGACCGAGCATCCGGAGCCCGGTGCTGCGGGCGACGAACACGAACGGGATGCCGCCGGGGGCGAGCATGTTGACCAGGGCCTCGCAGCCCGGGTTGTTGTTGAACACGACGCCGGCGTCGTACCCGGCGGCCTGCACGGTGGCGAGCTTCTCTGAGAACGCGCAGGTACCGCGCTCGATGAGGGCGGTCCCGTCGCCCTCGGGCAGCGGACCGCCGGCGGCGCAGGCGAGCCCGACGTAGGTCGTGTCGCCGGTGATGACGTCGGTCTCGGTGATGGCCGGGGTGTCACCGGCCTGGGCGGCGACGTACTCGTAACCGGTGTAGGGGCCGGAGTCGATGGTGGCGACGATGCGGTACGGCGCGAAGTCCTCGTCGGTGCCGATCATGAACCGGCCGTCCGGGGACAGCTCGGACTGGTGGCCGTTGCCCTCGGGCGAGATCTCGACCCCACGGGCGAGGCGCTCCTCGTCGAGCTCGGCGTAGTCGCTCTGGGCGATCAGCTTGACGTTGCCCTCGGTGGGGTCCGTGACGTCGACCAGCAGGTAGCCGCCGTCCCAGTAGCTGAGGGTCATCACGTACTTGCTGCCGAGCTTCACGACGTCCATGTCGTGGCTGAAGAGCGACGTCAGGCCCGCCGGTGCGTCCTGGCTGACACCGAACAGCGCCTCCATGTCCAGGGTGTCGTTCGCGATGACCGGGTTCGCCGGGTCGCTGATGTCCATGATGTCGACGTCTTCCGTCTCCTCGTTGTCCACGAGGGCGGCCCAGGTCTTCTTGGCCTTGTGGTCGTACCAGGCGTAGAAGCTGTGGACGGTGTTCGCGTTCAGCCCACCGTCCTTGTCACCGGCGTGCATCGCCAGCGGCTCGGGGTTCGTGGGGTCCGTGACGTCCCAGAGGTTGATGCCGCCGGACGTGCCGTCGGCGGGTTCCGCGCCAGGACAGGTCTCGTTCTGGTGGATGAGGACGTCGCGGCCACCGATCTCGATCACCTGGACGCCCTCGCCGGCGTAGGAGCCGTCGCTGGTGGGGATGAAGGAGTCCTTCAGCTCGGTCGGGTTGCTGAGGTCGGCGATGTCCATGACGAACACGCCGCCCACGCACTCGTCGACGCCGTTGCCCCGGAAGGACGTGAGGTAGGCGTAGTCGCCGGAGGCGTAGACGTCGGCGACCCGGCCCTCCAGGCCACCTTCGGCAGGGCTCACCGCGCCCTTGCCGACGAGGTCGACGCCGTACTGCACCGGGTCGAGGTGGCCGGTGTCGCCGCCGTGCTGCTTGTCGCCCTCGACGAAGGCGCCCTCGCCGGGGAACTGCTCCCGGGAGCCGGCGTTGCCGGGGCCGTTGTCCGGGTGTGCGAACGCGCCTACGGGCAGCAGCAGCGTGAGGGCTGCGGCACCCGCGGCGACGGTGGTCAGGGGTCGTCTCATCGTGAGCCTCTTCAGGTCCTTGGTGGTGGGGCGACGATGCCCCCCGTGCCGTGGAACCTAGGTCAGATGCGGTCAACCCGCTAGGGACTCGCTGTGACTGGTGAAACTTGCTCCCGATCTGTCACCACGGCGGCCGCGGCGTCAGGACTCCGCGCAGCCCGGGCACGTACCGGTGATCTCCAGCGTGTGCACCGCGTCGACGAACCCGCTGTCGCGGGCGACGCCAGCCGCCCAGCGCTCGACCACCCGTGACTCGACCTCGACGGTGCGCCCGCACAGGCGGCACACCAGGTGGTGGTGGTGGCCGGTGCTGCAGCGGCGGTAGGTCGCCTCGCCGTCCTCGCCCCGGCGGACGTCGACGGCGCCGTCCTCGGCCAGCGTCTGCAACGACCGGTAGACCGTGGCAAGGCCGATCCGGTCGCCGGTCTCGCGCAGGGCCGCGTGCAGGTCCTGCGCGCTGAGGAACTCCTCGGTGCTCTCGAGGGCGGCGGCCACCGCGGCTCGCTGCCGGGTGTGCCGCCGGACGGGCTGCGTCTCGGTGCTCACAGGGCCAGCCTGCCACCTGCCGTGGGCTCAGCCGCTGACACCCTCGTGCTCCTGCGCCTCCTCGTCGGCCGTGTCGGACCCGGTCACCTCTCCGGTGTGGGAACGGGCGTCGGACACGATGTGGGCGACGTGCTCGTCGGCCAGGACGTAGGCGACCTCCCGCCCTCGCCGGGTCCTCGTCACCAGGTCCGCGTCGCGGAGGATCCGCAGGTGCTGCGACACCAGGGGCTGCGGCAGGGCGAGCGCATCCACCAGCTCGTGCACGCACATCTCACCGTCGGTCAGCAGGCTCACCAGCGCTATCCGTACCGGTGAGCTGAGGGCACGGAACAGCTCGCTGACGTCCTCGTAGTCCTCCAGGACGTTCGTGGTCCTCGACGGTGCGGGCAGGTCCGGTCTGCTGCTCATGCGTCCCTCAGTGCTCGTCGTAACCCACGCCGTGGCGGGTCAGTCGTGCGGCGTGACGGTGCCCGTCGTGGACGTAGTCCACATGGTCGCGGTGCAGCAGCACCTCGTGGTCGCAGTCCGCCTGGCCGTGCACGTGCTCGCCGTGGTGGAGGTGGTCGCCGTGCACCTCGTCATGGTGGTGGCTGCGGTGCCGTACCGACCGCACACGGTTGAGCACCGCCGTCGTCAGGGCGGTCAGCAGGAAGGCGACCACGGTGAGCAGGACGATGGTGCCCCCCGACGGTGTGTCGGCGTAGAAGCTGATGGTGGTGCCGGCCAGCGAGGCGACCAGACCGGTGGCGCAGGCCACGGCCACGGTCTGGCTGAAGCTGCGGGCCACCAGCTGGGCGAGCGCGACGGGCACGACCATGAGGGCGCTGATGAGCAGCAGGCCGACCACGCGCATGCTCAGCACGACCGTGGCCGCGACCAGGACCGCCAGGACGATGTTGACGGCGAGCACCGGCAGCCCGGACGCGCGTGCGAACTCCTCGTCGTCGCTGACGGCGTAGAGCGTCCGACCCAGGACGGCCACCGTGATGAGGACCAGCACTGCCAGCCCGGCGAACAGCCGCAGGTCGCCACCCGTGGTGGTGGTGATCGACCCGAAGAGGTACGCGACGAGGTTCGCCGCGCTGCCGTCCGGCGACAGGCTGACCAGGACGACGCCGGCGGCGATGCCGGCGTAGAAGAGCATGGCCAGGGCGAGGTCGCCGCTGGTCCGGCCCGAGGCCCGGACCAGCTCGAGCGAGACCGCCGCCAGGACGGCTGCCACCAGCGCGACCCAGGTGGGGGAGCTGCCCGTGATGAGGGCGACCGCGACGCCGGCAAGCGCGACGTGACCGATCCCGTCCCCGATCAGCGACAGCCGGCGCTGCACCACGAACACGCCGACGGCGGGGGCGACGGTGCCGACCATCAGTGCCGCCAGCAGCGCCCGGCGCATGAAGTCGTAGTCGAGCAGAACGAGCACGGTCAGGTCCTCCGCAGGTCGACGGGCGGCACGGTCGCGTCGAGCTGGACGGAACCGTCCTTCATGGTGACGGCCCGGTCCGGGACGTCGGTGAGCTCGTCGAGGTCGTGGGTCACGATGAGCAGTGCGCGCCCGCTGGCCTTGAGCTCGCCGAGGGTGTGGACCAGGGCCTCGGTGCTCACCCGGTCGACCCCGGCGGTGGGTTCGTCCAGGACCAGCAGCCGAGGGCCGGACACGATGGCCCGCGCGATGAGGATGCGGCGCTGCTGCCCGCCCGACAGCTCGGCGACCTGGGACCGGGCGCGGTCAGCCAGGCCCACCTCGTCCAGGGCGGCCAGCACCCGAGCCCGGTCACCACGCCTCGGCGGGCGCCAGAAGCCCCGTGAGGCCAGCAGACCCGACCCCACCACCTCCGCGGCGGTGCTGGGGACGGCCCCGGACACGCTGTGACGCTGGGGCACGTACCCCACCAGCGACGCGGCGGCGGACGCACCGTGCTCGACGTGCTCGCCGAGGACGTCGACGTGCCCGCTCAGGATGTCGGCCAGGCCCAGGATGCCCCGGACCAGGGTTGATTTCCCCGAGCCGTTCGCACCCAGCAGGGCGACCGCCTCACCGAGGTCGACGGCCAGGTCGGCGTCGCGGACGACGGGACGCCGGCCGTAGCCGATGGTCGCGCCGCGCACCGACAGCGCGGGGGTCGCGGACGGGGTGATGACCTCGTCGGCGACCCCTGCCGGGGACCCGGTGCTGCTCAGGTGCACACCTGTCCTGCCCGGACGGCGTCGATGTTGGCGCGCATGACCTCAAGGTAGTCCGCACCGGCGGAGTCGTCGGTGAGTCCCTCTACCGGGTCGAGGACCAGTGTGTCGACGCCCGCTTCCGCCGCCACGGTCTCGGCGATGGCCGCCGACACCAGGGTCTCGGTGTAGACGGTGCGGATGTCGTTGTCGGCCACGAAGTCCGAGATCTCGGCCAGGGCACGCGCGTCCGGCTCCTGGTCGGGGGTGATGCCGTTGATGGAGCGGATCTCGAAGCCGTAGCGGTCGCCGAAGTACCCGAAGGCGTCGTGCGCGGTGACCAGGGTGTCGACCTGGCACGAGGTGAACGCCGACTGGGCCTCCTCGTCCAGCGCGGTCAGCTCAGCCACCAGCGTCTCGGTGTTGGCGGCGTAGGTGTCGGCTCCGTCGGGGTCGGCCTCGGTCATGGCGTCGGCGATGAGCTCGGCGGCCTCGGCCATGTGGGTCGGGTCCGTCCAGAAGTGGGGGTCGGAGTCACCGTGCTCGTCCTCGGACTGGGCTCCCTCGTCCTCTGAGTGCTCGTTTTCGGTGCCCCCCTCCCCAGCGTGGTCGTCGTGCGGCTCGGCGTCCTCGCCGATCTGGCGGTCTGCGATGACTGCGAGGTCCAGGACGGGGGCCTCGAGGCCGGTCAGCGCCTCGTCCACCGACGGCTGGAAGTCGCCGAGCGCCACCACCAGGTCTGACTCTGTCAAGCCGGCGAGCTGCTGCGGGCTGAGCTCGAGGTCGTGGGCCTCGGCACCGGGAGGGGTCAGGCCGGTGACCTCGGCCCGGTCCCCACCCACCTTCTCGGCGAGGAACTGCAGCGGGTAGAAGGCTGCGACGACCGACAGTGCAGGCGCTGCGGTCTCAGCCTCGGCCGGCTCGGACTCGGCGGAAGCGGCGGACTCAGCCGGCGCGGTGGACCGAGCGGCTGCGGGCGGCACCGCGGCGGCGCTCGCGCGGTCATCGGCCGCGCCACCTCCACAGGCGGCCAGCACGAGGGCGGCGGCCAGCGAGGTGCCGAGCAGGGCAGTTCGAGGACCAGTCGTCATGCCGATCATTCTGAGAATCATTCGCCCTAAGGACAACTGCGCGCCCGCGCATGGGACATCACGCGTGGCGGCCGGCGATCCTGCCGGGGTCCCGGCGGGGTCCGTTACGGTCGCTGCGTGCTTGCGACCACGCGCTACCGCGTTCCGTCTGAGGAGGCCGAGTCGTTCCTGGAGCGTGCCAGGACCGCGCTCATTGCCCTCGCCGCCTGTCCGGGTCACCGGTGGGGGACCGTCGCCCGCTCCACCGACGACCCGTCGGTGTGGACGCTGACGACCCGCTGGGAGAGCGTCGGTGCCTACAGGCGCGCGTTGGGCTCCTTTGAGGTCAAGCTGCACGCCCACCCGCTGATGTACCTGGCGGTCGACGAGGTGAGCGCTTTCGAGGAGCTCCTCACCAGCGAATCCACCGGGGCGATCACTGAGCGGGGCAGCGACCGGGCGCCGGACGCGGACACGTTCGACCTGGGTGACGCCCTAGCCTGAGCGGGCTCGCCGACACCCCAGCCGGACGGAGAACGGACATGGCCAGCCAGCCCAACCGCATCGACGAGGTCGTCAGCCTCAGCAAGCGCCGGGGGTTCGTGTACCCCAGCGGCGAGATCTACGGCGGCACCCGCTCCGCCTGGGACTACGGCCCGCTCGGCGTCGAGCTGAAGGAGAACATCAAGCGTCAGTGGTGGCGCTACATGGTGACCAGCCGTGACGACGTGGTCGGCCTGGACTCCTCCGTCATCCTGCCGCGGCAGGTCTGGGTCGCCTCCGGCCACGTCGGGGCCTTCAGCGACCCGCTGACCGAGTGCACCAGCTGCCACAAGCGCTACCGCGCCGACCAGCTGCTGGAGGAGTTCCAGGAGAAGAAGGGTCGCGTCCCCGAGAACGGCCTGGCCGACGTGGTCTGCGTCAACTGCGGCACCCGCGGCGCCTGGACCGAGCCGCGCGACTTCAACGGCCTGCTCAAGACCCACCTGGGCCCCGTCGAGGACGAGTCCGGCCTGCACTACCTGCGCCCGGAGACCGCGCAGGGCATCTTCGTGAACTTCGCCAACGTCATGGGTTCGGCGCGCAAGAAGCCGCCGTTCGGCATCGGGCAGATGGGCAAGAGCTTCCGCAACGAGATCACGCCCGGAAACTTCATCTTCCGGACCCGCGAGTTCGAGCAGATGGAGATGGAGTTCTTCGTCGCACCCGGCACCGACGAGGAGTGGCACCAGTACTGGATCGACCACCGCACCGACTGGTACGTCGACCTGGGGATCAGCCGCGACAACCTCCGCCACTTCGAGCACCCGCAGGAGAAGCTGTCGCACTACTCCAAGCGGACCGTGGACATCGAGTACAGGTTCCACTTCACCGGCAGCGAGTGGGGCGAGCTCGAGGGAATCGCCAACCGGACCGACTTCGACCTCAAGACCCACTCCGAGCACTCCGGTCAGGACCTGTCGTTCTACGACCAGACCACCGAGGAGCGCTGGGTCCCCTACGTCATCGAGCCCGCCGCCGGTGTGGGCCGCCCGATGATGGCGTTCCTGCTGGAGGCCTACACCGAGGACGAGGCCCCCAACGCCAAGGGCGGGGTGGACAAGCGCCTGGTGCTCAAGCTCGACCGTCGCCTGGCCCCGGTCAAGGTCGCCGTGCTCCCGCTGTCGCGTAACGCGGACCTTTCGCCCAAGGCCAAGGACCTTGCCGCGCAGCTGCGGCAGTCGTGGAACGTCGACTTCGACGACGCGGGTGCCATCGGGCGCCGCTACCGCCGCCAGGACGAGATCGGCACGCCGTTCTGCATCACCGTCGACTTCGACACCCTGGTTGATCAGGCCGTCACCATCCGCGAGCGCGACACGATGACCCAGGAGCGCGTCGGGCTCGACGCGGTCGAGGGCTGGCTGGCGGCGCGGTTGCTCGGCTGCTGAGCGGCCCCGCTAGGTCGTGCTCGACCGTTCGAGCGTCGAGCACGTCCGCTCGGGCGGGCGGTCCGGCAGGTAGGCGTCCCACTCCGTGTCGGTCAGGTCGCGTGCCGCCACCCCGCAGGCGTGCCCGAGCCAGGCGCTGACGTCCAACGGGTAGACCATGCCCTCGCGGACGGCGCGGCCTGTCCTGGGGCCCGGCAGCAGCGTGAGGTCGTTGCTGTCCGCGCGGGGTGGCGCGACGTGCACCACGCCGTCGCCGCCGTCGCGCAGCACCGGGAGCGGGACGCCGCGGACCCGCTGGAGCCGGGTGTCGAACAGCACGGCGCGACCGTCGTCGCCCCCGTGGACCACGGTCCGGTCGTCCGCCAGCCAGGCCACGCTCGTGCCCGCGCCGCCGAACCGCGGAGGCTCGTTGAGCACGTCCTGCCCCGTCGTCGTGTCCCACAGGTCCAGCGCCTTGCTGCCCCCCACGGCCGCCAACCGCGTGCCGTCACCAGAGAAGGCGAGAGCGGCGACCGGCCCTGCCGCGGTCAGCTCGTGCGTGACCTCGTAGGTCTGCGCGTCCGCGACCGTGACCCGGCCCGAGAAGTCGCCGATGCCAAGCCACCGTCCGTCCGGGCTGGTCGTGAGGGCCGTGTCCGACAGGTCCCACTCGATGACCGTGCGGTCCTCCCCGGTCGAGAACGCGCGCAGCCCGTCGGGGCTGACGGCGATCTCCCGGACGGATCCGGTGTGCCCGTCGAGCACCTCGCGCAGCACCCACCCGCCGTCCTGCAGCTCGTGGACCACCACGCGCCGGTCCGTGCCGCCGGTCACGAGGACGCGGCCGCCGGCGTCGGTGGCGGCCGCCGTGGCCCGGCTGACGTGGCTGGACAGCCGCCGGGTGTACACGGTGGACCCGTCCGGGCACCAGTACACGGCGCCGTCCTCCGCCAGCTCGACGACGCCGCCCTCGACCGACACCCAGGACGAGCCGACGATGTCGCGCCCACCCGGATCCAGCCACGTGATCTCCTCGCTCTCCACGTCGAGGGTCCCGACGGTCTGGCCTTCGCCCTGCGCCGGGCGGGCCACCATGGCGGTACCCCCGTCCTCTGCGACGCCCTTGACCCACGGGTCGTAGTAGGCCGCCGGGTCGAACGGGGACGCGGGTCCGAGGGGACGGGAACTGCCCCCGACGCTGTCGACGACCACCAGCTGGGCCACGGGCTGGGCGCCGCCGTAGTCGCTCACGGTGTCCACCAGGAGCTCGGTGCCGGTGGCGGAGAACTCTGCGGTCACCGGCCAGCCCCCCAGATCCGCCTCGCCCAGGGTCCAGCGGGTCCTGCCGCCGGGGTCGATCAGGCGCACCGTGGACGAGACGGCTCCCGCCTCGCGGGGTCTCACCACGGCCACGGTGTCCCCGGCTTCGTCGCCAGCGCTCGACCGTCCCGTCACGCTCGTCGTGACGTCGACGTCGGTGGGGAAGGCCTCATCGCTGTCGTAGGAGCCCACGGTTCGGCGGTCCTGGGTGAGCAGGTCCCAGGCGAGCACCTCGCTCGGTGGTGCTGTCGGTCGCCGCGTCGACCTCGGTGGTCGCGCGCACCGGCACGGGCGCCGACGCCGTCCGGCCCGAGCCCGCAGCCGTCCTCCAGCAGGACCAGGGACCGGAAGGAACCGAGCAGCAGGCCGTCGAGGAGGACGCATCCACGGTGCTCGGCGAGCTGGGCGGCCGCCGGACCGACTCCCTCTGCCCGGCCTCCTCCTATTCCCCGGTCGCCTGCTAGGTGTACCGCGACGCCGGCTCAGGCGCGGGCGGGCGGCTGGTCGCCGGTCTCCAGCGCACCCTGGTACTGCTCGATCACGTCGTCGACGAGCTGGGCGTGGGTGTAGCCCATGACGTCGTAGCCGGTGTGGGGGCTGCCGGCCACGTCGAGGCGTGAGTAGGTGTCGCCGAGACCCTCGGTCGGGCGCAGGTAGCCCGGCACGGGCGCCTCGTGAGGCTGGACCCTGTACCGGAAGTCCTCGCCGTCCTGCACCTCGGCCCGCAGCTCGACCGCGGGCCGGCCGCCGTCTTCGTGGCGGTGGGCCGACGCCGTCACGCCGTCGTCGCGCAGCCCGGCGGCGACCTGCTCCAGCGCAGGGAAGCAGATCTCGTCGAGGTAGGCCTCGGCGGCCTGCTCGTCGGGGTATGCGACCGCTGGCTCCACCCGCCGGCGCCAGCTCTCCGAGCCGTGCCGGTCCGCCGCGCCCGGGCCGCGGATGGGCTGGTCGCCGGGCACGGTGCCGCGCAGCATCTCCGCCCGCAGCGCCTTGTACAGCCCGGCCATCACCAGCACCATGACGAACGCGAACGGCAGCCCCATGACGATCGTCGCGCTCTGCAGCGTCGGCACCCCGCCGACGAACAACATGGCGATGGTGAGCAGACCCGTGGCCGCGCCCCAGAAGATCCGGATGACCGGGCGGGCGTCGTCCTCCGGCGTGGGCAGGTGCGAGGACAGGTTGGCCATGACCAGGGCGCCGGAGTCCGCGGACGTGACGTAGAACAGCAGCCCGATCACGGTGGCGAGGCCCGCGACGAGCGGGAACGCGGGGTAGTCCATGAGCAGCGTGTAGAAGCCGCGTTCGGGGGTGTTCATGGCCAGCTCTCCGAAGGCGGCGTCGCCCTGGCGGACGGCGTCGATCGCACTGTTGCCGAAGATCGAGATCCACATCAGGACGTAGCTGAACGGGATGATCAGGGTCCCCGCGACGAACTGCCGGATGGTGCGGCCGCGGCTGATCCGGGCCAGGAACAGCCCGACGAAGGACGCCCAGGCGATCCACCAGGCCCAGAAGAACAGGGTCCAGCTCGCCAGCCAGTCGACCGGCTGGTCGAAGGCGAACGTCTGCAGCGTGCGACCGGGGAACGTGCTGACGAAGTCGCCGACGTTGAGCACGAGCCCGTTGAGCAGGAACGCGGTGCGACCGGTGAGCAGGATGAAGCCGGCCAGCCCGAGGGCGAGCAGCACGTTGAGCTGGGACAGCTGCTTGATGCCCTTGTCGACCCCGCTGACCGCCGACACCACGGCCACGGTCACCGCGACGACGACGAGGCCGATCTGCGCGGCCTGCCCCTCCGGCACGCCCAGCAGCAGGTACAAGCCGTAGTTGAGCTGGACGACCCCGATGCCCAGCGACGTCGCGACCCCGAAGATAGTGCCGAGGACTGCGGCGAGGTCGACGGCGTCACCCACGGGGCCGTGGATGCGCTTGCCGAAGATCGGGTACAGCACGGAGCGGATCGCCAGCGGCATGTTCATCCGGTAGGAGAAGTACGCCAGGGCGATGCCCATCAGGGCATACATGCCCCAGCCGTTGATGCCGTAGTGGAACAACGTCCATGCGGTGGCCTCGCCGGCGGCCTCGACGGTGCTGCCCTCGCCGGTGGGCGGGGCCAGGTACTGCGTGACCGGCTCGGCGACGGCGAAGAACATCAGGTCGGTGCCTATGCCCGCCGCGAACAGCATGGACGCCCAGGCGAACGTGCTGAACTGCGGCGTCGAGTTCTGCGGTCCGAGTTTGACGGTGCCGTAGCGCGACAGCGCCAGGAACACCACGAAGACGAGCACCACGGTGGCCAGCAGGATGTAGAACCAGCCGAACCAGCCGCTGATCCAACCCACCAGGGAGCCGATGGTGCCGGCGGCGGCGTCCGGCACGGCCATGGCCCAGACCGCGACCAGGACCACACCGGTCGCCGAGCCGTAGAAGACGGGACGCTTGATGCGTGGGCGGGGCGGCGTTGCGGCCCTGCCGCTCGGCGCTGTGGTCGTCCGTTCGCTCACGTGGCGTCCTCCTTCAGCATGTCGGCGCACTTCTCGCCGATAGCCATCGTCGTGATGTTCGGGTTGACCGCACCCAGGAACGGCATCACCGAACCGTCGGCGACGCGCAGGCCGCGCACCCCGCGGACCCTCAGCCGTGGGTCGCACACGGCCATCGGGTCGCCGTCGGGACCCATCCGCGCCGTGCACGCCGGGTGGTAGACGGTGTTGTGGGTCTTGGCGACGTAGTCGGCGATCTCGTCGTCGGTCACGACGTCCTTGCCCGGGGCGAGCTCGGCGCCGGCCCAGCCGGTCATGGCGGACTGCGCGACGACCTCGCGGGCCAGCCGGATGCCCGCGGTCATGACGCGCATGTCGTGGCCCTCGGGGTCGGTGAAGTACCGCGGGTCGACCCTGGGCCGGTCGCGGAAGTCGCGGGAGCGCAGCCGCACCGTGCCCCGGCTGCGGCCCTGGGTGACGTTGGGGGTGAGGCAGAAGCCGTTGTCGGTGGTGGGGTAGCCCCACCGCACGGTGTTCATGTCGAAGGGCACCGAGCCGTAGTGCATCATCAAGTCCGGCACGGCCAGTCCCTCCTCGGTGGTGGCGAACAGCCCGATCTCCCAGAACTGGCTGGACGCGGTGACCATGGGCCTCTTCGCGTCCCAGAAGACCAGACCCTCGACGTGGTCGTCCAGGTTCTCGCCCACCCCGGGGGCGTCGACGAGCACGTCCACACCGTGCTCGCGCAGCTGGTCGGCCGGGCCGATGCCGGACAGCATCAGCAGCTTCGGGGTGTCGATGGCACCGGTGGACACGATGACCTCGCGGCGCGCGTCGACCACGCCGTGGTGGACCAGGTCCGGGGCCATGAACTGCACCCCGGTGGCCCGCAGGGCACCGTCGGCGTCGGGGACCACGACCACCTTCTCCACCCAGTGACCGGTGCGGATCTCGAGGTTGGGGCGCTCGTCGAGCACCGGGTGCAGGTAGGCGTGGGACGACGACATCCGGTCCCCGGCCTCACCGGCGTTGATCTGGAACCAGCCGGCTCCGTTGCGCACGGTCGGGCCCTCGTTGAACTCGACCGTGGGCAGCCCCGCCTCCTCGGCGGCCTGCAGCAGCGCGACCCCGCACGGGTCGACGGCAGGGATGGTCCGGATCCGGACCGGGCCGGTGCGGCCGTGGTGCTCACCCGGACCGGTGTTGCTCTCCAGACGGCGGACCAGCGGCAGCACGTCCTTGCCGCCCCAGCCGGTGCAGCCCATCGCCTCCCAGGCGTCCAGGGCCTCCCGCGGGGGGTGGAAGGCGATGCAGGAGTTGTGCGAGCTGCAGCCGCCCAGCACCTTGGCCCGGGCGTGGCGCAGGAAGCTGTTGCCGTTGGCCTGCGGCTCGACGGGGTAGTCCCAGTCGTAGCCGGAGTCCAGGAGGTGCATCCAGTCCGCCAGGACGAGGATGTTGTCGTCGCCGACGTCGCTGGGGCCGGCCTCGAGCAGGCAGACGGTGACGTCGGGGTCCTCCGACAACCGGGCGGCGACCACGCAGCCGGCTGTGCCGCCACCGGCGATGACGTAGTCGAACTCATCGGTGCTGCGGACCGGGGTCGCCCCTGTCGCGGGCGCCGTCGTGGCCATCTGTCCTCCTGGGTGTCGTCGTCCGTCCGGCCCCGGGCCGAGGTCCTTCAGCCCTTGAACCACCCGGCGGGGGCCGGGGCCGTGCTGCGCCAGACGTGCTTCGCCTCTCGGTACTCCGCCAGCCCGGCGGGGCCGAGCTCCCGGCCGTTGCCCGACATCCTCATGCCACCCCACTCGGCCTGCGGCACGTAGGGCCCGAAGTCGTTGATCCACACCGTGCCGTGACGCAACGCTGCCGCGACGCGTTCGCCACGCCCCACGTCGGCGGTCTGCACCCCGGCGGCCAGGCCGTACCCGGTGTCGTTGGCGAGCTCGACCGCCTCCGCCTCGGTGCTGAAGCGCTCCACGGTGAGGATGGGACCGAACGTCTCCTCCTGCACGATGCGCATCGACCGGTCGCAGCCGTCGAAGACCGTGGGGGAGTAGAAGAAGCCGCGCTGCAGGTCGAGGTCGTCGGGGCGGTGGCCCCCCGTCAGCAGCCGCGCGCCCTCCGACAGCCCCAGCTCGACGTAGGCCTGGACCTTGTCGCGGTGGGCGGCGGAGACCAGGGGGCCAGACTCGACGCCCTCGTCGAAACCGTTGCCGAGCCGGATCCGGCGCGCCCGCTCCACGACCCCCGCGACCAGCTCGTCGGCGATCGACTCCTCCACCACCAGCCGGGTACCGGCCGAGCAGACCTGGCCGCCGTGCAGGAACACCCCGGTGAGCACGACGTCCACGGCCGTTGCCAGGTCGACGTCGGCGAACACGACCTGCGGGTTCTTGCCGCCGAGCTCGACCAGCGTGCGCTTCACGGTCTCGGCGCCCGAGCGGACGATCGCGCGGCCGGTCTCCAGGCCGCCGGTGAAGGAGACGAGGTCCACCGCCGGGTGGGTGGTGAGGGTGGGACCGACAGCAGGGCCACCGCCCAGCAGCAGGTTGACCGAGCCGGCCGGGTAGCCGGCCTCCACCAGCAGCCGCGCGAGGTGCACGGTGCTCAGCGGGGTGACCTCGCTGGGCTTGAGGACGACGGTGTTGCCGGCGCCGAGGGCCGGGGCGACCTTCCAGGACATCTGCAGCAGCGGGTAGTTCCAGGGCGCGATCAGCGCGCACACCCCGACCGGCCCGTGCACGACGCGGCTGATCACGTCGGCGCGGCCTACGTCGACGGCGCGGTCCACGTCCACCAGGACCTGCTCCGCGTAGTACCGGAACACCGCCGTGACGTCGTCCACGTCGATCCGGCTCTCGGGCAGGGTCTTGCCGGTGTCCAGGGTCTCGGTGCGGGCGATCTCCTCACGGTCGCGCTGCAGCAGGTCCGCGGTCCGGCGCAGCAGGTCGGAGCGCCGGGAGACGGGCGTGGCGGGCCAGGAGCCCTCGTCGAAGCACCGACGGGCGGCCAGGACGGCGGCCACGGCGTCGGCCTCCGAGGCCTCGTCCACCACCCGGAACACCTCGGCGTCGTAGGGGTTGACGAGCTCACGGGTCCCGCCGTCCACGGCAGAGGCCCACCCACCGTCGACGAGCAGGTCGGGCACGGGGACCTCCGCGGTGCGGCGGCACGTCCGGGGTGCCGCGCTGTCGGTGACCACGAACGTATCGCACCGACCGCCGCGCACGCCCTGCCCTGCCCCCCGGCAGCTCGGCGCCGCCGGGGGTGGACCCCCTCAGCCCTGCCGCTGGGCCAGGGTCAGGACGGGTGGACCGACCGGGCCACGTGCGGCGGCGGGGGAGGTGCGGCCCCGGTTCGCCAGCCAGGCCAGCACCTCCTCCGCCGGTGCCGGGCGGCGGTGCAGGAAGCCCTGGATCGCGTCCACACCCGCCTCGCGCAGGAACTTCTGCTGCTCCGGCCGCTCGACGCCCTCGGCGATCGTGCGCAGCCCGAGCCGGTGCGCCATCTGCACCACCGCCTCGACCACGGTGAGGTCGGTGGTGTCGGTGGGCAGGCCGGCCACGAAGGACCGGTCGATCTTGACGATCTCCAGCGGCATCGTGCGCAGCGTCGTCAGGGCGGAGTAGCCGGTCCCGAAGTCGTCGACCGCGAGGGAGACGCCGAGCCCGACGAGGGTGTCCAGGGTGTTCAGCACCGCGGGCGCGTCCAGGACCATCGACTCGGTGATCTCCAGCACCAGCCGTCGGGGTGCCAGGGCGTAGCGCTGGACGCAGTCCTGGACGGCGTCCAGGAACCCCGGGTGCCCCAGCTGGGCGGCGGACACGTTGACGTGCACGGCGATGTCGTCGCCGCCGGCAGCGTCGAGGGCGGCCACGAACGTGCAGGCCTCCCGCAGGACGGCTGCACCGATGCCGACCACGGCTCCCGTGCGCTCGGCGTCGGGCATGAAGTCCGCCGGTGCGAGCAGGCCACGGGTGGGGTGCTGCCAGCGGACCAACGCCTCCACCGCGGTGCAGCGGTCGTCCGACGCCGCGAGGATCGACTGGTAGTGCACCTCGAGCTGCCCGGCGGCCGCGGCCACGGCCAGCTCGGCGTCCAGCTCGGCCCGCACGCCGGGCTGCAGCAGGCCCGGTCCGAACACCTTGACCTGGTTCTTGCCGTTCGCCTTGGCGCTGTACATCGCGACGTCGGCCTGCTGGACGATGTCGCCGGCGCTGCTGGCGCCGTCGGCGAAGGCGACCCCGATGCTCGCACCGACGGCCGCGTGGCGACCGCCGAGCACGACAGGGGTGGCCACCAGCCCGACCAGGTGCTTGGCGAGGGCGAGCACCTCCGCGTCGGCGGTGCTGGTGAGCAGGACGGCGAACTCGTCACCACCGAGCCTGGCGCACAGGTCCGACGGGCCGACCGCACCGCCCAGCCGGGCGGCCACCTGCCGGAGCAGCTCGTCGCCCGCGGCGTGGCCGAGACCGTCGTTGACGGTCTTGAAGTCGTCCAGGTCCAGGAACAGCACAGCCACCCCGGCGACCGGGTTGCGGGCCAGCGACCGCTCCAACGCACCGGTGAAGGAGGTCCGGTTGGCCAGTCCGGTCAGACCGTCGGTGTGCGCCTGCTGCTCCAGGTCCCGGTGGGCGTCGCTGGTGCGCATGGCCAGGGCGATCTGGTTGGTCATGGACCGGAACGCCACGACGGTGTCGGGCGAGACCGAACCGGGTGCGCCGAGCAGCATCGTCTCCTGCGACGGGCCGGGCAGGTCGATGCACTGCCAGGCGCAGACCACCCCGACGCTCTCGTCGAGCACCCACGAGCTGGCGACGACGGTCGACCCGGTCCCGGTCGTCCGGCCCGGCAGCACCGTCACCGGGACCGTCCCGGGCGCGCGGCGCCAGTGACCGGCGTGCCCCTTCACCTGCAACGGGCCGCCCGGTCGGTCGGCGACCACGAGCACACGCAGCCCGGGGGTCGTGCGGCACAGGGACCCGGCGGTGCGCCAGGCCTGCTCGACGATCTTGTCGCGGTCGGTGACGCCCAGCAGCTCCGTCCCCAGCCGTGCCAGCGCGGCGTCGCGGGACTGGGCCTGCTCGCGTGCGAACATGGCCAGGGCCAGGTAGCGGGCCACTCCGACGGTGAGCAGCAGCAGGGGCAGGGCCCCCAGCACGGGGGCGGCGGCGGTGGTGCCGTCATGCCCGGCGACCAGGGACCACGCGGGCACCGACAGCGCCATCGCGGCGGCCACGCCGACGGCGTAGGCGCCCACGCGGCGGTCGCTGCCGTACAGGGCTCGGAACCAGCTGACGGAGAACCCGAAGCTGAGCGCGACCGCAGGCTGGGGGCAGGCGGCTGCGAAGGCGAGGACCCCGGCGGCGTCCAGGAGGTCCAGCAGCCAGGACGGAACGCGCCCGCGGTAGCGCAGCACCGACGAGCAGGCGAGGACCAGCGCTGCACCGATGCCCAGCACGGCCGGTGACCCACCGGCGGTGACGACGGCGGGCAGGGTCAGGACCACCGACAGCAGCACGGCCAGGCAGAACAGCCACCGGGTCTGCTGCACCAGACCGTCCTGCGGTCGCAGCCGGCGCAGCCACGAGGAGCGCGCCAGGTCTGCCGCAGCTCGGTTCCGCACAGCGCACCACCGGGGTCCGTGGCGGGCGCGGGTCCGCGGTAGCGGGCACTGCGCGGCACCGCCGCTCTGCAGGTGACATCGGTCCAGGTCCGGCCCGGGTTGAGGGCTCCTGGGCCCAGCGCGCCCGATCGGGTGACGACCTGGCGGTGCTACACCGGGTGGACGACGCCGGTCACCTGTTCGGAGCGCTCCCACATGCCGGTCGCCGTCACGGTGTCCAGCGCTGCGGGCGGCAGCGATGCGTGGTCGACCCGGCGACCTCGGAGCTCGCCCATCCCCTTGGGCCCGTAGTAGTCACCACCTGTGACCCCGACGGCCGTCGCGGCGTGCAGCTGGGGCCGCGCACCAGCCGTGGCGCCCTGCATGAGCAGCCCCGCTGCCCTGGTGATCACCCCGTTGAGCTGCATGGTCGACATCAGGTTGGTCGCGCTGACGCCGGGGTGGGCGGCGACCGCGACCGTGGTGGAACCGGCGGCCTGCAGGCGCCGCTGCAGCTCGAGGGTGAACAGGAGGTTGGCCAGCTTGGACGCCCCGTAGGTGGGGGAGGGGGAGTAGGAGCGCTCGGCCATCAGATCACCGAGGTCGATGCGGCCCTGCCGGGCCGCAAGGCTGGACACCGTGACGACCCGGGAGCTCGCGGTCGACTGCAGCAGCGGCAGCAGCAGCCCTGTGAGGGCGAAGTGGCCCAGGTGGTTGGTACCCATCTGGAGCTCGAAGCCGTCGACGGTCTCCAGACGCTGCGGCGGCATCATCACCCCCGCGTTGTTGAGCAGCACGTCCAGGCCCTCCAGGCGTGCCAGGAGCTCCTGGGCGCAGGCCCGGACCGACGCCAGGTCGGCGAGGTCCAGCGTCACGGTGCTGACGTCGGCGCCGGGGGCGGCCTCACGGACCGTGGTCTGCGACTGCCGGGCCCTGTCGGCGTCACGGCAGGCCAGCACGACCGCTGCCCCGGCCTGCGCCAGTGCCGTCGCCGAGGCCAGCCCCAACCCGCTGCTCGCGCCGGTCACGACCACGGTGCGTCCACGCATGTCCACAGGCACGGCACCACACTGAGGTCTCGGCCTTGTGCCCGCACCCCGGTCGGCGCCCCGGCGCCGCGGGCACCTGGGGCACCGCAGCGCCTAGGGTGCTGCCCGTGAAGATCACCGACAGCGCTGTCCTGGTCACCGGTGCCGCCTCCGGGCTCGGCAACGCCACCGCCCGCCGTCTGGCAGCGGACGGCGCCCGCGTCGTCATGGTCGACCTGCCCGGGGAGCGGCTCGACGCCGCCGTCGCCGGGCTGGGGTCGGTCGGCGACGTCGTGGCCGCCCCCGCTGACGTCACCGACGCCGAGCAGCTGGCGGCCGCGGTCGCCGTCGCGACCGCCCGCGGCCCGCTCCGGGTCGCCGTGGCCTGCGCGGGGATTGCCCCGCCCACCAAGACGTTCGGCAAGCGCGGTGTCGCACCCCTGGACGGGTTCACCACCGTGGTCATGGTCAACCTCGTCGGGACGTTCAACCTATACCGGCTCGCAGCGGAGGCGATGGCCGGCAACGAGCCGGTCGACGGCGACCGGGGGGTGCTGGTCGGGACGGCGTCGGTGGCCGCGTTCGACGGCCAGGTCGGGCAGGCCGCCTACAGCGCCTCCAAGGGCGGGGTGGCCGCGATGACCCTGCCGGTGGCACGCGACCTCGCCGAGCACGCCATCCGGGTGATGACCATCGCACCGGGGATCATGGACACGCCCATGCTCGCCGGCCTGCCCGAGGCCGCCCGGGAGTCCCTGGGCCGGCAGGTCCCGCACCCGGCACGGCTCGGCCGGCCCGAGGAGTACGCGGACCTGGTCGCGCACATCCTGGCGAACCCGCTGCTGAACGGGGAGACGATCCGTCTCGACGGCGCCATCCGCATGGCACCGCGCTGACCCGGCGGGTCCGTACCCTGGACCGGTGACCGCGACCACCCTGAGCCGCCCCGGCGCCCTGCGCCTGGGCGAGCGCACCCTGGACGCGGCCGTCGTGCTCGCACCGATGGCCGGCATCACCAACGCGGCCTTCCGGCGGCTGTGCCGGGAGCTGGGCGGTGGTGCCGGGCTGTACGTGTCGGAGATGGTCACCAGCCGGGCGCTGGTGGAGCGGACCCCGGAGTCGTTGCGCCTGACCGAGCACCACCCCGACGAGCCGGTCAAGAGCGTCCAGCTGTACGCCACCGACCCCGCCACCGCCGCGGCCGCCGTGCGCATGCTGCTCCAGGAGGACCGCGCCGAGCACGTCGACCTGAACTTCGGCTGCCCCGTGCCGAAGGTCACCCGGCGCGGCGGCGGTGCCGCGCTGCCGTGGAAGACCGACCTGTTCGCCGCTGTCGTCCGCGCGGTGGTGCGGGCCTCCGACGGTCGTGTCCCGGTCACCGTCAAGATGCGCACGGGCATCGACGACGAGCACCTCACCTACCTGGAGGCCGGTCGCATCGCGGTAGACGAGGGCGCCGCGTGGGTAGCGTTGCACGGGCGAACGGCGGCCCAGCTGTACGCCCCCCACGCCGACTGGGACGCCATCGCCCGGTTGCGCGACGCGCTCCCCGCGGAGGTGCCCGTGCTGGGCAACGGCGACATCTTCTCCGCCGAGGACGCAGTGGCCATGACGGCCCGCACCGGCTGCGACGGGGTCGTGGTCGGCCGCGGCTGCCTGGGGCGACCGTGGCTGTTCGCGGACATCGCCAACGCGCTCGCCGGCAGCGACGTCCGCACCCGGCCCGGCCTCGGGCAGGTGCTCGCCGCGTTCCAGCGCCACGCCGAGCTGCTGAGCGAGAACATGGCGGACGAGGGCCGGGCCTGCCGGGACATCCGCAAGCACGTGTCCTGGTACCTCAAGGGCTACCCGGTCGGTCACGACCTGCGGGTCCGGCTGGCGCTGGTCGACAGCATCGCCCAGATCGACGACCTCATCGCCGAACTCCCCGCCGACGCCCCCTACCCGGGGGAGCCGGCCGAGGGCCAGCGCGGTCGGGCCGGCAGCGCGCGGCCGGTGTCGCTGCCCGAGGGCTGGCTCGCCAGCCGCACCCTGGACGAGGGCACCGCCGCCCGGGTCGCGGCGGCGGAGGCGTCGGTCTCCGGTGGCTGAGCCGCACGACGCCGGTGCCGGTGCCGGCGCCGGTACCGGTCCTTGCGGTGCCACCATGTCCGCCGTGAGCCGACGTCCCCCCACACGCCGGGGCGGGGGTTATGGAGCGGGTCGCGCGGTACGCGCGGTGCTGGTCTCGGCGCTGCTGGTGCTGCTCCTGCTGCCGGTGGCCGTGGCGGTCCGGGTGGTGCAGGTGGCCGGGCGCGACGACCGGGTGCCCGGTGACGCGCTGGTCGTGCTGGGCGCCTCGCAGCTGGACGGTCAGCCGGGCGCGGTGCTCCAGGCGCGTCTGGAGCACGCCCTCCACCTGCACCAGGACGGTCTCGCGCCCGTCGTCGTCACCACGGGCGGCAACCAGGCGGGCGACCGGTTCACCGAGGCCGGCAGCGCCCGCGACTGGCTCGTGGCCGCCGGTGTGCCCGCCGACGCGGTCGTGGCCGTCCCGTCCGGGCAGGACACCTACGACAGCCTCGTGCCGGTCGCCGAGCTGGCCAGGGACTCCGGCTGGGACGGGGTGGTCGTGGTCAGCGACCCGTGGCACGTCTACCGGATCCGCACCATGGCCGACACCCTCGCCCTGCCCGTCGCAGGGTCCAGCCCTACCCGCACGGGTCCCAGCACCGAGGACACCGGCCGCGTCGTGAGCTACGTGGCGCGCGAGACCGCGGGCGTGCTGGCGCACCAGGGCGCCGTGGTCCTGGACCGGCTCGCCGCACTGGTGCCGTGAGGCGCGCGGCGTGAACCCGGCCGGCTACGACGACCACGCCTGTGCCCGGCTGGTGGCGGAGCCGGGCAAGAACCCCCGACGCACGCCGTTCGCGCGGGACCGGGCCCGGGTGCTGCACGCCTCGGCGCTGCGCCGGCTGGCGGCCAAGACCCAGGTCGTCGGACCTGACAGCGACGACTTCGTCCGAAACCGGCTCACGCACTCCCTGGAGGTTGCGCAGGTGGGCCGCGAGCTGGGCGCCGGGCTTGGCTGCGACCCCGACGTCGTGGACACCGCCTGCCTGGCGCACGACCTCGGCCACCCGCCGTTCGGCCACAACGGCGAGCAGGTCCTGGACGCGATCGCCGCGGAGATCGGCGGGTTCGAGGGGAACGCCCAGACGCTGCGGGTGCTCACCCGGCTCGAACCCAAGGTGACCGCCGCCGACGGCAGCAGCGCCGGGCTGAACCTGACCCGGGCCAGCCTGGACGCCACCACCAAGTACCCGTGGCGACGCGGCGAGGGGCCCGACGGCGCCGCATCGGCGAAGTTCGGCGTCTACGACGAGGACCTCCGGGTGTTCGCGTGGCTGCGCGAGGCCAGCGACGTCAACCGTCGCAGCCTCGAGGCCCAGGTCATGGACCTGGCCGACGACATCGCCTACAGCGTCCACGACGTCGAGGACGGCGTCGTCGCAGGTCGCCTCGACCTTGGGGAGCTGGCGGACGCCGCGGCCCGGCGGGCGGTCTCCGACACAGCCAGCCGCTGGTACCACCCGGACCTGCCCGACGGCGCGGTCGAGGAGGCGTTGCAGCGGTTGCGGGCGCTGCCGGAGTGGGTGGAGGGCTTCGACGGCAGCCGGCCGGCGCTCGCGGCGCTCAAGACCATGACCAGCGCGCTCATCGGCCGCTTCGCCGGGGCCGCGGACACCGCCACCCGCGCACGCTTCGGCGACGGCCCCCTGACCCGGCTGAGCGCGGACCTGGTCGTGCTCGACGACACCCTCGCCGAGGTGGTCGCGCTCAAGGCCGTCGCCGCTCACTACGTGATGGCCGCAGACGAGCGCCTGCCCGTCTACGCCCACCAGCAGGAGCTGCTCGCCGAGCTGGTCGACGTGCTGCTGGTCTCGGGCGCGCAGGTCATGCAGCCCCCCTACGCCGCCGACCTGGAGGCCGCCGGTGACGACGACGCCGCGCTGCGCGTCGTCGTCGACCAGGTGGCCGCCCTCACCGACACCAGTGCCGTCGTCTGGCACCGCACCCTCACCGGCTGACCCTTTGCGGGGGGTAGGACCGTCGTGGTCCGATGGCGAGATGGCGTCGACGGGGGACAGCAGGACGGGCCGACGGGCGGGGACGGAGCAGGTGTTCCGCGGGTCGTGGGGTGGTGCCGGCGGTCGCCATGTTCACCGTCATGCTCGTCGTTCAGCTGCTGCTGGAGCTGTTCTGGCCGGGCCTGGAGCGGGCGTGGCTGGAGCTGGTGCTCCTGCCGGGCTTCATCGCGGCGGGCTGGACCCTGCTGAACCGCTCCTGGCTCCGGGTCTCCACTGAGGGCCTGCGTGCCGGGCACGGACCGTTCACCCGGGAGCGGGTGCCCGTGGCCGAGGTGCTGCTGGCGGGCACCTACCGCGTCCGACCGCGCCGGCCGGGGGACGAGCGGCTGCCCGGCGACACCACGCTGTACAGCGGCTGGGGTCCCCGCGTGCTGCTGGAGCGGGTCGACGGCTCGCGTGTCGTGGTCGGGGTCACCGACACCGGTGCGGCCCTGGCGGCGCTGGAGCTGGCCGGCGTCCCCGTCGAGTAGACGCCCGCCCTGGGCTGCGGTCGCGGGCCGACGGTCCCGCAGCCGGGGCCCAGGCTCTCCACAGCCGCTGCCAGGGGCGCGAGGGGCGTCGGGGTCGGCCACCTAGACTGACCCCGTGGCCGGGCGGATCAAGGACGAGGACGTCGCCACGGTCAAGGAGCGTGTCCACCTCGACGAGCTGGTCGGCGACCACGTGGCGCTGCGCCGGGCCGGGTCGGGGTCGCTGAAGGGCCTGTGCCCGTTCCACGACGAGAAGTCCCCGTCCTTCCAGGTCCGCCCCCAGGTCGGCCTGTGGCACTGCTTCGGCTGCGACGAGGGCGGCGACGCGATCGCCTTCGTCATGAAGATCGACCACCTGAGCTTCGCCGACGCCGTGGAGCGGCTGGCCGCCAAGGTCGGCATCCAGCTGCGCTACGACGACAACGGCGACCGCGGCGGCGCACCCCGGCCGCCCACGGGCCAGCGACAGCGCCTGGTGGACGCGAACGCCGCCGCTGCGCAGTGGTACGCCGAGCAGCTGATGACCCCTGAGGCCGCCGAGGGCCGCACCCTGCTGGCCGCGCGCGGGTTCGACCGGGCGGCCGCCGAGCACTTCGGTGTCGGGTTCTCCCCTCGGGGCGGGGAGGACCTGCTGCGGCACCTGCGCGGGCGCGGGTTCACCGAGGACGAGCTGATGACGTCCGGACTGGCCGGGCGCAACAGCTCGGGACGGCTGTACGACCGTTTCCGGGGCCGGCTCATGTGGCCCATCCGTGACGTCACCGGTGACGTGGTCGGCTTCGGCGCTCGCAGGCTCTTCGACGACGACCGGATCGAGGCCAAGTACCTCAACACCTCTGAGACCCCGCTCTACAAGAAGTCCCAGGTCCTCTACGGCGTCGACCTGGCCAAGCGCGACATCGCCCGCGAACGGCGCCTGGTCGTGGTCGAGGGCTACACCGACGTGATGGCCGCCCACCTGGCCGGTGTCACGACAGCCGTCGCCACCTGCGGCACGGCGTTCGGCGACGACCACGCCCGGACCGCCCGCCGGCTGATCGGAGACGTCAACGCCACGGGCGAGATCATCTTCACCTTCGACGGCGACTCCGCCGGTCAGAAGGCCGCCATGCGCGCCTTCGGCTCCGACCAGCAGTTCGTGGCGCGCACGTTCGTCGCCGTGGAGCCGTCCGGCAAGGACCCTTGCGAGCTGCGTCAGCTGGAGGGCGACGCCGCCGTGCGGGCGCTGGTGGACCGGCGGGTGCCCATGTTCGAGTTCGCGATCCGGTCCACCTTCGCGGCCTTCGACCTGGACACCGAGGAAGGCCGACTCGGAGGCCTGGACGCCGCTGCCCCGATCGTGGCGGGCATCAAGGACCGCGAGCTGCGCTACCGCTACGCCGTCAACCTCGACCGCTGGCTCGGGTTCCTGGACGAGAAGTTCGTGGTCGGGCGGGTGTCGCACGCCTCCCGAAGCGCCGGCCCCGGTCAGGGCGGCGGGCCGACCCGTCGGCCGCAGACCCGGGTGGACGCCGACGACCCGGTGGCCACGACCGAGCGCTTCGCCCTGGCGTGTGCGTTGCAGGTGCCAGACCACGTGGGGGCGCAGGTCGACGCCCTGGGTGACGACGCGTTCACCGTGCCCGCCCACCGGGTGGTGCACGAGGCGATCATGGCCGTCGGCGGGGCCACCGGACGCACGGGCGCGGAGCTGGTGTCCGCGGTGCGTGACGTGGCCCCCAGCGCGGTCGAGCAGCTCCTCACCCGGCTGGCGGTCATGGACCTGCCGGCGGGGGAGCGGGAGCTGCCGCGCTTCGCGGTCGGGATGGTGGCCAAGGTGGCCGAGGTGGAGGCAAACCGCGCCGTCATGGACGCCATGCGCCGGCTCAACCGGCTGGCCCGCGACGAGGACGTCGACGCCTACCAGGCCGCGCAGAAGGTCCTCGCCCAGTCCCAGGCCCACCAGCGCGCCCTGCGCGAGCGCGCCCAAGGCGGCGGTGACGCCCTATGAGGTTGCGCCGACCCCGGTTGCCCGACGCGGTCCGGAAGGCTGCCGACCTCGGCGGTGGGGAGCGCGTCCTGGCGGTCGCCGACGTCACCGACGGCTGGACGTTCGCCACCACCCACGCCCTGCACGTGGTCACCACGCTCGCCGACGGCGGCGCTCCGGACACCGCCCGGCGGGTGGCCTGGACCGACGTCCGCTCCGCCACCACCGTGCCCAGCGAGAGGCTGCTGGACGTCGTGCTCGTGGACGGCGCCCGCTGGAGCGTCCCGGTGGGGTCCGCACCGGGACGGCTGCCGCAGGCGGTGCGCGAGCGGGTCCAGAACAGCGTCGTGCACTCCCGCTTCGTCGAGGTACGCCGCGGCAAGGGTGTGCACGTGGTCGCCCGCCGCACCCCCGAGGAGCAGGTGTCGGTGCAGCTCGCGGTGGACGAGGGCGTCGACGCGACCGAGGTGGGCGTCGCAGACCAGGTCGAGCAGGTGCGCCGGGAGATGACCGCCGACCTGCGTCTGGGCGAGCGGCCCTGAGCGGTTCCGAGCGTCGAGGGGAGGGGGCGCCGTCGGCTGGTGCTAGCCTTTTCGTCGTCCGGGGGTCGAGGCCTCGATGCCCGGTCGCCAACGATCCCGCCTAGCTCAATTGGCAGAGCAGCCGGCTGTTAACCGGCAGGTTACTGGTTCGAGTCCAGTGGCGGGAGCACGAGGAACAGCCCCTCACCTGCGAAAGCGTGGCGAGGGGCTGTTTTCCTGTCCCTGTGGGCAGCCGCCTGCAGAGCCGCCGACATCGCCACGTCGGAAACACCCTGGGCGCAGGCTGCGGGTGGACCGTGCGACCCGTCTTCAGAGGAGCCCTTCACATGCGCCTTCACGTCTTCGCCGCAGCTCTAGTGGCGCGTCGCTGAGGTGGTCTTCCGGTTACGACGGTCGGCCTTCTTGAGGATCTCCTCTGCGGTCTTGGTCCATACGAAGGGGTGGCTGCGGTCGTTCCAGCCGTCGATGAAGGTGCGGATCTTGGCGTTGAGCTCCCGGA
>JAABUN010000099.1_pt1 | contig 198083 bp, 202 predicted proteins | sample 5559311 | NCBI WGS metagenome assembly JAABUN01 (sample SAMN10711877, study PRJNA513370) | rock metagenome | isolation source: Antarctica rocks | place: Antarctica: Victoria Land, Siegfried Peak sud | reverse complement strand
CGACCACTACAAGGTTCTTCCCGACATTGGTAGCGTTGTTTTTGTTGAGGAGTCTTACCATTTTTTACAAGATTTACTCCCTGACAGTAAGGACAATGTAATGTTTGTGTAATCATGGCTACTCTTAATACCGTTGCTCCTACTATTTTTCTGAGTTTCGGTTAGCATATCAACAACTTTACAACATCTCCCCAACACCGAACCAATTGTAAAGAACCTGCCAGGAGAAATGCGATCGCGTTTGAGCGGTTGATTGCAAATCTCACAATGAGAAGCAGTAGCTAAATTAGCATCGTAACTGCACATTCGGCAGACTACGGAGGGATCGTAACGAGCTTTCATAAAGTTTTGCTGTGCCTTTACTTGATTTTGAGAATAAAGCTACTTTTAGCGATCGCATAATACCAACAATCGATAACCTGACAAAATTTAGGTAAAACCTAAAGCCTCGAGTAGTTGCTGCTGATTTGATTCGAGCCATATTTCAAATCTAAGCGTATCCATAACTGCATTTACAAGTTGCTGACGACTTTCCTTCCCTGTAATTAACAACCCTGTCCAATATACAAGCGCACTAGCGCGTTGCAACTTCCACACCAATATTGCCCCATTCATTTCTGCCACAGTTAGAGAAGAACAAGCTCGATAACCATTACTGAATGCTCGGACAATGTCCGCGAATTGAAATTCTTTCCAGGGAAAGGATGCAAATTGATCTAGGCTACTTAAATAATCAAACAGCCGCAAATCGCGTGTGGCAAATTCAAAATCTAAAATCCCTACGACTCGTTCGTTTTCCACCAGAATATTCGGTGTAATATAATCCGCATGAATTGTTTGAATTGGCAGTGTTGCATATAGATGAGGTGCAGTGGCGATCGCCTCATGCAATATTTGACTAAAGCGCAGTTGTTCTGCCAATCCCAGGTTCAAAATTTGGGGAATACTTAAGGGATCTCTAACTTGGGGATGAATTCGATCTAAAGCGCCCCAAAACGGCAATTTTGCTAGCTGACCTTGCGGATCGAACTTGACAAGCTGATTGTGCAACTGTGCCAAGGCAAAGCCCGCCGCTTGAATCTGGTTGAGGTTTTGCCGATCTACAGGTTGTCCAACTAGCCGAGGCAGCAAGGCAGCGTTAAGAAGTCGCCCACCAACCTCAAGTGGAATAAGAGTCTTACCGCAAGCTGCCTGAATTGGCATAGGAATCGCAAAGGGGACTGTGTGTTGAAGAAAAGTAAGAAGTGAATGCTCGTACTGAATTTGGGTAGTTTCGGTTGTAGCGGCGTAAAGCTTCAACACAAATTGGTTGTCTGCGGTGTAAACAAAATAGGTTGCATTATTTGAACCTTGCCTTGTTGGTTCAAACGTTGCCTCCACAAGAAATGACCATCGCTCGGAAATAACTTGTTTTACCGATTCTGATAAGTCCATTGGTCATCCTACAAATAATTTTCAACGCAATATTTTTACCAGAGCAAAAAGCTCTTTGTTTTTGCTGCGTGCAGCTAGAGCGTTAAGTATCTAAGAAGGGAAGATTCACTAGATCGTCCGGGGAAGATTGATCGCGCGTTAGGTCATCCTCCGCTTCCTGCTCCCAAGAAGCGGTATCTTGGCGCTCATCACTAGAGGACTGCCAGCCTACTGCGTCTTCCATTTTTTGTGGCAGATTTGTTGAAGAAACATTCAATGAGTGGGAGTTTGGACTGACGGAGTAAGTTTTTAGTTCAGGACTGAGATCGATCAGCCAATGGTAGCACTCAGCATATATTTCCAAACACAAGGGACGTATCTGTGCCAAGATTTGTTCGCGTAAGACTGTTTGCTGGGCAGACTTTAAACTTCCCCATTGGTTTAGAGAACAACCTACTAATACTTCTATTTTCCGCCGCAGTTTAGATATATCAACTCTCTCTGCTAGATATTGCTTTAATATCGGAGCAAAAATCGGTTCTGTAGGGCAGCGCTTGATAAAAAAGCTTTGTAAGCTTCCTAGTAAGGCATCCACTTGAGCAACTGAAACAGCGTGGACATGGGTTTGCTGCCTCAAACTACCCACTACTTGACTAGCTAGAGTATAAATTTCTGCCTCAAGTTTAAAACTGCTAGCTTTACTAATAGCCTGTAACAGCGCTTCCCTCTCTACTTTGCGCCGACGTGGTATCAAACTACGATTTTCTAATTGGGCGCTTAGACTGTAATAAGCTCTCCAGGCAGCACCTTCTCGCCGCAGACAGTTTTGCCTTTTCGCTTCATAGTTGGCACAGATACTGGTAAGAGTTTCACCCAACTTTTTCAACAACTTTAATACCGATCGGGAACCTGAATGTCGTAGTGGCACAAAAAATTCTTGCAACTGGAGCCGGGACTTAGAACGCAGAGCAACTGCGTTAGTATTTAACTGCGATAAGCAGCCTGCTCCAGCATTGCCTCAGAAAATAGATGATGTATCTATTTTCTGAGGCGGTGGTGTAAACCAATCAGATAACCCCGCAACTTCTTGCTCAAGCCATTTGTGTAAACTTGAAATTGGTAACTGTCGCTGATTTTGCTGCTTATAGAGCAACTGGAGACGAGCAGTTAGTTCTGCTGAAAGTGAAGTACCTAGAGCCGTTTTATCTAAAGCAGAAATTAAAGGATAGGTAGTTTCAGTATTTACTAGGCCTATTTCGCTGGCGATCGCTTCTACGGAAATACTCTCTACAGAGATGTCACGCCATCTGCCAACTGCTTCAGCCGCTAGCCAGTAAGTCCAAGTTTCTAGCTACGGTATTGGCAAGGGGATTGGTAAAAAGTTCAACTTTGACAACTGCGGATAACTACTACTAGCTTCAGAGATTAAACGACGTACTAAGGCAATTGTGTCTTCACTTTTTTCACCTAGACTAACAATTACTACAGCTTTTGCCGCTTGTTCCCAGTCCGATTGCAATCTTTCTGTTTCCATAGCTTTGTTTTTATTTTAAAACTTTTTAATTCGTTCATTGCCAATTCATAATCAAGAGAACGAAATATAACTTTAAAGATTAACTTTGCTCAAACTAAATAAGGCAACCGAAGACGTTATTTAAATCAAGTAATACACTAGGGAGAGCAAACAGCAATTTAATACGTTTGAACTCAATAATTATCTTAATCCTTTATTTGAGATGCAATGACATGAATTAGTAACTATTTTCAGCGATCGCGCATTTTGTGTATAAAACACAACTCTGTAATTGACCTCTGCTAACATGAAACTTAGAGAAAACGGTAATATAGGGCTACCCAGGCTCAATGCAAATAACCAAGTCAGCATGGCTAAGTTGTGATAGAACAGCAATAAACAATACTTCAATAGAAGTCTGCGGACTTAGGACTTTGGGAAAATCCTCAAGTGTCATCCTAGAAATAACTCGCCGCATTGTTTAGTCCCAAAACGCTAAGATTTTAGATTAATAAACAAAACAACTAGCGATGTAATGGCAGAAACATTATTTTTCAATGCCCTCAATCAGGCCATAGACGAAGAAATGGCGCGGGATTCTACGGTACTTGTACTAGGTGAAGACGTAGGTCACTACGGCGGTTCGTACAAAGTTACCAAAGACTTACATAAAAAATACGGCGATATGCGCGTATTGGATACGCCAATTGCTGAAAATAGTTTTACAGGTATGGCAGTCGGCGCGGCAATGACAGGCTTAAGACCGATAATTGAGGGCATGAATATGGGATTTTTGCTCTTAGCCTTCAATCAAATATCCAACAATGCCGGAATGCTGCGCTACACTTCGGGGGGCAATTTTACAATTCCAATGGTAATTCGCGGGCCTGGAGGCGTAGGTAGACAGCTAGGTGCGGAACATTCCCAGCGATTAGAGGCATATTTTCAAGCTGTTCCGGGAATAAAGATTGTTACTTGTTCTACTCCCTACAATGCCAAAGGACTGCTCAAGTCGGCGATTCGAGACAATAACCCCGTGCTATTTTTTGAACACGTATTACTTTACAACTTAAAAGAAAATCTGCCCGACCAAGAATATTTACTGCCTTTAGATAAAGCTGAAGTAGTTCGTAAAGGTAAAGATGTGACTATTCTTACTTATTCGCGGATGCGTCACCATGTATTACAAGCCGTGAAGCCTCTAGAAAAAGATGGCTACGATCCAGAAGTAATCGATCTAATTTCTTTAAAACCTTTAGACTTTGATACTATCGGCGCTTCAATTGCCAAAACTCACCGCGTCATAATTGTTGAGGAGTGTATGAGGACTGGCGGAATTGGGGCAGAATTAACAGCTTCCATCAACGATCGCTTATTTGATGAATTAGATGCGCCCGTATTGCGGCTATCTTCGCAAGATATTCCTACCCCTTATAATGGCAAGTTAGAGCGATTAACAATAGTGCAGCCAGAACAAATTGTTGAAGCCGTCCAAAAAATGGTAGCTTTGCGCGTTTAGAGGTATGTAATGGGTTTGCTGCTACGACCCGTTCAAAACCGATTATCATAAATTTGTTTAGGAGCGGGTCATGGTATGCAGAAACAGCGAGGGGTATTAGCCTTAATTTTGGTATTGATCGTCGGAGCTTTCGCAACGATTTTCACGATTGATATTCCTTTGGGATTGGATTTACAGGGAGGTTCTCAACTAACAATTCAAGTAAAACCAACCAAAGAAATTAAGCAAATTACCCAGCAACAGCTAGAAGATGTACAGAAGGTAATTGAAAACCGAGTTAATGGTTTAGGCGTGTCCGAACCTGTAGTACAAACAGTAGGACAAGATCAAATTTTGGTGCAACTGCCTGGAGTAAGTAACCCCGAACAAGCAGAAAAGGTTTTAGGCGGTACAGCGCAATTAGAATTTTTAGCCCAAAAACCTGGTACAGAAGCCCAACTATTTGCTTACCAACAATCTCAGCAAGAACTATTAGCCAAGCAAGCAGAATTAAGAAAAACTGACGATAAAGCCGCAATAGAGAAAAATCTTGCTGACTTACAAAATAATAATAGTGCGATCGCCGAATTATTTGAAAGTAAGGGATTAACAGGCAGAAATCTTAAAGATGCTTTTGGCGAACCTACTCAATCTAGTAATAATTGGAATGTAGCTATCCGCTTCGACGATCAAGGCGGGAAACTATTTGCAGACTTAACAAAAAGCCTTGCGGGGACGGGGCGCAGTATAGGAATTTTTTTAGATAATAAACTAATTAGCGCTCCTAATGTCGGTGTGGAATTTGCCGCGACAGGGATTACCGGCGGTAGTGCGGTAATTACTGGACGCTTTACACCCCAAGAAGCAAACGATTTGAGCGTGCAACTGCGCGGTGGTGCTTTACCTGTACCCGTCGAAATTGTGGAAAACCGCACTGTGGGCGCAACTTTGGGACGCGATAGTATCCAACGAAGTATCTACGCTGGGGTGGGAGGTTTAATTTTAGTCCTAATTTTTATGGTGGTTTACTACCGCTTGCCCGGACTAATTGCCGACATCGCCTTAATTATCTATTCTCTACTTACTTGGGCTACTTTTGCCCTTTTAGGCATAACGCTGACACTCCCAGGTATTGCCGGATTTATTCTCAGTATCGGGATGGCTGTGGATGCCAATGTCTTAATTTTTGAACGGACACGGGAAGAATTACGCGCGGGTAAAACGCTGTATCGTTCGGTAGAATCAGGCTTTTATCGAGCTTTTTCTAGTATTTTGGATGGCAACGTTACAACCGTAATTGCTTGTGCGGCACTATTTTGGCTAGGTTCGGGTTTAGTGCGAGGCTTTGCTCTAACTTTGGCGCTTGGAGTAGCGATGAGTATGTTTACAGCTATTACTTGCAGTCGGACATTAATGTTTATCGCGATTAGCTTACCTGCTTTGCGAAAGCCGGAACTATTTTGTCCGAATTTACCAGCCGCTAAAAAGGCATCGGGGGCAGTATGAAGTTTAGTGTCAATAAACAAAGGAATCTCTGGTGGAGTTTGTCTCTTGCCCTAATTTTGGCTAGTTTGATTTCTATGCTCATTTCGTGGCAACAAATTAACGCGCCGTTGCGCCCTAGTCTAGATTTTATCGGCGGTACGCGGCTGCAACTAGAGCGCGATTGCTCGATAGCAGGAAATTGCGATCGCCTAATCGATCTCGCGGCGGTGCGTCAGATTGCGGCAGACCAAGGCTTGGGCAGTAGTACAATTCAACTTGTAGATAAAGATCGCAACTCCAGCAACCAGATCCTATCTATTCGTACTAAAAACTTAAGTAGTGAAGAACGTATTAAGCTGCAAGATGCTTTAAGTCAAGCTATAGGTACTCTAGACTTAGAAGCAAGTCAAAATGACACTGTTGGGCCTACCATTGGTAGACAGTTACTCAGTTCGGGGTTGTTAGCGCTAATTGTCTCCTTTGCTGGCATCATCATCTACTTAAGCTTTCGGTTTGAGCTTGATTATGCGGTATTTGCAATTATTGCTCTATTCCACGATGTCTTGATTACGGCAGGTGCTTTCTCAGTTTTGGGATTAGTCCAAGGCGTAGAAGTAGATAGTCTATTTATCGTTTCTTTGCTGACGATTACAGGCTTTTCTGTTAACGATACCGTTGTAATTTACGATCGCATTCGAGAAGTAATTAAGCTCAATCCCCATCAACCAATCAAAGAAATTGTTGACGATGCGGTCAATCAAACCTTAACTCGTTCTATCAATACTACTTTAACGGTGTTGTTGACGTTGTTTTCGATCTTCCTCTTTGGCGGCGAAACTCTCAAAAACTTTGCCCTAGCATTAATTATTGGTTTTACCCTGGGGGCGTATTCCAGTATCTTTATTGCTAGTACTTTGTTGTCTTTGTGGCGAGAAAGAACCGCTCAACCTAAGCCTTTATTAGATGAGGGACGCTTATCTTAAAAGATGTTTGAACAGGTAAATTGCCCAGTCTCGCGTTCCCCCGCTCATCCCCCTTAAAAAGGGGGACTTTAAGACTTTCCCCCTTTAAGGGGGGCTAGGGGGGTCTAAAACCTTAGTAAGCAATCAAAGGATTTTAAAAACATTTTCTTAAAAAGCAGGCATTTTACCTGCTTTTTTATTAATAAATTTATACCCGACTAATTTTATCGGGTATGTTTGACGTGCAAAATAGCCCGTGTTAGTATCAAGCGACTGCTGGAAAACAAAGGGTATAGAGTCAATGACCAAAGCTGTCGCAAACCAACAAACATCTTTATCAGCCACATTTAGCGCTTTGAAGTGTAAGGAATGTAGCGCCGAGTACGAACTAAAAGCTATTCACGTTTGTGAAGAATGCTTTGGTCCATTGGAAGTAACCTACGACTACGACGCTATCCGTCGCACTGTAACCCGTGAAACCATCCAAGCTGGTCCCAATTCAATTTGGCGCTACCGTGCCTTTTTGCCTGTAGCCACCGATAACCCCATTGATGTCGGTACGGGAATGACACCCTTAGTACAGGCGAATCGCTTGGCGCGGCGCTTGGGGTTGAAAAAGCTATTTATCAAAAACGATGCCGTAAATATGCCCACCTTGAGCTTTAAAGATCGGGTAGTATCTGTTGCGCTTACCCGTGCTAAGGAATTAGGCTATACGACCGTTTCCTGTGCTAGTACTGGAAACTTAGCAAACTCTACCGCCGCGATCGCTGCCAGCGCTGGTTTGGACTGCTGCGTATTTATTCCTGCGGACTTAGAAGCCGGAAAAATTCTGGGAACGCTAATTTATGGGCCTACCGTCATGGCAGTTGAAGGCAATTACGACCAAGTTAACCGCCTCTGCTGTGAAGTAGCCAATACCCACGATTGGGGATTTGTCAACATTAATTTACGTCCTTACTACTCTGAAGGTTCAAAAACCTTGGGTTACGAAGTAGCCGAGCAACTAGGCTGGCAACTACCAGACCATATAGTTGCACCTCTTGCTTCTGGTTCATTATTCACCAAAATCTACAAGGGTTTCCGAGAATTCGTCAACGTTGGCTTAGTAGAGGACAAAGACGTGCGTTTTAGTGGCGCACAAGCTGAGGGTTGTTCGCCGATTGCTCAAGCTTACAAAGAAGGGAAAGACTTTATCAAACCCGTAAAGCCTAGCACGATCGCTAAATCCCTAGCGATCGGCAATCCAGCCGATGGAGTTTACGCCCTTGAAGTAGCTAGAAAAACCAATGGAAATATTGAATTGGTTAACGATGCAGAAATCATTGACGGCATCAAGCTTCTAGCCGAAACTGAAGGCATATTTACAGAAACTGCTGGGGGGACAACTATTGCCGTTCTCAAAAAACTTGTAGAAGCAGGCAAGATTGACCCCGAAGAAACAACGGTAGTATACATTACAGGCAACGGATTAAAAACCCAAGAAGCTGTCCAAGGTTACATTGGCGAACCGCTAACTATTGAAGCTAAGTTAGATAGCTTTGAACGAGCCTTAGAGCGATCGCGTACATTAGATCGCTTAGATTGGCAGCCCGTGCTAGTTTAAGAAAAAATAATTATATTTATTTCCTTTCCCTTTTCCCCTATCCTTTCCTATGTCCGTCAAAGTCTTAATTCCTACTCCCCTGCAAAAATTCACTAACGACCAAGCCACCCTAGAATGTGATGGGGCAACTATTTCTGAATTAATCGAAGCTTTAGAACAAACTTGTCCTGGTATTAAAGCGCGTCTATGCGACGAAAACGGACAACCCCGACGCTTTTTGAACCTTTACGTCAACAGTGAAGATATCCGCTTTTTAGAAGGAACTGATACCCCGCTAAAAGAAGGAGATGAAGTCAGTATAGTTCCGGCGGTTGCTGGCGGCTAACACACGCTAATATTTGTTTGTAAGCAGACTTGAGCGATTAATAGCTTAAGTCTGCTTTTTAGTTTTAGACTGAAACTGACTTTATGATTACTCTTTCCGGTGGATATTTATCAATCTGTAGTTAGTCCAATTTTGTTTTCTGGCTTAAAAACCGATCCCGAATGGCTCCAAAAACAAACAATTATTAACCTTGCCAGATTAGACAAAAGTAGAAATATTGTTTCTCAAGGCGTAAAAGCTCAATTAGCAAAGTCTTTAAACTTTAGCCATGACTCCTTGCAACAAAAACTGTGGGGTTTAGAATTTCCCAATCTTGTAGGATTAGCGGCGGGGTTTGATAAAGATGGAATGGCGGCAGGAATTTGGTCAAATTTTGGCTTTGGCTTTGCGGAAATTGGTACAGTTACTTTAAAACCACAGCCTGGAAACCCCCAGCCGCGTCTATTTCGTTTACCTGTCGATAAAGCGGCCCTCAACCGCATGGGATTCAACAATTGCGGTGCAGCAGCAATGGCAGCACAACTAGCAGATAGATTTAAAACAGCCAAAAGTTCAATTCCTATTGGGATTAATCTCGGTAAATCTAAAGTCACGCCTTTAGAGGACGCACCCGCCGATTATTTGGGCAGTTTTCGCGCTTTGCAAGGCTTAGGAGATTATTTTGTAGTTAACGTATCTTCCCCAAATACTCCAGGATTACGTAGCTTGCAAGATGCGGGGAGTTTGAACACTATTTTGGATGCTTTGCAACAAGAAAACCAAGGACGAGCGCCAATTCTAGTTAAAATTGCTCCAGATTTGGAGTGGGAGGCGATCGCAAATATTTTAGAAGTTGCCAAAATTCAGCAAATTGCCGGAATTATTGCTACAAATACGACTATTCGGCGCAATAATTTGCAAACTCAAGTTATTGCTACCACAGGTAAGTCCATTTATGAAGAAGCTGGTGGTATTAGTGGCTACCCTGTGAAAAATCGCTCCACCGAAGTTATCCGTTTTATCTATTCTCAAACCCAAGGACAATTACCAATTATCGGCGTTGGTGGCATTTTTACCGCCACTGATGCTTGGGAAAAAATAACGGCGGGTGCAAGTTTATTGCAAGTTTACACGGGATGGATTTATGAAGGGCCGTTAATGGTGCGGCGAATTTTAATCGGGTTGCAGGAAAAATTGCTAGAGCAAAAGTTAACATCTATTTCGCAGGCTATAGGTTTAGCCGCTATCAAATAATTTATGAAGCCGTCACTTGCGTCAGCAAGGCGTAGAATTACTTAAAGAGGTAAAAATAGCATATATGGAAGCTGATACAGGAATTTGTGTAATTCTCCATCGCTCCAAAAAAGCTCTATTACCGAGCAATAAATAAGTTAATAGCGCTTCAAGCAAAAGCTAGATTTTAGGTTTAAAAAATAATTGGCTCAGTTAACAAAAACTCGACCGTTTTGTTGAATTCTAATCGCGCTTTGTTGCTCGTTTAAAGTTTGCCCTTCACTTAAAGAAACTTCCAATAATCCTGAATTATTGGCAGAAGTAGCAGCAATTTGGATGAAACCATTATCGGGACGGACTAAAGTAAGCGTTACAGGAGTTGGTAAGTCTTTGAGTACAACTTCTGCTTTTGCTGTTAAAGTGCGCCGCTGGGTGTATTCAATGGCTTCGTAAGTAATAGCTGTATTAGTGTTATTTTTTAGTTTGACACTTACTTTACCGTTGATAGGCGCAACCGTTGCGATCGCATTGCTACTTTCTGCGGGTAAAGGTGGGACTAAAGGAACATTTGGCTCAGTATTATTAATCGGTGCGCGATCGCGTTTGTAAAGTGGTTCGTTAAATATACTTGGTTTAGGATTAAGCACTCTACTAGGTGTTGGCTGAGGAGTTTGAGCTATAGAGCTTGGAGGCATACTAACAAATAGCAAGCTACCGCAAATTAAACTAATTACGCCCAATTTATCGTTGCTTTGGTTAAGTTTACACATAAAAATTTGTCTGCTTCTATTACCTAAGTTATTGTTTACTATTAATTTACCAATTTAGACTTTTTAACCGAAAAATTTAATAATGCCAGCTATTTTTATCTAAAAATGCTTGGCGACGGGGTTTAGATGGAATTTTACTATCATCTATAGGTGGAGAGATAGATGAGTCCCGCCACAACACTAAAGGAATACTCAACGATCCCAAAATCGTTACTACTCCCGCCATAATCCAAACTAATAAGCGATTTGGGCGATAGTTTCCCCTTTCTATTTGCCAAAAAACTTGGTTGTAGCGCCAAGCGGCTAAACAAATAACAATAATCCCAAAAATTACTAAACTAACTCCCAAGTTTTCCGAGGTGAAAATAGAATTAGTAGCAACGGGCTTTTGAGTAACGGCTAGTTGGATTTGACGCAAAAATAAGCCGAATCTAGCGATCGCAAAACCAAAGCCAATTAAAGCAATGGAAGTCCTCAGCCAAGCTAAAAACGTCCGCTCGTTTGCTTGATGTTCTCGTTGACGATCGATTACAGGTTTTACCATTACTTGTCGCACCACTCCAAAATCCGATTCCACGCCCACCAAGGATCGGGATCTCCAGATTGTAATTGACCTTCTTTGCTACTTATATAGCCGACATGACCACCATAATCAGTTAGCCCTAAGTCAATATGCGGATTCTCTTGACAGGCGGCTTGCAAATCGGGAATAATCGCCGGAGCAAACATCGGATCGTCGGCAGCATAAATAATTAAAGTCGGCTTTTCTAAGTGAGGTAATATATGCAAGCCACTACTAGCCTCATAATAAGCCTCTACCGTAGGAAAACCCAAGCGCTCAATAACTAACTCTTGGTCAAAACCCCAGATGCTAGTCGCCCTATCAATTGCCGCTAAATCGATTTTTCCAGGGTGAGCATGATAAATTTTTAGGGCGAGTTTTTTTAGTTCTTTAGCGATCGCACTTTCCAAATACTTACCCCAAGGATCTTTAACTAAATAATTAAGCGATCGAATAGAATCCAAGCTTGGACAAATAACCGCCGCTCCACCAATTTCGGCAATATCTAGTTCTATTTCCCGATTTTTAGTCAAATCTTGCGCTGCTTTTACCGCCCACAATGCCAATTGTCCGCCCAAAGAAAAACCCGTAAACCAAAACTTGGCAGGACAACCCATAGCTTTAGATTGGGCGGCAATGCGGACAAAGTCTTCTCCTTCAAACAAACCGTCAGAAGTCAACGTTGGCGATAGCAAAGCTGTTTTGCCGTGCGCTCTCCAATCAAACAGCACTACTGCATAGCCTTGAGCGAAAGCTTTGCGCCCCAATAGTCGTAAAAACCACTGATTATCTAACGAGCCTGTAATCCCATAAGTACCAATAATCGTCCCGCGAGGATTTGTAGGGATGGCAACAGTGCCAAAAATTGGTACTCCTTTTGCTCCTGTAAAAATTTTTTCTTGGTAGGGTGGCTCTGGGTGTACGGTTGTCTTTTCCCATTCCTGACTAGCCTTCAGGGCAGTATAAACAGTCATTAACACGCCATTTTTTAGCCACCAGGGCGGAATATAGGCAACATTCGACATAGATTGAGTTCAAAATAGACACTATTATTTTCATAATTACCTTATTATTCCGACTGACTGCTAAATATTTCTATTTACATAGTCCTACTACTACAATTGGGTAAATCTTTAGATTATATTTAGAATGCTCTTTATAATGATTAGAGCAATCTTTGTATCCTGCAAAGGTTTTTATTTATCCTTAAATATCTGCAAAGATTTATTAAAAATGCCTCGGATACTTGTTATTGATGACGACGCAGCTATCTTGGAACTCATAGCAGTCAATCTAGAGATGGCTGGGTATGAAGTTAGCCAAGCAGAAGATGGTATTAAAGGTCAGGCCCTAGCAATGCAACTATTGCCCGACTTAATCATGCTCGATCTAATGTTGCCTAAAGTTAATGGGTTTACGGTTTGCCAACGCTTGCGCCGCAACGAACGGACTGCCGAAATTCCTATATTGATGTTAACGGCTTTAAGTCAAACTCAAAACAAAGTGGACGGGTTTAATGCTGGGGCTGATGATTACTTAACGAAGCCGTTTGAAGTGGAGGAATTGCTTGCTAGAGTGCGGGCTTTATTGCGCCGTACCAATCGCATCCCCCAAGCTGCTAGGCATAGTGAAATTCTTAGTTACGGTTCGTTAACTTTAGTACCAGAGCGCTTTGAGGTAATTTGGTTTACAAAAACAATCAAGCTAACTCACCTAGAATTTGAACTACTTCATTGCTTGCTGCAACGTCACGGTCAAACAGTATCTCCTAGTGAAATTTTGAAAGAAGTTTGGGGTTACGAGCCTAATGATGATATTGAAACAATCCGCGTCCACATCCGGCATCTAAGAACTAAACTAGAACCCGATCCCCGTCATCCTTGCTATATTAAGACGGTTTATGGTGCGGGCTACTGTTTAGAATTACCCGCTGTTGAATCATTAATCGATTTTAACAAACTACCCCTAAGCGTTGCTCAAGAAAATAATTCTTTGACTTGATTAAAGGTTAATTTCAGAAAAAACTCTTATTTTTAAAATTGTTATTGGTCTATACAGAAAATATTGAATTAAACGCTAAAAAAAGCCCCCTTTTTTATTCGGGGAAATTATAATTTTCTGCAAAAAAAAGCCCCCCTGACTAAGGGAGGCGATCGCCTAATTAATCGAATACTTTAACCAGCTACAGCTAAAGCTCCGGCAATTGCCGCACAAATAGCCGAAACAATTGCTGTACCCGCCAACCAAGAAGCAGCCGTAGCTGCGGCTTTTCGAGTTTCTTCAGCTTGCTTTTGGGCCTGATGCTTAACATCTTCCAAACGTCGTTGCGCCTCGTGCTGGATGCGCTCCGCACGTTGCAAGACACTGTTACGCGCTCCCTCAATTTGATCGATAATGCGGTTAGCGTCAGTCTCGCTAATATCATCACGAGAACTCATCACAGCGACTAGAGTATCGCGGTTAAACGAACCTAGGCGATCGCGGATCGAATCAAACCCTGCTTGGGGATCGTCAAACAACTGACGGACATCGCGTTTGATGCCATCGTAGTTAAGTTCGGGACGATCGAGAGCATTGAGATAATGGCGAATTTGACCAAACACGCCATCAACCGCATCTTGAATCCGCCGTTGCACCGCTCTAATTTGTTCGACAAATTGTTCGCGCACCGAAAGAATTTGATCGACAATCCGAGTAGCTTCCTCCTCCGACATATCGCCCCGCGCTTGCAGTAAAGTAACTACCGTATCGCGGTCAAAATGAGCTAATCTGTCGCTAAAACTTTCTACCCCAGCGCGTGGATCGTTGATTAATAGCTGCAAATCGCGCTTAATCCCTTCAGGATTTAATTCATCTTTGCCAGTATTTCGCAAGTAATCTTCGACATTGGCGCTGAAAGATTGAACTCTTTGTTGAGTTCTCGCCGCCAACCGTCTGGGACTTCGCACAATATTGCGAATCGAGCCTTGTACTTGGTCAATGACTTGATTTACTTGCTCCTGGTTCAAGTCTTGGCGTTGGCTAACCAACTGCACTAAAGTATCTCGATCCAACTGAGACAAGCGTTTTCTGAGCGCTAAAGCTCCCTGCTGGGGATTTTCAAATAGTCTAGCAAAATCGCGGGCAATCCCCTCTGGGTTCAATTGCTCTTTGCCAGTATTTCGCAAGTAATCAGATAGAGTAGTTGTTACCGAGTCGTATTGATCTTTAGCTAAAGAGACGACGTTTTGCGGTGCGTGGCGGAGGCTACCCCAAACCGATTCCACTTGGTCGATGGTCTGATTGATTTGCTCCTCGTTCAAGTCTTGACGCTGATTTAGTAGCTGTACCAAGGTATCGCGGTCGAAACGAGACACCCTAGACGAAATCGCACTCATTCCGGCTTGCGGATCGCTGAACAGTTTTTTAAGATCAGTTGCGATCGCATTGGGATTCAGTTCATCTTTACCAGTATTTCGCAGGTAAGATTCTAAATTCAGCCATAGCGATTCAGCTTGGACTCTAGCTTGTTCTGCCATGCCTTGCGATTCTACTAGCACGCGATCGCGCACTCCTTCTAATAAGCCAACAATTACGTCTGCTTCTGCTGCGGAAATATCGTTACGCTGAAGCAATATTTGGCGCAAAGACTCTCTATCCAAAGAGGCAAGGCGAATACTTAAAGTTTCATGGCTCACCTCAGTGTCTTCTATTAGAGGCTTAAAGGTGCGTTCAATACCTTCCGCAGTCAATTCCAACTTACTTGTAACTAGCAAGTAACTTTCTACCGCCCGTTGCAAGTCTTGGACTGCTTCTTTCTCTTCTTGCGCTCTTACTGTTGTGAGGACATCAGTGCGGATGCTCTCTAAGTGATCGGCAATGGTAGCAACTTGCTGGGTAGGAATCTCACGCTGTTGCAGGAGTTGCACAAAATCGTTGCGCGAAAGTTGTTCCAATTGACGGCGTACTGCTCCCGGATCAGCAGCAGGGTCGTACAATACATCTTGAAATTCCTGATCAATTTTGTCTTGGTTCATTTGCCAAGAATAAGTATTGAGCAGGTAGTTTTCGACATCGGCGCGAATTGTACTGTAAGGCAAGTTAGGAGTTTTAATTCCTGTTTGACTAGCAATCTTACCTGCTTGCTCAGTTACTTTATCTTTGACGGTCGATAGCGAGCCGATAATCTTTTCGACATCAAAATCCGACAGATCCGAGCGTCCCATTACCAGACTGATTAAGGTATTCATGCCTGTTTGCAAAGTACGCTGCATAGCTCCCGGAGCATTGTCTTGGGTCGATTTTTGGTCAGTAGGTTTTGACTGACGCATTTCTTCGGTTAATTGAGCAATCTTGGCATTTAGTTCGTCGGTTTTTGCTTGTCCCGGCGCAACAGATTTGAGATAATCTACCAATTCGCCCATGCGGTCAGTTTGGGGTGCTTGACGATCGAGAACTTGCTTCCATACGCCTTCTAGTTGCTCGACAATCCGGTTCATATCCTTTTTAGATAGATCCGTGCGACTGCTGACCAATTCGACAAACTTTTGTCTATCAATATTGCGTAAATCGCTACTACCTGCCACTGCTTTTAGTTGTGGGTCGTTGAGCAATTTTTCAAATTCGCCTCTAATTTTGCTCAAGTCCAATTCGGGAGGACGTAGCATTTGTAAGTAATCTTCGACATTTTCCCGAATACTCATCGGATCTATACCCGATCCTAGCTCTCGGCGGATCGCTGTCGCCGCCGCTTCGGCTGTCGCTACTACTTGATTATTTACGGCTTTTGCTCCTAAGGCGGCGGCGGCTGTTCCCATCAGCGCTTGCATCCCAGAAGTTGCAGTATTAATTAAGGAGCCAATGAGCGAACCTACACTACTCGAACCCACCCACACCAAGAGCAAGAAGTAAGCTGCCCAAATTACCAAACCAACGATCGCACCAAGTCCTGAACTTTCGATCAAACTTAGCTTTACTGCCAAAAAACAAGCGATCGCTAAAGAAACACTGACACTAATTAAGGTTGCTAACCCCAAAGCTGTGCCAATTTTGCGAATAGTACCACCAAAACTTGTTGCTTCATCATGACTATGGTCGGTGTCTGAAGAATCAGAACCACGCCCCAATAGAAAGGCTACACCGACGTTAGTTAATAGTAGTTGTATAGCAAAGGCAAGCACTACTCCGGCAATTAATGCCACAAAAAATCTTGGACCTGAAAACAGAAGTGCCGCGTCTTCTGGAGTTTCCACTCCATTTTGGACTGGAATTTGCGCTAACCATAGCGTTTTATGCAGTCCCAATCCCAGTGTCATCCCAATATGTTCAAACATGGTATACCTTTCGTCAGAGCTTAACTCGGCGTTAATTATAGATTGTGTGAGGTAAGAACAGTGTATCTCTTACAATACTCAACTATGAGGTTCCAATCGCTACCTACAGCAGTTCATAATATCCCTCCTTGACCTGAAAAATATATCTTTAGTAGAATAATCCCAGGCAAGCAGAGAAGCAAAAAAGCTAATTAGGTAGGAGAAGTGGGTATGATTTTAGCTATCCTTACCATTAATTTGAGTAACCTACATTTCAAAATGTAAATACTCTTACTATTGATAGAACTCTTAACAAAATAATTTCAGTGAAATCAGCCTTTAGAGTTGGTTAATGTTTCTGCCTAGAGACAGAAAGCAGTAATTGGATAGCTAGATATAGTAGAGACACAATACATAATTCTTCACAAACCAAAAACATGGAAAGCAAACCTACCAATTTACCACCTGTTGCTACAGCCTACAATGGCAAAGATCGCAATAGTTTCTTATTCGGTTGGAATCCCCAAGCTGAATTATGGAATGGACGCTTGGCAATGATTGGATTTTTGGCTTACTTACTTTGGGATTTGGCAGGTTACAGTGTAGTACGCAATGTATTACATTTGGTTGGCTAATTTTATTAGCTTTGGCATGAATGAAAGATTTGTGCTTATCTTCTAAGCTCTGCTCTTAAAACGTTGACCAGCAGTGAATAGAATTTTTAAATCCCTCCCCCAGATTTGGGGGAGGGATTTAAGCTAAAAAGAACATTTGAGACTTGCTTTTTTAAGCTATAGTTTCTGTTTGTGGGGCAAAAGATACGGGCGCAAAGCTGCCATGTAAGCCGTAGGGAATATGATGTTTGAGGTGCAAACGAGCGATCGCGCCTTTACGGAGATCGGTCGCATCAAGTATGACTACATCCGAGCGATGATGAGCAGAGTCATAAACTACCGTAAGCAGCCAGCCATCATCTTCACTTTTACCATTAGGGCGCTGGACAAAAATTGGTTCGCTGACATAGCCACGAGGCGCAACGCTCCAAAGTTGGCGTTCTTTTGACTCTAAATCTATTTTTAGAATGGCTTGCAAAGGAGCATTACCCGATTCTCCATCAGCCGCACCCATGTACAAATATCGATAAGGGCGACCAACTTTTTGGGGATGGATACTCGGAAACTCACAGCAACGGCTCTCTATTAATTCCCGCGATACGTTTTTGTCGTTCAAGTTAAGATGAAACCGCCACAATTGTCCAGGCTTAAGCGCGTCAAAATCAACTTGACGAAAATCGCTTTGGGGTTTTACTTCTGGGAATGCTGCGTAGCAAATAGAATCAATCAAAATTTCCTCACCTTGCTCGAAAGCATTGGCGTGGTGGAAGACAAACCCGGAATGAGTTTCAAGCACTTGTACAGATTTTTTACTGTCGCGGGGAATAACAATTATCCGCGTAGGTTGATTCGGTTGAAACTTGATGCACTCTGCCGCACCGCGTATTCCCAGTACAAAAGGTATAGGATTAAAAGCAACGGGATTTTGGAAGAATATGCAGTAGTTGGGCGTAATTGCAAAATCGTGGATAAAGGCAAAGCCAGGGACGCTATGAGCGTGTTGTCTGATGACTTCTCCGGCAGGATTTAGCTCAAAAATTGTAATAGTAGTCGATAATCCCGGCTTAATAGAAAAGTTGACTAAGCAAGGATCGCCATTATCGGCATTGCAACTAGGATCGAAGCGGGGATGAGCGGCAAAAGCTTCACCATCAGCTAAAACGCCATTTAAAGAGTCTTTGCCCAAAGTTTCTAGGGTATAAGGATCAAGGCGATGAGGATCGGCAGCTTCCCACAAAGCTAGTAATTTATCACCCCAGTAGATAACGTTGGTATTGGCGATATTTTTCAGGCGCAAGTCGAAGGCATTTGCCAACCAGCCACCAGGTTTTTGAGTTCCAAAAACTCCCCGATACAGGATTTTTTGGGCTTGTTGTTCCTCGACGTAGGCAGTAGTACGGATAAAGCGGTTACGGAAATAGGCTCGACCATTGTCAAATGCGATCGCGCTAATCATGCCATCGCCATCAAAGGGATGGTGGATGTGATGACCATCAATGTCTAGTAAGCCAGGCCCGTTGCGAAATAAAGTGCCGTTAAGTTCAGAAGGGATTTCACCTTCTATATCGTCTATCCAGTAGTCTAGTTCTTGCTTAACCGATTCGTAGCCTTTTTGCCAGTCTTGGCGATCGTAGGAGTTGAGGGGGACGGTAGATGCTCTTTCGTGGAGTTGCATAGGTAGGTTTCTAAAATAGAGAAAATATGCTAGTCAACAGATTCGTTGGCTGGCTCTTTAATTAAGGTGGGGACAAATTCAGGCATCCAATCGGGGATAATTCCCGTTTGGTTAGTGGTAGCATCGCTTGCTAAGGTTGGTGCGGCTTCTTTGTCGGGTAGCCACTTGAGGAAAGGTAAGGGTAGCAAAGTTGAGAGGTTGGTGATAATTACTAATATCCACAAGTTGTCAAAGTTGGTTTGAGCTATACCGAGGAGGTGCATTAATGCCGCTCCAAATTGGTAGGAAACTATTGAGGCTAGGTTAGAGACGGACATTAGTAAAGCAAATAAGGTTGCTTCTACTCCTGGCGGACATAAACGGGCTGCTAGAACTAAGACAGGCATATAGGCAATTTGTCCCATCACCGTAAGGACTAAGCTATCGCCTAGACTAAACCAGCGATCGTCTATACCTAAACTGCGGTTGGTATGCGTGACCAGTAGCAGCATAGTCATACCCAAAACCGCCGATAGTAAGGTACTCCAGCCAAAGATGATGCGAAAAGGAACGGATTTGAGGAAACGCTGAAATATCCAAATCCCGACTAGAGAAGCAATACTTGTAACTAAGCGCACTCTCCCTAAAAATTCTGGTTGAAACCCCAATTCGTTGGTGGTGAAAAAGAAAAACGCTGCATCCGCCGTTGGAGTTGCTTGCCAAATAAATACAAAGGCTGTGGGTAGCCAAATCGATTTTTGGGTAATGGCCCCGCGTAGTTGTTTGATTTGGTCTTTGACGTTTAACCAGTTGTGGTTGATGGATTCATCAACTTTTTTAACTGGAACTTCAGAGATAAACCAGGCAGCAGCAGAGACAATTAAGGGAAATACGGCAGTAATTTCAAAAACTGTGCGCGTTGTAAAATGCTCTAGGAGCAAGCCGCTAAAGTAGGCGGTGATTAATCCTCCTACCGCCGTAGCACCCCAGCAAAGAGATTGCAACGAGCCTGCTTCTGCTTGCGATTCTACTCTAGCTCGTTCTACTACCAAGGAATCTACAATCACATCGCTAATGGCAACCGAAAGAGAGCCAAGCGCGATCGCACCTGTAGCAGCAATGGGCGAGTGTACGATTGTTGCAAGACTAATCCAGGATACTGTACCAATTAGTCCTGATAATACTAAATATGGTCGCCGCCGATAGCCAAATATAGGCAACCCGTCCGACAAAAAGCCAAACAGTGGTTTGATAATCCAAGGTAAGGCAACAATGCCAAATAAGGCGGATACATTAGCTGGGCTTAAGCCTAGTTCATCTTTGAGAAAGAAGCTAACAGCTAACCGTGCTAATCCTAAAATACCTTGAACAAAATATACAGTAAGAATTGCGATTAACTCGGTGCTTGGTTCTTGACCGAAGAAAATTTTTTCTTTTACTGAGTCTTTGACCTTGGACAAGCCAGAGGAGGAAATCAGCATTGATTAATATTTTTTAAGAATTATCGACTTTTATATCATATCTAATCTAGTCGCCAACCACTGTCAAAAGAGCGATATCTAGCGGAAACTTTGGGGTGGGGCTTCGCTCACTTAAAGGTTTCCAAGCAGGATACCTACTGCCCTTACGCCATTTTCAGCCAACTAAATACTTGTTCGGTAGTGAGATTAAGGGGAATATTGCCAAGGAAGGGGATGCGATCGCTCTCTTTATACAATACAGGCTGGTAGTGGGGGAAATAACCTAAGATAGAGCGATCTTTGGGGTCGATCAGCCAGCCTAACTGACAACCATATTCGAGGCAGTGGAGAATGTTTCCTGTAACGAGATTTGGGCTTTGTCCTGGTGATAAAATTTCAATTGTCCAATCAGGGGCAGTTGACACATTATCTATTGGCTCACCATCCTTATTAAACCGGATATTATGCCACAACAAAACCGCTACATCAGGAACAATTGAACGTCCGCCAACGGTACAACGCAACTCTGGGAAAGCGTAGGCGTATTTTATATCTTCTACAACTTCATTAATGGCGCGCATAAGTCTTCCTTGAAGCCGCGAGTGTCTGCTTTTGGGCATAGGTTTTTGAAAAATTTGCCCTTCGATATATTCACTAGCAGGTTTTGTTTCTGGTAGCTGCAAAAATTCCTCAAGCGTAAGCGGTTGAGTTGTAGTTGTCATAGCAGTTTTGTTTAAAGTTGCTTGTTTTTAGTCTAGTGTCAACTTCAAAGTGCGAGCGGGATATCCAGTTTTGCCCGTACCCCATAAAAATAAAAATTTGAGCAGATTTAACTGTAGAGACGTAGCACTGCTACGTCTTGACTGCTAGAAATTACAGAACACCTTTAGAGCTAGGAATTGCCCCATTGCGCCGAGGATCGATTTCCATTGCTAGGCGCAAGCTACGAGCAAAAGCTTTAAAAGTTGCTTCAATAATATGGTGAGAGTTGATGCCATCAAGTTGACGGATATGCAAAGTCATTTGACTGTGATTGACGATCGCTACAAAAAATTCTCGCACTAACTGAGTGTCGTAAGTACCAACTCTTTGCGTGGGAATTTGCAAGCCATAGCTGAGGTGGGGTCGTCCTGAAAAATCCATTGCAACTTGGATTAAAGCCTCATCTAGAGGCGCGAGAAAGTTGCCAAAACGTACAATCCCTTGGCGATCGCCTAAAGCCTTGCCCAATGCTTGCCCTAAAGTGATACCAACATCTTCATTGGTATGGTGATCGTCTATTTCTAAATCTCCTGTAGCCTGCACATCTAAGTCAATTAGACCGTGATTCGCTATCTGATGCAGCATATGATCTAAAAAAGGTACGCCCGTATTGGCATTGCATTTACCTGTACCGTCTAGATTGACACTAACTTGAATATCAGTTTCTTTCGTAGTACGACGAATAGAAGCCGTGCGTGTAGGCGCATGAGTAAAAGAAGATAAGATTTGGCGATCGCTTGTCTGCATAAAAATAAATTACAACTATCTATTATTCAATTTTGACGGAATAGACGTATCAGTGCTACGTCTCTACATTCCCATCATTTCGTATCCCGCATCTACATACAAAATTTGCCCAGTAATTCCACTAGCTAAATCGCTGCACAAAAATGCTGCGGCGTTTCCTACTTCTAGCTGCGTCACCGTGCGCCGCAATGGAGCAACTTCTTCCACGTGATGAATCATATCCAAAATGCCCCCAACGGCGGAAGAAGCTAGAGTCCGAATCGGGCCTGCGGAAATAGCATTTACCCGAATATTTTGCGCTCCCAATTCCGCAGCTAAGTAACGCACGCTCATTTCTAACCCGGCTTTAGCAACACCCATAACGTTGTAGTTTGGAATTGCTCTTACTCCTCCCAAATAAGTAAGAGTGACAATACTACCGCCTTGGGCCATTAATGGTTTCGCCGCGCCACTTAACTGCGCCAAGGAATAAGTACTAATTTCTAAAGCTTGATTGAAACCCGATCTAGAAGTATTGCTAAAGTCACCAGTCAGGTCTTCTTTGTTTGCAAAGGCAAGACAATGAATGAGAATATCTAATTTGCCCCATTTCTCTGAAATCGCGTCAAAAGTTGCCTTAATTTGTTCGTCATTTTGAACATTACAAGGCACAAATAAGCTGGGATTAAGAGGTTCTACAAGTTCTGCTACTTTTTTCTCCATCTTGCCACGTTCGTCTGGCAAATAGCTAATGCCGATATTTGCTCCGGCTTTGTGTAGTTGTTGAGCAATACCCCAAGCGATTGAGCGATTGTTGGCAATCCCCGTTACTAAAGCATTTTTTCCGGTTAAATCGAGCATAAATCAATAGTGTTGAGCTTAGGAGCAATAAAGTTTTAAGTTAAAAATATTCTCAATTAGGAGCATACCCGAATTTGGTCATCTAGTTTTTGCTGACTGCCAAAGACTAAGAAGATATAGTATTGCCTTGCTAAGTTCTGATTAAAGTGCGATCGCAAGAACTATCTATCCAAAATTTTGGATAAAAATAATTTCCACTTAAAAAATTGTGTAGTTAACAATACAAAAAAACAGTTTAAAGTCATATTAAGTGGTGTGGTGATACAAAAGCGCTGAATTTTGTATCGGGCATAGCATATTAATAGGGACAGGAATATGATCGTGATGCAAGATAGACCGCTAGCGGCGGTATTTCGTCAAATAGGAACAGGCTCGTTTCCCCCAGTTGTCGAAATGTTTGAACGGGGTAAAACGATATTTTTTCCAGGCGATCCAGCAGAACGAGTATACTTTCTGCTCAAAGGCGCAGTTAAGCTTTCTAGAGTTTACGAGGCTGGAGAAGAAATAACCGTAGCACTGCTAAGAGAAAATAGCGTGTTTGGTGTACTGTCACTGCTTACAGGACAGCGCTCGGATAGATTTTATCATGCAGTAGCATTTACACCAGTAGAGCTACTTTCCGCACCCATAGAACAAGTAGAGCAATCGCTGAAAAGCAATCCAGAATTGTCAATGTTGATGCTTAAAGGCTTATCATCGCGGATTTTACAAACGGAAATGATGATTGAAACTTTGGCGCACCGCGATATGGGTTCAAGGTTAGTTAGTTTTTTACTAATTTTGTGCCGAGATTTTGGCGTACCAACATCAGAAGGAATTACAATCGATCTCAAGCTATCTCATCAAGCGATTGCTGAAGCAATTGGTTCTACCCGCGTTACAGTGACTCGGCTACTAGGGGATTTGCGGACTGACGAAATGATTTCAATTCACAAGAAAAAAATTACCCTCCACAATCCAGTAGTTTTAAGCCAGCAGTTTACCTAACAAAATTTCTCTCCCCTTTCATAAGTAGTCGTAGGAAGTCACCAAAAGCTAGGCGGTTGCAGTAGGCTGTATCTGAGTGGGCAAAGGTGGACGGCTGAAGATGACCACAGGAATAATCCTGATTGCAGCAATTTTGATTTTGGGGGGTGTAATCGCGACAGTAGGCGATCGCATTGGGACGCGAGTAGGGAAAGCTCGATTGAGCTTATTTAAACTGCGTCCGCGCAAAACTGCTGTTTTAGTCACGATCGTGACAGGTAGTGTAATTTCGGCATCAACGTTAGCAATTTTATTTGCGGCGGATAAAAGCTTGCGGACAGGAGTATTTGAACTAGAGAAAATTCAAACAGACCTGAAAACAAAGCGTCAGCAGGTAGAATCTACAACCAAAGAACTAGAAGCGACAAGAATCCAAAAAAGCAATGTAGAAAAGGATTTACAGCAATCTAGAACCGAACAAAAAGCTGCAGAGCAAAGGCAAGCACAGGCTCAAAGACGTTTGCAAGCAACTAATAGATCGCTGCAGGCTGTAATTGTCAAACAAACGCAGACTCAAGCGCAACTAAGTCGCACTCAAGCTAGGCAAACGCAGACTCAAGTGCAACTAAGTCGCACTCAAGTTAGACAAGCACAAACTCAAGTGCAACTAAGCCGTAATCAAACACAGCTAAGTCGAGTTACAGCTAGGTTCCTTAATGCTAGAGCTTTACTACAAAAAGTTTCCCAGCAAGCAAAGACATTACTTGCAGAGATTGAAAAACTCCAGAACGAACGCCAACAAATAAGTAAACGCCTAGAGGAAGTTAGAAGTCAAATTGCCGAGCGCGATCGCGCCATAGCCAACTTAGACCAGGAAATTGAAGATCGCGATCGCGTAATTGCTGTACGGGAAACTCGCCTCAAACAACTAGAGAGCCAACGGGAATTTCTTGAACAAGAAGTTGCCAAACTCGAAGGGTATTATCAAGATTATCAAGTTTTGCGCCAGGGAAATGTGGCACTAGAAAGCGGCCGAGTTTTAGCTGCGGGTGTTGTTCGCATTCAGCAACCACAAGGGGCGCGTCAAGCTATTGAGCAGCTTTTACGCCAAGCAAATCGAGTAGCTATAGAGTCAACTCAGCCCGGTACAAACTCTGAAAATGAATTAGCCGTACAAATATCAAAAACAAAGGTTGAGCAAGTAATTTCCCAAATTGATGATGGTCAAGATTATGTAGTACGAGTTATTTCTGCGGGAAACTACCTTTTAGGTGAAAGAAATGTTCAAGCTTCTATTGATGTAGCTGTAAACAAAGTAATTTTCTCTAAAGGTGACGTATTGGCGGCGATTCCTGCCGCTCCCTCAATAACAGATCAAGAAATACGCCAAAGGGTGGGACTATTGCTAAGTGCGGCGAAGTTTCGCGCCCGTCGTGCAGGCATATTGGGAGATGCGATCGCAATTGGCGATGGTAAGTTAGAAACTCTTGTCAGCTTTATTGAACAAGTAAGGCAGTACAATCAGCCTGTGGAAATTAAAGCTATTGCCGCAGAGGATATTTATACGGCAGGACCTTCTCAAGTGCAATTAGTAGCAGTTAAAAACGGGCAGGTGGTTTTTGGGACTAGAAGGCTAATTGGCAATCAACTAAGAGAGGCGCTAAAGTCCACGCCTATTCAACCTTTAAGAGAAGCAGGCAGGGCAACAAGGCAACAAAATCTACCTAACAATAGACCATAAATTAATATGAAAACTGGGCTGCAACCAATGATTTTGGGCTTTGATCCCGGCCTTTATAAATGCGGGTTGGCGGTGATGGGACAAGACAAGCAACTGCACTACCATCAAGTTGTATTAGCACCTGATGCGACTTCAATTATTCAATCGCTCCTGCAAAAGTTCCCGATATCTATAGTAGTGATGGGCGATCGCACGACATCTATTCAATGGCAACAGCAGCTTAAAGCCCAATTGCCCCCAACTATCACGATTGTCATGGTAGATGAACACAACAGCACTTTACAAGCCCGCGAATTCTACTGGCAAATGTATCCACCCAAAGGTCTGACAAAACTTATTCCCCAAGGCTTAAGGGAACCACCAAGACCTATAGACGACCTAGTTGCCATCTTGTTGATTAAAAGATACTTGAAAGCTACAATTCGGCTCGAATCGTAAAATCATAATCTCCTCCAGCTTCTAGCTGATAATCGCGTTGCTCTAAAAAACGACCCAAGGGTTCTTTAATTAAAGCTCGACCAGAGGAAGGCTTAACAGACAATTCCCCCCGGCGAAAACACCATTGAAACTGCCATTCAAACTCGCCCGCTTTGACATCCCCTTCAAGAAAGCCTTGTTGCCAAGATTGGCGTGTAATCCTGACAAAGGCAGTTGTTTCTGGCAAATGCTTCCTACTCACGACTAATATTGATTGCACTGATTAACTAATTTCTTAATTATTACTAGAACTTGTGGATTGCGACAAAAGTACAAAGATATAATGCGAGTTCACTTATTTCAGCCAGTAAATTCAAATACTTCAGACTATAGATATAGATAGACAAAGGTAGATGGGGCCATGATGACTCTATTTAGGACTACCCGTATAACTATTTTGCCCGATTAAGTCGCTAGGATCGAAAGGCAAAAGATAAAGCATTTTTAGGAGAGCTATCCTTGAGCTACAACTTGCCTGAACCTACCCCTAGGACTAATTCCTCTATTGATGCAGATTTAGATAATGCGATTTGGAACTTTGGAGATATTCAGGCGCAGTTAAACTATAAGCAAGCTCAAACAGCTTTACGAGATTTGATTGATAAGCTCGACCTCACACCCCAAGAGCGCAGTCCATTAGAAACAGAAATCGCTCAACTAGAGACGATGCTAGACAACTTAGAGCGCCAAGTAGTGCAAATTGCGGCATTTGGGATGGTAGGACGGGGTAAATCTTCTTTGCTGAATGCTTTATTAGGGCAAAAAGTATTTGAGACAGGCCCCTTGCATGGCGTTACTCGTACCGTCGCCAAAGCTACTTGGAAAATTGATGAGCAATTTGTAGGCGATAGTGAATCTCGCACCGTAAAAGTGACTCTACCTAGTACGGGTAATTCTCAAGTCGTGTTGATCGATACTCCAGGGTTGGACGAAGTAGATGGAGAAACTCGCGCTTTATTGGCTAAAGATATAGCTAAACAAACCGATCTAATTTTGTTTGCAATTTCTGGCGACATGACCAAGGTAGAACATGAAGCGTTGTCTCAACTGCGAAATGCTGGTAAGCCGATTTTGCTGGTATTCAACAAAATAGATCAGTATCCCCAAGCCGATCGCTTGGCAATTTACGAAAAAATTCGCGATGAACGAGTAAAAGAGCTACTTTCACCCGATGAAATTGTGATGGCGGCGGGTTCTCCTCTAGTTGCTAAGGCAATTGTGCGTCCTGATGGCACTCGCTTTGTGCAACGCAGTCCTGGCGCACCACAAATTGAGGAGATGAAGCTAAAGATATTAGAAATTCTGCACCGAGAAGGTAAAGCTTTAGTTGCGCTCAATACCATGATTTATGCCGACGATGTTAATGCTCGCACTGTGCAACGAAAACTAGAAATTAGAGAACTTAGCGCTGATAAATTGATTTGGCGGGGAGTAATGACAAAATCAGTAGCGATCGCCCTTAACCCCGTTACTGTTGTCGATCTCTTTAGCGGTGCGGTAATTGACGTAACTTTGATCCTAGGTTTATCTAAGTTGTATGGCATCGAGATGACAAAATCGGGTGCGATCGCCCTTTTACAAAGAATCGCCCTGAGTATGGGCGGAATTAGTGCAAGCGAACTCTTAGCAAATTTAGGTTTAAGTTCTCTTAAAGGCTTACTTGGTCTATCTGCAACTGCTACCGGGGGCGCGACCGTAGGCGCTTATTTATCCGTAGCGGTGACTCAAGCGGCGGTAGCTGGCGTTTCTTCTTACGGCATTGGGCAAGTAACCAAAGTTTACTTAGCAAATGGAGCATCTTGGGGTACAGAAAGCCCGAAAGCGGTAGTTAGTCGGATTTTAGAATCATTGGATGAAGCTTCTATACTTAACCGCATTAAGGGCGAAATAGCTACCAAGCTAGGCATACCAGAAAGAGGCAAAAAACAAGAAGTGTAGAGACGTTGCAATGCAACGTCTCTACTTGTTCATTTTTCCTAAACTCGTGGTGGCTGATTGCGTTGTTGCTTGAAAGAGTCCAATAATTCTCTAGTCTGCTCTTTAGCAATATCGCGTCCACCCAAACCAAAGGCAAGAGCAAGCGCTACAGCCAAAGCACCGAGTAACAAACCAAAAGCTAAATTAACGATATCGCTAGCAATACCGATTTGATTTAGCGCCAAAGCCGACACAAAAGCAATAATTGCAATCCGGGCAACTTGAGCCAAAATTCGGGCTTGGCGATCGCCAGAACTGCTAATAATGTTGAACACTAAATTCGCCAAGAATAAACCAACGGCAAATACTACAAGTCCCGACAGGATTCGCCCTAATATCAAGACTAATCCGCCTACTAAAGCTGTTAGTGCCGGAATATTTAAAATATTCACTGCCGCTAGAGTCGCAAATAGCATAACTCCTACTAGAGTAATAATGCCAACAAGTTCTGATGGCGTTCTATTTGCTAACTGCTGGGCTGCGTTAGTAGTGGTGCTTGGCTGTAGGACGGTTTGCGATCCTGAAGTTGGTGGTGGGGTAACTATAACTGACGGTGCTGAAGGAGGGGGAGAAACAGCCCTTTGCCTAGTAGGTGATGGCAATCCTAGCACAGAGAAAATACTGTTGAATCCTAAACTTGTAAGGATGCTTGTCACCAATTCTGATAAAAAATGCCCGATAAAGTAAGCTGCAATCAAAATCAATGCGGCGGTAAAGATTCCCGGTAAAGCATTGAGGATTTGTTGCAACATGGCGATCGCGGGAACTGAGATCGCATCAATTTGTAAAGCATTAAGTGCTGCGATCGCTACAGGAATCAAAATCAACACATAAGTAATTGTGCCAATAATCCCTGACAGGGTTTGTCCACCCGCCGTACGTTGCAAGCCAAACCGTCCTCCGGCCCTGTCGATTCCTGTGGTTGCAAGTAAGTTTATTACAATCCGGCGCACTACTTGCGCCAACAACCAACCCACTCCAGCAATTAGCACGGCGGCTAAGATATTGGGCAAAATTGAGAGAATTTCATCAACTAGGTTTTCTACAGGCTGCAATGCTTGCTGCAAACCTAAAGTATCTAAAATCGGAATTAGAAATAGTAAAAAGATGAACCAATACAGGGCATTGCCAATTGTCTCGCTGAGAGATAACTGATTTGGCTGTGTGGGAGTACCCGCAGGTTGTTGATTTATACGCTCATCCAACCTCGCCGCTTGCAATCCGCGTGTGGTTATAAGCTTGACTACTGTTGCTACTATCCAGGCAACACCTAGAAATATTAACGCCCCTAGTAATTTTGGTAGAAATCCGCCTACTTGATTGAGGAAAGTACCAAGGGGTCTTGAAACTACTTCTAGCTGTAGTGTTTGTAAAACAGCTACTACTGTAAACAGGATAACAATCCAGAAAACAATACTACCGATTAATTCTTCGATCTTGGGCAAGTTACCCTGATCGCCACGGCCCATTATACTGGCAGCAATACGGTTGTCTATACTGGTACGATTGAGAAGTCCCTTGATTATTGCTTTTGCAATGTACGCAACAATTAATCCAACTAATAAGATTGCTACGGCTGCAAGTATGTTAGGGATAAATGCTATTAACTGTTGAACAATTCCCTGCGCGTAGTTAACACTATTTTCAACCACTGCCCCTGGTTGAGTCACATCTATTCCTGGCGCTGGTGTAATTTGCCCTAAAAATTGTTGGGTCTTCATTGATACATTAATACCTATTTTTGGTATCATTTCTTGCCAAGTTATATTCATGATTTTTGTAATCTAAGTTTACACACCACTAGAAAAAACACCATCAATTTTTCTCCAATTAACTCCTTATTACGCCCAATAATAAATCTTCCTTGGCTATTTTTACTGGCTTTATGGCTGTAAATTGACCATTAAGACATCACAATACATCTCTATACAGAGTTATAATGAGAAATATAATTACACATCTACCTTTGTGGATAATTACACTTAAAAATCAGTTATTTAATAATTTTTAGTAATTTATAATACTTCAGATTTCAACTAAGAAGTTGTTATCATCTAAGCGTCTAAATTACTTGAGCTATTATTTGCTACTAAATATACTTAAGTAATTTGTTTAACTTCTCTAGCTGCTATGTCGTCTCAGCAATTTTGTTCAATTATTGAAATTAATGCTAGTCCCAAGGTAGTCGAGCAATGTATAAGTGATCGCGTCTTAATGCACAAATGGCTAAACCCAGCGTTAAAATGTGAACCCATAGGCGATTGGAGTACTGAAGTAGGTAGTCGCAGCCGTTTTATAATTCTTATTCCCATAATTAAACCAACGCTTGAGGCGGTGGTATTAGAAAGAAAACCAGGCTTAATCGTCTGGGGATTTGAGGGATTTTTTCAAGGATCTGACTTCTGGGAGTGTCAATCTTCGCCACAAGGGACACTTTTAGTCAATCGCTTCCAGTTTGAGATTCCTAATCCAGTGATTCGTTGGGGTTTTAATACCTTTGCTGCTTATTTAACCAAAGCAGATATGCAAAGTCAATTACAACGTCTTAAGCGTGTTGCCGAAACCCAAAAGTAGCAGCGCTACAAACGCGGATCTACAGGTTCGCTTTCTAGGGCCAAAACACCAAAAACGCATTCATGGACGCGGCGCAAAGCTTCTTTTTTAGTAAAACGTTCTAGTGATTCCATCCCCAAAGCAAATTCTCGCAGTGCCAGAGAGCGCTTTCTCGACAAACCGCGCGATCGCAATCTCTCCAAATTCTCCGGTGCTGTATATTCCGCACCGTAAATAATCCGCAAGTATTCCCTCCCACGACATTTGATATCATGTCCGGATAAAAGATCATGATAAAGATGAAAAGTATAGCAGTAGTCAAGGTAGTTAAGACGTAAAATAGAAACAAAGCGCAAAAATTTCGTCACGCTGTGGCAAACCCCTACAGTTACGACCTGCGTCAAAAAGTGATTCAAGCAATTGAATTAGATAGTATGAAAAAAAGCGAAGCAGCACAGGTATTCGGCATTAGTCGAAACACAATTGACCTGTGGCTAAAACGTCGAACCGAAACTGGAGATTATCAAGCCAAGCCTAAACAGCCGCCAGGAAATGGACATAAAATCACGGATTGGGAGAAGTTCAGAGATTTTGTGGCGCAGTACGGAGACAAAACTCAAGCAGAAATGGCGGAACTCTGGTCTGGACAGATCAGTGCGCGGACGATTTCTCGTGCCTTGCACAAAATCGGTTTCACGCGAAAAAAAAGACCTATGGCTACATTGAACGCGACGAGGCAAAGCGACAAGCATTTATAGAACAATTGGCAACAGTTCCTCTCCTCGCAACGGGTGTATGTCGATGAAGCAGGCATGGATAATAGAGACGAGTACAGCTACGGCTGGAATGATCGAGGCAAACGCTTTCATGCCCTGAAAACTGGACGTAGAACCGGGCGAGTCAATATGATTGCCGCCTGGAGCGCCCAACACTTGTTGGCTGCGTTCACCGTTGATGGTCCTTGCAATCGGGTGGTATTTGAAACTTGGCTGGAACATTGTTTACTACCTGTGCTGCAACCAGGGCAAGTAGTAATTTTAGATAATGCCACTTTTCACAAAGGCGGACGCATTCATCAGTTAATTGAGCTATCTGGCGCAAAAATCCTCTATTTGCCCCCTTATTCCCCTGACCTCAACAAGATTGAAAGTTGTTGGTCTTGGCTCAAAAGCTGTATTCGCAAGCATCTAGCCTTGTTTGAGTGTCTGCGAGATGCGATAGAACACGTTTTGCACTTATCGTCCTAACTATCTTGGCAATTGCTATAAAAATATGACTTATGCCCAAACGGATTACAGTAGCAAAGCAGGCAAGTATTGCCTAACTGGAGCAACTTTATCAACAGGCAACCGAACCGGTGGGGTAGAAAGCCGTAAATCCTGGCGGGTGGAAGTTTCCAAGTAACGAGCTTTATCTTGTAAAGCTCCCGACAGAGGACTATGGAATGGTCGCAAAGTTGCTGGCTGGCGGGCTGGCTAAATTGCTTGACGGGGGGAAAAATTAGCCATCAGAGGGGATGGGAAATACTGCCCCAGAGGACATTTAGACTACGAGTGCCAAGACCATCTCACAGCCAAAGTGACGAAACAGAGCAAATTGCCTGGAAAAAAACCTAGCGATAGAAGTGAGCGAACTTCTATCGACTTACCCGGAAGCAGAAATTTAATTGTGGTGCGGCACGCGAACAGACGCTCGAAGACTCGCTACCGCTTCGCTAACGTTTGGGACTCAAACCAATGTTGAGAAGGATTTACGTCCCAGAGGGAGAAACGCCCATGACTAATGTTAATTGGCGATATTAGTGGCTATGGTTATCTGCCTTTGTACATCCTAAAACTGGCGAAACTAAGGCGTGGATTCTACCGTATATACATACACAACTATTTAACAAAGTTTGAGCAGATTTTGCTGCTCAATTTAACTTAGGGGCGAATAAGCACATTCTTTTAGTTGTGGACACGGGGTGGCACTTTAGTCGTGAGGTCAAGATTCCTTGTCGGTTACAATAGACATTTTTACCCTCCTATTCACGTCAAGTCTGACGGGGGAGGATTCCCTCCGTCGAGCTTGACGTGAATTGCAACCTGCGGAACGATTGTGGACGTTAGTTGATGAGCCGATTGCTAATTGCTCTATTGAAACCTTTGATGAGTTTAAAAATGTTTTGTTTCACCGATGCCCATCCCTGCTTCAGCAGCAAGACTTAATTCAAGGGCTAACTTGTTTTCATTGGTGGACTAAAATTGGCGCTTAATCAAATGTTATTTACCGGACATGATATTACAGCCGTTTTGCCCGTACTAATGCCTTGGAGTCGGATGGGGCTATTGTACTTTCGAGGATTCCTGTACCGGAGAAGTAACTGGCATTAGCTGCATAGATTCCACTGCCTTAGAGGTTTGTCCTCCGAAACGGGTTCATGCCCAGAAAGTATTTAGGGGTTTAGCTGGGTGGGAGAAAAGCCGCTAAGGCTGGTACTTCTGTTTCAAGCTTCATTTGATTATCTTTGGGGGAGATATTACCTGTGTCCTTGACCTAGGGCAATACGGAGTCCCATAAACCTGTGCCGGAAATGGCTAAAGCACTGAGCGCTAAACTGTTTTGTTACCAGGGCTATGTGTCTCAAGCATGAGCTTGAGCAGCTTCCGGTGCTTGGACTAGAGTTGATTGCAAGGTAGCGTAGAAATATTAAAAATGGTCTGCTCAAGCTCATAGACAAGATTATGCTACGCAAACGAGCCATTATTGAATCGGTCAATGACAAACTTAAGAACATCTGTCAGGTTGTACACTCCCGTCAACGCAAGCAGTTCAATTTTTTTGTCAATCTTCTGGCGGGGTTGATTGCTTATTCTTTTTATGCCAAAAAGCCTTCGTTAGACCTGAAATCCAAAGGTTTCGATGCCCTTCCTCCTGCTGTCTTCTCGCCTCGAACTCACATTGTTTTAGTTAAAAACTCGATTTTTTAGCCTTTAATCTTAGTGTTCCCTAATTGCTAAAAAACATTCAAATTAGTTCTTTGCTTTCAAATCTTGATGAGCCATTTTAACTAACTGCGCGACTTCTATTTGGTCTACAGGCGGCGAGTAGCTATCCATTCCCAGCCACAAAAGATACTCAGTATTTCCGGCGGGCCCTTGCAGAGGTGACCAAGTTAACCCCCGATATTGCCAGCCAATGGTTAGCGCAGCTTGGAGGACGTGAAAGATAGCATCTGCTTGGTCTTTAGGGTCGCGGACAACGCCTTTTTTGCCAACGCGGGACTTGCCAACTTCAAATTGTGGCTTGACTAGCAATACCGCCTCTCGTGGCGGTGTAAGTAATTGCCATAAAGCAGGCATCACCTTAGTTAGGGAAATAAACGACACATCCACTACTGTTAAATCGGCGTTTTCCGCATCCTGATACAACTCTTGGGGCTGGAGATAGCGCAAGTTGGTACGTTCAGACAAAACTACGCGCGGGTCGTTACGCAAGCGCCAGTCAACTTGTCCGTAGCCAACATCAACGCCATAAACTTTTTTTGCGCCATTTTGCAGCAAGCAGTCAGTAAAGCCGCCCGTAGAAATGCCGCCATCTAAGCAAATTCTATCTGTAACGCTAATAGCAAATACTGATAGAGCTTTAGCAAGTTTTTCGCCACCTCTAGAGACATAAGGTAACTTTTCTTTAACTTGAATTTGCGCTTGTGTATCGACTTCAGTACCAGCTTTATCGACAACTTGCCCATTTACCCTAACTTCGCCAGCCTGAATTAACCTTTGGGCTAAAGTGCGAGAGGAGCATAATTCAAGCTCTACGAGTAGAGTGTCTAATCTTTGTTTAGGCAAGAAATTTTATTGAGATTGAGATATTAATATTGCAGTTAAATGAACTTTGTTGGAACTTACGCAATTGTGATTGCCAAGAATTTAGCTGCTTATAGATAAGACCCTTTTGCAGGGGAATTGGGGGTAGATACCCTCCAATTCCTGGATTTTTTCTAAAGTAGAGACTAGCAATTGCAACGTCTCTACATTGGTTTTGAAATCACGCATTCATCATTTTCGCGCCCTGAATTAGGCAACGCCGCAACCTACATTAAGAAGCCCACAGAATCAATCGGGGTTCGTATGGACTAGACAAGTATTCGTGCTGTGGCAGTACGCGCAAAGACAAGCCTTGTAAACCAGAGTGAGTATAAACAAGATTTGCCGTATAAACACAACTACCACGTGAATCTTGCCCTTGGCACTCCATTACTACCGGAATGCCATTGACAATGTCGCCATTAGCATCAATAGCACCTTGATAGAGTTGGACTTGAATATCATCAGGAGTCAAAGTTGCCAAATCAATTTTTGCTTTAACCGTAATAGTTTGGTCTACCTTGACATCCGCCGTATCAGAAATATCAATACTGGCGATTTTGATGTTGTACCAATGGTCAACTAAATTAGCCTTCCATTCTGATAATTCATGGGCTGGCGCATAGTGGTTAACGCTTAAACTATGATAGCGATCGCTTGCCGGAAAATAAGCCTTCTGTGCGTACTCGCTCACCATCCGCTCTGTATTAAAAAACGGACAATTTAGCCGAATCGCATCTTTCATCTTAGCGATCCAATTGCGCGGCAAACCTTCAGGATCGCGGTTATAAAATAAAGGCACTACATCTTGCTCGATCAAGTCGTACAAAGCATTTGCCTCAATCTCATCTTGATACATGGGATCTTCATAATTTTCACCATGCCCAATAGCCCAACCAGTCCGCACATAGTCCGCTTCATCCCACCAGCCATCTAGTACGCTCAAATTTGGCAACCCATTCATCGATGCTTTCATGCCGCTAGTACCAGAAGCTTCGCGGGGACGACGGGGAGTATTGAGCCAAACATCGCACCCAGCAACCAATAACCGCGCTACATGAATGTCGTAATTAGGCACAAACACCACTTGCTTAGATAAGCCCTGCTCCCGAATAAAGTGGTTAATATCGCGGATAAGCTCTTTACCAGGAATATCTTTAGGGTGAGCCTTCCCAGAAATTACAAACTGCACCCGGCGGTCTTTATTTCCCGCTAAAATACGTCTGCACCTTTCCAAGTCTCGCATCCACAGCGTAGCCCTCTTGTAGGTAGCAAAGCGACGAGCAAACCCAATCGTTAATACCGTAGGATCGAGAGCTTCTTGAGCTTGAACTATTTCCGCCGGACTTGCACCGCGATCGCGTAAATGATTGACCAAGTGTTCCCGTACAAACACTACCATATCCAAACGGCAGCGTTCGTGATTGCGCCATAATTCCTCATCGGGAATCGTATTTATGCGCTCCCACAACGGACTATTTACCGGGGCTGACGACCAATTTGGGCCTAAATAGCGATCGTACAAAGTCTGGGTGGCACTGGCAACACAACTACGCGCGTGAACCCCATTAGTAATTGCCGTAATCGGTACTTCCTGTACGGGCAAATTCTGCCACAAACCTCTAAACATTTCCCGCGATACTACCCCGTGCAACTGAGCGACACCATTTGCAAAAGTTGCCGTTTTCAATGCCAACACAGCCATACTAAACGGCGAAGTCAAATCCCCAGTGTTTTCCCGCCCTAAACCCAGCAGTTGATCCTTAGATAAACCAAAAATTTCAGCATAATGCCCCAAGTAATACAAGGTTTTATCCGGTGCAAATAAATCAATTCCGGCTGGTACAGGAGTATGAGTTGTAAAAATATTACTGGATGCAACTAATTGTCTTGCTTGGTCGTACTTTAAACCTTCTTCTTGAATCAAGATTCTTGTCCGCTCTAGGGCCGAAAAAGCGGCGTGTCCCTCGTTCATGTGGTAAGCTGTGACCCGCAATCCCAAAGCTTTGAGCATTCGCACCCCACCAACTCCCAGCATAATTTCCTGGTGGATACGCATATCAATGTCGCCACCGTACAGTTGGTCGGTGATGTTTTGATCGTAGGGATTATTTGGCTCAATATTTGTGTCAAGAAGGTACAGAGGTACGGTTCCGACTTGCACCCGCCAAACTCTGGCATAAACCTTGCGCCCTGGATAATCCACCTCAATCCGTAACTGGGAGCCATCAGAATTGCACTCTAAATGCAGGGGCATATTATAAAAATCATTGGTTAGGTAGCGTTCTTGCTGCCAGCCATCGGCATTGAGATACTGAGCAAAGTACCCTTGCTGATAGAGTAAGCCGACTCCTACCAGTGGTAAGCCCAAATCGCTAGCCGACTTTAAATGATCTCCAGCTAGAACCCCTAAGCCTCCAGAATAAATCGGCAAGCAATCAACCAGCCCAAATTCTGCGGAGAAATAGGCAAAACATTCTTGCGAATATTTAGAAGTTTTATTTTCTGTCTCCTGCGCCCTATTTTTGTCATACCAGCTACGCTCTTGCAAATAATCTTCTAGCTGACGTGCGGCTCTATCCATTTGGGCTAAAAAGCCTTCATCTTCTACAACTTCCTGCAAACGTACTTGGCTAATATTGCCCAGCATATAAACCGGGTTGTGGTGGCTTACTTCCCATAGATCTGGATCTAAACGGCGAAATAAGTCTTTGCTTTCGGCATTCCAATCCCAATGTAGGTTGTAAGCTAACGGACGTAAGCTTTCCAATCGAGGCGGCAAAGAGGGAGAAACATTAAAAGTACGAATTGGCTGCATGAGTTGAGGAAAATTTAAGAAAAGGTTGTTATGGCTATTGTTTACCTGGTTCTACCTTAAATTGGCAACTTTTGATACTTTTATGGGCAAAAAAGATTTACTGCGGTAGTTTTGGATAGCAATTTCTTATCTGTCTGAATAGCTTTGCGTGCGATCGCGCTTTAGCTAGGAAAAAAAATCACCGGATATTTCGGTATCATAGAAAAGCTATCTGCTTTTTACTTGTGGAGATAAATTCTGTGGTTGCTCTCAAAATAGCTGTATATATTGTTGTTGGTATATTTGTTGCCATGTTCTTCTTTGGCTTTTTGTCAAATGATCCTTCTCGCAATCCCAGCCGTCGCGATTCAGACTAAGCCTCGCCTTGCGTCTTGTGTAGGCGCAATGGCAGGAGCTATCTAGCCTTAAAATAACTAACTCAAGAGGCGGTTGCCAGTAGGGATGAATTCATCCTTCCGGGCTGATGATTCGCTGCCAATGTTCTGCTTAAATATGCCCTACCCCTTACCGTCACCTGCACCGCCTCCCATAGTTCAAGTAGAAAGAAGTCGCCTAAGCATTAGTTCAACGCAATCAATTCTTGAGCCGAAATTTCCTGCTAGTCAAGTTGTAACTCTAAATAATCCTGATTCGTCCTTACCTACCCAACTACAAGCCTCTAAAAGTGCTGCTTTATTAGGGAAGCCAATCAGTGTTGGCTATCTTGTGCAAGGTGCTACAACGGCGGCTTGGAGTAGCGAACCTACGAGTAACTTGATTAGGAGCAAACAAACACCTGTTGAGCCATTAGTACAAGCACCAATACCTACTCAAGCGCCAGACCCTACAAACACGCCAGAAGTGGAAATTCAAAGTCCTACGCCTCCTGTAGGCAGCACAGAAACGCCCATAGAAGTCCAACCGAGTCCAGAAACGCAACCTACACCCCCGACAGGCAGCACAGAAACGCCCGTAGAAGTCCAACCGAGTCCAGAAACGCAACCATCCCCACCAATAGAAAATGCTCCTAGTCCAAGCGCACCTAGTAATATCGCGCCAGTAAGCAGCAGAATTGTAGAACTAAACGCCGATCGCCAAGAGTACGACCAGCAAAGACAAATTGTTACAGCAGAAGGCAACGTAATATTAAGACTAAATGGCGGTGTAATAGATGCGGACAGCTTACAAGTCAATCTGTCTAACCGCATCGCTGTAGGACAAGGAGATGTAGCCGTTACGCGAGGCGAACAAATACTCCGGGGCGAACGATTTACCTACAATTTTGTCCAAAATACCGGAGAATTGCTTAATGCTAGTGGAGAAATTTTTATTCCTAGCGCAAGTCAAGACCTTTCAGTTAATTTAGCAACAGATGTAAGCGCCGGAGGAATACCAGCAAATCCGCAGAGCGATCGCATTACTGCCAATCAACCAAGACAAGATGTGACAAGTACCGGTGGAATTGGCGTTAGTGTTGGTGCAGGTAGAGACATTAACAACGTTGCCTTACCGCGACAAGGCGGTGTAATTCGTCGCTTGCGTTTTCAAGCGCAGCAAGTAGAATTTTACCCCCAAGGCTGGCAAGCCCAAGATGTCAGAATTACAAACGATCCATTTTCACCACCCGAACTAGAATTAAGAGCAGATACAGTCACGCTAACAAGGGAATCGCCCCAGCGAGATCGCATTGTTACCACTCGTCAGCGTTTAGTTTTTGACCAAGGGCTATCAATCCCAATTCCTAGAGATGAAACAGTAATTGATCGCACCGAAAGGGAAGTTACACCAGGATTATTTCAAGTCGGCTTAGACGGCGACGAACGAGGTGGAGTATTCATTGAGCGCAACTTTAGCCCCATTAGTAGCGAACGAGTGCAGTTAACTCTAACACCGCAGTTTTTCGCTCAAGCAGCCGTGCTAGAAAGCGGCGGTAACATCCTCGATCCTGATTTATATGGTTTGAGGTCAAAATTACGGGTAAATCTGGGAGAGCGCACTCAAGTTAGGGGTAGAGCCTCAATTACAAGCCTAGACTTGGGTCAACTAGAGGACAATTTACGAGCAAGCTTGCGCCTTAGTCAATCTATAGGCAGCGCTGCAAGACCGCACCAGTTGACCGTAGAATACAGCTACCGCGATCGCTTGTTTAATGGTAGTCTCGGCTATCAAACCGTCCAAAGCAGTCTAGGCGGGGTTTTGACTTCACCAGTTATTGCTTTAGGAACAACAGGTGTTGCTTTGAGCTATCAAGCTGGCGCTCAGTTAATTAATGCCGAAAGCGATCGCATAGACTTATTAGAATCAGGTAGAGAAAGTAATCGCATTTCTTTAGGTCGTCTGCAAGCAAGCATCGCCCTTAATCGCGGCTTTGCTCTTTGGCAAGGACTTGCTTTAGCTGCTACTCCTACGGCGGGATTGCGCTACACCCCCGCACCAGTAATTCCTTACGTCAGCTTATTTACTGGGCTGAAGGGAGTTAGCAGCCTCTATAGTAGTGGAGATAGTCAAAATACAATTACCGGGACTATTGGCATCCAAGGACAGTTTGGGCATTTTTCTCGGAAATTTTTCGACTATACGGGCTTTAACGTCAGTTTTTCTCAAGATATTCGTAGCGGACTATCACCATTTTTATTTGACCGCTCTGTTGATAATAAAGTTCTCGAACTTGGCTTAGTACAACAAATCTACGGCCCTTTTCGCCTTGGCATCCAAGCGGCGCTTAACTTAGATACTGGAGAAAATATTAGCACCGATTATATTTTAGAGTATAGCCGCCGCACCTATGGCGTTGCTTTACGCTACAACCCAGTGTTGGCATTAGGTGCTTTAAGTTTGCGGATTAGCGATTTTAACTGGAATGGTGGTAGTAATTTATTTTCTGACTCCGAAGTGCAGCCAGTGTTAAATGGGGTGCGCCAAATCAACGAATAATTACTGGTTGGCTAAATAATTTTGATAGCCTATAGCCTCTAGTTTTGCTTGTTTGTCATAGACAGATTGAGCCAGAGTTTGGCGGTAGTTTTGCACTTTCTCTAATAACTCTGGTTGCGAAGTTGCCAAAATTTGAACAGCTAACAAGCCAGCATTTTTAGCATTACCAATAGCTACGGTAGCGACAGGAATACCCGCAGGCATTTGGACAATAGAGTATAAAGAATCAAGCCCTTGTAAGTGGCGGCTAGGTACAGGAACGCCAATTACAGGTAAGGGAGTCAAAGCTGCAACCATACCTGGCAAATGAGCCGCACCACCTGCACCCGCAATAATAACTTTCAGCCCCCTGCGGTGAGCAGATTGGGCATATTCAACCATTTTTTCGGGAGTGCGGTGAGCAGAAATAATCCCAACTTCGGGATTGATATCAAATTCCTTGCAAATTGCGATCGCATCCTGCATAACCTGTAAATCTGAATCGCTGCCCATAATAATGCTAATTAGTGATTGAGTCATGGTGATGAGAGATCGATAAAACAGAATCTAGTTTATCTCGTGGTAGATACAGGGGCGGAATTAATGGTAGTAGGGGGTCAACTATAAAATAGAATCTAGTTTATTTTGTAGTGAATACAGGGGCAAAATTGATGAATAGTGCGACTTCTTCCTCGGATATTATCAATGCTCGTGTCCCTGGCTGCAACGGTTTGCAGAGAATCAGCATCAATACTCAAGGCAAAATTTCTCAAATCATGCCTATGACGGAAGCTACAAAAGATAGGCAAGTATTAGATGTAGGCGGCGATTGGATTTCCTTGGGTGGAGTAGATTTGCAGATTAATGGGGCGCTAGGATTAGCATTTACTGACATTCAGGCACATCATAGCGAGTTATTGCAAGAAATCTGTCAATTTTTGTGGCAACAAGGAGTAGATAGCTTTGTCCCTACTCTAGTTACAACTTCTGTTGAAAATATTAAACGAGTCCTTTCTACCCTTGCTGATTTTATTGAGTGTCAAAAATCTGTCCACTGCCCTACAGCCCAAATTCTCGGAGTGCATTTAGAAGGGCCATTTTTAAACCCCGAAAAACGTGGCGCACATCCCGCGGAATACCTATTACCACTGACTATTGACAACTTAAAGCATATTTTGGGAGAACATAGTCACATCGTCAAAATCATTACCTTAGCGCCCGAACTAGACCCCCCAGAGCAAGCAATCCCTTACTTAAAAAATATCGGTATTACCGTGAGCTTGGGTCACTCCCTCGCCACCGCAGCCCAAGCAGAACGCGCTTTTGATCTTGGGGCATCGATGGTCACTCATGCCTTCAACGCTATGCCATCATTGCATCATCGAGAACCAGGATTGCTAGGAGCAGCTTTAGTAAATCCCAATGTAAAGTGTGGTTTAATTGCCGACGGACAACATATTTGTCCTACGATGATTCAAGTGTTACTCCAAGCAAGCAATTACGAACGTGGACTATTTCTAGTTAGCGATGCTCTAGCACCGCTAGGATTGCCCGATGGCATTTACCCCTGGGATACAAGACAAATAACTATTACGAATGGTACAGCTAGACTAGCAGACAATACCTTGTCTGGCACGACTTTACCTTTATTTACTGGAGTTCAAAACTTAGTTAAATGGGGTATAGGTGACGTGGCAAGCGCGATCGCATTAGCTACAGGTTCACCCAGAAAAGCAATTAATATTTCTAGTGGAATTGAAAACGCTACAGCAAGTCACCTAATCCGTTGGCACTTCGACGGGGCAACCAAAGACCTAACTTGGGCAAGACTAACAGATTCTCTTTACTCTGCGCCACTTTAGTTAATGAGTCCCTAGCACCTATAAATGCTAAGTTAAACCCTTGGAAAGTATAAAAATAAATTCATGAACCCAGCAGACGATAAAACTATTGTTAAAGAATATTTTAACTCCACCGGATTCGATCGCTGGCGGCGAATTTACGGTGACGGCGAAGTTAGTAAAGTCCAGTTAGATATTCGTACCGGACACCAGCAGACAGTAGATACCGTCCTTGGCTGGCTCAAAACCGACGATTTAAACTCGCTAACGATCTGCGATGCGGGGTGCGGTGTAGGTAGCCTGAGCATCCCCTTAGCCGAGGCGGGAGCGACGGTTTATGGCAGCGACATTTCTGAGAAAATGATTCAAGAAGCAACGCAAAGAGCCGAAGCCGAATTAGATAATACCAATAATCTTAAGTTTGCCGTCCAAGACTTAGAAACCCTTAGCGGTGACTATCACACAATAACTTGCTTAGATGTTTTAATTCACTATCCCCAAAACGAGGCAGATAAAATGATATCTCACCTCGCTTCTATGGCACAATCGCGGCTAATTCTTAGTTTTGCACCGAAAACTTTTGCTTTAAGTATATTGAAAAAAATTGGTAGTTTTTTTCCTGGCGCAAGTAAAGCAACTCGCGCGTACTTACACCGCGAAGCCGACGTAGTAAAAATTTTGGAAAGTAACGGTTTTGCAGTTCAAAGACAAGCAATGACTAAGACTAGCTTTTACTTTTCTCGCATTTTAGAAGCTACACGTAAATAAAGTTGAAGTAGTGCAAAATGTATATAATTTTGTACTAATAACAATTTGCTGAAAGCTTTGTTATGGAAATGTTACGCTTGCTAGATAAGGGTTGAGAGAATTTTTCTTATACCAATTACTACCGCACAAGAACTCTATAACCAAGTCGTTCGGACATTGCCACCAATTTATTGTTATGGTATGTCGCCTCACTGTTTCCTGAAGATTAAGCATTTTTAGAAGCTGGAGACTATTTTGTACGGAGCCGATCCTAAAGATAAGCATCCGATGAAGGGATTTCCACAAATCTGCTTCATTCAAAACACTGTGTCGAATCCTAATATCATTGTTGGAGATTATACCTATTACGACGATCCACAAAACTCGGAAGACTTTGAGCGTAACGTTCTGTACCACTTTCCTTTTATCGGCGATCGCCTAATTATCGGCAAATTTTGTGCTTTGGCTAGAGGCGTAAAATTCATCATGAATGGTGCAAATCACAAGTTAGATGGGTTTTCAACATATCCGTTTGGGATCTTCGGCAATGGTTGGGAAAAAATTGATCCTCAACCTAAAGAACTACCATCTAAAGGCAACACACTAATTGGTAACAATGTGTGGATTGGCTATGAGACAGTAATTATGCCAGGGGTGCAGGTAGGCGATGGAGCGATCGTTGCCGCAAAATCCGTAGTAGTCAGTGATATTCCACCCTATACAACTTTTGGGGGCAACCCAGCCAAATGTATTCGTCAGCGATTTAGTGATAAAACTATCCAATCTTTACTTGAGATAGCTTGGTGGAATTGGGAGAGTGAAAAGATTACACGCAACTTGGAGAAGATCGTATCGGTAGATATTCAAGCTTTAATCGATTGTAAGTAGAAGTGCAGCAAAACAATTCTTTAGAGCCGACTGGTTAAATTATCAAAAGATTAAAGCCTATAGGAAGATGAGAAAGAGCAATTTTGAGCGGTTTATCGGTAGCAGCGATCGCTTTTGCTACCTAATCCCTCAAATGCGCGCTCAAATTTTTAAGGGTAGCGGCTAGATATCCGATGTACCTGCGCGATCGCGTTATTAATAGTAGCACTGTTAGTGCTGCGTACCGACTCGCCAACTATTTTAGTCGTAACAGGATGGGCTTTTATTATTGGTATTGTGATATTTTCTGGTAGTTTATACGCCCTCAGTCTTACTGATATTAAAATCCTCGGAGCAATTACCCCTTTAGGCGGCGCGGCATTTATTATTGGTTGGCTGTGCCTTGCTTATTCTGGTTTTAGCGTTAAGTAAAATTTCTCTACATCTATCTTTAGTAACAACCTATACATCTATCTTTGGCAGGGTTAATTTAGCTAGTTTAATTGATTAAACCTAAGTTATTGCAGTGCAAAATGCGATCGCTCAATTAGTAAGAAAAATCAGCCATTTTTAATTATGACCTTTGCCACCGACGAAAACACCAAGCGCTCTCTAGAAACATTTAAGGGCTTTGATGTAGATACTCAATTAGCCCTTCTCTGGTTTGGTTATCTCGATCTCAAAGATAAACTAAATCCCGCCAATGCTGCTTCTGCTCAAGATACTGCAGGAGCGCTATATGATCGCATTAAGGCAATGCCCAAAGACCAACAATTGCAAGCGCAACGCGATATTGCTAGCAGTACAGATTCAGATATTAGTCACAGCTACAGCGCTTTGAGTTCTAGCGGTAGATTAGATGTATGGTTGCGTCTAGCCCAAGGTATGGATGAAGGTGTAATTATTCAAATGCCTTCGGATTACAAACTACCCTCAGAAACTGATGAATTTGTAAACCAAATTCAACAACTCGAATTTGAACAGCGCATTGATTTTATGCGGAGTCTAGTAGTTGAGATGGGTTCTAAATCATAGGATTACTTATACTTTACTAAGGTAGAGAATTTAGAGTTGTAGGTCAAGTATTTTTTCTTAATTGCTCTTAACTCTCTACCTTATTAATATTGATAAGAACTACTTTAGAAGTTAAGTAAAAAGAAATCAAGTTTAGATCTTTAACTGTCCTTACCCAACTGCTTTAATAAGCGACGAATGACTGGAGCATCTTGGGCATCAGGAACTTTTTGTAAGTAAGCTTCAAAATCACTAACTGCTGCTACCCAACGACCAATTTGATAATATATTAAACCGCGATCGCGTATTTCTACAACTGTGTTAGGGAACAAAAGTAAAATGCGTTCAACGGCGGCTAAAGCTTTTTCTAATTGTTGAGTGTTGAGATAAATTAGTTTTAGATTGCTTAACATTCGAGCTAAAAATTGCCGATTGCTTACAGTTGCCAAAAATTCTGGTTGCATGATTACAGGTTGCCCATAAACTTGCATGATTCGCTCTTGACAGTCGTCAAGAAATAGCACTTCACCTTGATTAAAAGCATCGACGAATACTTCCATTTCTGCAACTTGGGGACGAATCAAGAAATGTCCCGGCATTCCTATGCCTATCATCGGGAACTTAATTCGTTTGGTTATTTCTAAATAGATCAACGATAGCGTAATCGGAATACCAATCCGTCGCTCAATGACTTCATTTAAAAAACTATTACGCGGATCGTAATAGTCAGTAACATTGCCGCTAAATTTTAGCTCGTCGTACAAGTAACTATTAATAGCTTGAATAATTTTCAGGGGATAATTCTGAGTTGGCATACGTTCTATTATCTCTATTGCCATAGTATCCAAAATATTAAGATATTCGATTACATTTAAGTCGGGATATTCTTCTTGAGCAATGTACAGTGCAGATGTTGCTAGATCGATTTGCTCATCTGGATAACTAATTTCTTGCTGGAAATATTGCCGCGATCGCAAATAACTCATAATTTATGTTTTTGCTTGCTTAAATCATTAAACCAGAAACAGGTTTTGTTATTTTTATTGCTTGTAAGTTCGGCGCTAAATAGTAATAGTTAATTATCTTTTAAATTTATCCTGTTTTTAAGTTAAAGACACAGTAAATTCTCCAACTCTAATAGCATACACGCTTATTGTAAATGAGCGCTCATAAGTACCTCTTTTTAAAGCAGCGATATCAATTATACAAGCTGTTGAGTACGAGTTATCGGTGAAAGTATCAAGCCTTAATTCCCTAGATTGGGGTATTTTAGGGATTCAAGAAGCTATGAAGCCTGATATTGTATTAGCTGTAAGTGTAAAATGTAAACTAAGTTACTGTAGTTACATCTACTTCTACTAATTGCATAAAATTTTACTTAAGTAGGCTGATTTTTTAATGAATTTTCTAAAGATAAGAGCGAAGTTTATTAGGCAGCATCTAACTTTCACTTGTATGCTAGTAATGTGTTTATTATTACTAGGAATGCCTGCTGCCAACGCAGAGATCAATACTGATCGCTTTGAGGGTAATATTTTTGTCTTATATGCTGGTAATGGATCTTTAGTCCCGCCTAAAGTTACATTAGCGAAGTCTATAAAAGGAGCCAAGCCAACGATATTAGTTTATTATGTCGATGACAGCAGCGATTGCAAGCAATATGCGATCATTGTTTCTAATATGCAAGCTTTTTATGGACGTGCCGCCGATATTATACCTGTAAATGTAGACACAATTCCCGTACAAAGCAGCTATACACCTACGGAATCCGGCTATTACTACAAAGAGATAGTTCCTCAAGTAGTCATATTAGGTAAGTCAGGTAAGGTAGTATTTGACAAGCAAGGACAAGTACCATACGAGGAAGTAGACGATACTTTACGCGAAGTATTTGACCTGCTACCTCGATCGGAGTCAACCCAATTGAAGCTACGCCCAGTAAATGAATTTAATAATGAGCTAGTTAAGTAATCGACAAAGTAATACGCCAAAATGCTTGTTCGCATCTGTCCAAGTATGAATTGGTTTTAGTCCTTGCGCTTGCAACTCTTGCTGAATATTATTTAAATCAAATTTGCGCGATATTTCTGTTAATATGGTTTCGTTAGCTGCTAGTTCAATTGTTAAATCTAGAGCGCTCAAGGTCACATTTTGGGAACGCAAACTTCGCAAGTGCATTTCAATTTGATGCTGAGTTTCATTGTAAAAAGCTAAGTGTTCAAATTGCGTTAAATCAAAGTTGCCATCAAAGCGTTGATTTAAGTGCTTGAGCATATTTAGATTGAAAGCGGCGGTGACTCCTTGACTGTCATTATAAGCAGCTTCTAATAGATGCTTGGATTTGTGTAAATCTATTCCTAGTAGGAAGTATTCACCTGGTTTGAGAGCCTTAGTAATTTGCGTGAAAAATGTTTTACATTCTTGAGCCTTGAGATTGCCTAAAGAGCTACCAATAAAACAAATTACTCGATTAGGTAATTGAGAAGATTTTAGTTGTTTTAAAGCTAGTTCGTAGGTGCTAACAAGGGCTTGAACTTGTAAAGAAGGATAATCTGTCAATAGCTCTTTAGCACTAAGCTCTAAAATGCCTGCACTTACATCAATGGAGGTATAGCGCAGAGGATACCCTAATTGATTGTAAGCATCTAGCAGAATGCGGGTTTTAGTAGAGCTACCACTGCCTAATTCTACCAGTTCGCAAGCGCCAGTAAGTTGAGCAATTGACTTTGCATATTCTTGTAAAATAGCTGTTTCTGTACGCGTGAGGTAGTATTCGGGTAAGTCGCAAATTTGCTCAAATAGTTGCGAGCCATAGTCATCGTAAAAGTAACGAGCTTGAATAGATTTTGGCTTTTGAGTTAGTCCAGCAATGACATCACTTTTTTCGGTAAGGGCGGAGGCGGATTCGGTGGCTGCATTTAATAAATGCTCGATTTGCAAGCGATTTTCGTTCTCAGATTGGGTAGAAGTATTACCGCTTGCAGTATTAGATATTGACACGATTGAACTCCTGTTTGTGAAACAAGCTTAATTTATAGCAAAAAGCTACCTTTTGCTATAGGAATATAAGCTATAAATAATTAAAAATATGAGCTTATTGCGCCCAAAGGAATATAATTATCGGGATACAAAGCTTAATTAAAACTTATAGTTTTTGCAATTAGGCGATCGCATTTACTCAAAGTAAAACTACTTGTTACGCAGCACAACGAAAGCCTGCCAAAATTTGCTGCACCCCAGGATGATACCAGTTGCGGAAACTCGAACGTAGCGCCCAAGGACGAGTTGCCCAACTACCACCTTTTAGCACCCAGTGTTCTCCATCAAAATATACCTGAGAATAACCAGGATAAGGATAGCCAGTAAAACCCTCATAACCTTCAAATATTGTAGATGTCCATTCCCAGACATTACCGAGCATATCATAACAACCATATACACTTTGTCCGGCTGGGTAAGCATCTACTGGCGTTGTCTGACTAACTGCATTGTCGTGATTGCCATGTTTTTGGGCTGGTGCATCTTCTCCCCAAGGATAAGTGCTACTACCCCCGGCGGCTTTTTCCCATTCTGCTTCTGTAGGTAGCCGTTTACCAACAAATCGGGCGTAAGCATCGGCTTCATACCAACTAACCCCACAAACAGGGTGATTGTCCCAGCGCGGATCGTCAGACCAGTATAAAGGTTTTGTTACCTGCTGACTTTGCACCCATCGCCAACCAGCATCCGACCACCAAGTAGAATTTTGATAGCCACCAATTTCAATAAAAGCTCTATATCGTCCGCAAGTAACGGGGTAGCGGTCAATAGAGTAGGTGTCAAGAAAAACTTGATGACTGGAGCGCTCGTTATCTAAAGCGTCTATAGAGTTGTTTCCTTGGGCAAATGAACCAGATTTAATACAAATCATTTCTGAATTTAAAGTATTTGGTTGAACTGTAGTAAAGGAAGAATTAGGAGCAGGATGCACAGTAAAATTAGCTAGATTCGTAAGACTGCGCCAACTTGCGCCCACAGGAGCTTGATTATGCCAGCGCCCAAGTTGCATGACAAAAGCGATCGTTTCTGTATGCTGACTTTCATGTTGCAGTAGCCAACGCCAAAGACGTTCTTCTTGGTCTAAATTAATAGTTTCTAGACGCAAAAGAACTTTGCTTCTAATCGCTTCAAGATAGCTTTTAATCTCTGCTAGTGGAGGCAAATTAACGCGCTCCGCCTTGGGTAAACCATCAGCAACAAACAAACGGCGATATTTTGGAAACAGTGGTTTTATTCCGGCTGGGCGCTCTAGCAACCACAATGATTCAGTATAGCCAATGTGTCCCAAGTGCCAACCAATGGGGCTAAATTCTGAATGAGCTTGATGACAAAATGTTGTTTCGTCTATAGATTCAAATAGTTCTAAAGTTCCCGCTCGACATTGATGCAACCACTGCTTTAATTGCTGTCGTCTTTCGTCAAGAATCTGGGGTGAACCCGGATTGCTAGTTTGTTGAAAGTTGATTGATTTCGATCTCAAGGTCTTCTCCCACACTAAGAATACTCTGTTCGGAAAAACTATGCCAATCGCCCTTAAATATAGGTTCAGAGGCGATAATTACGGATTTTGGATAAGCCGGATCGTCCCTAGTCCAATACAAAGAAGGACACTCTATTCCAGTTGCAAAACGAGAGGCAATTAGCCGCTTACCATCGCTAATAACAATATTAGCTGAGGCGGAAACTTGATGAGATTTGGCTAAGTCATCTAAGTTTAGTAAGGCGCTTTGCAAAGCCTGTTCTAAAGTACCATCAGGGTTTTTAAGATATTCATCAAGAAATAGGGCAAAAAAGTGTTCTGAATCCGTACTACCTTTAATAGACTGGTAAGCAGTATCGCTGAGGCGATCGCACATTGGACGCATTAGGGTCTGCTTAAAGTTATCAATTTTACCATTATGGATAAATAACAGTTGTTTAGACTCAAAGGGCTGACAATTACTCATATCTACCACTTGCCCGGCTGTAGCACTGCGGACGTATCCCAGCACGCAACTTGACTTTATATATCGCCCCAAATTAGGCAAATTTACATCATTCCAAATAGGGATAACGTTTTTGTAGATAAAAGGATTAGTCTCTTTTTCAGGGTGATACCAACCAATGCCAAAACCATCCGCATTAACAACTCCAGACTTCATCTCGCGCGGTTGATAGCTTTGCACAATTAGCGAGTGTTCGGGCTTTTGTAGCAAGTAGTCTAAAGGAATTGAAGGGCCTAAATAACCTAGTAAACGGCACATATTTAACCTAATTCTCCAAAGTCCTTAACAATGCTTCACTATTGTATTAATTTCGATGTGTTGTACGTAACGGTATTAAAGGCAGATCGTTATATCTTAAGGATGATAAAACTCCTAAAAACACTAGAAAATAATGATTTTTGCCATTGGGCATTTTTTTGAATTATTAAATAATGCTGCTAACGCTAACTACCACTCATTCACCTGCTACCGATTTAGACTACTTGTTGCCCAAACACCCAGATAAGTTCCAGCCTTTTAGTCTATCTTTTGGTAAAGCGCACGTATTTTACCCAGAAGTGAGTAGAGAAAGTTGCACTGCAGCTTTGCTTCTAGATGTAGATCCAGGGGGATTAGTTAGAAAAAAGGGGATTGAAGGCTTAGAGCAATATGTAAACGATCGCCCTTAGGTAGCATCGTCATTTTTGAGTGTAGCGATTGCTCAAGTTTTTGGTAGTGCGTTAGCTAGGCGTTGTAAAGATAAACCAGAACTTGCACAAGTACCTATACCGCTAATAGCAAAGCTTACTACTGTTCCATCTCGTGGCGGTGAAGCTTTGTTGCAAAGCTTATTTGCACCCCTAGGTTACACAATTCTGTCCAACTCACGTTAATTTACTAAACACGCCTCTCTGTTACAGAAAGACGTGTTTAAATAAATAATTTTGGCAGTCAGCTTTAGCTATAAGTAACTGGAGGTAAACCCCAAGTGGGCATCAGATTAATTCTGCCAAACCAAAACTTTAGCTTCATGAGGACCAATGTCAAGCATAATGCCATCATCTCCCGCTTCAATATTATAATTGCCTGTCCATTCGTGCCATGTACCTGCTGCTGGGAAGTGGGGAATGTAATACCCAGCTAGGAAGTTTTCTGAGAAGTTGGCTACGACAACCACGCGCGAACCTTGATCATTCCATCGGCTGTATGCCAAAACTTTGGCTTCTGGGTTTTCGTGGATAAACTCAATGTTTTCTGTGTAGAGTGCGTGATTGTGTTCGCGCAGGTTAACTAAACCTCTGTAATGCTCAAACAAGCGACGATTTGAATCATTACCTAGCAGCGTCCAATCAATTTTGGCTGAATCAGGTGTTTTAGCTTTATATTCGCCAAACTCGTCACCCATCCAAATCAATGGCACACCAACTGCTGTCATCAGGATGGCAGCACCAAGCTTAATTCGTCTGAATGCTTCTTCATCAAAGATTTGGCGATCGCCCAAATCTACCATGACATGATTGTGGTCGTGATTGGTCAGATAATTTACCACATTAACCGTACCCATAAAGCCTTGGCGCTTACAATCGATTACACTCTTTAGCCGTTCTAAATCAAACGTATCACCCTTGATATGTTCTAGAATGCAGTGATAAAAACTATCGTGCCAGCAACCATCCATTGGCCCGTCTACGCCCGTAATGCTAAGAGTCTCAGGAATATGTTCGGCAACGGTATAAAAAGGCTTCATCCCAGCAATTTTCTTAGCTTCCTGCACAATCCAGTGCATAAAGTCATAGTTAGCAATTTGCCTTGCAGCGTCAAAACGAATACCGTCAATATGAAATTCCTGAATCCAATGGCGGAGGTTATCGCCAGTAAACTGCCGTGCTGGGTAGATTTGCAGCTTTTCGTCGTAAAATTCGTAATTAAATTCTGGCCCCCAATTATTATCAGGATCGCGCGGTGAGTGGTGATACCAGTAATCGTGGTCAATCTGCGTGAGTGGCGCTCCGGCTTCGGAGTGATTATAAATACCATCGATAATCACGCGAATGCCTTTACCATGACACTCATCAATTAAATTTTTTAAGCCCTCAGTTGTGCCATAACTAGATTCAGTAGCAAAAAAATGGCGGGGGTTATATCCCCAACTGCGATCGCCTGGATATTCTTTGACTGGCATCAATTCAATTGCATTGATCCCAAGGTCGCAGAGATAATCTAACTTTTCGACAACGTGTTGATATTGACCCCGCTCGTCTGAATCGGCTTCACCACCAGAGAAGTCACCAACGTGCAGTTCATAGATGACTAATTCTTTATCTTCTGGCAATGGTTTGTCGTCATGTTGCCAAACATAAGTATCAACAATTCGTTCACCATCTTTAATCCGTACTACAGCATTTTGCGATGGGTCATCAATATCCGTTGCATAAGGATCGACAATTTCTACCAACTGATCCGGTTCAAAAAACCACGATTTAGATTGAACGCGAAATTTATACTGATAAGCACCGTCTTCTAGTTCTACGGTGGTGCGAAAATAACCATCTTCGCCTTTTTTCATCGGTACATCTTTCCAATCGGAAAATTCGCTAACTAAAATCGCTCCCTTAATATACGGCGCAAATAAATTAAATTCAATCGGACTTGCCATGTAAGTAGTCTAAGTATAAAAACACAACATCCATATTTTCTCAGTTCGTCCTCTAATAATGGATCGTTCTTGGGAGATATCTTAGCCTATCGGCTGGTGAGCTTACCTAACAACCAATATTCAGCTATAAAAGCTATTTATCGTAAAATTTGGTTAATAATAGCTAAAAGTCAGCTATTAAGAATTACTGAGATGTGCGATCGCTTGACGAATCCAATCTTCGGCATTAGCATTTTTTGCTAAACCAACTTGTTGACTCACCGCTTGCAAAGCTTTGGAAACTTCACTAGGGCTGTAACCTAAAGCAAGTAGAGTCATCTGCACGTCTTCTAAAATGGCTGGTGCTGGGCCATCAGTAGGCGCAACTAAGCCCGGAATATCCGTCCAATCTGCAAGTTTTTTCCGCAATTCTAAACAAATACGTTCGGCAGTTTTGCCGCCCACGCCAGGAGTTTGAATTAGTAGCTGCGTATTGCTAGTAACGATCGCGCTGATTAAATCGGGTAAAGGTAAAGTATCTAATAGGGCGATCGCATTTGCAGCACCAATCCCTGTAACACTAATTAATTGCCGAAATAAATCTCGTTCCGCTAAAGAACTAAACCCATACAGCAAGGGTTGTTCTTCTCTAATTTGCAGATGGGTAAAAATCTGTACAGTTTCACCAATTGGGGGCAATTGCTGCATCAACCGGGCGGGAATTAGCAAGTCGTAGCCGCAAAAATTTACTTCTAATGTCAGGGTGACGCGACCCGTAGTAGTTTTACTAATGCCTGCAACTGTGCCTTTAAGATAGCTAATCATTCAATAAAACCGAAATGATTTAAGCCTTCTAGAATACCACCCGCACAAAAAGCTTGAGCCAAATAATGGTAGTTTGCTGGGTTATTATTATGCCATTGCAATAGTTCAGACTTAGCATTACCGACAATAATGCCGCGTTCTTCTGCCTGAGAAAATAGAGAAATATCATTGCCAGAATCACCACAAACAACAGTTTGCTTTGCTTCTATTCCCCATAAAGAGCGCAGATATTGCACGGCTAGACCTTTATCGCCATGACGAGGCAAAATATCTAAGTCTATGCCCGCACTATAAATCAACTTAGTATCCAAGCCTTGCTGTTCTAACTGGGATTTTAACTGTGGTAAAACTTCTTGGGCTAAGTTTTCTGTCAGCAAAAAACTAACTTTAAACGGGCGCTGTTCGGAGTCTGGTTGCATTACCAAATCTGCAAAATGAGCCGTAGTAGCGAGGATTGCGTCTCGATTCCAATGGGGCGATAGCTTATCTTCCCAACCCTGATCGGCAGTATCGCTGTTTTTAAAGTAAATTTCTGTACCAACGGAGGCAACTAAGGCATCTGGTTCTAAAAGCAGCTTTTCGTTACAGAGTTCTTGAAACAATATAGGCGATCGCCCGGTTGCATAAACTATTTTTGTTCCGTGTTCTTCTCGATGCTGTTTTAGTTTCTCATTTAGTACAGCTAAAGCGCGACTTTCTCCCACGAGGGTATTATCTAAATCAGTTACAAACAAAAATGATTTCACGGCGACTCGTTATAGCTAACAATTCATAAGATTAGCAAAAGCAATAGACTTCGCCATGACTTACGACAATATCTGCAAATATCTCGCTGAAGAATATCCGCTTAATTTTGCCCGTTGGCTATTTCCAACGCAAGCAACAGAAGTTGAGGTACTAAAAACTGAATTAACCCTAGAACCAATCCGTGCTGATTCGGTTACATTATTGCAAACTTCTAACCAAATCCTGCATCTAGAGTTTCAAACTCTCCCTGTATCAGAACCACCATTACCCTTACGAATGCTCGATCACTGGTTGCGACTATATAGGCAATATTGATGTCCCATAGAACAAGTTATTATTTTTCTCAAACCTACAACTTCCGAAGCTGTATTTATCAACGAATTTACCGCCGCTAACACTTGGCATCGCTACCGAGTAATTCGCTTGTGGGAGCAAGATCCAGCCCCTTTATTAGCTGATAATGCTCTACTGCCACTAGCAGCCCTTGCTAGGACAGATTCACCTAGAACTTTATTAGAGCAAGTAGCCGCGCAAGTCGCTAGGATTGAATCAACACCACAAAGACAAAATTTGGCTGCAAGTGTAGAAATACTAGCGGGTTTGAGATTCGAGCAAAACTTAATCAATCAATTGTTTAGAGAAGACATTATGAAAGAATCAGTCATTTATCAACAAATCCTCCAAGAAGGGGTGAGACAAGGGCAACAACTAGGTAGACAGGAAGGAGAAGCGACTTTAGTTATCCGTCAACTAGAGCGCCGCTTTGGAGATGTTGACGCTACAACTTTAGAGCAAATCCGTAGTTTACCGAGCGATCGCTTGGAACAATTGGCTGTAGCTTTACTTGATTTTTCAGCGATTACAGATGTAACTACTTGGCTGCAAATTGAAAACTAATACCTGCCGCGATCGCGTTGCAAGTCAAAAATTACTTTTTCCACCCACCAATCAATAGTTTTATCAGGGTTTCTAGTCTTTGCTAGGGCGATTAGTCGATTTGCCGTAGGGCGATCGCCATTTAATAGCCGTAAGAACTCTATTTGCAGATTTCTGGAAGCCTGCGGTTTATTACTTTGGTCTGCCAAATTTGCTCTTGATTTGAACCGATGCTTGGTTTTAGCTTTACGCCCATAAAGAAGATATAACCCGTACAATATCGCAACTGAAATAAATATCTTTAGGATTAAAAAAGTCATTGAACCACAAGGTAATACAGATAAGTGAATTGAGTAACTAAGTAAATACTTAATTTCTGTATTTAGAGTTCCCTAATTAGCTACTTAAATTACTCAATAAGTTCTGCATATATCTAAAGATTGAATGAAGCTTTCTAAAAAAAATCCCTTACCTTCCTGGATGCCGCAACTAAATCCTCAAGTCTGGATTCTGGCATTTGGTCGTTTCCTTTCTGAAGTCGGTACAGGTTTTACTTTATTCTACGCTCCAATATTTTTTGTTAATCATGTAGGACTCTCGGCGACGGCGGTGGGTTTTGCCTTGGGTAGTGCATCAATATCTGGGGTAATTGGGCGAATTTTGGGCGGTTCGTTCTCAGATTCGCAATTTTGGGGGCGACGTAAGACCTTGTTGCTTTCGGCAGCTATTAGCGTGATCGCATCGGTAGTTCTTGCAAGTGCTAACAATCTTACAATTCTAGTTATTGGTAACTTGCTAGTTGGTTTAGGACAAGGCTTCTATTGGCCCGCCAACGAATCAGTGGTAGCCGATTTAACCGCGCCCGAACAACGTCATGAAGCTTACGCTATTACAAGACTTGCCGATAATCTGGGACTAGGCATGGGAGTAGTATTAGGTGGAGCATTGATTAGCACTACGGGGGCTTATAGGTCGCTATTTATCATTGATGCAATTTCCTTTGTAGTGTTTTTTGGGGTGGTGTATTTTGCAATCAAAGAAACTTATAAACCCGTAAAAACTAACTTAAATTCTGTAAAATCTAGCTGGCTAAGTGCCTTAAGAAACCGCCGACTATTAATTTACGTTTTAGTTAATATTATTTTTACTACCTATGTTTCTCAGTTGCAAAGCACTTTACCCCTGTATCTAAAGAACTTTGTCGCTTTAGGAGCATCGGGAGCAAAATTTACCGAAGGCACAATTAGTGTAATTTTTGGCTGGCATCTTGCCCTAGCAATTCTTTTTCAATTGCCTGTAGCTCGTGGCTTAAGGCGCTTCACTCACCCTCAATCCCTAAGTTTCTCCGCTTTGATGTGGGCGCTAGGATTTAGTTTAATGTGGGTGACAGGAGTTGCGACTAACCATCAATTAGGGTGGGCAATTTCAGCACTTGGAGTTTTTGCGATCGCAATCGTTTCTTATACTCCCTCTGCTTCAGCCTTGATTACAGAATTAGCCCCTAAATCTCAATTAGGGGTTTATTTTTCGATTAGTTCTCTGTGCTGGGCAGCAGGCTACTTTATCGGCCCGCCATTGGGTGGCTGGGCCTTAGACCAAACTCCAGTATTTGCCGATAATTTTTGGTTAGCCTTGGCAGCAAGTGTAACGGTATTAGTCGGAATTTTAGCTTATTTAGACCAAATGCTCAAAGATAGAATTTAGCGACGACGCTCTTGCAACTTGCGGTAAACGTCTTTGATATCTACTTGATGATGAGCTAAAGCAACGAGAGTATGATAGAGCAAGTCCGCAGCTTCAGATGAAATCGCATCGGCTTCATTATCTTTACACGCCATCACGACTTCAACAGTTTCCTCGCCCAGCTTTTTTAAAATTTTGTTATCGCCTGCTGCAAATAGCTGGCAAGTATAAGAATTATCTGTAGGGTTATCGCGGCGATCGCATATAACTTTAAATAATTCTGATAACGTATCCCCCGGCGGCGCGACAACTTTTCCATCTACGTCTTGATAAAAACAACTGCGTTCTCCGGTATGACAGGCGATATCGCCAATTTGTTCTACGCCAACAAGCAACGCATCGCGATCGCAGTCGTAACGAATACTTTTTACTTTTTGGATATGCCCAGAAGTTGCGCCTTTATGCCACAACTCCCCGCGCGAACGACTCCAAAACCATGTTTCCCCAGTATCTAGAGTTTTTTGCACTGATTCAGGGTTCATCCATGCCAGCATTAAAACCGTGCCATCCAAATAGTCTTGCACGATCGCCGGAACTAAACCGCGATCGTCATAACAAAGTTGAGACAAAATAGTTTGAGGGGATGAATCGTGGCGTACAGGGGACATAGTTGCTGGCATTTCAGGCAATAACTTATTTGTTTACAATACCATTGGCGCGAACGTGCGCCCATTTTCAAAAGTTAGACTAATAAGGTTAATTCTTTACAGTCTTAGCGGCGATGCCACAAGCCTTTGTTATCTGTTAAAAGCAGTAAGGTTGAATTTATCTCTAGTAAATCTTGTGACATCACATAATTTTATTTTTGTGCTTTGAATAATTGACTAATATAAGAAATCTATTCCAGGCACGCAACTACTTATTAGATACACTTTTCAGGAGAAAACGTTGGTTAATATCACTATCAAAACTACCAAGTCAGAGGAAATCTTTGCCGCCGCCCAAAATTTAATGCCTGGAGGTGTAAGTTCTCCAGTCAGAGCATTCAAGTCCGTAGGTGGACAGCCGATTGTCTTTGATCGCGTCAAGGGTGCCTATGCTTGGGATGTGGACGGCAATCAATACATTGACTATGTAGGTACTTGGGGACCTGCTATTTGCGGTCACGCCCACCCGGAAGTGATTAGTGCCTTACACGCAGCCTTGGAGAAAGGCACTAGCTTTGGTGCGCCTTGCGTTCTCGAAAACGTTTTAGCCGAAATGGTAATTAATGCCGTTCCTAGCATTGAAATGGTACGTTTTGTTAATTCTGGTACCGAAGCTTGTATGGCAGTACTGCGCTTGATGCGAGCCTTCACGGGACGCGACAAACTTATCAAGTTTGAGGGCTGCTATCACGGTCACGCGGATATGTTCTTAGTTAAAGCCGGATCGGGGGTTGCGACTTTAGGTTTACCAGATTCCCCTGGAGTACCCAAATCGACGACGGCTGATACTTTAACTGCGCCTTACAACGATCTTGAAGCTGTTAAAGCTTTATTTGCCGAATATCCAGACCAAATTGCCGGAGTAATTTTAGAACCAGTAGTAGGAAACGCGGGTTTTATTGCCCCGGATGCTGGATTTTTGGAGGGTTTGCGCTTATTAACTAAAGAAAACGAGGCATTGCTAGTATTTGATGAAGTAATGACTGGTTTTCGGATTGCTTACGGTGGCGCTCAAGAAAAGTTTGGGGTTACGCCGGACTTGACGACTTTGGGTAAAGTTATTGGCGGTGGGTTGCCCGTAGGAGCCTATGGCGGTCGTAGAGATATTATGTCAATGGTTGCCCCATCCGGGCCTATGTATCAAGCGGGGACGCTTTCCGGAAACCCCTTAGCAATGACGGCAGGCATTAAGACTTTGGAATTACTACAAAAGCAAGGTACTTATGAGTATCTAGACCGAATTACAAAAAAATTAACGGATGGTTTATTGCTTATTGCCAAAGAAACGGGTCAAGATGCTTACGCTCGTCAAATTAGTGGAATGTTCGGTTTATTTCTTACAGCCGGGCCAGTTCACAGCTATGAAGATGCGAAAAAGTCCGACCTAAATAAGTTTAGCCGTTTCCATCGTGGGATGTTAGAGCGCGGTATTTATTTAGCACCCTCACAATTTGAAGCTGGGTTTAGTTCGCTGGCGCATACCGAAGCTGATATAGACCAAACTTTGGCAGCCGCACGGGAAGTTATGTCTAGCCTTTAATATCTTTTAGGGAAGTATCTAAGTTTTCCACGATAACCTCCAACCCTCTCTATTCAAGGGTTGGGGGATTTATTTAATTTTATTTTTGTTTAAAAAAACAGCGATCGCCTATTCCTAGTCAAACCTTTTAATAGTACAATTGCACTACAAGAAAAAGTAATCGCGCGAAAAAGTGTTAATCTGGTGGCAAAAATGCCATAATTTGCTCGACAAACTCTTGGTGGTCAACTACGGGCTTAGAAATATAACCGTCCGCACCACTAAGAGTAAGAAAACTATGGCGATCGCCTTCCATAGCGTGAGCAGTAACCAAGATAACTGGCAATGAAGCCGTTTCTGGGTTAGCTTTTAACATTTGGGTAATTTTGATACCATCTACAGATTTACCCTTGTAAATACTGTGAGCAAGAGAAACATCCATCAAAATAATGTCTGCTAGTCTATCTTTGGCAATTTGGATTACTTCTTCCACATTTTCAGTGTGCTTTACCCCTAAGCCTCCACGTTTCGTCAAAATTTTGGCAAAAACGCGAGCATTAATCGGATCGTCTTCCACAATCAGAACAGTTTTCATTTTTATGGGGTGCAAGCTATTAAATATTAGTAGTTAAAGATATTGAAGCTATGACTAAAATTAACGCATCCTAAAAATATAAGTAAATTTATTTGCTTATATTTGCGTCCCCCAAGCTCCTCAAGCCAATTACCTTATAACTTGCGCTCATAAATTGTCAAAAATAACTCAACTTAAGTTACTTACAACATTTATTTTATCTCTAGACAGGAAAACCTCATGGCAAAACAGTTAAACCTCCTCTCTACGGGACAGGTGATCGCCACCGCCCTGCATACAGAAATGCAACGGTCTTATCTCGAATATGCCATGAGTGTAATTGTCGGGCGGGCGCTGCCCGATGTTCGCGATGGCTTAAAACCCGTTCACCGCCGAATATTGTACGCCATGCACGAACTGGGATTAACTCCCGATCGCCCTTATCGTAAGTGTGCGCGGGTGGTAGGAGACGTACTGGGCAAATATCACCCCCACGGCGATCAATCAGTTTACGAAGCTTTAGTAAGGTTAGTACAAGACTTTTCTAGTCGCTATCCACTCCTGGCTGGGCATGGAAATTTTGGCTCGGTAGACAACGATCCCCCTGCGGCCATGCGATATACCGAAACTCGGCTATCGCCAATTAGTCATGAGGCAATGCTAGTAGATATTGGCGAGGAAACTGTTGAATTTGTGAGTAATTTTGACAATTCTCAGCAAGAACCTACAGTCTTACCTGCCCAACTGCCTTTATTGCTATTAAATGGCTGTGCGGGTATCGCGGTTGGGATGGCAACTAATATTCCACCGCACAATTTGGGCGAAGTGGTAGATGGTTTGATTGCTTTAATCGATCAGCCAGAGTTGTCCGAGGAAAAGCTATTAGAGTTGATTCCAGGTCCCGATTTCCCTACGGGTGGCGAAATGGTAGGGACAGGAGGAATTAAAGAAGCTTACACTACGGGGCGAGGAAGTATTTTGCTGCGGGGAGTTGCTTCAATTGAAGAAATCCCAGCGACAAGAAGTAGCAAGCGGCGGACAGCGATTGTGATTACAGAGTTGCCTTACCAGGTAAATAAGGCAGCTTGGATCGAGAAGATGGCGGAACTTGTAAATCAAGGCAAGCTAGAAGGGATTTCTGATATTCGCGATGAAAGCGATCGCGAAGGGATGAGAGTCGTTATCGAACTACGGCGCGATGCCGATCCCCACGCTGTGCGCCAGAGTTTATACCAGCAAACTGCCCTGCAAATAAATTTTGGGGCGATTATGCTGGCGATCGTGGACGGACAACCACGACAGTTAAGCTTGCAGCAACTATTGGCGGAGTTTTTAAAGTTCCGCGAACAAACTCTTAATCGTCGCTACTCCTACCAGCTAGAGCAGGCGCAAGAGCGCATTCATATTGTGGCAGGGTTGAATCAGGCGTTAGCAAGGCTAGATGAAGTTATTGCTATTTTGCGCCAATCGGCGGATGGTAGTACGGCAAAAATGGCGCTGCATAGTCAAATTGGCTTGAGTGAAATTCAAGCAGATGCGGTGCTGGCTATGCCTTTACGCCGCTTGACGGGCTTGGAAAAGCAAAACTTACAATCGGAATTTGAACGATTGAGTCAGGAAATTGAGAATCTGCAACGCTTATTAAGCGATCGCCGCGAGTTGTTGAAGGCGTTGAAGAAGGATTTACGCAGTCTCAAGCGCAAGTATGGAGATGCTCGGCGGACTCGGTTTATAGACGAGCAGGCGTTGCGGGAGGAGAGGGAAAAAACGCACCGCCGAGATGCAAAGATTGCCCAGCAGGAAAATCAGGGTGCAGAGGCGATTTTAGAATTTACTTTGCGCGGGTATGTGAGGCGGCTCGTGAATGGTCAGAAGGTGGGGAAGAAGCCTAATGGCACGGTAGATAATGATTGTGTGGTTCAGCTAATAACTGCTAATACAAAGCAAGACTTGGTGGTGCTAACCAGTGGCGGGAAGGTTTACCCGGTTAAGGTAGCAGATGTGCCTCTGTTGTCAGGTCGCAGTTTATCAAGGCGGGGTACGCCGTTGATTAGTTTGCTGCCTAGTGCTAACGCTAGTGTTACAGAAAGTGTGGTTTCTCAGTTTTTGTTGCCAGATAATCTTGATGCGGCGCAGATGACTTTGTTGACTAGGTTGGGACGAATCAAACGGTTGGCTCTTGAGGAGTTGGCTGATTTAAGTGGTCGCGGTTTGACGGTGGTTAAGTTTAAGGATGAAGATGGGTTGTTGGCTTGTCGAATTACGGGGTCGGGGGAAGATGCGATCTTGGCTACGGCTGGCGGACGGTTGCTAAGATTTAGGGTGGATCAGGAGCAGTTGCCAATTCTGGGGCGGACGGCGGTTGGCTTGCAAGCTTTGCGGTTGAGAAAGAACGAAACATTGGTTGGTTGTGTTACTGGTTCAGATCCCGAAGATAACTTATTACTGTTTTCTCAGTTAGGATACGCTAAACAAATGCCGTTGCGCTCTCTGCGGCGCGGTAATCGCGGTGATATTGGGACTCAGGCTTTGTCTTTTACGAGTAAGTCTGACGCTTTGGTGAGTCTAATTTTGGCTCCGGCGGCGGCAATGCTGGCGGTAACAACCAATCAACGATTGCTACAGTTGCCTGCAAGTTCTATTAGTGTTGCGGGTAAGGAAGGTACAGGAGGTCGCCTTGCCGAACTAAACCGCGATGAGAAGATTGTTACTGTTACTGTTTTGCCTTTGCCGTTAAATTAGTCTGGGTTTGTAGGTGCGCTGGAAAAACTCCAAAGGCAATTAACCGCGTTGGTAGATCTCGTAATATTGGCAATCGCAACCAAGCTGGGGGTTTAAAGGATTGGTCTAGATTCAGCACGTGGCTAAATATTTGTGTTGGAATGCTTGAAACGCTTGAATAATCCTTACTAATGTGGTGTATCTTGGCATGGGGCAGTTGCAACAAGCGATCGCCTAAACCTATTTCTGCCATAATTTCCATTACTGACGGATGAATGGTGTCGCCTCGAAAGTCGCGATCAAAGTCTTTATGGGTTTCTAGGATTATCACTGGGATACATTGACGTGCTAGCAACAGTGCCAAAACGGCACCTGCTGATCCTCCACCTACAATACAGCAGGTTGTATTTTGCACGTCCATAACATCATGGGTTAGAGCAGGAGTTGAGTTTGTGTGAGTAGCCATCAGCAAAACCTTTTGTTGGCTTTAATACCAAGGTAGTTAATCTTTTAGAGGTGAACTTGCTTGTGTCACTTTTCTTTATGACAATTAACGCGATCGCGCGATCGCATGATTTTCTGTTTCCGTTAAATTGCGGTAAAGTCAGGCAATAGCATTCGTGCTTATATTGATCTATTAGATAATTTTGAATTCCAGTTATAAGAAAAGCTCGTGGCACAGGTTGTTTTAGAAAACATTTATAAAAGCTTTCTCAATACTTCTCAGCCCCAAAAAGCTATTGTTCCAGTAGCTTCCCAACCATTAATCACCTCGGTGGACGAAACTAAGCCAGATTTGAATAGCGTTCATGTCTTACGGCGCATCAATCTCACAGTGGCGGATGGGGAATTTATGGTGCTGGTGGGTCCTTCTGGGTGCGGCAAAAGTACCCTGTTGCGGCTGATTGCTGGTCTAGAATCAATGACTGGAGGCAATATTTGGGTAGGGTCTGCTTTAGTTAACGATTTGCCGCCCAAGGCGCGGGATATGGCGATGGTGTTTCAAAACTACGCTCTTTATCCCCATATGACAGTTTATGACAATATCGCTTTTGGGCTGCGCCGCGCGGCAAGAGGGGGACAAAAGAAAGATTTATCAAGTTGGGCGGAAAATGCGATCGCAGGGATAACAAGGCTTTTCCCTCCACCTCTACGGTACATTAGCGATCTCGAACGAGTTGTAGATAAGCGGGTGAAAAATGTTGCTTCACTGCTGCAAATCGAGGCGTTATTATTTCGACTACCCAAACAACTCTCTGGCGGACAAAAGCAAAGGGTTGCTTTAGGCAGAGCAATTTCTCGCAATCCTCAAGTTTTTTTGATGGATGAACCACTTTCTAACCTAGATGCCAAACTCCGTGCTGAAACTCGCGCCCAAATTGTCAAACTCCAACGCCAACTAGGAACGACGACTATTTACGTCACTCACGACCAAACCGAAGCCATGACGATGGGCGATCGCATTGCTGTGATGGATAGAGGTCAATTACAACAAGTCGCTCGTCCTCTAGAACTCTACAATCGTCCCGCTACTAAGTTTGTAGCCCAGTTTATTGGTTCGCCGCCTATGAATTTTCTAGAGATTGAATTTCAATCGCCCCTAATAATTTCTCACCCTTTATTTCGCTTCACCCTACCATCCGTTTGGGAAAAAGCTTTAAGCAAATACGATTGCCAACCAATAATTTTGGGTATCCGACCAGAGCATTTTGGTCTTGATGTGGCTGCACCGACAAATCTCCGGGTGCAAGTAGACCTTGTAGAAGCACTTGGCAACGAAACCTATCTCTCTGTTAGTCCCGCTAATTTAAGCAATGCTGCACCTATTCAAGTGAGAATTCCCCCTGATCGCCCAGTATCGTTCCAAGACCAATTGTGGCTATCTTTTCCCCCAGATCGGCTGCATTTCTTTGACCCTGATACTGGTAACGCAATTTGGTATGACTAGAAAGACATAGGATTATCCGTTTCTTTCTGACTTAAGACGTAGACAATTTGTAAATCGCTATGTTACATTAATTTACATAGAGAAGGATACATAAATTAACAAACTAACAGGAACACAAACCATGCAAAACACAACTAAAGTAGTCACCCCCCCAGTAATGGAAGATCGTAATGCTTGGCGCTACGGATTCACTCCTCAAGCAGAAATCTGGAACGGTCGTTTAGCAATGATTGGTTTTTTGGCAGCAGCCTTAATTGAATTGTTTTCTGGACAAGGTTTTCTCCACTTCTGGGGCATCATGTAACTTCCAGCCTGAATAAAAGTATCAAAGACAAGGAATTTTTTGACCTAGGAGATAACAAGAATCTCTTAGGTCATTTTTTAATTGGATTAGAAATAAAAGACAGCTAATCTCTTGAAAAGGTTTTAGGAGGGAGAAGCCGCCCCCAAAACTTTTCGCTAGTAGTAGTTATCAGCGTTTTATCAAACTAATTTAGCTACAGTACCCTGATGATTAAGTCATTTAGCGGATATATTCCTTCAAAACGCTATTACGATTTGGGTGTCGTAATTTACGCAGAGCTTTAGCTTCAATTTGACGGATACGTTCGCGAGTAACGTTAAATATCTGCCCGATTTCTTCTAGAGTCTTCATCCGACCGTCATCTAACCCGTAACGCAGGCGCAGTACATCGCGTTCGCGGGGGCTTAGACCGTCTAAAACTTTTTCTAAGTCTTCGCGCAAGAGATTTTTTGAAACTTGATCTTCCGGTGTCTCACCATCCGACTCAATAAAATCGCCCAGGCGAGAATCTTCTAATCTCTTGAAAAGGTTTTAGGAGGGAGAAGCCGCCCCCAAAACTTTTCGCTAGTAGTAGTTATCAGCGTTTTATCAAACTAATTTAGCTACAGTACCCTGATGATTAAGTCATTTAGCGGATATATTCCTTCAAAACGCTATTACGATTTGGGTGTCGTAATTTACGCAGAGCTTTAGCTTCAATTTGACGGATACGTTCGCGAGTAACGTTAAATATCTGCCCGATTTCTTCTAGAGTCTTCATCCGACCGTCATCTAACCCGTAACGCAGGCGCAGTACATCGCGTTCGCGGGGGCTTAGACCGTCTAAAACTTTTTCTAAGTCTTCGCGCAAGAGATTTTTTGAAACTTGATCTTCCGGTGTCTCACCATCCGACTCAATAAAATCGCCCAGGCGAGAATCTTCTTCTTTGCCAATGGGCGTTTCTAGAGAGATTGGTAATTGGGCTGACTTAGCAATAAATCGCAGTTTCTCAATTGTCATTTCCATTCGAGTCGCAATTTCTTCTTCTGTTGGCTTACGACCCATTTCTTGAGAAAGCAACTTGGTCGTCTTTTTAATTCTAGAAATAGTTTCGTAAAGGTGGACGGGTAAACGAATTGTCCGCGATTGATCGGCGATCGCGCGAGTTATGGCTTGACGAATCCACCATGTAGCATAAGTCGAAAACTTATAACCCTTTTCGTGGTCAAACTTTTCCGCCGCCCGGATTAGTCCTAAACTTCCTTCTTGAATCAAGTCTTGAAACGATAGACCGCGATTCATGTATTTTTTAGCAATAGAAACTACTAAACGTAGATTCGATTGCACCATTTTATCTTTAGCGCGTCGTCCGACATGGAGGCGATAGCGAAATGATGCTATTGGTAATTCAACCGCTTCTGCCCATTCACTGTCATGAGGATCGCGATCTAGGCGATCGCAAAGTCGTTCCCTCACCCGCTCCATTTCTAACAATTCAGCAATTTTCCGAGCTAGTTCAATTTCCTCATCCGCTCTTAGCAGCCGAATTCTGCCTATTTCCTGCAAATACAGGCGGATTGAATCTTCTGTATAGTGCTTCTTTTTAGTTTGCGCCCGACGACGAGACTTGACAACTTTCGCAGATTTTGCTGTTTCTTCAGGTTGAGATTCTATCAATTCATCTTGTTCGTCTAGGTCTAAAGGGCTAAATTCTTCTTCAATCAAAACTTCTAAAGTGCTTTCAGGCTGATTAATTGTTTCGATTTCAGGCTGATGAGTGGTTTCGAGTACGTTGTTAGCCTGGTTCATGCCGCGTTCCTCATGCTCCTTGATTCAACTATCAATCTATCGACATTTATTTCGTACTCTTATTAATGCTAGTAGCTGATTTAATCAGAGTACGAAATTGCTTGGATCGTCAGTGGCAAAATTAAAAACATCTAGCATAGATATTAAAAATTACCGATGCAATCGTTAATTTATTTGCCTAAAACAAGACTTTATCCTTTCATAAAACCTAGTGCTTAATAGTAGCTTTAAAAGCTGCTGTTAATGCTTGGAGTTGCGAAGACCCCTCCGATTGTAGCTTGTTTCACAGAAATTGCCTGCATTTAATGTTTCAATCGTAAAATTTACAATGATCTTTAGTTAAACTTGTTTTTTGAGAGAAAAGTAATAATTGGAGGCAATTAAATAAAATGGCTCCCATTGTTTTAGCTGCTCCCATACTTGTTTAATATTTTAAATGCACTTAGCTTAATTGCCACCAGTTCCCAGTTTTTGAGGGGAATAATGAGCATTTAATTGTTCATTCCGGCGGGGGAAGTCTTCAAACCTCAATTTTGACGTTTTCTACATTAATTGGGTTTAGGATAATTTGCCAATATGCAAAAAGCGCTCAAAACGAGCGTGTAAATTGCCTCAACTTATAAGTCAGAGGTTTTACACTGGTCAGTAGTGGCGCTAACTCCGGGTTAACCTAAATTTAAACTTACTTGTCTTTGTTTAAGTTAACTGAGGCTTGCTCAAATTTCAACCTAAGAGACTTGACAAACTACCGAAGTTCTCTTGCTATTGTAGTGAATAAATGTCTTGCACTACAGCTAGGATAGCGATAATTTGCAGGTTTAGACACAAAAATCAAAAAATTAAGGCTTTAAGTGACAACTAATTTGTGTTTAGCTCTGGTTTGCGCGTGAATGCCAAAAATTATCTACAGTAACAAACTTATAACCGCGCCGTAGTAGCTCAGGAATAAGAATTTGGGTAGTTTGGGCAACATCTTGGCCGCCACAAGCGCCATCATGCAAAACAATTGTCGAGCCGTTTTGAACTTGTCCTAACACTCGCTGCACGACAATTTTAATTCCTGGTCTCACCCAGTCTTCAGGAACTACGCTCCACATTACTGAACGGTATTGCCACCGATGTAATAATTCTAAGGTTTGGGGAGTAAATAAACCGTTGGGGGGGCGAACATCGCGGATAGTTGCTGGGTTTATACCACAAGCAATAGAAATTGCGCTTTGGGTTGATTCTAAGCTTCGTTGAAGTTCCGAAGTTGTAAGTAGAGGAAAAGAGCGATGATCGTAGCCATGCAGTCCAATCCAGTGTCCAAAGTCGCAAACTGATTTAGCAACGGTGGGGAAACGATGGACGCAAGCACCCAGCCAAAAAAAACTAGCTGGTATGGCGTAGTGATCCAAAACTTTGAGCAATTGGGGAGTATAAACTGGATGAGGGCCATCATCAAACGTCAAAGCGATTTCTTTGATGCGATCGCTGCTAGACCAAAGACAGTTAGGAAATGTAGGTTCTAGAATTCGGTAGAGAACGGGAAAAAATGGAGCCAGTTGCATTTTGATATTTTTACAGGCGTAAATTAATTGCCCACTCCTAACTTTAGCAATTATTAAATGAGTCAAAAAGTCGTCAAAAGTGGAAAATTAATATTTTTTTTGAGTTGGTTGAGTACGATTTTCCTTGCCAGTTGTTCTACAATAACTACTACTGAATATGAGGCAACAGCGCGGACTACTTACACTTGGCAAGTTGAATATGCTGTTAACCCAAATCGCGATAATTTAACTCGCGCGCGAAACTTTTGCTTCTACATCTTTAGTTAATCGCAATGGCATTAAGCCAGAAGATGCAGTTACAGGTCCCGATGATAAAGGGTTATGGTGGGAGGCTTTACCGCCAAGACCAACAGTAGATGAAATCGAACAACGGCAAAAATTTTCTCAAAAGCCTGGTAGTCCTCAACTAATTAAATCTGTAGATTATCAGCTAAGTTTTACTGCAAGAAGTCGCCAGCAAATGCCTACAAGTTACCAAGTATACCGTCAAGTAGTTAAAGCCTATCCACACTCAGCACCTATACAACTAATTTTAGGTATAAATAATAACACTGTGGAAAAAGCGCAATTAAGCGATGAGTAAATAGTTTAAGCCAAAACTTTTTTGTTTTGATTGCAGGGCGGTTCAATAGTGGTGTTGTAGTTGAGATTTTCCCCAATGTTTTACTCTTGCCAAAGTTTGGAGACTAGCAAAAACAGCTTCTTTAAATACTTGCTTTTTGTTCAGGGTTAAAGCGCGATCGCGCTGCAATTGTACTTGCCAGGGCGCTAATTCCTAAACAGAAGTAAGCAGTACGATTTAGTAAGCCGGAGGTAACTGTCTCACGGAAACTTTTAGTTTCCAGCAGTGAGAAGAATTTGTTAAATTTAATACCATCCTAATTAAAGGTGCATTAATGTTTCAGCCTCTTGGATTTGAGCCAAATTCTGTAATAACTTCTTTAGGCAGAATGGCATACTATACCAATAGTGGAGTACCTTGGAGCGCGATCGCAAAAGAAGACTTAGAAACTTTAGTATTTTTGCACGGTTTTGGTGGTGGTTCTTCTGCCTATGAGTGGTCTAAAGTTTATCCAGCCTTTGCCAGCGAATATAAAATCATAGCGCCGGATTTAATTGGTTGGGGCGAGTCTGAGCATCCCGAACGAAATTATCAAATTGAAGACTATCTAACTACTATTGGCGAATTTTTAGCACAGATTTCTAGCATTCCTGTAACTGTAATTGCTTCATCGTTGACAGCAGCTTTTGTAATTAGACTTGCTCTAGCGCGTCCCGAATTATTCAAGTCTCTAATTCTCACGACTCCATCTGGACTTTCGGACTTTGGCGCTGATTATTCCCGGAGTTTCTTTGCTCAATTAATTAGTACGCCAATTCTCGATCGCCTACTCTATAGCACAGGTGTTGCGACAAGTAATGGCATCCGTAGCTTTTTAGAACAACGGCAATTTGCCCGTCCTAGCCGAGTTTACGCGGAAATTGTCGATGCTTACCTAGAATCTGCTACCCAGCCTAATGCTGAATTTGCGGCGCTTTCTTTTGTGCGCGGTGACTTGTGTTTTGATTTAGCTAATTATATTCCTCAGCTAACTACTCCTACAGCCATTATTTGGGGACGAAAGTCTCAATTTACAGGTCCCCAAATAGGTCAACGCTTTGCTAGCATGAATCCCCAAGCAATTAAGGTCTTTCAGCAATTAGAAGATGTAGGGCTTACACCCCAACTAGAATTACCCGCCGTCACAATTGGCTTAATCCGCCGATTTTTACCTTTATTAACGGAGGTAAAAGTAGCGGCTAGTTCTTAAGATTTGCCATCAATGATGCGTAGATCGATGACTGTAGCATTAAAGTTGTAATTAAAGCCTTCAAGTTCAATTGGATTACCAATTTTAAGTTTGCTATTGCCTACTACCGGCCCATCCGGTCTAATCGTTGCTTTGCCTACTAAGGTTAAAAGCATATCTGTGCTGAATTGATTTGGTCTGGGGTCGGTATACTCTTTTAAAGAGCCGTCAGGTCGAGCCAATAACATAGTTCTAGGTAACTGCTGGACAGATTTAATATCAAGGCTGCCGTGAGGTTGATTGCGGATCACAATGTTTGTTTTGCCGCCTTTGGTAAATCCATTGCTAAATAATTGTTGTGGATCTTTAATGTTCAGCCCGCGCACAATTAAATCGACTTCGACGGGTTTAGTCGCCTCGTTAACTTGAGCAACAGAATCAGAAGTGCCAGGATATAAAAAGATCCCAATTAAAACTAGCACAATTACTAAAATAGCCCCCAAATCAAGCAAATTTATTTTGCCGAATAAACGACCTTGAGAATCCAAAATAGCCATATAAATTTTTTTAGATAACAGCAACAGTAATTTAATCTGGTGTCAGCTTATCATAGCTGGGACAAAGGGAAAAACGTCGCTTACAAGTTGAGCTTTTAGGACAAAATCGTCATTAATTGCAACAAATCTATTGTCAGACCGTCTAGTTCTATATATGTCCTCATCTAATCATTAGTATTGTATGTTGAATCTTTTTTCTTTATCTTTCCGTTCGCGGCGTTGGTTTTACCCAGTGTTATCGGTGTTTGTGGCACTTGGTATTTCCCTAAGTTCAGTTTTGCCATCCCAAGCAATTTCTGTATTTGATATAATCCGCCAAGGAGTGCAGGTAATTCAGTTATCGAATATTTCCGATCGCCAAGAGGTACAACTTGGCAAACAAATTGACCAGCAGATAAAGCGTGAGCTTCGTATGTATGGCAATCGAGATGTTACGTCTTATATAGATCGAATTGGCAGACAACTTGCTAACGCAAGCGATCGTCCCAGGATTCCTTACACTTTTCAAGTAGTTGACGATAAAGGCGTTAATGCCTTTGCCACCGCCGGTGGTTTTGTTTATGTCAATACTGGCTTACTAAAACTAGCAGAAAATGAAGCGGAACTTGCTAGTGTGATGGCTCACGAAATTGGTCATATTACGGGTAAGCATTTAGTCGAACAAATGCGGGAAAGCGCGATCGCTCAAGGTGTTTCTCAAGCTGCGGGTTTAGATCGCAACGCCGCCGTGCAAATTGGTGTAGATTTGGCGTTGCGTCGTCCGAATAGTCGTAAAGATGAATTAGAGGCAGATCAACTAGGACTGCGGAATTTAGGACGTGCTGGGTACGCGGAATCGGCGATGGTTTCGTTTATGAAAAAACTGCTACGCTCTGGTTCAACTCCTGCTTTTTTGAGTACCCACCCAGCAACGGGCGATCGCATTACAGCACTACAACGAGCCATCGATCCGCAAAGAGCAAATGTAGGTAATGGTTTAGATAGTAATGCTTACAAGTCTCAAATTCGCTCTTTAGGCTAAACTAATTGCTATGGGTACAGGCTGGACACGCTTGTACTCATAACCAAATAAATTAAAAATTTAAGGGAATTAAATTAAAAGTTTGCTTTAACGGCGTTTAATTTTTGTTGGCTCAATAGTTGTTACTGCTTCTTTCAACGTTAAAATTCGGGTACGCTGCTGATGAACGTTGAATTGGTATACTTGATTATTTGTAATATCTAGCCCAGTCAACCAACCACTTTTAGGGTGATAAGCTCCGGTATCAATATCAATCCAGCCTTGTCCTTGAGCAAGTTTACCAGGCACCACACCCGGCAATGTAAAAGTGATTGTATGACCAATAATAATTAATTTATCGCTAAAGTAAGGTTGCTCCATGCTGTGGAATTCATCTCTTATCCAGCAAAGCTGATCGGAAGTTTGAGCTTCTAAGGGCATTCGTGGATCGACCCCAGCATGAACTAATAAAACATCACCTAAATCCAAGTAGATAGGCAAAGTCTGCATCCATTCTAAATGCTCTTGGGGAATAGTCGAATCTGGATAACTGGTAATAGTTGCGTAGCCGCCACTATAAAGCCACGATTGTTGTACTTGGGCAGACATTGCTCCGCCACTCACTACATCAATTAGCATCTGCTCGTGATTACCTAATATACAACCATTAGCATTTTGTTTAACAAACTCAACAACTTTCGAGCTTTGTGGCCCGCGATCGATCAAGTCGCCGATAAAATAGATTTCATCATCTTTACCAGGGGCGATCGCTGCTAATAAACCCATCAACCCGTTATAGTGACCGTGTACATCCCCAATGACGATGCGGCGATGACTCGTTTCCTGCATTACAATTCGATCCTTAGTTTTAAAAATTACTGAATATTATTACTACAACTTGTTTAACTCAGATTCTGGAAATAAATAGATAAATCAAGCCTACTACCCTTAATTGTAATTCCGTCTTAATAATTTGATATACAATTTTTAATATTTATGATGGTAAATGTGTCTCAAGTAACAGCAACAATTAACGCCTTAAAGCACCCGACTCGTTGGGAATGGGTAGAACAAGCGATCGCAAACTTGGACATTGTCTTGCTGGATCATTCTCACTGCGAACGCAAAGCGGCGGGTGTTGCTTTAAACTTGATGTTTCGCTATCCCTCGAATGCAGTGTTAGTTCGCAAGCTTACAGCGATTGCTCGTGAGGAGCTAGAACATTTCGAGCAAGTCAACCAGTGGCTAGAAAAACGGGGTATTGCGCTAGGTTTTCTCTCATCGCCGCCCTACGGAGCTAATTTAAAAACCCAAATTCGTCACCAAGAACCCAATCGCTTATTGGATTCGTTGCTAGTTTCTGGTTTAATTGAAGCCCGCAGTCACGAGCGATTGGGGTTATTAGCCGAATATTGCCCTCATCCAGAACTTGCCCAATTCTATCGCGGCTTAATGGCATCAGAGGCACGTCATTACGGTATTTACTGGCTGTTGGCGGATACCTATTTTGATAGTAAAATTGTCAGCCACCGAAGGGAAGAATTAGCTGTTTTCGAGAGCGAAATCCTCGCAACTCTCCATCCTGAACCAAGGATTCACAGTTAAGATGATTAAGGCTAAATATCAAGATTTTTTGATTCAAGATTGGCAAACGCGCGAGGAGCGGACTTTCTTAATTTCTCAATATACACACTACTTTCGCTCCTGCCTACTCCCTAATAGCTTGGAACCACTTATAAATTAGTCGTTTTGGCGCGATCGCGCGTCCCCTCGAACTCCTAGGCAACCGAAATAGACAAAGTAATGTTTATTTCCCAGAAGAATAACTTTTAAATGCCTAGGGAGGGCATTGTTTTTTCCGGTAAAGATTAATAAGGTTCTACTTATGAGTAACTTGGTCAGGAAATTGACGAGCGCACAGGTACTCGGTAGGACTTCGTAGGCGTAGGTAGTAGAAACTAAACTATCCCTGGTACTGGGGTTCGATCTTCTCACTCAAAGCCTTTGAGCATATTTGGTATAGAGGTGATTGCACCTCTACTAACGAGGTATCTCTTGCTTTGCAATGCTTGACCCTTGGTACTTTTAATCGGGGACTTCTGCGTCCTTAGCAACACGAAAACAGCGCACACTTTGGAGAAACAAAATGGTTACAAAACGGCTCCGAGAATTACTTTTGGCTTTTGTCATTTTACCAATAATTGTTCAGCCTGCTTTAGCTCACTCGATGTACTTTGGAAATAGGGGCGAAGATATCCCACTATTATTTGGTCATCCAGAGGAAGGTGAAGATGAAGTACTTCCCTATAATCCATCAAGTATCAAAGAACTTACAGCCTACGATCTAACCGGAGGCATTGTCCCTGTTGAAATCAAAAATCTATCAAGTAGCATATCTGTTATTCCTAACGAAGACGTTGCGGCACTAACAGCCTTTGTAGATCGAGGTTTCTACGTTGTTACACTAGATAATAAGTATCTAAATATCTCGAAAAGCGAAGCAACAGGAGAATACTCCCAAGCCTATCGCTCTCTTAATTACCCCAAGAGCCTTTACAGTTGGTCTGATGCGGTAGCAAAGCCTTTAGGTCTTCAGCTTGAGATTGTACCCTTGAAAAATCCCTTTGAAGTTGCAGTAGGAGAAAATCTTAACGTTCAAGTTTTATTTGAGGGAGCGCCACTTAAAGACGTATTGGTAGAATACTTAGGAGAAACGATAGACGACGGGAATGGAGATGGCGTATTTTCTATTCCTTGGGGACAGGAGGGATTGAAGACTATTGAAGCAAGTTACAGCGTACCCTTGGTAAACGATCCTGATACTGACAGAATTTCTTACTCCACCTCTTTAGGCGTACAACCTGTTCCTGAACCTTCTTCTGTATTAGGCGTATTAGCACTTGGTGGCCTACTTGCGCGTAGTGCTTTGCAGCGCCAAAGAAACAAACGTAAGAAATAGTCAATAGGTTCCAAGTTAGTTTTACTCACATTAGGGATGTTACAAATTATTAGCATCCCTATCAAAAAAAGGTGAGGTCAACTGATTATTAAGGCTAAATATCAAGACTTTTTGATTCGGGATTGGCAAGCGCGCGATAGTACTTCCGCCTCCGAGGTAATTCGTTCAGTACTTACCGACTACGGTTTACCTTGGGAGCCAATGGGTGCAGACCTGGATGTAATTAATGTAGAGGAGTGTTACTTAACGATTGGAGGCGAATTTTGGGTAGTTGAATGGCAAAATACCATAGTTGGTACAGGCGCTTATTACCCCATTAAGCGCGGCAAAAACGCCGTAGAAATTCGCAAAATGTACTTGTTGCCAATAGCTAGGGGAAAGGGCTTGGGGAGATATTTGTTGCAAGAATTAGAAAACGCGATCGCGAGGCGCGGTTTTGAACAAATCTGGATAGAAACCGCTAGTGTTTTAGCCGAAGCTGTAAAACTCTACGAGACTAGCGGTTATTTGCCCACCGAGGGCGTAGAAACAGCAAGATGCGATAGCGCAAGCGCGCACGCAGGGCTTCGCATTTACGTCAAATCGCTAAGAAGAAGTTAAAAAGCGTCTTGCAACTCGTAGAAGTCCGGCGAAATGTAATCTTTCCGTAACGGCCAACCAACCCAATCTTCCGGCATCAAAATCCGCTTCAAGTTTGGGTGTCCTTCGTAGACAATCCCCAACATATCAAAGGTTTCACGCTCTTGGAAGTCAGCGGTTTTCCAAATCCAGTATACTGAAGGCACTTTTGGATCTAGTCGCGGTAAAAAGACCTTGACGCGCACTTCTTCTGGGCGATCGGCGTTATCGCTGACTTTAATTAATTGATACACGCTAACCAAATCTTGCCCGGCTCCTAAATCGTAGCCACACTGGAATTGTAAGTAATTAAACCCGTAAGCATAAAGAGCCGTAGCCACAGGTAGCAAATACTGGCGGTCAACTTTAATAATTTCTGTCCCACTGCGATCGCGCTCTATCGCTTCATGAGCAAACCCATTTTCTGTTAGCCACCGGGATGTTTTACCAGCTTCTACCAACGCAGAATCTTCAGGCGTGGCTGTTTCTTGGGGTTCCGGTATTGATGCCTCAGTCACTTCTCTACTTGCTCCTTTTCTATTGACTGTAAAGCTGGTGCTACAGGTATTCCCGTTGCTTCGGTCAATTCTTTTGGTGGGTTGGTGCGAGTTGCTGACTGCAAGTACTGTCCTGTCAATACCGAATCAACTACCTTCATATTGTGGGTAGTACTGTAGTAGCGATGAATTTGCTGAATTTGACCGCGCTCTTGAATTGAATTATTGCTAATCTTTTTACGCAATTTAATAATTGCATCAATAATTGCTTCAGGACGAGGCGGACAACCAGGTAAATAAACATCTACAGGAATTAGCTTATCTACACCTCTAACTGCTGTCGGCGAATCGACGCTAAACATTCCCCCAGTAATTGTGCAAGCACCCATTGCGATTACGTATTTGGGATCGGGCATTTGCTCGTAAAGACGTACCAATTGGGGAGCCATCTTCATTGTGATTGTTCCCGCAGTGATAATTAAATCGGCTTGCCGGGGGCTGGAGCGCGGTATTAGACCAAAACGGTCAAAATCGAACCGCGAACCGATTAGCGCCGCAAATTCAATAAAGCAACAGGCAGTACCAAATAGTAAAGGCCACAAACTAGAAAGCTTAGACCAATTGTAGAGGTCATCCACCGTGGTCAGGATGACATTTTCTGAGAGTTCTTGAGTAACGGTAGAGCGATCAATTGGGTTAATAATTCGCTCTTGCTGCTCGCCCGTAATATTTTGTGTCTTATTAGTATTCAAGACCATTCTAAAGCTCCTTTACGCCAAGCATAAACAAGGGCAATAACAAGAATTGCAATAAAAATTAAAGCTTCAACAAATGCCAAAAGTCCTAGGCGGTGAAAGGCAACAGCCCAAGGATAAAGAAACACTGTTTCTACATCAAAAATGACGAAAACCAGTGCAAACATATAGTAGCGGATGTTGAACTGAATCCAAGCGCCGCCAAAGGGTTCCATGCCAGACTCGTAAGTAGTGCGTCGTTCTGGACTGCGACCACTGGGGCGGAGCAGTTTAGACGCTGAGAGTGCTAGGGCGGGAACTAGGCTACAGACTAGGACGAAGCCTAGTAGATATTCATAACCACTGAGGACAAACACTTATAATTACCGCTCTATTTTGTAAATATTTTTGTTACTTACTTTTACAGTATATCGAGCTAGTTGTCACCACTGCCGAAAAAATAAGTATTTGGCTTTATTTAGTTAGCTTTTTGTGCCGATAGAAAAGAATAATCTTATTGAGAGTAATTTAAGCGTTAGCCCAAAAATAGTTAATTGATTTTTATGAAAAGCTGCGCTCTATGTCATAATTTTTAACAGATATTTAAGAAAATGCTCTACAATCAACTATTTAAGCCATGAGCGACCCTGCTGTTGAAACCAAAGAGCTAGACCGCTACGAGTGCCTTGCCTGTGGCTACGTTTACGAACCTGATAAGGGAGACAGCAAGCACCCTGTTGCTCCAGGAACGCCTTTTGCTGAACTGCCTATGTCTTGGCGGTGTCCGGTGTGTGGTGTAAGGACTTCTCAGTTTGAGAATATTGGCCCCTTAGGCACGGCATCGGGGTTCCAAGAAAATCTTGGCTATGGATTGGGTGTTAATAAATTAACGCCAACGCAAAAGAATTTACTGATTTTTGGCGGTTTGGGTTTGGGCGTGTTATTTTTCCTGAGTTTATACGGGTTACAATAACTACGCAATTACTAAGTAACATGACAATTTTACTTAGAGCTAGTTGGAACGCGCGATCGCATACTATGCCAGTGCAATTACTTTTTTTCAATAAACCTGATAAATACTAATGCTTTCACTTTTCAAACTTTGGCAACGAGTTGTCGTACTTTTATCAGTTGTCGTCCTTTGCATCGGTTGTAGTAGTGTAGCGACGCTTGATCGCAACCCTTGGCAAGTACTTACTGTACCATCGGAAGCTAATTTTCAAGATATCACTTTTACAAACGACTCCCAGCACGGTTGGCTTGTAGGTAGCAAGTCAACAATTCTAGAAACCAAGGACGGCGGTGAATCTTGGCAACCCGTTAGCCTAGACTTGGACGAACAAAATAATTTGTTTACCTCTGTAAGTTTTAGCGGTGAAGAAGGATGGATAACTGGAGAACCTTCCATATTGCTGCACACCACCGATAGCGGTAAATCTTGGTCGCGGATTCCTTTAAGTGAAAAGCTACCTGGTAAGCCTGATACTATTATTGCTTTGGGTGCGTCTTCCGCAGAAATGACGACTGATGTCGGCGCTATCTATCGGACAACTGATGGCGGTAAAAACTGGAAAGCAATGGTACAAGAAGCTGTAGGGGTACTGCGGAACATCGACAGGTCGTCTGATGGTAAGTATTTAGCAGTCTCGGCAAAAGGCAACTTTTACTCTACTTGGGAGCCTGGTCAGGAGGCTTGGCAAGGACACAACCGTAATAGCTCAAGGCGCGTTCAAAATATGGGTTTCGGCAAAGATGGGCGGTTATGGATGTTGGCACGGGGTGGTCAAATCCAATTTAGTAAGCCAAATGAGTTAGATGAGTGGGATGAAGCTCAATACCCAGAATTCTCCACTAGCTGGGGGTTAATCGATTTGGCTTATCGGACACCAGAAGAAATTTGGTTGGCTGGTGGGAGTGGTAATTTATTATGCAGTTTTGATGGTGGCAAAACTTGGCTCAAAGACCGCGAGATTGAGAGTGTACCATCCAATTTGTACAAAATAGTTTTTGTTAAACCTGACCAAGGATTTATTATCGGTCAACGTGGCGTTTTGCTGAAGTACAAAGCAGCCGGTGAAGTGGCGGCTTGAAATCCTTTTGCTATCTTCAAGTTGAGATTTTATAGGTATAAATTCTTGTAAAAAGATGCCCTAACTTGTAGGTTTTGATCGGAGTTTCGTAGGATAATGATTATATACAAGCTTGAAAAGAAATTAGCTTCTAGTGTAGAGGTATTACTTTATCATCTAGGTAAGTAATACTTAGCAATTAATCGTCATCGATATTTATTGAAAAGGAGAAATTTAAATGTCGGGAGTTACCGGAGAGCGTCCATTTGGGGACATCATTACTAGCGTTCGTTACTGGGTAATTCACAGTATTACTATTCCAGCATTGTTTATTGCTGGATGGTTATTCATTCAAACAGGTTTAGCTTACGATGCTTTTGGTACGCCAAGACCAAATGAATATTATACCCAAGGACGGCAAGAATTGCCTATTGTGAGCGATCGCTACCAAGGTAAGCAACAAATTGACAAATTTATTGGTAAGTAATTTGACATGACTAACACTAATCAACCAATTCAATACCCAATTTTTACAGTTCGCTGGATTGCGGTTCACACTTTAGCTGTACCAACAGTATTTTTCTTGGGTGCGATCGCTTCTATGCAATTTATTCAACGATAGGAGAAACTAATGCCAGAAAGATTACCTAATCCTAATAGGCAGCCTGTTGAACTGAACCGCACTTCGCTGTTTTTAGGCTTATTACTTGTTTTCGTGCTTGGTATCCTGTTTTCTAGTTATTTCTTCAACTAATAGAGTAGGCTACGGTTTAGTTATTAAGAGAGGTAAAAATTGTGAATGTAACTGGCAAAATTCCTTTGTGGGTAGTAGCCACTATTGCTGGGCTAGGCGTAATTGTAGTTGTAGGTACTTTCTTTTATGGTTCCTACACTCATATGGGTTCATCTTTGTAATAGATGGATTGCAAGTTAAGTAATTAGCAATTTATGTTAAAAAACCGCCTTTTTCAACATTGGCGGTTTTTTAATATTCGTAGTCCGCTACTTAATCATTGACTGTATCTTCACGTTCAATATACAAGAACATGAATACTAAACCTACAGCCGGAAAAACTAAGCAAGTTAAAGGAACCAAAAGCGATGGTAAGTAAGAAGCTGTAAATAACATCAGTTAAATCTCCACTGTTGAGCGAACAATTATTAAAACTGACTTTACTGCAAATTGCCATCAATTAGGTCAATTTATCAAGATTTTTAACAAAGATGCTGTTAATATTCCTCTAAGTTAAGCATTAATCTATCTATAAGTAGAAGTAATTTCCTAAAAATGCGATCGCATTTTACTAAATCCAACCACCATAAAATCCAGGCAGATCAGTTTTTCTTGATAGCATAACAAAATCGACCGATACTAGCTTTATTTACTGCTAACAATTCTGTTGTCAAAGATTTTAAGCCTTGGAAAAAGGGTAACAAATTATTAGTTTTAGCACCGTCAAAACTTGATTCATTGGAGTTCCATTCTTGCCACCATTTCCAGTCTTTTAAGTCTTGGGGGATAACATCTACCGTAAATAAGTAAACTCCTGGGTCAATATCATTAGAATTAATTTTAGTTACAAAACTGATATTATTTTTATCTGTTTTCCAATCATTTAGTAGTAATGCTTTTGATCCATTTACTTGTTGGAAGTCTTTTGTTGTGGTATCAAAAGTCTTAGCAATAGAATTGATAGTAACCGCCGAAGGTTCAATAGGTAGAGTGTAGGGTAGGGGATTGTAAGGCGCTTGATAATTTATACTATAAGTATTATCAGTATTTTTATTTATATTGATAATATCAATTGGTTGCTCATTTACTTTCATCAACACTTTACCGTCATTAATAGTTTTTAGCCGCCTGATTCCCCTCGGTAAGTCTGGTAAGTTTTCCGGTTGAAAGACAGATGCTTGACTGACAATTTGAGGGTAAAATATTACAAATTGCTCGTCATTAATTAGACTATTGCTAGTTTTTTTGATTTCATCAAAGTAGTTAGAAATATTACTATAACTACCTAGTACAAGCACGTAAAAAGGTCTGAGTTGCTCTATTTTCTTGCCTTGAGTGCTATAGGCAAATTGAGTATTTTTGATACCTACATCATAAACTATGCCATCAAATTCACTTCTAATAGCTAAAATTCCTACAGCATAGCCTTTTTGCAAATAATCTTCCTTAAGCTTCTTTAAAACTAGATTAGTATCAGAGTCTTTTTGATACAGGTCTGTAACTATAATAGAAACTCGATCTTTAGCCGCAGGTATAATAGCTACTTCAATTTGACTAACTCTAAAAACTGAATTGCTACCAGTATAAAACTCTGGTAGCTTCGCTTGTAAGTAAGCCTGTCTATCAATTTGTTCTTTGGCTGCACCGAAACGAAAATATTGAACTTGCGAGGTTTTCCAGGTAGTTGTGGAAGCTCTATCTAGTAAGTCTAGAGTTTGAGCGTAACGACTATTTGTAAAATTTTTTGTAAATCCCTGCATTGAGGGCGTAGCATCAATTTGAATACTGGTGGTAACGGTGTCGGACTTCTTGTCAATTGCTGAGGTACGGTTACTTAGCGGTACACAACTAGGAATTATAGTTTTAGGTTTACAGGAAGTCATTAATAAGCAAGCTGCGATCGCAACTAGCCATCTGAGTTTAATCATGCTAATTTGTACCGTAAGATGCTAAAAATGTATTTTAAACTTAAGAATTTTTAACAGGTATTTAGACAATCGTCACCGTAACATAAAATACTAAATTTTAACAGATGTTTTAGCCCCACCTATAGTCTGGGAGGAAAGATGGAAGCGTGGATATGGGAAGTTATTAGGATTGTAGTTGTCAGCTTAATTGGTGCAGCAATAATGTTTTTGTTACAGCCTTGGCTCTATCAAAATGGCATTATTGCTTTAAATGATGTGGAGCCTGAAGCTTGGGTTGGTGACAAGTATATTATTAGCGCAGTTACAGTGTTTTTGGTTTCAATTATCTCCGTAATTTTGTGGTATGCAATAGCTTCTAAAGCTAAAGTTCAACTGGCAAGAGAAACATCATCAATGGCAATAGTTTGGTGGATATTCTTACTATTACCAATACTTAGTATTTGTGCGGCAATTTACTTTTTTAATGATAGCAATGATGCACTTTTATCTCTAACCGGATTTTTTGTTTTTGATATCTTACTAATATATTGGTTTTCTACAGCCATAAGTTCTCCACGTTCATTGATGTTTGTTGTACCTGGAGCATTTTTTCTGCGTAACTTATTTGGTTTTAGATAATGACACTTTATATTATTGCAATTGGCGGAACGGGTGCGAGATGCGTTGAAGCGGTAACTCAGTGCGCCGCCGCCGGCTTGTTTACAGAAGAACCAATTAAAGTATTGTTTGTAGACGCGGATGAATCTAACGGTAACTTATCGCGCACTAACGAAACTATAAAAACTTATCAAGAATGTTACGAATTAGTTAAAAATAAAGCTCAAGTTCCTTGGATGCAAACTCCAATTGAATTATTGAGTTTTTGGTCGCCCTTTAGTAATAGTACAAACAAGACTTTAGGCAGCTTTTTAAACTACAACAGTTACAAAAACAATTATCCACCATTAGGGCATTTATTTGATGTGTTATATACTAAAGCCGAACGTGAAGCACCGCTTGATGTAGGATTTAGAGGTAGACCTGCTATTGGTTCAGCAATTATTAGTCAAGTAAATTTTGATGAATTAGAACAAGAACCTTGGGCAACATTAATCAAATTAATTCGTGCTGATTTAGGTACAGGTAAATCAGTAAATATATTTCTGTGTGGTTCAATTTTTGGTGGTACAGGGGCTTCTGGGTTTCCTACAATTGGGCGCTTATTAGTAAATAAATTAAGTAGGCTAGAAGGACGCGATAGATTAAAGATTGGTGGATTACTAATGTTGCCTTATTTTGGCTTTTTGGTGCCAAATGAGCAAGAGAATGAGGAAATTTACGCCCGCGCCGATCAATTTTTACTTAATACCGAATCTGCCTTACGTTACTACGTAAATGAAGCTCAAAGCACCTTTGATGCTGTTTATATGTTAGGAAATCAAAACCCTACCAACGTTAAATTTAGTGTTGGTAAAAATAGCCAGTGTAACGAACCGCATTTTATTGAATTGTATGCAGCTTTGGCCGTAAAACACTTTTTGCTTAATTCAGCTAGTGGCGAACCAGGTAAAGTAATATTGATTGGGCGTAGTTCTCCAGGACGGATTACTTGGAAAGATTTACCTGACAGCGAGGAAGTGAAGCAAAAGCTAGTAAATACGACTCGGTTCGCTTTTGCTTGGATAGCAAATCTTGTGCCAGAACTTGCCTACGCGAGTAAAGTAGGCGTTAAGGGATTTCAGAAACAAGCACCTTGGTTTTCTAGTTTCTTTCGCCCCGTACAAGGTCTATTTGGCATGATTGGTAGTAGACAGATGCAGAACTTGCCAGAATTTAATGACGTAGCAGAGCAAGAAGCTATTGAAACAATAAAAAAATGGTGTAATAGTTACTTACGTTGGTTGAATAAGTTGCACTTTTCTGGAGATAATATCGAGCTATTTAGACCAGATATGTTTGCAGGAGGCGAAGGGAAACTAAGCGCTGAAAACTTTGCTGGGCTTACAAATGATGATAGCAGAGACAAAGATAAGCGATCGCAAGATACTATTCAATCATTAAAAGAAAGACTAGAAGCAAAAACCTTGAGACAAGCGGGTACAGTTGGATTAGCTAAAGCCCTTTATTTACAGTGCAAACCTTAAACAAAATAGCCGATGAATAGCGACCGAGTTGAGGAAAATTCTGCTTTTTTGCTCCCAAAATTGAAGCCTAATACCGACCTTAAATCTACTTCGGCTGGACAATGGGATATTAGACAATCAATAGAGTTTCTAAATGTTGCTAAAAGCCTAGACTTTAGTTCTGGTGGGCAAGATGTCAAAAGTGTAAGTTCTATTCCTAATATGTGGGCGCGTCCCCTTTCAATGGAAATGGCATTACACATTAATGATTATCCTATTCGCCGCCAAATGATCGAACAATGGCAAGGAATGTTAGCAGCTTTAGCCCTAGCAGAAGTGCGAGGATTTGATATCAAAGCTAAGTTATTAGAGTTAGGAAACTTAAATCAATTTGACGATTTTGCTCGTTCTTTAGTAGAGCTTCTTCCTTCACCTCTCAATTCTTTGTACAGTCTTAATGGTAAGCATCCTTGGCAAGATATATATGTATTTTTGTGGCAAGGAAAGGCTGTAGGAATGACTTCTCCTAGTACCTTAATTTGTCCTTCGGAGGAAGGCGAATGGACAGGATTGCCTTGGTGGAATAATGACAAGTTAAATTCGCCCGTTGACTTTCTAAATGCTGATGAAAAAAATCAACTAAGTTTGTGGTTAGAGAGGTTAAGGCGTGAGTTATACAAACATAACGGTAATCGCAGTCCCTTAAATACAATTGCTGGACTGATAATAGAATTTCAAAGTAGCTTGCATAGTAATTTTAGTTTAATAGAAGTACCAGAAGAAACGTTAAACTCTGCCCTTAGTATTAATCCACAGTTTTTTGGAGATGAACTTAATAGGGGCGTACTAAAAGCTTTAAATACACCGCTTAAAGCCCAGCCTAAACCCTCAAGTGTACGCTTGATTCCTAGCTTGCAAAAGCAGAATGTTAGAGACTTATTAATCATTGATCCAGAAATTGATAAAAAGTGGAATCAACCCCCACAAAATATTTGGATACACGATACAACTAATTTAACTAGCTTCAACTTAGAGGCTTTACGCACAAAAAAACTTATTTGGGATGTGCGGTGGGTAGAATCTCAAAGCTTGTTGATGCCAGACTTTTATTTTATTGCTCAAGAGAATGCTTTACCTGGCTGTTTGCTACCGGCTGGCTGTCAGATGCTTAGTTATAACGGACAGCGTATGACACCGTTGCTTCCTGTTAATCCATTATTACTAGAATATTTTACACCGGAAGATTTAATCAGAAAAATTAGTATTGAGCCAATTAATGGTAATACTGGGGTACGGGTAGTTTTAGATTTACCGCTTTATGGTTTAAATGAAGGTCAATCTACACAAAATTATCGTCTAGTTCGAGAGTATCCAATTAGTGAAGATAATGTATTATCGGAAGTCCCGGTATTAGAATTATGGCCCAATTTTAAGGCTGATAATTGGCAAGAATATTATGCCTTTTACTACGATGGTGAATACGGTGATGATACATTTCAAGTCCTACTACCAGATGCGGCAGAACCTCACCTATTTAATGATGGTAGAGGAATTTATCAAATTGCCCGATTAACAGAGTTTCCGGCTTATATTAGCTGTCATAATAGCTTGAGAAATCAACTAGGTTTAATGCTGCTAAAAACTCCCCACACTGCAGGTAAAATTCACGCTAGTGATTGGACAGTTGGCGTTGATTTTGGGACTTCTTTTACTAACGTATATGTTAATCGTGATGGTGTAGTTACAAGATTAACCCTAGAGTCGCTGCACTTAATGGTAACAGAGAGCGATGCTGATGCGCGCGATCGCGTTATGATTAATTATTTTATTCCCACCGAGCCGCCATTCCCTTTATCTAGCGTTTTGACGACTAAAAAAAGCAATAGACGAAGTGAGGAACAAACTAGGCAAATTTTAGATGGAAGAATTTATATCCCTAAAGATAGTTCTACATTCAAACCTGACGAAGAAGGTATAAAAACTTATTTAAAGTGGTCAACAGAAAACCTAAACTTTAATCGATTATTTCTAAAAAATTTGGCATTGCAAATTACTGCCGTAGCAGCTAAGAATGATGTAAAAAAAATTCAATGGTCTTTGTCTTTCCCTTCAGCTTTTGCTAGAAACGATCGAAATAGATATGCTAAAACCTGGCAAGATATAACTAAAGAAATCCAAACTAAAACAGGAATTGAGCAAAGTTGTCCTGATACAAGTAATCTTAACTTCTACCGGACTGAAAGTTTAGCGATCGCTCAATATTTTGCAGATAAAGAAGGATTTAACTTAGTTAACAGCACCTGCATAGATATGGGCGGTGGGAGTTCGGATATTTCTATTTGGGAAGAAAACAATCTCGTTCATCAATGCTCAGTTCAATTAGCAGGAAAAGATTTATTTGCTCAATTTTTAGAATTAAATCCTAACTTCCTCCGCCGACACTTTGAAGTTGATATCTCTCAGTGGCAAAACTTAAAAGGTGCAAAGTTTGCTGCCAAGTTAGATGTTTTGTTGCGTCAAAAAGGCGACTATTGGCTTAATCATCAACGAGACTTAGTTGCAGAAGACAGGGAGTTTCAAGAACTTATGCAACTGACAGCCATAGGAGCGGCAGGACTCTATTATTACGTGGGTATACTCCTGCGAACTTTGCATACAGAAGGCAGGTATAACGCTGGCAAAATTACCCCAGTTTATTTGGGTGGTAATGGCTCCCGTTTCTTGCATTGGTTGGCAGAAGGAGGACGCTTTAATCGCAACTCTGAAGCTAATGAATTACTAAGTAAAATTATGAGTTTAGCCTCAAAATTTGAGGATACTTATGAAGATACTCTACTAAGTTCTGCTCCCAAAGATGAAGTAGCTTGTGGATTAGTATTGAGTGAAAGCAAGCTTGCAGGATTGACAAAGAAAGATGATTTAGTTTTAATTGCTGGAGAGGTATGTAGTATTAATGGCGAACCTATAGACTGGAATTCTCGTTTGACTATTAGAAATAATGAACTTGATAGTTCTTGTGTAGAAGACAAAATTGAAGACTTCTCCATACCAGAAGAATTAAAGCAGCTACCCAAGTTTCTGTACGCTTTCCATGCTGCTTTACGAGTGCTGAAAATTGAGGGTATTAAACCATTAGAAGGATACAAAGTTTTAAAAGAATACTCTGTTGAGCAAGATAGGTTAGAAAATCAAAAGTTGTGGAGCGATACTAGCAAAGAATTAACCGTTTCTTTGCTTAGAATAAGGGGTAATTCAGATGATATTCGGATTGAACCACCCTTTATTTTGGCAATAAAAGCGTTATTAAGTGTATTAGGTAAACGGTGGGCAGAAAAATGGAAAAACAGAGTTTAATTAAATGTTATTGTGCTTTATTTTTAGTGCTAGTTTTATTAGCCAGCTACAATAATGGCGTAGCTATTGCAGAAAGTACGTCACCCTTTAGTAGCGCTGCTAATAAAGCGACGACCACAACTACATCCCCAACGCCACCCAGCAGCGCCAAGCCTAATATAGATGCTGATAACAGTATGCATACCTTACCTTTAATACTCTCTATACTTGCGTTAGCAGCTAGTGGAGGAGCGATCGCATTATCAATTCTTAAAAATAAAGAAGTTGGTATTAGCATAATTTCCCTAAACAATAAACTTAAATCGCTTGAGAAGAACTGTACTGACTTGTCAACTTCTCAAGCAAATTCACACCTTAATCAACAACGCGAAACAAGTAGTCGTAATTCTGTAGATTCTACTGATACTAATATTTATTTAGAAACAATTATTGACGGGCTTTCAGAACGAATAAGTAAGCTAGAAGGCAAGTTGCAATTAGCTCAAACTAATAATCACCTTAACAATACATATTCGTATAGCCAATCTCGAAATTTAGAGGCTGATATTAACTCCTTTAACCAGATAAACTCAACCCAATCTGGTATTACTCAATCATTAGAAAACTTAGCCTATATTGAGTTAGTAAATATTTATAACAACACTCCAAGATTATTAGAACAAAAAGCAATCAAAGTTTCCGAAGCTCAAGATAGTATTAATAGAAGACACACTGATAGTAGCCAAAAAATAGTTTTAGAAAAAGCTAATAACTGTAACTATTGGGTTGTACATGATAATGCAGGTTTAGATTGGTGGTTACTACCAAAAAGGAAGCTAAGAATTGAGCAATTTAGATACGAAACAACAAAAGCATTATTTGATTGTCATGGCTATCAACCAGAATATTACAGCTTCCAGCTAGTCAAACCTGCTAAAGTCATTCCTCTCTCTGTCGACGAGCAGACATGGCAACTTGAAGAACCAGGTATACTTGAATTTACTGTATAGAATTGAAATCCCTAACTATATAGCTAAAAAAACTCAAAGGTTGGAAATATATGAAATAACTAATTGCTGTACAATGTCATACTTAGTTAACTTCCCTTGATACAGAAGAGCGAAAATGGATAGTTGAAAAACTAGGCATAATTAAATTTATTTTATAAAAACTTTTTTATTTATAACTATGACCTGGTTTAGTTGGTTACTACTAACATTATGTATATCATTATATTTAAGAATTCTTAAGCTTTCTCGAAAAACTAGGAAAATCAGGGAAGTTGAGTATCTGCTAGAGAATCAACGTCATACTATTCTTGACTTATATGCTCAACTGCAAAAGCAACATAATTTAGTTGAAGACTTAACTTATCACCTAAATCAAAAAAATTCTGGCAAGAAAAAGTATCCAAAACGTAATTTGCCAGAAATTAAGCAAGATAATTTCAACGAAGTTCATAATATTAATACAGTTGTTTTACAAGAGCAAGAGTTAATTGATATTTATAATAGCGAACCGAGTTCATTATTGAGCAGTGCGATAAAAGTTTCGGTTAAGCCAGAAAGTATGACGAGTATAAACAAAAACGAGCCAATTATACTTGCAAGTATTGGTAATGGTAATTATTGTCTAGTTCATGATACAGATATAATTTATTGGCTGCTACCAAAAGCTAACTTAAAAATCGATAGATATAGGTACGAAACAGTTAAATTATTATTTGAATGCGATGAATACGAATTGGAATATGATGACTATCGATTGGATAAGCCTGGTAAGGTATCGATTTTACCTAACGAACGAGAGTGGAAACTTGAGGAGCGGGGTATATTAAAGTTTGTTAATTCGTTGTATGAGGAACTTGTTGATATTTATAACAGCAATCCAAACGTATTAAATGGATATGTCATTACTAAAGTTTCTCAGTCGATTGACGAGCGTCAGCAAGTTGTTTTGAAAAAAGCAGTCACTTATGACTACTGGATTGTAGATGGAGATGAAAATTATTGGCTAGTACCAAAAGAACAAATAAAAATTGATTTTCTAAAGTATAGAAACATTCAACATCTGTTCGATTGTGACGGCTATAAAGAAGATTACTCAAGTTTTATACTTGCAAAACCTGCCAAAGTATCGCCTATTTTAGAACAAATACATTGGCAGTTAGAAGAAAGAGGCAAAATTAAGTTTGTATAGGTTTTAGTTTCTCTTAAAAAACAATGCGGGAAGCAGCACAAAATTTTAGATTAATTGAGTTTTGTTGCTGTCGAGTTGGCTCTGTAAATCGCCCGTTGCAGCTATTAACTCTGATTGAGAAATTGCGCTTTGTTCTTTCGATGTCATCCACTTCAGCTTGACACTGGAACTTGCAGCCTCCTCCTCTCCAATAATTAAACACGCGATCGCATTACTTCGATCTGCCCTGGCAAATTGCTTTTTAAACCCGCTTCCACTCAAATCTAATTCAACACTAAACCCAGCTTGACGCAGCTTTTGAGCTAGTTTAAGAGCTTGTGCTTCCGCCTCATCGCCTTTAGAAACTACATAAAAATCTAGCACTGGTGCTTGAAGTGGTTGCAATTGTTGCAGCAATATAGTTAAGCGCTCTAAACCAATGGCCCAACCTACCGCCGGAGTCTCTGCGCCCCCTAGTTGCTTTACTAATCCATCATACCTACCACCACCACAAACCGTTGCTTGCGCTCCCAAATCGTCAGATATGATTTCAAAAGCAGTGTGAGTATAATAATCTAAACCTCTTACCAAGCGCGGATTTACTTTGTAAGCAATATCTAAACTTGTTAATAAATGCTGTACTTGCTCAAAGTGTTGCTGCGAGTAAGTACCCAGATATTTCAAAATACTCGGCGCATCTTGAGCAATTTCTTGGGTGCGCTTGTCTTTACTATCGAGTATGCGTAAAGGATTGCGAGTTAAACGCTCTTGAGAATCAGCGTCTAATTGGTCTTTGTAAGGAGTAAAGTAGTCAACCAAAGCTTGGCGATAGTGCTGTCTATCTTCAGTATTGCCTACAGAATTGATGTCTAAGTGGAGATTTTTTAAACCCAACGCCTGTAAAATGTCAGTTGCGATCGCAATTACCTCCACATCGGCTCTAGGATCTGCACTACCTAATACTTCTAACCCTAACTGGTGAAACTGTCTTTGTCTTCCAGCTTGAGGACGCTCGTAGCGAAACATCGCCCCGGTATACCATAAACGTTGCACCCCTCCTTGAGCGTAAAGACTATTTTGAATAAAAGCCCGTACTACTCCGGCTGTACCTTCGGGGCGTAAGGTAATTGAATAATCATCGCCCCGGCTGTTGAAAGAGTACATCTCTTTGCCCACAACATCTGTAGCTTCGCCAATTCCGCGTTTGAATAACTCCGTCTGTTCAAAAAGGGGAGTGCGAATTTCTTGATAATTGGCATGATTAAGAATATTTCGGGCGCATTCTTCTATTTTTTGCCAGTATTCTATCTCTCCGGCTAATATATCCCGCGTACCTCTTAATGCTTGTATTGCGTCCATAATATTTTATGCGTCTTTCTTGATACGATTTTTAGCATCAAGAAACTTTAGTTGTTGGTAAAGTGTAGCAATTCTCGGTAACTGTGTACCTGCACGCTGCACCATCTTTAACGGGTTGCCAAAAATTGCTTCTACTTCCAAAACTCGCTTTTCGTCGTAGTCAATTTTCATGCTGGTGCGATAGGGCTTCATTTTAGCAGTATGGTCAAGCATTTCGTCAATAAAACTTTCAGGAATAATGCGATCGCACTTTTTCGCTCCCGCCACAACTTCATACATCAATTCTTTAACTAACTCCAAATTACTAGCATCTGCCATTAGCTCATTAGTTGTCGCATCCAGAATTACCGAAAGCCCATTGTAAGGTATATTCCAAACTAACTTTTGCCACCGAGCTAGTAATAAGTCTTCTCTTAGTTTAATCGGAATCCCCGCCTTTTCAAAGTCAGCGCCAATAAGACGCATCCGCTCGGAAACGCCCCCAGGTTGATAATTAGGGTTATATTCGCCTAGCTTAATTTCCTTGTAGTCTAAATGACGGATATGTCCCGCGCCTACCTTATTAGAACAGAGAAAGCACAACCCACCCATTACCCTAGAATTACCAACAATTTGGGCAACTTTTTCCTCAATTCCTAGCCCATTTTGCAAAACCAATACTACGCCATCATCTTTAACTACTGGGGGCAAAAGTTGAGGTAATAAATGATTTTGCGTAGTTTTCAGAGCGACAACTACCACATCGCACTTGGGCATTTTGGCGGCACTGTTGTAGGCATGAACGCGAGGCAAAGTAAAGTCATCACCGGGGGACTCAATAATTAATCCATGCTCTTTAACGCGATCGTAGTCGCTGTGTAGCAAGAAATGGACTTCTTTACCCGCTCGTTGCAGACAAGCGCCGTAGTAGCCACCTAACGCCCCCGTCCCTAAAATGGCATAGGTATTTAATCGATTATTGTATAGGCTTGACATCGTGGAAGTGACTATAGTCAATATAGCGATCGCCATTTGGCTCCCAAACCAAGATATCAACAAAACGCATATTCCAGAGAATATCTTGACTTGCAAAAGTATGATGAGCGTAGATATTTTGTCCTACGGTTTCATCTATTCCTATAAGGGTAATTAAAATTGTCGTCTCATCCTCAAACAGCGACTCTGGCTTAACTCCATAAAGGGGACTAAACTCGTCTATTGGATGTATTGCTGTCCAGGAGAGGGAAAAACTAGGGTTTTGACTGCGGAGCAGCTTAAGATCGTAGATGCGACGCATAAAGTCGCCCTCGGCGGTAATTTCATCTCTTGCTAGACTGACACGCAGAGATGCTTCTAAAATTAAGTTGCGGCGCTGATTGGCAGTCCGAAACATTAAGGTTGGTACGCCTTCATAAGGTACAATGACCGCCACGCGACTAAAAACTACTCTAGCAGTTGGCCTAGAAAATCGCGCAAACATTAGACCTGTTGCCATCGTCACGCCAAACAAACCTACCAATGATTCTAGGGTAACTAATAAATTAGCGGAGGTTGTTTTGGGATACATTGCACCGTAGCCAATCGATGCCATAGTTTGAATGCTAAAAAAAAAGGCATCTAAGAAGTTACCTGGACGAGCATTCTCGATTCCATCGCCTCCGGCTAAATAGGCTAAAGCAAATAAAGCATTAGCAAAAATATACCCGACGCAAATTAACGTCAGGAAACCCGCCCAAGAAATAGTAAGTAGTAAATGGTATGGATCGTTCCAGTAGTTGTACCATGCTCCTAGCCCTTCTATATTTAACCGTCCGTTCCGCTTGACAAAATGCACTTTGGTTGCAGAGGTGCGACGCTTTTTTTTCATAAAAATAGTTGGTGCTTAAGGTCGTCGGTTCTTGCTTCTACGTTTTGAGCGACTAGGCGCTGTAAAGCGCCTAACTAAATTACGGATAAAGTTAGGGGACGCAGACTTACTTTTAGGAGAAGGGCGACTTGTATCGTTTGATTTCATCCCTTGTTCGGCGCGATCGCCTTGGGTTATAGGTATAGCATTTTTATCCGGGATAATTTGCGAACCGTACCTGCGGGCGTAAACTTGGGTAAATTCTGCTCCAAAAAACAAAATCTGCGCCGCATAGTACACCCAAGCCAAGATAATTACTAGCGAACCTGCCGCGCCGTAAGTAGAACCAAAGCTACTATTACCCAGATACAAGCCCAAGCCGTACCTACCTATAGAAAATAACAGAGAAGTCATCGCCGCGCCAATTAAAACATCACTCCAAGTAATTTTGACATCGGGCAAGAATTTGTAAATTAGTCCAAATAGTACAGTTGTAACTATAAAACCTAAGACGAAATTAGCAACTTGTAAGAGCGAAGCAAGTACGGGGAACAAGTTACCCAAATAACTTACCACTCCTGACAATCCCGCACTAAGTAGTAGAGAAACTAGAAGTAAAAAACCAATTCCTAGTACCATCGAAAATGCTAAAAAACGCGCGCGGATAAAACCACCTGCACCTGCTTTTGGATTGCTTTGGACTTCCCAAATAGTATTAAGCGCATCTTGCAGTTGGGCAAATACACCCGACGCGCCAAATAGCAGCACGACAACGCTAATAGCGGAGGCAAAACCTCCGCCTTCTTGAGGTTTCGCCGCACTTTCAATTGCTGTTTGGATAAATTCAGCACCATCTTTACCAACTAAGCCTTGAATTTGCCCGACAATTTCGCCTCTAGCCGCTTCTTCGCCAAATACAGCCCCCGCAATTGCGATCGCAATAATTAGCAATGGAGAAAGCGAAAAAACAGTGTAATAAGCTAGGGCGGCGGCTAATCGTGAAGCTTTATCTTTATTCCATTCATCAACGGTTTCTTTAAGCAGAGTAAATATTGTTTTTAACTTCACTCCCAATTCTCCTTAATCTAGGACGCACCTTTAGATATTAAACATACTCCTTCTTTCTGTCCTTTTGACCGAAAGTATCGGAGTTTTAAACTTCCGCCGCAACTGCGCCAAACACTACAGAAAGCTGGCAAGAAAGAATTTAGAATACTACCCATATCTGGAGCAATGAGCATGAGCGGAAATATTCCTAGTAATAGCCTTGACGAGCAAAAAGAGATTCCCGGTTCTAGTCCCCCAGAACCTTATACAAATTGGCAAAAAGTAATCGCCCGTTACTTCCAATTTGACGCTTACAAAACCAACTTTAAAACTGAAATCCTAGCAGGCATCACTACTTTCATGACTATGGGCTACATCTTAGTTGTGAACCCAATTATCTTGTCAAACGCTATTTTTCTCAACCAACAAGGAGACTTATTTTCGCAATTAGCCGTAGCAACTGCGATCGCTGCTGCCGTAGGAACGTTGTGTATGGGCATATTTGCCAATTATCCTTTTGGTTTAGCTCCTGGGATGGGAACCAACGCATTTTTTGCTTTTTCTGTAGTTATCGGGCTAAAAATTGACTGGCGATTAGCTTTATCTTGCGTGTTCGTGCAGGGACTAATATTTATTGCTTTAACATTTACAGATGTCCGCCGCCTGCTGATTAAAACTATTCCCAACACGATCAAACATTCAACGGCGGCGGGAATTGGTTTATTTATTGCCTACATTGGATTATCGGGAGATCCCACCAAAGGAGGCGCAGGGCTGATTGTGGCTAGTGTTGCCACTAAAACCGCTTTTGGTAGCTTGAGTCAACCTGCAACTTTAATGGCTGTGGCGGGGTTACTAATTACTTCTGCGTTTGTGATGCGGCGCGTCAGAGGAGCTTTGCTATTAGGGATTTTTGCCACCGCCGTACTCGCTTGGATTTTGGGCGTTGCTGCGCCACCTCAAGGGATATTTGCTTTGCCCCAGTTACCAAAAGACTTATTTGGGCAAGCAATTACCGGGCTAACGGGGCTTAACTCTACTAATATTATTGATTGGTTAGCAGTGCTATTTGTGTTTTTGTTTGTAGATGTTTTTGATGCGGTTGGTACGCTTACAGGGGTAGGAATGCGGGCGGGTTATATCGGCGCAGATGGAGAATTGCCCCGCGCCAATCAAGCTTTAATGGCAGATGCGATCGCAACTACGGTCGGGCCATTATTTGGCACTTCCAGCGTCACAGCTTATGTAGAATCTATTTCTGGGGTACTTGAAGGGGGACGGACTGGGTTTACAGCCGTTATTGTGGGACTATTATTTTTACTATCTTTATTTTTTATCCCGATTTTTCAAGCTATCCCAGCTTTTGCAACTACTCCGACATTAGTAATTGTGGGTGCAATGATGCTCTCCCAAGTTAAAGAAATTCGCTGGGACGATTTATCAGAGGCAATTCCAGCATTTTTGACTATGTTTATGATTCCCCTTACTTATTCCATTGCAGAAGGATTAGCGATCGGTTTTATTGCCTACCCACTGCTTAAATCTTTTCAAGGTAAAGGTCAAGAAGTATCGTTAGGTACTTGGATTATTGCCGGAGTTTTTGTTGCCAGGTTTATCTTTATGACGTTGCGTTTTAACTAATTTCTCTGTTATCTATGGCGATCGCCAGCCTTGTATAATATAGTACAATTGTTTTAATTTAGGAATACATAACGGGCTTCGACAGGAAGTGATTATATGCAACCCCTTCGCGATCGCGGACTACTCAAAACTGTTGTAAGTGTTGGAATTTTAGCAGTTATTTTACTTTTGACAATGGAGCTTAGGGCTAGTAGCGCTCCGACAATTACATCCGTCACCCAACCAGGATGTATTATTAAAGGCAATATTTCAGTTGCTACGGGCAAAAAGCTTTATCACCTTCCAGGTATGAGAAATTACGAATCAACCATTATCGATCTAGCAAAAGGTGAAAGGTGGTTTTGTAGCGAAGCAGAAGCGAAGTCTAATGGCTGGATTAAAGCGCAAAGATAATCACTGCAATTAGTTAACTTGTGTCGCTCTATATTATTGGATAAGAAATGGAGGCACTAAGAAGTTCGTAAATAGCTGTACATCAAAGCTGGTAGCTGCTAAAGAATTTACTAATCGTTCGTCCAGCGTCAACAACGGTGCGCTAACTTGCTGTGATAGTGCTACATAGCAGCCATCATAAGCTGTGATATTATAGTCAAAACCAATTTGAACTGCTTCAGTTAACAAGTCTTTTGTTGAAGTCACCTGAAGTCGTAAAGCTTTCAAGTCAGTAATATCTGCCTGAACCTACTTGACTGTATATAACTTGGCTCGAACATACTTCCATAGTGTGTTAGCGCACTCGATATAGAACAAATCGGGTACGAAAAACTCCGCAGATAGATCGTTTAGATGGTCGAATAGCTGATTGACTTTTGGGGTTAAAGGATCGGCAATAAACTGCTTGATGCAAATATTGGTATCCAACACGCATCGTAGCGGAACCGTCATCTGTTGCGATCCGCGCGAATTAAAACAGTGCTATCCGCTAATCCAAAATCAATTGGGTTCACTCTGGGACGGCTACGAATCTTTTGTAAGATTTCTGACATTGGCTTTGTCTGCCGTTTCTGATTTATTTTTAGCTCATTGGGCTGAAAAGCTTGTTTCAGTATGTGAATCACTGCTTCATCAAGAGTGAAATTGTTTTCGGCAGCAAGACTTTGAATGCGGTTATACAGATCGTCTGGCAAGTTTTCAATCTGAAGGGTTGCCATTGCAGTCTCAGATTAGCTTAATTGTTACATCGTCAGTTTAACTTAACCTTACTGTAGAAATCCGAGATTATCTACGGCGGCTCAACTTGGTCTTTATGTCGTAAGTCTTTGATAGTAAGACACTATAAGCTTAGAAATGTCTTATTTCATGGCGAAATTATTCTAGACAATGATACTAACAAAGTTTATGAACCTGCATACCAAATCTTGTATACGCTTATTCAAGCCCTTTGAATACAGACTTTTGAATTTTGCGAACTATCTATTATAGTGTTTGATTCATGAACTTAGCTAACATCCTCAAAGATTCAGATTACAAACTTTCTCAGTTTACTGCGGCTGAGATTGAGCAGTTAGAGCAAACCGTTACCCTCAAAGAGACCAAAAGTGGTGAAGTTCCGTACACGATTTGTTTAGTTCGCAAGAAGGCGATTAAGCTTACGCCAGAGGAAGCAATCCGGCAGCTATATCTACGGGTTTTGACAGAACGTTTGCATTATCCGCTCAGTCGCATTCAAGTGGAGTATGGAGTGAACTTTGGGCGGGAGGTAAAACGGGCAGACATTGTAGTAATGGATAAAGACCGTCTTAACACTGTCTATATGCTCGTAGAGCTAAAAAAGCCGAAGCTAAAAGATGGTAAAGATCAGCTTCGCTCGTACTGCAATGCCACAGGTGCGCCGATCGCAGTTTGGACAAATGGCGACCAAATCTCTTACTACCAGCGTAAAGACCCCAACTATTTTGAAGACATCCCCAGTCTGCCCAATGTCAATCAAACCCTGGCAGACATTCTGAATGAATGCGTTACTCTAGTCGATCTGATTGCAAAAGACAAGTTAGTTAAGGAAAATAAATCCCTCAAAACCTTGATTGAAGAAATGGAAGACGAGGTGCTGGCAAATGCTGGAGTAGATGTCTTTGAAGAACTGTTTAAGCTAATTTTTACTAAGCTTTATGACGAGTGGTACTCTGGGCAAGGAAACCGCCGAACTACCCGATGTTTAGAGTTTCGTAATACGGGACAGACGGAAGCCCAACTGAAAACCAAGATTCAAGAGTTGTTCGACAAAGCAAAGAAAAAGTGGGAAGGGGTGTTTAGCGAAGATGCCAAAATTAGCCTTACGCCGTCTCACCTGTCGGTGTGTGTATCGTCGTTAGAGACTGTGAAGTTGTTTAACTCCAACCTGGATGTAATCGATGAAGCGTTTGAGTATTTAATCAACCAGAGCAGCAAAGGTGAAAAAGGACAGTTTTTTACGCCTCGCTATGTAATTGATATGTGTGTAAAGATGCTCAATCCTCAAGAGGATGAGTATATGATTGACACGGCGGCGGGTTCGTCGGGGTTTCCAGTACATACAATTTTTCATGTGTGGCGGCAAATTTTGGCGGAGGAGGGATTGGCGGTGAGTCATTTGTTTTCGTTGGAAGACAAGCCGCCGCGATGTAAAGAGTATGTAGAAGATAAGGTGTTTGCCATTGACTTTGACGAGAGGGCAGTGAGGGTAGCGCGGACGCTGAACCTAATTGCGGGGGATGGACAAACAAATGTGTTGCACTTGAACACGCTGGATTATGAACTGTGGGATGAAGTTACAAATCAAGAAGAATGGGATGATATTTACCATGAGGGATTTAAGCGACTAAAACGGCTGCGACCTCGAGGCAGCAAAGACTATAGAGAGTTTCAGTTTGATGTATTGATGGCAAATCCGCCCTTTGCTGGAGACATTAAAGAACCGCGCATGATTGCCCGTTATGACTTAGCGAAAAAGAATGATGGCAAGTGGCAAAATAAAATCGGGCGCGATATTTTGTTTATTGAGCGTAACTTAGACTTTCTGCAACCGGGGGGTAGAATGGCGATCGTTCTTCCTCAAGGACGGTTCAACAACTCATCTGATAAAAATATTCGAGATTTTATTGCCGAACGTTGCCGGATTCTGGCAGTGGTGGGGCTGCACGGTAATACGTTTAAGCCGCACACAGGCACGAAAACCTCGGTGCTATTTGTGCAGAGGTGGAACGATGACCCCAAAGCAGGCGCACTTTGCCCCCGCCAAGATGATTACAACATCTTTTTTGCCACGATGCAAAAATCGGGCAAGGATAACTCCGGGGACAAAATTTGGCGTAAGATTTCAACCTCTACGGCTTCATCCTTCTCCAGTGGAACGAATGGTAGGTGTGGAAGGCGATTTTTTGCAAGATATTCACGGTCACTTAGTGGTAGATCATGACCTTTACAACCACGAAGGACTGACGGAAGACGGCATCGCTGAAGCCTTTATTGAGTTTGCTAAAAAGGAGAACTTAAGTTTTTTTGAGCCTAGCCCATCTGTTACGCCGTTTGAGGCTGTGAAGTATCAGCAGTTGATGGATGGGCTGGAAGCGGCGGAAGTCAGACTGCACGAAATGATGCAAGCTTATCGTTTAGATGCAGAGTTTGCGGCTCACTCAGAGACTAGATGGCTAGAAAGGCTTCAGCAAAAGCGTAGTTTTCTACCTCTTAGTCACTTTTTAAAATATATAAGTTCAGGACATACGCCTTATAAACATGATGTTCATAAGGGTGACATCAAATTTATTACTGTCGAGTGTGTCGGAAGCTTAAGTTTAGATGAGACAAAGTTAAAACGAATTAAACAAGAACATTATGATGAAGAGTTTCAGAAGAATCGAATAGTTAAAGGCGCTGTTGTATGTACTATCAAGCGTAGGATTGGTAAAGCATATCCTTTTCTAGATGAACCTATTGAACCTATGGCTATGAATCAGGATGTAGCCATTTTGATCCTAAAAGCAAATGTTCGTCCGGGATATTTAGCGACTTATTTAAGTTCAAGAATAGGACAGTCTTTTTGTGATCGTCAGAAGACTGAACAAATGAATCCTTATATTAGTGTTGCCAACTTATCGACATTGCCTACCATAGTTCTTAACGATAATCTTCAATTAATAGTAGAGAAAATAGTCAAGCAAGCTTATTCTTTTCTTTCAGACTCAAAAGAATTCTATCAACAAGCTGAGGATTTGCTGTTGTCCGAGCTAGGCTTGAAAGACTGGCAACCGACTGAAGAAACCTTTGCCGTTAAGAGTTTTGCTGAGTCGTTTCTGTCCTCTGGTCGCTTTGACGCTGAGTATTACCAACCAAAGTATGACGAATCTATCAACTTTATTTATAGTTACAGGCAAGGCTGGGAAAATATTAGATTCGCTTGCTCTTTAAAAGATGTAAATTTTATACCCAAAAAGGAAGTAACTTATCAATATATTGAGTTATCTGATATCGGTAATTCAGGAGATATTATTGATTGTTCAGTTCAATTAGGAGCAGAACTACCAAGCCGTGCAAGAAGAAAAGTGAATAAGGGAGATGTAATTATTTCATCTATTGAAGGTTCACTTAGAAAATGTGCTTTAGTAACCCAAGCTTATAGTAATTCTCTCTGCTCTACTGGATTCTATGTCATCAATTCTCAAAAAATAAATGCTGAAACGCTTTTAGTCTTATTTAAGTCAGAGTTAGTACAGAACATTTTAAAAGTAAATTGCTCAGGAACAATTCTTACGTCTATAAGCAAAGACGATTTTCTGAATATACCAATTCCTCTTATCGATAAGACAGTCCAGTTAATCATTCAGAAAAGAATTTTGGATAGTTTTGATAAACGTGAACAATCCAAACAACTGTTAGAAATTGCTAAAACAGGAGTAGAACGAGCGACTGAAACCGATGAAGCGACGGCGACAACTTGGATAAACCAGCAACTTAAAGACTTAAATATTGATCCAGCTACCACTGTTTAAAGGAGTAAAAATGAAAGCACTCAAAGTCATGGCAACCATCGACGAAAAGGGACAATTGACCCTCGACAGCCCCATCACGAAATTTAAAAATGGTCGTGTTGAAGTAATTGTTCTTATTCCAGAAGAATCAGAAATCGATGAAGAAGATCGATCTAAAATAGCAATTTTAGAAGACTTTCAACAAGCTTGGCATGAAGCTATGACTGGGCAAACAATCCCCGTCGCTCAACTTTGGGAAGGGATTAATAATGACTGAGCGGTCATTAATTCAAGTTGAAGCTTCGCTAACGTTCAACCGAAATCTACGCGCTCTTGCCAAGAAATATCGTAATATTCGAGATGATATACAACCCGTAATCGAACAACTTGAGCAGGGAGAGTTGCCAGGAGATCGAATACCTGGGATTGGTTATGCAGTATTCAAGCTGAGAGTCCGAAATAGCGATACTCAAAAGGGTAAGAGTGGCGGCTACCGCCTAGTTTACTATGTCAAAATAGCAATAGAGATTATTTTGCTGACTATTTATGCAAAATCTGAACAAGTCGATATTGCAGTAGATGACATTCGGAGGATTATTGCAGAATATGAGCAAAGTGCAGCCGAAGATAAAGAGGATGTCTAGGCAACTGTTAGAAATTGCTAAAATAGGAGTAGAACGGGCGATCAGCAACTGCTTGGATGAACCAGCAACTTGAAGCCTTAAACGTAAGCCTAACATGACTATTACCGCTACAGAGTGTTAAAGTTTCAAGGATTATAGTAAAAGCGATCGCATCCCTCAACAGTAAATATAAGCAACCCCTCTCCGTTGTAGAGAAAAACTAATCAGGTCGCTCATAAGCTAGTTCGCCGAGAATGTAGGTAGCATAAATAGAGCGATCGCTTCCCACCACCATTAAAGCAAATACTTTTTCAGCTAATTCGGCTATTGATACGGCGGTTGCGTCTCCGTTACGAAAAGCTAAAAGCTCTGTGCATCTTGGATCTATAACTATAAAGTCTGCTTCTTTCCCGACTTCAAAGTTACCAATTTTGTCTTCTAACCCTAATGCTCTTGCACCGCCCAAAGTAGCTAAAAATAAAGCTTGAAAAGGAGATAGTTTTTGCTTTCGCAGTTGAGCAACTTTGTAAGCTTCACCCGCAGTTTGCAGTAACGAAAAACTCGTACCCGCTCCTACATCTGTACCTAAACCTAATTTAACTGGATGCTCTTTAGATTTGGCTTTTTCTAGCTTAAATAATCCGCTACCCAAAAATAAATTAGAAGTTGGGCAAAATGCGATCGCACTTTTTGCTTCAGACAATCGGGCAAATTCCGTATCGGTTAAATGAATGCCATGAGCAAAGATAGAGCGGTTTCTAACTAACCCTGCGCGATCGTATACATCTAAATAACCCTCGTTTTCCGGAAAAAGCTGCTTAACTAAAGCAATTTCGTCTACATTCTCAGATAGGTGCGTATGCAAATAAACATCAGGAAATTCATCTAACAGTTGACTTGCTACTCTTAATTGTTCAACGCTGGAAGTTACGGCAAAACGAGGAGTTACAGCATAAAGCAACCGCCCGTTTTTGTGCCATTTTTCAATTAATTGCTTGCTTTGGTGGTAAGAACTTTCAAGCGTATCGATTAGATAATCTGGAGCGTTTCTGTCCATCATTACTTTACCAGAAATTGCCCGCAAATTGCGACGGCGAGCTTCAGTAAAAAAAGCTTCTACAGATTCGGGATAAACCGCCGCAAATACTAACGCTGTGGTTGTACCGTTTTTGAGTAATTCATCAAGGAAAATTGCCGCAACTTTTTGAGCGTAGGCAAATTCTTGAAACTTTCTTTCGGTAGGAAATATATACTTATGCAACCATTCCAGCAGTTGTTCGCCGTAGGATGCGATCGCTTCTGTCTGCGGGAAATGAACATGAGTGTCAATAAACCCTGGCATAATCAGCATTCCAGGATAGGAAGTAATTTCAATTCCTACATATTTAGCGTGTAAGCTCTCGTAATCGCCTAGTTCTTTAACTAAACCATTTTCGATAACTAATAAACCATCCACAATATAACGAACGCTCTCTAGTTCGCTGACATAAAATGGATCGTCTATAAAGTCTAAAAAGGAGCAACGAAAAGCTTTTAGCTGGGCTGACATGGATTTAAAATTAGATAAAGGTTAAGGGCAATAGTTTAACCATTTTGCCCTTAACCTTAAAAATCGCTTTTAGTTTGATTGTCCAAGCGCAACTTTACTTATAAAGTTCCGTTGACAAGCGCAAAGCCAAAACGCCGGGAATTAATGCAACAAGTAGCGCTGCATAGATTTGGATGTCGGATAAAGAAGACATGGTTTAAACCCTCGCATATGAACGGATTTCACTTTTATAGATCGTTCCCTACTTTCGGCTACATTTCCTAAGTAGAGGAATATTTTGTAACAAGTTGAAACACTAGATGAATTTTTACTTGGGTATAGACTTCGGAACGTCGGGCGCAAGAGCCGTTGTTATTGATGATGCAAGTATTATTAGGGCAGAAGTTGAACAGCGATTTGAGCTAGTAGCGCCGGAATATTGGGCGGCTATGTGGCAAAAAGCTTTATTTAACCTAATTGCACGGCTACCTAGATTACGTGCCGAAATTAAAGCGATCGCAATTAATGGCACTTCCTCCACTGTAATACTCTGCGATCAGCTAGGAAATGTTCTAAATACACCTTTGTTGTACAACGATGGGCGAGGAGTGGAGGTATTGGGAAAATTGCAGGCGATCGCACCTGCTAACAATATTGTCCTCAGTGCCACTTCTAGCCTCGCTAAACTGCTGTGGATGAGCAAACAACCCTTTTTCAATCAGGGACGATATTTACTTCATCAAGCTGATTATTTGGCTTATTTATTACATGGCAAATTAGGAATTAGCGAATATCACAACGCTTTAAAGCTGGGTTATGACGTAGAAAAGTTAGCATATCCAGCTTGGTTAACGAATTTAGCTGTAATGCCATTATTACCTCAAGTTTTAGCGCCTGGTACGCCCATAGGAGAAGTTATACCAGCCATTGCCCAAACTTTGGGGTTGCGGAACGATTGCCTAGTTTGTGCGGGTACAACCGATAGTATTGCGGCATTTTTGGCTAGTGGAGCTAAAAATCCGGGGGAAGCGGTGACTTCTTTAGGCTCTACGCTGGTACTTAAACTATTAAGCCGCACTCGCGTAGAAAATGCAGAGTTGGGAATTTATAGCCATCGTTTGGGGGATTTGTGGCTGACAGGCGGCGCTTCTAATACAGGTGGTGCGGTGTTGAGGCATTTTTTCAGTGAGGCAGAATTAGCAAGCCTCAGCAGCCAAATAGAGGCAGATACAAGTAACCTTGATTATTATCCATTATTGAAAATTGGCGATCGCTTTCCCATTAACGATCCTCTTTTGCCTCCGCGACTAGAACCCCGTCCAGATAGCGACGTAGAGTTTTTGCATGGTTTGCTAGAAAGTATTGCTCGAATTGAATCGCGGGGTTACGAACTATTGCAGCAATTAGGCGCGGATAAATTAACTTGCGTTTATACGGCGGGTGGTGGCGCAAAAAATAGTGTTTGGACTAGGATACGCGGATTGTACTTGCAAGTTCCAATGCTCCCTCCCATTCATACCGCCGCCGCTTATGGTACGGCATTACTAGCAATGCAGAGCAATTAGTATTAATTTAACTCCTGCCTCAATTGACGAATTGCTGTACTCGTATTGCGATCATAGGCAATTTGTCTGTACTTGAGAACTAGCTCTTGGAGATTAATCTCAGGAAAATATCGACTGTGAGATTTTGGCAAATATTCAATTGCTTGTAACTGATAAATAACTAACCTATCTCTCCGAAATAGCCATATTTCGGGAACTCGATAAGGCAAATAATCATTTATCTCCGTGTAACTTGTGACATCAATTTCCAGTACTAAATCCGGGGGAGGATTGATGCGCCAATCAATCCGATCTTTTCCTGATGAAACTTCCCAGTTATTAACATAAAAACAGTAGTCTGGCTCGATGCCACTCTCTGCCGGAAGTTCCATTGTTAAGGGTGTAAAAGAGTCATATTCAAGTTTGTTGTGGTCAAGTAGGACTTTAATAATATCGGTAATGAGACTAGCATCTCGTCCATGCTTGGGCAATGGAGACATTAGTAAAACTTCTCCATTACGATACTTTATACGAGGAATGGAGTTGTCGCCGCGTTGCTGGCATAGGCTCTGATAGTTTTCCCAAGTTGCAGGTATTCGCAACAAGCTTCCAGGTGGTAAGTGGATTTTTTCCGGTGAAACGATCGCAAACATGGCGTTTCTCTAGTTAGGCTGCTCATTAGCACGGACACCGCAATCATTACCTATTTTACTAAAGTTAAAACCAGATAAACTTTAAGTAGTTTGTACTTGCTGTAGGTGTTATGACTACTCTACTTATTCAAAACGAAAGCACCTCGCTATCCGTAAATCTTCCCGGAAGCGAATCGATGACAACGGAACAGTTTTATCAATTTTGTCAGGCAAATCGAGATTTACGCATTGAGCGCACTGCTGATGGAGAAGTAATTGTTATGCCGCCAGCTTTTTCAGATACAGGTAATCGTAACCTCAAAATTGGTCAACAACTGGCAAATTGGGCAGATAGAGACGGTACAGGCGAAACTTTTGACTCTAGTACAGGCTTTACTTTACCCAATGGTGCAACTCGCTCTCCTGATGCTTCATGGATTAAGCTAGAACGCTGGAATGCTTTAACAGAAATGCAAAAAGCTTCTTTTGCCCCAATTTGTCCTGATTTTGTAATTGAGTTACGTTCAAAAAGCGATACTCTAAAAGGCTTACAAGCCAAAATGCAAGAATATATCTTTAATGGTGCATTATTGGGTTGGTTGATTGATCGCCAACAGCGTAAAGTTTATATTTATCGTCCTAACCAAGAAGCAGAAATTTTAGACCATCCTGAATCAGTAAGCGGCGATCGCATATTACCGGGATTTGGGCTACAAATGGCGAAAATCTGGTAACTAATCTACTTTTTCTAATTGAGCAATTCTCGGATCGATGATTTTCTTTTGATTGAGACTAGGAAATGCGATCGCTAATGATATTTTATTGCCCGATCCTAAAATGTGAGTAATTTCGCCAATCCCGAAACTTTTGTGTAGAATGCGATCGCCTACTTGCCAAGTTTGATTTGTAGAACTATTACGCGGACTTTGGGACAACCCAATTGATGGCTGTTTGGTAGCAACCCGCATTTGCTGTTTAGCGCTTAATAATTCTTCTGGTAACTCCGCTAAAAACTGCGATGGAATGGCGCTTTCACGATTACCATACAAGCGACGTTCGCGGGCGTGAGAAATGTATAATCTTTCTTCAGCGCGAGTTATGCCAACGTAGCACAAACGCCGTTCTTCTTCTAAAGATGCCGGATCGTTTAACGAACGGAAATTGGGAAATAAACCTTGTTCTAGTCCTACTAAAAACACTACCGGAAATTCTAGCCCTTTCGAGGCGTGTAAGGTTAGTAAAGAAACGGCGGTTTGTCCTTCTTTTAAGTTATCCAAATCCGAAGTTAAAGCTGTACTTGCTAGAAAAGATCCAAGGTTTGGTTCTTCGGTTTCTTCTTCAAATTGCTTGACAGCGTTATAAAGTTCTTGAACGTTTAGCAGTCTTTCGGAACTTTCATCTGTACCTTGATTTTGTAAATCTTTGACATAACCCGATTCTTCTAAAACACCTTGCACAATCTCCGAAGGTGAAGCTATATCTACCTGTTCTTGCCAAGTGCTAATTATCCGGGCAAAACTATTTACACCTTTAGCAGAACGTCCAGCTAAAGTATTTACAGAAGTTTCATCGCTTAATATTTCCCATAATGGTAAACCTAATTCTTGGGAAGCTTTGACGAGATTATCTATAGTTGCTTTGCCAATTCCGCGCCGGGGGGTATTGATTACACGTAATAAACTTACTGTATCGGCTGGATTTGCGATCGCTCTCAAGTATCCTAAAATATCTTTAATCTCTTTGCGATCGTAGAACTTTAAACCACCAACAATTGTATAAGGAATACCCCGCCTTACTAATAAGTCTTCAAAAGGACGCGATTGCGCGTTAGTACGATACAAAATGGCAAAACTACCCCAGTGCAAATCGGAGTTTTTACTTTCTAAAGTCCGAATTTGATTGACTACAAAATCGGCTTCAACAGTTTCATCTTCTGCTCTATAAATATAAATTTGTTCTCCAGCACCTCTAGTAGGTTTGAGAACTTTATCAATCCGTTGGGTATTATTAGAAATTAGTTCGTTAGCCGCTTCTAAAATGTTGTCTGTAGAGCGATAATTTTCTTCTAACTTAACCATTGTCCGCGTATCATCATCGGGCAAACCATCGCCAAAATTGTTTTGAAACTCTAGCAAAATTGTAAAGTCTGCCATACGGAAACTATAAATAGATTGATCGGCATCGCCAACTACAAAAACTGAGCGATTTTGCCAATTCCATTCACTTTTAGTCATTTCTCCGTTAGTGACTAAGAGCCGAATTAGGTCGTATTGAATCCTATTAGTATCTTGATATTCATCAACTAAAATATGCCTAAACTTTCTATGCCAATAACTTAATACTTGCTCGTTTTGCTCAAATAACTTAACTGGAATTAAAATTAAATCGTCAAAATCTAAAGCATTATTTTCTGCTAATTGATCTTGGTAATGACTATAAACTTCAGCAATTACTCGTCCGCGATAGTTTGGCTGATCTTTTTCAAATTCTTGCGGAGTAATTCCTTGATTTTTGGCATTACTGATTGCATAGCGAACCGAACGCGGCTCAAACTTTTTGTCATCCAAATTGAGCTTTGTCGTGACAATTTTTTTAACCAATCCTTGAGCATCGGATTCATCGAAAATAGAAAAGTTCCGATTCCATTTACGCCCTTTTTCATCTTGGTACTTTTCAATGTCGTAGCGCAAGATGCGAGACAAAAGGCTGTGAAACGTTCCCACCCAAAGGTTTTTAATGTATTCTTTGTAAACGTGCGATCGCAATTGAACCTGTTGGACTGGTGGTAACTGCTCCAAAGGCTTACCATAGTTAGTAATAGCCAATTGCTCGGCAAATAACTTTTGAATTCGATCTTTCATCTCCCGCGCGGCTTTGTTTGTAAAAGTAACCGCTAAGATATTTTCGGGATCTACTCGATGCTTTAAAATTAAATTAGAAATGCGATAAGTAAGCGCTCTAGTTTTGCCGGAACCCGCACCTGCAACTACCAATAAAGCACCACAATAATGCTCTACTGCTCGGCGTTGACTAGGGTTAAGATGGCTGAGAAAATCTATAGTTGTCATAGGAGTATTTATATATTGATTTAGTTTACAGGCTAAAAAGCCTGTAAAAATTTAGTTAAGCTGGGTGAAAGTAAAAAGCTGCACCTAAAACTGTATAAGTTGCAAGTAGTAGTGTTCCTTCCAACCAATTAGAACGCCCGTCTAAACTAACTAAGTTAGCAACAGCCACCGCCACCGCCACCGCCACTACTTCAAACGGATTGAAATTTAGATCCATTGGTTGATCGATCACAACTCCAACTAACACCAAAATAGGCGCAACTAAAAGAGCTACAAGTAAGCTAGATCCCATTGCTACTGAGACAGATAAATCCATATTATTTTTTATAGCAACACCTACAGCAGTAACGTATTCAGCCGCACCGCCAATTAAAGGGAGAAGAATCACCCCTGTAAATAATGGAGTCAAACCTAGCCCTTTGGTAGCTTCTTCAACAACACCGACAAAAATCTCAGATTCAAAAGCAACCGCCAAAGTAGCAACAACTAATACACCAATCCACAGAGTTAAGTTAGGCTTATGAGCGGGAGTTTCTACTCCGCCAGCTTGCGGTTCTGCGGCTAATTCTACCAATCCCACCTCATACAAGTAGCTGTGAGTTTTCAAGGAAAATAGCAGTGTTAAGGCATACACAATCATTAACACTACAGCGACGGTAATGGATAGATTGCGAATCGCCTCATTTTCAACTCCATCGGAAGTGTAGATTACCATTGTAGGCAAAACGATCGCCGTAACCGCCAGCGTCATCGAAGAACCATTTACCCGCGCGACAATTGGCTGAAATTCTTGCTCCTTGTAACGCAAGCCTCCCAGCAGCATAGAAAGCCCCATTACCAACAACAAGTTGCTAATAATAGTTCCGGTAATGCTTGCTTTAACAATGTCAACTAAGCCTGCTTTTAGGGCAACTAGAGCGATAATTAGCTCCGTCGCATTGCCAAAGACTGCGTTTAACAGCGCCCCAATAGACGAACCCGCCACCACAGCAACTTCTTCTGTTGCTGTACTTAACCATATAGCCAAAGGCACGATCGCAATCCCAGAAGTAATAAATATTGTGAGAGTACCCCAGTGCAAATACTCGGCTGCAATCGAAATCGGGATAAAGACAAGTAAACCTATAGAAAGAATTTTTTTGATTGACATAAAACTAGAGCGTATTTATACAAAGGTTATAGCAATTCTCATTAGGCTCAAAAGGATCGAACACACTTTTCTCATGCGAAGGTCATGTAGGTATGAGGGGCGGGTGCTATTCCGTATGAATCTCTATCAGGGATTAAAACAATCAACCAAATATACCTTTTAGCCAGACTGCTGCCACAATTCCTAACAAAAACCACAAACAAACTACGACAATTGCGGCTACCCAATTCGTCGGCTTACCTTCAGCCATAGCTGTTGCAGCTTTTTCTCGACATTCAACTAATACATCTGGAGGAATCATCTTTATTACTAAAGCAATTCCCAAAGGAACCAAAATTAGATCGTCAAGATAACCAATTACCGGAATTATGTCAGGAATTAGATCGATAGGGCTAAAAGCATAGGCAACTACCGCCGCCGCCAGCAAGCGCGCATACCAAGGTACGCGCGGATCTTTGCAAGCAATGTAGATAGCATAGGTTTCTTGCTTTAGTAGCTTTAGCTGTTGTTTCCATCTCTGCAACATATAAAATACCCCCTTACGGGGGCGAAATAGAGCGATTGCGCTGCGCGCAGCGCTAAGAGCGATCGCATATCCACCTATTTAAGCGCGATTGTCCCACTCTTGGGCCGCATCAGCAATAGCTTGATCTACAGTTTTTTCTCCTAACATCGCTGCTTGCATATTCTCGTAAATCGCCTTCTGCAAAACATTGATATTCTTCATCGCGGGAACTAATACCTCGGCTTTGGGCAACTCTCCAGCGCTAATTACCCGCGCCTTTTCTAAAGCATCCGCATTCGCGGCGACGGTTTTAAAGTAACTATCAGAAAGGGCGGCGGTTGTCGAGGGCAAAACATTTGCAGCTTTAGCAAAACTTAGCTGGTTTTGATTATTGGTTACAAATAAAGCAAACTTGAGCGCATTATCTGGTTGCTCGGTATCGCGGGGAATAACTAGATTCATTACTGCTACATTTTTTTTGCCTGTCTCGCCAGTAATTTGCGGCGCTGTAGCGGATACTTTGGCAATCGCTGGGGCATTATTTGCGATCGCTGTTAAAAATTCTCCTCCCGACGCCAACATTGCTGCTTCACCAGACTGATACATTTCTATACCATGTCTATGTCCTTGGGTCAAAGCTTCTTTCGGTAGCAAACCATCTTTATAAAGATTTACCCAGTATGCAAATGCTGCTTTCCCTGCAAGCGTATTAAATGCTGCTTTGCCTTGGCCATCTACCAAAGTTACCCCCATTTGGACTAATGACTCTAATACTTCGGCAGAATCTTCGGCAACAAACGTAGTAAACATGGCATATTTACCAGTTTTGTCTTTAACTTGTTTAGCTACTTGAGCTAGTTGAGTATAATTTGTCGGTGGACTACTGACACCTGCCTGCTTAAACAAATCAGTATTATAAATAGTTAGGCGTGTAGTTAAATACCAAGGAATCCCAAAGCTTTTACCATCTAAAGTACTAGCTTGCCAAATATTTGGTAAATAACTCGATAACACATCCGGCGGCACTTTAGTATCCAAGTCTAGCCAAGCATTACGAGTTGCTAATTGAGAAGCAAAATCTGGGTTAAGGTTAACAACATCTGGTGCAGTTTTCGCTGCTACTGCTGTTAGGATTTTGCTTTCCATTGCTGACCAAGGAACATCAACCCAGTTGATTTTGATACCAGAGTTTTCTGTTTCAAAAGTATTAATCAAGCTTTGGAAGTAATCTGTAAACTCTGGCTGTAACTGCATTGTCCAAAATTCAAGCGGCGGATTGGCACTGCTAGATTGCTGGACTTGCGTATTTACATTAGTTGTATTGCAGCTAACAACCCAACTTAACATTAAGCCAAGTATTGCAAAAATTCCTAGTTTTTTCCAGGACTTGATTTTATTATTGAACCTTTGTGTTGTTGACATTTGTTATAACTTATGGATTGATTAAGGCAGCCTGACATTTTTAGGCTACATTTGCATAGCAGACATTAAATATAAATATCTCATTTAGTTATCACCCTATAGGCAATTGACAAAACTGTGGTTAATCGTTTTAAAAATTTATTGTCAAAACGTAAAGTAGGCGTTGGCATTGAACTTGCTCCAGAGAGAATCAATGTAGCTCAGTTGAGCAAACAACGCCAGGGGTTTAAACTTGCGGCACTATCATCTTTTCCAGTTCCAGAAGGAATTTTTCAAGATGGACAAATTGTCGATTCCCCGGCGCTTGCCCAATTAATTACTTCCGCTCTAGCTGAAAGCAAAATCAAAGCGCAGCGCGTCGCTACGGCTGTACCGGGAAGGGAATCTTTAGTTAGACTTATCCCTCTACCTGCGGAACTTGACGATCGCGAACTGAGAGATATGGTACTAAATCACGAAGCTGGTCTGTACTTGCCTTACCCCAGAGAAGAAGCTGATGTTGATTATCAAAAGCTGGGGTATTTTGTCGATGAAGACGGGATTGAGAAAGTCCAAGTGCTGCTAGTTGCAACACGCAAAGAAATTACTGATGCTTATATGGATACTTTTGCCCAAGCAGGCTTAGAAGTAGATGTGTTAGAAATTAATAGTTTTTCCTTAATTCGGACTATCCGCGAACAACTACGGCAATTTGCTCCTCAAGAAGCAGCCGTGTTAGTGGATATTGAGTTTGACAATACAGAAATTGCCATTATCGTTGATGGAGTGCCGCAATTTTCGCGCACTGTACCAATCGGGACTTACCAATTACAAGCGGCATTATTACGAGCAACAAAACTGCCCGCAACTAGAGATACGCGGATGCTACAAACAATTTCTATTCCTTATGCAGAGGGCGACGACGTTGAAGATTCAATTACTTCTACTAATCCAGGTATGGCATCTTTGCTCAGAGTTTTAGGAGAGTTGAGCGATGAATTACGCCGCTCTCTTGATTTCTACCTCAATCAAAATAGCAACTTGGAAATCACTCAAATTTTATTAGCAGGGCCTGGAGGCGGAATTAATAACCTTGAGGAATTTTTTCGCCAAAAATTAAACTTACCAACGATGCAGATAGATCCGGTGTCGTCTTTATCACTAGAAGTAAACGAAGATCAGTTTAGCAAAGCTCAAAGACCAGGACTTGGAATTGTACTCGGCTTAGGACTTAGGGAGGCATGGGGCGATGTATAGTCTTGATGTCAATTTTGTTAAAAGTCGTAAGCCTGTAAAGGCAGATACCAGCGCTAGAAGCTTTAACGTTCCCACCTTCTCGGTGGGGGACATGACCCCAATATACATAGGGTTGGGGGCAGGTTTAGCATCATTAGCCTTGGTATTAGCTGGATGGGGAATTTTGTCAGCCCAGAATTCAGGGTTGACAACCCAAGTAGCTGAATTAGACGCAACTGTTGCCGCGTTGGGCATTCAAGAGCAGGAAATTCAACGCACTAAAACAGAATTAGAGCAGATTAAAGGGCAAAATAGAGCGTTAGCTACAGTATTTAATCAGATTAGACCTTGGTCGGCAATTTTGCAGGATATTCGCGATCGCATTCCCGCCAATGCTATCCAAATTCAAAGTATCAAGCAAATTGCACCTACAGTAACGGCGCAAGCCCCGACTCCAGCCGCCACAACGCCTCCGGCAGCAGCAACGACTCCAGCCGCTACAACCCCTGTGGCTCCGGTTTCAGTTAGTGGCATAGAAATTTCTGGGATTGCTCGCTCATTTAACGACGTAAACGATTTGGCACTTTCTCTCAAACAATCTTCCTTCCTGCAAAGTGCGGAAACAAAAATAATTATCGCTACATTGGTTGAAAACCCCGTCCAGTCCAGTGCTGGGACAGGAGCTAAATTTCCCCAGGTTGTAAGCTATACAATTCAATCAACTTTTAGCAATGCTGGTGCAACTGGGCTATTAAGAGAGTTAGAACGCAAAGGTACATTAGGTCTAGTAACGCGAATTCGTACACTGCAACAAAGAGGACTCATTCAGCAATGACGTTTAGTGATGATTTTATTACGGTCGGCGAAGGGCAAGAGTTGCAAGGATCGGCAGCTAATTCCCCTACTTTGTTTGGCATCAAACTAACGCCACAAATTATCGGCATTTTAATTGGGGTAGGATTAGGAGGCTTGGCTATTTACATCGCTAATAGCTTTGTTGTGCCAGTATGGCAAAGGTACGGAGAACTAACAACAGAGCGCGACTTAAAGCAGTCGCAAATTGCTCAAAAACAAGCCAACATTAAGCAAGGCGAAAAATTACAATCTGATTTAGTCCTGGCAAAACAACAGCAAACAGAAATTTTATCTTTGTTTGCTAATGAAAAAACGTTGGATACTTTACTGCTAGACATTAACCGCCTAGTTGAATCGGATAATGCAAATCAAAGTAGGGTAATTTCCAAGCTGCAAAAATTCGAGCCAGCAAATCAATCAGCAGAAATAATCAATGATGGCTCTTTTGGAGCAGAGGTAAACGGCAAATTAAAACGCCGCATAATTAATATTGCTTTGTCTGGAAATTACGAGCAAACACAGTCAATATTACGCAACATGGAGCGCCTGCAACCATTGTTGATCGTAAATGAGTACACTTCAACTTTGCAGCAAGATCCTGTCGATCCTAGTACCGGGCGGTTGCCTCCAGCATCAATTAATACAGCCTTCAAACTGCAAGCTCTGATTCCCGCGAGTCCAGAAGAAGCAGCCGCAGCAGCAGCCGCCGCCGCTCCTAAAAAGTAGATGCAGCGCGATCGCACTTTATGTAAGTTATAGTCCAAAACAAACAAAACTATTTGGAACCTAGTTATAGCAAGGGTTCTGTTTAATGTTTTTTTGATACAGGACAAATTTTTTCATGGCGCTAGAGCAAGCAAACTTAATATTTGCAGATTGAAAACCGTGTATTTACTTAGGAAAACAACTTAAGAAATAAATGTTTAGTGAAGTTATCAGTATATTCCCGCTTGTGTATTCACTGTACATAGAGATAGGTTTTGGTGAAGTTCAATAAGTTTAAATTACGAAAAAAACTTAAAAAAAAGGTATTATAGTAATTTTTGCCTGTCTGCTTATAAAGGCAATAAAATTAGCACAGTTTAAGGAATTGAATCTAAATAAATAACTAAGTTTGGTATTCTTAGTTTGATTTTTGAGTAAGTATCTATATTTATATTAGTGAAGAGTGAAGACGTGAAAAATCCTTGGATTAATAGTAGTGTAATAGTTGCTGGAGCGATTGTATTCATGGCTACCCAGCCTGGATTTGCTCAAATCGCCAAAGTAACAAACGTCCAACTAAATAGAACAAATAGTGGCTTAAATTTAATCTTAGAAACATCTACAGGCAAGCGCCCGCAAGTTTTTACAAGTAAGCGAGGAAATAGTTTTATTGCAGATATTATCAACACGCAATTGCAGCTACCTCAAGGAGACACTTTTCGGCAAGATAGCCCAGCACCAGGCGTAGCTTCTGTAGTAATTAATCGGCTAGACGCAAATAGTATTCGGATTGTCATTACGGGCAGTAACAGCGCCCCCAACGGTCAGATAAGTAATCGCACTGATAGAGGGCTAACGTTAAGTTTGACTCCAGGAACACCTACCAATCCAATCGGCGCAGCACTCCAAAGAACCCCCCCTTCGCCTGTAAACTCTGCCCAAACTCCAGGGGTAATGGTTCCCAATCCCAACGTCACAATTGATGGAGTTCCGACATCGGGAGGAGTTGCACCTGTATTGCCTAGAGCGATCGCCCCACCGGTCGGAGATATTGCCATCTCCAATACCGATTCTTCCGCAGCCCAAATCGATCTAAGTACAACGGAGCGCGTCCCCCGGTTGGTATTAAGAGATGCCCCAGTTAGGGAAGTACTCGCCTTACTATCCCGTGCTGCCGGACTTAACCTTGCTTTTAGTGCCGCTCCCTCTACTGGACAACCGAATCAGCCTACTGAACCCAGTGCCGCCGGGGCTGAAGGCCCAAGAATTTCTTTAGATATTGAAAATGAATCTGTACAAGACGTTTTTAACTATGTTTTGCGCTTAAGTGGATTGCAAGCAAACCGTGAGGGACGGACTATTTTTGTGGGGACAAGACTGCCCAATCAATCGCGCGATTTATTAATACGCAGCTTTAGGCTTAATCAGGTGACGGTAGGCGTAGCATTAAACTTTTTGGTCGGGATGGGCGCAGAAAGTGCTGTGAGTAGAGAAAGAACAATTACTAGCGTCAATGCTGTACCTGTAGGCGGTTCAGCAACTCCAGCTACTCAAACCCAAACTAGCACAGAAACAAGAATTGAACTGCAACGAGTAGAATTTCAAGACTCTACCCCGCTACTACGAGGGTTGCAGGCACTAGGAGATGAGCGGACTAATTCTGTCACCTTAATTGGTACACCTAAACAACTTGACATGGCAACGGCGCAACTAATTCAACTTGATTCCCGTCGCCGCCAAGTAGCAATGAACGTCAAAATCGTAGACGTAAATCTTTTAGCTACAGAAGATTTCAACAATAGCTTCTCCTTTGGCGTTGGTGATAACTTCTTCTCCAATGCTGGTGGTGCGGGAGGTGTAAATATTGGGGGATTTAGACCGCCCAATTCTGTAGAAGTGCAAAATAGTTTGACGAGTCCTGCAACAATTACAAACCCAATTACTGGCGCACCCTTTTTAGATCCAAATAGCAGTGTGGGAATTTTGGGAACCACCCCAGGGACAGTACTTATCGACCCAAACGGTAATATTAATACAATTCAAAATCGTAGCACTGGGCAATTTTTGACACCTATTGCCCCTATAGGCGCAGACGGCAGCCCTCTAACACCAGGCTTTTCAGCCATAACTCCCGCAACTGATAATATTGTCACGCAGACACGGAATCCTACAACAGGTGAGATAACTACAAGTGCGACCCGAGGTACAATTGGCACTGCTACGGCATCTTTACCAACTTTGTTTCAGTTTCCAAGAAAGTTTCTTGCCTCGTTGCAAGCTCAAGTTGTCAACGGCAATGCGAAAATTTTGACCGATCCAACACTGATTGTTCAAGAAGGTCAAACTGCTAATGTCAACTTAACCCAAGAAGTAGTAGGAAATATTACGAGGACTATTACAGACAATGCTGGTGGTTCTAGAGAGACATTAACCGTTGATAAAGAAAATGTCGGGTTGACACTGAATGTGCGGATCGAGCGGATTGACGATAATGGATTTATCTCTCTATCCGTAGCGCCCGTTGTCCGCGCTCCTCAAGCGCCAGCACAAACACCAAACGGACAAATATTTTTAGTATCTGAGCGAAGTCTTAATTCGGGATTAATTCGCCTGCGTGACAACCAAACTTTGATTTTGTCAGGAATTATTCAAGATAGCGATCGCACGACAGTTTCTAAAGTGCCAATTTTGGGTGACATTCCTTTATTAGGGGCATTGTTTAGAAGCACTAATAGACAAAATCAACGCCAAGAAGTAATTGTTCTGCTCACTCCGCAAATTCTCGATGATTCCGAGCGCAGTACTGCTAGTTTCGGTAATTATAACCCTGGTGCTGATGCTCGTCAGTTACTAGAACGCAGTCGTGGTGGGCAGCAGCCGGCGACTAAGCAACTAAAGGAAGTTCAAAATGTAAACAAAAACTAATTAGTAGTCTAATTGCCAGTCATTATAGTCGGCCGGGGCCGACTTTAGCTATTATCTCCAAAATCCAGTCTAAGGCGGGATTTAAAAGTAGAGATCCATCTTCTATTACCGTGTCAATTCGTCCAAGTCTGATTTAGTGAACCATCCTTAGTTCGAGGCTTCTATTTTGTCGTATTCCTGATAAAAAAAGACCAGCCTACCACAGCTAGTCTATAAATTTTCTTCTTACATTGTCGTGTGATTCCAGGAAACCCAACTGCGCTTTCCCGAAGCTTCAGCTAGTAGAAATCTATTCATTTATTGTAACAGACGGTACAGATTTTTTTATATAAATTCATAGTATCTTGACATAACTACTCCAATGGGTAGATGTACTACTTAAAGTTACGTCTAAATAAAGATGCTACTCACAAAAACTAAATAGGATTACAGCTTATTTCCCCAGTAAGATATTCTTCCCCTTGGCGTGGCTTTCCCCACAAAATGCGCTCTTGCTTATAGATGGCAATGCCAGGTTTAGCGCCCTTGGGTTTATAGACGTGCTTGGGTTGAGTGTAAACAACTGGTACGCTAGTACTCTGACGCGAACGGCTGTAGTAAGCAGCCAAATCCGCAGTAAATTGTAAATCGCGCCCGTCTGCTACAGCACCGGGTTCTAAGCGTAATAATACGTGAGCGCCAGGAATTTCTTGAGCGTGAAACCACAGATCGTATTCATTTGCCAGTCGAAAAGTCAAGCGATCGTTTTGGCGATTATTACGACCAATTAAGACTTCAAAACCACTAGGAGCGCGAAATCTGTGAAAATTTGGTGTTGAATCGGCGCTAGAAGGGGGACGAATGTATTGCGTATCTTCTAAAATTTTTTGCCCGATTAGTTCCTCACGGATTTCGTAAAGTGCTTCCAAGTCAGCAGTTGATTGATACTTATCTATTTGAAAAATCCCATCTTCTACCTGCTCCAAGTAATCAATCTCTGCTTGTACATCTCTTAAGAGAGGTTCTACTGCACCACGAGCGCGTTTAAGCTTTCCTGCCTGTTTATATAACTTTTGGGCATTTTGAACAGCATTTTTTTCTGGTTCCAACCTAATTGCTACAGGTTTACTCGTATCAAAATCAAGCAAAACAATTTCTTTCATCCCTGGTTGCCATGCTTGCAAATGAGCCATCAATAAGTCGGCGTGTTGACGGTACACATCCGCTCCATCCGATTGCTGCAAGCGCTCTGTAAAAGTTCGAGCTTTTAGCCGCAATTTTTCTAAAATATTACTCAGCTTTTGAGCCAATTGATTGCGTAACTGAGTAAATTCTTGCTGATCTAACTCCTTTGTATAGTAAAAGGCGAGCAATTCTTGAACGTCTGCTACTTGAATTACTTCCCAACCCATTACGGTATATCCTTTATCAGTCCAACCGGGGAAAAATTGTAATTTCTCCAAGTTTTGCAACCATTGTTGCCAAGTGCTGAATAATCTTTGCCAATCTTCTGATTCTAGGCTGGCGGTAGATTGTTCTGGATCGAGCGATGATACTCGCACCATCAACTGTACCAAAGCTGGACTTAAACCCCGGTAGCTTTTAAGCAAACAACGCCCTACCGCTCCTGGAACTAAGCTTACTCGTTCTTGCCAACGCGATCGCGCTTCACTCAATGATGGTACAGCACCGCTTAGAGATGGTGGCAACTCGTAAGTTTGCCCTGTTTGAATTGGGCGGATACTTGATTGTTGTTGGCTGACTTGATGAGCCGCCGTCACAATTGCTTTATTTGCGTCGGTAAGAATGACATTGCTGTATTTGCCCATAATTTCTACATACAAGTGCCACAGAGCGCTCTCCCCTGGACGGCGGGCGAATTGTAAATCGACAACCCGCTCCCAAGGCGCAACTTCCTCAATTGCGATTAGCGCCAAACCATTCAACTGATGTATCAACTGTTGGCTAAATGTAAAAGTATCAGGACTTCGCGGCGGCGGGGAACCAATACAAATATGAGCCGCTTGGGGATGCCAGCAAATTTCTAGCCATCCCCGCTTGTCTAGCGTGCGTAAAGCGATCGCAATTGTAAAGCGGTTTCGTTGGTATACTTGCTCGGTACGCGCTGGTAGCCAAAGCGTACGCAAGTCGCAAGTAGAGGCTATTAAAGTTGTAAAGTCAACAGGTTGCAAGGCGAATCTTCTTTAACTAATAGGATCTATAGAATGAGACAGTCTAAAATTCGCTTGTTCTACCTTTTGAGCGATATCTAAAGGTAGAAAAGCAAAAAAAACAGGGTTAAAAGTCCCAAAAATCAGCTTTTTCGGTAGTTTTAGCCTTGTAAGTCCAAATTTTTGTATATACCATTGAAGTTAGGTTGTTCCAAGCTTGTTATACGGCGCATTGCGTCAGTTTTTCATGGATATCCAGCTTATAAACATCGGTTTTGGTAATATTGTCTCTGCTAACCGAGTAGTTGCCATTGTCAGTCCCGAATCTGCCCCCATCAAGCGTATTATTACAGATGCGCGCGATCGCGGGCAGCTAATTGATGCTACTTATGGTCGTCGCACTAGGGCTGTAATAATTACTGATTCTAGTCACGTCATTTTGTCAGCAATTCAGCCGGAAACTGTGGCAAATCGCTTTGTACTTAACCGCGATCAGCCAGATAGTTAGCCTAGAGCGCTCTAAAAAATTGCTGTTAATAATTAATTAAATATATTGGATTTGTGCTAGGGAATGCAATCTGACAGTTCTACTCCAGCAAACAAACACCAGTCCCAGGGAAAGTTAATTGTTTTAACAGGCCCTAGCGGTGTTGGTAAAGGTACTTTGGTGCAATTACTACTTCAACGCCACCCCGAACTCTATTTATCAATTTCTGCTACTACTCGTTCGCCGCGTCCTGGTGAAATTGAAGGGCAACATTACTACTTTGTTAGTCGCAGTGATTTTAAAAAAATGATTGCCGATCACCACCTGTTAGAATGGGCTGAGTTTGCAGGCAACTATTACGGCACTCCGCGTTTACCTATAGAGCAACAAATCGCTGCCGGCAAAACTGTCTTATTAGAAATTGAGCTAGAAGGGGCAAACCAAATTTATGCGACTAGGCCCGATGCCTTACGGGTTTTTATTTTGCCGTCGTCTATCAGCGTTTTAGAGCAACGCTTGCGCGATCGCGCTCAAGATTCGGAAGATGCGATTATTCGTCGTCTTCAGCGCGCCAAAATAGAAATTGAGGCTGCGAAGGAATTTAATGTCCAAATTATTAATGATGATTTAGAAAAAGCTTTGCATCAACTTGAGATAGCCGTATTGCCTTAGCTTTAAACAAGGGCAAAATTTTATTATTCAATCTATTAAAAAGCTTAAGAGTAGAGCAAAAAAAGTGAACATTTCTACTTGCAAGTAAATATATTCCACTTTCCTTACCTACTCTTTAATCCCACACATTTGTAATATGTGGCTTGTAACTATGCCAACTAGCTAAACACTCGTTGGATCAGTTCTATATTGTCAATTATGAAGTAAGCAACTACTGCACCACCAATGCCACCAATTAGAAAGCTAGTAGCATAAGTATTCCAACCTTCGGGTGATTTGAAGGCATCTGGTACTCTATTATTCGTGGTTACATTCGTAACTGGTTGGGGCGGATTGCTATTAGCGTAAAGAGCGATCGCAAAAGCTGAAATCGCTACCATCCCCAAAGTTGATAATAATCCAGCTAAATTAGCAATATCGGTATCCCGCAGTGGCCCTAGTTTTGCAAAAGGACCAATGAGCCAATAACCATGAGCCATACCAGCTTCTATTCCTCTCCTTTGGGTAGTTATACCCTGGCGATAAGCTGGCAAGTTATTAATGAACCATTTAGTAAAGCCTGAATTATTAATTGGTGTTTCCATATCTCCCCACTGCGGATCGCGGTTTGGGGGAAACACAACTTCTCTATTTCTAGGATCGCTGGGGCGATCTTTCGATGCATCTATTGCTTGCGCCATATTTGCTCTTAGTATTTAAATAAGGGTTGTGGCACTATCTTATGTTATTAGCCGTAGTTAAATAGCAATTTTCCTAGCTAACTTTAAGAAAATTAATTAAGCTCACATTTGCTAAATAAATAGTAAAAAAACTCGCAATCTATGCTCTATAAAATTACAAGTTTCTGCCATAAGAAATATGACTTAATTAAAGTTCTTAGCTAGTAGCTTAGTAAATTGCTTGTTAATTAGGCAATAACTAACTTATTTTATTTTAACCAACAGCTAATTGATTATAGAAATAGCTACTAGCTAGTAAATAGACTTGGTATAGCCACCCTATAGTTAGCGAAAAAATCTATTACTAATCGATCCAAGCGCCCTTTAGTAGTGGAATAAAAAGTTTACTACAAGCTAATAGCTAAAGCTTTTACGGCATAGGATGGAAAAGCAAGTCGGGGAAAATGTAATTGAATATAGCCCAAGTACTAAAAGCAATAGAGACTGAAAGCACTGCTAGCACTGGGGCGAGGGAAAGATACTGAAGAAAGTAAGTTTTTTGGTCTTCTTTATTTTTCATCAATCGACATCCAAAATAAGCGGATAAGTTAAGCTAAATTAGCGTGGTGAAACAGGTATTTCTTCATCTTTGGCGTATAGTTCGCCAGATAAAAATTCAGAAGTAGCTGCCAAAGGCCAAGTAGCACCTCCTAAACTGCATTGCAGCGCCAAAGGCACATCAATGGCAATTTCCCTGCTTTCGGGAGAACCTTCCAATTTTTTGCTCGCGCGGATATAGGAGCGACCTGCCCAGCCAATCCAACCAGCAATATAGAGAAAGAGAATGCTAGGAATAATAAAGTCTCCAGCCCGATCGAGACGACCGTCAACAATCAAATGAGGCAAGCCTTCAGGGCCGCACTGGGCTTGAGCATAACGCTCAAATCGCTTTGCGCCTGAATTAGGGTCGGAAGTTGTGTTGCGGGCATCTTTTGCCCGTTGAAGAAAAGCTGGTGATTCACTACAAGGTACTAGATTAGCTTGCGCCGAAGCTGAGGCTGGAGGAGTAAAGTTAAACCAGAAACCAATGACTAGAACCAAAGCAAACAATCGTTGCATGAAATTGTTTCCCTTTGTTACAAAACAAATAAAGTTTGTTGTACGAGCGGAAAATCTGTGGGGAGGATTTCCCTCCATAGAGTTTTCCAAGAGAGTAAGAAAACTCACGGTAGACAATATTACCGCAGATTTTCCTAGACAGAAGCTGTCTTATACAAGTTTTTTTGGGGACGCAAGTTTGACTAGCAACATAGCGATACCTATCAAACTCGCGCTCTGAACTTGGAAGCTATCATACTCTTGCCGGCGCTCCCTAAATAGTTTAAGTAAATAAAAGTTTAAGTTTCTCAAACAATATATGAATAAAAGCAGGCGCAGCCAGAAAAATAGTAAATTAATTCCCTCCTTAGTCCTTCTTGTCCTCCTTCCCTAGTCCCAAAAATGGCAACTCTTTTAGCAATAGAAACTAGCTGCGATGAAACTGCCGTTGCAGTTGTAACTAATCGTACAGTTCGCAGTAATATCGTCACTTCGCAAATTCCCATACATAAACAATACGGCGGGGTAGTGCCAGAAGTAGCATCGCGTCAGCACTTAGAAACAATTAATAGCGCGATCGCATCAGCATTAGAACAAGCCCAAATACCGATGACCAAAATTGATGCTGTGGCGGCGACTTGTGCGCCAGGACTTGTAGGGGCGCTACTAATTGGTATAACCGCCGCCAAAACTTTAGCAATTTTGCATCAATTGCCATTTTTAGGAGTGCATCACCTAGAAGGGCATATCTACGCCAACTGCTTAAGCGAACCCAGCTTAGAGCCGCCTTTTTTAAGTTTGCTAGTTTCTGGCGGTCATACAAGCTTGATTTATGTCAAAGAGTGTGGCGTATACGAAACTTTAGGTCAAACCCGCGATGATGCGGCGGGAGAAGCTTTTGACAAAGTAGCGCGATTACTAGAGTTAGGATATCCAGGTGGGCCAGCCATCGACAAATTAGCCCAAACAGGCAATCCCCAAGCGTTTATACTCCCAGAAGGAAAAATTTCTTTACCAAATGGTGGGTATCATCCTTATGATTCCAGCTTTAGCGGCTTAAAAACGGCGGTGTTACGCCTAGTACAACAGCTAAAGCAAACTTCCGTAGTTTTGCCTGTAGAAGACATAGCAGCTAGTTTTCAAGAAACCGTAGCGCGGAGTCTGACAAAAAGAGCGGTTGCTTGTGCTACGGACTTCGGTTTAGACACCATTGCCGTAGGTGGTGGAGTGGCAGCAAATAGCGGACTAAGGCAGCATCTCCAAATAGCCGCAAAAGGGCGCAACCTGCGCGTATTATTTCCACCCATGAAATTTTGTACCGATAATGCGGCAATGATTGGCTGTGCGGCGGCAGAACACTTTAATCGCGGACATACATCACCTCTAACATTGGGGGTGACTTCGCGCTTACCACTTACAGAAGTTATGCAACTGTATCAACATTAGTTATGTCGAGCCAAAATAGAACGAATTTCTATAGCAACGGTATCAGTTTGTTCTAACATTGCCAAGTGTCCGCAATTGGAGATTTCTAATACGTTGCCTTCTTGGCTTTGAAATAACGGGTGAAAGCTTGCCAGATGACGGACATATTTTGGTTCCATAATCCGGTCTTGCTGTCCCGCGAAGAAATAAACAGGCTGTGACAATTGAGAAACTAACGGAGGCAATCGGTTGACTTCTTCCTCCGTTGTTAAGTCTAGCAGCGTTCCTAAAGCGGCATCGGGGTGAGCCATCACAAAATCAATTAGTCTTTGACGACCCCACTGGCGAGCTATAGGATTAACTACATTGGCGCGGGTGAATATTAAATCGATTAAAGGCAGATAGCAAAGCCAACGCGGACGGATTTTTACTAACTGCTGACCCGCAGCGCGAAACTGCTCAAAGGCTTCTTTAAGATAAATGCCCCCACCAGCATTAATACAGACCACGCCTTTAATTTGAGCGCTACGCCCGTCGGCGGCCCACAGTGCCACCGTAGCACCTAGGGAGTGACCAATGAGCCATGCACTGCTAATATTCAACCTTTCTAGCAGAATTACTAAATCATTTGCATAGGCAGCAGCCGTGTAGCAATTACAAGAATTCTGTTGGCTGTTTGAAGATGCTACAGGTGGAGAGGTGGTTTGAGCCGTTGCACTTAAGGAACTTGGCTGGTAGTCTGGGGCGATGCTAAGAGAATTATTAGGTAACTTAGTTTCTACGATTTCTGGAGCTAAACTGGTTAAAGATTGACCAAATCCACGCAAATCGTAAGCTAGGCACTGATAATCTGCTGCTAAACGCTCAATTAGCGGTTGCCAATAGCCACGACTTAACAGCCAACCGTGAATAAAAACTAAGGTAGGAGAACTTGACGCAAAGCCCGTCAGTTCGTAGCTGTGTTCAATTCCCAAAATTTCAATAGTTGCCATAATAATATCCTATCCTTAACACCCCCTTGACGTTGAAACTAGGAAGTGCTTGGAACAATGCTATTACCGTCCCACCTTCAAGATTACTGGTAACTGAGACAATAAATAACCAGTGAAGCAATAAGTAATATTTTTGCAGTTTTGTGTTGTGAGAATACAAGCTACTCAAACACTCATAGCGGTATTTGACGTAGTTTTAGTTTTGAAGTGAACTTTTAATTAAGAGAAATCGCTGCCTATTCTCTATCGGGTTGTGAACAAAGTGCTAAAGTTGAGAATGGCTAGGTAAAAACATATTGACTTCTAAGGGTCTATTTTGTTCCTTAGAGCGGAGAAATTTAGTTTTTCTAGTTATTTGTTTTTACACCAAAGATAAAGCTTTGCTCATAGCTAACAGCTTTGTCTTTATTAGCTAATATAGTCAGGATAATTTTTACTATCGAACCACGTTGGCATGGGTTTTTGGAAAAGCTGGTTTAACGGTTCTGAAACTACCACTGAAACCAAGATAACGTTGGGCGAAGAGTACACAGCCCTGGAAGCAGTAAGCGGTTTTTCTCCCAATGGCGATCGCACAATTGTGTTTAGCAGCGATCGCAATATCGATTTATATGAATTGGAAGAACTTTGCGATGCTGTTGGTTGGTCGCGTCGTCCCTTGCGGAAGGTGAAAAAAGCGATTGAGTATAGTTTCCTCGTCGCCTCGATGTGGGAAGTGCGAGGGACGGGAAAACGCTTAATTGGTTTTGCTCGTGCCACTTCCGATCATGCCTTTAATGCCACTATTTGGGATGTAGTCGTTCACCCAGATTTTCAAGGTAAAGGGCTAGGCAAAGCAATGATGAAATATATGATTAAAAAACTTAGAAGTGAAGATATTAGCAATGTAACTTTATTTGCCGACCCTCAAGTTGTTGATTTTTATCGCGGTCTAGGCTTTACTGCCGATCCAGAAGGAATAAAAGGGATGTTTTGGTATCCTAGCTAAAGCAATTTTATATTTTCCACTTTTGGGCAATCAAATGTAAATTTGTTACGCTCTTAATTCTGTGTTAAGTTAATGTACGAGCTTAAATTATGTCCGGGATGTAGCGCAGCTTGGTAGCGCGCCTGCTTTGGGAGCAGGATGTCGCAGGTTCAAATCCTGTCATCCCGATTGAAAAGTAAAATATTTGGGGTTTGTAAGTAGCTCATGTTTTTGATGTCAATTTAAGATATCGAAATAGCTACAACCTATGAATTAGTAGTAAATAAAAGTTGCTAAAGCCTAATAATCTTACTCGAATATTGTATTACTAGGAACGATTTCTATTAGCACAGCGTCAATTAAAAATGATTAATATCTTAGATAAATTGTCAATAAGTGGGGATTTTGTTCAAAAAAGTTTTATTTCTCAGAAATTAAGCCAAAAATTGATTGGACAATTGCAGCAATTGATTGAGAGGGTAATATAAATAAAAATAATTGAGCGGGCAAAAAGAAGAATGAACGATAGAATAACTGACATAAATTGTTCCTCCACATCACATCACACGAACAGTAAGATATAACCGTTTGGCTCAAAATAATTGGCTATAAATGCCAGGAGTATTCATGAAATCAATGTTTAACTGGGGCGCAAAGTTAGGAATAGTTGGCAGTGCAATAGTCGGCTCGGCAATTGTGGGAACCCTAAGCGCGATCGCTTTGCCTCAAGATCAAATTGTTCAAAAGCTTGGTCCTGTACCTGTATTTACAATCACCGATGCCAAAGGAGCGCCACTGGTTGCTTCTAACAACGACAACAAAAAAGAAGGGGGAGTTGCAGGCGTATTTATCAATCAACGCGATGCTGTAGAGTTTGTTAATCAACTGAAAACAAAAAACCCCCAACTTGCTAAAAGTGTCCGGGTAGTCCCTGTCTCCTTGGGAGAAGTATACAAGCTAGACCAAGCTAGTGGAAACAAACCTAACGCTTTGGACTTTGCTTATGTACCAGCCAAGCAACAAGTAGATTCAGCAATGGCACTGCTAAAGCAAGCAGGTCAAGACGAGAAACAGTTTCAGGGAACACCGCTATTTGTAGCTAAAGCTGGGAAAGAGAAAGGCTACTTAACAATTAAACAAGCAGATCAACAAGTGATTCCTTTCTTTTTCAACAAAGAAGAATTGCAGACAATGTTGGAGCGCTTCAAAAAACAACAACCAGACTTAGCTTCAACAGTTGAGATTCAGGTAGTGAACTTAGAAGGCATAATTGAGACTATGCAAAGTCGCAACGATACCCAGCTAAACCAAATTATGTTGGTGCCACCAAAAGAATCAGTTGAATTTGTCCGCAAGTTGCAACCTGCTGCCGGAAAACCAACTCGTCCAGCCCAACAACGTAAAAAATAAGTCGGCCAGTGAATCAAAAGCTGTGGTTGGTTTCGGGTGAAGAACTTTGGCACTGGCGCAAAATAGCTCAAAAAGCTGCAATTGCAGCACAAGTTTCGCCAAGCGAACTAGACTGGCTCTTGCAAGAAGTAGCTGGGCTAGAACGATTAACTCTGCGCCTGGAGTCTTTTCGAGATTTGCCCCAAATTCCACTACAGCTAGACATTAAAGACTTAGATAGATTGTGGCAAAGGCGGTTAAGCGACTTCTTACCAGTTCAGTATATTGCTGGAGTTGTATCTTGGCGAAACTTTAAATTAGCGGTTTCTCCAGCAGTGCTGATTCCCCGCCCAGAAACAGAATATTTAATTGATCTGGCGGTGGTAGCAGCGAAAAATAGCCCAAATCTGTCAATTGAGCAAGGACATTGGGCAGACTTAGGGACGGGGAGTGGAGCAATTGGTTTGGGACTTGCTGAAGTATTTCCGCAAGCAAAAATCCATGCGGTCGATTGCAGTAGCGAAGCAATAGAAATTGCGCTTGCTAACGCTCGAAACTTGGGCCAGTGCGATCGCATTGAGTTTCATCAGGGGTATTGGTGGGAGCCACTAGAACGCTTTAAAGGTAAATTGAGTGGGATGGTGTCTAATCCTCCTTATATTCCCAGTGATTTAGTACCACAATTGCAACTTGAAGTTGCCCAGCACGAACCAAAGCTTGCTCTTGATGGTGGCAAAGATGGATTAGATTGCTTGCGTCATTTGGTCGCAACTGCGCCCGATTATTTGCAACCTGGAGGCGTTTGGTTGGTGGAAATGATGGCGGGACAAGCAGAAGTTGTAGCTTCGTTGCTGCGCGATCAAGGTAGTTATACTAATATTCAAATTCATCCAGATTTAGCTGGAATTGAACGTTTTGCTGTAGCACAGCTAAAAAGTAATTAAATTGTTAGTTAAGTAAACAAAGATTTTTAGCCAAAAATACTAATAATGACGCAAGTTTCGCTGCAAGAATTGATAGAGGGAGTTCTTGCGGGTAAATTAATTAGTTTTCCTACCGATACGGTTCCAGCTTTGGCAACTTTGCCGCAAAAATCGCCGTTAATTTTTACAGCGAAGCAGCGCAGTCAAGACAAACCACTAATTTTGATGGCTGCTTGTGCTACCGATCTATGGTCTTATGTTACTGGTAGCGCTGAAGAATTATTAATCTGGCAACAAGTAGCTACAACTTACTGGCCCGGTGCAATAACGATGGTGTTGCCAGCAAGCGATCGCGTACCCAAAGAAATCAACTCAGCAGATCCTAGTACCGTTGGGTTGCGAGTGCCAAACCATCCGATTTCTCAAGCTATTTTGTCTCGTACAGGGGCGCTGGCAACTACTAGCGCTAATAAGTCTGGTCAACCACCATTACAAACAATGAGTGAAATTGAAGCAGAGTTCCCCGATGTTTTAATGTCACCTGCATTAGCTAGAGAAGATTTAGCCAGTGCTATACCTTCTACAGTTATTAAGTGGATTGGTAACAATTGGCAGGTTTTACGCATGGGAGCGGTTAAGTTAGAGTCTTGATTAAGTACAAAAATTAATTATGGATGTGACTAACTGGATATATTTAGCAACGGGGTTGGGAGTTGGGTTAGGAAGCCGTTGGTTACTATTGCCAAAATTTTCTCCTGTTCCCCTAACTAATTCAAAAGTTATTCAACCACCCCAATTACCCACGCCAATCGAGCCAAGTAATTCGGATGCAGTTTTGCAGCAAACCAAACTTGCTTACTTGATGGCGCAACAAATGAGCCAGTTTAAAGGAGGCTTTTTGGCGCGTACTTCTCACGAACTGCGATCGCCTCTAAGTAATATTATTGGCTTGCATCAGTTGATTTTGTCCGACCTATGCGACGATGAAACGGAAGAGCGAAAATTTGTTGCTCAAGCTCACCAAGCAGCGTTGCAGTTAGTCAAGCTCATGGATGAAATCCTTAATGTTGCCAGAATAGAGCATGGTACTAATAAGTTAGAAATCCAACCGCTACAACTTGGCTTAGTTTTAGAAGAAGTTTGTAATATTACGCGGCTGGTTGCAGCAAATCGCCGTCACCAGATCCAACTATCTCCTCCTCATCCAGAAATTTATGTTCTAGCCGATCCTCGTTGGTTGCGGCAAATAATTCTCAATCTCATCGATGCAGCCATGTTGTGTCTAGAAGATAGTGGAACTTTTTATATATCCGTTCAGCTAGTACCAGAAAGTAACTTTATTTATATCTGCATAGATGCGCCTTTAGTAGCTAGTACATGGAACGATCCTGTAGATTTGCTGCAAGGCGATCGCACTTGTTTAAATTCAATTTATGATATTGGTTGCGGGGCAAGTTTATCTGGCGAGTATGCCCTAAGTAAAAATCCGCCTGGATTAATGCTACTACTTACTCAAGTTCTGCTAGAAGTTATGCAAGGCAAATTAGAGATTTTGCCTGCGCCTACAGATAGCGAGAAATCGCCCACAACGCGAATTCAAATATCTATCCCCCGATTAATTCCTGATACTGAGTTTCTAGAGATTGAACCTTAACTATCGGCTGATTGTAAAGTACCATTGTGGTGCTGGAATTGGCCTCAAAGCCGATTCTTTCATAAAAGCTTTGTTGATGAGTGGTAGTTAGGTAAACGCGTTCTACTCGGTTCATGCGGGGATGACTCAAGAGCGTTTCAACTAACTTGCGTCCCAATCCTGCGCCTCGATATTCTGGATCAATCACTACGTCCCAGATTGTAGCGCGGTAGATACCATCGGAAGTGGCACGGGCAAAGCCGATTAGCTTTTGATTATCCCAAACACTAATTACTGGTTCGCTGTTTTCAATAGCTATATTTAAGTCTTCGATTTTACGCTCTTTTGCCCAAAACGCCCCTAATTTGAATAGTGCTTGCAACTGGGTAAGATCGACAATAGATTTGCGATCGCAAAATTGAATATGGCTGCAATCCATAGTTTTTTGTGTGAACCAAAATTTATTGTAACTTTTCTACAAATGTTGCGATCAGGGGCGCACTCCCTAGTTTAATTTAGCTCCAACTTACACAAGTAAACTGTTACTGATAAACGGATTAAGCCTAAATAAATTTACTTTTCTAGCGCCGAACTTAAGTCAAAGTTCATTAACTTAACCACCACTAACAGGCGGAATTAGCACTACTTCATCGCCATCAACTAAAAGAGTATCTGGCGAGACAAATTGCAAATTGACTCCAAAGCGGGTGATTTGTTGCCATTGTTTAAGTTCGGGATGCTGAGAAATTAGCTCATCTAAAACAGCGATTGCCGGAGTTTGAGGCGGAAATTGTAAGACTAATTCCGAGCATTGATAAGCTTCTTGATAAGCAGCAAACAGCTTGACTGTAACAGTAATTGCACTCTTTGGCATAAAAAATAATAAATAAGTGGCACGTTACCATATTTTTTCCAGCCGCCGAAAATCTTTCTCTACGTCTAGCCACAACTGACGGTTGTGGGGGTCAGTATTTAGGGCTTTTTTCAGAAAAATTCTGGCTTTGTCTGGCTGCTTTTGAATAATTAAATCACTTCCCCAACGCCAGTAGGAAATTGCTTGCCAAGATTTGATTTCTTTGTCGGCAGGTAAACGGCGTGCTAAAGCTTCAGCTACAGCGATCGCTTTGGGAAACTTTTTGTACTGCCATAACTGCTGCAACTGCTGATAATAATCGTTTTTTATCTTTTGTTCGGCAGCAGATATTGGCGGCGATGGGGGTGGCGATGAAGGTGAGGCGGGGCGCGTTACTTTGATTTTTGGCGGCGGCGGGGCTATGGCTACTTCTGGCACTGCCTGACGCTGCATAGACTCCACAACAGCTTGATAAGCCGCAGTTAAAGCGATAAATTTCTCACTAGCGGCGAAGTCGCTTTGATTAATATCAGGATGGTATTGCCGCGCTAATCGTCGGTAGGATGCTTTAATTTCTACTAACGTCGCTCCTGATGGCAATTCTAACAAGCGATAACAAGCAGCAATATCCATAGGTTAAATATCTATTAGCCTTTAGTATTGGATGCTAAAGGCTAATAGGATTACGAGCGTTCTTCGATTACCCGGTCAATTAAACCGTATTCTTTAGCTTCCGCCGCCGACATAAAGTAGTCGCGGTCCGTATCTTTCTCAATTTTTGCTAAAGGCTGATCTGTTCTTTCTGCCAGCATTTCATTGAGTTGATGCCGCAGCCGGAGAATTTCTTTAGCTTCAATCTCAATATCTGTAGCTTGACCTTGAGCGCCACCTGCGGGTTGGTGGATCATAATTCGAGCATGAGGCAACGCTAAACGCTTTCCCTTAGTACCCGCCGCCAATAAAAACGAACCCATTGAAGCAGCCATACCCACACAAATTGTGACTATATTTGATTTGATGTGCTGCATGGTGTCATAGATTGCCAAACCTGCTGTAACCGAACCACCAGGAGAATTGATGTAGATATAAATATCTTTGCTTTGATCTTCTGAATCTAGATAAAGCAGTCTAGCAATAATTGAATTTGCCAACCCATCAGTAACCTCGCCACTTAAAAAGATGATTCGCTCTAGGGAAAGGCGCTCGTAAATATTAATCCATTGGGTGTAAGGCTCACCCGGAAAGCGATGGGGGACTCTAGGAATACCAATAGGCATAATAAATTCTCAAAGGGGGTTATAGAAAAAACTGTTAACGAGAGATAGCAAGGGGTTGAGGAAGGTCTCTAGAACTTTCCAAAACTTTGTCAATCAAGCCGTATTCTTTGGCTTGGGGAGGGGTCATATAATACATCCGATCCATATCTTTGGCAATTTTTGTTTTTGGCTGACTGGTATTAAGAGCGAGAATATCTAAAATAATCTCTTTATTAACCAAAACTTCTTTAGCCTGGATTTGGATATCGGTAGCTTGACTGTAGGGAGCGCGACGGCGGGCTTGATGCAGTACGATGGTAGCGTTAGGCAAACTTGCTCTAAAGCCTTTCGTTCCTGCTGAGAGAATCATGGCAGCAGTACCCATTGCTTGCCCAATACAGATAGTGTGGACTGGGGGCTTGATATAGTTAAGCGTGTCGCAAATAGCGAAAGCCTCAGTTTCTGAGCCGATCGCATCGCCGCCATACCAAGAAGTACCTGTAGAGTTGATGTAGATATAAATAGGTTTTTCTGGGTCGTCGTATTGTAAGTAAAGTAATTGAGCAATAATTAGCTCTGTTACATCTACGCCGAGTTGCTGTTTATATTCATCTGGTGAAACTAAAGGTAGTCCCAAATAAACAATTCGTTCTTTTAGAAGTAACGAGGGTAAATCGGGTGGCGGTGTTCTATAGGAAGAATCGCCAGAATAAGGGGCTTGGACAGCCTTTACTTGTGCCATAGCAACTAATGCCTGAAATAATACCTTTATCTGTAATACATCCTAGCGCGAGGCTAGGGCGAATAGAGGTACGGATTCCTAGCTAAAGTATTGATGCTAAATATGGTTTAGCATCAAACTTGTTGGCGATCGCAATTGTGGGTTTGTTTGGGCTGCTTTTAAACCCTGTTCAAATTTTGCTGCTAATACTTCTACCTGTGGTTTTGCTACTAGCGATAAATGATCGCCCGGTACGTTATCCACTTTTACGCCTTGTGTGGCTAGTTTATCCCACCCTAGGTGAGTATCAAAATACCAGCTTGCACCTACAGGCTGGTTAATAGCCCGAAATAAACTTACCTGTAATGGATAAGCTTGGGGTTTATAGCTTTTCAAAGCTTGTTTGTTAGCAACTTCCACTTCTAAACGGACGTTGCGAGTAGTTGATTGTAAATTTGTCGTACCTTTACCACTAATTTTCTGCTCAATCCTAGACTTAAGTAAATTTGTTCTATCTTTCACTCTTGCTAGGGTAAACTGATAACCTTGTTTTAAATGATTAACAACTTGATTGCGGAACGAAAACTGCTGATAAACAGGGCTAATTGTATCAAATAACGCGATTAAACCTATCTTTTGTCCTTGGTTCTGTAGCTGATACGCTATTTCAAAAGCTATTAATCCCCCCATAGAGGAACCTGCTAAGAAATAGGGATTTGACGACGGTGGCTGGACAGTAAATATTTGTTGAATATAATATGCTGCCATGTCTTTAATTGAGGTAAAGGGAGGCTCTTTACCATCTAAACCCCTAGCTTCTAGCCCATAAACTGGTTGATTGGGATCTAGATATTCAACTAAATCTCTGTAATATAAAGCTCCGCCACCGATCGCATGAATGCAAAATAGCGGTGGTTTTTGCTCTGGATCACCCTTAGCAATAGTTATTAGTGAAGACCATGTTTCCGGTGATGATTCAAGTTGAATAACAAGGGCTAGTTGCTCAATTGTCCCGGCTTGCAACAAGGTAGGTAGAGGCAAGTTTTTACCGAAAATATTTTCAATTCGGACAAATAATTGGACGGCGACAACTGAAGTTCCGCCCAAATCGAAGAAATTGTCGTGAATGCCAACATTATCAACTCGTAATACCGACTTCCAAATTTGGGCTAGTTGCTGCTCAGTTGCAGTTCGGGGGGCGACATAGGACTGTTGTAAGTCTGGGCGCTGGCGTTTTTGTAATTGAATTTGCTCAAATACTTGACTTGCACTATAAAGTTCTGTAGCGATTCGGTTTAAGCGAGTTAACCTTCCCTGAACTAAAGGCGATCGCGCGCTTTTAGTTACTTGAGCTTGGGATTCAACGCTCTCGGTTTCAACAACGTTATTAGCTTGGGGGTTATAAGTTACTGACTGAGCGTACTGTGTCGGAAACTGCCAACTAATACCCGTCTTAATTTGTTGCTTAAATTGACTCCCAACAGCATTTAAGAAATTTAACGCTGGTTGATTTTTTTCGCTTGGCACGTAAGCTAATTTTACTTGTGCTATGCCTCGTTCGCTGGCAATTTCCCCTAAACGGGCAAGCATTTTATGCTCCACACCCCTACCTAGGACGCGACAGCTAAGTAAAAATGTATCTGCAATCAAGCTGTCGCCATCGGTTGTAAACAGCAACACCCCGACTAATCCATAGTCACCAAAGCGATCGCTCACTTCTACTACCAAACACTCATAATTGTTCAAGCGACATAGTTGAGCAATTTCTTGCTCCGAGCGGCGGATAGTCGTGAGATTGAATTGGTTAGTACGTTGGGTAAGCTGGGCTACTCTTTCATTTTGCTGAGGCGATGGCGGGGAAATTTTTATTTCTAACCCTAACCCTTCTAAAAAGTTTTCTAGAGTAGGTGACTGTTTGAGTAGGCGATCGCGTTGAATATTCTCTTTGTACAGAGATGTTCTTTTTTTATCTTCTGTTGTTATTTTTAAGCGATCGAACGCCCAAATATGTTGCAAAAATCGCGGTGTTTCTTCAACTTTTGTGGGCAATAGTAGGGTTAATACTTCTGGACAATTTGCCTGGACTTCCGCACACTCTACAGGATTGTCATCGATAAAAATAAAGCTATCTAGACCTAAATTTAATTCTTCAGCCAGGGAAATAATATTTTCTGACTTAGCGTTCCAGTTTACGCGCCAAGAAATGATATGTTCTCGTTTCAACGGCATATCCTGGCGGCGCTCAAATACTTCTACTACATCTTCTTCATTGTTTTTGCTGCACAGGCAAATCAGCATCCCGCAATGATATTGAGCCAGCATCAATTCTTGTAGTACTTGCCTGGGCGGATCGATTTCAATACCCATGACTCCATCCTCGCCGCAAACTCCTTTCCATATTGTATGGTCGCAGTCTAAGACAATTACTTTAGGGGGGGGACTTTGAATCGCGTATATTTTGCGGGCAATTGCCGTACCAAGCCCAGCAAAAAATAACGGTGTAAAGGGGATATGTCCTAATTTGTCTCCTTGCTCCTCGTAGTAGGTGTCTACTGGATAAGTTTGATTTAATTCCTCGCTGGAGATGAGATAAAGCCCGTTAATGCCTGCTAATTGGGATAGAATCATTGACTCCATCTGTTGAAAAAACGCCTGAAGTTCGTTGTTTGCTGTTATAGCTGGTGAATTTGGACATAGACAGACAAGGCAAGGAGTTTTGGCGTTTTCTGTTGTCGCTTTGATAGCTTGGATAAATTCTTGAACTGTCTGCTCAGTTTTACTTTGTTCGCCTAGAGATGAAGTTACACTGCGATCGCTATTGCGATATTTCTGCCAGTCTTCTAGTCTCAGTAATATTATATTAATGCCTTGTTTATTGCCATTGACTAGGCTATCGGGCGCGAGTAGTTGCTGAAATATTTGATTATAAGGGGCAAATTCTATATTCCCAGGAAGTTGTAGCTCTTGCAGCCAGAAGGTGAGTGATTCTGCTAGTGGTTCAGCCGTAAAAGTAGCAGTGACAGCAATCGTCTGCTGTGGCTGTAATTTGTTTCCTTGAGAATTTTCTACTAATTCTGCGCTCGAAGATCGCTCGAACTTTTGTCTCATTTTAAGTTTAGCCTGCCTTTCAGAGTGCAACAAAAATAATAAATCGCTAATACTGACTATTTTTTATTTTACTTTACAATAATATCCTACCTATGGTTTCTAGAGAACAACCTAATTTATATCCTTATTTATCTATCTTTAGTAAGATAAAAGTTCAACAATTTCTCTATCTTTAGTCAATAATATATTTATCGGATCTTGTGTAAGAGCTTTTAGCGTTCTATAGTTATGCAGATTATACAGAGGAGCCTACTGGGTTTACACAATTGTTTTTCATAGAATTAATTATTTAAGTAAAATCTAGGAAAGAAATAGATTCTTTCAGGTAAAAATATATACTCTACCTTAGAATCTATAGTTATATTTTGTCCTGCTCAAAGAGTTAACGCTTCTTGTATGTAATCTTAGTTAAGATTACTGTTTAGAAAATAAGAGTTATGCCTAAGATAATAATTTTCCCTAGCCGTAACTTATTTTTAGGATTGAATTTACCGCAGTTTGATAAAGCATTAAATTAATTTAAAGATATTAAAAAGTTTTGAAGTTGTAGTAAAAAATAGATAGAACTAAATGCAGAATATATGTATATAAATAGTGATCGCTATTTTGCTTGGAGAATGTCTGAAAAAATCATCAATTCCCAATTTCTAGAATTGTTAAATCGTTATAGTTAGGAATCGGTTATGAATGTTTTGTTACAGTCAGCTTTAAATGATGTCAACTTAGATGCGAGTCAACCAAATAGTCAGCGTCAGTTGGCAATTGCAATCAGTGCTGTTTCTCCTAATATTAATCGCACAGTCCCCCTAAATTTATGCCTAATACTCGATCATAGCGGTTCCATGAAAGGGCGACCGATGGAAACAGTTAAACAAGCGGCAAATCGCTTAGTAGACAGGTTAACCTATGGCGATCGCTTATCGATAGTTGTATTCGATCACCGTGCCAAAGTATTAGTACCCAATCAAGTAGTTGAAGATCCAGAGGCAATTAAAGCACAGATCAATAAACTGAAAGCGGATGGTGGTACGGCAATTGATGAAGGGATGAAGCTAGGAATTGAGGAACTGGGGAAAGGCAAAAAAGAAGCAATTTCCCAAGCATTTTTGTTAACTGATGGCGAAAACGAACATGGCGACGATAGGCGCTGTCTCAGCTTTGCCCAACTAGCCGCCGAGTACAATCTAACTTTAAACACTTTAGGATTTGGCGACCATTGGAACCAAGATATTTTAGAGAAAATTGCCGATGTAGCAGGTGGTAAGCTGTCTTATATTCAAGAAGCAAATCGAATAGAAGATGAATTTGGTCAATTATTTAATAGTATTCAATCAATCGGTTTAACTAATGCTTATTTATTATTTGCTTTATCACCAAAGGTGCGACTAGCCGAATTGAAACCAATTGCTCAAGTTGCTCCAGATACAATTGAATTGTCTATTAATCAAGAAGCCGATGAGCGATTGGCAGTAAGGCTCGGAGATTTATCAAAGGATGTTAACCGAGTAGTACTCGCAAATATGTATGTAGGTAAGCTACCGGAAGGCAAACAAGAAATTGCTAAGTTGCAAGTGCGCTATGACGATCCTGCTCAAAATAAATCAGGGTTACTTTCAGACATTATCTCTGTAGAAGTCAATATTGCCAACAATTATCAACCTAAAATTAATCCCCAGGTACAGACAAATATTTTAGCTTTGGCAAAGTATCGGCAAACTCAGATGGCAGAAGCAAAATTGCAACAGGGCGACAGATCGGGAGCAGCTACTTTATTGCAAACCGCCGCCAAAACAGCGCTGCAAATGGGAGATAAAAACGCTGCTACCGTATTGCAAACTAACGCGACCAGGTTGCAGGCTGGGGAAGAATTGTCAGAAAGCGATCGCAAAAAGACGCGGATTGTTTCTAAAACTGTATTGCAATAGTGTCTTGAGGCGTTGTCCGTTCAGTTATTGCTGATGAATTGTTGCCAAGATCCTAATTACTACGGCTTTCTCTCGGCTTTCCAAGTACAGCCATAGATAGAATGGCACTAAGTTAACGAAAAGCATTAGCAGTAGAACAATCTTGGCGCAAGATTTGACAGAGATTCATCATGAAGGGGTAAGCTTTGGGGTGACGTTTTGAGCGTTCTATTACTAAGCTTGCGAACAATCATCTTCAGTAAAGCAAGATATCAGTTGAAAGCGACATCGATTTGTTGCAAAGGATAGTTGTGGCATAAAGTTGTCTAAATGCTGGCAACCTTGAATAGATCAACCCAACAGGTGAAATTTACAAGTTCCGCCTCTCACCTCATAGTAGGCAGCAAGTTTATTTATGCTAGAGTTTCTGGGCAGTAACCCAAGCCTTGGACAAACTGCTGCCGGAAAGCAACAATTTCTTCTTTCTCAGGGCTACCGTGAGAAACTACCGCTACTTGATAGCGCCGCATTACATCAATAGGCGACTGCCCAGCTTCTAAGCTCCAAAGCGCCATATTTACTCGCATGGGCGGCTCGTAGGGTATGCCCAACTCACGCAGAAAAGCGCTAAAATCTCCATCCTGTTGCGAATCGAGGGGAGATGCCATTTTGATTTTGACGATCCAGCCATCAATTTGATGAATTACACTGACAAAGCTAACAGGCATTTGGGGTCTGCGGTGCAGATGCTCGACGATCCTCAAGGTGAGGGTAGCATTAGCAAGATAATAAAGGTATTCCATTGCTGTGTAGGGACGAGTCAATCTTACACTTCCATTGTGACAAAGTGGGGATCTTTATGACTAGGGGGAATACCTCACTTTACCTGGGTAGATCTACCCAAATTTTTCAGTTTTATACCTAGTAAAAGTTTCAAAAACAATAGAACTACAATTTACTAATTGCCTAAATTATGTGACAAGATTATTATGTGACAAGATTTATTTAAAGGTTTTCGTCCTACTTTGGCTACGGTGAAATCACTGAATTATTTAGAAGAATTAGACTACTCTTTGGCTAGTTACGATTACGAGCTTCCCTTAGAGCAAATTGCCCAAAACCCAGCGTTTCCTAGAGATAGTTCTAGGCTGCTTGTCGTAAATTCGCCCACTGATTATAGTCACGGCATTTTTAGAGATTTACCTCGATGGCTCCAACTGGGGGATTTGCTAATAATGAACGATACGCGAGTTATTCCCGCTCGGCTTTATGGACGCAAAACTAGCGGCGCAGCAATAGAAGTGTTGCTACTAGAGGAAAAACAGCCTAATACTTGGCTTGCTTTAGTTAAGCCGGGAAAGCGCTTGCAGCTAGGAGCGAAGATTGTGTTTGAGAGTAAAGAATCTGCCCTTACTGCTACAGTGCTGGAAATAGATGAACCAACGGGAGGGCGTTTATTGAAGTTTGATGTGCCTAATGGTATGTCTTTGCTGCAAGTTATAGATTCTTTTGGGGAGATGCCTTTACCCCCCTATATTACGAATTCGCAGGCGGATGATAGCCAATACCAAACAGTTTATGCCCAAAATTCAGGCGCGATCGCATCTCCAACTGCTGGACTCCACTTTACACCCGAATTACTGCAAAAACTGGCAGAATCAGGCATAAATTCGGCTTTTGTAACGCTGCACGTTGGTGTAGGTACGTTCCGCCCCGTAGAAGTGGAAGACGTAACAACGCACAAAATGCACGGCGAATGGGTAGAAGTTTCCAAAGCAACGGTAGAACAAATCCGCGCTACTAAAGCTAAAGGAGGAAGAATTATCGCGGTGGGGACAACGGCGGTAAGAGCAATAGAGGGGGCGGCAGCATCATCAGGGCAATTAGAGCCTTTTTGCGGTAAAACGCAGATATTTATCTATCCTGGCTATCAATGGCGAGTGGTAGATGGCTTAATTACTAATTTTCACTTGCCCCGCTCTAGTTTGCTGATGCTAGTTAGTGCTTTAATTGGACGGCAGCGAATGTTAGACTTGTACTCTGGTGCGATCGCATCTGGTTACCGTTTCTACTCTTTTGGCGATGCGATGCTAATTAAACCAGAAGCAAAAATTACTCACCCATAATGTGAACTACGAGTTCTCTTTGTTGGCTTCTGCCTCTATGTTCCCAAATATAAATTCCTTGCCAAGTGCCTAATACTAATTTATTTTGAGCGATCGGAATTTGCTCTGAGGTGTGAGTTAGTACTGTGCGAATATGGGCGGGCATATCGTCCGCACCTTCGGCATCATGAATATATGAGCCTGATTCGGGTACTAATTTTGCCATAAAGTTAGATAAATCTAAAAGTACGTCAGGATCGGCATTTTCTTGAATTATTAAGCTTGCAGAAGTATGACGGAGAAATATTGTGCAAAGCCCAGTTTTTACTCCTGATTCGGCAACTATAGATTCTATTTTGGCCGTAATTTTGTATAGAGACTTGCCTTTAGTTGGTATTTTGAGCGATGTTTGGTACTGCATAATTACTGAAAGTAGCTGAGAATTGCTTGAGAAATCGTTTCATTTCCATTCTTCGCTATAGATTCTGCTTTGTGTGGCGGTTGTGGCAATTGGTGTAAAAATACCCAGTTGGAGAGAAAAAACTCTGCTGGAGTCAGGATTTGATGAGGGGAATAGTTTGTAATACCTTCTAATAATAGAGTAGCTTCGGCAAAGTCGTCACGAGTAATCGAAACTATTGGGATGCCTAAACGTACTGCTTCAGCGAAGGTGCTGTAACCTGGCTTAGAAATTACTTTGCCACATAGGGGCATAAAATCCACTGGACGGTATTGTCTGTCAGTTATTTTAATTAAGTTAGGCAAACTGGGCGCAGAAGCATCAAAACTGATAAATTGCCAATCGGGAAAGTTTTTTAGGTTGTCGTAAGGAATTTGTTGCAAACCCAACCCACCAAAAGTAAGTAAAATTGTCTTCTCTACGGAGTTAGTTATTTGCCAAGTTGCGCGTAATTCATCTAATCGGTAGCGGGGAGAACCGCCTGTTAAGCCGACATCAGTAATATGATTAAAAGCGCTCATCGGTTCGTGGAATGGTAGCCGAAATAGGCGATCGCAATTACTAAAACAATCTTCAATCCATGCAGATATCTCCCTAAATTCTTCTCCCCAGTCTTTATAAATAAAATCCCAACCAAAGTTACTCATCATCCAACAGGGAATACCAGCATTTTTCCCAATTACTGCAGCTATTGGCGGAATATCTGCCAAAATTAGGTTAACGCGGTTTTGACGGATAAAATTACCTTCTGAAGATACAATACTGCGCTGTTTTGCTTTAATTTCTTGCAATTTTTCTAAAGTAGTAGCTTTATCCATAGTCAAGCTATCAGATTGCACTACACCAACATCAAAGCTACGCGGGCGATAAATAAAATCTCCTTGGATGTAAGACTCCAATAGCCAACGTGGTGCAGTTGTCACCATAATCAATAAGATATCGGGACAAAGTTTTTGAATAGTTGCCGCAATAGCAGCAGCGCGGGTAGTATGACCGAAGCCGTGATTAGTGATAGCTATATATAAAATTGGTCTAGGCATAGGTTAGCAATTTAAAAAATTCAGAAGTAAGCCAAAGCGCAAATATTGCCGAAATGTCAGTGTATAACCTAATTTGAATGAAAGACATAAAAACAGAGATTATCGAGGTTGCAACCAAAATGATCGAGGAAAAAATTGATTTATTAAATGGTTGTCGTACATTAGTGCATCTTCAACGTAAATTAAACAATCCACCTGAAGCATTCTTTATATTAAGAGGCATAGATTCCGAAACAGATATTTTTCCTATTTTGCAAGCAGAAAGAAAACAATGGAATCCAGAAGTGCTAGCAAGGTTAGACCAAGAGAAGAATGATTATATTTCTTCAGTCAAAGAAATAATGATAGAAGCTTGTAGCAAAATAGTAGCTACGGGGTTTGAGTAAGACGGATAGCGCACCTGTAACTAGCGTTACTTCTGTTGATGACGCTCCCAATAGGAAATTTCCGCGTAATCCTGCTGTAATTATTAAGCTTTTATGCTCAAAATCATCGACTCAATTAGTGCGGTAGAACTTAATAAAGCTATTGTTGCTAAATTCATCCGCAATCTGGGTAAGTAGCCTAAGCTTAAACCCAGATGAGTTATGGCGATCGCATTAAGGTTGCCTCGCTTTTTAAGTAAGATTGTGAGTGAGGAAGCACTTTAAAAAGTTGATAGCTAAAGCGATCGCATTTTAATTTCATTAGAAATTTACCATGCGGATTAGCTGTATTTATTAAAAACACTAGCAAGTATCTTTTATTCACTCCATCTCTAATCCAAAAATAATTATTATGACTACAGGAATCCTGTGAAACCAATAAAAATTGACAAGCACAAAGCAAATCAAAATTTATTTCAAGATCCAAATCTATTAATTATTTTTACAGTTTCTCTAATTGCCATTCTCGGAGTTGCAAGCGTTACGCCAACTTTCCCCAGCCTAAGAGCAGCATTGGATGTCCCTGTAGAAAAGATTGGTTTATTGATTACAGTCTTTACTTTCCCCACTCTGATATTAGGCCCAATTATTGGTGTTTTTGCCGATCGCATTGGCAGAAAAAAAATCATTGTCCCTTCACTAATATTATTTGGTATTGCCGGATTTGCCTGCGCGTTTGTCCGCGACTTTAATCTTTTGCTTGGCTTGCGTTTCCTACAAGGAATTGGCGCAGCGTCTTTACTTTCTCTTAGCGTTACTCTAGTCGGCGACTTGTATTCAGGCGACAAGCGAGTTACGGCGATGGGTTACAACGCTAGTGTCAGCAGTATTGGTACAGCACTTTATCCGACAATTGGCGGCGCACTAGCAACTATGGGGTGGTATTTTCCCTTTATGTTGCCCATAGTCGCTATTCCTGTAGGGTTATTAGTGTTATTTGGACTCAAAAACCCCGAACCTCAAGGGCAAAGAAACCTTAAAGTATATTTGAGCAATGCTTTAATAGCTCTAAAAAATCGTCAGTTATTTGGGTTATTTATTGCTAGTGCAGCTAATTTTGTGCTACTATGTGGCGCTTATGTAACGTATTTGCCTAGTTTAATAGCGGATAAGTTTGGCGCAGAACCTTTTACAATTGGGCTATTTCTGTCTAGTGTTTCTGTAGCGATCGCACTTACTTCTTCCCAGCTTGGCAATTTAGCAAGGCGTTTTTCTGAAACTACTCTTGTTCGAGCCTCTTTCGTTTTTTATGCTGTCGCTTTAGCGATCATACCTTTTGTATCTAGTTTGTGGTTGCTATTAATTCCCACGACAATTTTTGGTATTGGTCTTGGTCTTGGTTTTCCTAGCATTCAAACTCTTTTAGCTACTTTAGCCCCCAAGGATTACTTAGCCACAGTTATATCTGTTAACGGTACATTCTATGGCTTGGGACAAACCGTAGGCCCCTTATTAATGGGTATAGCCTATGGTATCGGTGGAATTAATAGCGTATTCTATGCAGGTGTAGCATTTGCTTTAGCTACCTTGGTTGTATTTAGATACTGCACTTGCTTGTAACGTCGGAAATCATTGGAGCATTTTATGGATATCAAAACTTCCTACACGCGGCTATTAGTAAATGACTTAAAAGCTTGCTTTGAATTTTACCGAGATGTGATGGAATTTACTGTAGTTATGGAAGCATTGGAAGATGGTTATGCTGAATTTAGCACTCCATCTATGAAACTATCGCTATTTCGACGGCAAGAAATGGCAGAGATGATTGGAGAACTTCGCCAACCCCTGACAATAGAAGGTCAAGATAAAGTAGCCCTAGTCTTTACTGTGACTAATTTAGATGAAGTGTATCATCACTTAAAAACTAAGGGAGTTCACTTTGTTACAGAACCTTTAAGCAATCCCTACTACGCTCTCAAAACTGTTTATCTGCGCGATCCTGATGACACTTTAATTGGGCTATTCCAACCTATGATGTAAATGTTTAGAACAAAGCTCTGGCGACTTCTAGAGCTTTTTTGTTGCCAATAACTTGCACTAACTACAAAGCTTAGAAATAGCAAGTTTTTCTCAATTAACCACAAGGCAATTTTTACTACTTATACTCATATCTGATTCTTCTTTAGCAAAATGCCTGTCAATTAGCGCCGGAATTTGGGCAGCTTGGATTTTGGTATAACGCTTTTTGTCTGGCATCATCACTATATTAGGCCCTGCTTTGCAATCCTTTAGACATCCTGTGCCTTTGATGCTCACTTGCTCCGATAAACCGCGAATTTTTAAGGCTGTCTGCATTGCCTGACACGCTTCTGTACCACCTCGTTTCATGCAACTAGACTTTTGACAAACTAATATACTTGCTTTACTTTTATCTGCTGGAATGGGTAAAGCGATCAATTCTTGGCTAACAGTGCTTGGTATAACTTGTTCAGCTTTCAGCTTCACCTTGCCTTTGCTATCAAACTGCTTTTCCCCAGATATTTGCAACCAATCACCAGGTATCAAATTTAACTGAAAACCGTACCGCAGAGACTTGGCAAGTTTAATCGTACATTCACCTTCTGAGGTAGCAACTACCAGCTTTTTCGGTTTAAAGTCTTCAAATTCAAAACCCAAAAATCGCCCTTCAATGCTAAAACTTGCTACTTTTTTACTCATTATTTCATCCCTCATCTTTAACTGCAAACAAGAATTTGAGCTTGGCACTAGGTACTACCAACACCTTTCTAACCACTCCACCAATTCTTGCCTGGAAGTATTTAATTGCCTAGAAATGCTCCAAAGTTGAATTGCGGCTAATGTATTGGTAATTTCCACTTGCAAAGGTTGGTCAATTGCACAAGAACAAGGAATAGATAATTGCTGTAGGCGCTGGTACACGTACCACCTATCTGACCAACTCACTTCAACCATTGTGCTTGCGGCTTGACAACTGGGCGACTTCACTAGCAATTACCTCCAAAGATGAAAGACCTTTTTTGTAGCAGAAGTACAAATTTAGTAGTTCAGCTACTTTTTCATTAGCATACACCTAATTGCAAATAATTCTCATAAAGACTATAAAAAGATTTAAGTAAATTACTAATAAAGTTTTAGTGGTAACAGTGGAGACAGTGTTGATTACTAGCTTAGGGCTTACACTGGTAGGTATTAATCGCTAAATAAATTTTTGTGCAGTCAGAAATTTGTACGCTGCCCAAAAGAGAGGATAACTATGTCAGAAGCTCAAACACAACTACGTAACTTTGGTCAAGTCTATGAAAATCCAGTAATGCTGGATCTTAGCGTTACAGGGCCAGTTTGTGAAGGATTAAATGTAGCTTTAGCAAGTTTTCAAGCGCTGTACTTGCAATACCAAAAGCACCATTTCGTGGTTGAAGGTGCAGAGTTTTATATGCTGCATCAGTTTTTTGGGGAAAGCTATGAACAAGTACAAGCTCACGTCCACGATGTCGGCGAACGCCTAGATGGCATCGGTGGCGTACCAGTTGCAAGTTTTAGTAAATTAGCTCAACTATGTTGCTTCGAGCCGGAAGAAGACGGAGTTTTCGCTTGTAGAGCGATGGTAGAACACAACTTAGCCGCCGAGCAAGCAATGATTAACTTAATTCGCCGCCAAGCTACCCAAGCTGAGAGTTTAGGCGATCGCGCGACTCGTTACTTGTACGAAACAATCTTACTAAAAACTGAAGAACGAGCCTATCATTTAGCCCACTTTTTAGCCCATGACAGCCTCACCTTGGGGTTTGTAGGTAATGGCAAGAATTAGGTAACTAGATATGCGATCGCTCAGGTATGTGGACAAGAGGTAATTGTGTTCCTCATCTCCTCTTGATTAAAAAATGTTACTTAAAGTGATTGTTGTTTTAGCTTTGGCATAAATACATTTGAGCAAAAGATAGCAAATCTTAATTTGAGCGCAATGCAGAATATTTAGGGGGCGAACTAGCGTTCGCCCCCTAAATTTATAATGGATTTATTTAAGAATCATTATAGTAAGTTTTTTCTCCAAAGATAATCTATTTATTGTCTACGTTTTAACATAAGTTCACTAAATATTTACTTGGTAGAAAATAGAAAACTTTATGAGGTTCTGCCAAGATACCAGTAAATTCACTTATTTGAACTTTCTCAGTAAAACTACCCTTGAAATAATAGTAATGGGGGGGTAGATTAGTGTTATGTCAGTGTTTTGCCTTGACTAACGGTGTTTTTGATTAATAGCAAAACTTATTGCTCTCCAATATTTGTATTGCTGCTATCTGTTTGCGCTGCTGTTTTGTCTCGAGATATTGCTAAAACTTATGTGTTTAATCGCATAGTAGTTTTGCTGTGCAAACTTGCAATTTTTGCGCTCATGCTCCTTTAATTTTTAGGGGATTTGCAAACAAGTCAATACTTAATTTAATGGAGAAATATTTATGTCGATTAAATACTGGCTACCTCTGATGGCTATATTATTATTAATACCAAAGCCAGTCCTTGCTGCTCATTCTGGTTCAGCACCGACAGATCCATAAGCAGCAGATGATGAGAACTTTGTCACAGATACAGATCCCGGACTAGATACTGGCTGCACCTATCGTGAGGGAGGTCCTCTCAAATTTAAAGTAGGAATCAACCGATACGTTGGGAAGGCTAATAAGGATGACAAGCTCTTAACGGATGTTGCACTGCTTAAAGAACAAAAAGTTATTTCCCCTACTATAAAACTGGTGATGCCAGCTTACGACATTGACTCAGATCAGGGAGAAGTAGACGAAGTATACTTCAATGGTCACAAAATCGGTACATTGCAAGGTTCAGACGGAACTTGGCAGGAAAACGAATTTACAATACCGATTGAGTGGGTCAAATTTCCTACAGCGAAAGGTTCAGCAATCACAGGACAGATGCAACCGCCCGTTGCTGCCGAAAACGAAATTCAAATTAATATTGATACTAAGGGCGAAGGTTGGTGTGCTTCTATCGACTGGGCAGAGATACGGTTAAAGGCAATGGCTCCCCTGGTGTTGATTCACGGGATTGGTGCAAACCCACAAGCTGATTGGGAAGAAAAACCTGGTGTTGCCAAAGAGTTAGCAAGTATGGGTATTCCGTTTGAGCATAGAATTGAGATTGGTCCCAATAACACAATATTTAGTCGGGTAGACGATAAAGATAAAGTCATAGAAGGTAATGCGACCTTACTGGAGAGAGAAATCTATCGTATTGCTACTAGCTTTGGTGTCCAAAAGGTACATATTGTAGGTCATAGTAAGGGCGGACTAGATAGTCGCGGCTACCTGGCTAGAAACTATCATCCAGAAAAAGTTAAAGTGCTTTCTCTTTACACCCTGAGTTCACCGCATCATGGCTCGGTACTAGCTGATATTTCAGTCTTAGCGCGTGATAAAAACCTTAGACTGGTAGAGGGGGGTTCAGTAGAGGCACAGGAAGGGGATAGCGAAATGAAGATTTTTCTTAAGGCTGACTCTTTGCTAGTATTTACTGCCGGTGGTCCTCAACTTCCTGGACTTCGCGACTTGCAGACCAACTCTGCTAAAGATTTTAATAGGGAAACTTCTATTCCTGACACTGTGAAGTTTTACACCTGTGGCGCTGATGCAGATTTAGATGGTGACGGAAACATTAGTGACGTAGAGGCAGATCCGTTTTTCCCCCCTAATATCCCTTTTGTTTTCAACCGATCTGAGGCTGCGACTACGGCTTACCACCTTTTACGCGATGTCTCGACTGTTAGATTCCTTGTCGGTACAAGAGAGCGTCTTAATATCTTTCCCTTTCCTCCCACACAGGAAGACGTAAACGAGGTAGTACGGGTTCGCACAACTAAGCAAATTAACGATTTAGCAGTTACTGATACTAGCTCCAAGCTGGGCAACGAGCAACATTTTGGACCTAATCGCAACGATCCCTCAAAACTTTGGTTACAGAAAAATCACAGGAACTTTAAGAACCCAGAAACGATGGACAAAGTGCTAGAGAGAATCCGTACAGATTTTCCTGTGCAGTAGCACTAAACATCTACACCGTTTTCTGAGGAGAGTAACACATGAATTTCTGGTTTCTGTGGTTTTTATTAATTTTCTTACCTTTACTGGTAGGAATTTACCTGATTTGGCAGAAAACTGGATGCCTTCGGGCTTTTGGCTGGTTTATTGTGATGATGCTTGCATACTACCAACTTCATTGGACCAGTCCCTGGTATGTGACTCAGGAAGGTGAAAGAGTACAAGAGTTTAGGATAAAAGACAGCCGATTTGGTCGGGTTGTTTACGTGAAATGGATGCAAGAATCGAATCGCTTGCTAATCCTACGGAATGAGGATGTCCTTTTTAAACCTGAAGAATACAAATATGCTCTGGTAGTTGATTTAGAGTCTAGGCAAAATCAATGGCAGCCCATAGCCGACCTAGATATGAATGCAACAAAAAAAATTAAGTCTTTAGATAACGGCTATAGAGAGCAGCATGATGAGTTAAGCGTGTATTACGCATCTCCATCTAAGAAGGGACCGCGAGTTGAATCTAGTTTTGTTGGCTTTATATTGCCAGTTTTAAATTACAGAATACCATTCTACAGTGAAATCAGTGGATGGCAGTGGGAAACAACCTACTTTGGCTGGAAGCATAAAGTCGTGCGCGAATATGAGTCTGGTCCAGTTCTAGTGAAACTAAACCAAATAATGTTGAACGATAACGATCAACAATATACAAGCGCAAGTGCCTGGGTGATGGAAGGAAAGTTTTTAATTTTTGAACCAGCGATACATTCTGGTATCCGTGTCTTCGCATTTGGACCATTCAATACTTCACAAACTACTCAATCTACAACAAATAACAAAAATCAATAAATTATGAACAACTACAAACGTCTTGGTTTACTGCTGGCTTTGTCTATGCTAGTGGCTGTACCAGTAATAGCACAATCTACTACTCCATCTACAAATTCACAACAAGAGTTGCTCGACCTCGATTTGAAGGCTCAAGAGAATCGTACTCATTTTCTCACCCCTTCAACTCCAACAGTTACAAAAACCATAGACATTGATGATGCTGATGAAGTAACTATTGTGTTTGGCAGTCCTTCCAAGACTCTAAAAATTGAATTGACCTCTCCTAGCGGTCAGCGCTTTTCTAGTGGCAATATCAACACAGGTGGAGTAAAAAGCCGCATCTTTCCCGATCCTGCCGATCCAAACACTACGGGTGCAAATTATATGTTTGTGCTGATTCGACCGCAAGCCGGAAAGTGGTCATACACCATTGCTGAAACAGTGCCTTTAACCAAACCACGCGGCGTACTGATGGATATGTTTTCCAGTAGTCTTGTCCGTGCTGGAATGCTGAGTACAAACTTTAACAATCGGGCAAACAGTGATGTTTATCTATCTCTAACTGTTGTAGATGGGAAAAATATACTTAAGAATTCTTCTATTAACGCTACAGTGGCAAAAGTTGATGATTCTAGCTTTCCAGAAGCTACGCTAAACTTTATAGATGATGGTGCTAATGGCGATGCAACTGCTGGTGATGGATTATTTACCGCATCGTTCAAATCTGCTGTTCCAGGAGAATTTCAGGTTTTAGCAAAAATTGCAGGTGCAAGCGCTAGGGGTAATGCTTTCCAACGTACCGCTTACACTACTTTTAAAGTTAACCCAGACCTAGCACGTTTTTTAGGTTCCTTCACTAATCGCGGTATCGATACAGATGGAGACGGATTATTTAATCAAATAGGTATTTCTCCAACTTTTCAAGTGCTAGAAGCTGGGAAGTACGGTGTCCAAATAACGCTTACGGCTAGTAACGGCGAATCCATCACCGCCTATAAACCATTCGATCTGCCCACAGGTAATGCTACTCCAGAGATGACATTTAATTCGGAAGATGTTAAAAATTTCCTCAAAGTCAACGGTGCTTATGTGGTTAGTAAGGCATTTATATTTAGCTACAACGATCTGTCTGTAGCTCTCGATCGCGCCTACAATTTAGGTAAACCCAACCCTACCAAATAGCACAGTTACAGCGCGAAGCAATAGAAGCCTCTGGTACTGGTAGCGCCGTTGGCATAGATACAAATAGCAATGGTAAGTTTGATTATCTTGATGTCACTGTTTTTACAAATCTCCTCAAGGATGGTGACTACAACTGGAGCGCTCGTCTAGTAGATCAAAACGACAACCAAATTGCTCTAGCCTCTGGCAGGGATTTTTTAAGTGCGGGTAATGTTAGTGTCAAACTACGATTTAACGGTGCAGCAATTGCCAATAGTAAAGCCAACAGTCCCTACTATGTCAAAAACCTAATTATCTATGGTGGTGGTCAATCGTTAAGAGCAAGCGACGCATTAACAATTCAAAACTTCACCGCTTCTCAATTTGAAGGCTTTGTTTCACCCGACAATGAACCGCCAAAATTAAGTGTAAGCGTCACGCCAAATACACTTTATCCGCCCAATCATAAAATGGTCGAAATTAAAGTCAATACTACTGTTAGCGATAATATCGATCCCAACCCCACCGTCACCTTACTATCGATTACTAGCAATGAAGGACAAAATGTTAGAGGCGATGGTAATACCTCAACGGATATCGAAATTAAACCCGATGGACGGGTGTTTTTACGCGCCGAACGTTCGGGTACAGGTACAGGTCGGGTTTATACGTTAACTTATAAAGCTACTGATGCGGCGGGCAATGTTAGCCAAGGGACGGCGGAAGTTAAAGTGCCACATAATAAAGGTAAATAGTCGGCTTGAAGAAAAAAATAAGTGCAGGGTGAGGAGTAAAAAGTTTTTTGTTTTTGATTACTTGTAAAGACAGAAACTCAAAAAATATAATTTAGATAATGCTAGAAATTTAACTATTTGCTCCTCACTTTGTCAGCATTTTTAGAAAAATGATAAATAAATAGCAACGAGGATTACAATAGGCGCTTAAAATAGTCAGGATTTGCCTATTCGTACTACGAATTAACTACTATGCCCCGCCGTGACGACCTCCATAAAATTTTGCTGCTAGGCTCAGGACCAATTGTAATTGGACAAGCCTGTGAGTTTGACTATTCTGGGACTCAAGCTTGTAAAGCACTCCGAGAAGAAGGTTATGAGGTGGTACTCGTCAATTCTAATCCAGCCACCATTATGACTGATCCGGAAACTGCCGATCGCACCTACATCGAGCCACTAACACCGGAATTTGTCGAAAAGGTAATTGCTAAAGAACGTCCCGATGCTTTATTACCCACAATGGGCGGACAAACTGCCCTAAATATAGCTGTTGCTTTAGCAAAAAATGGCGCGTTGGAAAAGTACGGAGTAGAGTTAATTGGGGCAAAACTGCCAGCAATTGAAAAAGCTGAAGACCGACAATTATTTAAAGAAGCGATGGAGCGCATTGGCGTAGCAATGTGTCCTTGCGGTACAGCTTCAACTATAGAAGAATCAAAAGCTGTGGCGCGTTGGATTGGTTCTTACCCCTTAATTATTCGTCCAGCTTTCACAATGGGCGGCAGTGGTGGTGGGATTGCCTACAATCAAGAAGAATTTGAAGAAATGGCGCAAGTAGGCATTGATGCAAGTCCTGTTTCCCAAATTTTGATTGACAAATCCTTGCTCGGTTGGAAGGAGTACGAACTGGAAGTAATGCGCGATTTGGCAGATAACGTCGTTATTATTTGCTCAATTGAAAACATCGACCCAATGGGTATCCACACTGGAGACTCTATCACTGTTGCTCCGGCTCAAACCCTTACAGATAAGGAATATCAGCGCTTGCGAGATGCGGCGATTAAAATTATCCGCGAAATCGGTGTAGAAACTGGGGGATCTAACATCCAATTTGCTATTAATCCGGTAAATGGAGACGTAATTGTCATTGAAATGAACCCCCGCGTTTCTCGTTCTTCGGCGTTGGCTTCTAAAGCTACAGGCTTCCCAATTGCTAAATTTGCGGCTAAGTTAGCGGTAGGCTACACCTTAGATGAAATTGATAACGACATTACAAAAAAAACCCCCGCATCTTTTGAACCAACCATCGACTATGTAGTAACTAAAATTCCCCGCTTTGCTTTTGAAAAATTCCCCGGCTCCGAACCCGTGCTGACTACTCAAATGAAGTCGGTAGGCGAAGCAATGGCAATTGGACGCACCTTTAACGAGTCATTTCAAAAAGCTTTAAGGAGTCTTGAAACTGGACGCGCTGGCTGGGGATGCGACAGCAAAGAAAAATTGCCCAGTGGCGAGCAAATCCGCCCCCAATTGCGGACTCCAAACCCAGAGCGGATTTTTGCTGTGCGTCAAGCCATGCTTTTGGGGATGAGCGTCGAAGAAATTTATGAACTAACGGGTATCGATCCTTGGTTTTTGGACAAGATGCAAATTTTGGTCGAGACGGAAAAATTTATCAAAAGAACGCCGTTAAATCAATTGACCAAGGAGCAAATGAATTATGTTAAACGCGAAGGATTTAGCGATCGCCAAATAGCTTTTGCAACCAAAACTAAAGAAGACGAAGTTAGAGCCTATCGCAAGCAGCTAGGCGTTATTCCCGTTTATAAAACTGTGGATACTTGCGCCGCAGAATTTGAGGCTTTTACTCCTTACCACTACTCCACCTACGAAGAAGAGTCTGAAGTCAGAAGATCAGACAAGCAAAAAGTGATGATTTTAGGTGGAGGCCCCAATCGCATCGGACAGGGAATTGAATTTGATTACTGTTGCTGTCATGCAAGTTACGCCCTCCAAGCGGCGGGATTTGAGACAATTATGGTCAACTCCAACCCAGAAACCGTATCGACCGATTACGATACAAGCGATCGCTTGTATTTTGAGCCGCTAACTAAAGAAGATGTCCTCAATATCATCGAAACCGAAAACCCCATTGGTATAATCGTTCAATTTGGCGGTCAAACTCCATTAAAACTTGCCTTACCTTTGCAAAAGTATTTGAGCGAGAATGCTGACAAATTATCATCAACTAAAATTTGGGGGACTTCACCAGACTCTATTGACGTAGCCGAAGATCGCGAACGTTTTGAGAAAATTCTTAACCAGCTAAATGTTACTCAGCCACCGAATGGTATCGCCCGCAATTATGACGATGCTTTGGTTGTGGCTGGAAAAATCGGTTATCCGGTAGTAGTGCGTCCTAGCTACGTTTTAGGCGGACGAGCAATGGAAATTGTTTACTCCGACGCAGACTTGGAGCGCTACATGGTTTATGCGGTGCAAGTAGAGCCAGATCATCCAATTTTAATTGACAAGTTTTTAGAAAATGCGATCGAAATCGATGTAGATGCGATCGCAGATCATACCGGAAAAGTAGTAATTGGCGGCATTATGGAACATATCGAGCAAGCAGGGATTCACTCTGGCGACTCGGCTTGTTCTTTACCGACGATTTCTTTACCAACGGCGGTTTTAGACAAAATTCGCACTTGGACAACCCAGTTAGCCAAGGCGCTAAATGTCATCGGTTTGATGAACATTCAGTTTGCCGTTGTCAACGCCCACAGCTACAATCCCCAAGTTTACATTATTGAAGCAAATCCCCGCGCTTCTCGTACCGTACCATTTGTCTCGAAAACAACGGGCGTACCTTTGGCAAAACTAGCTTCTTTAATCATGTCTGGTAAAACTTTAGAATCGCTAAACTTTACTTCTGAGCCTATACCTAATCATATTGCCGTTAAAGAAGCCGTACTACCCTTTAATAAGTTTCCGGGTACAGATACAATTTTAGGTCCAGAGATGCGCTCTACAGGGGAAGTAATGGGCATTGACAACAATTTTGGACGTGCATTTGCTAAGGCGGAATTAGGCGCGGGACAGATACTACCATTGAGTGGTACGGTTTTTGTCTCAATGAGCGATCGCGATAAAGTTCTAGTTGTTCCTGTAATTAAAGAATTTATCGAGCTAGGCTTTCAAGTTGTAGCAACAGATGGAACGCGAAAAGTCTTGCAAGAGCATGACTTAAAGCAGGTTGAATTAGTCCTAAAACTCCATGAAGGTCGTCCTCACGTTCTGGATGCGATGAAAAACCACAAAATTCAACTTATTATCAACACTCCTTCTGGATCAGAAGCTCAAACTGATGCTCGTTTAATTCGGCGCACAGCCATAACTTACAAAATCCCCATCATTACCACAATTGCGGGCGCTAAAGCTACGGCGGCGGCTATCCGCTCTATGCAAGCTGCAACTTTAGATGTCAAAGCATTACAAGATTATTTACAGCCTAGTGGCGCTGCTGGGATCTAATGCAAAAGGGGAGCAATAAACGTAACAGAAAATTTTAACAGATTTCCAAGAACTCGGTTACTTATAGACAAGACTTTTATTTGCAGGAATTTGGGGGATCTCCCTCAAATCCTGGTTTTTCTTCTAGCAAGCTCTAGCTAATAAAAGAGAATCCATCCCACTTTCCACTCCTGCCAATAAAACGGCAGACAGAAGTAGCCGTAAGTCTTAAGAAATGTTACGATTATTAATAATGTTGTTAAATCAATATGTAAGTCGAACAAAAAAGCAACCTAGTGTATAATTGACGCTCCCCCTATAGAAGGTTACGGTATAATTAAAATTTCTTTGGAGTCGGAGTTGACAATAATTATGAATTATTGTAATAAGATCGTAAAAATTGAACTATAAAGCGCTCCCGTTTTCCTGCCAAGCCCATTAATAATAAAAAAGTAGCGTTATGAAGACCGCTCAGACTGCCACCGACCTAGTGCGTACATACTTGCGTGAAATTGGTCGCGTACCCCTGCTAACCCACGAGCAGGAGATTTTATACGGAAAGCAAGTACAGCGTTCAAGCGCCTTACAATCAGTAAGAGAAGCGTTACTCGCTGAATATGGACGCGAACCAACTCAACAAGAGTGGGTAGATGCCAGCGATGTAGCAGATAGTGAGGAACTCGCAAAAATAATTGCCGCCGGAGAACTTGCCAAGCGCAAGATGGTAGAAGCTAATTTGCGCTTAGTCGTATCTGTTGCCAAAAAATACATCAAGCGCAATGTAGACTTGCTAGATTTAATTCAAGAAGGCACAATTGGAATGCAGCGCGGAGTAGAAAAGTTTGACCCCACCAAAGGCTATCGGTTCTCAACCTATGCTTACTGGTGGATTCGTCAGGCAATAACTCGCGCGATCGCCGAAAAAGGGCGAACAATTCGTCTACCTATCCATATCACCGAAAAACTCAACAAGATTAAAAAAGCCCAACGGCAACTTTCCCAGAAACTAGGACGCGCTCCTACGGCGGGAGAATTGGCTACAGAATTGGAACTAACCACAAAGCAAGTTAGAGAGTACCTAGAACGGGCGCGTTTACCTTTGTCCTTAGATTTGCGCGTGGGAGATAACCAAGATACAGAACTTGGAGAATTGCTAGAAGACACAGGCGCTTCTCCCGAAGAATTTGTGATGCAATCTTCTTTGGCTACGGACTTAGACTTATTGATGGCAGATTTGACTCCGCAGCAGAGGGAAGTATTGGTATTGCGTTTTGGTTTAGCCGATGGACAAGCTTTAACCTTAGCCAAAATAGGCGATCGCCTTAATATTAGCCGCGAACGGGTTAGGCAAATTGAGCGCGAAGCTTTGACCAAACTCCGCAAGCGTAAAGCAGACATGGATCAATACTTGGCAAGTTAAGGCGCACTTGAGAAAAATAACTAAAAGTGAGAAACTACCCCATATTTAGTTCGGTTTCATCGACTTCAAGCTTCAACATAACTTGTTACATTAGTTTGCACAAGGCTAAATAAATCCTATAGTTCAAACGGCGACTGAGGCAACAAATTAAGCTATGGGAGCCAAAACCAAACGGAGGTATTAAGTGAGCAATTCACCCAATCAAATCTTAGAGTTTTTTAACGGCGAATCAGAAAATGCTAATTTGTTGTGGCATTATGTCCAATCTCTGAGTCCAGAAACAATTACTCAACTATCTAAGCCTACTTCAGGTGAAGTATTCCAAGTTATGGAGCGCAACATTGTTGGGCTTTTGGGCGGCTTACCCTCTGAACACTTTGATGTAACCATCAGTACTAACCGGGAAAATCTGGGCAGGCTTTTAGCTTCAGCTATGATTAGTGGCTATTTTCTATGTAATGCCGAACAAAGAATGAACTTTGACAAAGCTTTGCAAGCGTCGGAAGTTAGTAGTTCTGCTAGTGATTAAAGATATAGTGTTGAGTTGTATGTTTTAATAACATCAAACAAAGGCAGACTAAAAATGAGTCTGCCTTTGTTTTTACAACTTGAAACCAGTTATGGCTCGAAAAACTATTGGTGTTGGCGTAATTTGGAACAACCAAGGGCAGATTTTAATCGATCGCCGTCGCCAAACAGGAGTGCTAGGAGGCTTTTGGGAGTTTCCTGGCGGCAAAATTGAAGCAGACGAAACTGTAGAAGATTGTATTGAAAGAGAAATTTGGGAAGAATTAGGCATCGCGATCGCAGTTGGCAAGCACTTAATCACGATTGAACACACCTACACTCACTTGCACGTTACTTTGATAGTGCATCACTGCCACTATATAAGCGGGACACCGCAACCGTTGGAATGCGACGAAATTCGCTGGGTGACACTAGATGAAATAGATAAGTTCCCGTTTCCAGAAGCAAATTTTCAAATTATCGCTGCCATGCGTCAAGATAATCTTTTTAACCAAAGCCAAAGTTAAGTCGGATAAATCGGAGCCGAATAGTCCCATTTTCCGGCGTGTACTTAATAGCATAATTAGTACTTGTTTTAGCCTTTGGTTGTCTGCATAAACCAATGGTAAATCGCTAGGCAAATCGGTTGCTAGATTCTAAGACTTTTAGGGCTTTTGGTAACTCATCCAAGCTAGCTGAATAAATCTACTCCTTAAACTGAGTTTCACAGAAAACCTGGAGTAAATGGGCGCAGGCAGAAATCGCTCCCAAGTGAGCAATCTCAAACCCGTGAGTATTTTGGGTAGGAAATGCCAAACACGCAGCACGGGCGACATGACCTAATTTCATTGCAATTGAGCCATCGCTACCAAACCCGCTAATCGCCGCTAGTTGGACGGGCATATCTAGCTGTTTTGCTGCTTGACGCAACTGGGCGTTTAAGCCTTCATCGTAGATACCGTAACCATCTTGAGACAAAATTACTGGTACAGCGCCAGGTTCGATTGGGTATTCAGGTGCTAGAGGGCAAATTTCTAAGGCAATTAAGGCATCTAATTGTTGCTGTCCGCTAAAATACAGCGCTCCAATTGCTCCTACTTCTTCTTTGGCAGAAGCTACTAAATAAGTATCAAATACAGGTTGTTTTAAGTTTTTTGCTAAAGCTAATAAAATAGCCACAGAGGCTTTGTTATCTAGAGTGTAACTAGCAATATAGTCTTTCAATCGGACTGGGCGTTTGCGGTGTTTGCCAACTACAACGCGAGTTCCAGGGCGGATTCCTGCCAATTCTAATTCTTCTGGGGTGCATTTGGTTTCAATCCAAGCATCTTCCCAACGCACGGTCGTATCTTCTTGCTGCACTTTTTGGGGCGATTCGTGGGAAACGTGGCGCGAACCAAAACTGAGAATACCGCTAATAGTTGCATTATCTCCGAGTAAATCTACAACCCCTTCCCCATAAACCCAAGGAAAAGATCCGCCTAATTTGCGGACTGATATACCGTCTGCTGCTATAGTTTTGACGATCGCGCCAATTTCATCTTTATGTGCTGTAATTGCAATAGATCCAGCTTCCCGTCCGGGAATTTTGGCAATAATATTATCTGCTTTGTCTTGCCAAACTTCTACCCCAATTTCTGCAAAGCGACGCATCAATAGCTCATTAATTTCTGCTTCTACACCACTAGGAGAATGGTGCATGACCAATTCTTCAATCGTGAGGAATAGCTCGTCGTAGTTCAAAAAATTCATTTACTCTGTTGGCGTTGGTGATGGTTCCGATTCTGGCGTACTATTATCCTGTTTATTAATTTGCAACACTTCTTGTGCCGATAAGCCCTCACTAGAGTTGCCAAAATACCATAAAACTGCGGCAGCTTCCGCACGAGTGACAGGTTTTTTGGGTTGGAATAGGGTTGTATAGCCAAAGGCGCGACGAATATTTGCTCTGTCGCTATTTTGAAAGTCTGCTGTAATTGCCCGCAATGCTTTAGGGTCAATCTTTGCCACATCTTGAAAACCCCAACTATCTTTTACAGCATCTACCGAAGCATTAGGTAGGGCTTGGCGGGTATCTAGAGGTACTTTCCACAAAATCAACTGTTCGCGGGTTAAAGGTGCATTAGGACGAAATAATCCAGCGCTAGTATCTCCAGATAAAGAACTAGGAATTAAGCCTGCATCCGCTAATCCTTGAATTGCAGCAAAATCTGGATCGCTTGGTGGTACATCTTGAAACGCTTTCGGGTTATCTTTTGATGCTTCCCGAATTTGCAACGCGGGACGACTACTATTGATTTGATTATTAGCGGCAAAAAGCAAGCGGGCGTATTCACGGCGAGTAATAGTTTTTGCTGGGTAAAACTGCAAGCTTTGGTTAGTTTTATTGCTCGTAGGGAGCGACAATACACCTAATGCTGCCAAATCTTGAATGTATGGACGCAATTGTTGCGGTGCTTTATCGATATCTGTAAATACTTGAGAGGAGGTTGTAGCTGTACTTGGACTCGGTGCAGTAGTTTGGGGCGTAGATGGTTGTACAGGTCCAATAAAGTTTTCGTCGCCGCTTTGAGGCACTGATGCTACTGTTAAACCTGGAGTAGCTTGGGCAGTATTAGTATTGCGGAGGACATACTCAACAGTAAATTGCGTGGTCGCTTGTGGTAAATCTGGAGAATTAGGTTGAATTGCTACCGTTACTTGCAAATCATCTTTACGAGCTACTAAAGAGTTGGTTTGTTCGACTGTTGGCTGGCTCAAAATTTGCCAATTTTGAGATTGAAACTCGTTTTGATAGAAGCTTTGGACTAAGTTAGGAGCATCGGCACTAACCCACCTAGTTACTGAAGTTGATGTATTTGTTTGAACTGGTGGTACAACTGCTTGTAATTGAGCATTGGGATAGATAGGAATAGCTGGGGGAAAATCCGCAGGTAAGCCAGCATTTGGAGAATTGCGATCGCGCGGAGCGTTTTCTGTTGCCGACAACCGAGGATCGGCACTGAGCAAGCCCTCTAAATTATTGCCTGTTGGACTATTTGCACAGGCTGTCAACGTACTCAGTATTAACAAACTAATAATTTTGGCAGCACGGTGGTTATAAGGCAACACGGCAAGTAGGAAAAGAAACTATCAATTTCTACGCTAACGCAGATATAACGCAATTCACTTGCCACCTAGTTACGGAAATGGAAAAAACAAGTTTTAGTTAAGTAGTAACAATCTTTAAGTTAAATTAGGTCAATCGCTGCTATTTTCTACAATAAAAGTAGAAAAGTTTTTTAATTGGTAGCAGCCCCAAAAATGCCTAAAACCGTTGCTGACGCAATGACTCCTACGCCCGTCGTCGTTAAGCCCCAAACGCCCCTAAATGAAGCAATTAAAATCTTGGCAGAGCGCCGAGTGAGCGGGCTTCCTGTAGTCGGAGATGACGATCGCTTAGTCGGGATTATTTCGGAAACTGACTTGATGTGGCAAGAAACAGGTGTTACTCCTCCTGCCTACATTATGTTTCTCGATAGCGTGATTTTTCTAAAAAATCCTGCTAACTACGAGCGCGACTTGCATAAGGCATTAGGGCAAACTGTGGGAGAAGTTATGAGTACCGAGCCAATTACTATTTCTGGCGACAAACCATTAAAAGAAGCGGCTCAGTTGATGCACGATCGCGATGTCCGCCGCTTGCCAGTAATTGATGCTAATAGTCATGTAATTGGCATATTAACTCGCGGCGATATTGTTCGCGTCATGGCAGCTAGTCAAGAATAACTTATCCTCCTAACCCCATAAATTAAATGAGTGCTAATTCTGAATCTATTAAGCAAATGCTCAATTCTGATGATTTGGGCGACAGATTGCGGGCGGTGAATCAAATCCGGGAACTAGAAGACACAAAAATTGCTTTTGAACTTGTCCAAATTGCAACTAAAGATCGTAATGCCCGCGTGCGTTACTCGGCGGTTAGTCAAATGGATAGCCTGGGCGGACAAGATTTACAGTTATCTCTGGAGTTGCTACGCGATCACTTGCTTAACGATCCAGAACCCGATGTGCAAGCCGCCGCCGCCGATTGCTTGGGTGCTTTGAAACTTACCGAAGCCTTCGAGGACTTGCAGCAAATCTACCACAATACTCCTGAATGGCTAGTCAAGTTTAGTATTGTGGCAACTTTAGGGGAACTTGGAGATCCGAAATCGTTTGACTTGCTTACTGAAGCCCTAAATTCGGATAATGATTTAGTGCAAACGGCGGCGATTAGCTCTTTGGGAGAATTGGGAGACTTTCGCGCTGTTGAGCTATTAGTTCCTTATGCTACAAATCCTGACTGGCAAATTCGCTATCGAGTAGTTCAAGCTATGAATAGTTTGGGAGGCGATCGCGCTCGTGCTACCTTAGAAGCTTTAGCAAAAGACGATGTAGAAGCTGTAGCTAAAGAAGCACAAAGCTATTTAGATTAAGTAACTAAGAAGGCAAAAGGCACTTTTCTTTCGGCATTTTGCCTACCAGCAACTTTTTATCTCTTGAAATATCGCTGTTTTAAATAGTGTATGAATCGGTACGAAGAATTTTTTAGGATAGAGTTGGCGGCAAAGGCAACTTCTTTTCTACTCTGTAGTTGCGCTGTTTAATTAACTGCTGTAATTCTTTAACTCGCCTACCTGGGGCGGGATGGGTGGCTAAAAAATCTATGTCCAAGTCTTGTTTTTGACTCATCCTTGCAAAAAAATCTGTTGCTCCAGCTACATGACCGTAAGTTTGCTGTAATAGATTTAAACCGACTTCATCGGCTTGACTTTCTTGGGATTGAGAGTATTGGGCGTTGCTTAAAGCTGCAATCCCAGAGGCGGCTGTTGACCCAATCCAGCCGACATCGCCTACCAAATAAGCGATCGCAATTTGCGTTAATACAGCCCGTCCCAAGCTGCGTAAATGATCTCTATGAGCAAAATGTCCTAATTCATGCCCCAATACCATCATTAATTCATTTTCTGACTGTGCCTGTTTTACCAAGCCAGAGTAGATAATAATGCGATCGCCTGGTATAGCTAAAGCATTAACCGTATCTTCGGGAATATACAGAACCTGGTAATCTCTATTTTGGCGCTGTTCTGGGGGCAAATTTGCTTCTAATCTATTTAACAGTTCGTTAAGGGTACTTTGGGCTTGAGATGGTGTTGCTAGGCGCTCGTATACGGGAACTATTACCGCCCCTAATTGTTGTTCGACGCTGGGAGGAATTAGCCATACTAGGCTGCTTGCAATCCAACTAATCAACCAAATAATACCTATTGTGAATCCAGCAAATATGCCAAAGATAATTAGTAATTGGCGATTGCTAGGAGGCGAGTTGCGATTACTATAATTTGCTGATTTAGAAGACATTAGTAATTTTAAATAACTATTTTAGTAGTTGCAGTAGCTAAATATCATTTTCTAATCCTTACTAGGACGGAAGGGATTTAGGAAATTAATTAAAGTTGATAGCTTGCGCGATTGTACCCATAAGCGCCCTTGTCCTTGAAAACGACAAACCAACCCTTCACCGCCTAATATTCCTGTTCTTAGTCCTTTAAACGATAAACCGCCTAGCATCTCAACGCTGTAGTTTAAAGTATCTTCAAACGCTACGATATAACCCGTATCAACTACATAATCACCAGCAACCGGAATTTCTACAATTGCTCCATAAGAGCTAAACCAAATATCACCTCGTCCAGTTGTCTTAATTAAAAATAATGATTCTCCACTAAAAAAACCTTTAAAGCCTTGAAACTTACTATCAATTCCTACGGTAGGACTAGACGCAACAAACCCAGAAGACTGAATCATTAACCCCGTACCGTTGAGATAATAATGTTGAATATCTCCCGGTACTCCAGGAGAGATATATAAGTCTCCCGATTTGCCAACGGCTGTAAATTCGCTTAAAAATAACGATTCACCCCCCAACATTCGCCCCAAACCTTTCATTAATCCTCCTTGTACTTTAGATTTCATTTTTATCCAGGTATCCATTGCTGCCATTGCGCCCGCTTCTACAAATACGGTTTGATTTGGTTGTAAGCACAGACGTAAGGAAGCATAAGCCGGAGCATGAGTAATTTCGTAGGCGATATCATTATTTTTAACGGGCATTTATTCAACTCCTAATATTAAATAATTTTGTTTTATCTAGCTGGTAACTTAGAACCAACGGCGCGACCAAATGCCCCAGCATTATGACTTTGACAATAGATTTTTCCTTTCCCAATAAATCTACAAACTAAGCCTTCTCCACCTAAAAATGAACCCAGCCAACTAGAACCAGCTTTAGTAATCTCAAAGTTTAAGCTTTTTTCAAAAGCAACAATGTGTCCCGTATCAACAATATATTCGCCATTTACTTCTACTTCATAAACTGCGCCAAAAGAACTCAAAATAACGTAACCGTTACCAGTGACATTTAACCAAAAAATTGACTCCCCAGAAAATACTGATTTAAAGCCTTGAAAACCTAGTTCAATATCAACATTTGATTCACTAGCTAGGTAAGAAGTTGATTGCACAACTAGCCCCATTCCTGTTACTTGGTACAGTAAAATATCGCCCATAAATTTAGGCGCAAGAAATACCTCACCGCCAGACTTGGGAGAACTAAATACGCTCAAGAATAACGATTCACCAGCAACTAGGCGCTTGAGTCCGGCTAAAATTCCGCCGCCTTTACCTTGGCGCAAAGTGGTACTAGCGTTGATATAACCACTCATAGCAATCATGCAGCCTGCTTCTGCAACTAATTCTTCACCGGAATTGAGACTTACTTTTGCGATCGCGCTATCTGGTCGATGGACAATTTCTACATTCATTGTCTTAATTCCTAAGTTAAATAAAACAATTTTTTACTAACTCGATTAGTAATAATCCAATTTCAAGCCTCATAAATATTTTTACCAGCGAAGTTTAGGGCGCAAATATCTAACTAGCCCATCAATGCTACGAGATTGTAAATATATTTCTCCTTGTCCAGAAAGTTTATTTATTATTCCTTCGCCTGACGTGACTGAACCAATTAATCCACCAGCAAGCTTGATGCTCATTTTAATTTGTGGTTCGTAGGCGACTAAATGACCGCTATCAACTATAAAATCGTTACTAATACGTTTTTTTGTAATACCGCCATAAGCACCAAAAAAAATTCTACCCTTACCGCTTAGTCTTAGTTTAAAAAGTCCTTCTCCCGCAAAAAAACTTGCAAATCCCGCCCATTGTACCTGCATCTTTATACCCGGAGTATGAGCAATATAAGCTCCAGGCTGAAAACAAATTTCACTGTTATCTAAATCGATTTTGTCAATATCGCCGATAGTAGATTGAGTTAAAGTTAATTTCAGTGAGTTTTTAGTTTCATTAGTAAAAACATTCACAAACAAAGACTCGCCACCAAAAAACTTTTTCATAAGTCCAGGTATAAGTCCACCAGAAAACTGCGATCGCATTGATAATTGAGCATCCATGCTAGTCATAGCTCCAGCTTCGGCGGTAATACTTTCGCCAGGATTTAGAGTGAGAAAAATTGTTGCAAAAGCTGGTTTGTACCGAATCTCAGTTTTCACAAGTTGATTTACTCCTTGAGGGGGACGCATACAATATGCGCTAGGAGTAAGGGGATCGTCCAGTTTTTGTAAAGAAAGTAGAAGTTTTTGGATTGCGATCAGGGTAATTTGCTTTACTGTCTACTCAAGAGACGAGCAATAGTACAACCGATCTAGGAATTGATATTAGTTCCTGATTTTTACAGCTACCTTTCTCTTAAAAGACTGCATCTAGCTTTTTATACTGCTCTAATGTCAAACTTTGGAGTAAACCCATATCCGAAGCAAAAATATCGTTTCTGGGTGTTTTTGTAACTAAGTAAGGCAAATTTAGCCATTGAAAGTGCCTAACGAAGACTTATTAATTATTAATTTAACTTCCAATAAGTCAAGTTGCAGATGCCTCTATCTTGAGTTAGGTCTTATACCTCTATTACCTCTATCTATAGTGGGTTTAATAGTCATTTCTGCCTTTGGTAATCTTCACTATAAGTTGTCATTTTAGACATTTTTTAGGTATTAAATTTGACACAATATTGTTTCAATTTACTTAGAAGATTACTGTTGTTAATTAATTAGATAGAGGTTGCCATGACATTTACTCAAACTAACGATCCAGATATTAGCCAAGCTGTAAAATCTTTTCAAAGCTTAGAAGTAGACGACCAACTAGCTTTGTTTTACTTTATTTACAAAGAAATGGGTAAATCAATTACCCCTGCGGCTCCCGGTGCAAGTACAGCAGGAACAGATATTGCTGAAGGCTTGTTTAATCAAGTCAAAGAAAAGTCCCACGATGAGCAATTACAGCTACAACGCGACTTAATTACTAATGGAGATAATGAGTACACCCGGATGTATGGCTCGTTGAGCGAAACTACCAAACTGCTATTTTGGTATCGCTTATCTCAAGGAATGGATAGTGGGGAAATTATTCCTATGCCTTCTGACTACAAAATTTCTGCTCAAGCGGATGAATTATTTAACAAAATTAAAGGCATGGAATTTCAGCAGCAAATTACTTTATTCCGCGACTATGTAGGACCAATGGGTGCAGAAGCAAAAGCTGGTTCGGACATTTAATAAGGATACTTAGCCCCTACTAAATACCTTAGTTAGCGATCGCTAACTAATTAAATTGTTGGGCTAAAGTCTAATTTATTTAGCTTTACACTCTCAAAAATGTAGTTACTTTCTAAACATTAATTATGACTTCTGCACAAAGCGACGCTGTTAAACAATCTGTAAACGCATTTCGTAGTTTAAAAATAGAAGATCGCCTCGCAGCATTGGCGCTAATTTACAAACATATTGCTGGAGAAATCCCTGCCAATGCAGTTAATAATTCCAGCAAAGCAAGTAGTGTAGTAACTAAAGTTGGACAGCTATCACCCGAATTACAAGTTCAATCGTTGCGCGATATGCTAGATAGCCAAAGGCAAGATGGCGATGAAGTTGCACTAGATCCAAATCCTAGTAAAGCACTAGCGGAACTTCTAACTGGAAGTAATGAAACGCTACCAATAGACGAATACAGTTCGTTGGGCAAAGAAGATAAGCTTGCCTTTTGGTATCAAATGGGTCAAAAAGCAGAGAGTAGTATTAGTAGTATTAGTCCTGCTTCAGAAGTAACTGAGTTTTTAAGTTCGCTTCAGTCTCTAAGTGCCGACGATCGCGTAGCTTTTATAGATAAAGCACTTCAATAGCTAGATGCTGGACTAAAAAGAGATGAATTTTGCGTAGAGACGTTGCAATGCAACGTCTCTACATTGGTTTTGAAATCATACATTCATCATTTTCACGCCCTGAATTGGGCAACGCCTTATTTTCTATGTTTTTCACTCGCAGTTGCGACTGGTGTAAAGCTAATAGCTGCAAAAATGTTAGAATCCTGCCTGAGAAACGTAGGGGAAAATAAATGCCAGTAGCTACTAAGGAAATCAAATTTGGGACAGATGGCTGGCGGGGAATAATTGGCGATGATTTTACTTTTGATCGCCTAACTCTAGTCGCGCCAATCGCGGCAAAAGTATTATCCCAGACTTATGAGGCTACGGCAGGTAACAATATGATTATTGTTGGCTACGATCGCCGTTTCATGGCAGAAACTTTCGCCCAAAAAACTGCCGATGCTGTTTGCAACGCAGGTTTTGACGTACTCCTAGCTGGTGGCTACGCCTCAACTCCAGCTTTTAGTTGGGCAGTTAAGCATTACAACGCCCTTGGCGCATTAGTTATTACCGCAAGTCACAATCCCGGTAGCTATTTAGGGTTAAAAGTTAAAGGAGCTTTTGGGGGTTCTGTACCGCCGGAAGTGACGCAGCGAATTGAAGAATTATTATCTACCGAACTATCTCCCCCGACTAAAGCGGGTACCCTGCAAACATTTGAGCCTTGGGCTAATTATTGCCAAACCTTAAGGCAGAAAGTAGATATTACCCAAATAAGAAATCGCATTACTTCCGGCAAATTAACGGTATTTGTCGATGTCATGCACGGTGCAGCCACCGGAGGAATGGCACAAATATTAGGCGTACCCGTACAAGAAATTAATAGTAAGCGCGATCCTTTATTCGGTGGCTACCCGCCGGAACCTTTGCCTCGTTACTTGTCTAAGCTATTTCGCACTATGCGGAGTCACAATCGCTCTAAAGCTGCCGATAATATAGCTGTAGGATTTGTATTTGATGGCGATGGCGATCGCATTGCAGCAGTTGACGGGCAAGGTAATTTTCTTTCTTCCCAAGTTTTAATTCCGATTTTGATTCAACACTTAGCTGCCAAACGCGGTTTAACTGGTGAAATTGTCAGGACAGTTAGCGGCTCAGACTTAATTTCTCGTGTTGCCGAGATGTACCAATTGCCAGTGTATGAAACACCTGTTGGTTACAAATATATAGCCGATCGAATGCTTGTAAGTAACGTTTTACTCGGCGGTGAAGAATCGGGAGGAATTGGCTACGCTGACTACATTCCCGAACGAGATGGCTTATTGTCGGCGTTGTATTTACTAGAAGCGATTTCTGCTGAGGAAATGGATTTAAGCGAACTCTACCGTCGTTTGCAAGCAAGCACTAACTTTACCTCAGTTTATGATCGCATCGATTTACCCCTAGCTAGTATGGATGTACGCACTCGGCTATTAAACCAATTGCAGACACAGCCTCTAAAAGAAATTGCAGGTATGGCGGTGGTAGATTGTCTCAGCATCGACGGCTACAAATTTCGTTTAGCTGACGACAGTTGGCTAATGATTCGGTTTAGCGGTACAGAACCCGTATTACGCCTATATTGCGAAGCACCCACCATTGGGCAAGTTAATCGTACCCTCGCCTGGGCGAAAGAATGGGCAGAGTAGATAAATTTCCTACATACACAAGGGAAAGATTAAATTAATGGGGAAAACACTTGTAGTCGCTACGGGAAATCCTGGTAAGTTGCAAGAAATGCAAGCTTATTTGAATGATTTGGATTGGGAATTACAACTTAAGCCCGATAACCTAGAAATTGAGGAAACCGGCGCAACTTTTGCGGCTAATGCTTGTCTCAAAGCCTCACAAATTGCTAAAGCAACAGGAACCTTGGCGATCGCAGATGATTCTGGCTTAGAAGTTGCGGCTTTAAATGGCGCTCCTGGCATTTATTCGGCTCGTTATGGCAAAACTGACTCAGACAGAATTTCGCGCTTATTAACAGAGCTAGGAGATAGCGCAAATAGGCAAGCACAGTTTGTTTGTGCTGTAGCGATTTCTTATCCGAGTGGGGAAATCGCCCTGCAGCAATTAGGCAAATGCACGGGTGAAATCCTTTACCATCCTCGCGGTACTGGTGGCTTTGGCTACGACCCGGTTTTTTACGTCCCTGCCTACAAAATGACCTTTGCCGAGATGCCAAAAGAATTAAAGCATCAAATCAGTCATCGCGGGCAAGCATTTCAGGCACTACTTCCTAAATTGCGATTGGAGTAGAGGCAAGTGCATCCTCTAGGCGATCGCCTAGAGGACAAAGATACATCAAAAGGTAAGTAAAATTACCTGTACCTTTGTTCATTACACAGCTTCTAAATTCTTTTCCCCTGTACGAATGCGAATTACTTGCTCTACAGTCGAGATAAAGATTTTGCCATCACCGATTTCCCCAGTTCTTGCCGCCGCAATTACTTTATCAACTACCATGTCTACTTGACTGTCTTCAACGACAATTTCTACTTTAAGTTTTTGCAAAAACTCAACTGTGTATTCCGAACCGCGATAGCGTTCAGTTTGTCCTTTTTGTCGTCCAAATCCTCGGACTTCTGAAACTGTCATCCCTACAATCCCAGCATTTACTAGAGCTATTTTTACTTCATCTAGTTTAAATGGTCGGATAATGGCTTCAACCTTTTTCAATTTCTTCACTCCTTACTGCGTGTAGCACTTTATTTGAATCTTCAATAGAGAGTTTACCAAGTATTTCAATCGGTACAATACTAGAATATTCCCCTAGCCCAAATCGGTTATAAACTAGACGCGCCCGTACTAGCGCACTTAGTATACTTGGATTTGAATATCATTCAACCGTACAAGTAATACGTAACAACTAATACAATTTGTTGAAAGTATTGCTTTCTTTAGCTCCTAGCTAGCGCCTCTGCACCAACGGACGCATCATAAAGTAGCCCGCACCAAAAGCTGTAACCATAATTAATAATATAGCGATCGCTAGTGACCAACCACTAATTTCGGCAACTGCTTTTGGTAGGTGGCGACGATAGCGCCCTTGTTCTTGTTCGATAATTTGAGGAGAACGAAAAGCAGTTTGTTTGGTACGCCAGGGTAAAGATCCTTCACTACCTATAGGTGTTTTACCTGGAGGCGATTTTGGCAAACTACGACGGTGGGCTACTTCTACGTTTGTGAGAGGACGATTAGAAATTTTTTGAGCATTCATTTCCTGTCGCCAATACAAGGCTGACTCTACAGCTTTTTCAAATTCTTGTTGCAGTTGATGATTTTGCCTAAGTAGTTGCTGGTTTTGAGCATTTAAAGCATTAGACAACGCCTCGGCTGCTTGCAGTTGGGCTGCCAATTCTCGGTACACCGACAGGGGTACAGAAGGAGCATTGGCAATGGGGTTCGATAAGTTCTGATCTGGAGTAGGGCGCGATCGCATTGGCAACTTTGCTTAAAGGTAAATATGCACACTTTAGCTATATTCAGGACTAGCTATTAGTCTTTAAGACTATGCCCAACCATACTGGAAATCAGCCCCCTTTGAACCTTATTTTGCTAAAACTGTAGAAAGTTTTAAACTTTCCCTAATTATTTACAGCTTTAATCGTTCTGACTACAAAGAGCGAAAAAGTGTCCCACAGGGCCTTGCCCTTGACCTATACTCAAAGAGTGTTGTAAAGCAGTAGTAACATAGCTTTTGGCTCTTTCTACCGCAGTAAATAAAGCCTGAGATAAAGCTAAATTAGCTGCGATCGCTGCCGCCAATGTACACCCTGTACCATGAGTATTATTTGTATCTACTTTTGTTGTAGTTAAAGTCTCCATTTGTCCATCAAACCACACATCAACGCCGCGCAAGTCTCCTTTCATCCCTCCGCCTTTTATTAATACCGCCTTTGCGCCCTGCTTGTAGATACTCCGAGCGGCGGCTTGCATATCTTCTAGAGTATGAATTTCTATACCCGTTAATATTTGGGCTTCGTAGCAGTTGGGCGTTACTATTATTGCTTTGGGAATTAAAATGTCTCGCATAGTTGACTTCGCGTTATCATCAATCAATTGTGCGCCAGTACGTGATACCATTACCGGATCTACTACCAAATTGTCAATTTTCAAGCTCTCTATTTGCTGGGCTACGGCGGCGATAATTTCTTGATTTAGTAGCATTCCAGTTTTCGTTGCCTGTACGCCTATATCTTGCACCACTGCCTGGATCTGGGCTACAACAGATTCTACAGGCAACGCATCTACTCGCGTTACTCCCAAAGTATTTTGCGCTGTAACACACGTCAGGGCGCTGGTTCCGTGAACGCAGTGAAAAGCAAAGGTGCGTAAATCTGCTTGAATCCCCGCACCGCCGCCACTATCTGAACCAGCAATTGTTAAAGCAACTTTCACCACAGATTTTTATCTAGATACCTAATACTTTTTCGCGCTGCATTTTATGAACTTTGGGCAATCCCCACCAAGGAACATCAGGACGTTCGTGATGTTCATAATGATAGCCAAAGTGATAGCAAGTAATGAACGATAACCAAGTTGGCAATGGGTTTGTTTGAGCGCAATGAACATTTTTATATCCTCCTTTTGGCTCTTTATGAGGTGTAAATGTACCAAAATAAAATAATTGTACTGAGCTTAAAATTGAAGGGATAACCCAAAACAAAGTTAAGTTTTTCTCAGGGATATGTAGTGTAAAAAGAATTACATTATATAAAGCCATCAATGATAGTAATCGCGTCCAACTCCAATAACGCACCATAAAATTTAAGTACCAAGCAAAGAAGTTTTTGTGCTTGGTGTCATGAAAATCTGGATCTAATTCGCTGGCAGGATTGTGATGATGAAGCCAATGCTTTTTTTGCAGCTTGTCGTAAGAAAAGAGTGCGTATAAGCCTACGGCTAAAGCACCGACAAAGTTATTTATTTTCAGGTTACTAGGAAAAACGGCTCCGTGCATAGCATCATGAGCAGTAATAAATAAACCTGTATAGAGGAACGTCTGCAGGGCTATTACTGGTAAAAGCAGTAAGTTACTAACTTCAGATACATCAACTGACATTAATAAGACTAAGCTAGATGCCCATATGCCCATAACGGCAAAAGCCACGAAAAGTCCACTATACGAATTTTTACTACTTATCATTCGTGTATCTATGTAATTGCAAGATAATTTTTTATCTTATTATATTATCTTGACAAAAGTACATAATTGTCTGCCCAAAGGTACAACTGCTCCCTATTTCCTAAAACTGATTGTACTTCGAGCCAAAAGCCCTTAAGTTCATAAAGTACACATAGCAAGCTTAAATATTATATTTTTAGTCATCAATCACGAATTAATTAGCCAGCTTTTAACTTTCCATTATTTTAAATAGAGGCTCTAATCGTATAGCCAAAGTACACAATTTGTAATCAATTAAATTTAAAACTTATAAATAATAAAATATAAAGTAAGTCTGAGTGTACATTAATAATTCTGTCATTAGATAATAGAACATACAGGTTTGTATAACTGGTCAATCTATCGCTTAAAAATAGATTAAAAATTTCTGCCAAGGGAGAGAGGTAGAAAATAAGTAGTAAAGAATTAATAGATATTATTAAAACAAGTATTTGTATAAATATGGCTCCCACAGTTTTGATTACAGGCGCTTCCCAAGGCATAGGCAAAGCAACCGCCCTTTTATTTGCTCAAAACGGTTACGATCTTGTTCTAGCATCTCGTCGGGTGGAACCATTAGCAGCAGCAGCGCAAGAAGTGCAAGCTTTAGGTCGGACAGTTTTAAGTATTCCTTGCGATGTAAAAGATCCTCAACAAGTAGATAATTTAGTCAATAAAGCATTGGCACAATATGGCAATATTGATGTGTTACTTAATATTGCAGGTATTTATAGTTCGGGAACTGTTGAAGATTTTTCTTTAGAAGATTGGCATCAAACTATAGATACCAATTTGTGGGGATACATCCATACAATTCACGCTTTACTACCTTCTATGATTGCTAAAGGTAGCGGCACAATAGTAAATGTAATTTCTATCGCCGGGAAAGTACCTATTCCTTATTTAGTCCCTTACTCTACTAGCAAATTCGCGCTTACTGGTATGACAGAGGCAATGCACTCGGAGTTTAAGCCTAAAGGTATTCATGTATGCGGTATTTATCCAAGTGTAATTAAAAGTAGCTTAATGGAACGGGCAATTTTTCGGGGAAAAGACGAACAAGATGCCCAAGCGCGGCGAAATCAACTAGACCAAGTTTTAAGCACTCCTGTAGTAGAAAAGCCGGAAGATGTAGCAAAAGCAATTTGGGAAGGAGTAAAAAATCAGCGTTCCGAAGTTTTGGTAGGATCGGCTAATGTATCAAACACAGCTTACGGATTGTTACCTGGATTGATGCAGTGGGTGTTTAGACAAGGTTTTAAGCAGAAAACTTAGTTAGATAGCAATGAATAAAGGCGATCGCAAGTATGATAATTAATCAATGATTTGTAGGGGTATACCTAGGTATGTACCATTTGTATTTGTAGGTATACCTACGTTTTTTAACTTTAAAATTAATTAGTTAATAGCTAATTGGTCTATTTTTTAACAAATATTCAGCTAATTCACAAAATCCCTCACCTTCGGCGGCGGTTGTAATGTAGGTAGGCTGGTGCTGCATCTGGGTTGCATAGTCTCGCACATTAGCAACGCCTACAGAATGCTTGAAATATTGATTGTTAAATAAGCTTTCATCATTGGGACTATCGCCTACGGTCACAACTTGCTCTAAGTTAAATTGAGGAAAGTATCGGCGCAGTACTTGTAACAATCCTGCAGCTTTATCTTGACTTGGGGGCTTGATATGACACTGTACATTACTATAGGTAAAACCCCAACCTAACTGAGCGCATAATTGTCCTAATTGTTGCAGTTCATCTACTTTGAGCGATCGCACATCAAACGTCCAGTCTGTAAGCCGAAAGCGATTATCGGCGGACTCGCAGATATGGGGAAATTCTCGCGCTAGTTGTAGAAAAATCTCCTCTAACTGCTGTCTATGGCTAGTTAAATCGGCAATAGAGCTTAGGCTTGCAGGCAATTGCTCCCCATGATGATAGTACAAACCACCATTTTCGGCGATCGCACCAGCAATGGGCAAATAAGTCGCAAGTCCGCTCACCCAACCCGCCGAGCGTCCAGTTGTAACTACGACTTGAATATTTGCGGCGGCTAAATTCTCTAATCCTTGCAGTAAAGCGGAGCTAAATTTACCCTTTTGGGTTAAAGTACCGTCCATATCGGTAGCTACTAGGCAAATATCAGCTAAATTAGCGGCTGAAAGTTTATACGACATTAAATTACGGCAATACAATCAATTTCCACCAATACATCCTTGGGTAAGCGAGAAACTTGAACGCAAGCACGAGCGGGAGCGGTGGCTTCAGCAAAGTATTGGCTGTAAACAGAATTCATTGTGGCAAAATCGTTCATATCTGCCAAAAATACTGTAGTTTTAACTACGTTTTCGCACGTCACGCCTGCGGCGGTAAGAATAGCCTTAAGATTTGTCAGGACTTGTTGGGTTTGCTTAGTTATGTCGCTTGCGCCGATAATTTCACCAGTGCTGGGATCGAGGGGAATTTGCCCGGAAACGAATAGCATTTGTCCGGTTGCAGTAATCGCTTGATTGTACGGGCCTACGGGTGCGGGCGCAAGGCTTGTATTAATAACTTTTTTCATAAATTTTAAGATAAACGGGGACGAATGCCGTAATGTCTGTAACGCCAATAATCTTGCAAAATGCGATCGTGGTCAAAGCATAAATTAGTGGGAATTCGCCACGATTCATAAATTCCGCAGCTTTTAGCATCATCGCCTGCTTGGGGTTCTCCTGTTGCGGTAGCTAAAAATACTACGCTCATCGTGTGGGAGCGAGGATCGCGGCTAGGGTCAGAGTATACATGAAACTGCTCTATTAATTCTACTTGTAAGCCAATTTCTTCCTCTGCTTCGCGCCGCGCTGCTACTTCAGCTAATTCCCCATAATCAATAAAACCACCAGGAATCGCCCAGCCTAGAGGCTCATTATGGCGTTCGATTAAGATAATCGGTCTGTGGGGGCGGTTTCTTAGTTCAATAATAATGTCAACAGTAGGAGCGGGATTACGGTAAGTCATTAAAAGTAAGAAGTTGATACTTTTGCTGTTCTTTCCCATAATATGGCGATCGCACTCCTGTTCATAATTCAATCTCACCATGTCTTAAGACAGTTTCTCAGGAGGCTGTAGCATGATAAATTTTTGGCGATCGCTCTTTGTCGCGCAATTTAGTTATGCCTTTTCCTAGATCCAGTGGTATTTTGCTTCATCCGACTTCCTTTCCCGGTCGCTTTGGGATTGGCGATTTGGGCTTAGAAGCTTATAAATTTATTGATTTTTTGGCAAAAAGCAACCAGCAATTTTGGCAAGTATTACCTGTAGGGCCAACAGGGTACGGCAATTCTCCTTATATGTCTTATTCGGCGATGGCGGGAAATCCTTTATTAATTAGTCCTGACGTACTGAAGGAACAAGAATTACTCGCCGAGGAAGATTTTGCCAATTTGCCCGCCTTTCCCACAGCAAAAGTTGATTTTGAGCAAGTAATCCAAATAAAAACGCCTTTACTCAAAAAAGCCTGCGAAAATTTCAAAGCCAAAGCCGCACCTGTACAGCAACAAGAATTTTCTGGGTTTTGTGAATCTAAAGCTTACTGGCTCGATGACTACGCTTTATTTATGGCAATTAAAGATGCTAAAGCAGGCGCAGGATGGCATACTTGGGAACCAGAATTAGCCACTAAGCAACCAGAAGCCGTAGAACAATGGCGAGGAAAACTAACAGAAGAAATTTTTTACTACAAATACACTCAATTTGAATTCTTCCGCCAATGGTCGACATTAAAGCAATACGCCAATATGCGCCAAATTGAAATTATTGGCGATATTCCGATTTATGTAGCTCACGATAGCGCCGATGTTTGGGGGAATCCAGAATTTTTTTGCTTGGATGAAGCAGGCAACGCTGCCCAAATGGCAGGAGTTCCACCCGATTACTTTAGCTCTACAGGTCAATTGTGGGGGAATCCTGTGTATAACTGGGATAAATTGCAAGAAGCAAATTTTAAATGGTGGGTGCAGCGCTTCCAGGCAATGCTGGACTACGTAGATATCATTCGGATCGACCATTTTAGAGGCTTCCAGGCTTACTGGGCAGTACCACAGGGTGAAACTACAGCTATGAATGGTAAGTGGGTTGAAGCGCCTGGCTCGGCGTTGTTTCAAGTGATAAATGAGCAGCTAGGTAAGTTGCCCGTTTTGGCGGAAGATTTGGGTGTAATTACAAAGGAAGTAGAAGCGCTGCGAGATGAATTTGAATTTCCAGGCATGAAAATTTTGCAATTTGCTTTTGGCTCTGATCCTGGCAATCCTTATTTACCTTTCAATTACCAGCGCAATTGTGTAGTTTATACTGGCACTCACGACAACAACACAACAGTAGGTTGGTTTAACAAACTGTCTGATGATGAAAAAGCAACAATCAGCCACTATTTAGGTTGTATTAGTCCTGATGGCATTCACTGGGATTTGATTCGGTTAGCTCTAAGTTCGGTTGCAAATCAAGCAATTATTCCCGTGCAAGACTTGCTAGGTTTAGGCACAGAGGCGCGGCTAAATGTACCTGGTTCTAGCGAGGGCAACTGGCAGTGGCGCTACCAATATGATGACTTATCTGACCAATTGAGCGATCGCCTAAAAACCTTGGTTCAACTATACGGTCGCTCTCCTGTAGTTAAAGGTTAGGGAGGATAAATAAGGGAGCCAATAAGTCTCCCTTATCTCTACAGCCTTGGGGCGGCAAACTTTAGCTCTTGCACTTCGCCTAGATTCCCCATTTGCTTAGACTCTTTTTGATTAATAGTTAGGAGTACGCCGCCGGCATTACCTGCGAGTACGGTTAAGTTATCTTTTGCTACCCAAGTACGCTGAGTTCCCGACGGCAGAAGTCCTTGAAATTGAATCTTGCCGTCTGCTACTACTCGAATCCAAGATGACGCTTTTAAAGTAACGCCAATTTGAATTTGTTGGTTTGTTTTCGGGCTGGCGCTAACTTGTGCTAACTTGTCTGAACTATTGGGCGCGTCTGGTTTTGGAGCATCGCTAACGATTGGCAATTTTTGCAAGTAATTATTAATTTGCCACTCATTACGACTTAACGATCGCGATAAAATACTAACAGCAATTGCGACAGCTATTATATAAAGCACGTACAGATGAATCGGACGTAACTGCACTATGGGTAAAATTAGCTGCCATGCAGGCTTAATGTTAGAAAATGTGCGATCACGTTCTCCTATTGGAAAGCTTCTAGCTAATTTTTCCCCATCTAAGCCTAAAGCATTAGCGTATTGCTTAATATAGCTTTGAACGTATACTGGCTCTGGCAATTGGTCTACCAAACCTTTTTCAATTGCTATCAATAAACGCGGGCGAATTAATGTTTTTGCTGCTACTTTTTCTATCGACAGAGCTTGTTCTAAACGTTTTTGGTGCAGTTTATCTCCTAATTGCCCTAAAATTTCAGCTTGTTGTTCCTCAATTGGACGTATTAACTCACTCGTTCTTTTCTCACACCACTTCATTTTATCTTGCACTCCTAAAAGGCATCTGGCTCCTCAACCGATGCGATGCTAACGGATCTTCTCAAAAAGCAAATTTCCACTTCTTCAAGGTAACGATAACAACCTTGAGGCAACAGTGCTTCTGTTGATGGTTGCAATTGAATCGTCCCAATCGCGGTACGATGCAAAGCGATTACGGGGTATCCTAGTTGCTCGGCTATCCGACGAATCTGCCGATTTCTCCCCTCCTTTAAAATGATTTCTAAACAAGTAGTTTGTTCAGAATTTTTACCTTTGGCAATTACCCGCACCGAGCAAGTACGAGTTTTTTTTCCTTCTAAAATAACGCCTTGTTGCCAATGTTGCAGCACGGTTTTGGGCGGATGACCTTTTACCCAAACATGATAGGTTTTAGGGATACTATGGCGGGGATGAGTAAGCAGAAATGTTAGTTCGCCGTCATTAGTAAGTATTAATGCTCCGGTAGAATCGGCATCTAAACGCCCTACGGGGTGGATTCCTGCACCTATTTGTAAGTTCTTTGGTAATAGGTCAATAACTGTCTTGCGTCCTTGGGGATCATCGCAGGTAGAAACTACTCCTTTGGGCTTATTGAGTAGTAGATAAATTAGTTGAGGGCGAAACTGGGGTTGAATGAGTTTACCGTCTACAGAAATCTCATCTACTTCAAGATCGGCTTTTGCGCCAATGCTTGCTACCTCGCCATTGCGCCGCACTCTCCCCGCCACAATCAAAGCTTCTGCTTGACGACGGGAAGCGATCCCCGATTGGGAGAGAATTTTTTGTAACCTTTCCTCCATAAAATTAACTGTTTAAGCTTGCTTTAATTTCCGCATATATTTACAGATATTACACGGGGATTTAAACCCCACACTTATTTAGATTAATTGAACGCTTTGATTACTGATAATTCCCCAGCCAAAAAGCCCAGCCGCCTGATTAGCAAGATTTTAGCGCCAGCAATAAAGTTGTGGCTAAGATCCCAAGTCGAGCAAGTATCTAACCTAGAGGTACAGATAGAAGGAAATGATCGCCAAATCCTGAATGGAAGTATCCCGCGCGTTTCTATCCTAGCGAGTCACGCTGTTTATCAAGGGCTTCACGTAGCCCAAATTCAGCTAGTAGCTACAGGCATACAAGTTAATTTAGGTCAAGTAATTAAAGGTCAACCACTGAAGCTACTAGAAAAAGTACCTGTAACTGGCAAATTGCAGTTGCAGCAGGCGGATCTGAATGCCTCAGTGCGATCGCCATTGCTTACTAATGCTTTAACAGAGTTATTGTTAAAATTATCTACGATTGCAGCCGATAAACAAGTGCGTTGGGAAAAAATTATTGTTGACGACGGTCAAATGAGCTTAAACGCTACTATTGCAACCGATAGCAGCAATCCCCAGCCGATTATTTTACGTGCTGGTTTGAAACTAGCTAATAGTCACGAATTAGAAATTAGCCAACCGACAATCGAAACTCCGCACGAAGAATCTTTGACGACTCTAGATAGCTTCAAAGTCGATTTAGGTACGGAAGTCGAGCTTGACGAACTAACCTTAAATCCAGGTCAAATTGTCTGTAGTGGCAAAATTAACATTGTACCGTGAAGACTTTTTCCCTTACCGCGCCCTTAAGGAAGTTATTAGGTTAATCGCTAACTTGGTAATAAAGGCAGTAGTAGAGTCACAAAATAATAAACTAAAGGAGCAGTAAAAACATAGCTATCCGCACGGTCTAAAATCCCACCATGACCAGGAATTAGCTGCCCTGAATCTTTGACCCCAGCATCGCGCTTCATCATTGATTCCGTTAAGTCGCCAAGTAAACTTGCAATGCCAATTATTAACCCTAATGCTAGACCCGTCCAGGGCCAACCAGACCAATCTAAATACCACGCCCCAGAAATTGCCACAACTACACTACCAAATACGCCAAACACTGCTCCTTCAACAGTTTTTTTCGGGCTAATGTTGGAAAGGCGAGTTTTGCCGAAAAATTTGCCGATAAAGTAAGCTCCGATATCTGCCGCCCAAATGCAAAAAAAAGTGAGTAGAGTTACAGTTAAGCCTTGAGGCAGTGCTTGCACGTTTGTCCAGGAGTCCGCCCAATAGCCACCCAAAGGTAAATTACTTACCGCATCAAGACTCCGCATTCTTACCCAATAGCTCGGCAAATACCCACCGTAAAATAACCCCAAAATTGAGGTAGAAATATCTGCAATCGTGGCAAGTTTGGGCTGAAATAGCAGGTAAAAACAAATAAATGTTCCGGCTACAGGCATAACAACATCGGCTAAGTCCGCAGACAACGTAGCAATAATTAGCAATAGTTGACTAACAACTAAAGTAGTTTTGGCGGCGGGAGCTATACCTGTAGCTCGTACCAAATCAAAGTATTCTAATTGACCTAAATAAATGATCGCGCAAAACAGCAATGTAAAGTACCACCCTCCGATGAGAGTAGCGCTTAAAGCAAGAGCGATCGCAATAATTCCACTAATAATTCGAGACCAAGGCATAAGCACTAGACGAGAAAAGGCAAAATTCAAAGTTCAAAAGCCGTAACTACTTACTTACAGATTCGCTGCAAAAAATAGCTTAGTTTCATTTTTTACTTAAAACTAAAAACTATACACTTAGCTTTTGCTTTTATTATGTGCTTTAGTCTAGCTTCTCACCGCTAAGAATAAAGATTGGATCTAACGCCGCAAAAGTTTGTTGAGTCCCCCGCGTCTCTAAACGGTTAACAGCAGATTGAACTACTTCAATATTACGGGCTTGGAGTTCGGCGAAGCTTTGAGAAACAGCATATAAGTTTTCCAAATTACTAGCAGTAGCTACAACTCGTCCTGGAACTTGTAAATATTGCCATACCGCTTTTAAAATGTCTTTAACTGGACGACCACCTTCAATACAAACTCGCGATGGAGATTTTGTTAATTCTTGCAGACATTCGGGGGCGCGATCTTCAATTACTTCGACATTTTTAACTTCAAAGACTTCGCAGTTGCGCCGAATCAGATTTGCTACTTCCTCATCTGGTTCAATTGCAATAATCTTACCTTGAGGACATAGTAACCCAACTTCGACGGGGATCGTTCCTGTGCCTGCGCCAATATCCCATAATACGGAATCGCTTTGCAGTCGCAATTGAGCAATTAGTAAGAGCCGAGTTTCGCGTTTTGTGAGCGGAATTCCTGGTAGGCGCTCGAATAATTCATCAGGAATGCCAGAAGTAATGTATGGCCATATTTGACAAGGCATATAATCTAAAAATAAAGTAGCAGCTTGTTTGTAGCCAGAAACTAAAGCTATAAGTTACAGCCATAGTAATAATCATCATGATTAGTCAAATATTAGGCGATTTCTACGAGGTAGAGCGACAAATAGCAAAAAAGGCGGGACGAAGGACTTTATTGTGTAGAGATTTGCGCTCCCTTGACTTAGTAGTAGTTAAGTTAGTCTCGTTTAACAGCGATTTTGAGTGGGACGATCTTAAACTATTTGAGCGAGAAGCAGAAACTTTAAAATCTTTATCTCACGATGCTATTGCGAAGTATTTAGATTATTTTGAGTTAGAGAGCGATCGCATTAAGAGTTTTGCCCTAGTCCAAACTTACATACCTGCTAAATCCTTACAAGAATATTTAAAAGCTGGACGCAGTTTTAGCGAAGGGGAAGTGCAAGAATTAGCCAAAGCACTTTTAGAGATACTCATTTATTTACACGATCGCCATCCAGCAGTTATTCACCGCGATCTCAAGCCCAGTAATGTGTTACTCGGCGTTAGCGAAGCTTGCGCGCAGCGCATTCGCACGGGCAATAGTATCGGTCAAGTTTACCTAGTCGATTTCGGCTCTGTACAGACTCTAGCAGCCAAGGAAGGTGGGACGATTACTGTAGTCGGAACTTACGGCTATATGCCACCAGAACAATTTGGCGGGCGTACAGTTCCCGCATCGGCTCTTTACAGCTTGGGTGCAACTTTGATTGGTTTACTGACAGGTACTCATCCCGCCGATCTACCACAACTAGATGGATGTATTCAGTTTATTCAACAAGTCAATATTAGTCGTAGTTTTGCGCTCTGGTTAGAACAGACGATTCAGCCGAATTTAGACAAGCGCTTTACTTCTGCTCAACAAGCATTGCAAAAATTGAAAAATCCGCCACCAGTAAAAGAAAATCAGGTGGTTGTGAAGAAACCTGCCGGTAGTCGCGTCTTACTTACTAAAGACATATATTCACTAGAAATTCTTATTCCCCTACAAGGATTTAGGTTAGAAATGTTGCGTTTGATTGGTGCTACAATCGCTTGGAATGCGTTTATTTTGTCTTGGACGAGCGGTATTCTGCTTGCACTTTTTCCCTCTAACGTACTATTTATATTGTTTTCGCTGCCTTTTTGGATTGTTGGTATAAGTATGGTAAGAGGGGTGCTTTGGAATTTGTTTGGACAAGTCCAACTTAATCTCGATTGCCAGCAAATTTCTTTAACTTACAACCTATTTGGATTTGAATACAGTCGTCTTATTCCAGTGGGTAGAAAAGATATTACTAAGCTGGAATATATAGAAAAAGGCTTGAAATGTAACTCTGAGCATATAAAGCAAGCTAATAGTCCTAAACTTAATATTTGGGCGGGCATACATAAGTATGAACTGGGAAATAGCACTCATACTCTCAATAATCTTACTCCATTGGAATTCGACTGGCTTGCTAATGAATTGAGCAATTGGTTGGGGATACCAATTGATTATGAGTAAAGTAGCTTAGAAGATATCAGAGGACTTTACAGGAGAATTAATATGTTTGGCTTAGGATGGCTGGAAGTAGGTGTAATTACAATAGTCGGAGTTTTAATTTTTGGCACAAAAAGGATTCCCGAACTAGGTAGCTCTTTAGGTAAGACTTTACGTGGTTTTAAAGAAGAACTCAAAGGCGATGATTCTATTGCTGATGAAGACAAAGAATAAGTATTTAAGTTAGCCTGCGATCGCACGTTTGAGGATGTTTGCAATGGGGCGGTCTGTAAAAGTACAAGCTATCCCCCTTTTGAAGGGGGATTTAGGAGGATCTAACGCTTACATAATATTGGCAATAGACGACTTAACACTACCAGCATCGACAACCGCCGCTCCTTTGGGTTGCCCATTTTGAACGACTGGGCGACGAGCTTCAATTAGACTAATTGCCCGGTTAACGATTTCAGGCAAAACAACTACCAAACCACCATTAGGAGCCTCATCTAGAGCTTTATTAATTGCCTCAGTTTCATTTAATATTGCTTCGTAATGGCAGTCAGGTTTGGCTTGCATAATGCCTTTGGCAATCAATTGTGCCGCCGATCCCCGCTCCCGTCCCCGCGTATCGTCATCTTCTTTAATAATGATCCGATCAAAAATTTGTGCCGATAGCTTGCCTAGAGTTACAAAATCCTCATCGCGGCGATCGCCAGGCCCGCCAATTACTCCTACTCGTTCCCCCGGCCAATTGCGGACAAATCCGCCCAACGCCTCGTAACTGTGGGGGTTGTGAGCGTAGTCTATTAAGGCGTGATAGTTGCCTAAATCAAACAAATTCATTCTGCCTGGTGTTTGGCTCACCGAAGCGCGGAAGGTACTTAAACCAGCGCGGATTTGCTCAATTGTTACACCTTGGGCAAAAGCTGCCACACTAGCAGCTAAGGCATTGGCAATCATAAAGGGCGCTCGTCCTGCCATTGTTAATGGCACGTTGACCGCTTGCTCAATTCGTAGTGTCCAATCGCCTTTTAAAATCGACAAGTAGCCGTTTTCGTACACCGCCGCCAAACCGCCTTGCCCAATGTGTTGTTGCACTAAAGGGTTATCTGGGCGCATAGTGAAGTAGGCAAGTTCGGAATTAACGCGCGATCGCATTTGGGCGACTAATTCATCATCGGCATTGAGTACCGCGTAACCATTAGGCAATACAGCTTCTGCTACTACACTTTTTAAGTGCGCCATCTGGTTTACAGTGTCAATGTCACCAATTCCCAAATGATCGGCCGCAACGTTAAGCACTATCCCCACATCCGCAGCATCAAAAGCTAATCCAGAGCGGAGAATTCCCCCTCTTGCGGATTCTAATATGGCTATTTCGACAGTTGGATCTTGCAAAATTAGTTGAGCGCTTTGAGGGCCTGTATTATCTCCTGGTTCTACCAAATAATCGCCAATATAAGTGCCATCGGTAGTTGTAAACCCGACAGTCTGCCCGGTTTGCTTCATAATATGAGCCAGCAGCCTAGTGGTCGTAGTTTTGCCATTTGTCCCCGTTACTGCCAAAATCGGAATCCGGCTTGGTTTGCCTGGCGGAAACAGCATATCTAAGACGGCTCCGGCGACATTGCGGGGTATGCCTTGACTCGGACATACGTGCATTCTGAAGCCTGGGGCGGCGTTTACTTCTACAATTACGGCATCTACTTCTCGTAATGGTCGGCTAATATCTGTCGTAACAATATCAATCCCCGCAATATCTAAGCCAATAATTTTTGCTACTCGTTGCGCCAGCCAGACATTTTCTGGATGAATATCATCGGTACGATCTACCGCAATTCCTCCCGTACTTAAGTTTGCTGTTGCCCGCAAGTAGCATACTTCTCCTTGGGGTAGCACAGAATTTAGATCGTATCCTTGCCTTTCTAGTAGGGCGACACTGGTGCGATCTACAGCAATTCGCGTTAAAACATTATCGTGTCCCTCACCCCGGTGAGGATCTTGGTTAATTATTTCAATTAGTCTGGCGATAGTATTTTCCCCATCACCAACTACATGGGCAGGTACGCGCTCGGCAACAGCTACTACTTTACTGTCTACCACCAGCACCCGATGATCGCTCCCGACATAATAGCGTTCGACAATTACGGACTTTGAAACTTCTTTGGCGGCATCGTAGGCACTTTCTGCTTCTTCTCGCGTGCGAATATCTATCGTAATTCCTCTGCCATGATTGCCATCAAGAGGCTTAATCACAATTGGATAACCGCCGACATCTTCAAGCGCTTGGGTTAATTCGTCTAAGTAGTTAATTACCGTACCTCTAGGTACAGGCACTCCGGCATTAGCAAGTATGCGCTTAGTGCCTTCTTTGTCCGAGGCAAGCTCTACTCCCAAAATCCCCGTGCGATCGCTCATTGTTGCCTGCAATCGCTTTTGATGAATGCCGTAGCCGACTTGAATCAAAAAACGAGTGTCGAGTGCCATCCAGGGAATGCCTTTTGACGCTGCTTCTTTAACAATAGATTCTGTGCTTGGGCCTAAAGACGCTTCTTGAGCTAGTTCTTTTAAGTCTTGCAAATCTTGTTCTAGGTCTTGCTTCGGATAACTACCCTGCGTCGCAATACTTTGACACAGGCGCACGGCGGCTCTGGCAGCATAACGTCCTGCTTGTTCGTCTTGATACTCAATTACTACTTGATATATTCCCGCGCTTGATGTCTCGCGAGTCCGACCAAAACCGACTTCCATTCCCGCCAATTCTTGCAATTCTAAGGCTACGTGTTCGATGATGTGTCCCATCATCGTTCCTTCTCGTACCCGGCTAAAAAAACCACCCCGGCAGCCTGGAGAACAAAAGTGTTCCTCCAAACTTGGCAACGCTGCCACTAAACCTTCATAGAAGTTAGGAATTTCATTTGAAGGGGATTGGGCAAATTCTTCCAAATCGAGCCGCATGACTATGAGTTTATGGCGTCGAATGCTCCAATAGTTGGGACCGCGTAACGTCTGAATTTTTAATATTCTCATGTCTATATGCGTTTGTTTATTCGCCACCACTATAAATAGTTTCCACTTGGTTTTGACTAATTAACTGTTCATTGATAACAGTTTTTTGATCAGTATTTGTGCCACTAGCAACACAAAATTAATAATTTTCCTGGTGTTACGCTTAGTGTACAAATGTTAGCTAGAAATTTGATGCCCAGGAGCTAAAACAGTTCGTTGATTTATATGATAGCGATCGCCATGACTGAGGACGTGCAGGCGAAGGTTGTGCAGGCTCAGAGGATCGGTTGCGCCGACATCGGGCTGATTTGTGTAATAGTTTGCTTGCGGATCGACAATTGTTACTGTACCTTTACCAATAACTTGCAGCCAGCCATTACTTTCTACCATCGCACAGGTATCTTCATCAATACCAACTCCTAGGCGATCGGGATGAGTTGCGATCGCGCTAATCAATCTTGCCATGCGATTGCGGTTTTGAAAGTGCTGGTCTACGATTACTTCCGGTAAAAACCCAAGTCCCGTCGCCAAATCTACAAGCGATCGATTGGGCGATTCCCCACTCCCACCACCAGCAATCATGTGATGTCCCATCACGGCGGCTCCAGCGCTCGTTCCGGCGAGAGTTATCTGCGACTTTTGCACCCGCCGCCGGATAATTTCCATCACGGGTGTATCTGCCAACACTCCACACAATCGCAGTTGATCGCCACCAGTTAAGAATACTCCCGTACAAGCTTCCAAGCTTGCTTGAATCTCCTCGTCGTCGCATTGTTCTCGTTCTATGATATTGAGAACATCAATTTGTTTAGCGCCCATCTCCGTAAAAATGCTTGTATATCGCTCCCCAATAATGCCTGGTTCGCGAGAAGCTGAGGGAATAATTGCAATGTGAGCGTCTGTGGCTCCGGCGCGACAAAAAAAAGTATACAGAATTTCCTTGCCATGAACTTTATCTTCTGCCCCACCAATAACCATAACTGCGGTTTTTATTGCTTGGGGTGTCATCATTTCTGGTAATTGAGCTTCTAGTTGTAGCATAGTGTTTCTCAAGGTAGCCTCAGCAAAATTTAACGCTCCAGTGTTTTTGATCAGGTTAATTTCCTCGATCTAATTGCTCTAGCTCACCTCACGGTTATGCCATAAGCACTGCAAAAACTGGCTTGATAAGCGCTCTTTGCTGAGACTTGCTCAATATCTCTTGAACGATCGATACTGGAGCATAAATAATTCGTAAGATGTCACAATATTTAAACATATTTAATCATCTAAAATAACTTCTGCAAAGAGGAGATTTATTCATCTTCTCCCTATAATCCTTCCCTTCCCCCGATAAAACAGTGCGATTTGATATTGTTAGCTTGTTTCCCGACTTTTTTACCTCTACCCTAAGTTCAGGGCTGTTGGGTAAAGCCTTAGAAAAACAGATCGCCCAAGTGCATCTAGTCAATCCCCGCGACTTTACTAATGACAAACACCGCAAAGTTGATGACGAACCCTATGGCGGTGGTGTGGGGATGTTGTTGAAGCCAGAACCAATTTTTGCGGCGGTAGAGTCGTTACCTACGTTACCTCGACGGGAAGTTGTTTTAATGACACCCCAAGGGCAAACCTTAAATCAGCCGGTACTAAAAGAATTTGCGGCGGCTTACGATCAAATAGTGATTATTTGCGGTCACTATGAAGGGGTAGACGAACGAGTGCTACATTTAGTAACTCGTGAGGTGTCCTTGGGTGATTTTGTGCTGACGGGGGGAGAAATCCCGGCACTAGCGTTAATTAATGGCGTAGTACGCCTGCTACCGGGAACTGTAGGCAAAGTTGAATCTTTGAAAGCGGAAAGTTTTGAGGCGGGCTTATTAGATTATCCTCAATACACTCGCCCTGCCGAATTTCGCGGATGGAAAGTGCCGGAAATACTGCTGTCGGGCAATCATGCAGCGATTTCTAAGTGGCGCTACGAACAGCAATTACAAAAAACCCGCCGATGCCGCCCTGACTTATTGGAAAGCTAATTACCGTTAGGAGTATGGCGTAGCACAATTTGTAATTTTAGAGATAGACTAGGCAAGTGCAACCCTTGCTCTAGTAGAGAATAGCTAGCAATTTGAGCAAAGTTGTTTCATGTTGCGATCGCATCCTGATAGTAAACTTCGGTGTTGCTGAATTCAGGTATGAAAATGATGAATGCGTGATTTCAAAACCAATGTAGAGACTAGCAATTGCAACGTCTCTACACCAAAATTCATACTTCTACTTACTTGGAGTTAAGCCTAATTTAAGAGGTCTTCCAAAACAAAAAACCTGTGTCCTCAATGCTACGACTGGGTATAGTGTTAACTTATTTGCTTTAAGTATCAAGCGAATATGCAAACGTTTTTCTTCTTCTTACTTGCTGCTCTGGGGAAATCTCAGGGCGCTACGCCTTTTGGGCTTGGCTAAGACTTGACAAAAGCATATTTTGGATTATTCCAGGTATTTTAGCCCTAGTTATCTTCGCTTTTGCTCTTACTAAAGTAAATGCCTCAAATGCTGGTAGGGTATATGCTGCCTACGGTGGGTTTTATATCCTCTCATCCCTGTTTTGGTTGTGGCGAGCTGAAGGTGTCAAGCCGGATAAGTGGGACTTGCTTGGCGTGACATTCTCTTTAGTCGGAACAACCGCGATCTTGTTCAACCCACATCGCTAGTAACAGGCTGAGACAGAAACTAGAAACTTAGGGAAAAAACTAAATGTACCACTTGAATACTAGGTTAGAGTATATACCACAAAATTGCATTGCTCCCGCATTTATGTTTAAGTGCTTTCAAAACTAATGTAGAGACGTTGCAATGCAACGTCTCTACATCAAAATTCATACATCTAATCAGGAAGTCCACAAATTTCAGTTCAAACGTAAAATTAACCTTAAATTGAATTTAATATGAAAGTAATAAATCAATAAAATTTTATGCAACCTGTATTGTCTACCCAAACACCAGTTGAAATAGCTTCTAGCTTTCATGCCCTGTCCGAACCTTTACGAGTTCAAGTTTTAGAACTACTGCGGACACAAGAGTTGTGCGTATGCGACCTATGCGAACATCTAGGCATTACGCAATCTTCTAAACTATCATTTCACTTAAAAATATTGAGGGAAGCAGGCTTAGTTCGCTCTCGGCAGGAGGGGCGCTGGATTTACTACAGCCTAAATTTGCCGCAAGTTGTTGTTCTAGAGCAGTACTTAGCAGATTTCCGCCGTACATCACCAATGTTACCCGCTCGTCCTTGCTGAAATGTGCCTCAACAGAGCAATTATTTCTTAACCTGTTATTAATTTACAAACATTATCAATGGCTTGACAAATCAATTTAATTTGAAATGATGAAGTAGTACCCCTTAGTTAAGGTAAAGGATGGGGTCAATAAATATAACAGCAAATAGAGCGGCGATCGCGTTTAGTCTGCTACTTTTGATTACTAGCTGTACTGCGGTATCTAATACCCCTAGTCAATCTCAGCAAAAGCTTGAGGCGCAGGTAGTTAAAATTGATGGCTCTAGTACTGTATTCCCAATCACGGATGCGATCGCTAAAGATTTTCAAAAAATGCAGGCAAATAATGTAAAAGTTATAGTTGCCATTTCTGGAACTGGGGGCGGTTTTAAAAAATTCTGTGCAGGAGAAACAGATATCAGCAACGCCTCAAGACCCATCTTGACCGCAGAGATCAAAGCCTGCAACTCCTCTAGTGTGAGGTATATAGAACTTCCCATTGCTTATGATGCCCTCACACTCGTAGTCCATCCCGAAAATACCTGGGCTAAAAGTATTACCACAACTGAATTAAAGAAAATATGGGAACCCCTTGCCCAAGGAAAAATTACTCGCTGGAAGCAAGTACGCCCTGACTGGCCAGATCGATCACTAACACTGTACGGCCCAGGTAAGGAGTCTGGAACCTTTGACTACTTCACAGAGGCAATAGTAGGTAAAGCTAAATCTAGCCGTAGCGATTATGTAGCTAGCGAAGATGATGATGTTTTAGTCCAAGGAGTAAGTAAAGATCCAAATGCTTTGGGTTACTTTGGATTTGGTTATTATGAAGCCAACCAAAACAAGTTGAAAGCTGTTGCCATTAACAACGGCAAAGAATCAGTGCTACCCTCGCGTAAAACTGTAGAAGGAGCTAGATATCAGCCCCTTTCCAGACCTTTATTTATTTATGTCAATGCTAGGTCAGCACAAACCAACCCAGCAGTCAAAGAGTTTGTAGATTTCTATATCAAAAAAGCACCAACATCAGTTATTTCTGTGGGTTATGTAGCTTTACCTGCTGATGCCTACCGCCTCGACTATGTTCATTTCAACAGAGGCAAAGTAGGAACAGTATACGGTGGAGAAAATCAAATAAACCTAACACTTGGTCAATTATTACGCAAGGAAGCGAAGTTTTAGCAATGCAAGAAACACTACACCAAGTTTTCAGCTTGGGTTGATTAAAGCTTTTTTAATATCGTGCAAATTTTCTTAGCACGTTGGCGCTTGGCTAATACTGGAGGTTTATGACCAATTACATCAATAAAAGCTTATTAAATAACACTGACTTAAGTGAAGAACAGCAACCGCTTCAGCCAATCGAAGCAAACCTGTGGTGGGTAATTCCAGATAAACTAGCAGGGGTTCGTAAGCCACTAGCAGAAGAGATAGCTGAGCTACAAAAAGTAGGTATTGGGGCAGTTGTATCAGTAATGGATAACCCTGCTAACTTGGATTTGTACCAGCGCTTAGAGATTCCCTACCTCTGGCTACCAACTAAAGGCGGTACTGCACCAAGCCCAGAACAGATTCAGGAATTACAGAACTTTGTCTCAAGTCAAAATCAGCTTGGTCATGCTGTTGCCGTTCATTGCACTAGCGGCAGACGTAGAACGGGAACAATGCTAGCTGCCTACTTAATTGCGGCTGGTTCATCTTACGAGCAAGCGATGCAGATAGTTCAAGAAGCGAACCCTGATGCTGAACTGCGATCAGCCCAAACTACATTTTTGCGGGAGTTAGCAGAAAAGTGAGTTAAGCCAAGGATGTACAACGTGATGTAGAAAAAGGCTTGTCAAGCTATGAAACTTAAGGAGAAAAAATGAAGCGAGTTATGTTTGTGTGCAAGAAAAATTCTCGTCGCTCCCAGATGGCGGAAGGTTTTGCGCGAACGTTGGGATCGGGAGTCATTGAAGTCGCAAGCTCTGGGCTAGAAGCAAGTAAAGTAGATCCCAAAGCTGTAGAGGTTATGGCTGAGATTGGGATTGATATAAGTAATCAGACTTCCAAACCTTTAAGCGATTTTAAATCTGATGATTACAATGCAGTAATTTCACTTTGCGGCTGTGGGGTGAACTTACCAGAAGCGTGGGTACTGCGAGAAATATTTCAAGATTGGCAACTTGACGACCCAGAAGGAGAACCAATAGAAACCTTTTACCGGGTTCGTGACGAAATAAAAGAGCGGGTGGCATCACTATTAACTAAATTAGAAAATACCCCCAAGCCGTGAAAAACAGCATGAGGCAGCGCTATGTTGCTGAATTTATCGGGACGTTTGGCATCGTGTTTGCCCCCGTTGCTCTATCGGCAACGGGTACACTTCCAAGTAGCGATAGCGGTTTGATGGCATCGGCGTGGGTGTCTGGGTTATCGGTACTAGCAATGATCTACGCCCTTGGTCACATTTCTGCTGCTCACTTCAACCCTGCTGTCACCCTTGGCTTTGCGATCGCGCGTCGCTTTCCTTGGCGTTATGTCTTGCCTTACTGGATCGCAGAGTTTTTAGGCGGGATTACGGCAGCAGCAGTCGTAGCACTTTTGTTCGGCGGGGGATATGGGGCGCATACGCCAGCGCCAGGGTTAGTACCTGCTGCCGTCGGCACCGAAGCTGTACTCACGTTTTTTTTGATGCTGGTGATTATCTCCGTTGCAACTGATAAGCGCGTAGCTGGTGCAGTACCTGGACTTGCAATCGGCTTAACTGTAGTTTTTGACGTATTAATCGGTGGACCTGTATCGGGCGGCTCGATGAACCCTGCGCGATCGCTTGGTCCCGCGCTGTTTGCAGGTGGTGCAGCTTTAGCAAACTACTGGATATATGTTGTTGGTCCCCTTCTGGGCGCAGCGATCGCAGCGCGGCTTTATGAGGCAATCCGGGGCAGTGAGAAACACGCTCAAGGAGCGCCCAACGATCTATATCAAGCGCTCCACGATATTGAATTAAAGGGTTAAAGTCTCCTTGTTTTAGGATGAAAACCCCATCTCTTAAGTTAAAAGGAATTAGTTTACACATGACTACTTTTGCTCATCCACCCAGAATTTTATTTTTGTACGGCTCGTTACGTGATCGCTCTTACAGCCGCCTAGCAGCAGAGGAAGCAGCTAGAATTATCTCTGGGTTTGGCGCAGAAATAAAGTTTTTTGACCCGCGCGAGTTACCGATTCACGGTAGCGTCCCAGATACACACCCCAAGGTGCAGGAGTTAAGAGAGTTGAGTCTTTGGTCTGAAGGACAGGTGTGGACTAGCCCAGAGATGCACGGCAATATCACGGGCATTATGAAAAACCAGATTGATTGGATTCCCCTAACTATGGGAGCAGTAAGACCAACTCAAGGTAGAACCTTAGCCGTGATGCAAGTCAGTGGCGGGTCGCAGTCTTTCAACGCCGTTAATACGCTGCGAATTTTGGGGCGCTGGATGCGGATGTTTACAATTCCTAATCAGTCTTCTGTTGCTAAAGCTTATAACGAGTTCAACGAAGACGGCACGATGAAGGATTCTCCCTATCGCGATCGCATTATCGATGTGATGGAAGAACTTTATAAGTTCACCTTATTGCTACGAGAGCAAGTTGATTACCTAACTGACCGCTACAGTGAACGTAAAGAAAAAGCCTCTAGTCAGGTAGTCGCAGTAGCAAACAGCGCTCTTGAAGTAAATACTGGCACAGGGAAGTGAACGTACTCCCGTTTCCATTTAGCTTTCTAGCTTACTCTTAACCTAGTAATCAAGTGATAGTTGCAGTTCCGTACAATTTCAAAGAGTTCCAGGCGCTACTTGACTTATGACTGAGAATGTATTAGGTCAAGTTAGTGCTTGGGGATTTGTTTGTTACAGTGAGCATGATGGAACTTGGCAGATTCTACCCCAAGAGAAAAATGAAAGATGGAAGTTGCAGTTAGAAGGGAACAGATGGTTACTGATAGTCGATAACGTTCCTCAAATCAATTTTTATCCAGATGAAGCAATAAACTTTTTAGAGCTTCGTCGTTCTTCTTTAAAAGATAAAGAGTTAAACCCTTAAACTTATCAACGTTCATACCATTTGGATAAAGAGCGCGAGTCGGCGCGGGACTCCCCGGAGCTTTTTACGATCCCAAAGCTGAAGGCGACGCATATAATTTCTAATTGGCGATCGCCTGCAACTACATTTACCGCCCCTCAACTTCCATCGCTCAAACTAACCAATCGCCTGTTGCAAGCGAGGCTTGTCTTGTCCAAGCTGATGCAGAATTAACCAAGATTGAATCAAGTCAGTCCCGTGCATATCTCCAGTTAATGCTGCTCTTAGACTCCGCATTACTAACCCTTTTTTGACGTTTTTCTCTTTGATTACTTGTTTAATAATCTCTTGGCCAGTTGCTTCATTAAAATCCGTAGCATTGTCTAACCCTGCAAGAATGCCTTGTAAAACGGTACTTGCTCCTTCTTGCTGTAACGAACTCGCCGCGTCTTCGCTATATACCAATAATTTGGTGAAAAATAGCTTACTCATTTCCACCGCGTCAGGAAGTCGAGTCAAACTAGCACCAACTAAACTTGTAACTTGTTCCAGCCAAATGCGATCGCTTATAGGATCAAATTCGTACCCAGCTTTTTGCCAATAGGGAATCAACAAGTCAGTTAGCTTGCTAGCAGGCATATTATGCAAGTATTGACTGTTTAGCCAATCTAGCTTTGCCCAATCAAACTTAGCACCAGCTTTGTTGACGCGCTCGAAACCAAATTGCTGGGCGGCGGTTGCAAGATCAAATATTTCTTGAGTCGATTCTGGCGGCGACCAACCGAGCAACGTCATGTAGTTTACCAGTGCTTCGGGGACAAATCCCATTTCTTTGAAGTCAAAAATAGAAGTTACACCATCGCGCTTAGACAGCTTTTTGCCTTCTACATTCAAAATCAACGGCGTATGGGCAAATTGGGGAATTTGGACATCCATTGCTTCGTACAACAAAATTTGTTTAGCAGTATTAGCAATATGATCCTCTCCTCGGATGACATGACTAATTTGCATATCAATGTCATCAATTACTACAGCAAAATTATATAAAGCTTGACCAATGTCATTTTCTGCGGCACGGGCAATAACCATATCGCCACCCAAATCGCTACCACGCCAACTCATTTGTCCGCGTACCTGGTCATTCCAGACAATTTCGCGATTGTCGTCTATTTTGAAGCGTATTACCGGGCGACGACCTTCTAAGGCAAAAGCTGCTTGTTGCTCTGAAGTTAAGTTACGGTGACGATTGTCATAGCGGGGCGCTTCGTTTCTAGCTTTTTGTTTATCCCGCATTTCTTCAAGTTCCGCTTCGCTGGTATAGCAATAGTAGGCTAATCCTTTGTCTAACAAGGTTTTGACTCCTTGCTTATACATATCTAGGCGCTTTGACTGATAAAAAGGCCCTTCATCCCAAGTTAGCCCCAACCATTGCAAGCCGTCGAAAATATTTTGGGTATATTCATCGCGCGATCGCTCCGTGTCAGTATCTTCAATCCGCAAAATAAACGTACCGCCATGATGACGGGCATATAACCAGTTAAATACAGCAGTTCTCGCCGTACCAATATGTAAGTTTCCGGTAGGACTAGGAGCAATGCGGACGCGAACAGTCATAAATTCAGGCTGAATCAATAAACTATAATTTTTGCTTTACGATAACGGGACTGACGGGGCTCGAACCCGCAACTTCCGCCGTGACAGGGCGGTGCTCTAACCAATTGAACTACAGTCCCTTATTTTCAGGGCTTTACTATACTGACAGCTTTTCGGGAGTTTGTCAAACAATTACTCAAATCTAAGGGCAAATCTACTAGAAGCGATCGCACTGTTGAAACACGATTCGAGAGAGTAGCAAGTTTTAAGCTACTCTCTCAACTGTCAACGATTGTGTAGCCCAAAGGAGAACATTACTTAGACTTGGATTTGCGTTTGGCGATTAACCCTACAACTGCAATTACGGCTAACCCTGCAGTGGCTGAAGGTTCGGGGACAGGTTCAACACTAAAAGCTAAAACTTGAGTTAACTGAGTGGGGCTAAAATTATTATCACTAACAACAATTAAAGAACGCCGTCCATTTGGTAAATCGGGACCGAAAGTGAGACCTTCGATATTATCTAAGGTTATATTCAAATCATCAAAATTCAACAAAAGTTCTTTTTGAGCAGGGCTAATATTACTGATATCAACGGTACTTAAACTACTAATATCGCTGATATCGTCAGCACTTTCTAAAGAAACCTCGTACAACTTAATTGTGTTTCCTGCACCTGTTGAAAAAGAACGCTCTAAACTAAGAAAGTGGGTGTCATCAATGGCTAGTAAATCTACCAATCCATTAGTGTTAAACTCGTTCGCAGGAGTTGGAGGTTTGGCAACTGAATCTGTTAAGTAAAGATATTCTGCTGCTGGATTGCCTGTAGCCACATTGTAGCTAAGAATCCGTGATGGACTGCCATTACTAACTGTTGCTACTGCACCATCTTGGACTAAAGCATTTTCTGTAGCTGTAAATAGATAGTTTTGACTAGGTGTTAATGTTAAGCTTTCAAAGGCTAAGTTATTACGAATACCGCTAGTTTGGGGAGAAGTTGGCAAGTATTTTTGCGGAACTGTTAAAGCTTGTAATTGATTTCCCGTTAAGGAAAACTCCTTAACAAAAGGATTAGTTAAATTAGTAGCTGTAGCATCGCCTTCGGAGGAAATATATAAAGTACCGTGACTCGTTAAAGCAATTCCTTCGGGATCAAGACTTAAAGCCGGAAAATTCTGCCCGTTTTGATTTTTGAGCAAAGTTACATCAGTAAAATTGACTGCTCCTAAAGAGTTTTCACCAAGTTCAATCGTAAGCGTATAAAATCTAGCTGGCGCGTTTTGACTGCGATCGTCAGAGATACTATAATAAACGTTTTTACTAGCATCATAAGTAATTCCTGAAAGCCCACCAAGTAGAGTTCCTTCTACTTGCGTGGCGGTGGGAAAAGTGACTTCACCTAAAAAATCTATGTCTTTGATAGTAGAAGCCATGCTTGGCATTGCGGTGAAGGCTGCACCCGTAAATCCACTAATAAGACTAAGGACAATTTTAAAAAAAGGAGAAACTTGCGTAATATTGCTCATGACAATAAAGGTATTATACTCTACCCTAGTACCCTATCAGTACAACGATAAGCAGCTATTAAAGGAAGGTTATCTCAAGGTTAGTAGAGCATCGTTAGTTAGGAACTTTGTAAGAAAGTAACAAACCAATCTTTGAGATGGCGAGTGGCAAGACAATCGTCTTCGTTGTACTGAGCGATCGCATCCAATAAAGTGCGATCGCCTGTTTCTAACCACTTATCGTACCAAAGTATCGACTGAGAACCGTTTGCCTCTGGGTTACGCCACTCAAAACCCAACCACCGTGCCACAGTTTTTAAAGTGTAACTCTCTGTTGGTAAAACTACAGTATGTATTACCTGTTCGTAGACATCTATAAACCTTTCTAGTAATATCAATATCTGCTCGTTTGGGGTGTGATAAAGTTTAGCTAATCGTTTAACTGTATCGACTTCGTAGGGGCAAAAATGGAAGATTGGCGCTTGGGGATATTGGGCGACTAAATCGAGAAACTGCTGCCAAATTGGTTCTTCTTGGGCTTGGTTTTCTGCCAAAAAAGCATAATATTTCTCTGTATTTGCGAGGCGATCGACAACTACAACTCCAAGTAAATAATCTAGATTCAAGTCTGGTTGCGCTTCAATATCAAAGTAAAGTTCTATCGGCGCAATTAAAGGTTCAGGATTTGGCGGCGAATATTTACTTTGCAGTAGATCCCGTAAAACAGTTTGAGATGTTGGTGTAGGTAAAGTTTTTTTGATTTCGCCCGCACTACCACTAGGTAAAATAATCGGGCTATTAAGCTTCACCGATTGAGCTTGTAAGACCAATTGCTGGGCGCTTCTACCTTCAAAACTTGGCAGAGTGTCGATTTCATCAGGATTTGCTCTAGCCAGAGATTCTAGTGTAAATAAGTTAATAGTTTGTAAGTCGCTATAGCGACTAGGCGTTACCCCAGGTAAAAGAGAAAGGTGTTGCTCGGCTTTGGCCTCGGCGTAACACTGCGTAAGCCAGCCGCAAAAGTTACATTTTTGACGAGAAATAAATACTTCAGGAACTTCTGGCGAGTTTAAGGTTTGAAGGCACTCCTCTACTGATAAGTGCATTTGGGGAATCCATTTACTCAATTTCACTTCATACGCGTCAGTACGCCGCAATATTAGCAAAGCAGTTGGAGGCTCCGCATCTTGGAGAATCGCCAACATTTGGGCATCATACGCTGCCACAATTTGATACTCTAACTTGGGACGCTTCCCTAATTGAATATTTGCTGGGATATAAAACCAATCTCCCAATGTGGAATATCCTTGTTGCTTAATTAATAAATGCGGACGACTTAATAAAGTAATTTTTTCAGAGTAAGGCGCAAGTATTACTCCCTTGTAAATACACTCAACTCCTTGTTTCATTAGCTCAAGGGTAGCTTCTGCTCCAGCTTTCCAGTCGTTTTTGGGATATTCTGGGCGCTGATAGTTGTACTGCGCTAAAACAAATTTTTGATAAGCAAATTTTTCTTGAATCAATCTTTGCAACGCATCGCTAACTGGATCTCTTAGGCTAAGATCGCCGTTAGTATCTAAAAAAGCCCTCCGCTTGCAGCGTTGGTATTGTAGTAGTAATTCAGCATTAAGCAGCATAGCTCTAGACTAACAATAATTTGCTGGGCATTGCCTAATTCAGCGCAAAATCCTTGTAATGTAGAGACGTTGCAATTGCTAGTCTCTACACCGAAATTTATAGTTGCTGCATTAAAGTTAAGAAAGCTGTTATTTTTTATTTATGAGTATTTCTACTTCCCAATCTAAGTTTGAGCTACACAGGCAGCAATTTCCAGCTTTAGCAAATAAGACTTATTTTAATTATGGCGGTCAAGGGCCGATTCCCCAAACAGCAATTGAGGCGATAAATACAGCCCAAGAATATATCCAGACTCACGGGCCATTTTCAACTAAAGTAAATGCTTGGATTGCCCAAGAAGTAGAGCAAACAAGAAGCGCGATCGCATCTGAGCTTAATACCCACCCAAGTACAATTACTTTAACGGAAGATGTGACGGTGGGCTGCAATATTGCCATGTGGGGGATTGACTGGCAACAAGGCGATCGCTTATTACTTACAGATTGCGAACATCCAGGGATCATTGCGACAGCACGGGAAATTGGGCGCAGATTTGGGGTAACAATCGATACTTGTCCGATTATGGCAACACTGAATGAAGGTGATCTTGTACAGGTAATCGAGCAACATTTGACTTTGCGTACCCGCCTTATAGTATTGAGTCATCTGCTTTGGAATACGGGGCAAGTTTTACCTCTTGACAAAATCGTCGAGTTATGCAAGCAATTCAAAGTAAGAATTCTTGCTGATGCGGCGCAATCTGTTGGCTCTTTACCCTTAAATTTAGCCCAACTAGGAGTAGATTTTTATGCTTTTACAGGACATAAGTGGTGGTGTGGGCCGCCTGGAGTAGGTGGTTTGTACGTGCATCCAGAAGCAAGAGAGTTCTTGCAGCCAACGTTTATCGGCTGGCGGGGTATTGTTACCGATAGTAGAGGAAACCCGACTTCTTGGCAACCAGACGGACGCAGATATGAAGTAGCAACTTCAGCCTTTGGACAGTATGCAGGATTAAGGGCGGCGATCGCAACTCATCAGCAATGGGGAAGTGCGGAGGTGCGCTATCAGCAAATTTGTCAATTAAGTAAGTATTTATGGGAAAAATTAAATCAGATATCCGAAGTTAAATGTCTGCGAACATCGCCCCCCGAAGCGGGACTTGTATCTTTTCAAGTTAGTGATAATAAGAATCGCCAATTGGTGGAGTTTCTAGAAGCGCAGAAAATAATGACGCGGATACTACTCGATCCTGATTGCGTCCGTGCTTGCGTTCATTATTTGACGCTGACATCAGAAATAGATCAATTGGTAGAAGGAATTGAGAGATTTTTCAGCCACATATAGCTAACAAGTGCGATCGCACCCATGCCAAAACATCTCGGTTAAATACAATGTGCGATCGCATTTAACGCTCACTACGAATAGCCAGTATGAAGATTGTGCGAGAAATTTCTTTAATAAGTGTGGGAAGTTTTGAAGAATCACAAGACTGGTTCATCATTCAATCTGAAATGCGTGTTGCTATTTCGCTAATCGTTCATCCTCCTGGTACATCAAGCTTTACAATCAATCCTACAAAGCACGGTAATGGTGTCAAGCCAATCAAAGAAGCTTGCACGATCGCATTGAGGGATAGATTTGGCTGGAAGTTGGAAACTTCAGTTAATTATGCAACCCGTTCGCCAGGAAAGATAGATGCCACAAAAGCACTCGATAATTATCTTTTTGCTCTAGAGTGGGAAACAGGCAACATCTCCTCCAGTCATAGAGCCGTTAATAAAATGGTTTTAGGGTTGCTGCGTGGTGTCTTTCTCGGTGCTGCTTTAGTAATCCCAAGTAGAAAAATTTACCCTTATCTCACCGATCGCATTGGCAACTATGAAGAACTAGCGCCATACTTTGATGTTTGGCGGGCTGTCCGCATTGTAGAGGGCTTCCTTGCCATCTTTGTAGTTGAACACGATGAGATAAATGACAATGTACCAAAGATTACTAAAGGCACAGATGGTCGGGCGTTAGTCTAATTATTTCGGAGTCATACCTATGTAAAGTAAGGAATTGATAATTGCGATCCAGTTGTTAGGTAAGGTTTGCTTTTCTTGCTTCCCCTTGCTGATTCCCATTCCTCTACTACGCCATTAGCCAGATGCGTTAATCGTTCTACGGCTGGCTTTGTATCTCCAATTTCTGAACCAATCCAGTAACGGTGTAATTTTTCTGCTGCGTAAAATGTAGTCCCCGAACCTCCAAACGGATCGACTACAATTTGTTCTGGATTGGATGCCATTGCAACGATCCTTTCCAGCATAATAGGAGCTAGTTCGTTGGCAACTCGTTTTTTGTGCTGACGATGCCGAACGGGTGGAATATCACTCCACATCTCCTCCGCTAACGTCCATAAAGCTTCAGTAGAATTGGTCTCTGTAGCATTCTCCCAAACATCTTCTGGCATATCCCAGACATCCATTAAATTAATACCTTTTTCATTCAGGCTTTTTCGATGTCCTCCATAGTCCCGAATTTCTCCTTTACAGTGCCGACAAACTTGAATCGGTGTATAGACTTTATTAAAGACGGCAGGTTCTCCTTTGGTGTAGTAAATCAGTCCGTAGTGAGCAGGTGACATTTTTTTACCTCTAGGAAAAGCCTTCGGCATTCTGCAAGCAATCCAATGCCTAAATAGCATCCCTTGTTGGTTTAGATATACGCCGTACTCCATACACCATTTGGGCAGGTTGAAGACAAACAAACTTCCTCCTGGTTTAAGTATGCGAATACTCTCTCCAAGCCACTGTTGTGACCAGTTTAAATACTCACTTGTCTCTAGGCGATCGCTAACTCCTTCCCCATATTGCTTACCAAGATTGAAGGGCGGGTCGGCAAATACGAGATCCACAGACTCATTAGGCAACGCTGACAGCAACTTCAGACAGTCTCCTTGATAGAGAATGCCATGTTCGCTCTGATAAATCTGTTGCAATCCTTGTTGATTTGCAATATTGGATGCGACTTCTTGAAACGGGAGCATTAATTTAAACCTTTAGTGCCTCAGCATAGCTTAAGCTTATAAAATCTATTGTCGCTTGTCAATAGAGTTGGCAGGAGAAGTTGTACTACGTGGTTGATAGGGTTTGCCCGCAGGTTTACTAATATATCTTTCTACTTCATCGGCTTGTATGTAGTAGTAACGCCCAAGTTTACGAGCTACAATTTGCTCGTTCTTAATCAAATCATGAACTCGTTGACGGGTTACGTCAAGTAGCTTGGCAGTTTGAGCTACAGAAAACAATTCAAGGCTATTATTTGAGCCTAAGTCTGTCATACGATAGGAATGCATAGAAAAGGTAAAGTCAGTCTTCTCTATAATTGCATCCTTAACCTTAAATGAAAAAATACAAGCAAGGAAGCGAAAATTAAACTAAGTCAGATCGCCTCTAACAATACCCAAGGTTACTCGCCGCTAATAAATGCGATCGCATTAGCTAAAGTTTAGCAATTTGGCCCGCAATCGTATTTATGCCGTGCTATCTCTACTTCAGGAATATGAGTTTCTGCCCACTTGCAAAGCTGAGATAATGGTTCAATTAGCGTTTCACCTAATGGCGTTAAAGAATATTCAACCATTGGCGGAATTACTGGGTAAACCATGCGACTAACAATCCCATCGCGTTCTAAACTACGCAAAGTTTGAGTAAGCATTTTTTGGGATATGCCGCCAATTTCTTTTTGCAACTCGCTGTAACGCTTTGTACCTTTTGATAAGCGATAAATAGCGATCGCAGTCCACTTGTCGGCAATCAAGTCTAAAACTTGCCGCGAGGGACATTCGGCATTGCATACACTAATTTCTGGATAGTTACGCACCATAAGGTATGTATAGCACTTTTGAGTGCCTTCTTGGCAAAAAGAGTGTCTTCTTGACACAATCGTAAAAATACCTTCCCCTTAAATAAAAAGGCAGGAGCAGTCATGAACCGAAATCTGCAACTGATATCAAATAGTAGCTTTGACGAGGGGATGATTCCCCAAACCGCTCCAACTTCTGCTAATGAAAAGCTACTTGATGCTTACTCCCAAGCTGTAATTAGTGTAGTAGATAAAGTCAGTCCAGCCGTTGTCAATATCGATGTCCATAGGCAGCTAAAAGGTAGAAGGAGAAACAATCAGAGCGTTGCTCAAGAAGTACGCGGTAATGGTTCTGGCTTCATTTTTACAAAAGATGGTTATATTCTTACCAATAGCCATGTTGTCCACAATGCCACCCAATTAGAAGTAACATTGTCTGATGGTCGCCAGTTTCCAGCCCAATTGGTAGGAGACGAGCCGGAAACAGACTTAGCCGTAATTAGAATCCACGCCCCCAACTTAGTAGCAGCGCAGTTGGGCGATTCTCAGTCGTTAAAAGCCGGACAAGTTGCGATCGCAATTGGCAACCCCTACGGCTTCTAAACTACCGTTACTACAGGCGTTGTTAGCGCTTTGGGGAGAAGTTTTAGAGCCAGATCGGGGCGGCTAATTGATAACATTATTCAAACTGATGCAGCCCTAAATCCAGGTAATTCGGGAGGGTTTTTAGTAACATCTCACGGCGAAGTTATTGGCATCAATACAGCAGTCATCATGTCTGCACAAGGCATTTGTTTCGCTGTACCGATTAATACAGCCAAAACTATCCTCACGCCGTTAATTAAAGATGGCTTAATTCAGCGCGGTTATATTGGTATCGGCGGGCAAAACGTACCTTTACCTCGCCGTACAGTGCTATTCCATGAATTGTCTGTCGAAAGCGGCGTACTGATAATTTCGATTGAAGAAGATAGTCCCGCCCAAACAGCAGGACTCGTTGAAGGCGATGTAATTGTCGGCATGAACAATCAACCGATTGCTAGTATTGACGATTTGCATAAATTGTTGACTCACGAACAAGTAGGAATGCGATCGCCTTTAACTATTATTCGTCGCAGTGACAAGCTAATTGTCGATATTACAGCAGTTCTTGATTGTGCAAGGTACAGTTAAGGAGTAGACTTGAACTGAAGCCAAATGAAAGCTTACTCGGTAGATCTGCGCCAAAAAATTATTGATGCCCATAACCAGCAAGAAGGATCAC